>Ga0189291_100014_pt1 | contig 462334 bp, 431 predicted proteins | sample UW1redminimetaG_FD_130331 | JGI IMG/M metagenome (GOLD analysis project Ga0189291, IMG submission 130331) | Marine microbial communities from the Costa Rica Dome - UW179B-red mini metaG | ecosystem: Environmental > Aquatic > Marine > Oceanic > Photic zone | place: Costa Rica: the Eastern... | reverse complement strand
TCTGAACTTGAACGGCTTCCAACTGATTTCTGCTTCATCTTCGCTCCATAAGGGCTACGATGAACCAAAAACCATCTCTTACGCAATCATAACAATCTGTCTATCAAATGCTGACGCCGGACATATCAATGGTTTATCCTTTCTTTTGTCTAGCCGATATTTGAGGTTAGACATTTTCTAGTGTTTTGCGATTGTTTTCGAGCATTGTGTAAGCATGCTCTGCCAGCTTCTTTTGGGAAGCAGCGCGGGTATAACGGGCCACTTCAGCTTCGGTGTGATGCCCCGTAATTGCTTTAATCTGTTGGTTCGTGCATCCAGCCTCCGCTAGACGGCGAGTTGCGGCCTTCCTAAGTCCGTGAGCCGAGCAGTGTGGCAAGTTGGCTTCGTCGCAGACCTCTCTGAACCAATTTCCAAAACCAGCAGCAGAAAATGGCTTGCCTTGGGAAGTCAGTACGAAAGCGGGGCTGTTCTTTTGTAGGGTGGAAAGCTCTTCAACTAATGCTGGAAGAATTGGCAGCTCCAGCCGTTCGTCGGTCTTTTGTTGCACAACCATTATTGTGCCTTTGCCAGTGTCATGCCATCCCATTTTCACAACGTCGGAACGTCTTTGCCCGGTGTGCAGCAAAAGTGAGAAAGCCAACCGCGCTCTCGATCCAGCCTTATGGGTTTTGAGAAATGCTGATATCTCGGCGTCGGTCCAGGAATGAAAACCTTTTGACTTTGTTTTGATGCCTTTGAGCTTTTCAATGGGATTGATGGGGATTATCTCAATTTGAACAGAGAGAAGTCTTTCCCATTTCTTGAAAATTGCTGCATCCGCTCCTGCTTGAGGGAAGCAAAACGCTTGGAGAGGTCTTCTGCCTGGAGTGTTTGATATGGATGAAATCACTCAAAATACCTGACTTTGGAAATGTCGCTTATGTGGTGAAATATAGCGGGAATTAGTTATGTGCAACGGAAGAAATGGCAGAATCCGTTTCTTGATATTCTGATCGATAGTGCTGCCTCGAGAACAGGCACGCGCAAAACTGCGTTGCAAAATGGCTGGTAACGGACAAATGCGCGCACGGTAATGTATTCTGTGATTTCAAAAAGGGACTGGCTTAGAATCGTTGCAGGTTGGCGAAATCTAGTCCTTGCCGAACTGATCTCGTGTGAACACCTTCTCAGCAACATCATGTAAATCGTGATGCAACCTATTGGCGACTATTATGTCTGAGGCTTCTTTGAAGGCGATCAAGTCATCTAGAACGGGCGCACCCGCAAAAGACTGCTCGGCAATCATTGGTTCGTAGACGATCACGCTAATCCCGTTGGCCTGTATTTTTTCCATAACACTCACAACCGTACTTTTGCGGAAATTGTCGGACCCTGTTTTCATGGCCAGTCCATAGACCCCGACGGTCTGAGGTGAACGTGCAATGATTTGGTCGGCGATAAAGTCAATGCGGGTGTTGTTGGAAGTCACAATTGCTTCGATCAAGTTTTGCGGTATATCGCCAAAAGTTGCCAGCAATTGCCTTGTGTCCTTAGGCAAACAATAGCCGCCATAGCCGAATGAGGGGTTATTGTAGGACTGACCAATCCGCGGGTCCAAACCAACACCCGTTATTATATTTTTGCTGTTCAAACCATGTGAAATCGCAAAGCTGTCCAATTCGTTGAAATAGGCGACGCGCATGGCCAAGTAAGAGTTTGCGAACAGCTTGATTGCTTCGGCCTCTGTTGCAGTTGTCAGCAGTGTTTCTATTTCGGTCTTTGTTGCGCCTTCTTGAAGCAGGGCGGCAAATGCCTTTGATGGCTCCAACGGTCCGCCAACGACAATGCGTGAGGGATGAAGATTGTCATATAGCGCTTGGCCCTCGCGCAAAAACTCAGGCGAAAACAGCAACTTGTCGAAGCCCAGTGTTGCACTCAATTTTTCAGTGTACCCAATTGGAACTGTCGATCTTATAACAATTGTGCAATTGGGACTTTTCTCAAGTGCATCAGCGATTATGCCGTCAACTACTGATGTATCAAAGGCATTTGTATCTGGATCATAGTTTGTTGGCGCACAAACCACCACATAGTCTGCCTTTGCGTAAGCTGCGTCCTTGTCTGTGGTTGCACGCAGGTTTAGTAAAGACGACGCCAAGTATTGAGAAATAAGTGCGTCTTTGATTGGACTTTTGTGGTCATTGAGCAGGCGGACGCGCCCGGCATCCACGTCAATGGCCGTCACATTGTTGTTTTGCGCCAATAGGACGGCATTAGCTAAACCAACATATCCTAGGCCAACTACAGTGATGTTCGTCATAAGCAAAAAGAGGTCTTTGTTGATGTTGGTAAAGTTAAATTCACTAACTTCGTTGAATTCTGCGTGTCGCAGTTTTCGTGTCAGCTTGTTAAGTTGTATTTGGTTTTCTGTCTTGTCCAGTGCTGAAGCGTTTTTGAATTCTTTAAATTCGCTTTGCAAGGCTTATGATAATACTCTGTTCACTTAAAGTGTTTGTGACATTTTCTTCGTTGGTGAAGCCGGCATTGTTTCGCGGCGAGTGGGGGGGCTTTGCAGTGCTAAGGTGACGGTATCCTTACAGATTACAGAAAGATGTGCGCAAAGTAAGCGATCTGCATGAGAAGTGCCGCAAACAGGGTAATTGCTCGTTTCGATGGCGCGTGTCAGGTTTCATGAATCGGCGCAGCACTTGTTCGAACAGTAAACTTGGCTATAAATACGCGAAATGTCAGTGTATATTTGCGCAGCGAAATCGCACTTGCGCAAATGTTGGGTTATCTATAAAATTTCTCAAAACATGCGGCGATAATCAAAATTATCTATAAAATGGAGCGGTGCTTTGGATTTGGTGAACGAGAAGTCTAACGAACGAGAAATCGACCAAATTACAGTCTACAAGGTGAGTGGCCGACGCGCTGATACAATCAGTCGCGAGGAAGCAGACGCGATTTACAACCAGCCTTTTATGGATCTGTTGTTCCAAGCACACACAGTACACCGCGAAAACTTCGATCCCAACCAGGTACAGCGCTCCAAATTGCTGTCTATCAAAACTGGCGGTTGTGCCGAAGATTGTGCTTATTGCAGCCAATCGGCTCGAAACGGCTCAAAACTTCCAGCTTCTAAGCTTATGGAAGTCGAAAAAGTATTGGCAGAAGCCCGCAAAGCCAAAGAGGGCGGAGCTAGCCGCTATTGCATGGGTGCTGCGTGGCGTTCGCCCAAAGAGCGCGACATGGAAGTACTTGAAGCAATGGTGCAGGGCGTCAAGGAAATGGGCATGGAAACATGCATGACCTTGGGCATGTTGGAAGACGATCAAGTGCATCGCCTAAAAGAAGCGGGTCTTGATTATTACAACCATAATATTGATACCTCAGAGCGGTACTATTCTGAGATAATCACCACACGCACATTTGCTGACCGCATCGAAACGCTTAACCGTGTACGCGCAGCTGGCATTAAAGTTTGCGCTGGCGGCATTGTTGGTATGGGCGAAAAGCAAATGGACCGCGTGGACATGTTGTTGTCGCTCGCCTCGCTTGATGAACATCCAGATTCAGTGCCGATCAACATGTTGATTCCCATGGACGATACACCAATGGCAGAAGTGCAAAAGCTTGACCCAATCGAGTTTGTGCGCACGATCGCGTTAGCACGAATTTTGATGCCAAAATCACACGTTCGTCTTTCTGCTGGTCGCACAGAAATGAGCGACGAGTTGCAAGCCATGTGTTTTTTTGCTGGTGCAAACTCCATCTTTGTGGGCGATACTTTGCTTACGGCTGACAATCCTGGTGAAGACAAAGATGCGGTGCTGTTCGACAAGCTTGGCATCACACCAATGGCTTTGGGTTGCGACGGCAAAAAATGAACGTATTCCCCCGCCATTCTGGCGTGTTGGATGCATTAAAAAATCGCGCGCGATATCGCGAACTCATTCCACGTCTTGGGCATGACTTTGCCTCAAACGACTATATAGGCTTGGCAGGGTCTGATCTCCTGCGCCAAGCAGGCATTGACGCGCTTAATCGCGGGGTGCCAGTTGGGGCTGGTGGTTCGCGGCTGTTGCGTGGAAATGACACAGAACATGAACTGCTGGAGCGCGAAGCCGCCGATTTTTTCGGTGCGGAACGCGCGTTGCTTTTGGGGAATGGGTTTGTCGCCAATATGGCAATCTTCTCATCTCTACCCATGCAGGACGATCTTGTTTTGTATGATCAGTTTATACACGCCAGCGCGCACGAGGGGATGCGTTTGGGCCGGGCAACGACACAGACGTTTTCGCACAATGATCTAGCCGATGCCGCAGCAAAGATTGAAGCGTGGCGCGACGAAGGCAATGATGGGCACATTTGGATCGCGTGTGAAGCTGTTTATTCTATGGATGGCGATCTGGCACCAGTTGCGCAATTACATGAACTGACCAAAAGCCATGGCGGCACATTGATCATAGATGAAGCACATGCAACTGGAGTTTTTGGCGAACTTGGCCGTGGTCTTAGTCATGAAATTGCAAGCGATCCAAACGTGCTGGCGTTACACACCTGCGGCAAAGCACTGGGCGTTTCGGGCGCGCTGATTTGCGGCGCTAGTGTTCTGATTGAAACATTAATCAACAAAGCACGCGGATTTGTGTTTTCTACAGCTCCATCACCACTCAACGCGGCGTTAGTTCGCGCGGCGCTCAATGAACTAAAAACAAACCCAAAGCGCCAGTTGTCGGCCTTGGAACAGTTGAAAAAAACCCACGCCTTGGCCAAATCTATATTGGGTTTAGATGGGTTTGAGAGCCAGATATTGCCCATCATTGTTGGCGAAGATAGACCAACGATGATGTTGGCAAAAGCTATGCAAGGCAAAGGCTACGATATTCGCGGCATTCGCCCCCCAACCGTACCAAAAGGCACAGCCCGTTTGCGGATTTCGATCACTCTAAATACGCCGCTAACGGTTATCGAGCAAATGCTAACCGACCTGCGCGAGGAAATGAACAAGATGCAATTGCTGGAGCAAGAAAATGGGTAATTCAGTCGTTGTAACCGGCACCGATACAGGCATCGGCAAAACCATTTTTTCCGCCGGCCTTGTGCAAGCACTTGGCGCGACCTATTGGAAGCCTGTACAAGCGGGCCTTGAAGAGGAAACAGATAGCGAAGTTGTCGCGCGTTTGTCCGGACGACCCACATTGGCCGAAACCTATCGCCTAAAAATGCCCGCTTCTCCGCACTTGGCCGCAGAAGCAGAAAATATCGAGATTGCGACCAAGGACCTTGCGATTCCCACAGTTGACGGGACTTTGATCATCGAAGGCGCAGGCGGCCCGATGGTGCCGTTAAACCGCAAAAGGCTATATCTTGACCTGTTCGCACAATGGAACGCGCCCGTAATCCTGTGCGCCCGCACGCAACTTGGCACCATTAATCACAGCCTCATGTCGATTGCAGCGCTCAAAAATGCTGGCTGTCAGATGAATGGCATCGCCTTTATTGGCGAACCTGAACCAGAGGTCGAACAAACGATTTGTGACTTTGGCAATGTTGAAAACTTGGGACGACTGCCCAAGTTAGACCCATTAAATTCAGATAGCCTTGCCAACGCGTTTGCTCAAAACATCAATCTTGATAGCATCCGCGAGGTGCTAAACAAATGACACCGTTAGAATTCGATCAAAAACACCTGTGGCACCCATATACCAATGTGGAAAAGCCCGGACCGACCTTTGTGGTCAAAAGCGCTGAAGGCGTATGGCTGACGCTTGATGACGGCACCCAAGTAATCGACGCCATGTCGTCATGGTGGTGCATGTTGCACGGCCACAAGCATCCCAAAATCACCAAAGCGATCCATGACCAGTTGGACATCATGCCCCACGTGATGTTTGGCGGACTAACCCATGATCCCGCGATTGAATTGGGCCGCAAATTGCTAGAGATTTCGCCGCCTTCCATGCAGCGTATTTTCTATTGTGACAGCGGATCAGTGTCGGTTGAAGTGGCCATGAAAATGGCAGTTCAATACCAACATGCTTTGGGCTTTCAAGGGCGCTCCAAGTTTGCCACTGTGCGCTCCGGCTACCACGGTGACACTTGGAAAGCCATGAGCGTTTGCGATCCTGACACGGGCATGCATCACCTTTTCCAAGGTGCGTTGGCTGTAGAACATTTCATCAATCGCCCGCCAATTACCATCGGCAAAGAATGGAATGAAGATCCAGCCCAAAATGGTTTGGCGGAATTGCGCGATATTTTTGAATCCCACAGCGCAGAAATTGCCGCTTTTATTCTGGAACCCGTAGTGCAGGGCACTGGGGGGATGTATTTCTACCATCCCGAGTATTTGAACCAAGCCCGCGCCTTATGCGATGAGTTCGGCATTCTGCTGATCTTTGATGAAATTGCGACCGGATTTGGCCGTTTAGGCAAAATGTTCGCCACAGACTTCTGTTCTATCGAACCAGACATTCTGTGCCTGGGCAAAGCACTTACAGGCGGACATATCAGCTTTGCCACAACAATGACCAACAACAAGGTTGCTCAATCCATCGGCAATGGATCGCCCGGCATTTTTATGCATGGGCCAACTTTTATGGCCAACCCACTGGCGTGCGTCGCCGCAAAAGCAAGCTTAGATATTCTGAGCGAGGGTCACTGGCAAACTCAAACAACTAGCATTTCAAGCCAGCTCGAAGCTGAACTCGCGCCGGCGCGTGACATGCCCAATGTTGAAGATGTGCGCGTTATTGGTGCCATTGGTGTCATTGAAATGAAACACACGGTCAGCGCAGATCAAGCGCATAGTATGGTGAAAGAAAACAGCGTATATCTGCGTCCATTCGGCAAAAATGTTTACACAATGCCACCGTTTATTTCGACACCGGACGAAGTGTCAAAAATCACCGCTGCAATGCTCAAACTTGCGCAGGTGCTTTGATGCAATGTGATTGGATTAAATGCAAAAAAAGCAAAGATGTCATCGTTGTATTTGGCGGTTGGGCAGTGGGCTTTGCGCCGCTAGCGCACCTTGAAGGTTTTTTTGATATCCTGTTCGTTAGCGATTTTCGCGAGATCAACGCCGATTTGCCCAATCTTGCGGAATACGAAACCAAGACTTTGATTGCGCTGTCGTTCGGGGTGGCCGCTTATGCCCATTGGCAAACCGCACATGAAGATCCTTTTACGCGCAAAATTGCAATAAACGGCACTGTAACGCCGGTAGATCGGCAAACAGGCATTGCGCCAGTGATCATGCAAAAAACAATCGACAATCTCGACATTGATAGTTTGCAGGTGTTTTTGATGCGCTGTTTTGGCGAAAAGCAGCCAAAGCTTGAAGCGGATATTGATGCGCTCAAAACCGAACTCATCACTGTCCAACAACGTGGGGAGGCCCCACAGGTTGCGTTCGATAAAGTCATTATCAGCGATAAAGACCGCATATTTTCAAGCGCCAACCTAAATCGTGCCTATGAAGGGCAGCGGGTGACAGTGGTACAGGGGCCGCACATCCCGTTTAGCGCTTGGTCCCGCTGGGAAGAGATTTTGCATGTTGCATAAGGTCACCAAACAGCCATTTGAAAGCGCGCGCGTGGCAGCCAGTTTTAGACGCGGCCTAAAAAGCTACGATCAAAACGCAAGCGTTCAGTACAGAATTGCCACCCAACTCGTTGGTGAACTGAAAAAAGCTTGCTCAGCGAACCAATTTGAACATGCATTCGAATTTGGTTGTGGCACGGGCTATCTCACCAAGCAGTTGGTTGAAAATTTCCAAATCAAGGATTTTGTCGTCAATGACTTAGTGGCCGAATGTGGCGCGTCAGTTCAAGCTATCGCGCCAAACGCCACTTTTACAAGGGGGGCAGTTCAAGACATGGAGCTGCCCGCAGACCTGGACCTTGTGGCATCAAGCTCTGCAATCCAATGGGTGCCAGAACTTTCTGATCTTATTGAAAATACAGCCGCCAAGTTGAACATTGGTGGCTTTATGGCATTGTCTGGCTTTGGGCACGGGCATTTTGACGAACTACAACAGCTAGGTTCTCGCGCAATCGCGCCAAGCTATGCCGATGACACTGAGTTAGCGGCCATGTTGCCAAGTTTTATGGATGTCGCTTACCTGAAAACGTCTCAAATTCAACTTGAGTTTGAGGGCCTTTTGCCGCTTTTGCGACACCTAAGAACAACGGGCGTAAATGGCCGAGCCAGCGGCATGCTGACGAAAGCAAATTTCAATTCATTTGAACAACGGTACGCCAGTCAATTTGGGCGCAATGGCAAACTCTTGCTGACCTATCAGCCCACTTGGTTGATTGCACAACGTCAACGCTGATCGAGTTAGGGGCACAAAGATGATCTTGCATTGCGTATTTTGTTCGTTTCGTCCCGAAGTTAGCGATCAAGATCGGTTGCAGGCCGTGCAGAGCTTCCAACCCCTTGTTTCCCTAGTTGAAGGGCTTGTTTCCATTCAAGCTGGTCCTAACGAGGACTTTGAAAATAAGTCAAAAAACCATAGCCACGGTTTTGTGGCGACATTCAAAGACAAGAACGCGCTTAACGAATATGCGGCGCATCCTTTGCACCAGCAATTGGGCGCAGCATTGGTGGCAAAATGTGCGGGTGGCGCCGATGGGATTTTGGTTTACGATCTTGAGGTCGACGAATAGTTCAAACCGTATGCGGCCCGCACACCAACGCACGCTGCACCCCCGGGGCTAGATCGGAAAGCCCTTCAATCAACATTTCCCGCTTCGCGATTACGTCCACGATCTGTCCAGAATAGGTTATAGCCGTTTCACGCATCATGCCCAGCATTGGCCAGCCCCATAGGGCCGCAACGGTTACACCATGGGTGACGAAATGAGGCTCGGTTAAAAACGTGCAAGAAAGCACAGGTTCAACCGGTGAGCGGTTGGTGGGGCTACCGCCAACGAGGTCTATTATGACTGAGCCATCAGGGATGATTCTTTCTAAGTGCTGGTTTTCAATGAGATAGTTGCGCCCGCGCAGATTAACAGGCTGATCCGCACCATTGACGATCAGGTCAGCATCTTTCAGCCAATATTCAATGCGACCAGACTTTGTGTGCGTTTGCCCGAGCACATTGATTTCTCGAACACCTTTGTCTGAAAGCTCCCGCATTGCGCCTTGCGCCACATTGCCATAGCCCAGCACCACAACCTTTGCGTACCGCACATCCATTTCAGGTTTGTTTTTGGCCAGCAGTTCCAGCCCGTACCGCGCGCCAGCTTGTCCAGTTTGATGCAAACATTGGATGCGGCGCAAACCAAAGGGTAGTGGAGGGTGAGTTGCTCGCCACTGCTCAATTGCGTCTGCGCCGTCCGATTTTTCATATTCCACCAGATCAAACATAAATGTGTCTGTTTGTTTAAGGTGGTCAATCAGTCTTTCGCTCACAGCGGAGGAACTATCATAAAAATATAGCGCAGTTTTGCCCGTCGCATCTAACTGCGCGACAGTGGAATCCGCATGAATTACCTTTAGTGATCGCGGGTCACGGTTTCCTGCGCGACGGATAGCGGCCAAAGTGCGTGGTGTCCATTGCAGCACTCTTACGTCCAGACCGCCTATCGAATTGTTACTTAAGAACGGCTGCAAAGCCTTTGCCATGGCGGTGCGCGAAAGAATTGCTTGGTCATTATCGATTTTTGGTGATTCCAAGATTTCTTCCATGGCGATGACATTGATCTTGCGGTCTTGCAAAACTCGTGCGCGATCGGGGAAAGAGCCAAAATGCGCCATGCAAAGCAAGGTGCAGCCTGGCCGCATCTTTGCAATGCTTTCCAATGATGGGCCTTTGAACTTTATGATCAGGTCTTTGTTTTGATAAATATCTTGTGCGGATTGCAATGTTGCGCCCGCCTGCACATATTCTTCGTCAGCAAAACCAACGCCAAGCCCAGCGCCTTCTTCCACATAAACTTGCGCACCAGTTTCCAACAACGTGCCAATGTCCTGAGGAACAACAGACACGCGCTTTTCAAGACCGCCGGGGTTTTCGGGCGACTCTATCTCTCTAACGATGGCAATGGTGGTAAAACGGTTCTGATCCGACATGAATATGTCACTCCTACTAATCAGCGCCTGAACATAAGCGCGACTTGCTCACCGTAACCATTCTTTCCATTCAGGCAAGACTTGGCTGTACTCGGGGCTAGTTAGTACCCGCGGCCAACCAAGGCGATAAGTCTGTCTCCTGGCCAATTAGGGCAAGTCCGTATGCGACCGACTGAAATTGATTGCCGCCAGCAAGTTTTTGTTCCCCAAAGCGCTGCGCAAATATGCGCTGGACAGCGGGAATGAAGGAACTTCCACCAGTCAAAAACACATTGTCAATGTCCGTGGCGGTGAGGGAGGTGTCGGCCAACAGCCCATCAACAGCCTTGCCGATTTGGTCCAAGTCCGGCGCAATCCAATTGTTAAAATCTTCAATTTTAACTTCGGCTCCAACATCAATATCGCCGAGCTTAAGCTCGAAACTGGCCGACGGATTGGAAGAAAGCGCTGCTTTTGCAGCCGAAACTGCCCGATAAACATCAAACCCACGATCATCCACAATCGTTTCCAAAAGCGCCTCTATCTGTTCTGGTTGTGTCGAGTTCTTTGCAAGGTTTTGCAACTCGCGGATCGTTTCTGGCGTTTTAAGCAACGCAAGCTGATGCCATTTTGCGAATTGAGTATAGAAATGCTTGGGCATTTCTAACTGCTTGTCAAAAGACTTGTATTGTCCGTACTTGCCCAGCTTGGGTGAAATAACAGCATCAATAATTCTGTAGTCAAATCGATCACCCGCGATTCCCAATCCCGAAAAGCCGACAGGGTGGGCAATGGTGCGCCCTTCGCATTTTTCAAACCGGATGATTGAAAAGTCGCTGGTGCCGCCGCCAAAGTCTCCCACCAACACCGTCGCATCCTTTTCAAGCCGCTGTGCATAACTATAAGCGGCGCCGACGGGTTCATAAACATGTCGGGGTTTTGAAAAGCCCGCTTGCTCATACGCCTCTTCATATCGCGACATGGCAAGAGCGTCGTCTGGCTTGCTGCCCACAAATGCGACTGGGCGACCAGAAACAAACTCGCTAGGCAAGTTATCCAACGACCCATTTGCTTCACGCACCGCGCATTGCAGAAAGGTCGCCATCAAGTCTTCGAACTTATAGGCCGCCCCAAAGATACGCGTTTCTTCAAATAGATGACTTGCTGCGTGGCTCTTAATAGATTGTATGAAGCGAACATCGTTGGCACTTGTGAGATATGTGTCAATCGCTTCGATACCGCCAGAGACTTCAGTTTTAGGCTTTAACCCGCTGTCATCACGCTGAAAGCACAATACCGAGCGGTAGACATCACCAATATTCGCGTTGGAACCAAAAGTGACACTCCTAATGGCACCACTCGGGGACGCGAACGCGATAACTGTGTTGGTTGTGCCAAAATCAACGCCCATTGAGTAGCCAGATTGGTGCATTTCATTCATCCTGTGGGTGCTCGTTAAGGTAGGTAGGTCACTGCGGGACGTGGTCAATGCAACAATGCAGACCCCGCGTCAACCTCAACGGGGCTTAGTTTTTCCCGTTAACAAACGCTTAAGTTTAACAAAACACTAAGCTTTTCGGCTTGCCGTGCAATGTGCTAGGTAATTGTTGCCGTAAACCGAAGACGGAACCGGCTCGCAAATCGAATCTGTGTTGAAAATGCAACAGCGACCCATCAAGCGTATTTGGCATGCACATATCCGCTTGAATGTTCTGTGGGTATCAGTAGTTTGGCTAATGCGAAACCATGCATGGATTCGTTTGTCGGTCGCATACGCGGCGTCAAACACACCAACAAAAAGTGTGGCCTCGTTTCGGCAAACAGCCGGTAACAACCGGTCCTAAACAACTAACTGATTTTTGGAGGTCAGTATTATGACAATTAAGAACCTACTTCTCGGTTCAGCAGCTGTTCTAGCTCTTGGCACATCAGCACAAGCAGCAGACCCAATTGCTATCTCACTCGATACCTGCGATATGTTGAGCATCACAGGTTTGACCATTTCTTCTACAAGCGACTGCTTGAAGTTTGAAGGCGAAGTGACTTACGATTGGGTTTACGGCAACTATGACGTAAACGACGATGCTGGTGGCGTGCAAAACACCATGTCTGAAGTGGCTTGGGAATTGACTGCGACTGCAACTGGAAATAGCGATTTTGGTCCTGCGTTCGCTGTTATTGGTCTTGAAGGTTCAAGCACCGACACAGACGGCGATACAATCGGCTTCGGCGATGCATATGTTGGTATCGGTGACACTGCTTCAACAGTGATCTACGCTGGTAAAAAAGGCACAATCGGCAATACAGACGACGGCGAAACTTTGACAGCTGTTTTCTCTGTTGAGCTTGACGATGGTCTTGGCGGCAATGTTGGCGGCCACGTGATCCAAGTTTCTACTAGCCTTGGTGACGGCGTAACTGCTGGTTTTGGTCTTGAAGATCTTGACACAACCAACAATGCAACTTTGGTTGGTACTGTTGGTGTTTCTCAAGATTGGGGCACTGTGCACGCAACTGTAGCATTTGACGACGTTCTTTTGGGCGGCGGCAACTGGGATTTGCACACTGGCGGCACAATCACTGCTGACAACTTGACATTCCAAGCAGCGTTCATCACTGACCAAGCTTCTAACTGGCAAGCAGTTCTTTCAGCTTCAGCTGAAATGGACATGTTCACATTGGCAGCTGGCTTGAACCTTGAGCCTGGTAGCGACTGGGACTTCGCAGTTTCTGGCGTAGCAAAAGTTGACGACAGCACAACTTTGACAGCAGGCTTCACAGTTAACGAAGCTTCTGATTGGTCAGCACGTGTTGAAGGTGAATTCGGTGTATCTGATACACTAACAGCAGACGCTGGTATTACTTTCACAAGCGCAAGCACAACTACATTTGACGCAGGTCTTACATGGGCACCAGGTGGTGGTTATGAAGCAAGCGTTGGTGTTGAAGCGAACAGCGCAAGCGAATACTCTATCTCAACAAGCTTCGAAAAAGCTTTCGAGTAGGCTTAACCGCTTAGACGACTTGAATTTTGGAAAGGCCCGGCTTCTGCCGGGCCTTTTCTTTTGTCAAAAATCTCACCGCAATTGCGCCAAGTTGTTCGAAATTCGGCTATTTGAAGATGTTAATTGTTAACAGGTGCTACTATTTAAAAAAAACACTGGAACTCTGGTGATTTGTGCTTAAGCTTTCGCGTTAATGCCAATGGTGGACAGTGTGGGCGGCGGATGACTGCTTTGGCAAGCAATCGAATAGATTGTGTTTTGATTTGATTAAAAACATTGCGTGCCCTAATTGGAGTAGCTTGCCAGATGGGAATTTTTAGTGGCGTAAAGTGGGCCATGTTGATCGGCGTTGGTGTGTTGACCGTCGGAGTCGGGGCACCCATTGCAGTTTGGCAAAATCAGACAAGCGTCGAGCAAAAACTGCAAAGCCAATTGCAAACGGAACTGCATAATGTGGGGTTATCGTGGGCTGAGGTTCAGGTGGATGGTCGGGACGTTGCCGTTACCGGACTGGCTACCAGCAATGAACAGATTAAAAGTGCCAATGAAATTACCTCATCATTTGAATTGGCCCGAATTGCAACACTTGATGCAAAGTTGGCGCCAAAGCTTGAACCCTTTACACTAGTTCTAAAAAAGGACGACAAGTCGCGCTCGATGGTTGGCGGCATGCCAAATGAAGAATTGGTGCAACAAGCTTCGGACTGGTTCGGAGAAGGGCAAATTGATCTAAAACTTGCATCCGGCAGTCCCGCGGCGCGCGATTGGCGCGATGTCACACAGTTCGCGATCAGGTTGTTGCAGCATTTTGACCAAGGCATTGTTGAGGTTGAAGGCCTAAAAGTATCTATTGATGGCCGTGCTAAAGATCACGAGGCCTATCATACCTTGGATCTTGTTTTCGGGGCCGGTTTTCCCGATAATTTGCAGCGCGGCGACGGGGCCATTGTGCCACCACTCGTGTCGCCATTCATATTTTCCGCTCAAAAAGAAGAAGATGGTCAGACACGAGTTGCCGGTAATATTGTTTCAAAACAACAACTTGCAGATATCAAAAAGGCTGGATTTTCCCCTCAGTTGCTCCAAATAAGCTCGGGTGAGCCAAATGGATATGCTGATGCGCTCAAGAAGCTTTTGACCGCCTTACAAGGCTTGCAATCGGGTCAGTTTGAGATTGCTGATGAAGTTATTAAAGTAAGTGGTCAAGCGATTGATTTCACTTCTTTCGATCAAACTTCCAGCCTTGGGGAGCAGCTAAAGCCATTCAAAGTCTCAATTGACTTAGAGCGACCGATCATCAAGCCATTTACGATCAAATTTGAAATTGATGAAACAGGCATATCTGTTGCAGGTTACGTTTCCGCCGACAAAGATCTAGATGCTGTAACTTCCCTGAATGACGGCAAGGATGTTGCCAACGTGCGTATTGCGAATGGTGCACCCGCAAAGTTTGATGAGGCAATGAATTTGCTGATTGAATCGCTGCAGCACCTGCAAATTGGGGCTGTTGCTGAAATTGAAGACAATCAGATTACGGTGCAGGGGCGTGCAATTTCGCCGCTTGATTTCCTCGCATTGCAAGAAAAGTTCGGCAACAACATTCCTGATGGCTATGACCTTGCCGTTGCGAATATCGAATTGCCTGAAGTATCCCCCTATAATTGGTCGTTGAACAAGGAATCTGAGGGGCGTATTCGTCTTGCCGGTTATTCACCTTCCGCAAATCTAAGCGATGACATTTTGACAATTCTGTCAGCCAACGTAGTTATTGATGAAACGTTGCCTGCAACCGGCCAGCCTGATGATTTTGAGAAAGTTGTGCTGGCAAGTGCTTCTGCATCGAACTCCATGGTCGAGGGGCAAGTCGCGTTGCAAAACAACGCTTGGTCATTGAATGCTGTGGCAAAGTCAAAAGAGCATCAAAACAACATTTTACAAGAGTTTTCTGACAAAGAGATTCAACTAGATACTTGGCAAGCACAGTTTACTGTGTTGCCGCCACCAGAGGCGAAACCATATCGGTTTGAAGCAAATCAAGATGAAAATGGTGATTTGAGTTTTGATGGGTACGTCCGCAGTGAGGACATGCAATTGTTGTTGAGCGGCATGGGCGAATCTGGTGTCAGCCTTGCCAGTGGCGAGCCTGAGGGCTTTGACGAGTTGGTAAACATTGGCATTTCGGCGCTGCAACGTCTTGAAAGTGGTCAATTTAGGTTTGACGGGAGACAATGGTTTTTGACAGGTGTTGCGGCACATCAAGATGATGTAAACGCAATTAGAGCTGATCTTGGTGAGCTGGCTTATGGCGAAGACGCATGGCAAGTGTCCGTAGATGCGCGTATTGCGCCGATTATTCCGTACTTATGGGCGGCGGAGAAACCAAGCGAAGGACAAACCGTGCTCTCCGGATATGTTCCTGATCAGGCCGTGTTGGACGTATTGGTTGGAACTGGCGTTCAAACTGATGATCTAAAAATTGGATATGGTGCACCAGAAGGATTTGCAGACAAGGCCGCAGCGGCTTTGAAGGCACTGGATTTGCTAAAAGTCGGCCGCGCGAGTTTGTCTGGCGAAGTCTGGACACTTATCGGAAGTGCTGGATCTGATGAGGCTATTTCCCAGATTACAGAAGTGCTTTCGTCATTTGGTTCCGCATTCCGGTTGGATTTACATGTTGTGTTGCCTATTGAGCAGCTTAGGTGGTCAGCCGCAAAAGCGCCCGATGGGGCAATGGCTTATTACGGCTTTTTGGCTGACATGTCGGCTTGGACGACCCAAGATGGCAATTTGCAGCGCGTGTCAACTCCGCCAAACTATCAGCAAGACTTTGTTCAACGCACAATTCGCGGTTTGGGCGCACTTGAAATCTTGTCAGAAGGGAAGATGGAATTTGATGGTTCCAGTTGGACTTTGAATGGGATTGCGGCCGACAAAGCGGTGGCATCTGTTGTTGACACCATGTTGAGCGGTGATGATGAGCCAAGGTGGCAGATCACGATCGTCGATGCGGAAGAAATAGCGAGAGCCGAGGCCGAGAAACAGGCACTTTTGGAACTAGAAGCGAAAAAGCAAGCTGAAGCAGAAGAGCAAGCTGAAGCAGAAGAGCAAGCGAGAGCCGAGGCTGCCGCAAAAGCTGAAGCTGAAGAACTGGAAAAACGAGAGGCAGAGGCCAAGGCTACTGCTGAAGAGAAAGCGAAGGCTGAGGCCGAAGCAAAGGCGCAAGCCGCGCTAGAAGCTCAAGCAGAGGCTGAAGCGGCGGAGCAGGCTAAGATTGAGGCCGAAAAGCAAGCTCAAATAGAAATGGAAGCTCAGGCTGAAGCAGAGGCGCAAGCTCAAGCCGAAGCGGAGGCGCTGGCCGCTGCCACAGCACAGGCCGAGGCAGAAGCAAAAGCCGCCGCAGAACAGCAGGCAAAGTTGGACGCTGAAGCCAAAGACATTGCAGACAAAGCTAATGCGTTCACTTGGCAAGCAAGCAAAACAGCACAGGCCATAACTTTGGAGGGCAACGTGCCAGATGCTAGCGTGCGCTATAGTTTTCAGCTTGCTTTGGGGCTCTTGGAGGCTCCTGAGTTGACGGCAGCAGAGGGCGCGCCTTCACGGTTCTCCGCATCTGCATTTGCGGGATTACAAGCGTTGAATAGTTTGGGTCAAGGTGTTGTTTCGTTGGAAAAAGGGCAATGGTCCATATCAGGTAACGCCAAAGACTTTGCAGCTAAAAATGCGGCTCTCGCAGCTCTAAATGATGCGCCGACCGCCTGGCAGATTGATATCACAACGCCGCCGAGTTGGATGATCTGTAGCGAAGCCATTGCTGATCTGTTGAATGAAAACACAATCATTTTCCAAAGCGGCAGCACCAATCTTAGTAGCTCTTCCAAGCAAGTGGTGGCAGATATCGCTGAACAGTTGAACCAGTGCCCCAAAGCTATTGTGGAAGTGGAAGGCCATACGGACGCCGATGGCGATGATGACACGAACCTAACGCTGTCCGTTTTGCGGGCGGAGCGGGTTGTCGATGAGCTTTTGGAACTAGGCGTTGACGCAACGAGATTGTTTGCTGTTGGATATGGTGAAACACTGCCAATTGCGTCAAATGATACACAAAGTGGCAAGCAGTTAAACCGCCGCATAGTGTTTGCAGTGCGTGAGGCAGTAGAGTAGGGTTTGCAGATAACTGGAGAAAAGCAATGTTTTTTGAAACCATAGGATTTTTGATTTCGCAATATTGGATTTATCTAAGCATTGCGTTGGTCATTGGCATTCTTACTGGCTGGATGAGCTATGCCAGCGAAACTCATAAATAAGCGCTGTTGAGGTCAAAAGGGGACTTGGAATGAATACACCACATCTGATTGAAATCGCGCTATTGATGCTAGCGGCATTTCTTATTGGTTGCCTAATTGGGTATTTCTTGCGGCGAATGGCCGGCGGCGAAGCATCTTCGCCTGAGAGCTCAACACCATCTTCTTCGGCTCCAGTTGCACAGAAAACAGAAGCTGCGCCAAATAAAACTGACGAGGAAGCGATTACCACAACACCAGCAGCAAAGAAGCCAGCGGCTTCCAAAACAACTGTTGCGAAAACCGTGAAATCTAAACCTGCTTCACCAAAACCAGTCTCTGCTAAGGCAACTCCGGCAAAAGCGGCACCAAAGAAGCCTGCAGCCAAAAAAGCAGCTGGTGCATCTGATGGAAAACCAGAAACATTGGCTGCGCCGCGCGGTGGTGCAAAAGACAACTTGAAAAACATAAAGGGCATTGGCCCAAAAATTGAGGAAACGCTCAATGGCATGGGCATCTATCACTTTGACCAAGTTGCCGCCTGGGGGCGCAAAGAAGTCAAATGGGTTGATGAAGAACTGTCGTTCAAGGGTCGAATTGACCGAGAAAAATGGATTTCTCAAGCTAAGGCCTTGGCAAAAACCAAGTAAGTACCGGCTGTCAGAGTATCAATGCACAAGGGCCGGGAACGAGAGTTTCCGGCCTTATGCTTTGAGTACTAGTTTGTTGGAATGGACAATAAACTCTGCAATTGCGCCCATTTCCTCAGCGTTTTCGAGCAAAGCGGGGGAACCTTCACCCACGACCGTTAGCGAAATTGCATCAGGTCGACGGGTCAACATGCGTTGGTAGACATCCGCGCGCAGCAAATCTGTGTTTTGGGTTCGCATCATAAGAAGCGGTATCTGGCCCAAACTATCAAACATCTCCCAGTTTGAGCTGAGCACATCGTCGTTATCGAACGCGTCTAATCGTTCCAAAAGACGCCAATCAAAACGTGGTTCCAACCGACGGCGTTTCTTGTTCCATTGGTGCGTTCGTCCACTAATGCTGTCCAGCTTTCCGGTCCCAAGTGAGGGGTACTCTGCAACAAGGATCTTTCGCATAGCGTTTAACGCATCTTCTTGATTGCGAATTTTTGCTAAAAATTTCAAATTGTTGCGCATGCGCACAAGCCCTTGCGCACTTATCAACGCGCCTGCATCGCATAAAACTGCTGCCCCGATAAGGGCGGGCGTTTTGGCACTAAGCGCCATAATAACCTGCCCACCATGGGATTGGCCAAACCAGATTGCTTTGTGAATGCCCAAAGCGCGGCACATGTCTGCCATGTCCGACGCATCATCAAGTGTCGAATAGTCTTCGCTCTTTGGTGCGTGGGATGCATCACCGCGGCCTAAAAGGTCAACGCGCACGATCGGCCAGTTCTTCGCAGAAAACTCTGAAAACTTGTCAGCAAAAGCGAAAAAATCGCTCATGTTGCGTTGATAGCCGGCAATGCAAATTATAGGTAGGCGCGAAGCATCCTCAAAATCCCCACACAATCGTACCGCTATCTGGCGTGAACCGTTGCGCACGCTGATCTTGCGCGATTGTGTGCGCTCAAGCCGTATTGGTAATTCAAGATCCATACAAACCGATATATCAACAATGTGGTCCAGTGGGTAGCCGTAAGCAGCGTCGCCACTACTTAATTGATAGTGCGCAAAAACTTTGCCATCTGCAATCTATTGTCGCCTAAACGCAGTTTGTAGATTTGGTAGTTTGCCAAAACTTTTTGCACATAACCTCGTGTTTCTGTGAAAGGGATAAGCTCAATCCAAACCACAGGGTCAACTTCTGGAGACCGCGGGTCGCCAAATGCTTTGATCCACTTATTCACGTTGCCCGCACCGCCGTTATATGCCGCCGCTGCTAATACCAGCGAGCCATCATAACGCTCTAATTGCGCTTTGAGATAAGTCGAGCCCAACAAAGCGTTGTAAGACGGATCGCTTGTAAGTTTTGACGGCGAATAGGAAAGTCCAAGTTTACCAGCGGTTTCCTTTGCCGTGCCCGGCATAAGTTGCATCAAACCCCGTGCGCCAGCGTGGCTAACTGCTGTCTGGTTGAACATGCTTTCTTGGCGCGCAATTGCGTAAACGGCAGCATTGTCCACGTCCGCCAGCTGATGCCTTGGCAAGCCGTCTTTGGGGAATGCAAATAGATCTAGGCCAACCCCGCGACTATTGGCGACATCAGACATCTGGATTGCTAGGTCATGAGCCTCAATGTCTTGTGCCAAGCGCGCAGTCAGCAGCATTTCGCCCGCATCTTTAACTTGGTAAATCAGGCGCGTTGTGAGAGGGCGCGCAAACTCATAGGTCTTGTTTGCCTCGAACAGGCGGATGGCTCGAACGATTTCACGCTGATTAAACACTGCTTCGCTTTGCTGCCAGCTTGGCATGCCGCGTAGCGAAACTGTGGTTTTGCCCAACCGCACCATGGCTAATTGGCCATAATAGTATTGATTGAACATTGCCGCTTGTTGAAAATGTGCAGTTGCCTTTGCATTGTCGCCAAGTTTTGAATAAGCGCGACCCAGCCAATAGTGGGATTTGGATGCACTTGTTGCCAATGTCGACATGCTAGCCATTTTTGTAAAATGCTGAACCGCAACGCCTGCATTTCCCAAAAATTCTAGAGCAATCCAACCGGCGTGGAAATTTGAATCAACCAAGCGGCCCTCGGAACCGTTTGTGAAACCGGCGCTCGCTTGGTAGGCCACGGAAGGGTTGCCCGCGGCGAGTAGTTTACGCGTCAGCAACCGTCGCTCGTACCACCACAAATCTGATTGGGGTAGGGTGCCCGTTGCTTTGTTCAATTCTGCTACAGCTGCGCTGATTGCGCCGCCATCGCTTAATCGCTGAGCATTGGCAAAATAGAAAAGGGGATGATTGCGCAAACTTGGATCGACGCGATCTAGCAGGTTCGCAGCGTTGCTCTCTTTTCTTGAAACGGCATTGCGCGCCACCACAAGGCTGCGTTGTGCAGGTGAGAGCTGATCCATGATGCGTTCAGCGCCGCTGGCGCGGTCGTGCATCAACAGCCGAACCGCGCGTGCCCAATGATCGTCGCGGGTGAGCTGCCGCCCGTACCGCGCATACAAATCGTTTTCAACCTCACGGGTCAGAAAATTGTTTGCCCATACCGATTTTATGATGCGGCCAGCGCGTTCGACCTGACCGTCTTTGACATAGGCGTCAGCAAGCGCAATTTGCGCGTCAAGAGAGTGGGGCATCGCCCCACCGAGAATGCTGATTGTGGATTTGTAATCAGCACCAGACTTGATCAGTGCTTGCTCTGTGCGAATTTTATACGTCTTTGCGGTGGCAAAATGCGGCGCATCAGCTTGAAAACGCAAAACAGTGTCCTGGTCAATCTCGCCATTGCCAAAGTAAATTGCAGCCCATTGAACCGCCCGGCGTTCGACATCGTCGCTCAAGCCACGGGCAGCGCCATATGCATCAGCAAAGTCGCCTTTTGTTAGTGCTGTTAAAGCATTTTGAAAACGCTGACTACCTTTTGGATTTGAGGGTTGTCCCGAACTGCCAATCGAACTTGTGACCGTTGGGTCAATTTGTTGCTGCGCAAAAGAAACTGTTGAATGTGATAAGGCCAGCGCACAAGTGATGGCAGAAACAGAACGCAAAAATCTCGTAGATAGGCGTGGGAAAAGTCCGGGCATTTAATCTTCCATTTGGTGTACACAAAACAATTTTCACCGGTTGCGCGGCCCCCGTGCACAACCAAGCATTAAACATAATTCATTAAGGTGAATGATCAGTTTAGAGTGTCCTCAAAATCGACCTTTTTCTGCACAAGTCTGCTTGCGGCCATAATCATCACCCATTATGTTCAACAACTTCGGCGCATTCAGGTTCAAATTGCGGAAATTATTTGACCTTTTGACGACAACATGGTGTCAACAGTGCGTATTGATTTGAGTGAGAAGGGAAACGACGATGTTTCGTGGTTCTATTACAGCGTTGATCACGCCATTTCGCGATGGTGAGGTTGATGAATCTGCTTTTTCCCGTTTTGTAGATTGGCAAATCTCTGAAGGAACTAAAGGGTTGGTGCCGGTGGGCACAACTGGTGAATCTCCAACAGTTAGTCATGCCGAGCACGAACGGGTTATCGAGATCTGTGTGGAAACCGCAAACAAACGGGTGCCGGTGATCGCCGGCGCAGGGTCAAATTCTACTCAAGAAGCAATTGGTTTTGCAAAGTTCGCCCAAAAAGTTGGCGCCGACGCCATTTTGTCGGTCACGCCATACTACAACAAACCAAATCAAGATGGCCTGTTTGCGCATTTCTGCGCCATCGCCAACGCAACTGATTTGCCCGTTTTCTTGTACAATATTCCCGGCCGCTCGATTGTTGATATCAATATCGATACCATGGTGCGGTTGCGCAAAGAATGCCCAAATATTGTGGGTGTAAAAGACGCGACAGCCGATATGGCCCGCATGTCTTTGCAACGCCATTATTTGGATGACGATTTTATTCACCTTTCAGGCGAAGACATCTCTGCACTAGGCTACAACGCACATGGCGGGCATGGCTGCATTTCGGTTACATCGAATATCGCACCAAAGCTTTGCAGCGAAATGCAAGAAGCTAGTCTTGCTGGGGATTTTGCCAAAGCATTGGCGGTACAAGACAAATTGGCACCATTGCACACGGCTTTGTTTAAAGACCCAAACCCTGTGCCGGTGAAGTATGTGGCAGCACGATTGGGTCTGTGTGAGCCTGACGTTCGGTTGCCGCTTACACCAATTTCCGCAAGCACAAGAGCGTTGGTTGATACTGCGCTTGAACATGCGGGGCTGGTTTAGGTCCAAATGGCCGCAAAAAAAGTCAAAGATAAAGCAGTAACAGGCTTGGTGGCAGAAAACCGCCGAGCCCGTTACGATTATGAAATTCTCGACACAATCGAGGCGGGCATGGTGCTTGAAGGTACTGAAGTGAAGTCTCTTCGTGTCGGAAAAGCCCAAATCACCGAAAGCTATGCGACGCCCGAAAATGGCGAAATTTGGCTGATCAATGCCCATATCCCTGAATATTTGCAAGCCAACCGCTTTAACCACAATGAGCGGCGCAAGCGAAAGCTTCTCTTGTCGAAAAGAGAAATGAACCGCTTGATGGGTGCTGTGGAAAAACATGGCAATACAATTGTGCCGTTAAAACTCTATTTCAACGAACGCGGCAGAGCCAAATTGTTGATTGGGTTGGCAAAGGGTAAGAAATCCCACGACAAACGCCAAACCGAACGCGATCGCGATTGGGCGCGCCAGAAATCACGTGTAATGAAAGAGCATGGTTAGCAGGCGTATTAGGCGCCAACAATCTCACGCACCCGCGCAAAAATGTTCTCAAACATTTCTTCAGTCAGTCGACCGGTATTCGTGTTGTAGCGCGAGCAATGGTAGCTATCGATCAACAATGTGCCGTTTGGAAGTTGATGCTCGTTGCCGTGTCCGAACGGCAAGTCCTTTTTCTTCACGTCAAAAAGGGTCAAAAACGAATTGTGCGCGATGCCACCAAGGGCAACCACGCACTGAACGGACTTGGTTTGGTCAATTGTTGCTCTAAGATACGGGCGACAATTGTTGATTTCTGCACCAACGGGTTTGTTTTCTGGCGGTACACAGCGCACGGCATTGACGATGATGGCGTCGGTTAGCTCCAACTCATCGTCTGAGCGCTTGTCATATTGCCCGACGGCAAAGTCGTACTTCACTAGTGTTTGATAAAGCAAATCACCAGCCCAGTCGCCTGTGAACGGTCGACCGGTGCGGTTTGCCCCTTTTAGACCAGGCGCTAACCCAACAATCATTAATCGTGGTGCTGGGGCGCTCCAGTTTGGAACGGGCGCATTATGCCAATCGGGGAATTTTTCGCGCGCATCTTCGCGATACGAAACGAGCCGTGGGCATAACTGACAGTCCAATGGCGGATTCGTATCGTGCAATGCTTCAACAAGCCCCGTTGTCGCCAAATCCTAGCTTGTAGGTTCAGCCGTCGTATCGCGACCCACAGATTTAGCCAAATCAGCAATATCCATGAAATAGTCAGCTTGACGACGAAGGTCATCAGAAATCATTGGTGATGCAGTTGCTTTGGTTGAAACAACGGTCACTTTTTTGCCGCGCTTCTGCAATGCAGCAACAAGAGCAGTAAAGTCACCATCACCTGAAAACAATACCAGATGGTCATAATGATCAGACAATTCTAGTGCATCGATGGTTATCTCGATATCCATATTGCCTTTGATTTTGCGCCGACCTTGAAAGTCCACAAATTCTTTGGCGGGCTTTGTAACAACCGTATAACCGTTATAATCCAGCCAATCGATAAGGGGGCGAATGGAGGAATATTCTTGGTCTTCAACTAGCGCTGTATAATAATAAGCGCGCAAAAGGTAAGCTTGGCTTTGAAACTCAGCAAGCATACGACGGTAATCTAACTCAGCGCCCAATGCCTTTGCGGTGGCATAAAGATTGGCACCGTCCATAAACAGGACAATTTTTTCACTCGGATCAAACATTCAGCAAATTTGCCTTACTCTGGGTCAACAAGCAATATTAGCTTGCTAGTTTTGACATAATATTACCATATGATTCGGTAAAAGCACGTTCAATCCGCAAATTGTATCAGCTTTAATACGTAAATCACACTACTTTGGTTCTGCCGCCTTCATAGAGCAATTGGTGCGAATGTGTCGATGATGAAATGTTGAACAATGCGGACAAAATTAGGGCCTTGTAATCATTTTTCCTTTGTTGTAAGCACTGCAGTCTGCGTATTTAGCATTTGGAGAACTCACTTTGGCACGCGTCACAGTTGAAGATTGCATCGAAAAAATCCCAAATCGTTTCGAATTGGTTTTGCTCGCGTCACACCGCGCACGTCTGGTTTCGTCGGGTTCACCGATCACAGTTGATCGGGATAACGACAAAAATCCAGTAGTAGCATTGCGTGAAATTGGTGACGGAACGATCTCACCAGGTGACCTCAAAGAAGATCTTATTCATTCACTTCAAAAGTATGTTGAAGTTGATGAGCCTGAAGCAGAAACAGCTCCACTTATCGAAAGCCGTAACGACGACGACGATGGGGTTGTTTTCGACACAATGAGCGAAGAAGAGTTGTTGCGTGGTATCGAAGGTCTTGCTCCACCTGAGCGTCGCGACGATTAATCTTGCGCTTGCGATTGACTTAAAGCTAGATTCAAGGCGTCGATTTCGGCGCCTTTTTCGTGAATATACTCCACTTACCCACTAACCGGAGCAGCGCAAACCCCCATGATGCGTCAATATGAGCTGGTCGAGCTCGTACAAGCCTATAATCCAAACGCCAACGAAGCCCTGTTGAACAAGGCTTATGTGTATGGCATGCGCAAACATGGGTCTCAATTCCGAGCATCCGGCGACCCATATTTTGCTCACCCTTTGGAAGTTGCTGCCATTCTGACAAAGTTGCATCTAGATGATGCAACTATCGCCGTTGCTTTGCTTCACGACACAATTGAGGACACAGACGCGACTCGGGCTGAGATCGATCAGCTTTTTGGCCACGAAATCGGCGCAATTGTGGACGGGTTGACCAAGATTGATCGCCTGAACTTGACGTCTCGCCAAGAAGCTCAAGCGGAAAACCTGCGCAAACTACTGCTTGCCATTTCAGAAGATGTGCGCGTGTTATTGGTCAAACTCGCTGACCGCTTGCACAATATGCGCACGTTAGATTTTGTGCCTGAGCACAAGCGCAAACGTATTGCGCAAGAAACTATGGAAATCTATGCCCCGCTTGCGGGTCGCATGGGCATGCAGGATATGCGTTCGGAATTGGAAGACTTGTCGTTCAAGACCCTCCATCCTGAGCATTATGGCGCTATATCTGATCGGCTAGCGGATTATGAAGAAGAAAACCGCAAAGTCGTTGACGAAATCCGGATGGAACTTGCGGCACGCTTCGTTGAAGAGGGGATACTTGCTAAAGTTTCTACCCGCCTAAAAGCGCCATTTTCGATATTTCGGAAAATGGAACGAAAATCCATTGGTCTGGAACAGTTGTCCGACATAATTGGTTTCCGTGTCGTCGTCGACAATGTAGCAAAATGTTATCAAACTTTGGGCGTGGTTCACACAACATGGTCGGTCGTTCCTGGGCGCTTTAAAGATTATATTTCGACGCCAAAACAAAACGACTATCGCTCCATTCACACCACCATTGTTGGCCCCAGTCGCCAGCGGGTTGAATTGCAAATCCGCACAAAGGAAATGCATCGCATTGCCGAATTGGGGATTGCCGCCCACGCTCTTTATAAAGAGGGCATTTCAGGCGATATGAGCCGCTTGGAAAAGGAAAGCCGTGCTTACGGCTGGTTGCGCTCAACAATTGCACATTTGACAGAAGGGGATAATCCCGAGGAATTTCTTGAGCACACAAAGCTTGAGTTGTTCCAAGATCAAGTGTTCTGCTTTACGCCCCGCGGTCGCCTAATCGCATTGCCGCGTGGCGCAACACCTATCGACTTTGCCTACGCCGTGCACACCGACATCGGTGAGACATGTGTGGGTTGTAAGATCAACGGCACAGTCATGCCGCTCAACTCGCAGTTGCGTAATGGTGATGAAGTCGAGATCGTGCGCGACCCAGACCACATGCCGCCGCCGAATTGGGAAAATATTGCGATTACTGGCAAAGCGCGAGCCGCCATTCGAAAATCATTGCGGCTTGCTTCTGAGGAACGTGCCTTTGTGCTTGGCCAACAAATCTATGAAGCGATTTTGGAGCGCGAAGCGATCACTCTAGATAATAAGGAAACGGATCAGCTTTTGGCTGCAACGCACGTTTCTAGCTTGCGCGGCCTTTACATCGCGCTTGGCGAGGCGACTGTTGCAGGCGACGAATTGATCAAGCAAGTCGACATCTTGCGTGGCGCTGAAAAGGGCAAAAAACGTAAACCGTTTGACTTGCGCGTTGGTGCGTCCGCGGATGGCTGGTTTTCCCTGGCTCAAGGCCCGGGCTTTAAATTCAGGGTGCCCGGGGGGCAAAATTTGCCAGAAAGCGTATCGCTTACTTTCTCTAGTCTGGATTTCTCAACTCCTGTCAAAATTGCCGCAGAGGGCGTTCTGCCGGGTGATAGGTTGGTTGGCATCCTGACTAACGATAAAGTTTTGACCATCTATCCGATCGTTTCGGAGGCACTGTTGGCATATCACGAGCAAGAAGTGTTGTGGGTAGATGTGTTGTGGAGCCTCGCTGAAGATGACAATTCTACTTATCGGGCTGTCCTTGCAGTGCAATCAGTCAACAAGCCTGGAATACTGGCACAAGTAACATCTGCCATTGCCGCAACTGGCGCGAACATTGCAAACTTGTTATCTCGTTCAGCGGCGATTGATTTCAATGAAATGCTGTTTCAGCTGGAATTGACTGATATTACCCAACTCAACGATGTGACAGCAACTTTGATGCGCATTGTTGGGGTTTCTAAAGTTACGCGTGCTTCATCTGCTGAAGCAGAAATTATTCAAAATATGAGCGACCAATACCAAAAGCTCGAGCAAGGAGAGTAGAGGATGAACAAAGAAGAAGTGCTGGATGTGTTCCGGTCATGCGGCGCAATTCTGGAGGGACATTTCATTCTGTCTTCTGGGCTACGTTCACCAACATTTTTGCAAAAGCAGCGTGTGTTTATGCATGCGGAAAAGGCTGAAATTCTCTGTAAGGCTCTTGCTGAAAAAATAGTGGCTGCAGGATATGGCGATGTCTCGCAAATCGTTTCTCCTGCGGTTGGCGGCATTATTCCCGGCTACGAAACCTCACGTCACCTCAAAAAGCCTGCCATTTTCACCGAACGTGTAAATGGAAAATTTGAATTGCGCCGCGGATTTGAAATTCAACCCGGGGAAAAAGTCATCGTTGTGGAAGATATCGTATCCACTGGGTTATCAATTCGTGAGTGTGTAGATTGCCTGAAAGACCTGGGTGCCGATGTTGTCGCAGCGGCCTGTCTTGTTGATCGTTCAGATGGTGAGGCAGATGTTGGCGTGCCTTTGGTTGCACTAACCGGCTTCAAAGTCCCTGCATATGCGCCTGACGCTTTGCCCGCCGAATTGGAGGCCATTCCGGCCATCAAACCGGGTAGTAGGGGCCTAAAATAGGGAATTCGTGCTTTGATCGTCGGTATGGGAAATGACATTTGTGAAATTGCCAGAGTGGAAAAAACTCTAGCTCGGCATGGGGAGCGCTTTACTGAACGCTGCTTTACACAAATCGAACGCACCAAATCCGATCGACGCAAACAACGCGCCGCAAGCTATGCTAAGCGGTTCGCCGCAAAGGAGGCCTGCGCGAAAGCGTTGGGCACCGGCATGTCGCAAGGTGTGTTTTGGAAAGACATAGGTGTGATCAATTTGCCTTCTGGTAAACCCACGCTCAATCTGGAAAACGGGGCCCGCCGCGCCTTAGAACGGCTTGTACCTGATGGGCATGATGCCCATATCCATATCACAATCACTGACGACAATGGCATGGCGCAAGCTTTTGTCATCATCGAAGCTATTGCAGTTTAAACGTTTTGCGCCGATAAGACGCCAAACAAAGACGAGAATGTAAAAAAATGGCCAATAAAACCGATTCAAAGCTCAGTGCAAACGGGCAGCCTGCTGCAAAGAATGAGATTTGGGAAACCATCGTCGTTTTGTTTCAAGCACTTCTAATTGCACTTGTCTTTAGAAGTTTCTTGTTCCAGCCATTTTCAATTCCGACGGCTTCTTTGCAATCGAATTTGTTGATTGGCGACTATATTCTGACGTCAAAATATACCTACGGTTACTCAAAGTATTCGTTTCCATTCGAAATTATTCCGATGAGTGGTCGTATATTTGGGCGCGCGCCGGAACAAGGTGAGATTGCCGTGTTCCGTCCAGTGCCGCAAACGGTCGATTATGTAAAACGGGTAATTGGTCTGCCGGGTGACACCGTGCAAATGAAAAACGGCGTGCTTCACATCAATGGTGCTGCGGTCAAAAAAGAACGAGTGGGCGAGCGTATCGATACCGATAGCTACGGCACTTCAATCCCAGTAATTCAGTATCGCGAAACCCTACCAAACGGGTCGAGCTACATCGTTCAAGAGATATCTGATAATCAATCTTATGATAACACACCTGAATTTAAGGTGCCGGACGGCCACTACTTTATGATGGGTGATAACCGCGATCGCTCTGCTGATAGTCGCGTCTTGAGTTCTGTTGGTTATGTGCCGCTTGAAAACTTTATCGGCAAAGCAGAAGTTCGTTTCTTCTCGATTAAAGACAATATCAATCCATGGCAAATCTGGCGCTGGCCAGGTAATGTCCGTTTAGACCGCATGTTCCAATCTGTTTATCAATGAGCAAGCAAAACCACGCCATTTCTGAATTAGAAACTCGAATTGGATATCAGTTCAGGGACACGTCCTTGTTGCAAAGGGCAGTAACGCATTCAAGTGCCGTTGCCCCAACAAGGCGCACGCAAAACTCATATCAGCGTTTGGAGTTTTTGGGTGACCGAGTGCTTGGTCTCGTCGTTGCGGATCGGTTGTTGCGCGACAATACTGGCGCGAATGAAGGCGGCCTGTCTCGGGCGCTCAACGCCGTTGTGCGCAAAGAAAGCTGCGCGGAAGTTGCCCGTAAGCTGGATGTTGGCCCCGCCCTAATTTTGGGACAAAGCGAAGCTAAAACAGGCGGCGCAAGCAAAGAAGCTATTTTGGGTGATGTCTGCGAAGCCATTATTGGCGCGCTATACGTTGATGGCGGCCTTGAAACGGCACGAGCATTTATTGAAAAGCGGTTCTCCAAGTTCATTAAGGCCGGAACCGAAGGGCGCGGAGACGCGAAAACCAGCTTGCAGGAATGGGCCCAGTCGCGTGGATTGAGTTTGCCTACATATGTTGAAGTTGCGCGCGATGGACCAGACCATGCACCTGAGTTTACGATTGAAGTACGCATAGATAAACATGATCCGGCATCATCATCCGGAAAATCGAAAAAATTTGCCGAGCATGAAGCCGCGAGCCTTTTCTTGGTGCGCGAAGGCATTTGGAGTGAAGATGACGAATAGTCAGAATAAAGACGCAGAGCAACTGGACACAAAATGCGGTTTTGTGGCCCTTGTTGGCGCCCCTAATGCGGGAAAATCAACGCTGTTGAATGCTTTGGTGGGCACAAAAGTATCCATTGTAACGCACAAGGCGCAAACCACCCGTGCCCAAGTTCGTGGCGTGGTTACGCTTGAAAAAGAACAGATTATCTTTGTTGATACGCCAGGGATTTTTAAACCAAAACGTCGCCTAGATCGCGCAATGGTCCATTCTGCATGGAGCGGAGTTGGCGATGCCGATTTGGTTGCCCTGATCGTTGATGCAAAGCGTGGATTGGTGGATGAAGTTGAAAAGCTGCTTGAAGGGCTTGAAAACTACAACCAGCGCAAGGTACTCGTTCTGAACAAGATCGACCAAATAGAGCGCTCAAAACTGCTCGAACTTGCTCAAACACTGAACGAAAAAGTGCAGTTTGAGCAAACCTTTATGGTCTCGGCGCTAAATGGCGACGGGGTGAAAGATTTCGTCACCTATTGTGCTGATCAAATGCCGCTTGATCATTGGCATTTCCCTGAGGATCATCTTACGGACCTCACAATGGCGCTTACAGCAGCTGAGGTGACCCGTGAAAAGCTGTTTTTGCGCATTCACGAAGAAATTCCATACGGCGCAACTGTTGAAACAGAGAGCTTTAAGACCCAAAAAGATGGTTCTTATCGCATCCAACAGGTCATTTATGTTTCTAGAGATGGTCACAAAATGATCGTGTTAGGCAAAAATGGCCGCGCCATCAGAACCATTGGCGAAGAATCGCGTAAAGAACTGAGCGAAATGTTTGACACAAAAGTTCATTTGTTCTTGTTCGTAAAGGTGCGCGAAAAATGGGCCGATGATCCTTCGCGTTATCGTGAAATGGGACTTGATTTCCCCCAATAGGCAGAGCAAATGGAATGGCGTGACGAAGGTCTGATCATTGGCGCGAGAAAGCACGGCGAGAACGCTGTGATTGTCGAAGCCATGACCACTCTGCACGGTCGCCATTTGGGTTTGGTGCGCGGTGGCCGGTCTCGGCGGTTCGCTGCCATTCTGCAGGCTGGCAACACTGTTCATTTGAATTGGCGAGCGCGGCTTGAAGACCACCTGGGCACATATACCGTTGAGGCAAAAACACTGCGCGCTGCGACACTAATGCAAAGCAGGGATCGGTTGTCGTTAAGCCAATTGATCTGTGAGCATTTGCGAATATTGCCCGAGAAAGACCCTTATCCGCGCTTGCTTGCTGAAGCGAATGCGATGCACGACAACGATGCTGATGGCTATGTGTTGGGCTGCGCGCTTGCAAAATTTGAGATGAGGCTGCTCAATGAATTAGGTTTTGGCATCGACATTGCCAGTTGTGCATTGACTGGTGAAGAAACGGGCCTTGCATACATTTCACCAAAAACGGGGCGTGCGGTGACAATTGATGCCGCACAGCCTTATCTTTCCAAGCTGATGCGCTTGCCGCATATATTTGGTGGAGCACTGGATATGGACACAAAAGAGGAGCTTGAGGCAGCATTCAGCCTCACAGCGCACTTTTTGAACATGCATATTTGGCTTCCGCGCCAATTATCCCCACCTTCTATGCGAGAACGTCTGATCAAATCCATGTGTGACGGGCTATAATCGATAAGTTGATTCGATAACTGCGACTAAAACTTCAAGACCAACGAGGCCGACCCATGGGCGAACAATTGCCCCCAGACGATAGCGATAAATTACCAATTCTAAACCTGCGCTCCGCATTGGAAGAGCGCTATTTGAATTATGCGCTGTCCACCATTACCCAGCGGGCTTTGCCAGACGTGCGGGACGGGTTGAAACCTGTGCACCGCCGCATTTTGCATGCCATGCGTTTGCTTAAGCTTGAGCCGGGGCAGGGCTATAAAAAGTCGTCTCGTGTTGTTGGTGACGTCATTGGTAAGTTTCACCCGCACGGCGATCAGTCGGTTTATGATGCCTTGGTGCGGTTGGCACAGGATTTCGCGGTACGTTATCCGCTGGCTGACGGGCAGGGCAACTTTGGCAATATAGATGGCGATAGCGCCGCTGCGATGCGATACACGGAAGCGCGTTTAACCGATGTTGCAGCTCGACTGCTCGAAGGCATAACCGAAGACGCGGTTGATTTTCGCGATACTTATGATGGTGAAGACGAAGAACCGATCGTCCTGCCTGCGAACTTTCCAAACCTTTTGGCAAACGGATCAAACGGCATCGCCGTGGGTATGGCGACTTCTATTCCACCCCACAATGTGGCCGAACTTTGCGATGCGGCTTTGCACCTGATCAAGTCCCCAAATGCACGAACCGAAACATTGGTCAATTACGTCAAGGGCCCGGACTTCCCTACCGGCGGCATTTTGGTGGACGATGAATCATCGATCATTTCTGCCTATGAAACTGGTCGCGGTGCATTTAGATGCCGTGCACGTTGGGCCACTGAAGATACCGGAAGAGGTGGCTACCAAATCGTTATAACTGAAATTCCTTATCAAGTGCCGAAGGCGCGATTGATTGAGAAAATCGCAGATTTGTTGATAGGCAAGCGCTTGCCGTTGTTGCGCGATGTGCGCGATGAATCTGACGAGAACGTGCGGGTAGTCCTTGAGCCAAAGTCGCGGGTTGTCGATCCTGTTTTGTTGATGGAGTCGCTGTTTAAGCTGACAGATCTTGAAAGCAGAATATCGTTAAACCTAAACGTGCTGACCAAGGGGGCTGTGCCTAAGGTTCTTGGCCTTGGCGATACTCTTCGTGAGTGGTTGGAGCACCGTAAAGAGGTTTTGGGCCGTCGTTCAATCCACCGCTTGCGCCATATCGAACATCGTTTGAATGTTTTGGGCGGTTATTTGATCGCCTATCTCAATCTGGATGAAGTCATTCGCATCATCCGTGAAGAAGACAATGCCAAGCAGTCTTTGATGACAGCATTCAATCTGAATGATGTGCAGGCTGAAGCCATTTTGAACATGCGTTTGCGTGCGTTGCGTAAGCTCGAAGAAATTGAGATTCGCACAGAGTTCGACAATTTATCTGCTGAAAAAACAGAGATTGAAGCGCTCTTGGCATCTGATGAAAAGCAGTGGGAAGTCATTTCTTACGAAATAAAAGACTTGAAGAAAGCCTATGGTGAGAACACGTCACTGGGCAAACGCCGCACAACATTTGAAGTCGCACCCGTTGCAAATCTTGAAGATATCCAGACAGCAATGATTGAGCGCGAGCCTGTAACGATTATTCTGTCTGAAAAAGGCTGGATACGTGCCCTGAAGGGACACACCACTGACGTGGAAGGCCAGACCTTCAAAACCGACGATCGCCTGAAGATTTGGTGTCATGCGCAAACTACTGACAAAATTTTGCTCGTGGCGACAAACGGCAAAGTGTTCACCTTGCTGGCAGATAAGTTGCCGGGAGGTCGTGGCCATGGTGAGCCGGTGCGCATTCTGATCGATTTGGAGGAGGGCGCAGACATTCTGGATCTTTGCGTCCATGTTCCAGGCACCAAGCGCCTGGTTGCGTCAAATATTGGTAACGGCTTCATCGTCGAAGAGGACACAATGATTGCGAATACCCGTAAAGGGAAACAGGTTCTAAATGTATCTGGCGATCAGGAAGCAAAGATTTTTGTGCATGCAAGCGGCGACATGGTAGCCGTTATGGGACAAAACCGTAAATTGTTGGTGTTCCCAAGCGATCAGCTGCCTGAAATGGCGCGCGGAAAAGGCGTTCGCCTGCAGCGTTACAAAGATGGCGGTGTGTCTGACATCAAGCTGTTCAATAGCGCAGACGGTCTGACATGGACAGACAGTTCTGGCCGCAATTACACCAAACCACTCGAAGAACTGATGGAATGGCGAGGCGAGCGCGCACAGGCAGGACGGCAACCACCTACTGGTTTCCCACGCAACAACAAGTTTAAAGGCTAATTGGCAGGTGTGCCCCCAACTTTGAAGTCGACAACTAGCGGATAGTGGTCTGAACCACCATTTGCGCCGCGGTGTGGGTTGTTGGTTGTCACCCCATCACGCGTTAGGATGTGATCTAGTTGCATCCACGGCGGCATATCAAATGGGTGCGTTGGTGGCGCTGGCCATGTCGGACGAAGCCAAACGGCTCGCGTAAAGCCAGCCTTCTTTACCAGGTTTTTGAATGCGTACGAGAACGGGGTTGAGTTAAAGTCGCCACCAAAAATGGTCGGTCCTGTGACCCCGTTCACCACATCAATCACAGTTTGCATCTGAACTCTTTGGCGGTCAGATGGAATTGGCCAATCAAAATGGGTAGTTACGATGTTGAACGGATTCTCATCTTGAACTTGAACAACGATAATCGAAGTGCGCTGCTGCGCGCTCAGTGAATCTATGCAATCACTTCCGGCAATTTCCTTAAGCGGGTATTTGGAATAAACACCAAGAAACGATCGTTTGCCGCCTTGGCAATGAACGCTATATGGCATCAACGCAGTAAGTCGCTTTTCTAGTCCTTTACGGTGCCAACTCCAATATTCCTGAATAAGCAAGATATCAGGATCTTGCTCTTGAACGCTTTCAAATAATCCGTCCAAATTGTCGTTCTTGGCATATATATTAAATGTCATCAGCCGGCGGTTTGTGTCTGAAACCCGGTCTGAACCGGCACTGTTTTGATAATGCCCGACAACTTCAGGGATAATGATCAAGCTCGATGCAACAAACCCTAGGGCCGAAAAACTAAGTACCAAACCTTTGAAGGGTTGGTGTTTGGCAAAAATGGCGCTGATCAGAAATAGCACCAGACTCAACGGAAATATAATCGGCTGAAAATGGTTGAACAGATCAAGCGGCCACAGTGCGAATGCTAAAAAGCCTGCGATCGCGCTCAGCGAAACAAAAAAGGCGCCGCCTGCGAATAAGAACTTGATAATGGACAAAAGTCCTTGATTTTTCACGCGCTAACTATCTCATTTCGACCCAGGTTGGGCATCATCCAGCAATTGCCATTGATCCCTGTTTCCAAGCACCTCTAGCGGTTTAAACGAACTCTTATACGCCATTTTAGGCGAATTTTTGACCCAATAACCCAGATATAGATATGGCAAACCCGCAGCGCGCGCACGTTCGATTTGATCCAGTACCATGAACTTGCCAAGGCTTCTCTTGGGGAGGTCAGAATCAAAAAAACTATAAACCATCGAAATTCCATCAGGGAGAATATCTGTAAGTGCTACGGCCAACAACGGACCCGGATTTTCGCCGAGCGGTTTGCGTTCGCGATACTCAACAACTACGGAACGGACCGGTGTATCTTCCACCATGAATTCATAATCTAGGTGGGACATTTCCGACATGCCCCCGTTCTCGTGACGCTCTTTCAAATACTGTTTAAACAGCAAATATTGTTCCTGTGTCGCTTGTGGAAACACATCCGTGCTGACGATATCAAGGTTCTTGCGCCAAATTCTCCGCTGATTAGCATTACGTTCAAAACGATCCACCAAAACCCGGGCAGACTGGCATGCCTGGCAGCCCTCGCAGGCCGGGCGGTAGGCAATGTTTTGACTACGCCGAAAACCGTGAGCACTCAGCATATTGTGCAGATCGGCAGCGCGCTTGCCAGCGAGGTGCGTGAATAGTTTTCGCTCGTACTTGTCGGGCAGATACGGGCACGCTGTGTCTGCGGTTAAATAAAACTGCAGGTCTGAAGGACTATGTTCGGTCATATCCGTTCGCTGATCGTAGTTTTGATCATCCCTATCGGCTAATCATCCGGTTGAGTTTAGACCCCATAGTACCAGGGTGCAACAATACTGAACGTCGCCCACACCAGCAAAATAAGTGGAACCCCTGCAAGGAAATAATGCTTGAAACGATAATGCCCTGGTCCCATGACCAACAAGTTGGTTTGGTAGCCAATTGGTGTCGCAAATGAAGCGTTCGCACCAAGAATTACTGCCACCACAAAGGGAAGCGGATCAACCCCTAAACTCTGTGCCGTAGAAATGGCAATTGGCGTAAACAGAACAGCTGTTGCGTTATTGCTCAGAACATTGGTCAAAATGGCAACAACGATAAAGATGATGGACATCACAATGGCTGGTGTAACATTGCTGAAACTGCCAACAGCCCAGTCGGCCAAAAGCTGTGCTCCGCCGGTCGCTTCCAGTGCACCAGACATCGCAATAGCAGAGCCAACCAAGAGGATAATGCGTCTATCGATTGCGCGGGTGGCTTGGCGCACATTCAAACAACCAGTCGCTAGCATTGCAAATGCACCTGTAATGGCGGCAAAAACAATCGGAACGAGGCCCGTAGCAATAGCGGCAACGGTGGCAATAAACACCAGTTGTGCGCGGAGTGCAAAGCGGTGAGGCCGCACCTCTGAAGCGCTCCACTCAATCACCACAAGGTCTTGCAGTCCGCGCATTTTGTTAATCCGATCAGCAGGACCGGCAATTAACAGCACGTCGCCAGCTTCTAACCGGATATCTGAAAGGGATTCGCGAGGCATACGGCTGCGGCGCTCGACACCCAAAATTAGGCAGCCGTGCTGAGCCAAGAATCCTCGTTGGTCTACGCCATTATTGATGAGTCGTGAACCAGGTTGCACGAGTGCTTCGCACATCACCACGCCGTGATCTGGCGTGCCTTCATCAGAGCCGGGTTGGATTGGATTGTCAAACGCACGCCATTGCTTGAGTGATTCTGTTAGTTTTTCGCGTGTCGCGGCCAGAATCATTACATCGCCAGTGCGAAGTTCAATGTCATCAAAGGGGGGTAAGTATCGATGATAGCCGCGAATAACCGCACGCACGGTCATTGTAGTGATGGATGGGAACATGCCCGCAACCGTTTTAGCACCGACCAATGGGTGCCCATCGTATAGGCGGATTTCCGAAATGAACTGCAGGTTGCGTTGGGGCACCTCCTGACCATCTGCGTTTATGGCGCTTGGTAGTAGCTTAGGCATAATAAACAAAACATAGATGCCACCGACCAATGCCATGATTGAACCTGGCACCGTAAAGGAAAAGAAGTCTAACCCTTGCACACCCGCACCAATGGCGATTCCCGCTGCGAGCAGGTTGGTGGAGGAACCAATCAGCGTTGTCATGCCACCTAGGATGGATATGAAGCTGAGCGGCATCATCATTTTGGGGGTAGGCAATTTACGTCTTGATGCAACCGCTGTGAGAAGCGGAATAAACATCACCACAACAGGTGTGTTGTTTATGAACGCACTTGCAAGGCCGGCAATGACCAAGATCAGCGGAATTACACGTCGCGGATGTCGTGGCCATAGTCGCTCGAAGGTCTTGGTTAGGCTACCCAATGCGTCAGTTTGAAAAAGTGCCTGCCCAATAACCAGCAATGCCAAGATGGTTAGAAGTGCTGGGTTTGAAAAGCCAGAAAGCAGCGCCTCAGTTTCTAATCCAGAACCTGGAGCAAGCAGGCCAACAAGCATTAGAAGAACGATCGCACCTAATGCGACCAATTCTAATGAAACAACTTCGGTCGCAAAAAGGATGATCGCGATTAAAATAACCGCGAAGCTTGCCCACATAGCGATAGAATCAATATTTGTAAGTTGTGCGACCATAAAGGACACATTGCAGACTGGCGGCGATCACTCCAAGTCTGTTTTTTGCCTTACAGAGAGCAAATCAACAGTTTTTGCGCTTTTGGGGAGCGTATTAGTCTCGCCAACGTGGGTTTTGCGGGTCTGCCCATGCTTCGCCATAGTGTTCGGCCTCTTGCTTCCAAAACCGCTCCATGGGTGATCTGCGCACCATCAATGTGCCAACAACCAAGTCATGAAGCATTTGTCGCCGTTGGGTGAACAGGGGCACAAACAAAACCAGCGGCGAAAACGCCTGTGCGATCCAGCCAGCGATAGGGTGCAGAACCGCCAGCCCACCATCAAGAGGGGCTGAGCGTGTGGGCGTCAGCACAATATCCATGACCTGCATGCCAATTGTGGCACGCGCCGAAGAGCCTAAGGTCACGACATAATAAGCAAACAAGACGCCAGGCACCAAGATAAAATAACCTAGCCAAGCAATCCCAAGAGTCAAAATCCCAAGTATGCCGAGAACAACTGCAGACACCGCAATGGCCACCGTGAGAATTACGCCATCGATAAAGAACGCAATGACACGACGCATCAAAACCCCTTCAAAAAGCTCTGGCGAATTAGTAGGAGTGGGAAGGTCGTCGCGCATTGTCCGTCCAAACGCATCTTTTGGCATCTTGTTTCTCCATCTTGTCTTATTCGACTAAATGGGGAGCCACAATCACTTTGACAAGGTATAGCGTCAATTCGCTCACTGATTAAGCAATTGCGCCATTTCTTTTGCGAAATAAGTTAGTATGCCCGAGCATCCTGCACGTTTGAATGCAACCAGACTTTCCACCATTGCGGCTTGTTGATCAATTGCTCCGGCTTGGCTTGCAAATACGATCTGCGCATATTCACCGGAGACCTGATAGGCAAATACAGGCACCTCGAAGCGCGATTTAATCTCGCGGACAATATCTAAATAGGGCATGCCCGGCTTCACCATAATCCAGTCAGCTGCCTCTAAGATGTCCTGCTCCACTTCGCGCATGGCTTCCTCGCGATTATAAGGCTCAAGCTGATAAGTCTTCTTATCACCTTTTAGGCGAGACCCTGAGCTAACTGCATCCCTGAATGGCCCATAAAAAGCTGATGCATATTTGGCAGCATAAGAAAGAAGAATGGTGTTGTGAAAACCTTCAGCATCAAGGCCTTCCCTGATTGCACCAATCCGACCGTCCATCATGTCGGATGGGGCAATGATATCGGCACCAGCACGAACTTGGTTCAATGACTGCTTGATAAGGACTTCAACAGTTTCGTCATTCAAAATCTGCTCGCCGTCCATCAAACCGTCATGGCCATGGCTTGTGTAAGGATCAAGCGCCACATCAGCGATCAAACCAATGTCTGGCACAGCGCTTTTAATCGCGGAGAGGGCGCGGCACATTAAATTGTCCGGGTTGTAGCTCTCTTCGCCACTCTCGGATCTGCGATCCGCTGGCGTGTTTGGAAACAAAGCGAGTGCTGGAATGCCAAGACCGTGCGCTTCTTTTGCAGCGGCTACGGCTAAATCGATGCTTAAGCGATCAACGCCGGGCATGGATTTAACAGCATCGCGCTCATTTGAACCTTCGATAATAAATAAAGGCAAAATCAAATCACTAGGTTGAATAGTGTTTTCACGCAGCAAATCGCGGCTCCAGCCAAACTGGCGTGACCGCCGAAGTCGGCGACCATTCAAAAAATCCATGTTCGCGCGCGTAAAATCGTTCGTCATAGTTCTCACATCAAATATTAAACTGCTTTGCGCATTTGGAACTTAACTTGATACAATCGTCCAGCAAAATTTATGTAATATTGCTGCGGCACCTTGCCACGAGAAGCAAAGTTTCGTTATTGGGCACAAAAAGGGAGCGAACTATGGCATTTACTGCTCGACGCATTCGTGTGGCCGCCCGCGCGGTGGCTAGTGTTAGTTTGTTTGTTGGTTTAGCCAATGCTTTGCACGCACTTGGCGCAAGCGGCAATGTTACCAACCCAGTTGATGGTTACGGTGAATTGGCATTTGGCATTTTGGTTATTGTCGCCATCTTGCGCCTGTTTGCGGCGGTTGGGCTTTGGGCCTTTGCGACGTGGGGTGCGTTTCTATTGGCATTTGCAAGCGTTTTTGAAATGGCGCTGGTAGTGCTTGGCGGGGCTAGAATGATTGTCACACCAGCTGGATTTGGCATCAGTATATTGCTGCTAGCATCGGCAATCGGTTTGATGGTTTGGAGATTTTTAAATATCAAAATGCAAGTCAAGCGGCTGTGATGGTTAGGAAATCCTGAACGCAGGTAAGGATTGGGAAAGCTAAAAATGTCAAATGTTTCAGTAACATATTTTTAAGTTTGTATCTTAAACTGATCTTATCGCCCGCTCGCTAATTTGGCTGCATAGACACGAACAATCGTGCGACCAAAACAGTGAGGCAATAATGGCAATCAATACTTTGAAAGTGCAGGCCCACGTGCCTGAAGAAGGGCACACTCTAAAGCCCAGTTATCTTGAAGCAGTGTCGCGTGTTGAACGCTTGCACCGTCGGCTCCTTGATCTCGTAAAAGACGAATTCGATCGCATGGGTTGGGATGATATTGGTCCTGTTCAAGCAATCATGATGTTTAACATTGGTGATTCAGAACTCACAGCTGGCGAACTGCGCTCGCGTGGTTACTATCTTGGGTCCAATGTGTCTTACAATTTGAAGAAGCTTGTTGATACGGGCTATATCCACCAAGAGAAATCAAAGACCGACCGCCGCTCAGTGCGTATTCGACTGACGCCAAAAGGCGAAGAGGTGGCCGAAGTAATTGATGAACTATATGATCGTCATCTGAAGTCAATCGCCGAAGTCGGTGGTCTGTCTCAGGAAGAATTTGAAGGGCTCAATACAGCTCTTGCTCGCCTAGAACGCTTCTGGGTAGATCAAATCTTGTACAAACTTTAAAACTAAAACTTAGCTCCTTTTCGGGACTGTTTGGTTGAGCGTGGGTTGTGTTGATACTTAAATCAACACGGCCCTATGCGCGTTATTTCTACGGCAAATCCAACGAAAACTGTTTGCAATATCTCAGCCACAATGATGCCGCAAAAAACATTTAGTTGTCTAAAAAGCTGAAAGGTTGAGCCAATCGCATTGGAGTGCTAAACCCAACTGATGATTATCCCCTTTTGCGATTGTTTATACAGGTTGGGCATGAATTTCTCTGGATCGAATATCTTTAAGGCACTCACAGGTGCTGTTGTGGCGTTGGGCATCAGCGCGGCACCTACGTTCGCGCAAGATAACGTTGATGCTGCTTATTCCGCCATTGAATCAATCGAGCCAATTTTGTCGTTTGATACAGCCTATAATCTGCAACTCGCAATTCAAAAATACGAAGCCATCGTTGCAGCAGGCGGTTGGCAAGAACTTTCACGCGGCACCTACGGTTTAAAAAAGGGTGACAGCCAAGGGCATATTCGTGGTTTGCGCCGACGATTGGCTGCAACCGGCGATTTGGACCCAAATCTTAGAATTTCAGACGAGTTCGACAGTGAAGTTGAGGCCGCGGTTCGCTTGTTTCAAGCGCGTCATGGTCTGCGAACGACTGGTGTCATCGATCAGGAAACCTTGATTACGCTCAATGTAACTGCCGAAGAAAAACTGGCACAATTGCGTCTGAATGAACAGCGGGTTGAAGAAGCTGTTTCCGCACTCTCAGATCGCTATATCGTTGTAAATATTCCTGCAGCTTCAATCGAAGCTGTTGAAAATGGTACGGTTCAGCGTCGCCACACCGCAGTTGTGGGGCGCATTGAACGTCAAACGCCGATTTTGCAGTCAAAAGTCCACGAGATTAACTTTAATCCCTATTGGCATGTTCCTAAGAGCATCATTCGGCGCGACATTATCAAGTATATGAATGATGATCCTCAATATTTGTCGAACTTTCGGATCAAAGTATATGGGAATGACGGTGAAGAGTTGGACCCCGCGTCAATTGACTGGACTACGGATGAAGCGGTTCAATATGCATTTCGTCAGGAACCTGGCGCTGAAAACTCAATGGGACACGTGAAGATTAACTTCCATAATCCCCACGCGGTATATCTTCATGACACACCGCAAAAATCACTGTTTGGTCAGAACCGACGCTTCCATTCGTCGGGTTGTGTCCGTGTGGATGACGTAGATGCATTGGTTGCATGGTTGCTTGCCGGTAACGAAGGCTGGGACCAGTTGGCGGTAGACGCTGCTTTTGCTTCGGGTGAACGCTTGGATGTGGGCTTGAAGTCACCGGTTCCAATCATCACAACCTATATTACTGCTTGGGCAAACCGTCAGGGTGTTGTCTCGTTCCGCGAGGACATTTACCAGTTCGATTAACAGGGGCGCATTGCGCTGTTAGCTGATTAGGTATTTATTGCGATTATGAATGATCGCGATTCCACATCGATTGGTACAGTTTACTTCGAATTCGTCCAAATGGGCGGTCATGTGCGAATCTGTGCGATTCATGAGGCCACCGGCATAGAAACTATCGCAATTGCCCCAATTCAGGCTACCCAGCAACACATGCGTCAGCTCGCTTTGGGCAAGCTGAAACGCAAGCTTGAACAACAGACTAAGCAATAAGTACCATTTGCCCCTTAGATGGCTTGGATATCCCAAATTCGTATGATATGCGGGGCGCACCGAAATTGGTCGTTAATCGCGAGGATTTTCCATGACCGAAATTTTTCCAAATTTCTTCTCCAATTCGCTGGCGAATGTCGATGCCGATGTTGCGCGGGCAATTGATGCTGAACTTTTGCGTCAGCAAACTGAAATCGAACTAATCGCTTCTGAGAACATTGTTTCAAAAGCGGTAATCGAAGCACAGGGTTCTGTGCTGACCAATAAATATGCCGAAGGCTATCCAGGCAAACGCTATTATGGCGGTTGTCAGCATGTAGACGTGGTTGAGAACTTGGCAATTGATCGCGCCAAGCAACTGTTTGGCTGTGACTTTGTTAACGTGCAGCCAAACTCTGGTTCGCAAGCTAACCAAGGCGTGTTCCAAGCACTTATCCAGCCGGGTGACACCATTCTGGGCATGAGCCTTGACGCTGGTGGTCACTTGACCCACGGCGCGCGTCCCAACCAGTCGGGCAAATGGTTCAACGCGGTACACTATGGTGTGCGTAAAGAAGACGGTCTTTGCGACATGGACCAAGTGCGCGAAATGGCAAAAGAGCACCAGCCCAAACTTATTATTGCTGGTTTCTCTGCTTACTCTCGTCACCTTGATTTCGCAGCATTCCGCGAGATTGCCGACGAAGTCGGCGCGTTCTTCATGGTTGATATGGCACACGTTGCGGGCCTTGTGGCTGGGGGTAAGTATCCAAGCCCATTCCCACATGCACATGTGGCAACAACTACAACGCACAAAACATTGCGCGGCCCACGTGGTGGCATGATTTTGACCAATGACGAAGCCATCGCCAAAAAAGTCAATTCAGCAATTTTCCCAGGCATTCAGGGTGGACCGTTGATGCATGTTATTGCAGCAAAAGCAGTGGCTTTTGGTGAAGCTTTAACACCTGACTTCAAACAGTACATTTCTGATGTGGTTGACAATGCCGATGCTTTGGCCAAATCAATCATCAGTGGTGGACTGGATATCTTCTCTGGTGGTACAGACAACCACTTGATGCTCGTTGACTTGCGTCCAAAGGGCGTCACCGGCAAAGCAACTGAAGCGGCACTGGAACGTGCTCACATTACCTGCAATAAAAATGCGATTCCCTTCGACACGGAAAAACCATTTATTACGTCAGGTATTCGTGTGGGTACACCAGCGGCAACGTCACGTGGTTTCAACCAAGAAGACTTTACCAAAGTTGGCGAGTTGATTGTTGAGGTTGTTGCAGGCTTGGCGGCGAACGGTGAAGAAGGTAACGCTTCTGTTGAAGCAGCGGTTCGTGAGCAAGTGAAAGTGCTTACAGACGCACATCCGATCTACGCATAATCTTGCCTTAAGGAGGCACCATGCGCTGCCCTTATTGCGGAAATGACGACACACAAGTAAAGGATTCTCGGCCTACTGAGGATTCTAATGCTATTCGCCGCCGCCGAGTTTGCTCGGCGTGCGGCGGTCGCTTCACCACGTTTGAACGTGTGCAGCTGCGCGAATTGATTGTGAGCAAAAAGTCGGGTCGCAAGGTCGCTTTTGATCGTGAAAAGCTGAACCGATCAATCAAAACAGCCCTACGCAAGCGCGAAGTTGACGCAGAAGCCGCTGATCGCATGATCTCAGGTGTTGTGCGACGGTTGGAAAGCATTGGTGACGCTGAGATTACGTCTGAGCAAATCGGCCAGCTTGTGATGGAAGGTTTAAAAGAACTCGACGATGTGGCCTTTGTGCGCTTTGCTTCCGTTTATAAGAATTTTTCCAAAGCAGATGATTTTAAGTCTTTCCTGTCCAAGCTAGACGCGGACAATTCGGACGACGATTAGATGTCAAATCTGGCGGACATCAAATGGATGGACGCAGCTGCAAGGCACGCATCGCGCTATCTAGGCACCACATCCGAAAATCCCACAGTCGCAGCGCTCATTGTTGATCCGGTGCAAAACGTTCTGATTTCTCGCGCAGTGACAGCGCCCAGCGGTCGCCCACACGCCGAAACTCAAGCTATTTCCTTGGCCAATAAAAGTGCAGTTGGCGCAACGCTCTACGTTACACTTGAACCCTGCCACCATTTTGGAAAAACACCGCCGTGTGTTGACGCAGTGATTGAAGCGGGCATCAAACGGGTTGTTATCGGTCAGTTAGATGCAGACCCTCGTACCGCAGGCAAGAGTGTTGAAAAACTTCGTGCGGCTGGGCTTGAAGTGTCCGTTTTTACGGATCATCAAGCAACGGCGCTTCTGCATCGTGCTTTTTTTAAGCGCCAAACAACTTGCCTTCCCTTTGTGAGTGCCAAACTTGCGGTATCCAAAGATGGCATGGTTGGGCGCGTAGGTCAGGGGAACGTCACAATTACTGGGGCAGAGGCAAAAGCTTGGACCCACACGTTGCGCTCTCGGGTTGATGGGATTGCAGTCGGCGCAAAAACTGCGGTTTTGGACAACCCGTCGCTTAACGTGCGGCTGAAAGGGCTTGAAAAACGAAGCCCACGGCCAATTGTCTTTTCGTCTGCACCGGCTGAGCTTCCCTCCGAACTAAGAATGCGTGCAGATCCTCGTTTTTTTGCGGTAGATGCTCGTTCTGGTCTGCGCAGCACTCTTCACTCTGTTGCAAGCGAGGGTATAAACCACCTACTGATAGAAGGTGGACCTGCGCTGCTAAATGCGATGCTTGATGCTGGACTGATCGACGAATTCTATTTGCTGCAAAGTGGCACTGAAATTGGGGCCGGTGGATTGCCCGCTGTTCAAGGTTCAAATATTGGCGACAAACTGGTATCGATTGGCTTTTTAGACTATGGAACCAGCAAACTTGGCGCAGATCGCGTAACTCACTTTCAAAGGAACGACTAGTGTTCACAGGAATTGTATCAGATGTTGCAAAGATCATTTCAATTGATGAGCGCACAGATGGCCGAAAAATGCGCATTGGTACGTCTTACAACACTGATGATTTCGACTTAGGTGCCTCAATCGCCCACAATGGTATCTGCTTAACCGTGACTGCAAAAGAAAATGGTCCGGAAGACAACAATTGGTTTGAGGTGTTTTTGGGGCAAGAAACCTTGTCGCTAACAACTGCGATAAAATGGGCTGTAGGTGATAAGGTGAACCTAGAACGTTCGCTCAGGTTGCAGGATGAGTTGGGCGGACACCTCGTTTCGGGGCACGTCGACGGAGTCGCAAAAATTGTGTCGCGAGAAGACTTTAGCGATCAATGCAAGCTGACATTTGGTGTACCCAATGACTTAGCTCGGTTCATTGCAACCAAAGGCTCAGTGGCACTAAACGGTACGTCTTTGACCGTGAACTGGGTTGAAGGTAATCGATTCTCGGTCCTTCTGATTCCGCATACGCTGGAGGTGACAAATTGGCACCTTGCGCAGGCAGATGATGAGATAAACATTGAAATTGATCAGATGGCACGATATGCAGCGCGCTTGATCGAAATGCAATAAACTCCGCATAAACTGCGATTTGAGGACAAAAATGACCGACCAGCCGAAAATTTTGCTCATTGAAGCGCGTTTTTATGAAGACCTGGCAGATGAACTCGCCGCAGGTGCGATCGAAGTTTTCGAAAAGGCGGGGGCTGAAGTCACCCGTGTAGCGGTGCCGGGTGTGTTAGAGATCCCAGCAGCGCTCTCTATGGCTCTGATTGCGACAGAAGTCGCCGACGCAGAGATTTACGACGGCTACGTTGTTCTTGGTGCAGTAATTCGGGGCGAAACGACCCATTATGATATTGTTGCCAACGAAAGCGCGCGCGCGATCATGAATATGGTCACCTCAGAAGGCTTGGCGCTTGGCAATGGTATTCAGACAGTTGAAAACCAGAAACAAGCTTGGGCTCGTGCCAACCGGTCCGAAAAGAACAAAGGCGGCGGCGCAGCACAAGCAGCTCTAGCCATGATCGAAACAAAAAAGAAACTCGGGCTGTAAACAATGAGCGAAGAAAAACCACAACGTGATCCGGGTAAAGCTAATCAACGCGGCGCTGCCCGTTTGGCTTCCGTTCAAGCCCTGTATCAAATGGATGTCGGGCGTGCCTCTTTTGACGCAACGGTTGAGCAATTCAAAATGTTCCACTTGGGCAAAGAAGTGGAGGGAGAAGAATACCTCCCAGCAGATGCTGACTACTTCAAACAGTTGCTTGAAGGCGTTCGGACATATCAGGTCAAGATTGATCCAATTATAGACAACTCGCTCGTTGACGGTTGGCCCGTGACCAGAATCGACAGTACACTACGCGCGATCTTGCGTTCTGCAACGTACGAAATGCTCTACAAAAAAGATATACCAGTTCGCGTCGTCATCAATGAGTATGTCGACGTGGCGCGCGCCTTCTTTGAAAAAGACCAGCCAGCCATGGTCAACGGCGTACTTAACAACATTGCCTCAATTTTTCGACCAGACGAATTGAAATAAACGGAGATAAACCAATGAGCGAGCCCGAATTCAACAAAGAAAAAAATGCGGGCCGCAACATAGGTCTCCTTGCGGTCACTCAGGCCACTGGTGGTTCTAGCCAGGCTATTGTAATGGCTGTTGGGGCGTTGACCGCTGCAAACCTTGCGCCTGACAAAAGCATGGCCACCATCCCCACCACAGCGATGATTATCGGGTTGGCGCTGATGGCGGGGCCCGCCACTAAAATCATTTACGCTATCGGGCGAAGAAACGGATTCATTATTGGGGCGGCCCTTGGCTTTGTGGCTGGCCTTTGTGCAGCTGCTGCAGTGGCGTTTTCCTCATTCGTTTTGTTTGCACTTGCTTTATCGATTGTGGGTATGGGCGGCGCATTTACGCAGCAATACCGTTTTGCTATTGCGGATAGTGTGCCAGACGAAATGAAAGCGCGTGCAATTTCTCTTGTCCTACTGGGCGGAGTTGCAGCAGGGTTTTTGGGGCCACGACTGTCCTTTATAGCAAAAGACTGGATGGGAGGCGTTGAGTTTGCGGGCTCATTCCTGATTATTTCAGCGCTGTCCATTGTCGCTATCATAATGCTAACGCAAACACGTTTGGCGCCAATCGTTAAGCCCAAAGAGGGTGACGCAAAAGGCAGAACGGCGATGCAGCTTATAAAGCTGCCAGAAATCAATATCCCAGTTATCACCGGTATCGTTTCCTATGCACTGATGACATTTGTTATGGTCGCTGCCCCGTTGGCGATGGTTCATGTCTGTGGTCACTCGGCTGAGGCAGCAACAACTGCAATCCAATGGCACATCATTTCTATGTTCGCGCCGAGCCTTGTAACGGGAAGCATTATCAACCGCATTGGCGCACACGCTACAGTTGCCATTGGACTAATTCTGATACTGGGTGCGGCTTTGATCAACCTCAACGGCATTTCGACCCTACACTTTGATTTTGCGCTGATTCTGCTTGGCGTAGGTTGGAACTTTGGTTTCATTGGCTCCACGACAATGCTGTCCAAGGCTTACCGGCCAGAGGAAGCATCGACAGCGCAAGGACTAAATGAACCGCTCGTGTTTGGCTCTATGGCAGTCGCATCAATCAGTTCAGGTATCTTGCTGAACACGCTTGGTTGGCAGTCGATCAACGTTTTGGTCTTGCCAATTGTAACCGCAACACTGGCCTTGTTGGCTTGGGGCGATTATCGCCAACGCAAACTGCGCGCAAACTAGAACGCAAAAAAGACGAGGGGAGCATTCACGCTCAACCCTCGCCAAATTATTGCTGCTAGGTTTTTAGCTCCCTTAGAAGCTGAGCGATCCCAACAATTGTTGCACAAACGAACGATCCTGGCCAAAACCTGGTGTCGTGCGCGAAACGGTTTCAACCAAACGACCATCTTCCAAAGTATAAACCGCTTTGTCGATCACCCGATCCTTTTTATCGAAATAGACCGCAACAACTGTGCGTTCTTTGACATTTTTCAGGCCAAACGCAGTTTGCTCGATCTTTGTTTCAACGTAATAATAGGCTTCTTCGTCGCCAAAAGTATTTTTGGACTGAGGTGAACCCATCACAAACTCAACGAGTTGTTTGGAAACACCCGGGCGTACCTGCGCCAAATTGTCCTCGGAAATATCATAGCCCTGTGTGCGCTGTTGCGTTAGGCAACCAGATAGCGCAAGCGCTGCAGCGAATACACTGACAAGTGAAAGGAAGCGGATTGCAGAACGCATGACCATCATTTAATTGGCTTTCTCACAAAAACTCGATTAACAAGACAAATAACGCATCTTTAAAAGGGACGTCGGAAATCTGTTTAGCTGCCAAAGTAACATGATGGCAAGACACAGATGAAACTTAAAACCTCAACCTGTAGCAGAACCGACAGCAGACTGATGATTTTCAACCCATTTCGTAAAGACCCATTCGCCGACGCGGCACTTGCTGCCTACAATATCATTGTGGCGCAATCTCGGCACCCCGAGTTCTATTTGTCTTACGGTGTGCAGGATGATGTGACAGGGCGGTTTGATATGATTGCCTTGCATATGACGTTGGTTTTCCATCGTCTTCACAAAGGCGATGAAGACCAAAGAAAATTTGCGCAATCATTGTTTGACCTGTTCTTTAAAGATATGGACCGATCATTGCGCGAAATGGGCGTTGGCGACATTACTGTGCCCAAAAAGGTCAAAAAGATGGGCGAAGTCTTTTACGGACTACTGGGCGCTGTTAAAGACTCATACGAGAGCAAAGACGTTCCATCGCTTGCTGCGGCGCTTAATCGCAACCTTTATAACGATAAAGACACCAACAACGCGCAGATACTGGCAAACTATGCGTTAGGGCAGATCGAAAACTTAAGCTCACAGAATGACATTATTCGAGGCGCTATCCAATTCCTGCCTCCTGAGAAACTAATCGCCAGCGTAAATGCTGAGGTACAAAAATGAGCAAAAAACAAGAATACTCAATTGATCAACTGTCTTTGCTACTCGACATGGTTGTCCGCATTGATGAAGTGCCTACTCAAGGCCGCAAGTACACATTTTCGGCTGACGAGCAAACGCTCAAGGTCTTAACTCAGCATTCATCCGCTTCACAAATCAACGAATTCGAAGGTTTTGTAGAAGTGCGTCCGATTCGTGGTGGCCTAGAAGCCAAGGGGCGATTGTTGGTGAGCTTGCAACAACTGTGTGTGATAACACTAGAGCCAGTCGATGAGAAAATCGACACCGCTATTGAACGAATCTATCTGCGTGGCGAGGAGCCGGAACTGGATCTCTCTGCAAATGGCGAAGTGTTCGTGGATTTGGAAGCAAATGCTGATACAGAATGGTTTAACACAGACAAAATCGACTTAAGCGATTTCATCTATGAGCAGTATTTGCTAAACATTGATCCGTATCCAAAGAAAGAAGGCGCTGAAATGCCAAACGTCAAGGATAATGGGGATCAGGGCGAACTGTCGCCGTTTGCCGCACTTGCGGCACTCAAAAAGACAAAGTAATTAGTCGACAAAGGTACGAAAAAGCTTGTATGCGGCTTATACCTAGATAAGCTGCTCACGAGTTTTGCTAAAAACCAAAGCGAATATGGCAAAAAACATAACAATATCAGTCGACGCTATGGGTGGCGACAACGGGCCTGAGATCGTAGTTTTAGGCGCGAAGATGTCTCTCTTGGAGCGGCCAAACACGAAATACATATTTCACGGACGTGAAGAAGAGTTGCTGCCGCTTCTCAAAAAATATCCAGAATTACAGGCCGTATCTGAGGTCCGTCACTGTGATAACGTAATCTCCATGGACGACAAGCCAAGCCAAGCCCTACGCAAGGGTCGCGGTAACTCATCCATGTGGAATGCTTTGCAGTCTGTGGCCGACGGGGATGCTGATGCTGCTATTTCTGGCGGAAACACCGGCGCGTTGATGGCGATGGCAACCTTTTGTCTGCGCCCAATGAAGGGTATTGCACGACCTGCTTTGGCAGCAATATGGCCTACACTTCGCACAGAGATTGTTGTGCTCGACGTCGGCGCAACCGTCGGTTTTGACGCACAGCAACTCGTGGACTTTTCCATTCTTGGTGCCGCATTGGCGCGCGCACTGTTTGACATGAAAGAGCCAACGGTTGGTTTGCTCAATGTTGGCGTGGAAGAAGTCAAAGGCCTTGATGCCGTCAAAGACGCCGCAAAAATGCTCAAGTCTCGAACCGGCAATGGATACCAGTATCACGGTTTTGTTGAAGGCGATGACATTGGCAAAGGGACGGTAGATGTCGTTGTAACCGAGGGTTTTACCGGCAATATCGCGCTCAAAACCGCTGAAGGTACTGCGCGCCAAGTCGGGACCTATTTGCGCACAGCGCTGACCAATAGTTGGTTGTCAAAATTGGGTGCGCTGCTCGCATCTGGTGGGTTGCGGACACTGCGCAACAAAATGGACCCCCGCAACGCCAACGGCGCTGTTTTCCTCGGCGTAAACGGCATCGTGATCAAAAGCCATGGCGGTACAGACGAAGTTGGCTTTAAAAGTGCACTAGGCATTACATATGAAATGGCCCACAATCGATTGATCGACAAAATCGGCGACGGTCTTAAACAGTTTGAAAAGTCAGCCGATAAGGCATCAAATGGCGATAATGAAAGTGATGAGGTAGCATCAGCGTGAGTGGGGTAAAATCAGTCGTGCGTGGAGTTGGGCATTATTTGCCTAAAAACGTTGTCACAAACAAAGAACTAGAAAAAACAGTCGATACAACCGATGAATGGATCATTCAACGGACGGGGATCGAACAGCGCCACATTGCGCTCGAAGATGAACAAACGTCCGACTTGGCCGTTCAAGCGGCTAAAAATGCGCTTGCTGCTGCCGGAATAGATGCATCTGAAATCGATTTGGTGATCGTTGCCACAACAACGCCGGACCGAACATTTCCAGCCACAGCAGCTTTAGTTCAAGAAAAACTTGGCATCACTCAGGGCTCGGCATTTGACATTCAAGCGGTTTGTTCTGGATTCGTTTATGCGGTTGCGACTGCAGACAGCTACCTTAAGAACGACCTTGGCACCAAAGCATTGGTTATTGGCGCAGAAACATTTTCTCGCTTGCTTGATTGGGAAGACCGCACCACTTGCGTTTTGTTCGGTGATGGCGCTGGCGCTATGGTGCTAGAGGCCGTACCTGTAGATTCAGAAGGGGACCGTGGTGTCCTTTCCAATTGTTTGCGCTCAAATGGCGAACATTGGCGAAAACTCTATGTGGATGGCGGCCCGTCTTTGACCAAGTCCGTTGGTTTTGTGCGTATGGAAGGCAAAGAAGTGTTCCGCCACGCCGTTGGGATGATTTCTGACGTTGTCGAGGGAGCATTTGAAAAAGCCAACGTCGATCCAAGTGATTTGGATTGGTTTGTGCCTCACCAAGCGAACAAACGGATTATTGACGGCGCTGGCAAAAAGTTAAAAATACCAGCTGAGAAAGTCATTGTGACGGTAGACAAACACGCAAACACCTCTGCGGCTTCAGTGCCTATGGCGCTTAGCATTGGTGTTGGCGATGGTCGGATCAAACAAGGCGATCTGGTTATGCTTGAAGCGATGGGTGGTGGATTTACATGGGGTGCATCACTGGTCCGTTGGTAAGGCATAATAAGAGAATTGTGCAACGTCATTGACCGAAGGAATTGTCGCATCTATGCTCGTTAACATATTGAAATGCATTGCGGAGCGGACATGGCAGGGAAAACATTAACACGTGCTGACCTCAGTGAGGCAGTTTATCAGCAAGTTGGCCTTTCACGGGCAGAATCGTCTGATTTGGTGGAGCGCGTATTGGATTTGATGAGTGATGCACTTGTCGCTGGGGAAAGCGTCAAGCTGTCATCATTCGGATCATTCTTGGTTAGATCAAAGAATGAGCGGATTGGTCGGAATCCTAAAACCGGCGAAGAAGTACCGATTTTGCCAAGACGGGTATTGGTGTTTAAGCCAAGCAACGTTTTGAAATCCAAAATCAACGATAAGATGCTCAGCGCAAAATAAAACTATAACAGCGCTTAGCTAATACGAGGGTGGAACCGTTGGAAAAGTCGCCAGACGCTTTTCGTACCATTTCGGAAGCGGCAGACGAGCTTGACTTGCCTCAGCATGTCTTACGTTTTTGGGAAACACGTTTTTCGCAAATCAAACCGCTGAAGCGGGGCGGTGGTCGTCGCTATTATCGACCCGACGACGTGCAACTTCTGCGCGGTATTCGCTATCTCTTGTATGATGAGGGTTTCACCATCAAAGGTGTGCAAAAAATCCTCAAAGAAAATGGCGCTCGCCATGTTATCACCATAGGTGAAACTGGCGCTATTGAGCCCGTTGTACCCGTTGGCAGCAATGGGGAAGCTCCAGAAACTCCACAAATCGAAGCACCCGAATTTGCACACGGTTCTGGCAAAATCGATACATATTCGCGCGCTCGTCTAAACGAAGCACTGCACGAGTTGTTGGAATGCAAGCGGATTTTAGATAAGGCAACGGAAGAGCCGATTGGTTAGTTGATGGGTTTTTTTGGTTTCGAGGCGAGTCATTAGACTAGCCAAACACCGCATCATGCCAGTATCTAATCGGATCTGCGAACCATTCCTCGTTTCGGCTGTTTTTAAGATCACGTAGCGGATGCATTGGGACGTTATACCTATATAGAGCAGCAATCAGCTCCAGCAATTGAGAATGGTCCGCTTTGTCGGGATCAACGACAGCAATTCCTCTTTTGAAGCTTTCTAAGCACTTGATCTCTTTTAGCCAGTCGTAAAAGTTCGTTTCATCCCTGACCGAAAAATAGTGCACTGACGTGGTGTCTATTTCCAACATGTTGATCACTCACGGCAAAATTCAAAAACTTCGCTTCATCAATACAAAACAAATTGAATAAAAAAATCAAAAAATAATGGTCGGAGTGGCCAGATTTGAACTGACGACCCTCTGTCCCCCAGACAGATGCGCTACCAGGCTGCGCTACACCCCGACTGTGGCCTTGTTAGCCAAATTCTAGTGCTTGCGCAAGAGAACCTTGTGCGAAAATTGCTTGTGCGTTCAGTTCTTGTAATTTGCGGCTTAACAATGCTCACCATTTGCGGTAGCCAACTGGCACCAATCATGGAAAGTGAAGATGGCAGTAATTCAGAACACCGGCATCATTGAAGAAAAACTGCAGGATTCTTTGGCGCTTTGGCAGGGGCTGGAAAATGCTCAATGCACGCTGATCAACCACACCGAAAACGCCACCTTCCGGATTGATTTGACCAATGGTGCCAAAAAAATCATTCGGGTCCATCGCTCGGGTTATAATAGTGAGCGTGCTATTTCATCTGAACTGACATGGGCCAAAGCGTTGCGCGTTGACGCTGGCGTTCGCACGCCTGTTGCGATTGCTGGCGCGAACGGTTGCGTCATACAGACTGCCGTGTTAGGAGCAACGGACAGCGCCCAATTCATGGTGCTATTTGAATATGAAACGGGACGAGAACCAAACGAAAACGATGACCTAGTATCTTCTTTTTCAGATTTGGGTCGATTGGCCGCGATTGCGCATAATCATGTTCAGCATTGGGCTCTGCCCTCTGAATTCGAGCGCTTGCTTTGGGACGCGCAAACAATTCTGAAAAGCGATGGGCTTTGGGGTGACTGGCGCGCTGCCCCTGGCATGTGTCCTGAATATCGACCAATTTTTGATCAACTTGACGCGTTGCTGCGCGAACGGCTTCACAAGTTTGGACAAGACAAACAGCGTTTTGGACTTATCCATGCCGACATGCGCCTTGCAAATCTGCTGATTGATGGAGACAAGATCAAACTAATCGATTTTGATGATTGCGGGTTTGGTTGGTATCTGTATGACTTTGCGGCCGCCATTTCATTCATTGAAGACAGCCCTGCAATTCCTGCGTTAAAGGAAGCTTGGTTAATGGGCTATCGATCAGAGCGTGAACTATCCAAAGAGGATGAGGCCGAGATAGACACCTTTATAATGCTGCGGCGCATGGCATTGACCGCATGGATTGGATCACACAACGAAACCCCCTTTGCGCAGAGTTTGGCCGGTGATTTTGTCTCTCGCGGCGCAATCCTTGCGAGAGATTATCTCATAGAGTTTGGCTGATTATCACGGTATGCGGCGAGCATTTCGATCGCCTTTGAACACTTCGTATCCAGCAGAAATGCCCCAAATTATGCCCATAATCAGGAATAGATGCCGCCAGTGATCTATGTCGATGATCGCTGCTTCCATGATGAGCGGTAGAAATGTTGCGAAAGCGGGGATCATCAGCATACGGTTGGGTGAGAGGATGGCGAGTGATGCAATGGCCCGCCAAACTGTCATTAATATCAACCAAACAAATGCTGCGCCGCCCAGCCATCCATAGTCCAGAAAGACTTTCAGGTAAGTGTTGTGCGGCTCCTCGACCACCAACATGTTGCTGAATTGCCATGGACCAACGCCAAGTGGATTGTTCAGCGCTAGTGCATATCCCCATGCTTGCCTGCCAAAGCGTCCTGTTTCGCCGCCGTCGTAGCTTTGGACCAGCGAGGCGCGTTGCACAAATAGATCGCCGACTGCCGGAATCATGAGCAATCCTAAAATGCCAACCACCAAAACCAAGATGCCGACAATGGCCAGCCCAATCAATTTGATCCGTTCGCGCGGAGTTGCTTCCAGCGCGTAGTTTAGAACAAACACCAATACGAAGGTAAAAAGAAGGTGCCCCCACGCCGCGCGAGAAAAGGAAACGAAAACGCCAATCGAGATAATGCCGAGCCAAATTGCATTCATCAGCATCTTGCGATGATCACCCAGCAAAATTCGTTGCAACAAATATGCCGTTGGCAAAATCAAAAACGGGCCAAAAACATTGGGGTCTTTAAAAAAGGCCTTGGCGCGGCCATAGCGCAAAAACATATCCTTACCTGGCATTAGACCCAAATAGGCGAGGGTGCCTATCAGTGCTGCCGCCACTGCCGCAAAAATATAGGCAGCGATGATGAGGCGCATTCGCTCGTAGGGTTTCTCAGCAACAAAGTTTGCCACAAAATAACCCGTGATCAATAGGAACACAGTAACAACCGTAAAGATCATTCCTTGAGAAAGAGTCGCATATTTCATTTGCAATACAGCGACAAATGCAGGCGGTATGAAAAGTAATGTGGCCAACAAATAGTTGTTGGTACGTCTGGAAATGGGCATGCCTGCCAGCAACCCGCAAACAAACACCGCCAAAAACGCAAATTCGTAGGGTGAGGGCTCGAACATCACCAATGCTCCGCCCGCAATCCATACAGGTACGAGCATCATCATCAGGCGTTGTGCCACGGCAGATCCGCTGACCTGAATGTTCTCGCCTGAATGTGTTGACTGTAGGGACATTGGAATGGCTGTGCGCTAGTAAGCGCCCTCGTTTTTGCTCACCAAAGACACTGGGGTCATCAGCAGGATATAAAGGTCCAAAAAGATAGACCAGTTTTCGATATAGTAAAGGTCGTGATTAACCCGCTGCATAATTTTGTCTACTGTGTCGGTTTCTCCACGCCATCCATTAATCTGTGCCCAACCTGTAATGCCTGGTTTTACGCGGTGCCGCGCGAAATACCCATCAACCGCATCGTGGTACAAACGATCATCGGCCTTGGCCTGAAGGGCGTGGGGGCGCGGACCGCAAATGGAAAGCTCCCCGCGCAAAACGTTCAAGAATTGGGGCAATTCATCAATAGAGGTTTTGCGAATAAAACGCCCAACCTTGGTTACACGCGGATCATTCTTTGTAACTAGCTTCGCCGCTTTTTCGTCCGACATGTCTGTATACATTGAGCGGAACTTGAAAACATTGATCAACTCGTTGTTAAAGCCATGGCGTTTCTGTTTGAAAAAAACGGGGCCCTTGCTCTCTAATTTGATTGCTATAGCAGTAATCAGCATGATTGGTGAAAATGCGATCAAAGCGACAGCTGCAACGATCATATCAAACAGCCATTTGGCAACGATATTCCAATCGGAAATTGGCTTGTCTGCCATATCGAACACTGGCACGTCGCCCAAATATGAATATGCACGTGGTTTGAACTTAAGCTTGCTCATATGAGCGCTCAAACGGATATCCACAGGCAACACCCATAGTTGCTTGAGCATTTGCAGCACCCGCGTTTCCGCTGAAACAGGCAAAGACACGATAACCAAATCGATGCGTGTGAGCCTTGCGAACTCAATCAAGTCGGCAACTTTGCCCAGCTTTGGACAGTCGGCCACCAATTCAGGGGATCGCTTGTCCGCGCGATCATCAAAAAGTCCAAGCAACTCAATGTCGTTTGTTGCTGTGCCAGTGATGCTTTCAATTAGTTGTTCTGCGTCTGGTCCGCCGCCAACAAGAACTGTCCGGCGTTTTAACCGACCGGCAACTGTCCACTGTACGATCAGGCTACGAACCGCGATGCGGTAAAACACCAAAAATGCAGATCCCGTAATAAACCATCCTAGTGTCCAAACCCGCGAAAACTCATCACTGAGTTTAAGCAAGAAGATGGCAGCGATTACCAACAGCATGGTAGACGCCCAAACAATCAAAGCTCTGCTGGTCTGTCGCAAAGTTGTACGGTACTTTTGAATAGTGTGGTTCTTAACTAGATTCTGTCCAAACATTGCAACGCCAGAGGCGCCAAAGGAAAGCAAAACGTAGTTTAACAAGTTCGCTTCAGGGATATATGTTAGGCATACGACGATGCCGATCACAGCTAGCAACACCATTTCAACCACTTGCACGACCCCAACAATGATCTTGCTCGACATGGCTCGATCTGTTGATTCTGACGCAATTTCTTTTGCCCGCCTTGACAGTGAACTCGCTGCAACAGCTTTCTGGCGTGTGCCCACAATTTCTGTCACGACTTCTTTTGCGTCGACTCGGTACATTTGGTGTTGTCCCTGGATTCAATTATTCATTCAGTGAACACAGTACTGTTCAAGGCGTGAAAGCCAGATGAAACATTATGGTAAATATTCTGCTATTGAGACAAATAGATGGCTAAAATGCTACCCGCCATTTTCTCAATTGAAAACTCATTGCGCACATGGGCGTACAATTGCTGGTTGTGTTTCAGCAGGTCGGCCTCTGCGATAAGGTATCGTTGCATGGCTTTTGCAAGAGCGCTTGCATCTGATGCTGGCAAAAGCCGCCCTTTTTCTACGCCAAATATTTCCGATATGCCGCCAACATCAGTCGTAATGATGCTTTTGTGTGCGGCAATGGCTTCCATAACAACGTAAGGCAAGGATTCCTTGAGTGAGGGCACAACGACTGTGTCAGCACGCTTGAAACCGTTCTGCGCGGGTTGTGCGCCTGCAAACGTGACCCGATCACTCAGTCCAAGATCAATACACAATTGCTCAAACTGCGCTCTTTGCGGTCCATCACCAATAAGCAGTAAACGGGCAGGTGTGCCGTCACTTTTTGCTACATCTGGTAGGGCGCGGAGCAAAAACTCAACACCTTTTAGGTCCCGCAATTCACCCACAAAGACGAACTCGAATTCTCCACTCGATTCTAGTTTGGCGAATTCTGCCTTCGCCAACCCATTATGGATGACCACACCTTTTGAGCCAACGTCACCGATCTGTGTTAGATATGTTGACGCAGCATATGCACTTTCAAAGATGATTTTATCGCTTTGCGGGACTAGTTGTTTTTCAAGAAAGTGAAAAATTCTACCTGCAGGAGATGTCTTTGAAAAATGCAGCACACCACCATGTGGTGTGTAGACCTTTTTGACATTGGCATTGCCCCAAGCGGCCAGCCGAGCGTGGAAACCACCTTTGGCGCCATGCCCATGCACAACATTGATTTCAAGCGTCCTTAGCAATTTCTTGATTTGGAAAGGCGCCGATAAATCTTTGGGTCCAAAAAGACGAGGGATCGCAATGGGATGAATACCAAGTTTTAGATGGGGAGTGATCCGCTCCAACTTCGCGACCGTTTCGTCGTCGTAAGATATAGCGTCGACAACAAGACCAACCTCATGACCACTCTGGTCTAGATATGTGGCAAGATCACAAACATGTCGGAACAATCCACCAACTGGCGCACGCAAAACTTGTAGAATGCGTAATGGCTTATCCATTTTAGTTAATCTCGCGGGTTAGAGAGCTTAGAGCCAACGCTCATGCACTACAATTGTGTCGCCTGGTTGAATTAATGCGTCCAGTTTTGCGCGAACGGTTATAGTTCCTGAGGGTACTTGACGGTAGATCGTAACAGAGTTTTTGGCAGCAACATCGCTAAACCCGCCGGCAGTGCTTATCGCGGCACGAACTGTCATACCGAAAACGAACGGGAACTGACCGGAACTCGCGACTTCACCCTGAATGAAGAATGGGCGATATTGCGCAACTTCCACTGCCACGTTCGGGTCACGCAAATAGCCGCTTGCTAAACTGTTTGTAATTAAAACGCTTGTTTGGCTAACCGTCTTGCCGCGTACGTATATCCGCCCAACTAGAGGCATGGAAATGTAGCCAGCATCATCAATGCCAAAACTATTGGTCAGCTGTGCATCATTATAAACGGTCACACGAAGCACATCGCCAGTGTCCAACAAGTAAGAAGCGCTCGATTTGGCAAATGTTGTGTCGGTCACTGTGGTTGGGCGGGGCCCTGACGCACAAGCTGAAACAAATAATAGGACAAACAAAGCGGCAAAACGCACCAAACGCATAACAATGACCTTTTTGGATTCGAAGTCGTGAGCTTTTATGGCGTGTTTATGGTTAACAATCTGGAAAAATCAGCGAACCTTTAGTTATCGAACTTTTGCCCAGATTCCCAAAATTAACTGAATTCTTACTATGAAGGGGTCAAAAGAGAATCTTAAAGAACGTGACTTTGAAGGAATACTTCATATGACCCAGAATGGGCCGGGAAGCTACGAAGACGTACAGATCAATATGCACAACTTGTTTGGTGCAATTATCCGTGCATTGCCACGCATACTTGTCATCACAGCCATTCTATGTGCGCTGACTTTTGTGTCGTTTTCATTCATGACAAAGGAATTCACAACAGAAACTAGCGTTCTGATAGAGCCTAGAAGCGATAGCTTCGCTCAGTCTGTTGGCACCAGCACCAATCAAAGTAGCACATCAACTATCGATGGTGCTGCGATTGCTAGTCAAATACAGCTTCTTAAGTCGCGCGAGACATTGTTGCGCGTAGTGGACGATTTGGATTTGCGTTCAAACCCAGAATTTGTCGGTAGCTCTGCCGGGCCGCTTGATCTGGTGTTCGCCTTGTTTTCCATCGGCTCCGGTCCTGCAACGGAAGAGCCGGCTTTTTCAGTTGATGACAATATAATTGCAAAACTATCGGCCGGTTTGGTTGCAGCTCAAGCGCGAGATAGCCGAGTTATCTCTATCAAATATACATCACAAACACCGGAAACTGCTTCAGCAGTGGCTAACGCGCTTGCGAAGGCTCTTGTTGAGCGCCGCTCTGGTCTCTCGATATCTGATACCTCAGATGCAACAGTTTGGCTCGATCAAGAAATCGAGCGGTTGAGCGCTGATGTATTGGCAGCTGAAAACGCAGTTGCAGATTTCCGTGTTGATAATGATCTTTTCCGCTCAACAGAAACATCGTCGCTAATTGGCCAGCAATTGTCAGATCTCTCGCGCCAAATTAGCACTGTCTCAGAACGTAAAAATGCCGCGGCAACCCGCGCACGCCTAATTCGTGATCTTTTGAGTTCTGGTCGTAGTCTTGAAGCTGTTCCAGATGTTCGACAGTCTCCAATTGTTCAACGCATGTCTGAGCAAAAAGCAAATTTCCAAGCTTCGCGCGCGCAGTCATCAGCGACATTGTTGGACAATCACCCAACCTTGCAGGCGCTTGACGCACAAATTCGCGATATTGACCGTCAAATCCAACTCGAAGGGCGTAGAATTGCAGAATCCTTGGAGACGCAGGCAAAGATTGAAGGCGAACTTGAAAAGTCGCTGCGCGATGATTTGGTGCGCCTAAAGCTTTCAGCGTCAGGTGCTGAACGAAGCGGCGTAACCTTGGCTGAGCTAGAACGCGAGGCAGCAGCCAAACGCAATCTGCTGAACACATTCCTTGCACGTCAAAGCGAAGCAACAGCCCGCACAAATACCGGAGCGATTTTCCCTGACGTTCGCATCATTTCAACCGCTTCAACGCCAACAAAAGCGTCGTGGCCCAATAAGCCATTGCTGCTGATTTTGGTCGCCACAATATCTGTGGTTATTCAGTTGGGTATGGTCATCATTGGCGAGCTTGCTGCTGGTAACGTCATCACAGTGCGTCCGGAGTTGGAAAGTGCAAATCTTCGGGTTAGCTCCGAGCCAATGTTAGCGCCGCAGCCGGCTGAGAGCATTGAGCCGGCAGCGCAAGATGAAAATGCCCGTTCTTCTCCGTCTCCAATAGGAGAGCCGCGGTTGGCAACAACATCTGGAGAATTGCCTGAGCAACAAAATGCTCAGCAAACTGCTGCCGTACCTGTTGTAGCAAGGCAGCCCGCGTTTGCTCCCAGCCACAAGGGGCAAACCCAAATGGGATTTGCTGAGGTGGCCGAACAGCTTTCAGTTGTAGCAGGGGGCACTATTCTTGTTGCTAGCGCAGACCAAGGCCGCATGGATAGTGTTCTTGCCAGTGAGCTGCAGAGCAAGTTTGCGCTTGATGGAACATCGAGCATTCTGGTGAACGCGGGTGGTTCTGACAGTATTGGTATGCTGGGTCTCACCGACATGTGCGCCGGTGAAGCAGACTTTGGTGCGATCATAAAAATGGGGGCAAGTGAAAACGAATTCTTTGTGCCTTGGGGAACAAAAAGTCGTTTGCAGTTCAACAATGAACGCTTTTCACTGATGATTGACGCTTTGAATGAGATCTACGACATTGTAATTGTAGAGTGCGGCCAATTCGGTCTGCGTTCGCCTTTGGCTCCTTTTGCCGATGCATATGCGACTTTGCTCATCGTCGGCGAATACATGAATATTGACGTGCAATCGGCAATGTCGGACGATGCCAATGCAATTGGGATCGAAGATGTACATTTTGTTTCGTCACAAGTACCCAAATCCAACGTGGCCTAGTTAGGCATAGCAGTGTCAAATTTGAAATACCGCTTTATTCGACTGGCCATGGAATGCTTAGCGCTTCCGGGCGTCGCGCGTTCAGTTCGTGCTTTTTCGAAGTGCCGTGGGACCATATTTACGCTGCATCGTGTTCTGCCAGATAAGCCTGCTGCATTTGCGCCAAATGGTATTCTGCAAATCACGCCCGATTTCCTTGAAAAAGTTATCTTGGGTTGCAGAAAGCAAAATGTAGACATTGTTGATTTGGATGAGGCCATGCGTCGTTTGCGCTCGCCTGAACGTGAAAACCAATTTGCCGTTTTCACGTTTGATGATGGCTATAAAGACAATCTTGAATATGCCTTGCCAATTCTGCGCAAACATGATTGCCCATTCACCCTTTTCATTGCGCCCAACCTCATTGATGCGCAAGCGCCAGTATGGTGGCAAGCATTGGAAGATATTATTGGTGCGCATGACAGCATTGAATTTGATTTAGGGCAGGGCATTGAGTACCGAGAAACTGCCACCATTGAAAGCAAATGCGACGTTTTCAATGAGCTTTATTGGTTCATGCGCAGAAAACCAGAAGTTGAACGGGTCAAATTGTTGCATCGCTTGGCCAAACGCTATGCGCTTGACCTCAATGCACATTGCCGCAGCTTGGTGATGGATTGGGAAGAGCTCAAGGCATTCGTCGATGAGCCTCTATGCACGATCGGCGCTCACACCATGAACCATTTCGAGCTGAACAAGTTGACGAAAGAGCAGATGCGCACAGAGATCGAAGATTCTGTAAAAGTACTTGCGCTCAGAATTGGCAAACAGCCCGTGCACTTTTCTTATCCAATTGGTGGAAGATTATCCGCCGGGCCACGCGAGTTCGCAACCGTGCGTGATTTGGGCCTGAATACAGGTGTGACCACCCGCCCGGGCGGTCTATACCCCGAAAATGCTGAGCACAGTGAAGCGTTGCCGCGCATTTCGTTAAATGGCAATTATCAAAAGAGTCGGTTTATAGATGTGTTTCTAACGGGCGCTGTTTTCACCACGCACAGTGGTATGCAAAAGGTCAATGTTGACTAGGTGGTAGTTCATCGGGCCGTGCAGACATCCATCTGATTGCCCAGGTTGCCGGAAAAAACCAGCAAGAGCCTGCAATAACAAAATAGGCGAGCAAAATTAAATTGTGCGCGCCCGTTAGCCAGTTTTCATAAATGAAAACCGCAATGGTTGCATAAACAATGATGATCAAAAGCAAAAGTGGTATGCCCAGTAGCTTGCGCTGACTTAAACTCATATTGATCCCTTTGGTTTTGATCCGCGCATGAAACGGTGCGTCATTGCTTCCCTTGCGAAAATGCAAACAAGGATTTAACACAAAGCACCAATCAAACAAGAGTAGAAACCTCAAATGTCTGTCATCAATCAGTCAATACCTGATCAGTTACACGAAGCAAAAATCCGTCCTGTCCGGCTTTGGCTCTATTTCCTCGCTGCACTGGTTCTGTTGATGGTTATGGTAGGTGGAGCAACTCGCCTCACAGACTCTGGGCTCTCCATTACCGAGTGGAAGCCCATTTCAGGCACAATTCCACCCTTGTCACTTGAAGACTGGAACGCAGAATTTGATGCCTATAGGCAAATCCCTGAATATCAACTGATCAACAAAGGTATGTCCCTTGAAGAGTTCAAGGGCATCTTTTGGTGGGAGTGGGGGCACCGTTTTCTTGGGCGCGTTATCGGTTTGGTGTTTTTGTTTCCATTCCTTGTGTTTCTTGTTCAACGCCGATTGGATTGGAAACTCGCACCCGCGCTTACTGGCCTTTTCCTAATGGGCGGCTTTCAAGGCTTTTTAGGGTGGTGGATGGTTTCATCGGGCCTAAGTGAGCGTGTGGATGTTTCACAATACCGCTTGGCCGCGCATCTAGGCGCCGCCTGCATCCTCTTTATGTCTCTAATTTGGGTGGCGCGCCGGTTGCGCCCGTCAAATGTATTATGGGTGCAAAAGGGCTGGCGACCGCTGATCGTGCTGCTCTTGGTGGTGGTGTTCATTCAAATTATCGCTGGGGCATTTGTCGCCGGTCTTGACGCTGGCTTCAGTCACAACACTTGGCCGCTTATGGATGGCCGTTTCATACCAAGCGGTTTGGCTATGCTCGATCCAGTTTGGTTAAACATTTTTGAAAACATCATAACCGTTCAATTCAATCACCGAATGGTTGCCTATTTGATTTTTGCAATTGTTGTTGGTTTGACTTGGCATGCATGGGCAAAAACACAGTTCGATGGCGTCCATGGATGGATGCTTACAATCGCCATTTTGACTGTTTTGCAGGTGGTTTTGGGCATTATTACACTAATTTACGTCGTTCCATTGCACTTAGGACTGGCCCATCAAGTCACCGCGTTTGTTTTGATCGGGGCGATTACGGCTTATCTATCTGATATGTCACGATAAAAACAGCGGTAATATTATACCTAATTGCTAAGTTGTTGTAATTGTTGCATTAAAACTTAGTGCTTGACGAGGTGCGTAAACTTGTCTAAATCGCACGACGAACCTACTGGAAACTGGGGCATCGCCTAGTTTATTGATCCAGCAAATCAAGGATTTGGAAATGAAGACGTACTCGGCAAAACCGAGCGAGATCGAGAAAAAGTGGATCTTGATCGACGCAGAAGAAATGGTGGTTGGTCGCCTTGCTGCTTTCATCGCAACACGTTTGCGCGGTAAGCACAAAGCATCATTCACACCACATATGGATTGTGGCGATAATGTTATCGTCATCAATGCTGACAAAGTGAAATATACCGGCAAGAAGATGGACAACAAAATCTTCTACTGGCACACAAATCACCCAGGCGGCATTAAAGAGCGTTCAATGCGCGATCTTCTTGAAGGTCGTTTCCCTGAACGTGTTTTGGAAAAAGCTATTGAGCGTATGATGCCAGGTGGGCCACTTACACGTGCCCAGCTGAAAAACCTCCGTGTTTACGGCGGTTCAGAACATCCTCATGAAGCCCAAAACCCAGAAGTTTTGGACGTCGCGTCTTTGAACCCTAAAAACAAGCGGGTGAAGTAACATGGCTGAACAAGAGACCATCAACTCGCTCGAAGAATTGGGCGAAGTAGCAGTTGTTTCAAATGAAGAAGCTGCTCCAGTATACGAACAAAAACTTGATGCACATGGCCGTGCATATGCAACCGGCAAGCGTAAAGACGCTGTTGCTCGCGTATGGATTAAGCCAGGTTCAGGCAAAATCACCATCAATGGTCGTGAAATGCCTGTTTACTTTGCTCGTCCAGTTTTGCAAATGGTTGTACAACAGCCAATCGTTGCAGCTGAGCGCAAAGACCAATATGACGTCGTTGCAACCGTTTCTGGTGGCGGCTTGTCAGGTCAAGCTGGTGCAGTTCGTCACGGTATTTCAAAAGCATTGACCCACTTCGAACCTGCGTTGCGCGGCGTTTTGAAAAAGGGCGGCTTCCTTACACGTGATAGCCGTGTTGTAGAACGTAAGAAATTCGGTCGGGCAAAAGCTCGTCGTTCTTTCCAGTTCTCCAAGCGCTAATCTTTCAAGCACTTTGCACATGATTTCAAAGGGTCGGCAATTGCCGGCCCTTTTTCGTTTCTGGTTTCTTAAAATTGGTTCAACCTTTTGATTGCGGGCGGACCATTCAGGATATATTCTGACAATTCTTCATCTGCTCAGGATTTTCAGTGCAACGTTCCCAACCTTTAAAAGCCGCCTACTGGATGGTCGGCGCAATGGCGTCATTCTCACTCATGGCAATTGCCGGACGGGAACTGGGTGGCCATCTAGATACGTTTGAAATCATGATGTATCGCTCATTATTGGGCATCGTGATTGTGGTTGGGATTGGCAAAATGGCAGGGACGTTGGGCACAATTGGCTTTGACCAAATCAAGCTACATGCCTTGCGCAACACAACCCATTTTATTGGCCAAAATCTCTGGTTTTATGCGGTCACAATTGTTCCACTCTCCCAACTATTCGCATTTGAGTTTTCTTCGCCTCTTTGGGTTGTTGTGTTGGCACCCATTTTTTTGGGTGAAAAGCTAACGCCAACCAAAATCTTTGCTGCGCTGCTTGGGTTTTCCGGCATCCTCATTGTAGCCCGCCCGGGAAGCGTTGCTATTGATCCCGCAATTATCGCCGCTGCGAGTTGCGCGATATTCTTTGCCGGCACCACAATGGCCACAAAAAAACTGACTGATACCCAATCCACAACAGCTATTCTGTTCTGGTTGGTGATCATGCACTCCTTTTTGGGTTTGGTCTTTGCTGGGTATGATGGGCAGATTGCCATTCCACAAGGCAATGAAATTATTTTGGTTGCAACAATTGGCGTGTGCGGTTTGCTCGCACACTTCTGCATCACAAATGCACTTAATTTGGCACCTGCAACAGTGGTCACCCCACTTGAATTCGTCCGCTTGCCCTTGATCGCATTCATTGGCTTTGTGCTGTACCAAGAAGCGTTTGAATGGCCCGTAATCCTTGGTGCTGTCCTTGTGCTCGTTGCGAATATCATCAACTTGCGAGCTGAGAATAAAAGAAATCGTTCACTCAGCGCAGTTTGAATTTTGGACCTTGACTCTATTTCGATAGTTGTCTAATTAGATGTTGTTCGAAATAGGAAGAATGCATGAACTCCGTATTTGAAGCTTTGTCGCATCCGGTGCGCCGGAAAATCGTGAAAACGCTAAAGCAGGGCCCCAAATCGGCCGGTGATTTGGCAGATCTTTTTGATCTGACCAAGCCCACCATGTCTTCCCATTTTGCAAAACTCAAAAAAGCAGAACTTGTGCGCATAACGCGGCAGGGGAACACAATTCTTTATCACTTAAACGCATCCGTTTTGGAAACAGCGCTCAGTGATCTACTCGACTTTAAGCAAGGTAGTTCAAATGACTAGAATCTTATCACCTCTAAATATCCTGTTTCTGTTGCTGCTCACTTCTCTAGTGGTGTTTGGCTTGTTCACAATCCCTTCTGAGCAAATGCTGCCAGTACATTGGAACATCAATGGCGAAGTCGACTTCACCTTGCCCGCCTATCTAGCGCTTTGGATCGGCCCTTTAGAATGTATCGTGGTGATCTTAGTGATTTTTGTCGCAAAGAACCGCCTGTCGTCAGAAGAGTTCTTGGCAGGTAGATCCTTGATGGAAGCGTCAGTATCAATTGCCATTGCCGCAGGGCTGTTTGTGCAGGCAGTTATTGTGTTTAGCGCAAATGGGGTGGTGTTTGATGTGCCTCAACTGGCAACGGTATTCATCGGCATTGTCATGTTGATCATAGGTAACTATCTGCCAAAATCGCAGGCAAATCGTGCCGCAGGTATCCGTTTTCCGTGGACGATGAGTTCGCCAACCGTTTGGGCAAAAACCCACCAATTTGCAGGCAAATGCTTCATTTCAGCTGGTGCGGTGATCGTAGCAATTGGTGTAGTCAACATTGCAGCGCCTGCGTCGATAATTGCTGCGCTGTCCATCATCTGTTTGGCTGTGCTTGCAGTCACATTTTACAGCTATTCAATTCGGGAATTGAACTAGGAAAGCAAGACGTGACGCCGCTATTGAGCGGCGTTGCCTGCCCGGACGGTAAGTGATTCATAGTTGGAAATGACTTCGCCGATCAAATCACAAGCGCGTTGGCATCCATCCTCAGCATTCAATTTTGCGGCGATGCGTTCTGCATTCGATTTGAATGAGGCGGTGGTGGACAATTGGCGTAGGGCATAGGCCAAGTCATCCGCTGTCAGTTTGCGCAATGCTACGGGCTTCGGCCCACAGCCAAGCGCATGTACGCGCCGTCCCCAAAATGGTTGATCCATCGTTTGAGGCACCACAAAGGCCGGTTTGCCCGCATGTAGGCCCGCTGAAGTTGTGCCCGCACCGCCATGATGTACGACCCCGCCGACATACTTGAACAGCTTATCGTGTGGTGCGCGACTTATGGCGTAAATGCTTTCAGGCAAGTCATCAGGGTTTATACCGCCCCAACCGCGACCAACCACAACGCGGCCACCCCATTTGGCAACTGCGTCTTTTAAAATTTGTGTGTTGCGGTCGGCGCCAAATGGCATAGAGCCAAAACCCACATAAACTGGTTCTGAGCCATTAGCCAAAAACTCTTTAAAGCTGTCGCTTGGCTCCCAATTGGTTTTGTCTTTCAGCTGCCAATAACCTGTAACGTGGGCCGTTTTCGGCCAGTCATCAGGGCGACGGCTAATCTGTGCGGAATAGGCATAAAGGGCAGGCAGGTCAAAGCCATTATTGTCTTTGAAGAACCCACCTTTTTTGCGCGGTTCCATGCCCATCAGCGATTTTCGCAACTTATTGCGCGGCCAATCATAAAACATTTGCTGCCAATTCATCGGCGCATGCGAAATATAGTTGAACGCTGGGCCCAAGTCGGGCCCATCATAGGCAACAATCGGGAATTCACTGGTCGCGGTTAAAGGCTGTAGCGCCGACATGATCACTGGAATGTCCAACGACTCACCAATGTCGATGCAAAATGTTGTGTTCATATTGGCCATCAACAGGTCAGCGCCTTGCGCCATTTCCCACGACCGACGGGCGGCAATTTCAACAATCTTCTGGCCCTGGCGCATAAGTTTTGGCGCGCTTGTCAGCAGTGATTTGCTCACCACTTCGTCCAAATTCGATTGTTTTACAAAGTTTTGAATGTTCCGGCCGAGCGAGAAAAATTCCAGACCATTGGTCTCGATCATCTCTTTAAAGTCATTAGGCGCGCCTAAGACCACCGAATATCCTCGATCCCGAAGAGCAACTGCCAAAGCCACATAGGGCTGGACATCACCTTGCGTGCCGATCGTGGCGATCGCAATGCGTTTTGCCATCAAAACCTCACTTCCCAAATTTCGCTGGAACCTCAAAAAGGCCCCGCGTCCACTCATCCTACCATTTACAACGCCATTCGGCGCGGATAAAACAGCGCAATCGGACATATTTCTTTCGCACAATCAACCAAAGAGGGCAAGTATCATGAGCCAGAAGCTCAACGCCGCACTGCTGGGTGCCTCCGGATATACAGGGGCAGATTTGATGCGATTGGGCGTCCGTCATCCCAACATCAATTTCACGGTCCTTACCGCCAACACCCACGCTGGCAAGCCCGTAGACGAGGTATTTCCGCACTTAGGTGGTGTCGATCTTCCACAATTACAATCCGCTGATGATATAGATTGGACGGCCCTTGATGTTGTTTTCTGTGGATTACCGCATGCAACAAGCCAGCAGATTGTGTCTGAAATCGTAAAATCGACGGATAGACCAAAAATTATCGATATGTCTGCTGACTTCAGGTTGCGCGATCCAGCGCAATATAAGAACTGGTATGGCAATGATCATGTCGATCCAGCGCTGCAAGGTATCGCAGCCTATGGTTTGACAGAACATAATCGGGATGCGATTCGCACCAAGCGCATCATCGCGTGCCCGGGTTGTTACCCAACGGCGACTTTGCTGGCACTATTGCCCTTGGCCAAGGCGCAATTGATCAATGTTGAAGCCCTGATTGTCGATGCAAAATCTGGTGTAACCGGCGCGGGCAGGGGTTTGAAGCAGAACACTCTTGCTGCAGAAGCCGGCGAAAGCATGTCGCCCTATTCTGTAGGTGCACATCGCCATACTGCAGAGCTGGAACAAGAAATTGGCTCAGTTTCGGGCAAAGAGATCAAAGTGAATTTCACGCCGCACCTGATTCCTATGTCACGTGGCGAACTGATTACGGCACACGTGGAATTGGAAAAAGGAAATTCAGTCAACGACTTACGAGACGCTTTGGATTCAACATACAAAAGCGAACCATTCGTCCGTGTTCTTGGCGAAGGCAAAATGCCCTCAACCGGCATGGTGCGTGGCTCGAACTCTTGCGTCATTAACGTGTTCGAAGACCGTATTCCGGGCCGCGCCGTGGTCATTGCCGCGCTTGATAACTTGGTCAAAGGCAGCGCGGGCCAAGCGTTGCAAAACTTCAATGTTGCCTTCGGCTTTGAAGAAACAACTGGCCTTGGCCAGCTGCCAATGTTCCCTTAAATTCAGGGCCTTACGCTGGCTCGCAGAATCATTTTGCGAGCCAGTTGATTCTATTGTTGAACAGTTGTTCCTAAATCCTATCCAGCAGTTTATACCATGCAAAAGCCGGCGGCAGCAGGTTTCGGCGTAGAGGGCCAAGTTCAAACTTGCGCATTTGCTTTTGCATCAATTGGGCGTTCAGCATGCCCTGTTTCCCAAGCGCCATATCCGCCATTAGCGCTCCGCAATAGGGCGCCATGCTGACCCCATTGCCATGATAAGCCATTGCTGCATAAGCACCATCCATTCCTTTGATCGGGCCAGCAAATGGCACCAAATCGCGGGACATGCAGATTAAGCCCGACCAAAAATATGATGTTTCAACGCTAAGCCATTTGGGGAAAAGTCGGTTAAAGTCCGCACGCGCAATCTGTTCGGTTTTAGCCATGTTTTGCCCGCTGGCTTTAACCGATCCACGCAACCCAAAAAGCATGCGCTTGTCAGGCAATAAGCGGAAATAGTGAAGTAGATTGCGCGAATCTACCACCATTTGCTCACTCCACCAGCCCTGGGCTTTCAATTCGTCGTCAGTTAGTGGCCGAGTGACAATTATGTTTGATTGCACTGGCATGAAGCGAGAAGCAAAGCCGTTCGGCACATCGTCGCTTGAATAGCCGTTCGTGGCCATAAGAAGTTTTTTCGTACGCACGATGCCGCTGGCTGTGCGCAATGAGTATCCATTTTTACATTCTATGCTTTCCACAGCGCTGTTGGCAAAAATCCGAATGCCGGCGGAGGAGGCCGCATCGGCTAGCCCAAGTATGAATTTCATCGGATTAAGGGCAAACCCAATCGGCAGATTGACGGCGCCATGAAACTCTTCGCTGCACATCCCTTGTTCAATCATTGCGCTTTTGTCGAGGAACTCACAATCCAACCCATATCGAGACTTATACTGGGCACCATATGACTTTACTGAACTGATAGACTTTTTGCTGTGTGCCGCAAACGTGTAACCTTGGGAGTGGCGGTCAACTTCAAGAGAAAGAGCCGCGATTATCCCCTCAACAAATTCGACAGCAGCGCGCTCCGTCGCAAAATAGGCTTGTGCGTCTTCATGACCAAATTCTGCTGAAATCTGTTTGTCGGACAGTTTTGATCCACCAACCGACACCAGTCCGCCGTTCCTGCCCGACGCACCCCAACCAGGCGTATTTGCGTCTATAACCACCACATCCGCGCCGTGTTTTGCAAGGCGCAGGGCGGCACTTAGTCCTGTATATCCCGCGCCAACAATCGCAAAGTCGCAGCTAATTTCATCGGGAACAGTCGGGTAAAGGCGACCATTGTCAGGCATAAAACCGCGCCAATAGCAGTTTTTGATCGGCTGATCACCATAAGCCATTGGTTCATATATGCGTTTCATTGCAGCACCCACTGGATTTTTGTGTAGCTTAGATTGGCCCATCAATGTGGTAAAGCGGGCAATTGGAGCACTTGATCAAGTGCGCGGTTGCCACCATCTTCGGGTCAGGCTTTGCGTTGCCTGCCGCATGCACCCGATTGGAAATGGTGAAAGCGCAGACTTTTGAAAGCGCATATCGTCAACGTTGCGGCGATCTGCTGGTAACGCATGCAACTAGCCAAAGATCGTCACATAAGAGGCGAAAATGTATACTGAAAAACAGATAAAGGGCTACGCGGTGGCCTTACGCAACGCACTAGCCAAACGAAATCTAGAACTCACTCACGCACAATCACTTGAACTTCTTTCCGAAGCGTTAGGAGAAAAAAGTTGGAACCACTTGAGCGCAAAATTGTTGCAAAGATCCAGTGGCCACCAAGTAAATGACATTCCTATGGGGCGGTCGCTTGTTGGCCGAGATGAGTTGGAATGCTATGTTGTTCGAGTTGAGGGAAGTGCGCCGAAACGGACACTTGTTATCCAATGCAAGGAAACACGGCCCAATGCATTTGCGTCCTTAATGCAGTTTGTTGATGCCAAAACCTATTTAGAATCTCGTGTAAAATTGACAGCTCAAGTATCAACAATTGATGCTGGACCGACGTCTCTTTGGATAAGAGTTGATGGGAAACCACGGAACACACTAGCTTTTGACAACATGCGGGATGTGCCGCCCTATCGAGCACTAGAGGGCACTAACGATTGGATGCCAATCGAGTTGGTTTTGGATGTCCCAAGCGGTGCAGACATCGTGAATTTTGGTTGTATGTTGTCCGGCAAAGGCATAGCGAGATTTCGAGATATCACCTTCACCAAAGTCGACAAGTCGGTGCCGATTTCAGCACGTCGCCTATATGGAGGCGATGAACCAACGAACTTGGGTTTCAATTAGTCTAGCCAAACAAACTCAATTGCGGGAGCGCGTCGGCTTGTTCGGCAGGCTTCCTAGCTTTTGTTTTCTTTTCCGGTTTGGGTGCTTGGGCACCTTGCGCAGGAGCGGATGCTTCCATTGGTGCGACGCTCGGGTTTAGGATCGCCAAAATTTCAGCGTCCAGTGCTGTTGCTAGTTTTGCATAGGCTGTTTTTCCCAATAGGCGCAGTTCTTCGCCTTTTTTGCTCAGCAAGAAATGTTTGGCCCGTGCATCACGTTTACAGGGCTTTACGCGAACCAATTTTCGTTTTTCTAGCTTGTCCATCATAGCGCTTGCCGATGCCTTGTTGACGCCCATCGCAGTAACAATGTCGTGCAAGTGTTGGCCGTGGTGGTTGCCCGCTTCGCTCAGTTCAGCTTGTTCATGCACGGCACTCAAATATTCAAATTCGCTATAACTTAGTCCAAGCAGGCCAGCATTCTTCATCCAATGCCGGTGTGTAAGTCTATGAATTGTTTCAAGAGATTGGGCGTGCTGCATTTTATAGACCAAAAAAGGAGAAAATGTTCGTTTCACGCACTAATAGGCCTCAAGTCTTTGACGTCAATAACAAAGAATTCGAACCAATTACGATCCACAAGTTATTGAACCAATGCCATTCTGGAAGTGTTGCGCTAGCTGACTTTCACCAGCACGTTGACCATGCGCAAGGTGCTGCGGGCATGGTCTGGGTCCAGTGCCGCATATTGTTTTGCAAGGCTTTCTGCAGCAGCCCGAGGGATACGAAGGTGTTTAGCGCGCAGCGCGTCGACTTCACGGTATAGCTCGAATGATAAATCCAAAGCGCGTGCAATGAGCGCCAAAAAATCGCCATTTGTGTTGATAATTCCCCTGCATATTTTCTCTTCTGGCAGGGTTGAGTTTAGGGCCATAATGGCGGCAATTGATTTCAAGCGAGATTGACCCACCAAGAGCTGGATGGCCTGTTCCACAGTGCGATATTTGCCTTCAATTTGCTGAATAAGTGCTTGTGTTTCAAGCCTTTCCGGGCTTTCGTCAGCAGTGCCTTCCATGGCAAGTCGTTTCGATTTTTTGATCAACCTTTTCAGTAACGTGCTGTCATTCCTAACGAGTTTTTCTAACACCGCGCGGCCATTCTCATCTACATTCTTCAAGATGTGTCGTGCTGTTTTTTGCGGCAAATCCTCGCGTTTAACCAGTGCGTGCATGAGTTGTTCGTCTGAACTGCTGTTGCGCGCAAGTGTAGAAAAACCCGCTTCAGAAATGCTTGCCGTTTCGTTTGCCGCAACTGATTGCATCACCATGTTTTCTTCAAAGCGGATCAGGCTGTCCGTAACACTAGAGGTGAGATCTTGCCGTTTTGAAATTGCAAGTCGATGCGCAGTGGTTGTTGAGTTGGCTACGACTATGAGGTCAGTATCAGTCAAAAGTGGAGAGCCAGAAAGGACAGGTTGTGCCACTTCTGCTTCAGATGAGGCCAATGTTTTGATAAGTAGGGTGGGGGCTTCTGTCGCATCACAAATTTGGTTCGACAATTCAATGCGCATGCTTTGCGCCATGTCGCCTAGGAGCCTGCACAGAACGTCGCCAAATTGGTCCCGCTGTTCATGCGTGGCGGTGGTACCGGCATGGAAAAAAAGTCTGACCACCTCGTGGGCGAGTTCACGTCGCTGATTGTTGTTCTGCGCTGAACTGACTTTGTTGAGAAGTTCCATTTTCTACCGCTCCGATTACAGAGTGGATAATCGATAGAATGGTTTGAAATTTCATGCGGTAGACGTCCATGCATTGTAAGAAAAATTGAATCAAATTGTTCTCAATCAAGATTCTGCCATCAAGCAATTACGGCCAACAAGCCCGTTTTTGCCAGTGCTGGTTCCAGATTATTCTTTTAAAAACCACATTTATTCATAATAGATGGTATAGCGCTGATTGCGCAGCCATAATTGGCACTGCAATAACCCCTAATTAGAGGTCGAAAGAGAGAAAATGACCGAAGAGTTTCACCGCATCCGCAGACTACCCCCTTACGTGTTTGAACATATCAATCCGATCAAGGCGGCGGCGCGAGCGGCAGGAACGGACATTATCGATCTGGGTATGGGCAATCCCGATTTGCCAACTCCAAAGCACATTGTTGAAAAGTTAAAGGAAACCGTGGCTGACCCACGTACCCACCGCTATTCATCATCGCAAGGCATTCCGGGCCTGCGTAAAGCTCAAGCGTCCTATTATGGGCGTCGCTTTGGCGTGAAACTGGACCCAGATACCCAAGTGGTTGCGACTTTGGGGTCCAAAGAAGGCTTTGCCAACATGGCATCCGCCATCACCGCGCCGGGCGATGTGGTGCTTGTTCCAAATCCAACTTATCCTATTCATTCATTTGGCTTCATCATGTCTGGCGGCGTCGTGCGCTCTATGCCAGCGGAACCAAATGAGCATTTCTTTGAAGCACTCGACCGCTCAGTACGGCATTCAATTCCAAAGCCTATTGCGTTGATTTTGAACTATCCTTCAAACCCAACCGCCTATGTGGCGGATTTGCATTTTTACAAACGGGTTGTTGAATACTGCAAAAAGCACGAAATCTTCATTTTGTCGGATTTGGCCTATTCAGAAATCTATTTTGAAGACACGCCACCGCCTTCCATTTTGGAGGTGCCGGGTGCAATAGATATCGCGGTTGAGTTTACTTCAATGTCCAAAACATTCTCCATGCCCGGCTGGCGTATGGGCTTTGCTGTGGGTAATGAACGTCTGATCAAGGCGCTAAAGCGGGTGAAGTCGTACTTAGACTATGGTGCATTTACACCAATTCAAGTTGCTGCGGCTGCAGCGCTAAACGGGCCAGATGATTGCGTGGCTGAAGTGCGCAATATTTATAAGCATCGCCGCGACGTGTTGGTTGAAAGCTTTGCACGGGCAGGGTGGGATGTGACCCCGCCTCCAGCAACTATGTTTGCGTGGACACCTATTCCTGACCAATTCGCGCATCTTGGTTCAGTTGAGTTTGCAAAAATGCTCATCCAAGAAGCCGATGTTGCAGTGGCACCTGGTCTTGGTTTCGGCGAATATGGCGATAACTACGTCCGCATCGCCTTGGTGGAAAACGAACAACGCATTCGCCAAGCCGCACGCAACATCAAGAAGTTCATGGCCGATCACGCCAACGATGGCTCAAACGTTGTGCCCATGAGCCAGTAAGCACTCAAATCATAGGTTTTGAAGGGCGCGGCATCAGCCGCGCCTTTTTTGTAGGATGTTAGATGTTGACGAATAGGACTTTTCCTATTTAGGTGCGCGTGCAACAAAAAGTATGTAAGCCGATGACAGAGTTAGAACAGTTTCGAACGCGAGTTGAGCGCTTTTTAGAGCGCCACAAATGGACCGCAACGCGATTTGGCCGTGAAATGGCCTCAGATCCCCAGTTTGTATTTAACTTGCGCGAAGGCCGAGAGCCACGCGCAGAAACACGAAATAAGATTTCCGATATGATCAAAGACATTGAAAAAGCCAATTCAAATTCAGGCGCGCCAATTCGTTTAGGGGTTGCCGGTGTTGGTACCGTTGGGGCGGCGCTTGTTGCAATGTTGCAGGGCCAGCAAGACGATGTGCAAAAGCGCTTTGGTCGTGAAATTGAAGTGACAGCTGTGTGCGCACGCTCGCGCTCAAGAGACCGCGGTGTTGATTTGAGCGGTGTTGAGTGGTTCGACGATCCAGTTCAATTGGCCAAGTCTGATTCTATCGACCTTTATGTTGAACTCATGGGTGGCGAAGATGGTCCTGCGTTGGCCAGCATCCGCGCCGCGCTTGGAGCAGGTAAACCCGTCGTGACCGCAAATAAGGCGTTGATCGCCAAGCATGGCGTAGAAATTGCGCGGTTGGCCGAAAAGCATGAAACATCGTTTAGCTTTGAAGCAGCAGTGGCTGGCGGCATTCCTGTCATCAAAACCTTGCGCGAAGGCTTGGGTCTTGCTCGTGTGCAGCGCGTTTATGGCATTATGAATGGCACCTGCAATTACATCCTTACACGTATGTCAAACGAAGAAATCTCGTTTGCAGCTTGTCTAAAAGACGCACAAGAATTGGGCTATGCCGAAGCTGACCCAACTTTTGATATCGAAGGAAATGACACTGCTCACAAGCTTGCCATTCTCACAAGTCTTTGTTTCGGAACTGAAATTGCAGCGGACGAAATGTTTGTTGAAGGCATTACGCGTATTGATCAAGCCGATATAAAAGTGGCGGATGATTTGGGCTTTACCATCAAGTTGCTTGGTGTCGCACAGCGCACATCCGACGGGATCGAGCAACGCGTTCACCCAACTTTGATCCCAAAGAACTCAACCATTGCGGGTATTGACGGGGTAATGAACGCCATCGCATTGGAAACCAACCATGTGCAAGAGTTGCTGATGGCTGGTCCAGGGGCAGGTGGTGAAGCAACCGCAGCTTCAGTGCTTGCTGATGTGTTTGACAGCGCACGCGGTACCTTGGTTCCCCCGCTTGGCATGCCGGTTGATGAGTTGGCCCCGTACAAGAAAGCTCGTATGCGTGCACATGAGGGCGGTTATTTCATACGACTAAATGCTAGGGACATTCCAGGCGCGCTTGCTGCTATAGCGTCTCGCATGGGTGAGAGTGATATTTCGCTGGAAAGCGTCATCCAACGTCCAGATTTAATTGTTAAGGATCCTGAATCAGGCGATGTAGCAACGAGGACAGTGGTTTTGATCACTCAAGAAACAATGGAAGAATCTGTGCGTCAAACCTTGGATCGTGTCGCACAAGATGGTTTTATTGTTGGCACACCGCAAGTTATTCGGATTGAACGGTTTTAGGTGAACCAAACACCCCAGCTGTTCAATCAATTATTCGTTTTGGGGACAGACACAAAAGGCGTCAACAATGGCTACAACAGCAAAATCAGCTCTGAGCGGCACGGCAATCGTCGATCGCAATCTTACACTTGAAATTGTACGCGTTACAGAAAATGCAGCTATTGCGGCCGCCGAATGGCGCGGCAAAGGTGACGAAAAGTCAGCTGATCGCGCTGCAGTGGAAGCAATGCGCCTAGAACTTGGCAAAGTGACTGTTGACGGCCGTGTGGTCATTGGTGAAGGCGAACGCGACGAAGCGCCAATGCTATTCATTGGTGAAGAAGTTGGCTTGGGCGAGGGCGCAAAAGTTGATATTGCTGTTGATCCGCTCGAGGGCACCACGCTTTGCGCCAAGAACCAGCATGATTCTTTAGCCGTTCTAGCTATGGCAGAGCGTGGCGGTTTATTGCACGCCCCTGACGTTTATATGGAAAAGATTGCCGTCGGCCCTGGTTTCGAACCAGGTATTGTACAGCTTGACCGATCAGTCACAGAAAACGTAAACGCGATTGCCAAAGCGCGCGGTGTTAGCCCAGCTGAAGTAACTGTTTGTGTTCTGGATCGTCCACGCCACGCTAAAATCATCGATGAATTGCGTGAAATTGGCGCGTCGATCAAACTGATCAATGATGGCGATATTGCTGGGGTTATTCACACCACGGACCGTGAAGAAACTGGCATCGATATGTATGTGGGCACCGGCGGTGCACCTGAAGGCGTGTTGGCTGCAGCTGCATTGCGATGCGTTGGTGGCCAAATGCAAGGTCGTTTGGTTCTGGACACAGCTGAAAAGCGTGAGCGTGCTGCAAAGTTAGGCATTGAAGATCCTGACCGCATCTACGAGGTTGGCGACTTGGCTTCAGGCGATGTGTTGTTTGCTGCGACAGGTGTAACAGACGGCTCCCTGCTCGATGGCGTCAAAATCCGCCCAAAATATTTTGAAACTTCAACGCTTGTTATGCGTTCATGGTCAAAAACAGTTCGTTGGATTAACGCGCGTCATGTGCGCGAAATCTAGTCGACTTCAATTGAGATAATGAAAAAGGGCACCAATTGGCTGCCCTTTTTTTTAGCTGCACATTCTAACCAAATTCGATTTTCGCTCGACGAATTGCTGTTTGCGCGGTAGCACTTAGCTATGTTGCAGCAAACCCGATATTTCCTTGGCGTTGAAAAATCTATCTCTGGTCGCAAATGGCTCGACCGACTAGATGAAAACGCGGCCCGCACAGCCACAGCGATGAGCCAGCAATTGCAAATCAGCGAAATTGTGGCGCGGGTTATGGCTGGGCGTGGCGTCTCGCTTGAAGACGCGGAGCAATTTCTTGCGCCCACATTGCGCGACTTAATGCCTGACCCTGCTTTGCTGACTGGTATGGATGCACTTGCGGATCGGCTTGTTTGCGCCGTTCAAAACCACGAACAGATTGCGCTTTTTGGTGATTATGATGTGGACGGCGCCACGTCTGTCGCCCTAATCACCCGATATTTGATCGGCGTGGGGCTGGACCCGCTTGTTTATATCCCTGATCGAATTTTTGAAGGCTACGGCCCCAACAATGCCGCCATTGATCAGTTGATCGAAGATGGCGCTACGCTGATTGTCACTCTTGACTGTGGTACCACCAGCCATGGACCGATTGCGCACGCCAAACAAAAAGGCGTCGATATAATGGTCATTGACCACCACATGGTTGATGGTGATTTGCCCAAGGCAGATGGTTTGGTCAATCCAAACCGCCTGGACGATATTTCTGAGCTTGGGCATTTGTGCGCGGCTGGCGTTACCTTTATGGTGCTTGTTGCGCTTAATCGTAAGCTGCGTGATGCCAGCATCAGTCCGCTGCCAGACTTGATGGGCATGACAGATTTGGTCGCTTTAGGCACCGTCTGCGACGTTGTGCCGTTGAAGGGTCTTAACCGTGCCTTTGTGCAACGTGGCATCGAAACTATGCGTAAAGGCTCAAATTTGGGTATCGCTGCGCTCGCCATGGCTGCGCGCGTCTCAGGTCCATTAAACCCCTATCATTTAGGCTTTGTTATTGGCCCACGCATCAATGCGGGCGGTCGTATTGGCGATGCAAGTTTGGGCGCTAAGTTGCTTTCAACAGGCGATGAGCACGACGCCATGCACATTGCTGCGCAGCTAGATCAACTCAATACCGAGCGTCAACAAATTGAAAAACAGGCGGTCGACGAAGCGGTAGCCGTTGCCGATGCTGAAATTGGTGATGGTGATGGACCACCCGTCATTATTGTTGCCTCGCCAGATTGGCATCAAGGGGTTGTCGGCTTAGTCGCTGCCCGTCTTAAGGAGCGGTTTAACCGCCCAGCCTTTGCCATTGCTCAACGTCCAGACGGCAGCGGCACCGGGTCGGGCCGTTCAATCCCCGGTGTTGATCTAGGAGCCGCAGTTCTTGAGGCGGTTGCCAAGGGCCTGATCCCAAAAGGGGGCGGTCACGCCATGGCGGCTGGCATTTCAGTTGGCAAAGGCGATATTGGCGGCCTCAGAAGCTTTTTAAGCGAAAAGCTTTCAGACGCAGTTGAAGAAGCGCAAAAGGACAGTGGGCTGAAAATTGATGCAGCTTTGACCGCACGCGGTGCGACTATTGATTTCTTGCATTCTATTGAAAAAGCTGGACCTTTTGGCTCAGGAAATCCCGGTCCCGTTTTCGCGCTGCCCGCCCATCGGGTGACATTTTCAGACATTGTTGGTGTCGGTGGTCATGTTAAGGTCAGTCTAGTTTCTCAAGACCGCGCCCGCATCAATGGCATTGCATTTCGTGCCGCAGATACGGCACTTGGACAATTTCTTTTAGAAGCAAGAAATTCTGATCCGATACATGTTGTTGGAACGTTATCTATAAACCATTGGCAAGGCCGCGAAGAGGTTCAGCTACGGATTATGGATGCGGCACCGATGAGCTGACCACTTTCCCGCTTTATCTCTTAAATTGTCGCTAATTCAATGGCTTGTGAAATGGGGTTGCAACAAAAATGTAGTCTCGGTAAACTTCTTTGCGTAATTTTAGGGAGGCCTTGGCGTAGCAGATCGAAAGGCTTTCGCATTAACATGTGCGATACTTTAATGTCTTGAGTCAGCATCTGCGCCGGATTATTGGTATGAATGACTTTGTATTGAACAAAGCGAATTTATCTGGCTCGTTGTGGTCAAAACTTACATCCAATTTGGTCGGCTGGGTCGGCAAACGCTCTGTTGGGCGCATCAAACACGGTTGTTTGAAAATTATTTTACCCTCGGGCAAACCAATCTATTTGGGGGATAAGTCGAACGAGGGCCCCCATGCTGTTCTGAAAATGAACAACTTCAATGTGCTGCGTGAAGCGGCACGGCGCGGAACAGTTGGTTTTGCTTCGGCCTATATGAACGTGGATATTGAAGTGGATGATTTGGTGAAACTATTCACCTTTTTTCTGCTCAATCGAGATCAGTTGGTCGGCAAAAAGCCAAACTTCTTTCAACGTGCTGCCCACGACATGGCCTATCACCTGTCCCGGCAAAACACAAAAGAGGGCTCAAAGAAAAACATCTCCGAACACTACGATCTGGGAAATGATTTCTATTCCCTCTGGCTCGACCCCACTATGGTCTATTCGTCCGCCTACTATACCGATGAAAAACAATCACTTACCGAAGCACAGTGGGCGAAAAACCACCTTGTTGCCGACTTGGCAGACATTAAAAAAGGTGCATTTGTTTTAGAAATAGGCTGCGGCTGGGGCGCTTTTGCGCAGACGGTTGCGAAGGATTATCAGGCCAATTTGAAGGGGATAACCCTTTCCACTGAGCAGTTGAGGTTTGCTAAAGAGCGTATGCAAAACAATGGCTTGGAAGGTTTGACAGAATTGGTCATCGAGGATTATCGCGATACTGTAAACCAGTTTGACCATGTTTGTTCAATCGAGATGATTGAAGCAGTTGGGGAAGATCATTGGCCGATCTATTTTAAGACCGTACATGATCGGTTGAAGCCCGGCGGTACGGCCGCGATACAGGCGATAACAATCAACGAAACCGATTTTGAAATCTATCGCAAAAACGTTGATTTCATCCAGCGCTACATTTTTCCTGGTGGCATGTTGCTGACCGAAAAAGCTATGCAAGAACAAGGTGATGCAGCGGGATTGAAGTTAGAAAAGCAAGTGCTTTTTGGTCAGTCTTACGCAAAGACCTTGCGCATTTGGCGCGAGAACTTTTTGCAAGCCTGGCCAGAAATTGAAAAGCTTGGTTTTGATGACGTATTCAAGCGCAAGTGGATTTATTATCTGTGTTATTGCGAAGCTGGCTTTGCAGAGCAAATGATCGATGTGGGTGTTTATCAATACCGTCGGGCCGATTAGATCAGGGGCGGGGATAAGTCCTGTGAAACATCTCGATTAGCACCGCTTTTGTCCCGGCTTTGTGCCGGGACTATTTCACTTTTTGAGTGCTTCGATTTTGGTGCTATTTTCTTGGTGAGAGCGCATACGTTTCTTGAACTGTTGTTGTTCCCAATTAGGGCCGAAAAATTTCAAAAATCCAAATACCGTCAGAAAGTGCATTGCAACAGCAAAACCCCAGGGCCCGATCGCCCAAACTACCCACCATACACCAGGCGTGAGCCAAGAATTGAAAGCAATTAGGCAGGGCACAACGATGATGAAAACCACCAAATGCTTGTAGAACTCTTTTAGGTTTTTCACATATTTGAGCGCGTCAGCTTCCAAATAATCATTAGTTTCCGTATTCATCTTATCGGTTTCCTGAGACCCGCGAGCCGCTTGTTGTTCTTCAATAAGGTCAGCAACATTGGCCTCAAATACAGCCGCCAAACACTTAAGAGTCTCAAGGTTTGCAGGGTTCCCCGCTTCAATGCGCTGCACTGTGCGCGCACTAATGCCCGTAATTTCTGCCAACTGTTCTTGGGTCCAACCCTTTTCAAGACGTCTTGAGGTAATGCTCATATTGTTTCCTGTAATGTGGCCGGAACGATCTAGGCCCTATGGGGCAACTGCACCACGACATTAACGCGACAATGCCACGACAGGCCAGCGACAGGCGCCTATTTTTTGCCCATTTTGTCTTCGCTAATGCGTGCACCAAGCAGGCGCATCAACTTATGATAGATACCATCTGGCAACGCAGACAGAATGCGCATAGGCCAAATCAGACGATGTGGAAAGGCAATTTTGAAACGTTTGGGTTTTTGCAATCCACGCCAAATTCGGTCGGTCGCTTCGTCAATAGACATCAAAAACGGCATTGGGAATGTGTTGCGCTTTGTCAACGCTGTGTCAACAAACCCCGGCAAAATGACTTGCACATCTATATCGCTGGGCGAAAGTTCGATTTTCAGTTTTTCGGCAAAATAGTGCAGTGCAGATTTGACCGTACCGTAGCTGCCAGTTCCGGGCAGAGCGCGAAAGCCGACCGGCGAACCAATCAAGGCAATATGGCCGCACTTTTGCTGTTGCATGCTTTTAATAATTGGTTCCAAAGCAGCACTTGCTCCAAGCAACCCAACATTAAGTCCCTCAACAAGAGCGTTATGCATGCCGCCATTTTTACCACCGACCACAGCGCAATAGACAAACAGATTAACATGGCCAAATCTATTTATGACTGAGGCAGCGCAATCAGCAACAGCAGCAAAGTCACTCACATCAAGTGGAAATGCCTCCATGTTTTCGTGTTTGCTGGCCAATTCATCTAACAGCTTTAAACGCCTTGCAGACAAGGCAACTGCATAGCCTTCGTTCGCCAAGCGAACGGCAAGTGCAGCCCCTAAGCCCGAACTGGCACCGACAACCCACGCCGTCTTTTTAGGGTGTGGTTCCATCAGTCTTTTACAAGCGTTGTCGCGCGTGGCTTGTAATTGGTGCCCAAGAACAGCTCATATTTTAACAGCGCATAGCCAAAACGTTGCACTTCAAATTCACCGATTTTTTCCAGTGAATCAAAGCGGCGTTTTGTTTCTGTCAGACTGCCAAATTCATCCTGCAAAATCAGGCCAGTTCCGCCCGCAATATTGTCACGGTTTTCCCAAATATCGAACTGGGAAGGACGCACCTCAATGGCAGTGATATCTGTGCGCCTCATCGCAAACGAGAGTTGGGAGGCGGACTGAAACCTGGTGGCCGCAAGGAAAGTAGGTTGGTGTTGATTCTCGGCGTCGGAGACAAACTTGGCAAGTTCAGGCCAACCGTAAACCGTTCCCGCCTCAATATCACGCTGCCCCATAAGGTTGGCGATTGGCACAACTGTGTAGTTAAAGCACACTAAGGTCGCCACAAGCACACCAAACCAAATGTGCGCAACAGCTAGCCATTTTCGCATGGCGAGTATCGGCAGCATAACCAACATAAGAATGTAAGCAAGGTCACTCCAATACCAAAGTGTGAAGGAAAACAGAGCGACAAACATGAAAGTACTCGTCGACATCACCGTGACCAACCGCGCGATCCAAACACCGATGTTAAAAAAACCGTTTGCAGTTTTCAGGCGAAATAGGTGAATAAAGGGCGGAACCAAAAATGGGCCAAAAAGCAATAAGGTCACCAGCACAAAGTTGAAAAAGCTATCTGAGTTGAACTCTGAGAGCCAGTGCGAACCGTGTCTGCCATTCAAATGAAAGCCAAACGAGGCAAAATCGCGATTTAGATTCCAGACTAGCGTGGGCGTTTGCATTAAGGCGCTTATGAGCCCTGCAAAATAGATATGCGGACGCAGCAGTAGATGCCTTAGTCTTGGATGCGCGATGACCAAAATGGCAATTGCAAGGCCCATGAACACCGCACTGTATTTTGTTAATCCTGCGAGGCCTAAAAACAACGCGCCGAAATACAGATTGTGAAGTTGTCCCGAACGCTCTTTAGCCTCATCACCCAAATAGCACGTAAAAAAGAACATGGCCGCAAGAGACACAAAAATCAGTAGATGATCGTGATAAACGAGCGTCGTCCATACAAACAATGTGGGCGATGCGGCCACCATGAGCGTGATGAACAAAAACGCAGCGTGACGCTGATCTGGCAGCATGCGGCCAGCATATAGCCAAAAGAACCACACCGAACCGATTGTGGTCAACACAGAGGCGATCCGGAGCCCGAAAAGTGAGCTGCCAAATACTACGTCTGTTGCGCCTAGAAGCCATCCAGCCAAGCCCGGGTGGTCAAAATAAGAAAGGGCGAAGTTTTGCCCCCACAGCCAATAATAAGCTTCATCGCCCAGTGGCTGCATTGTAAAACTTGCGGCTAGTTTCAAAACAGCAAAGAAAATCAACATGCCAATCATAAAGCGACTGGAAAGACCCGCGCTTGGCAATATTTCCACTATCTTCTTCTGGTTTTTCAACTCAGCCATATCCGCCCCAACCAACCATGTTATTCTGCGTGGTTCTATAAGCTGTTTAATAGCCAAGGGCTAGGCCGCGTCAATTGTGGTGGCTGCGAAAAATACTTTTGCTGCTAGAAAAGAGAAAAATATCAATAACAGTGCAGTATTTCGTTTTAGTTCTGATTGGATCGTCATATGTGTCGCTGCCATTAGCTTTAAGTAGTCGTTGTACAATTGCACTTCAAAGGCATTTAACGGATCAATCGGGTGACTTAAATCCTTCGCCTAAATAGAATTCATAAGTGAAGAATTTCACGCCAAGTCTTTCGATTACCAGACTATCAATTTTTGTAAGGGTTTCAAATTTTGGTTCGATCTGATCAATGTGTCCAAAATGATCATGCAGGATTATTGCATTGCTGCCTTCCGGTAACTTTTTTCGGTCAACGAAATCATAGTGTGAAATCGGGTTAATAAGCTCATAAATGTCAGTCCTACCTAGAGAATAGGACAGCTGACCGGTCGTTGGGTAGCCACTTGTCGCCAAATAGTCTGGTTCATAAATCTCGCTCAGTGTGTTTATGCGAGCTGCCACTTCGTCCCACGCATGCATGCGGCCGACTTCAACATTTGTCGCTCCCAAAAAGTAGTCAATTGGAAGCAAAGTGTAACTGAATAGGCCATAGCCGATCAGCACTAAACTCGTCAGAACGTGAGCAAAATACACCCAAACCCAACGTAAGATTAGAGGAATGAAGAGAATCATGAGTGCATAGGAAACGTCGCTCCAGTACCAATGGACTGTTCCACGTGCGGAAAACAGCGTGAATGTCAAAAGCGAAACCACTATTACAATTCGCGTAAGCCATATGCCAAATTCTGCGAAGTTGTCGTTCGGCTTTATTGGCAAAAACAGCGCTACCATCGGGATGACAAGAAATGGACCGAAATATATAATGGTCGAATAAATGTATCGTGCGAAAGTCGCCGCGTGGAAGCGATCCATCAATGTGTCGCCATATCTGGTTGCTAGGTGAAGTTGGAAAGAAGCAAAGTCATTTTGCATATTCCAAATCAATACGGGCGCCATTGCTGTGATTGTTAGGAGGCCGGCAAGATAAATGTAGGGTCGCGTCATCATTGGACGCAATTTGGGGTGTGATACGATAAGTAAAGCAACGCCCAGTCCCATGAATGCAGCGTTATATTTTGTAAGCCCAGCTGCTCCTAAGAAGGCTGCTGCGGCGAATAGCATCTTTGGTGATGTTGTTTGATCCTTGCTAAAACTAGAAAAATAGACCGTGAAACAATATGTGGCAGCAAGGCTCACAAAAATGAGCAGGTGATCATTATAAACTATCGTCGTCCACACGAATAGGGTGGGGGATGCCAAGAATACCACTGCAGAGAGCAGAAACGCTTTGGTGCTGGCTTGTGGCACCAGTCGTTGTGCAAATAGCCACATGACGTACAGCGTGCCAGCGAAACTCAAAAATGCACCAAACCGAAGCCCAAGTTTGTTTGCGCCAAAAACGAAGCTGGTTAAGCCGATCAGCCACGCATTGAGCGGCGGGTGGTCATAGTATGAGAGGGCAGGTATTTGCGACCAGGTCCAATAATATGCTTCATCAGCACCAACCTCTGTAATGATAGCAAATACGAGCTTTAGTATTATTAGAGTAGCAAAAGTGAGCCAAAGTAGCTGTTCTGAAACGCGAGCCAGTTCCAATGGGCGGTTTGTACTGTTGCTTGTTGCTTGCACTGCGATGTTTCCCGAAAAGTTCAGATGGAACGCAATTAGCGCAGATCAACAGAAAGAGCCAGCACTGGAGGCGAAATCAGACACAAAAAAACCGGCCACAAAGGCCGGTTTCTTGTTTCGCTCAACTCCTAAAGAGTTGGTGCGCCCTACGGGACTCGAACCCGTGTTTCCGCCGTGAAAGGGCAGCGTCCTAGACCACTAGACGAAGGGCGCTAGCGAACTGTGTGGACCGTATATTGGCCCTGAACGAAAGACGCAAGAGGCAATTTCATTTTTTTTGATTTTTTTCCAAATTTTGTGGTTTTTGTTCCTAACCAGTGGAAAAAACTCAACAACCTTTAAACTGCACAGGATGCCTATATCCCCGTGGACGACTGCGAATGTCCACGTGAACAAACTTACGCCCCGGATAACACCCAAGACCACCAACTTCTCCGGTGTTTCTTAAAAACGAGATAAGTTGAGACTTGGGAACGCCAGGAATAAAGATGTCTGCCGCCATGCATTTCTGGTGATACGATCCCCAGGCACCACCGACTTTCCAGTTATGGAATGGGTTTCTGTAGCCTGAGCTGACTACGGGCGCGCGCTTGAAATGCATTTCGGCTTTCCACAAGATAAAGCGCAGCTTGGGCAGCAAACAAAAAGTTTGAATTTTTGAATGCTCGACATAGAGGCCGTATTTTTTCTGATAGTTTGTGCCACCTGAAAACCCACCAAAAGACGAGCAGCCAGCCAATACGGTTAGGCTTAACAACAGGGCAAAGAACACACGCATCAAAAGCTCGCAGATTTCAGAATGGAAAACGAGCCGTTAATATAGACCGACGATGACTAATCGCCGGTCAATAAGAATGGTTAAGATTTTACTGTTTTGTTTAAAGGTGCCGTTACCATTCGCCGACATTGGGCATGGAAAGCCAAGGCTCAACTGGCTCCAAATCGCCTTCTTGCAACAGTTCAATTGAGATATTGTCTGGTGAGCGAACAAATGCCATGTGGCCATCACGCGGCGGACGGTTGATCGTATATCCCATATCCATCAGGTGTTGGCACAGCGCATAAATGTCCTTCACTCTGTAGGCGAGGTGGCCAAAATTGCGGCCGCCGCCATACCCTTCTTCGTCCCAATTATGGGTCAACTCGATCTCGTTGGTTTCTTCACCAGGAGGCGCTAGAAAGATCAGAGTGAATTTGCCTTTTTCATTGTCAAAGCGGCGGGTTTCTTTCAAACCCAGACCTTCACAATAGAACCGAAGACTCTCCTCAACGTTTGAGATGCGCACCATCGTATGTAGATATTTCATCGTGATTCCTTTGTTCGCTTTGCTCGCATTTTTCCCATTATTGCACACCTTGAAACAATTACGCTTTATGAATGTGAATAACTTTCAACTACTTATCTATTTGAAGTGGCTCTGCTTTTGCAGTTTCAAAGATAGGATAATGCTGGTGCAAATTAAAATGGTTAATGAATTCTAATTATTTACTTAACAAAACGGCCTGAATCGGACAAACTTGGAACTTAGTAACGTGTATCCTGTTTGTGGTGGGACAGGAGAGGCAAAAGGGACAAGGCGATTATGGGGGCCAAATTTATAGCCGAAGTTGACGGTGATAGCGAGTATGAGGGCAATGAGCCATCAAGCAGTCGCAGCGCCAACAGTGCAGTTAATGACCCAACGGTAGATGTTATCGAAATTGCCGGGTCCATTAAATGGTTTGATGTTGCCAAGGGATTTGGTTTTATCGTCCCTGACAATGGCATGCCTGATGTCCTTGTTCATGTTACTTGTTTGCGCCGCGATGGCTTTAAAACCGCCTATGAAGGTTCGCGCATTGTCGTTGAGGCGTTGGATCGCCCCGGTGGACTACAAGCGTTCCGTATTCTCTCCATGGATGATTCTACGGCCAAGCACCCAGCTCAAATGGATCCGGCCAAAACCCATGTGATTGTTGAGCCAACGTCGAAGTTGGAACGGTTACAGGTAAAATGGTTTAACCGTTTGCGCGGATTTGGTTTTTTGTCTGCGGGTGAGGGACATCCTGACATTTTCATTCACATGGAAACGCTACGCCAGTTTGGTCTTGCAGAACTTCGCCCAGGCCAATTTGTGCTTGCCCGTTATGGTGACGGCCCTAAAGGCCTCATGGTTGCTGAAATCCGCCCTGATGGGTGGGGCGACGCGCCTTCCTCTCACTAAACCTATGCACATGGCTGTTCAACAATTGGCGCGCTTTGTGTGCGCCCTTTTTCTTTTCCTGGGTCTTTCCGCGTGCTTTGCTGGCGAAAGCGAGTTGACGCTTGTAACGGATAAGGGCGAATTTCAATTCACAAGTGAGATCGCCGATAATGATGCAGACCGCGCAAAGGGCCTGATGTACAGAACAGAACTTGCGCCCGATGCAGGCATGTTGTTTGATTTTCAAGAAGAGCGGCCAGTTTCCTTCTGGATGCGCAATACCCTCATTCCGCTGGATATGATTTTTGTTGCTGCCGATGGCGAAGTCGTGAACGTGCATGTTAACGCAAAACCCCATGATCCAACGCCAATTCCCTCGGCTGGTCCAGTTCGGTTTGTGTTTGAAATTGCTGGCGGACGCGCGGCACAAATCGGCCTGAAAGCGGGTGACAAGCTGATGCATCCGCGCGTGCAAAGTAAAAACTAGTCCAGAGTTTTCCGGAACCGAAGCAAGGCAATCGTTGCGAACCCGAGCGTGAAGATGATCAAAATAGTCATCGGCGCTTGCACTGCTGGATAGTCAGCGCCTTTGAGCATGACGGCCCGCACCACACGCAAGAAATGGGTAAGCGGAAACAGTTCACCAATAAATTGCGCCCATTCTGGCATGCCGCGAAACGGGAACATGAATCCTGACAGCAGCAATGATGGTAAGAAATAGAAGAATGTCAGCTGCATGGCCTGCATCTGAGTTTTGGCAACAGTGGAAATGGTGTAACCCAACAGCACTAACGCCGACACAAAGATCAAAATGCCGCTTAAAAGCAAAGGCATAGACCCTTCGAATGGCACGTTGAACAGTAATTTGGCCGCAAGCAAAACAACTGCTACTTGCACCGCACCAACAGCCAAATAGGGCAAAACTTTACCCAGCATGATTTCAATTGGCGTTGCGGGCATAGCCAACAGGTTTTCCATGGTGCCGCGTTCAGTTTCGCGGGTTAGAGCCATGGATGTCATCATCACCATCGTCATTTGCAGAATGACCCCCAAGAGGCCCGGCACAATGTTATATTGCGTTATACCCTCGGGATTATAGCGTTTATGCACAACCACTTCTAATTGCTGCGCCTTTTGCTTGGCACTTTGCGCCTCTGCTCCCTGCGCGCGAATGAGTGCGTTTGACGCTACAGAACTTAGGGTGGAAATGGCACCCGATGCAACCGATGGATCGGTAGCATCGGCTTCAATCAAAATCTGCGGCCGGTCGCCACGTTCAACACGCCGCGCAAAATCAGAGGGCACTGTCACCACGAAAGAAACCGTGCCATTGGCGATCAGCGCTTCAGCCTCTGCAGGGCTGATGGCCACATGGCTAAAGCGGTAATAGCCTGTCATCTCAAGCGCTGTAACCATGGCGCGGGTGTATTGGTCGTGAGAGTTTGTCACCAACGCCGCGGGCAGTGCTTTAGGGTCGCTATTGATTGCAAATCCAAAAAGGATGAGTTGCATCAACGGCACGCCCAGCATCATGGCAAACGTAATCCGGTCCCGCCGCATCTGAATCGTTTCTTTGGTCAACAAAGCGATTAATCTGATCAACGAAAAGAAATTGCTCATTGCATATTATCCGCTGAATTGGCCATGAACTGGATGAACACATCTTCCAAACTGGTGGTGCCCAACTGATATTTGAAATCAAGTTTTTGGGCTTGTTCGGCGAGGGTCTGGGCGAGAAGTTTTTGATCCTGCCCAACAATGTGCAGATTGTTCCCAAATGGCGCCACTTGGTCAACGCCGTCCACTTGTTGAAGGGTTTTCGCAATCTTATTGATGTTTTTGCCTGACACTACAAATGTTGTCAGGTTTGCTCCGTCGATAACATCTTGCACTGTGCCACTCGCCAGCAAATGCCCATAAGAAATGTAGTTGATCCGATGGCAACGCTCAGCTTCATCCATGTAGTGGGTTGAAACTAAGATTGTCATACCATCCGCTGCTAGCGCATGTATTTCATCCCAAAACTCACGCCGAGCCTTTGGGTCAACGCCTGCGGTCGGTTCGTCGAGCAGAAGTAGTTTTGGTTGGTGCATGATGCAGGCCGCAAGGGCTAAACGTTGCTTCCAACCGCCCGATAGGCAGCCGGCGAGCTGATTGCGCCTGCTGGTTAGGCCCAAATGTTCAAGCGTGTCATGAACATAGGTTTTGTAAGGGGAGAGCTGGTGCAAACGCGCGACGAAGTTCAAATTCTCTTCAATCGACAGATCTTCGTAAAACGAGAACTTTTGCGTCATGTAACCCACTTGATTCTTGATCAAGTTTTGCTGGGTGTTCAGGTCATAACCAAGAACAGTGCCGCCACCAGAATCAGCAGTGAGCAACCCACACATCACCCGGATCGTGGTCGTTTTGCCAGATCCGTTCGGGCCAAGAAATCCTGATATTTCACCTTTGGCGACGGACATTGAAACATCATTCACCACGGTTTTATCGCCATAAGTTTTGACCAGGTTGTGAACGTCGATTGCGTTCATTGGGGCAACGCTGCCAAATCGACATTCACAATTTGCCCGGGCTTGAGGCGAAAAGCGTTTTCGCTTGGCTTCGCTTCCACCAAGAACACAAGCTTTTGTCGGTTTTCGAGTGAATAGATCACTGGTGGGGTGAACTCGGGCTCATTCGCCACATAAGTTACTTCTGCCGTAAGGTTTGACGGGCAACCATCGCAGCCAACTTGCAACACAGTACCAATGTGAATGCCTGAAATTTTGTTTTCGGGAACATAGACTTGCAGTGATACAGCGCCATCCGGCAGCAAAGACAAAATGGGCGCCTGCGGCCCAGCGATTTCACCTTCATTACGCAAAACATCAAATATGACACCTGTACTATTGGTACGTAGCGCGCGCTCCGCCAATCGCCATTCAGCATTATCCAACGTTGCCTGAGCCTGTGCGATTGTTGCTTCTGCTGCGGCAATTTCACCACCGCGTGCTGGTAGTTTTGCTACAGCAAGGTTCGCTTCAAGTTCCACCACACGAGCGGCCGTTACATCTTTTTGCGTGGTCGCGACGTCCAATTTCGCTTTTGCAACAATTCCGCGTTCAAAAAGTGCCCGCTGTCGGTCAAATTCGCGCAAAGATTCGCTCGCTTGCAGTCTCGCCGATTGCAGGGTGGCTTCTATCACCGCTATTTCTTCTGGGCGGCGACCATGCGAAATGTTTTCGAGTTTGCTTTGAGCCAGTGCCAAACCGGCTCGAGCGCCGGCAACAGCAATTTCTGCATCACGTTGTTCAAGGTTTACCAACACAGTCGCGCTCCCATAGTGATCGCCGCGAGATAAGTTGATACTCACTATCTGTGCCGTCTCTACAGGCGCAAGCAAAACGAACTGCCCCTCTACATAGCCAGAGGCCAAGGGAAGGGGGGCAGCGCAGGCACTGATCAGAGACGCAATAAAGGGTAGGGTGCAAAAATCCATCAGAGTTGGTTCCTTACGCGCGCAGCAACAATCATGTCTCGCAAGTTTTGCAACACCATCTCGCTGATTTGTTCTGCCTCGCATTTGCCGATTTCATCCCATCCCAAACGGCGCACCACGATCGGTTCACCGATGCGGAAATACAAAGCTTGTCCGATAACGCTAAATACCCGCATTATGGTTTTTGGATCTTCTGCAGGGTCTCCGGTGGCGACGCTCCAAAGCCAGCAAAGCTTTTTGTGCAGAGGCTCCATGAGGTGCGTGTAAACCTCATCAAGGATCTCGCCTTGCTCAGTGACTTCTTGGAGAAGGAACGCCGCCATGTTGCGTGAATTGGGATGAGACAACATCATTCTAATGACATTACCTAATGCGTTTTCTAACATCTGCGCGGCCTGTTCTTGATCAAGTTGACCATTATCAGGCAGGGCCCGGGAGGCGGTGGCCGAAATTAGGCTAGCGATTGAGCGCGCGCAGGCCCGTCGTAAACCAGCTTTTGAACCGAAATAATATGAAATTGAACCAATATTTGCCTTCGCCGCCTTGGCAATCTCTCTTGTAGATGTCGCAGCAAAACCGTTCTTTGAAAACAGCATGATTGCAGACTGCAAGAGTGCGTTTTTCGTGTTTTCTTCGGCGCTGAAACTCTGATCAATTGTCTCGTCTTGGCTTGGGTGGTCGCCCATAGTTTTTAGCTCGCTATCTATTCATCTCTACCTGGGAAACGCGCCCTGGGTACAAAGGCACTCATCGCCTCAATTTGGGAAAGTTTAATCAAATGACTAAGTTTAGTCAATCGATTGATTAAACCGCAATTGCGTATGCATTGGTGTTTTGGCGAAAGCGATGATCAAGTGGGATTCATTTCATGCATGATGCACGACAATGATTTGTCGAAGGGACAAAATGAGAATCCCAAGGTTTGTTGAGCATCGCCAATTGGAGAAATTGGCGATCTGGCGCAATACGCTTGTGCTTTAATCTCCATTGGGACTAGCCATATTTGGCTATGCCACTCTGCTTTTTTTTTCAGCCAGCGTGACCATAAGGGTTTCAAGAATTGAAAAGTAGCGGGCAGCGACAACCATGTTGCCGATTTCCATTTTCTGAATGAAGCGCGACTTATGAACGTCAACAGTGCGTGGACTTATTTGCAGTTTTTCGCCAATCTGTACGGCGGTAAGACCCTCAATAACCTGCTCAAAAACTTGAAATTCGCGGACGGTGACACGCTCTAGTTTTCTTGCAAACCTCAAAAGCTCCAATGTCTGCGGGGCGGGTGTGGTGCGCTCCCGTTTGAAGGCAGAAGAGTTGTCGTCCAGCCAATTTATCAATTTTGCAAATTTTTCACTGGTGGTTTGCGATGATGCAATCCCGCTCATGCTTAACTCATTCATTTTTAATTCCAATTTGCAAAATATATTTTCGAGTTTTTTGTCATTATGCGCCGAGAAATAAAGAATATCACTACCCCCAAATAGGGAGGTCAGATGATTCCTAAGCGCACAGCCGTTACGACCGTATGCAACTTATTGCAGCATTTGAGTTTGCGCTGGCCATTTTGGAGATATGCTTTCACCGAATGGTCCGAAATACCAAGAATTTGAGCTGTTTCCCAAACCGATTTGCCCTCCGCTGCCCATTTTAGCACTTCACTTTCGCGAGAAGACAGCATCGGGCCTGATATTTTTGGTCTACGAACATTCATCGCCCTTTCATTAAACTGGAAGGCAAACAACAAGAAATGCGGCAAAATCTCATCGCGCATTTTGGACCAATTATTGTCGTTTACATCCGCGTTGAACGAAAAAATCGACACTTCACCGTTGGGGCCACGAATCGGTACAGCAAAGCCCTGCTTCCCCAGCCCATGTTCAATCGATTCGCCAAAAAAAGACTTTATGGGTTTGGATTGGTATCGGGCAGCGTTCCAATCAAACGGCCCACGTGCAGTTCTTGCTGTTTGTAGAATTGGATCAAGAATGTAGTACCCTTGCGTAAAATATCGCGTCAACCACTCGTCTGAATAAGTCGAAATGGCGTCAAAGGCCAGGCGAGGCGACTGTTTGCCCGGGTTCAGAATGCCGTAGGCGAGATGGATGCCGCCAAACTTTGTTGCTGTCTGGCGTAAGAGCTCTACCGCCTCATCGCGAGACGAAAATTGGGCATCATCAGTGATGTATTGCTCAACAGTGAAGCCGGCCATAATAAAACAAAATTTCAATAACTCGAAAAATAATGAATGCCGACGATAAATCAAAAAGACACTGCGTCGAGATATTTTTCACTTTTTTGTTAACTAAAGCAGATTATTGTGCGATTCAACCTGAAATCGCGAACAGTGGGACAACTCATCTTTGCGCATTGTCCCAGAAACTCTTATCGATTTTCGTCCCTTTCTTAAGATTCGGAATCGTCTGGTCGTCGCCCTGGTGGCATCCAAGCACGATCAACCGCCCCCTTATGTCCCTGTGTTGACCCAACCATGGCCCTATCCATCTGGTCACGGACTTCTTTTGCTTTCTTGATATATTCATCGTTCTCGTGTGGCAGGATATCCGGATTGTGCAGTTCGGCAAGCTGACGAATGCCCCAGAGATCAAGTTGAACAAAAGCGGCTGCGATCTTTTCAGCTTCATACGGATGGACGCCTAGCCCTTCGAGTGCTGAACGCCCGGCACGAACCGAACTGTCAAATGTCTCGCGGATCATGTCATTCGCGCCTGCAAAGTACATATCGTAGACAGAGTTTCTGTCGCGGGCGCGGGCAACAATGTGGATGTCTGGACGAACTTGGCGCGCATGGCGAACGATCTCCAGCGCGCGCTCTTCATCGTCAATTGCAACAACAATCATTTTTGCTTCGTGCAAGCCCGCAGCGTGTAACAAATCGGGACGTGAAGCATCTCCAAAGAACGTTTTAACACCAAACCTACCAACGCGATCAACGGCTTCAGCACTTAGATCGAGTACAACTGTTTTAAACCCGTTACCCAAAAGCATGCGATTTACAATTTGGCCAAACCGGCCGGTGCCCGCGATAATCACTGTTCCTTGTTCTGTGATCTTGTCTTCTTCGCGCTGTTGATCGTTTGTCAATTTTGGCAGGAGCAAACGCTCATAAGCGATAAATAGCGCAGGCGTGAGCAACATAGATAGGGCAACAACCAGCAAAAGAAGCTGCGATAGCTCGTTGGAAATAACGCCGTTTTGCACGGTGAATGAAAGCAGGACGAAGCCAAATTCACCAGCCTGCGCAAGACCCAACGTGAAGAGCCATTTGTCGGCCCCCTTAAGTTTGAAGACGACGGCAAGGCAATAAAGCACGAATGCTTTGATCGCCATAAGTCCGACCGTGAGCCCAACAACTATTGCAAACTGGTCAAACAGATAACCAAAATTGATTCCGGCGCCAACGGTGATGAAGAAGAGGCCCAACAGGAGGCCCTTGAAAGGATCAATATCGCTTTCAAGTTCATGTCTGAATTCTGAGTTGGCCAATACAACCCCTGCTAAAAATGTGCCAAGCGCAGGCGAAAGACCGACAAGGGTCATCAAAAGCGCGATACCCACCACCAAAAGAAGGGCCGCAGCGGTGAAGACTTCTCGTAATTTTGCGCCTGCAATAAATCGGAAAAGCGGGCGCGACAAATAGTGTCCTCCAACGATGACCGCAACAATTGCCAAAACCGTTACGCCAGCAACTTGCCAACCGGCGAGGCCCTCTACCAAGCTCATTTCTGCACCATGGCCGCCGGATGTGCCGTGATCAGCGTCGTGTAAATGGTCTAGGAACTCTTTGATGGCCAACAGCGGGATAAGGGCCAACATTGGAATGACGGCGATGTCTTGAAACAATAAGACAGAAAAGCTCGACTGGCCGCCGTCGCTCTTCATTAGTCCTTTTTCGTTGAGTGTTTGCAGAACAATGGCTGTAGAGGAAAGGGCAAATACCAAACCAACAGCAATCGCGCTTTGCCACGGAACACCTAAGAGATAAGCAATTGCACCGATGATGGCAGCCGTTGCGCCAACTTGGAGCCCACCCAAACCGAGCAAGCGATTGCGCATGTCCCAAAGCGCTTTTGGTTCCAGCTCAAGTCCTACAAGAAACAGCATCATTACGACGCCAAACTCAGCAAAATGCTGAATATCTTGGGTCTCAGAGCCGACTAAACCGGTGATCGGGCCAATAACGATCCCAGCAATCAAATAGCCAAGAACAGAACCTAGACCTAGTCTTTTCGCAATTGGTACAGCAATAACCGCGGCGCAAAGATATATAAAACCCTGAAAAAGCAAACCGGTCATGACTATTTCCCCTCGACAATTGGCAAGTTGTTTGCCGTGAGGACTGGCAACTGTTTGGCAGCCTCATGATCAAATTTTTCATCTCTTAGGGCCAAGAGTAGCTTTTGGTATTGCTCGGCATGCTCTGCCAAACGCCCGTCCGCCTTGGCGCGCAAAGAAGCGAAAAGTGTGAACGGCGAAATATAGTTCATCGAGCAGAGTTTTGCAGTCTGCTCTAGCGGCGAAAGAAAGGTTTGTAGTTCAAAATTGTTGTAGCCCTCTGGGTGATAGGCATCTTGTGGACCACCTGCTGAAACGACTGGTAAAAAATACTTGTCCGACAAAGCTTGGCCGCCTTCGCCATAGGCAAAACCATATTCCAACACCAGATCTTGCCACTCTTTCAACAAGGATGGCGTGGAATACCACATTAAGGGGAATTGAAAGACGATAACATCATGGGCAAGAAGCTGTTCTTGTTCTTTTTCGATGTCAATTTTGAACCGCGGATAGCGTGCATAAAGATCCACAAAGGTTACGCCATCAATACTTTGAGCAACTTTTGATAGTTCCAAATTGGCATTTGAATGGCGCGGCGCCGGATGTGCATGGAGCACGAGAATCGATTTCATATTCACCCCCAAGATTCCAACAAATGGTATTTGTTTGCAGGGGAGAATGGAAGGGGTCAACGCAAGAAGGCGGTGCCAGAACAAGCGGAACCGCCTACCATTTTTTGACCGCAGTTGCGTGAATTAAGAACCAACCATTGGTGCAAAATAAGACCCCAAATAGTATGGCCAAACAACTAGACCAAGTAATCCGTTCCAGAAACTTAGTTTCAGGTACCCGATCGTAAATAGCCACCCAGCAAACCAAAGCATTCCAGCTCCACCATGTTGAGTAATATTAATTTTGCGTTCCATAATTCCTCCAAATATTTTGAATGGACCAAAGGTGAATAAACATGACATTTGATATTTAAGTATTGATTGGTATCAATTCAACATGGAGTGCAGAGTTTCCAATGCCTTGACGTGCTGAACACATGTTTTTGATTTCGGAGCAGAATATGATTTCACAACTACATAGATTCGCATAAGGAGAGAATTGCGCCAGCTAAATGGCGCAATTCTCGGCAACCGCCGAATCTGGGAGCAATTGAATGAAAAAAGCATTTTTGGGTGCCGTGGCTGTAGCCGCACTCACCATGGCGTCGCCAGTGGTCGCACAAGAATTATCCATGTGGGATAATGTTGAGGGCTGGGACGTTTTGGTTGACCCGTCTTTGGGTAATGGATGCCTGATCCAAGCCGCCTATCAAGATGGTTCTGTGGTGCGGATTGGCTTCGACAGCAACAATGAGTCTGCATATGTCACAGCATTCAATGAGAATTGGGGCGAAATTGTCGAGGGGGAGTCCTATGTTGTAGGCTTTGCACTGGACGATGAGCCATATGAAGGTGAAGCAAAAGGCATCAATCTAGGTGGTGTGCCAGGTGCCGACATCATGTTCACTAACGACCAATTTTTGTTTGATATCGCCAAGAAATATACAATGACCCTGTATAATGACGGCAATGAAGTGATGGCGATTGATCTTGCTGGTTCTTATGCGGCGCTTGAAGCAGCAATTGAGTGCCAAGACGCGCAATAAGCTCGGCCTAGCCAATTGACTTTTGAAAACAAAAGGCCCGCCGAAGTTAATTCGGCGGGCTTTTGCGTTTGGCAATCGGCGAATTACTCTAAAAGCTTTTTACAATTTTTATCAAGAAAAGCAGAACAACTGCACCAATTGTGGCGCTAATGATGCCACCAATAATGCCAGAGCCAATTGAAAAACCTAGAGCTGGAAACAGGTAGCCAGCAACAAATGCGCCAACGATGCCCACAACAATGTTGCCAACGAGCCCAAAGCCATAGCCTTTTACGATTTTACCGGCCAACCAACCAGCAATGGCGCCGACCAATAGAAATATAAGTAAACTTTCAATGCCCATTTTATTCCCCTTTTTGAATTTCTATTAGGTTAGATAATCACAAATCTTTGGAATTCAAGAATGATTTCAGTTCAAGCTTGCCGCAATCTGCCGGAAAAGCTCAATAGATTCGAATTCGTGATCACTGAAGTCTGCATCTGTTGCTGTTTTGACAATCACCACATCCAATTCTGGGTTCACATAAATCATCTGTCCCCAAATGCCGATGGCTGCGTAATCAGTATTTGAACCCATTGGCAGCCACCATTGATGCTGGTATCCCCATTTCCCATAAATCTGTCCGCGTTCCAAAAATGGTCTTGCAGGGCGCGTGGCTTTTTGAACCCACTCGGCACTTACAATTTGAGAATTGTTCAATTTGCCTTCGCCTAGCATCAGCAAACCGAGTTTGGCGAAATCAGTAAGCGTGGCGTTTAAACTCATAAACCCCAACTCTGCACCAAAGAGATCCGTGCTCCAGAAGGCGCTGTCCGACATGCCTGCCGGTTCCCAAATCTTTTCAAATAGAATTTCAGCCAACGGTTTTCGATAGACTTCGCGCAACAGCATCGAAAGTGCTTGGGTGTTGATGCTTGCATATTCAAATTGTGTGCCTGGCTGGCGGGCCGATCCGTAGCTCGCGGTGAGGCTGTCGACAGATTGACCCCAAATGAACATCTTGTCGAATATGGTGAAGCTGTCCGTCGAACGGTCGTCATAAACCTCGCTAAAGGCAACGCCCGAGGACATTTGTAAGACATCTTCGATGGTCGCATTTGCAAACCCGGAATTACTTAAAGTCGGCAAATAGGACGCGATTTTATCCTGAATCGATAATAGCCCTTCATCTTGGGCAATACCGACTAACGTAGCAACAAAGCTTTTAGCAACGGAGAATGAAGTGGCCTTTGTTTTGGTCGTGTAATTCGGATGAAGGTACTGATGCGCAATTTCACCGTTCTTAATGATCAGTAAGCCAGTTGTGCGACTTCTCTCCATGAAATCCCTAACGGGCATTAGCGCCCCTTCAAATGTGTAATGCGTAATAAGGGGCTGAGGGGACGACCCAAGCACATGCGGATTTGATGAAGCAGGGATATAATTTGCCGGGAAAATGCGGTCCATATGCGCAAAGTTTTCACTCAGTTTATCGTCGTCGAATAAGCTTGTTTTAGGCTCAACATATGAAACCCATAGCCAAGAAGCGGTCGCAATCAGTATTGCTGCCGGAGCAACAATTGTTAAGTTTCGTCGTAACGTGCGCATTTCGATCTCCATAAAAAGTTATTTCGGAAAATAACGAAATATTTGGTAGACGCAAGAGGTTTCTGTGTTGGCGGCGTGGAAGTCCAATAGTCAGTTCACGACACCTATTGTGTTGCTAGTATACGCGACGAAAAGCTGGCGAGCGTTCCACCTGACTAGAGCCCTGCATTTGTTAAACGCGAAATGTCGATTTTTGCGCCTAACAGCATTCCAGCCAGTCGTTTAAATGGTTTACCACCAGCGTTATTGCTTTTGGATCAAGTTTATAAAGAACCTCACGCTCAACCTTGCGCGAAGCAAGCACGCCAGCTCTTTTCAAAATGGAAAGGTGTTCAGATGTCGTTGAAATTGCAATGTCTGCCTGTTTAGCAATGTCGCCTACGGTGTGTTCTTGCTTGTCGCCAAAAACCTCAAACACAATAAACTGACGCTTTTCGTTTGCTAAGGACTTGCAGAACTGTAGAAAATCCACAGAGTTTTCAATCATCACAATGACCTTTTGAATTATCGCGTCAGTGGATAAGTCTATTAGAAAATATGCGCTTTGTGAAATTGTATAGTGGTGATCCCGGCAGGACTCGAACCTGCAACCTGCTGATTAGAAGTCAGCTGCTCTATCCAGTTGAGCTACGGGACCAAATCACAACGCTAGAGAGTTATCAGTAGCGATATGGGGTTAAACTAAGGTGTTTAATTCAATTGTGGAAACGCTTAGTGCGTCCAGGGCGCAGCACGATCACTTTTAAAGTTATCGGAATAAGCAACTTTTTTTGGTGATGCATCGTGAGGTTGTTGAACCACATATTCGATGTTTTTGCGTTGGGCGTAGTTCTCGGCCTCTTCCAGCGTGTCAAATTTCAATTTGACCTGAGAATTCATGTCTGTGGAAGAGGTGTAACCCATCAAAGGATCGATGGATCTTGCAACAGCGGGCTCGAAAACCAGCACCCAGTGCTTAGATTTTCCGCGGCCAGATTGCATGGCATTCTTTGCTGGACGAAAGATTCGTGCGGTCATGATCCTACCCAATCATTGTTCCGTTGTGGTGATGGTCGGAGTAGCAAGATTCGAACTTGCGACCCCTGGTACCCAAAACCAGTGCTCTACCAGGCTGAGCTATACTCCGACATTCTCACAACGGATGTGATCACCGGACTGCGATGTACACATTCTTGTGGCATACTGCAAGTCATGATAGTTGCTGATTTCAAGATAATTGCATTTTTTTGTCTGGAATATCAGTTGGAACACCCCAAAAACAGCGAGAATACCCCTCGAAAACCCATATCTTCTATGGGTTTTTTGCAGAATGTGAATTGGTTGATTTTTTTTCTGCTAATTGGATGTTTTTTGATAGCACTTTTGCTTGATCGCGCAGTTACGGACCAATTGACCAATTGGCCGGAGACTGAACGGGCATTTTTTGCGACTTTGGCACGTTTGGGGGAATCGGACTGGATGCTAATACCCACGCTAACCGTGTGGGTGTTCGCTCAGGTTTTAGGTCTTTCTTCCCTAAATTACACAATGCGTTGGGTCGTGCGCTCAACCGGACTTATGAGCGGGTTCATTTTTCTCAGTGTTGGTCTGCCAGGGATGGTTGCTGCAATCTTGAAAGTTGCAATTGGAAGAGCACGGCCAATGCTAATGGATGACGTTGGCATATTGCACTTTACACCATTCGCGGGTGACTGGCGCTTTGCCGGGTTTCCGTCAGGTCATGCCACAACTGCATTTGCGCTTGCTTGGGCGCTTTATTTCCTTTTTGGCCCTAGGGTCACTATCGTGTTCTTCGGCGCGTTTTTGTTATCGCTTTCGCGGATCGTGGATAATGTCCACTATTTCTCAGACGTTGTTGCTGGGGTAACCCTTGGCACAATTGGCGCCATATGGGTGCAGCAACAGTTTCAAAAACGTGGTGGGATATTTAGAGCCTACAAAAAAAGGCAACAGAATCGTTTGCTGCTGCCCTTTAAAAGATTGCGTCGTCGTTTCGGGGCCTAATTAGGCAGGGGATGCCGCATTGTAGCGGGCAATACCATCGCCAAGGTCTGCTTTGAGGTCCTCTAGGTCTTCAAAACCAACGTGGATGCGGAAAAGATTGCCCTTTTCAACCCAATCGGTCGCAAAGCGTTGCTGATCGATTTTCACAGGAATCATCAAACTTTCAAAGCCTCCCCAAGAGTAGCCCATGCCAAACAGACGCATATGGTTGAGCATCTCTGAAATTGCTTTTTGGGGCGCATCCCGCAGCGTAAAGCTGAAAAGTGACCCGGAACCTGCAAAATCACGCTTGAAAATTTCGTGGTCTGGATGTTGCGCAAGAGCAGGGTGAAACACCTTCTCAACAGCTGGGATGGTTTCTAGCCATTTCGCCATTTGTAGTGCGCGTTGTTGATGCTCTTTCATCCTAAGTGAGAGGGTGCGCAAACCACGCGCTACGAGGAAGCTATCTTCCGGTGAAACACAAACACCGAGCGCTCTATATGTTGCACGAACTTTCTCAGTCCATTTCTTATTGGTAGAAATGGTTCCAAACATCACATCTGAGTGACCAACGAACATTTTCGTTCCCGCATGTATGACAATATCCGCGCCTAAACTTAGAGGTTTGTAATAGAGCGGAGTGGCCCAGCTATTGTCTACGATGATGGCGATATCTCTGTCATCGCGCGCTTTAGCGATCGCGGGCAGATCTTGAACTTCAAATGTTAAAGAACCTGGTGATTCGGTTACAATCGCTTTCGTGTTCTCTCGCAACAGTTCGCTGATTCTATTGCCGATTCTGGGATCATAGTACTCAATCTCAACCTTGTTGGCCCGCAAAACAGAATCGCAGAATTGGCGCGTAGGTTCATAGGCGCTATCGCTAATCAGGATGTGATCTCCAGCATGCGCAACCGCCGTAAGCGCTGTGCTTATAGCATTCAAACCGGAAGGGGCTAAAAAGGTCTGACTTGCGCCCTCAAGTTTGCTAATCACCTGCTCAACTGCGTCATTAGTTGGGTTGCCGTGGCGCCCATACTTATATGCGCTTTTCCCTGCCAACAAGTCTTCATAGCTTTCGAACAAAACGGTCGATCCACGCACAATTGGAGTGTTGACGAATCCATATTGTGATTTTGACTCTCGGCCGTGGTGTGTGAGCACCGTTTCGTCGCCAAATTTTGATGTAGGCAGCTCGTCATTACTCATAAGTTTTTCCGTCATCGAAATAATTTTCCTAAATACCCAAGAATGGGGGCAACTTCACTATAGCTAAGGATTTATGTAACTAAAGGCCTTGACCCCAGACCAAAAACCCTTTTCCATTGGAAACTGCTTTGTAGGGCAAAAGTTCCTACATTGCATGTGATGCCTCGTCTTAGGAGGGGGAGTGCGTCACAAATCAAAAAAGGGTTAGGAAACAAAAGGCAACGTTATGAAGAAACAACTCGTAACAATCGCTCTTGGAGCAGTGCTGAGTCTATCAGCTTCTGCTGCTTTTGCGGACACACTTGCAGACGTACAGGCCAAAGGCTACTTGCAGTGCGGTGTATCACCAAGCACTCCAGGCTTTGCAGCACCAGATTCGAACAACGAATGGGCTGGCTTGGATGTAGACTTCTGTCGTGCAATGGCTGCTGCGATCTTTGATGATCCAAAAGCTGTTCGCTTTACGCCACTTACATCTAAAGAGCGTTTCACAGCGCTATCTTCAGGTGAAATTGACGTACTTTCACGTACAACAACATGGACAATGAGCCGTGATACCAACCTTGGTATCGATTTTGCTGGCACAATGTTCTATGATGGCCAAGGCTTCATGGTTCGCAAGGATCTAGGTGTGGCTTCAGCTTCTGAACTTTCAGGCGCTGCGATTTGTATCGAAGCAGGTACAACCACTGAATTGAACGCTGCTGATTACTTCTCGTCAAATGGTATGGAATTCAACGCTGTTGTGTTCGAAGACCAAGACGAAGTTGTAAAAGCTTATGATGACGGTCGTTGTGACGTGTTCACAACTGACTCATCAGCTCTAGCTGCTGAGCGTTTGTCACTTGCAAATCCAGATGAGAACATGATTCTTCCAGAAATCATTTCTAAAGAGCCTTTGGGCCCATCAGTACGTCAAGGTGATGACCTTTGGTACAACATCACTCGTTGGGTATACTTCGCGCTTCTAGAGTCTGAAGAGCTTGGCATTACTCAAGCAAACGTTGATGATATGTTGGGTTCAGACAACCCAGGCGTTCGTCGCGTTCTTGGTGTTGAAGGTGATTTTGGTACAGCTATCGGTCTTTCTGCAGACTGGGCATACAAAATTATCAAGCACGTTGGTAACTACAACGACATCTACGAACGTCATGTTGGTGCAAATACACCAGTTGGCATTCAGCGCGCAGGTTCAGTGAATGATCTCTGGACACGTGGTGGCTTGATGTACGCTCCACCAATTCGCTAGTCGAATTTGTGATATGCGGCTCGGCGTCTTTGACGCCGGGCCGTTTTTCAAGGGGGAGGGCAAATGTTGCCCGCCATCTCTGATTGGTTAATATCAGAGAGACTACTCAACAAAAAACTAATAGGGTAGGTATGGCTAAAAGTCAGGAACAGCTGCAGCAAACGCGCAGCGCCACTTCACTAATATATGACCCAAAGTTTAGATCATATGCATTTCAGATTTTGCTATTGATCGGGCTCGTTGTATTTGGCTGGTGGATTTTCAACAATACCGTCATCAATCTGCAAGCGCAGAACAAAACAACTGGTTTTGATTTTCTAGGAACCACTTCTGGATTCAATATTGGTTTCACACTCATCGACTATGATCGATCATCGACATATTTTGATGTGTTTGTGGTTGGAATTCTGAATACGTTGCTTGTCGCCGTCATTGGCATTATTCTAGCAACGATTTTAGGATTCATTATCGGTGTCGCACGTCTGTCCAGCAACTGGATTATCGCGCGTCTAGCCACTGTATACATCGAAGTTTTCAGAAACATTCCGTTGCTCCTGCAACTGTTCTTTTGGTATTTTGCCGTTCTTAAGGCAATGCCATCGGTAAAGGGCAGCTTGGAAATGGTCACCGGTTCGGTCTATTTGAACAACCGCGGACTTTACGTTCCAGATCCGATGCCGAATGATCAGTTCGTCTGGGTTCAGTTGGCCATTGTCGCTGTGATCATTGGTGGGTATTTCCTCAACAGATGGTCGACCCGTCGTCAAGAGGCTACAGGTCAACGCTTTCCGTTTGTACCGGCTTTCATTGGACTGCTTATAGTCGTGCCAGGCCTCGTATGGGTTATCACTGGTGCTAGGATTGATCTGGATTATCCGGTTCTTGAGCGTTTTAACTTCGCCGGTGGTATTCAAATTCCACCTGAGTTTATGGCACTTTTGTTCGGACTGGTGATCTACACCGCCGCATTTATTGCGGAAACTGTTCGCGCTGGGATTCTTGCCGTAAGCAGTGGGCAAACCGAAGCTGCACAATCATTGGGACTGAAGAATTCGGACCGTTTGAACCTTGTGGTGATCCCACAGGCTATGCGCGTTATCATTCCACCTTTGACCAGTCAGTATCTAAACCTGACCAAAAACTCTTCTTTGGCGGTAGCAATTGGTTATCCAGAAATCGTGAACGTATTTATGGGCACAGCGCTGAACCAGTCAGGTAAAGCGGTTGAAGTGATCTTCATGACCATGATGGTTTACCTCACGCTTTCATTGCTGACTTCAGTTGTGATGAACATTTACAATGCGCGCATTGCGCTCACCGAGCGATAGGGAGAACGAACATGACTGATACAAGTTTTGCCTATGTACGTAACGAAATGCTTGAGGAGCAACCCGCTCCATCGACAAGCAAAGGTGTAATCGGTTGGATGCGTCAGAACCTGTTTTCTGACATACCCAACTCTATTATGACGATTGTAGGTGTTTTGTTTTTGGCGTGGTTTATACCACCCGTTTACAATTTCCTCGTTACTGATGCCATCTTTCCATGGTCGGTGGACAACACGGTAGAAGCCTGTCGCACAGAAGCTGCTGGCGCTTGCTGGATTTACGTTGTCGATCGCATCAACTTCTTCATCTACGGATTTTTTCCAGCTGAGGAATATTGGCGGGTAAACATCTGCTTTGCGCTTGGTGTGCTCACTTTGGTGCCGCTTTTGTGGCCAGATTTGCCCTACAAGGGTTACTCTGCAATTGCATTCTTCGTCGTGTACCCAATTGTTACGTTCGTTCTAATGAACGGCGGAATGTTTGGACTTGCCGAAGTACCAACTGAGAAATGGGGTGGTCTTGCCCTCACATTGATCATCGCAACTGTGGGTATTGTTGCATCACTGCCAATCGGGGTCATACTTGCTCTTGGCCGTCGTTCTCATATGCCATTTGTGAAATACGTTTGTATTGCATTCATTGAGCTTTGGCGCGCAGTGCCGTTGATTACGGTATTGTTTATGGCGTCAATCATGCTGCCATTGTTCCTGCCTGAAGGTACAACCATTGATAAGTTGCTGCGTGCGCTTGTTGGTGTGTCGCTCTTCTCTGCAGCATATATGGCGGAAGTTGTTCGCGGTGGATTGCAAGCTCTTCCAAAAGGACAATATGAAGCTGCAGATGCATTGGGCTTGAACTATTTCAAATCCATGTATCTTGTTATTCTACCTCAAGCGTTAAAGCACGTTATTCCAGGTATTGTGAACAGCTTCATTTCGCTCTTCAAGGATACCTCATTGGTATCAATCGTTGGGCTATTTGATCTTTTGCAAACAGTGCAAGCAACCACAGCGCAAGTTGAATGGAAATCACCTCACCAGGCTACAACCGGCTATTTGTTTGCAGCCGCAGTGTTCTGGATATTCTGTTTCGGTATGTCACGTTACTCCATGTACATGGAACGTCGCCTAAACACCGGACACAAGGAGTAAAAAATTATGTCAGAAGTAAAAGCAGACGATATCAAAGTTGATCGCACCAAAATGAAGGTGTCTGACACAGATGTTGCCGTTGAAATCAACGGTATGAATAAATGGTATGGCGACTTTCATGTGTTGAAAGACATCAATATCAAGGTCATGAAGGGCGAACGAATTGTTATTGCTGGCCCGTCGGGGTCTGGTAAATCGACACTTATTCGTTGCATCAACCGTTTGGAAGAACATCAGCAAGGTGACATCATTGTTGATGGCATCGAGTTGACAAACGATCTGAAACGTATCGATGAAGTTCGCCGCGAAGTGGGTATGGTGTTCCAGCACTTTAACCTTTTCCCGCACCTTACCATTATGGAAAACTGCACGCTTGCGCCAATGTGGGTGCGTGGTACGCCAAAGGCAGAGGCTGAAGCAACTGCTATGGAATATCTTGAAAAAGTGAAAATTCCTGAGCAGGCAGACAAGTATCCAGGCCAACTTTCTGGTGGTCAGCAACAACGTGTGGCGATTGCGCGCTCTTTGTGCATGAACCCAAACATTATGTTGTTTGATGAACCGACTTCTGCACTTGATCCTGAAATGATCAAAGAAGTGCTTGAAGTGATGGTGAACTTGGCGGAAACCGGCATGACCATGCTTTGCGTGACCCACGAAATGGGTTTTGCTCGCCAAGTGGCCAACCGCGTTATCTTTATGGATCAAGGCCAAATCATTGAACAAAATGATCCGGACAACTTCTTTGATAATCCGCAGCATGAGCGGACGAAGCTGTTCTTGAGCCAAATCTTGCACTAGCACCGCTTGCCGATTTGAGCCGTGAAATACGGCTTCAAACCAATTGCTTAGTGTAAACATTTCTATTAAAACTGTATTGAGCGGCCCCATCATCGGGCCGCTCAAAACTTAAGAGGGATCAGTGCACGGTTTGCGTATCATATTGGCCGGTTTTATCATGGGACTTGTGTTGGCATTGCCAGCGCAGGCCGATACCCTCGACAATGTACTTGAATCGGGGATTGTGCGTTGCGGTGCAACTGATGGTCACAAGGGCTTTTCTGAAATATCAAATGATGGATTTTGGAAGGGTTTTGATGTCGATATTTGTCGTGCTGTTTCGGCGGCGATTTTCGGCGTTGCAAACAGGGTAGATTTTACCGAATATCCGGGGCCAAACCGCGTTGCACCACTACAAAGTGGCGCGGTAGATATTATGGCGCGAAGCGCCTATTGGACCATGTCACGAGACACGCAATACACAGTTCAAAATGTAACAGTTACCTATTTTGACGGGCAAGCATTGTTGGTCCCAGAATCTATGGGCGTGGTTTCTGCCATCCAACTGAATGACGTCATGGTTTGCGCCGTGCGGGGTTCACTAGAACAGGATAGGGCAGAGCGGTATTTTTTTGAACACCAAATTGCTTACAAAGAAAGCTACTACGAAGCTTTTGAAGACTTGATTGTCGCCTACAAAGCAAGTTTGTGCAACGTGGTGACGGCGCCCGCAAGTGCGCTGCAGGCCATACTTGATGCAGAGCTGGCCGCAAGCGAACACCGAATTTTGCCCGAACGGCTTTCCATTGATGCCTGGGGTCCAATTGTGCGCAACAATGATGATCGCTGGCAAAACTTGGTCCGCTGGACCGTTTTTGCATTGATCAACGCCGAAGAGTTGGGTGTAAACTCTCGCAACATCGATACGATGATCGAAAGCAAAAACCCCAAAGTCCGTCGATTACTTGGGCTGGACGGGAATTTTGGTGCCCCATTGGGTATTCCTGACACTTGGGCTCAAGAGGTCATTCGAGGCGTTGGCAACTATGGCGAAATATTCAGCCGTAACCTTGGACGAGAATCTGGTCTGGGCATTGCCCGCGGCAAAAACGAGCTGTGGACCCGCGGTGGCCTAATGTACGCACCGCCGGTCCGCTAATTCCTGCTATGAATCTGTTTCCAGTGAGAGTGCTGCGCCATCCAGCAAAGGCGGATTGAGTGAACGTGCGTCCACGCCATCAAGGCAGGCCACGTTTATTCCGTACTTGTCGGGCGCTGAACGAGGGCGGTGGAATGTGTAGATGCCGCAATTCTTACAGAAGTAGTGTTTGGCGATCTTCGTATTCCATTGGTAGAGGCCAAGTTGGTCTTCACCAGTCAACAGTTTGAAGTTTTCACCCGGAATGCGCACCATCACCGCGTTTTTCTTGCTACACAAAGAGCAATTGCAGGTTAGCGCTTCGTCTAAATCTGCCCTAATTTCAAATTTTACCGCGCCGCAATGGCAAGAGCCAGTATAGTTTTGTTCCATATTTATCTCCGCCTAAAACCAACCTCACTCGTCAAAATGAATGGCGACGCGGCGATTGATTTTTCCTTTTTTCTCCACTTTTCCAAACCGAATTTTGCCTATTTCTCTTGTATTGGCCACATGCGTGCCGCCGCAGGGCTGCCAGTCGATCGTTTCATCGTTTTTACCAATGCGGATCATTCGGATTTTGCCTTGGCCTGACGGGGGCTTCACTGACATGGTTTTAACCAGATCCGGGTTGGCATCTAATTCTGCCTCCGTGATCCATTCTTCGCTGACATCTAGTTCGCGTTCAATGAGGGTGTTTAGCTGGTCTGCTAGCGCTTCTTTGTCTACAGGCGGTTCTTCCATTTGGAAGTCAAGCCGACCCTTAACCGCGCCAATCGCGCCGCCAGTCACAGGCAACGGAATCACAACTGACAAGAGATGTAATGCGGTGTGCATGCGCATGAGCTTGTAACGATTTTCCCAGTCAACATGACAGGTTATGTCGTCACCAACATTGGGGACAAACTGTCCTTCCAATGGAACATGCACAATTTCGGCCTTTTCGCCGTCGGGATGGATTGTGGTTGCGATCTCGATCTTTTCACCGTCCGCCATCTCCAGAAAACCGGTGTCCCCGGGTTGCCCGCCGGATGTCGCATAGAAATTTGTGCGATCTAAAACAATGCCGCCAAGGCCGTTTATTTCAACAACCTTGGCCGAAACTGCATTTAGATAGCTATCGCTACGAAAAAGAAATTCAGTGCGGCCTGAACCGTTACCCATTGTCACTCGCCATTACAGATTGAATATCGATATTCAAACTGTGGTCCAAAAAGGACGGCACTGGCAAGCCTTTTGAGTTCAAGAAATCTTTATTGAAAAGTTTGGTTTGGTATCGATTGCCATAATCGCAAAGGATAGTGACGATGGTGTTGCCGGGGCCCATTTCTTTAGCCATGCGCACGGCGCCAGCAATGTTGATGGCACTCGACCCACCAAGGCACAGACCTTCGTGTGCTAACAGGTCATAAATATAGGGCAGGGCCTCTGCATCTGGAATTTGGAAGGCGTGATCTACCTTAAGCCCCTCAAGGTTTGCGGTGATGCGCCCTTGGCCAATACCTTCGGTGATAGAACTCCCTGTAGAGCTAAACTCACCTGTCGTATAATAGCTGTAAAGGGCGGCACCTTCTGGGTCCGCAATACCGATTTGAATGTCTTTGTTGCGCTCTTTCAATGCATGCGCAACACCAGCCAGGGTGCCGCCTGAACCAACTGCACAAATAAAGCCATCGACATTGCTATTGGTTTGGTCAAATATTTCGGGTCCCGTTGTTTCGATATGTGCTTGGCGGTTGGCAACATTGTCAAACTGCTGCGCCCAAATCGCACCCTCTGGCAATTCGTTGTTTAGCTTCTCGGCTAACCTACCAGAAAGCTTTACGTAGTTGTTTGGGTCTTTATAGGGCTTTGCAGGCACCTCAATAAGGGTCGCCCCGGCCAAACGGATGCTGTCTTTTTTTTCTTTACTTTGGGTTTCTGGAATAACAATCACCGACTTGTAGCCAAGTGCATTGGCGACCATTGAAAGACCAATGCCGGTATTGCCAGCAGTACCTTCAACAATTGTTGCACCGGGGCGCAATAGCCCGCGTTTTTCCGCATCGCGAATAATATAGAGCGCAGCGCGGTCTTTTACAGACTGGCCCGGGTTCAAAAACTCGGCCTTGCCCCAAATCTCACAACCTGTTGCCTCTGATACGGCATTGAGCCGAATTAGGGGAGTGTTGCCGATTGCGTCCAGAACGCTATTGTGTTGGGTCATTGAGTCATTCCTTTTGATGTTGGCTAGACATTAGGTCCCAAAACGCGGTTTCTCAAGGCACAAATTGGTGAAAAACAAAGGCTTTTCCCAATACCATCAAAACTTGGCATTCTGATCTAGGTTGCGCAAATTTGTGGCGAAATAAATTCTCATTGTTTGATTTTGGACAGATGCAAAAAACCACGCGTTATAGGCTATTGCTGCATACCTTGCTTGGCGCCAAGTGAAATACTTTGCCCGCTTTTAGCCAAATGCGACAATCAGATTTCTCGTTTCTAGGCTCCGGCAAGGCGTAGGGTGCGCCAATTTGTGTATTGATGAAAATCGGTCCCTATTTATCTAAGATACTGATTTATATGATTGTTTTGGTTGGGTTGTCGGCTTATTTTGGGTGCTAATTGTTTCTCCCGATTTGGAGCCATCATGTCGGCTATTAAGAATTCCATATCTCATCTTCAAGCGTTAGAAGCTGAGAGCATAGAGATTTTCCGCGAGGTTGCGTCTTCGTTTGAGCGTCCGGTGATGATGTATTCGATCGGCAAAGACTCGAGTGTTTTGTTGCATCTAGCGCGTAAGGCTTTTTACCCCTCAAAAATTCCGTTTCCGTTGCTGCACGTGGATACTACGTGGAAGTTTAAGGAAATGATCGCGTTCCGCGACCGGATGGCAGAGGAACATGGCTTTGATTTGTTGGTTCATACCAACCAAGAAGGCAAAGCGGACAATATCAATCCATTCGATCACGGTTCCTCGCGCTACACCGACATCATGAAAACGGTCGCTTTGCGGCAGGCTTTGAACGCGGGTCAATATGATGCAGCTATTGGTGGTGCGCGGCGTGACGAAGAAAAGTCGCGCGCGAAAGAGCGGATTTTTTCCCATCGAAACGCGCAACATGCTTGGGACCCTAAGAACCAACGCCCCGAATTATGGCGAGTGTTCAACACACGTTTAGCGCCTGGGGAAAGTATGCGGGTGTTCCCTTTGTCCAATTGGACGGAATTGGACATTTGGACTTACATCTATTCTGAAGGCATTGAAATCCCTCCGCTTTATCTGGCCAAAAAACGTCCTGTGGTGGAGCGCTCCGGCACCTTGATCATGGTTGACGATGACCGTTTGCCTTTGAACGAGGGCGAAGTGCCGCGCGAAGAAATGGTGCGGTTCCGCACGTTGGGTTGTTACCCGCTGACCGGCGCGATCAGATCAGATGCGGCCACTTTGCCCGAAATCATCATGGAAATGAATGCCTCCACCACCTCAGAGCGCGAAGGTCGTTTGATCGACAGCGATCAGGCTGGTTCGATGGAAAAGAAGAAACAAGAAGGATATTTCTAATATGTCTGTTCAAGAAAATATCCAGAAAAACAATGCGTTGGACGTCGATAGTTGGCTTGGCCAACAAACCAACAAAAGCCTGCTGCGGTTCCTCACGTGCGGGTCGGTTGATGACGGGAAATCAACACTTATTGGTCGCTTGCTCTACGATAGCCAGTTAATTTTGGATGATCAGCTTGCCGCCTTGCAAAAAGAAAGCAGCAACCGCACGACTGGCGATGAAGGCATCGACTTTTCGTTACTGGTTGATGGACTGACTGCAGAGCGCGAGCAGGGCATTACTATTGATGTGGCCTACCGTTTCTTCACCACCAACAAGCGCAAGTTCATCGTGGCGGACACGCCAGGCCATGAACAATATACCCGCAACATGGCCACCGGTGCTTCAAATGCTGACGTCGCAATTGTGCTTATCGATGCGCGCAAGGGCCTGTTGACCCAAACCCGCCGACACAGTTTTATATTGTCGCTGATCGGGGTGAAGCACGTTGTAGCAGTAGTAAACAAAATTGACCTTGTTGATTACGACAAAGAAGTGTTCGACCGCATTGAAACTGAATACCGAGAGTTTGCCGGACAGTTGGGCTTCAAATCTTTGGTGACTATTCCTGTTTCTGCGCTGCGTGGCGACAATATTGTCAATAAAAGCAAAGAGATGGATTGGTATCGCGGTCCACAGTTGGTGCCCTACCTTGAAGATATTGATGTCACAGAAGACAAAACCGAGAAGCCGTTCCGCTTTCCTGTGCAATGGGTTAACCGCGCCAGCCTCGACTTCCGCGGCTTTTCCGGCACCGTAGCAGGCGGCAGTGTGCGGCCGGGAGATGATGTTCTTGTAGCTGCATCGCGCAAACCTGCAAAAGTTGCGCGCATTGTCACCATGGATGGTGATCTGGAGGTGGCGATTGCAGGACAGGCGGTTACGCTGGTGCTAGATCGTGAAATTGATATTTCGCGGGGAGATGTGTTGTCAGCACCCAGGACTGTGCCAGAATATTCCAATCAGTTTCAAGCCCGATTGGTCTGGATGAATGAAGAGCGGGCCATGTCCGGCCGATCCTATTTGATCAAGGTCGGCACGCAATTAGTGCCCGCAACCATTACTGACGTAAAGCACAAAACCAACGTAAACACATTGGAACAAAGTGCCACCAAGTGTCTCGACCTCAATGAGGTTGGCACGGTGACAATTGCGACCGACAAGCCGATTGCGTTTGATCCCTATGAAGACAATGGCACCACAGGCGGTTTTATTCTCATTGACCGCTTATCCAACGCCACTTTGGCGGCAGGAACAGTTGAATTTGGCCTGCGCCGGGCGCAAAACTTGACCTACCAAGATTTTGACGTGAACCGCAAAACCCGTTCAGAAATGAAGGGCCAAACACCCAAAATCGTTTGGTTCACGGGTCTTTCTGGCTCAGGCAAGTCCACAGTGGCGAACTTGCTTGAAAAACGCATCACTGCAGAGGGCAAACACACCTACATTCTTGATGGTGATAATGTGCGTCACGGCCTGAACAAAGACCTTGGATTCACCGATGAAGATCGTGTGGAAAACATCCGCAGAGTTGCCGAAGTTGCCAAACTGATGGCGGATGCGGGGCTGATTGTTTTGGTGTCGTTCATCTCCCCCTTTAGAAACGAGCGCAAACTCGCACGCGAAGTGGCGGGCGATATTGAGTTCATCGAAGCATATGTGAACACGCCAATCGAAGTCTGCGCTGAACGCGATCCAAAAGGCCTTTATGCGCGGGCAAAAGCAGGTGAAATCAAAAACTTCACAGGCATTGATTCGCCATTTGAAGCACCTGAAAACGCTGACATCACGCTCAATACTGCTGATCGTGATCCTGTGGATCTAGCCAACGAGCTGTATGACCTTATGTTTGAGGGGCACCAATATAGCGCGCTTTAGGTCGGAGGGAACTACGACTTCAAAAGGGCGGTCAATTGGCTGCCCTTTTTTGTAGCCTATCTAGCTTGTGTCATCCCCGAACCCCATCATGCCACTCATAGCCCGGCAATTGGTGATAAAACCCGTTGGAGAATGGAGCGTCAATTCCGTCGTCACGCATGAGTTTTAGCGCTTCGGATGCGCTAACTTTGTCATCAAGCACATCGCGGAACGCATTGATTGCAGTAAATGTGCCTTTGGATTGGGGCGATATGCGGAAAGTTTTGACGCCGATCTGTTGTAGTTCGTCTAAGCATTCCACGAGGTTCAGCACGGAGTGCGATTGGGTTTGGATGCCGTTGACGGTGAGGAACTTATCACCTTCAAGGGTGTCAAGCCGCATGCCATCTGGGTCTTCATCACAAACAAAGAGACATGAGTCTTTGGTCCGGTTGTGGGCCCGGGCGTGATAACAGCGCGCAGAAAGCGCCAATGACATGCGGCCATAGACCTGCACTTCCAAGTCGATATTGTGGGGAGCGGCGGCTTTGGCGAGCGCTTCCAATCCGGACTTTGGAATTTCGGGGTTCAAGCAAATCGAGGTCGCACCACCTTTGGCGTAAACATCGATCGCTTCTTCATTGTAACAGTTCATCAGTGGCCCAATGTAATGCGGTCCTTTGGCCATTTGGTAGAGCGCCGACACATCGTTGGCCTCGATCAAAAAACCTTCAGCGGTGGCGACCTTTTTCATTTGGCGACGGTCAATGTCCGAGGTGACTTCTGACAGAGTTGAAAACACGACAGTTTTGCCTGCGTCTGTGAGGCGTTCACAAATATCTGGCAAGTGCTTGTCGTATAGCGGCGCGCGTTTTGAGCAGATCACTTCGCCCACAAACACGGTTTCAACCGCAGCTTCGTCTGCGACTTTGAAATAGAAATCGCGCCAATCATCGGCTGCCCAATTGTATTGGACGGGCCCAAGGGTAAGGTGTGCTCTCATCACTATCTCCAAGACTTAGATTTAAATGCGCCTTCGGTTTCCTTGCCACCTTCGGTCAGCGCGATAAGCTGCGAAATGTCTGGCTCCTCACCAATTGCATAGGCATCAATGGCTTGACGAAACGAAGACACAACTGACTTGATATAGGCGCGCGAGCGTTGGCGGCCTTCAATTTTGAGGGCCGTTACGCCCGCTTTGATCAGGTCAGGCAGCAGTCGTGTCAGATTGAGGCTGATTGGCTCTTCAAACGCGTAATAGTTCTTTTTGATCGCTGTATCGTAGCGACCTTTGCAAATGGTTGGGTAGCCAGCTGTTTCGCCACATGAAATGCAGTCAATCGCAAACTCGCCCAGCCGTGTGGTGAGGTTGTCATCTTCGTCTGGCTCATATTCGACGTGGCTGGCCGGCGAACAAACGCCATCCATATTGGTAGAGACTCCTGTGACATAATTGGTGAGTGAGCAGCGCCCCTCAGCCATCATGCCGATATTGCCGAACACAAAGGCCTCAATTTCGCAATCAATCGCGTCATGTACCCGTTTGATTTCAGCAACGGTAAGAATGCGGGGCAAAACCACGCGTTTTACGCCAAATTGCTCGACATAGTAGTTGATCGCTTCGGGTGAGGAGGCACTAGCTTGCACAGACAAGTGCAAACGCTGCTTTGGATGTTCACGGGCAACATATTGCGCCATGCCGATATCGGCGATGATCACAGCGTCGATGCCGATTTCCACAGCATCGTCGACAGATTTTTTCCAAAGGTCTGTCCGCCCAGCTGTCGGGAAAGAATTGATAGCTGCCAACACTATTGCATCGCGGTCGTGGGCGTATTTTACGCTTTCAGATAACTCCGCCTTCGTGAAGTTCAATCCGGCGAAATTCCGCGCGTTTGTCGGGCCCTTAAAGCCGCAATAAACGGCATCTGCGCCAGCATCGATTGCGGTGCGCAAACTTGCTGGTGTGCCAGCAGGGCAAACCAGTTCGGGTTTTTCATAAAATGTCATGTTCTGGCACCTGTTACTTTGTTTGCCAAATTAATGGTCGCCCGCAATGGTTTGGCCAGAGGGCCAAATGCAGTCGCGACATCGTCAGCGAGCGTTGTGTCCAAATCGTCAAGTGCATTGCGGAGCAAAAGGATAGCTTCGGTGTCGCCGGTAATCTGGATATCGCGGCTGAAAAAAAGTGCGTCGCTGTCTGTTTTACTGTCGATCATGCGCAGCAAAGTGGAAAACTTGCCGCTGACCAGCACGTCGTAGTGAACCTCGTCATGGCGAGATTTTGCCACAAGCGTCGGATTGTTCGGATTAGGCTTGAGCACCAGCAGAAACGGTATGCCTTTAGCATCAATCAGAAATGTTTTGAAACATCCAGTTTCCAAACGTTCAAACAGCTCTGGATGAATTTTTGTCACGTGACGTACAATGCGTGTCAACACTGGCTGCAATGCGAACAGGGGCAGCGCCCGTGAAATAGGGCCAGCTTTTGTATCGCGAAAAATTCGCGGCTGGCTACGATGCGTTTTCTTTGTCATGGACAAAGCGATACGCCCAATAGAATTGTTCTCACTTGATATAAATCAAGTTTGGGCGAGTGGTCAAAAAAACCTACTTGAGAATCAGCGTCTATAATCTATCGCGCAGCGCATAATAGGTCATGGCCAAAATCAAAAGCGGCGTGCGTAATCCTACACCGCCAGGAAACTTGTGGGTTGGCACTTTTGCCAAAACATCAAATCGTTCAGCCGTGCCTGCAATGGTTTCAGCCAAGATTTGGCCGGCCAATGTCGCCATGCCGACGCCGTGCCCAGAATAGCCAGACGCGGAGTAAATGTTTTTACCCAAACGTGAAAAATGCGGCATCCGGTTAATCGTTATCGCCAGCGTACCGCCCCATGCATAGTCGATTTTGGCACCAGCAAGTTGAGGGAATACCTCCAACATGCATTTGCTCACCAAGCCTGAAATATCGGTAGGAAACTTGTAGCCGTAACTTTCGCCTCCGCCAAATAGCAGACGATTGTTCGCAGACATGCGGAAGTAGTTGACCACAAATTTGCTGTCGGCGACTGCCAGTTTTTTGGAAAAGACCTCCGGTGCCATATCACTGCCTAAAGGCTCGGTTGCGATGATGAAATTGTTGATCGGCATAACGCGTTTGGCTGTTTTGCCGTTTAGATTGCCCAAATAGCCGTTGCAGCCCAACACGATATGCTTCGCGCTGACTGACCCTTCCTCGGTAACGATTTTTCCGGCTGCCTCGTCGATATACGTTACGCGACTATTCTCAAATATTCTTGTGCCTGCCTTTTGTGCCGTCTGTGCCAACCCAAGTGCTAAGCGCAGCGGATGCAGATGTGCAGCGCCCATATCAATTGAGCCACCAAAATATGCAGGTGAATCTACCAAGTGGCGCAACTCATCGCGCTCGATAAAACGAATTTGGTCATAACCGTATTGGGTTTGTAGTTTCTCCACATAATGCTGGCTTTCAGCCACATAGCGCTTGCGATGGTCAGCGTGAATGATCCCCGGTGTCAGGTCACAGTCGATTTTATGCTTTTTGATCAAGTCTTTAACAAGGTCTTTGGATTGCTCGGCAAATCGCCAAAGCAGGTGAGCATTGTCGTGTCCCACCATTTTTTCAAGTGTATATTGTTCAACCCGTTGCCCGGACCCAAGTTGGCCGCCATTGCGGCCTGATGCACCCCAGCCGACGCGCTGCGCATCCACCAAGACAACATCGTAGCCACGTTCTGCCAAATGCAGCGCAGTTGAAAGGCCGGTAAACCCGCCGCCAACCACAGCGACATCAGCCGTAACCGCGCCCTTAAGTTTTGGAAACGGCGCCAGCTGTCTTGATGTTGCTGCGTAATAAGATGCTGGGTAGGTGCCCGCAACATCGTTGGCGGTGAGTACGTCCATTGCCAAACCTCAATGTTTAGAGCATGCCCTCTTGGCGCATTTTTGAATGGGCTTGATCAAGCACGCGTCCAACTTTTTCGACAAGTTCATCAACTTGTTTAGTGCTTAGAATGAGCGGCGGCGATATAATCAACCCATCACGCACGGCACGCATCACCAAGCCATTTTTGATGGCCAAATCACGACAAATACCGCCTGCTGTGCCTAGTGGGGTCTTAAACGCGGCGCGTGCAGACTTGTTTGGTGTCAGCTCAAGAGCAGCAACCATGCCACAAATGCGGGCTTCGCCCACAATGGGGTGATCTGCAAATTGCATCCACTTGTCTTTCAAATAGGGTGCAATGTTTTTGGCCGCACTCCTTACAATTCGTTCTTCATCAAGAATGCGCAGATTCTCTAGCGCTACAGCTGCGGCAACGGGGTGCCCTGAATATGTGTAGCCATGGGCAAATTCGCCGCCTTTTTGGGCTAAAACCTCAGCAACATGGTCGCTGACCATCGACCCGCCAATTGGCAAATAGCCAGAACTAAGTCCCTTCGCAATGGTCATAATGTCAGGGCGAATGCCAAAGGCTTGACTTCCGAACCAATTGCCTGTGCGCCCAAACCCGCAGATCACTTCGTCGGCGATCAAAAGGATTTCATATTTGTCGCAAATTCGCTGAATTTCCGGCCAATAGGTTTCTGGTGGAATAATAACACCACCAGCGCCTTGAATGGGTTCGCCAATAAATGCGGCAACTTTGTCTTCACCCAAGCGCTCGATTTCAGTTTCAAGAGCTTGTGCGCATTTGAGCCCAAATTCTGCTGGCGATAAATCACCACCCTCGGCATACCAATAAGGCTGTGCAATGTGCGTAATGTCAGGTATGGGCAATCCACCTTGCGCATGCATGAATCCCATGCCACCAAGACTCGCTGCCGCCACAGTGGAACCGTGATAAGCATTGTGGCGCGATATGATGACCTTCTTATCGGGCTTGCCAAGTGATGCCCAATAATGGCGCACCATGCGAATGTTTGTGTCATTGGCCTCTGAACCAGAGCCTGCATAAAACACGTGGTTCAAATCACCCGGGGCCAGTTCAGCAAGTTTTGCACTCAACTCAATCGCGGGCACGTTGGTCGACTGGAAAAATGAGTTGTAATACGGCAACTGCATCATTTGCTTTGTCGCTACATCAACCAATTCTTTTCGACCGTAGCCAACATTGACACACCAAAGTCCAGCCATGCCATCCAGCAGTTTGTTGCCATCGCTGTCCCAAATATATGCCCCGTCGGCCCGCGTAATGATCCGCGTGCCTTTGGCATTCAACTCGCCCATATCAGAAAATGGGTGAATGTGGTGGGCCGCATCCAGAGCTTGGAGTTGATCTGTGGGCAGGTGGTTGTCGATAAAGTTCATGGCTTTTCCAATCGCTACACGTTGAGCAGCAAGTGTTCGCGTTCCCAAGCGGAAATCTCGCCCAAGAACTCATTGATTTCTTGATTTTTGATGCCTTCGTATACTTTGCAGAAATCTTCGCCTAGCAAGTCGCGCAGTGCTTGGTTCTCAGCAAAGCCCGGCATGGCTTCATTGATGGATTGGGGCAGGGTTACCCCGTCTTTGTAAGCATCGCCGGTTCTTCGTTCGCGCGGCTTCGTGCCATTTTTCATGCCAAGAAAACCACAGGCCAAGCTGGCTGCAATCGCTAGATATGGATTGCTGTCCATCCCTACAATTCGGTTTTCCACCCGACGAGATTCCGCATTTGAAATCGGAATGCGAATACCAGTGGTTCTGTTGTCCGCGGCCCATTCGATATTTGCAGGCGAAGAATCGTCGGCTTTGAAGCGACGGTAAGAATTTACATAGGGTGCAAGAATGGGCACCGCAGATTCAAGATTTGCTTGTTGTCCGCCAAGGAAACTCCAAAAATATGGAGACTCAGAACCATCTGCGTTTGAGAAAATATTCTTGCCAGTTTTCATATCCACAACGCTTTGGTGGATATGCATCGCGCTACCTGGCTCATCGCGCATTGGTTTGGCCATGAAGGTTGCAAAGCAGTTGTTACGCAATGCTGCCTCGCGGATGGTGCGCTTGAAGTAAAAAACTTCGTCGGCCAATTTAAGCGGGTCACCGTGCTGCAAATTGATCTCGATTTGACCAGCGCCACCCTCTTGAATAATCGCGTCGATTTCCAAGCCTTGCGCCTCCGCAAAGTCGTAAATGTCATCAATTACCGGCCCATACTCGTCTACGGCCACCATTGAATAGGCTTGACGTCCAATACCCTTGCGACCCGTCCGGCCAATTGGCGGTTCAATCGCTTCATTTGGATCCGTGTTGGGATGAGTTAGATAGAATTCCATTTCAGGTGCAACGACGGGTCGCCAGCCCTCAGCTTCATAAAAAGAGATTACGCGTTTCAAAACATTGCGCGGCGCAATCCAAATCGGCTCGCCGTCGGTTGTTTCAAGATCGTGGATCACCTGCAATATGATATCTTGCGTCCACGGCGCAGCACATGCGGTGCTCATATCGGGACGCAACACCATGTCTGTCTCGGTCCATTGGTCCTTGATGTCCATATCGGCATAGGCGCCAGTTACCGTTTGGTAGAAGATAGACGTTGGCAAATAGGTGCGGCCAGTCTCTGAGAACTTTTTGGCAGGCATGGTTTTACCGCGCGATATGCCCACCATATCAGGCACGATGCATTCAACTTCTTCAACGCGGCGGCCGTCGAGCCACTCGGTTGCGTGTTCTGGAATTAGATCTAACCAGCTAGGTGTTTGGGCCATAGGTTTTCCTTGTCATCCATCAAAATGCGGATGCCTAATATAATTTGATCAAATTATGATTTGTCAATCAAATTTGCTTCAATTTCAAATTGTGGTGCGGTGCGAACAAATGCTGCGCCTGAAGATATGTCTTCAATTATGGCAGCTTCCAGTGCATCGACATTTTTTGCCTCAATGGCAGAGATTGCTCGTTTATGCTGATCTTCTAAATTGCTTGTGCCAACTCGGCCGCACACCACACGCATGTAGGGTGCCATCTGCAGCCATAGGCTCTCAGCTATCGAGATCATAATGCTAGCATTTGAGGCCCGATATAGCGTGAAATGGAAAGCAAAGTTGCATTTCAGATAGTCATCAACGTTGCCTTCTAGGATTGCCTTGTCCATCTGGTCGTCAATAGCACGCAACAACGTAACATCAACATTGCCGATGGCGCGTTTTGCGATCTCAGGTTCCAGAAGTAGGCGGACAGCCAGCAATTCGTCAGTACGGTCTTCATGCATCTCAGGCACAGAGATGCGACGATTACCGTGCATTTCCAATGCCCCTTCAGCGACCAACCGCCGGATCGCTTCGCGAACGGGTGTCAGACTTACTTCGTGATCATCGGCAATGCCTTGCAGTGTAACCGACATGCCTGGCCTAAATTGCCCAAACAATAGCCGTTCACGTAAGTCGCGGTATAAGCGCTCGTGGGTAGGCAAATTTACGTCTTCAAGTCCTGGTTGGGGCAAGTCCATATCTAACTCAAATCTCATTTCGATTTTTGCAATATGCTTGACATTTGAACAAAAAGCAATATTTGATCAAATTATATCGTGGAGGCGATTTTGATGGCGACTGAGTATGGCGGCGACCAAGCAATTCAAACGACAAATCTAACAGGCAGGCAGCCTGAAATGACTTATGCTGGGGTGCTTAGCTTTTTGCGCAGAAAATACAGCAAAAATATTTCAGAAGCCGATATTGTTGTTTCTGGGGTACCATATGATGGTTCGGTCAGTCATCGTTCTGGTTGTCGAATGGGACCTCAAGCTATCCGCGCAGCATCAGTTCAACTAGCGGAGTTGAAGTCCTTTCCGTTTGGATTTGACCCATTTGAGACGCTAGCAGTCGTTGACTTTGGCGATTGTTATTTGGCGCCACAGAAGCAATCAAGTGTACCGCTAGCTGTTGAGACGCACGCCCGCGGAATAATAGCGACAGGCGCGAAAATGCTGACTTTTGGCGGGGACCATTTTGTGTCCTATCCGTTACTAAAGGCGCACGCCGAAAAATATGGCCCAGTCGCTCTTGTTCAGTTTGATGCGCACAGCGACACCTGGGATCTCGTTCCCGAGCATTTGGACCACGGCACCATGTTTGCGCGCGGCGTTGCTGAAGGTGTGATCGATCCGGAACACTCGATTCAGGTGGGGATCCGCACACACAATGATCAGTCTTTGGGTTTTGAGATTCTTACCTCGCCCTGGGTGCATCGTAATGGCGTGGACGCGACAATTGAAAGCATACTAAAGCGTGTTGCAGATAAACCTGCATACATTAGCTTTGATATTGATTGTTTGGACCCTGCCTTTGCACCTGGCACCGGAACACCGGTTGCTGGTGGCCTAGCCACTTGGCAAGCCCTTGAAATATTGCGCGGTTTGGGTAGTCTAAGTTTAATTGGTCTGGATGTGGTAGAAGTTGCACCTGCCTATGATCATTCTGAGATTACCGCCATTGCAGCGGCCACTATAGCGCACGATTGGTTGTGTTTGATGGCGCAAAAAACCGCGCGGGCTTAGTTTTTGAATTCGAAGGCGCCCACGGCGCTTTTTTTTAAGGAAATACCAAATGACAATGATTGAAAAACGTGATTTCTACATCGATGGCAAATGGGTATCGCCCACAATTGCATGTGATTTCGATGTCATCAATCCAGCAACCGAAGAAAAAGTTGCAATCATTTCCCTTGGCTCTCAAGCAGACGTTGATAAGGCCGTTGCTGCTGCCAAAAAGGCGTTTGAAACCTTCTCACAAACGTCCAAAGCAGAGCGCTTGGCACTGCTTAAACGCATTCTGGAAGTTTACAAAACGCGACAGAGCGAAGTTGCCGAGGCGATTAAGCTTGAGTTGGGTGCGCCGCACAAGCTTGCACATGGTGCCCAAGCTGGCGTTGGTGTTGGTCATCTTGAAGGGTTTATTGAAGCGCTAGAGCATTTTGAGTTTGAAACCAAAGAACAAAACGGCGATTTGATCTTCAAAGAGCCAATCGGTGTTTGTGGTCTAATTACGCCGTGGAATTGGCCGATCAATCAGATTGCTTTGAAGGTTTTACCCGCGATTGCAACTGGTTGTACGGTGGTGTTGAAGCCAAGTGAAGTCACGCCGCTGAATGCCATTCTTTACGCAGAAATTCTAGATGAAGCTGGAGTTCCGGCCGGTGTGTTCAATTTAGTGAATGGCGATGGCCCAAATGTCGGCGCGGCACTTTCTCGCCATCCGGATGTCGCGATGATGTCGTTTACTGGGTCTACACGGGCTGGGATTGCAGTGTCCAAAGATTCAGCAGAAAATGTAAAAAAGGTCACACTTGAACTGGGCGGAAAGTCGCCGAACATTATTTTTGACGAAGAAGGTGCGCTTGACGCTGTGAAACGTGAGACCCGACGCGTATTCTCAAACTCCGGCCAAAGCTGCAATGCACGGACACGCATGCTCGTTGAACGTTCAATCTATGAAGAAGCCATGAAAGTGGCGGCCGAAGCGGCAAACGGACAAAAAGTAGGTGACCCAAACGAAGAAGGGTACCATATCGGCCCGCTTGTTAGTCAGCTGCAATTTGATCGTGTGCAGGCACTTATTCAAGCAGGCATCGATGAAGGCGCTACTTTGCTTGCAGGGGGAACCGGTCGACCAGAAGGTTTGCACAGTGGCTATTTCGTCAAGCCTACTGTTTTTGGTCATGTGAACAATCAAATGCGTATCGCTCGCGAAGAAGTTTTTGGTCCAGTTATTGCGCTGATCCCGTTTGACACGGAAGAAGAAGCAATCGCTATCGCCAATGATACAGAGTATGGCTTGGCCGCGGCTGTGCAAACAAGTGATCCTGAAAAGGCCATGCGGATTGCACGCAAATTGCGTGCTGGTATGGTGCACATCAACAATTCAGATATTGGATATGGAACACCATTTGGTGGCTACAAAATGTCTGGCACCGGTCGAGAAGGTGGGCACTATGGGCTAGAGGATTTCTTGGAGATTAAGGCTGTTTCCGTGCCGTCCTAGCTTTCACTAAGAATAGTGGCGATGGCATCTTGGCCAAGTTGGCCAACGCCATCGCGCACATCTGCTTCGATAGCTGCGCGGAGCATATCTGGATCCCGGGCACGCAAAGCGGCAATCGCCTCTTTATGACGGTCAATCTTATAAAAATCTGCCATTTCTCTAAGTGCGATGCGCAAGAATGGTCCAAGTTGTAACCAAATGCTCTCCACCATGGGGATGGTAATATTGTCGGCATTGGCAGCATAGATTGTGCGGTGAAAAAGCTGGTTTTCTCTGATCTGATTGTCGCGATCACCTTTCGTCACAGCTATATCAATGCGAGCATCTATGGTTTCTAGTTCGTCTATTAGTTTTTCTGAAATATGTGGTAAGGCCCTTGTGGCAGCAAAACGCTCTAGTTCAACTCGCGTTTCAATGAGTTCCTCCAATCGTTCCGCTGTCATGTGAGGCACAACGATGCGGCGATTGGGAAGCAGGGCAAGGCCATTTTCAGACGACAGGCGCCGAAGCGCTTCGCGGACCGGCGTTGGGCTTGTTTCTAAAATTTCGGCAAGTCCGCGAATGGTGACGGACATGCCCGGGCGGAAGCGGCCAAGCATGATGGCATCGCGCAATTGAAGATAAATGTGTTCCTGCGTAGTCACGCCTTTTGGGCGTTCACTCGCATCAAGTGTGAATGTTTTGCGATCGACTGGTTTTTGTACGTTTTTTGTCATGCTTGAGGGCAATATCACCTCCATAATCGATTGACAATTTGTCCATTAGTGATAGGTTTTTTAAAAATGATATCACATTTATCAGGATGTCCAAGAATAATTGAATTCGACACAGTTTTAGTAGGGAGCGTGATTTGAGTCAGTCCAGTCAGTATGTGAACTTGATTGTTGGAGTTTGCGACATAAACGGCTTGTTGCGAGGTAAGCGTCTTGCTGCTGAATCATTGGATAAGGTACTCAAAGAGGGTATTCGGATGCCCACTTCGTCATGCTCAGTTGATATATGGGGTAACGACATCGAAGGCAGTCCACTTGTTATGGCAAGTGGTGACCAAGACGGTGTTTGTTTGGCAACGTCTCGTGGTGCAGTGCCGCTGGATTGGAGCGATCGACCAACAGCGCTGATACCGGTTACCATGCATGATAATAACGGCGTTCCTTATCTTGGTGATCCGCGAAACGCATTGGCCGACGTGCTGAAGAAATACGACGAAATTGGACTAACTCCAGTTGTTGCAACGGAGTTGGAGTTTTATTTGGTTGATAATACCGGCCCACGACCAACGCCACCAACTTCGCGCCAGCTAGATTTCTCCCAAAATGATGTTCTTTCATTGGATGCTATTGCTGACAATTCCAAGTTCTTGGATGCGCTGTATGATTCTTGTGATCTCCAGAATATTCCGGCAGACGCGGTGATATCAGAAGGCGGGGCGGGCCAGTTTGAAGTCAATCTGAACCACCAAAATGATGCGCTGAAGGCTGCGGATGATGCGTTATATTTCAAACGTGCAGTCAAAGGAATTGCTCAAAAACACGGCATGGCAGCCACTTTTATGGCAAAGCCTTACGCCAACCGAGCTGGCAACGGGTTTCACATGCATTTTTCGATCTTAGATCGGGAAGGCAATAATGTGTTCGACGACGGCACGGAAGAAGGCAGCGTTCTGATGAAGTCGGCTATCGCGGGCCTATTAGCTTCGATGGAAGAATCAACTTTGATCTTTGCACCGCATTACAATTCGTACCGCCGTTTTTCAGAAAACACACATGCTCCAACGGGCGTGTCATGGGGATATGAGAACCGAACCGCCGCCATACGTATTCCTGGCGGACCACATCAAGCGCGCCGAATTGAGCATCGAGTGGCGGGTGGTGACACCAATCCATATCTGGTGCTGGCTGCAATCTTGGGCGGCGCCTTGCACGGCATAAAGAACAAGATGTCCCCAATCCCTCCGGTTTTTGGAAATGCTTATGAGCAGTCAGAAGAGTTCATGCCAACCAATTGGCAGGCAGCTATAGATGCATTCGGTGAGGGAAAAATTCTGCCCACGATTTTCTGCGATCAAATGATCGAGAATTTTAGTTCCTGTAAACAACAGGAATTGAATGGCATTTTCAAGCAGGTGACCGACCGTGAATTCGCCAGCTATTTGGAGACCGTTTGATGAACCTCGAACGACAAAGTTTAAACGAACAGGAGCATGTTGCTTCCTACTATGCTGCATCGGCAAATCCAGCGCCCGAACGTCCAGCATTGGCTGGACAGTTCGAAATCGACATCTGCGTTGTTGGTGCGGGCTACTCAGGTCTTTCAACCGCACTGCATTTGCTGGAGCGCGGGTACAAAGTGGCAGTTGTCGAAAGCGGGAAGGTCGGCTGGGGCGCTTCCGGGCGCAATGGCGGGCAATTGGTCAATGGACTAAACGCGAGCCTGAATACAATCCAAAGCCGATATGGCAACGAGTTCGCTAATTTTGTCGGTGGATTGGTAACCGAAGGCGGGAAAATAATTCGAGAACGGATTTCAAAATATGACATCCAGTGCGACTTGAAAGAAAAAAACGTATTTGTCGCTTTCACCGAAAAACAAATGCGCGAGTTGGAAGCAAAAAAAGCGCTTTGGTCTAAACATGGCATGAATGACCATGAAATGCTCGACAAAGCAGAGATCAAAAAGCATGTAAAAACTGATGCTTATATCGGCGGCATGGTCGATCACACTGGCGGCCATTTGCACCCCTTAAACCTAGCACTGGGTGAAGCCGCTGCTATTGAAAAGCTAGGCGGAACGATTTTTGAGAAATCACGGGTTATCTCAACGCATCAAGTAGATGGCGGGCAACTGGTTCGCACGGCGAACGGTGAAGTTCGATGCAAAATAGTCGTTTTCTGTGGCAACGCCTATTTAGGCGATGCTTCGAAAAAGTTGAAATCTCGGGTCATGCCGGTTTCTACTCAAATTTTGGCGACAGAACCATTGAGCGAAGACGTTGCGAACGAAATTTTGCCAACGGATACCTGCATAGAGGATGTGCGATATATCCTAGACTACTATCGTTTGTCTGCCGACCGACGACTGCTTTTTGGCGGCGGCACTGTATATGGTGGCACTGACCCTGCAGATATAGTGGGCAAACTGCGCCCGAATATGCTCAAGATCTTTCCACAGTTGGCGGACACCAAAGTGGATTATGCATGGAGCGGAAATTTCGCTCTCTCGTTCAGCCGTGTTCCACAATTGGGCCGTTTGGACAGTAACACCTATTTCGCGCATGGCTATTCTGGCCATGGCGTTACCGGCTCGCACCTATTCGGCCGGATATTAGCTGAAGCAATCGATGGCGATTTGTCACGATTTGACGTGTTTTCAAGCGTACCGTGGATACCGTTTCCCGGAGGCAGGCTCCTACGGGTGCCATACTCGACAATGGGGTCCTGGTATTACGCCTTAAAAGACAAGCTAGGAATATAGAAAACGTACCAAAAAAGGGAGAAGTCGGATGAAGTACAGGTATATTGCGGTGCCCCTAGTGGCATTGGCGACAACAGTTGCAGCGCAGGCGGAAACGCTTAACGTCTACAACTGGTCAGATTACATTGCTGAGGACACTATTGCGAAGTTCACTGAGGCAACAGGCATCGATGTGAACTATGATGTTTATGATAGTAACGAAGTGCTGGAAGCAAAAATGCTTGCAGGCAATGCAGGCTATGATGTGGTTATTCCAACATCTGACTTCTTGCAGCGTCAAATCATGGCTGGTGTTTACCAAAAGCTCGATCCTAGCAAATTACCAAACCTGAAGAACATGGACCCCGATCTAATGGCGGGTGCTGCAGGGTACGATCCCGGCAATGAGCATTCTGTGATCTATATGTGGGGCACAACAGGTATTGGGTTCAACACTGGCAAGATCCAAGAAATCTTGGGCGAAGATGCACCTACTGACAGCTGGGAGCTGCTCTTTAATCCTGAGTATTCATCCAAGCTAGCAGCATGTGGCATTAGCTTGCTGGACGCACCAACAGAGCTTTTGCCTGCAGCGATGAACTACCTTGGCTTAGATCCAAAATCAACAGATCAAGCGGACTTTGAAAAAGGGGCTGAACTGCTCCTAAGCGTTCGTCCAAATATTCGCTACTTCCATTCATCACAATACATTTCAGATCTCGCGAATGGCGACATCTGTGTATCCGTTGGCTGGTCAGGCGACATATTCCAAGCACAAGCGCGTGCTGCAGAAGCGGACAATGGTGTCGAAATCACTTATATCATCCCCAAAGAGGGTGCTTTGCAGTGGTTCGACATGATGGCAATTCCTGTTGATGCGCCGAATCCAGATGCAGCGCACAAATTTATCAACTTCGTTATGGATGCTCAAATCACTGCCGACATTACAAACTATGTTTGGTATGCGAACGGTAATGCTGCATCTATCCCACTGGTAGATGCTGAGATTACGGGTGACCCGGCAATTTTCCCAACTCCCGATGTCAAGAAAAAACTCTGGAGTTCAACGGTTTATGGCCAAAAAACTGACCGTATGATCACAGGTCTCTGGACCAAGATTAAAACAGGTCAATAAGCAATGCTAAGGGGAGGCGGCATCGCCTCCCCAACAAATTGGAGAACGTTTTGGGAGGAACCATGTCCGCGCAAACACAACTTGCTGCCGATGAAAAACCTTGGCGCCAGGCCGGTGAAAAGCCATTTATTCGTATCAAAAGACTAACGAAGAAGTTCGGCGATTTCATAGCGGTTGATGATGTTAGTTTAGACGTTTATCGCAGCGAATTGTTTTGCCTTTTGGGCGGCTCCGGTAGCGGAAAATCCACTCTATTGCGCATGCTCGCAGGGTTTGAAACGCCAACATCGGGAACGATAGAAATTGATGGTCAAGACATGGCCAAAATTCCTTCCCACGAACGCCCAACCAATATGATGTTCCAATCCTATGCGTTGTTTCCGCATATGAGTGTTGAGCAGAATATTGCCTACGGACTAAAGCGGGACGGTGTCGCAAAGTCTGAAATTAACGACAAAGTTGCCGATATGCTTGCCCTTGTTCAAATGAGTAATTTTGGCAAGCGAAAACCCGACCAATTATCTGGCGGTCAGCGCCAACGCGTTGCTCTCGCGCGATCTTTGATTAAGCGCCCGAAACTCTTGCTGCTTGATGAACCACTAGGCGCCCTGGACAAAAAACTACGAGAAGAAACTCAGTTTGAACTGATCAAAATTCAAGAAAGCTTAGGTATCACTTTCATGGTCGTGACCCACGACCAGGAAGAAGCAATGACTTTGGCAACCCGTATTGGGGTCATGAACTATGGTGAAATCGTTCAGGTCGGTGAGCCAGCGGAGATCTACGAATATCCAACAAACCGATATGTTGCCGACTTCATTGGTTCTGTAAACATGTTTGAAGGGCGCGTGAAAGAAGATGACAAAGACTTTGTGCGCATTGAGTCTGAAGAAGCAGGCACCGAAATTTACGTCGGTCATGGAGTAAGTTGTTCTCCGGACCAAAAACTCTGGTTTGCAGTTAGGCCCGAAAAACTTGTCCTCAACAGAAAACGCCCTGAAGGTGACGCAAATATACTAAAAGGCATGGTGGAAGATGTCGCCTATATGGGCAATCTCAGTGTTTTCCGGATAAAGCTGGACAGTGGCAAGATCGTTAAGGCCACACAATCTAACAGGGTACGTCGAGATGACGAGGCGATCTCTTGGGACGAAACGGTTTACCTAACATGGGATGAAACTGCTGGGGTGGTGCTCCAATCATGATGGAAACTATCACCAAGTCAAAACCATTCGGATGGACAGCAAAATTATTACGTAAGCTAGGATTTAGCGGGAAAAACCTTGTCATTGCGGTGCCAACGCTTTGGTTGTTTATCTTCTTTCTTATTCCTTTTGCGGTCGTGCTCAAGATTTCGTTTGCCGAGGCAATGATCGCGCGTCCTCCTTATTCTAACATGATTGAGCAAACAGAAAGCGGCTTTGCGCTAAACTTCAGTTTCCTAAGTTACCAATATCTAGTGGGTGACGGCTTATATCTTACCGCCTATGGCTCCTCCCTTCGCATTGCATTTTTCTCGACCATTTTTGCGCTTCTGGTCGGGTATCCAATGGCCTACTTCATGGCGCGAACAAGCGGGCGTTGGCGCGGCATCCTACTTATGCTTGTCATTATGCCCTTTTGGACATCGTTCCTGCTGCGGGTCTATGCGTGGATTGGTATCCTTAAAGGCAACGGCTACATCAATAACCTGCTGATGAGCTTGGGGCTAATCAACGAGCCGTTGGTCATGATGCAAACTGACTTCGCCGTCTATATTGGTATAGTTTATACCTATTTACCGTTCATGATTTTGCCGCTTTATGCGAACTTGGTGAAACTTGATGGATCACTTTTGGAAGCCTCTAGCGATCTTGGTGCCAAGCCGTTTACGACTTTCCTGACCATAACATTGCCGCTGTCGCTGCCTGGTATTCTTGCTGGCTGCATGCTGGTTTTTATCCCCGTAGTTGGTGAGTTCGTAATCCCAGCACTTTTGGGAGGGCCTGACACAAATATGATCGGGCGCGTCCTGTGGGACGAGTTCTTCCGAAACCGGGATTGGCCAACTGCCTCTGCAGTAGCGATCATAATGCTTCTGGTTTTGGTGTTGCCGATTATGCTCCTGCAAAAGACACAAGACCGACAAAATCAGCCTGGGTCGCAGTAGGAGAGTATTATGAAAAACAGAATCAGCTTTCTACCAATCGCAACATTCTTGGGCTTCGCATTTCTTTATATCCCGATTATTGTTTTGGTTGTTTTCAGCTTTAACAAGTCAAAACTGGTGACCGTATGGGGGGGCTTTTCTACACATTGGTATGGAGAGCTGTTGAATGATCCGCAAATACTTGGTGCCGCTTGGATTAGCTTAAGAATAGCATTTATCAGCGCCTCACTTGCACTCGTACTTGGCACACTTGCTGCATTTGTTTTGACGCGGTTGGGCCGCTTTTGGATTAAGCCAATGTTGAGCGGAATGACGGCAGCTCCATTGGTCATGCCCGAAGTAATCACCGGCCTTTCATTGTTGCTGCTTTTTGTGGCAATGGAATCAATGTTTGGCTGGCCTGCAGGACGTGGATTCACCACCATTATTATTGCGCACACGACTTTTTGTTTGGCCTACGTCGCTGTTGTTGTTCAGTCACGGTTGGGCGACATGGATGAATCAATTGAAGAAGCGGCGAGGGACCTCGGTGCAAAGCCTGTGCGGGTGTTTTTTGATATTACACTGCCCACAATTGCACCAGCACTCATGTCGGGCTGGCTATTGTCGTTTACTTTATCGTTAGATGATTTGGTAATCGCCAGCTTTGTGTCTGGACCAGGCGCATCGACCTTGCCCATGGTCATTTTTTCAAAAGTGCGTCTAGGCGTGAGCCCTGAGATTAACGCACTGGCAAGTTTGATGATTGGTATCGTCGCACTCGGTGTCGCAATTGCAGCGTGGCAACTTCTAAGAACACCACACAGCAGGCCAGTGGAGTAATACACAGCGCAAAGGTGGGTGATCTAACGGCTTAAGTTGCGCGTACCCCTTTTAAAGGTCGTGCTATGCAAAGTCTGGGTCTAAATTTTAATGCGTTGGTCATCGGGGCAACCGGAGGAATCGGTGGTGCCTTCTTTGAGTTGTTGGAACAACACACCAATTGCCAATATGTTGGCAGATTGGATCGCTCAGAGTTCGAAGATTTCGACCTGAGGTCCGAAAACTCAATTGTTGCTGCCAGCAGTCACTTTAACGATCAGGGTGTTCTGTTTGATCTGATAATTGACGCGACTGGCGCGTTGGAAATTGACGGGAGAAGGCCTGAACGTGCGTTTTCTGAAATAGACTCGGACAATATGACTGCTCATTTTGCAGTGAACGCAATTGGAACTGCGTTGCTAATCAAGCATTTTGCGCCATTGATGCGCCCGGGACAGCGCTCGATATTTGCTACCCTTGGCGCAAGGGTTGGCTCAATCGAAGACAACAATCTTGGTGGATGGGTAAGTTATCGCGCATCAAAGGCTGCAAAGAATCAAATTGTTCGAACGGCGGCCATTGAAATACAACGCAAACAAAACCACCACATCTGTGTTGCCTTGCACCCTGGAACAGTTTCCACACGATTGTCTGAAACCTACAAAGCGCCCGAAGGGAAATTCACACCAATTTTGGCCGCGCAAAACCTGTTGAGCGTCATTGATGGATTAGCTCCCAACGACAGTGGATACCAGTTCGCCTACGACGCAAGCCGGATACCAAGCTAACTCAGCAAAGTGGTGAAATTGGTTTTGGCTCCTCAGGCAAGACTCGAACTTGCGACAAAGCGGTTAACAGCCGCTTGCTCTACCAACTGAGCTACTGAGGATCACCAAACGTTCCTGATGATCAGGTGAGACGGGGTTTAACTGTTTTGGACGGGCTTGCCAAGACCTTTTTTGTCATTTTTTCAAACTTTTTCACCCCGATCAGCCAAATTAGGCCGCCCTGGCACTTAGTTCAATTAAGTCGCTAATTTTGTTGACGTTCTTGAATGGATTGTTTGAACAAATTGCAGAAAAATCCACGTAGTCGACATCAAGCTCTTCGAGATAACCTTTTATAGAATTGTTGCGCGCACTGGCACGCGTTGCCGCAATTCGCGCTGCGGCTCCGCATCTCCATAAACTGCAAGTCGGGTACTCCTGATCACCGTAGCGTGCAACAAAGACATCTGCGCCATCTTTTCCATTGAGCATGTATTTTACAAAATTTTCCGGAAATAGAGGTGTGTCAACTGGAGTAACCAGCAGATAATCATTCTGCTCTGCAGCGCCCAATGCGACAGCCCACTCATAACCTGCTGAAATGCCGCCTAGTGGCCCAATTTGAGGTGAAAACGGATCAATTATGCAAGCAACAGTTTTAGGCCATGCTGAGGTGATTTGTGCAATCGCATTTGTGACGCAGATTGCATCGGTTTGTCCTAAGAGCTGATTGTAGACGTATGTGGCCAAGCTTTTTGAGCCCAAACGAATCTTTGACTTGTTTGCGCCGCCTAGGCGTCGACCGCCTCCGCCCGCAAGTATAACACCATATATGGACATGTTGTCGTTCCCGATTTCAATCTCTTAGACTGGTTTTGCTTTCAATATAAACTGCGCACCCTATGCAAGCTAGGATTGTTCTCAGAAGACAACCTGTTCCTACAAAACACGCCATTTTGCTGAGTTGTGCGGGTGATGTTTGTGCGCAACTACCTGTGCATCGAACTGAGACAGACGCATCGTGGCCATTGAAATTTAAAGGAAAGTTGGAGGCCACGCCCGGAATCGAACCGGGGTACACGGATTTGCAATCCGCTGCGTCACCACTCCGCCACGTGGCCTCATAACGACTGCGTTGCTATACCAAACCCAAACGGGATTCAAGTGATTGTTGTGCAACTCGTTTTCAAAGTTTGGCACAATAGGCGCTAATCCTGCAAAAATTGGATTTCCATCGCTTGCATATCGAAGGATACGGCGATATTGAATTCATTACGTTGCAATGCCAAAAGGAATGTAAAATGGACTTCGAACGCGCGCGCACGGCTATGGTGGACAGTCAAATTCGCCCGAATGCAGTCACTGATTTTGATATTATTAGAATCATGAGCGATGTGCCCAGAGAGTGTTTTGTGCCTGCCGCACAACGTAGACTTTCCTACTTGGACCAGCATTTGTCCCTTACTGATCAGCGCGCGATGTTGTCGCCGATGCGCCTTGCACAACTGATTCAGCTGGCAGACATAAAAAAGACCGACATTGTTTTGGATGTAGCTTGTGGCACTGGTTATGCAGCCGCAATCATTTCAGGCCTTGCCGGGTCGGTGGTTGCTATTGACGATCAAGCTGACTTGGTGGAAGAGGCAACAGAAGTCTTAGCAGATTTGGAAATTGGCAATGTGGCGGTGTTGCACGGTGATCTGACAGCGGGGTGTGCAAAAGAAGCACCGTTTGATGTCATCATTGTCGAAGGCGCAATTGAAAGTGTATCCGCCAAATTGAAGGCGCAGTTGGCCGATGGTGGACGAATTGTTTGCGTTGAGCCAGTGAACGGCGTTCTGAGTGCTGTTTTGCACACAAAAAGCGCAGGGGACATCGCCCGGCGAGAGGCATTTAATGCCACGGTGCCTGTGCTAAACGTTTTCTCAAGCGCCGCAGAATTCAGTTTGTAAAATATTTACCCTATGAGCTTGTAATTGCTCATCGCCTGCCCAAATTGAGGTATGTGGTGTTGCGCTGAAGCTACATTGCTGCGTAAATGAAGTTATTAATGAAAAGTTAATTTTCATTCGCATTGAATTCGATGCATATTGCGGTCGCTTGGAATTGTTCGGGGTATAAAGTTGTGTTGTTAAAAAAGTCTCTTCTGGCGGCGGCAGTAATGTCGATCGCGTTTGCTGGTGTTGTACGTGCCGAAAGTCTTACCGAAGCTTTAGCTAAGGCGTATACAAATAACCCAGCGATTGCTTCTGCGCTAATCAGTGTGAAGCTGGCTTCAGAAGATATTGTGTTGCGAAAAGCTGGCACGCGTCCTCAGGTGAATTTGTCCGCAACGACCCAGTATAGTTGGGCCAATATTGGCGGTGCTACGAGCAGCAGCAACACAACATCTTTGAATTTGCAATACAACCAACGCCTGTTTGATGGTTTTAAAACGACAGCACAAATTGACCAGGCGCGGGCATTTGCCAACGCGGCCACACACGGATTGCGCAACACTGAACAAAATGTGCTGCTTTCAGCAGCAACGGCCTATATGGATGTTGTCCGTGATACGAATTTGGCGAGCCTGAGAGCTGACAACGTAAAATTCTTGCGCGCTCAAGTTTCTTCTGCACGGAATAGGCTAAACATTGGCGAAGGCACAAAGATCGATGTCGCTCAAGCAGAGGCGCGCCTAGCGCAGTCTGTGGCAGCTTATAAGTCTGCTGTGAACTCATTGCGCACGTCCCAGGCTAGCTACGTACGTTGGACTGGCACAAAACCATCTGGTCTTAATTCAAATTTCAAATTTGGCAGTGTATTGCCCCGATCACTAGATGAGGCTTTACGTTCAGCCAAAGCTAACCACCCGGCAATCCAGACAGCAATTGCCCAAGTTGAAGCCGCAAAGTTTGGAACTGATGCCGCGATGCGCGCGTTTGGCCCCACTTTGGACCTTATAGGTTCAATTTGTGCGATCGATTGCGTTGGTGGATCAACACAGGGCACGACCGGTTCAATTCGTTTGACACTTGCAATTCCAATCTATCAAGGCGGCGGACTTGGTGCTTCAGCTCGTAAAGCAAATCTTTCACATATCAGTGCCGAAGTGGAAGCAAGAGCAACCGTAAGTCAGGTTGAAGAATCCGTGATCTCTGCGTGGTCTGGTCTGCAATCTTCAATTGCACTCATTGAATCGGCAAATGCAGCGGTGCGTTCAAGCCAGATTGCACTTGATGGGGTGATCGAAGAAAGAAATGTCGGACAGCGTACGACGCTAGATGTGTTGAATGCGAGGGCTGAACTCACAAGCGCAAATGAATCGCTTTACACAGCGCAGCGCAACAAGGTCGTGGCTGCATTTTCTTTGGTTTCTGCCGCTGGCAAACTTGATGCCGCATCTTTGCACCTGCCTGTGACAATACAATCCGCTGATGGATATCGCGCACGCGTCGAAGACATATGGGGTGAGCTTCGCGAGTAGTTCAACTATTTGGTGGAAAAAGCAGATTTTACGCTCTGACTAGACTAACAAGTTAATATCTCGCACAATAAGCTTTAATAGTGCGAATCGCGTCGTGTACTTGATGTGCTATTTGCTTCGCACGATAGTGAGGCCGAGATGAATCAACCTGCGTCTAAAGACCCATCGATGGACGAAATTCTGTCTTCAATTCGACAGATAATTGCGGATGATGAACCGCCTGTCGATGAGCCTGTGGCGGCGCCCGAGGTGCTCGCGACAGAACTAACAGTGGATGACGAAGGCGACCTGGCTTCTATGCTTGATGAACCGGTCGAGATGCCGGAACCCGCGCCTCAACCGCCTGCCGCCGCTGAAACTGCCGAGGAGCCTTTGGCACTTGGGGTAGAGCAAATGCTTAGTCCGCCTAGCCAACCAAAAGCTGCACCAGCGCCCGATGATGATGAAGAAGCGCCGCTTGCGCTTAGCACCGAACAAATGCTCCAACAACCAAGTGCCGCACCTGCAAATGAGGCGGTCGATGACCTTGTTCGGGCTGCTCCGGCACCAGAGGAATTTGGTGCGGAATTTGGGGACGATGTTTCAGAAGATGTCCAAATGGTGGTGCCCGACGACATTGCGTTCATCAACGACGATGACGTTGAAGAGGAAGCAGAGGTTCCAGACCTGAGCGACCTCGTTGTAGATGTTGACCTTGCCTCACTTGATGAACCTGAAGCTTCGCCGGAACCCGAGCCCGTTTTTGAAGAAGAAATTGCTGCTAGCCCTCTCCCTGACCCAACTTTGACAACGCAAATGTCAGAAGAACTGCTTGAACCCGCAACAAAAGCAGCGGCATCCAGTGCATTTAGCCAGTTAGATGCGCTCACGCTTTCTGGCGGCAATGGACAAACGGTTGAGGACTTAATTCGCGAAATGCTGCGCCCAATGTTAAAGGGCTGGCTGGACGAGAATTTGCCAGGCGTCGTCGAGAAGCTGGTTCAACGCGAGATTGAACGCGTTTCACGCGGCAATCGATAAGCCAAATCTGTTTTTTTAGGGTGGCTGCTGTTGACAGAGCCGCCCACCTTGGCTTTACACCTAATTTGAAAGAATTTCAGCCGCGGGCAGTCCTTGTTCAGCGGCAGACAAAGGCTGTGCGACATGATTGATAAGAGCTACAACCCGCAAGAGGTTGAAAACCGGATTTATGACGGCTGGACAAAAGAAAACCTGTTTGCAGCTGGGGCTGGTGCCAAGGATGGTGCTGAGAGCTACACAATTGCAATGCCGCCGCCAAACGTCACGGGTGATCTGCATGTGGGGCACGCTCTTACTTTCACCATTCAAGATTTGCTCGCACGGTTTGAGCGTATGCGCGGCAAGAATGTTTTGTGGCAGCCTGGCACCGACCATGCCGGCATTGCAACGCAAATGATCGTTGAACGCCAACTGATGGAAAATCAACTGCCATCACGTCGCGAACTTGGCCGTGAAAAATTCTTGGAAAAAGTCTGGGAATGGAAAGAAAAAAGCGGCAACACGATTGTGTCGCAGCAAAAGCGCCTAGGAGCCTCGGCTGATTGGTCGCGCCAACGCTTTACCATGGACGAGGGTATGTCCGAAGCTGTGCTCAAGGTATTTGTTCAGCTACACAAGGAAGGCCTAATCTATAAAGACAAGCGCCTTGTGAACTGGCACCCGGTATTGCAAACCGCAATTTCTGATCTCGAAGTGGAGAACATCGAGATAAACGGCCACATGTGGCATCTGCGGTATCCGATCGAGGGGACTGACGAAACCATTACAGTTGCAACAACTCGTCCAGAAACGATGCTGGGCGATACAGGCGTTGCGGTGCACCCAGAAGATGAGCGCTATACACATTTGGTCGGGAAAATGGTCATTTTGCCGCTGACAGGACGCAGAATTCCAATTGTTACAGATGAACACGCTGATCCTGAACAAGGCTCTGGTGCAGTTAAGATAACCCCTGCGCACGATTTCAACGACTTTGAGGTTGGCAAGCGCAACAATCTTGAACTGATCAACATTTTTACGACCGACGCAAAGATCTACGACGAAGCCCCAGAAACCTATCGTGGCATGGACCGTTTTGATGCGCGCAAGAAGATCGTAGCTGATCTGGATGCGCTCGGGTGTTTGGTTGAAGTTGAAGACAAAGTGATTTCTGTTCCACATGACGAAAAGTCTAAAATGGTGGTCATTGAGCCATATCTGACTGACCAATGGTATGTGGATGCGGTGACTTTGGCAAAGCCTGCCTTGGCGTCCGTAAAAGAGGGACGCACTAAGTTCGTCCCCAAAAACTGGGAAAATACCTATTACGCTTGGATGGAAAACCTGCAACCTTGGTGTATTTCACGCCAATTGTGGTGGGGGCACCAAATTCCTGCTTGGTACGGACCAGATAATGAAGTCTTTGTTGCGACGAATGAAGTAGAAGCGCAGGCCTTGGCCGACGCGCACTATGGTGCGCCAACACAAATCAAGCGCGACGAAGACGTTTTGGATACGTGGTTCTCATCTGCGCTTTGGCCGTTTTCGACACTGGGTTGGCCAGAAAAGACAGAAGAACTCGCGACCTATTATCAAACCAACACGCTGGTCACTGGCTTTGACATCATTTTCTTCTGGGTAGCCCGGATGATGATGTTTGGATTGCACTTCATGGATGAAGAGCCTTTTGAGCACGTTTACGTTCATGCGCTTGTTCGCGATGAAAACGGACAAAAAATGTCCAAAACAAAAGGCAACGTGATCGATCCTTTGGTCTTGTTTGATGAATATGGAACAGATGCTACCCGCTTCACGCTGGCTGCAATGGCCGCGCAGGGTAGGGACATTCGATTGTCCTTGTCTCGGGTTGAAGGCTATCGAAACTTCGTTACCAAAATCTGGAATGCGGCACGTTTCCTTGAAATGAACGAATGCGTTCGTGTTGAAGGATTTGGTCCCAAGTCAGTGAAATCAACACTGAATAAATGGATTTTGAGCCGGACCGCAAAGGCTGTTGCAGAGGTTGAGAAATCCATCGAAACCTTCCGGTTCAATGAATCTGCAAATGCAGCCTATGATTTTGTTTGGGGTACATTCTGCGATTGGTTTGTTGAGTTGGCCAAGCCAGTATTCAATGGCGAAGATGAGTCGCTAAAAGCCGAAACACGGGCCACTGCCGCCTACGCGCTTGATCAGATATTGGCTCTTTTGCACCCATTCATGCCTTTTGTTACCGAAGAGCTTTGGGCACAAACTGGCCAACAGGGGCCTGCACGCGAAAAACAACTCATCATCTCTGAGTGGCCACAATTGGCAGCGCTTGTTGATGAAGATGCTGAAGGCGAAATGACATGGTTGATCGACCTGATCACTGGTATTCGTTCCGTTCGCGTTGAAATGAACGTTCCGGCCAGTGCCAAAGTGCCACTTGTTGTGGTGGGCGCTGATGCAACAACTCGATCACGGCTAGAAAGCCAAGAACCTATGGTGAAACGTTTGGCGCGGATCGAAGATATTTCGTTCGCCGATGTAGTGCCTAATGAGGCAGCGCAGCTGGTTCTAAATGAGGCGACATTCTGTTTGCCGCTTACTGGTGTGATCGACATTTCCGCCGAAAAGGAACGTTTGGGCAAAGACTTGGCCAAGTTGGATAAAGAAATTGATGATGTAGATCGTAAATTGTCCAACGAGCAATTTGTCGCCAAGGCACCTGAAAGCGTTGTAAACGATCAAAAGCAACGTCGTGATGACGCCATGGCAAAAAAGCAGCGCGTTGAAGAGGCGCTTGCGCGCCTAGGTTAGGGTTTGACTGACCAGAGTTGTCGCAAATTTGCAACACAACACCAAAAATCACACTATTGTGAAGGGCGGCCACATTTTGACAATGTGGCCGCCATTTTTTTAACCCAATAGATGGTCATAACAGGGCAAGAACAGTGACGTTGGCGGATGGTACACTGTGAACTCGCACTGGATTGCGAACCGTACCGTACGCCTTGTCACAATTGTGCCTTGCATCAAACGGTGGCCGAAGTACAAACATTTAAATGCTACGGCGACAACGATGCTTGGAAGGAATGACCAGTGGACGAGAATAAAATCGACAAGACAAAATTACCCAGTCGACATGTAACCGAAGGCCCGTCTCGGGCACCTCATCGGTCATATTACTATGCAATGGGCCTGACCAGTGGTCAAATTCATCAGCCCTTCGTAGGTGTGGCAACTTGCTGGAACGAGGCTGCGCCTTGTAACATTGCCTTGGCCCACCAAGCACAGTTCGTAAAAAGAGGCGTTGCAGCAGCGCACGGCACGCCACGAGAGTTTACAACCATTACCGTAACAGACGGTATTGCCATGGGTCACCAAGGCATGAAGTCGTCTCTGGTCTCTCGTGATGTCATCACCGACTCGGTTGAATTGACCATGCGCGGCCATAGCTATGACGCACTTGTGGGCCTTGCAGGTTGCGACAAGTCTTTGCCAGGCATGATGATGGCAATGGTACGTTTGAACGTGCCTTCCGTATTCCTTTATGGTGGTTCGATTCTGCCGGGTAACTTTAAAGGCAACCCTGTTACCGTACAGGACGTTTTTGAAGCCGTCGGCAAACACTCAGTTGGTGATTTTTCTGACGAAGATTTGGAAGAACTAGAGCGTGTTGCGTGTCCGTCTTCTGGCGCTTGTGGCGCACAATTTACAGCCAACACAATGGCTACGGTATCTGAAGCGATTGGCCTAGCATTGCCATATTCTGCAGGCGCACCAGCCCCTTACGAAATTCGTGATCAATTCTGCTACACAGCGGGTGAGCAGGTTATGGAGCTGATTAAGCTAAATATCCGTCCACGCGATATCGTTACACGAAAAGCGCTTGAGAACGCGGCAACTGTTGTTGCGGCGTCTGGTGGTTCAACAAATGCGGCACTGCATTTGCCAGCAATTGCGAACGAAGCGGGCATTGAATTTGACCTATTCGACGTGGCTGAGATTTTTAAAAAGACACCATATATTGCCGACCTTAAGCCGGGCGGTCGTTATGTTGCAAAAGACATGTTTGAAGCTGGTGGGGTGCCTCAGCTTATGAAAACTCTGTTTGAAAATGGTTTCTTGCATGGTGATTGCATGACCGTTACCGGGCGTACTATTGCCGAAAACCTTGAAAAGATCACATGGAACGACAAGCAGGACGTTGTTTGGCCGGCAGACAAGCCGATCACGAAAACCGGCGGCGTTGTTGGTTTGCGCGGCAACCTTGCGCCTGAAGGTGCTATCGTTAAGGTTGCTGGCATGTCTCAGCTTGAGTTCACTGGCCCTGCACGCTGTTTTGACAGTGAAGAAGAATGTTTCAAAGCTGTTTCAAAGCGCGAATACAAAGAAGGCGAAGTGCTGGTAATCCGCTATGAAGGTCCAAAAGGTGGACCTGGTATGCGTGAAATGTTGGCAACAACAGCAGCACTATACGGCCAAGGCATGGGCGACAAAGTGGCTCTGATCACTGATGGTCGTTTCTCTGGCGCTACACGTGGTTTCTGTATCGGTCACGTTGGTCCTGAAGCCGCAATTGGCGGACCTATCGCCCTACTTAACAATGGCGATATGATTACAATCAACGCCAATACTGGTGAGATCAGTGTCGATCTTTCCGATGAAGAACTCGAAGCTCGTAAAGCCAAATGGCAGCCGCGCGAAACTAACTTTGGATCCGGCGTGATTTGGAAATATGCGCAGGGCGTGGGTTCTGCACGTTATGGCGCGTTGACCCACCCGGGTGCAAAGGGCGAAAAGGAGTGCTATGCGGACATTTAGCACGAAAATTGTTGCTTGCTTGATTTCTGTTTCGTTGGTGTTTGCCTCTATTGGCAACGCCAACGCACAGGACAATACCAACATTTTGTCCCTTTTTGGCGATAGCGACAGTGAAGTGTCCAACCAAGACCTGCTGGCGGCTTTGGAAGAAGCCGCCGATGCGGGGCAGCCCATTGCGTTGTGGCGGCTGGGCGTGATGTATGAAAAAGGTGAAGGCGTTCAGCAAGACCGCACAAAAGCCTTTCTCTATTTCCGCGAATTAGCGAATGAAAATGCAGACACACCACCTAAATCGGTTGGTGCAGATATCGTGGCGCAAAGCTTCCTCAAAATTGGCGAATACTATCGTGAAGGTGTGCCAGATGCTGGCGTAAAAGCCGATAACTTGCTTTCGCGAAAACTATTGCTGCACGCCGCGTCCTATTTTGGCGACCCTGATGCGCAGTTTAAAGTCGGTCAGCTTTATCTTGATGAAAATGAATTTGGCTATTCTCCATTGCAAAGCGCACGTTGGCTTTCGCTAGCCTCACGCAAAGGGCATCCGGCCGCTCAGGCAACCTTGGGAGACTTGATGTTCAATGGCGAAGGAATAGATGCAGATCCGGTTGAAGGGCTGATGTGGCTTACGCTGGCCAGCCGCCACGCAGGTGGCACCGATGATGAGCATTGGATTGAAGAATTGCACGAGCGTGCACTCTCAGTAGCCTCTCCAGACCAACGGCAGCAAGCAATTCAAGCTGCCGATTCTTTAGGCGGACGTTTCGGCGGATAGTGGTGTGCGGTCAAAAGCCAAAGTGACCAACAACCGGCACGTGATCTGATGGCTTTTCACGCGCCCGCATGTCCTTATGCACCGCAACGCTTTCCAATTGGTCTGCCGCTTGCGGCGAGCACATCAAATGGTCAATCCGGATACCATTATTTCTGCGCCACGCTCCTGCTTGAAAATCCCAAAACGTATAGGCTTGTTCGTTATTGCAAGCCCGCAACGCGTCGGTCATGCCCATGGCTTGAAGGGTTCTAAAGCGCTCCAAACTTTCGGGACGATACAAGGCATCGCCCCACCATGCATCGTGGTCATGTGTATCTAGGCGATCTGGAATAATGTTGTAATCACCCATGATTATCAAAGGTTCTTCCAGCAATAGATGAGATTTCGTCCATGCATTAAGCCTGTCCATCCAAGCTAGTTTGTAAGAGAATTTCTCTGTGTCCACAGGATTGCCATTGGGCAAATAGATACCAGCAATCCGCACCGGCCCATGAGGTCGCGAAATCACACATTCCATAAACCGTGCTTGCTCGTCACTGTCGTCTCCTGGAAGGCCCCGATTGACTTCCTCAAACGGGTGTAGCGACAAAAGGGCAACGCCGTTGAAGCTTTTTTGGCCATGTGTTTCCACGTTATATCCAAGATCTTCAAATATTTCGCGTGGAAAGTTTTCATCGATGCTTTTGATTTCTTGCAGGCAAACAATATCGGGCTTGTTTGCTCTTAACCAATACTCAACCTCGTTAAGTCGAGCCTTGATGCCATTTATGTTCCATGTCGCTATTTGCATGTTTTTATTCGCGTTTCCCAAGTTTATCCACACCCAATGCTTCACGACTATTCAAGTCTTCAAATACGTGATGATCTAGTGATGCGATTCAGAGGGGATCGTATCTTTATTCCGGGGGAGTAACAATATGAGTGATGCATCAAGGGATGACTTAAGCACCAAGTTGAAGGATCCTGACTACGCGCCGCCCTTGTCCTTGGCCATTCCACTAGGTTTGCAGCATGTACTTGCAATGTTTGTTTCAAACTTTACACCGGCCATTATAGTGGGGCTTGCGGCCGGATTTGCGTTCGGCTCAGCAGATTTGGTTTTCTTGATCCAGATGTCCATGCTTTTTGCAGGGATTGCGACCTTATTCCAAACTGTTGGTTTTGGGCCGGTAGGGGCCCGATTGCCTGTCATGCAGGGCACCAGCTTTGCATTTATACCCATCATGATTCCTATCGTCAAAACGGCAGGTATGGCCGCCCTTTTCGGCGGCATTATTGTGGGCGGCATATTCCACTTTTTGCTTGGCACAATAATAGGCCGGATTAGAGTTTGGTTGCCACCACTTGTTACAGGACTTGTTGTGCTGTCGATTGGATTGGCTCTTATTCCAACGGGCATCAAATATGCAGCAGGTGGCGTTCCAGCGTTTGATAATGGCGCACCTGAATTTGGTGCATGGAACCATTGGTTGCTGGCAATCACTGTAATTGTTGTGTCACTTGGGTTAAAGTTTTTCGCCAAAGGCATGATGTCTTCTGCTGCAATCCTGATCGGCCTAGTTGTCGGCACGCTTGTTGCGATACCGCTGGGCATGCTGAACATGTCAGGCGTTGGGCGCGCAGCTTGGTTTTCAATTCCTACGCCTCTTTCTTATGGCATAGAGTTCAACGCTGCCGCCATTATTGGCATGTGTTTGATGGCTGTCGTTTCGGCAATTGAAACTGTAGGCGATATTTCCGGTATCACCAAAGGTGGAGCGGGACGCGAAGCGACTGACAAAGAACTGTCTGGCGGTACATTTGCCGATGGCTTGGGCACCGCTATAGCTGGCCTCTTTGGTGGACTACCCAACACATCTTTCTCACAAAATGTTGGCTTGATCTCGTTGACCGGCGTTATGAGCCGGATGGTCGTGACCATTGGCGCTCTGTTTTTGGTGCTATGTGGCCTTGTGCCCAAGATTGGGGCCATCATCGCATCCATGCCCATCGCGGTGCTTGGCGGCGGTGTAATTGTGATGTTCGGCATGGTTGCATCTGCAGGCGTTAACATGCTTGGGGATGTAAAGTGGGACCGTCGGAACATGGTGATCCTAGCTGTTTCTCTAGGTATCGGCCTTGGCTTGCAAGCCGTGCCACAAGCGTTGCAACATTTGCCTTCAACACTTCAAGTGCTGTTGTCGTCCGGGCTGTTGCCAGTTGCTTTCTTAGCGATTGTCTTGAACGCAGTGTTGCCGCAAGAACTTGACTAAATCATTCCTAAACAATTGAGCCCGCAAAGTTGCGGGCTCATATTCTAGTTTCGGTTTGGTGCATCAACCTAGACAGAAAAGCTGGTGCCGCATCCACAGGACGCTACAGCATTCGGGTTATTGATTTGGAAGCTTTGCCCTATCAGGTCGTTCACAAAGTCAATTTCTGCGCCCTGCATAAACTCAAGACTGAGAGAATCGATCAAAACCCGCGCTTTTTCATTGCCCAATACCAAGTCGTCCTCCGCAGGCTCTTCCTGAACTAGATTATACTCGTACTGAAAGCCTGAGCACCCGCCGCCAGATACCGCCACCCGCAATACTGTGCCGGGTTTTTGCTTGGTCAAGATTGCCTCAATCCGCGCCAAGGCGCTGTCGGTTACGACCACTTTTTCCGGGGCTGCTGCAACATCTGACATAATAATTTCCTATCACGAACGCTAAAAGGCGATTTTACAAGTCTTGTTTAATAGATAGGCTTCATAAAGCGGTTTGAAAAGAGGGGTCAAGGAAAGTTGAAATGCAATTAAACCAGACGCTCGCGCCATATGCATCACATTCACAAGAATCCTTGGGGCGGCTGTATACGACAAGCGACAGCCCAACACGCTCGGAATTTCAACGGGATAGGGACCGAATTATCCATTCGAACGCGTTTCGGCGCCTCATGCACAAAACCCAAGTCTTTTTGCATCACGAGGGTAATCATTTCCGCACACGTCTTACCCACACGCTTGAAGTATCTCAAATCGCGCGCTCAATTGCTAGGGTTTTGCGTCTAAATGAAGATTTGGCCGAATGTTTGGCCCTGGCGCATGATTTGGGTCATACCCCATTTGGCCATGCCGGCGAACGCGTTTTGAATGCTCGGATGAAAAACCACCAAGGTTTTGACCATAACGTTCAGGCGATGCGGGTAATCACCTTGCTTGAAAACCGCTATGCAGAACATGATGGCCTCAATCTCACATGGGAAAGCCTTGAAGGCATTATCAAACACAATGGACCACTGACCGATGAAAATGGTGCCGCCATTGGGCGCTACAAGGCGCAAGGTTTGCCGTTTGGTTTAGAGCAAATCCCAGCCGTCGCAAGTTTGCGCTTTGATAGTTATGCAAGTTTAGAAGCCCAAGCTGCTGCCATTGCAGATGATGTGGCCTACAACGCACATGACATAGATGACGCCTTGAGGGCAGGCCTGCTGAGCTTAGACCAATTGCGCGATGTTGCATTGGTTGGTGATATTGTGCGCGAAGTACAAAACAAATACCCAAATTTAAATGCGGATCGGCAAGCACATGAGATTATTCGTCGCCTGATCACTAGCACAATTGAAGATGTTATTCGAAATTCCAAACAACAAATTGCCAAATTTGCACCCAAAACAGCAGAAGACATTCGCACGGCACCGCGTGCTATGATCGGATTTTCTGATGAAATGGCGGCGAAAGAGAAAGATCTCAAAGCCTTTCTTTTTGCCCATGTTTATCGATCAGAACGGGTTATGGCCCCGGTATTACAGGGTGAAGAAATTGTTGGCCGCTTGTTTGATGCGTTCAATGAAGGCGAGCCAATGCCCAAGGAGTGGGAAATCCTTGCAAACTCCAATCCGTTGGGTAGTCGAGAGCGGGTGGTTTGCGACTTTGTTTCGGGAATGACAGACCCATTCGCCACTTCCACATTTAACCGATTGTTTGACGCGGACGTGGATTTCCGGTAACCGCTTGCACTATCAATTCTTTATGAGATGGACACATCAAAATGGACGCATTTGCAGTCTTCCGCAACCGTGTGGAAGAAAAACTGACCAACCTATTTCCTGAACTAAGCGAAGATAAAACTGCGCTTAATCGATTTGTGGTTGAACCGCCCCGCGACGCGAGCCATGGCGATCTGTCTTGCAATGCAGCAATGGTTTTGTCGAAAGCTCTAAAGTCCAATCCACGGGCAATTGCCGAAAAGCTTGTGGCCGCGTTTGAAAATGATCCGCAGGTGCAAAGTATAGATGTTGCTGGACCGGGCTTTATCAACTTCACCCTTACGCCCGATGTGTGGCAGTCAGTCATTGCCGACGCGAACGAGCAGGGTGCTGATTATGGTCGGCCAAGCGCAGCGCACGAAGGCAAGGTCAATGTTGAATATGTTTCGGCAAACCCAACGGGACCGTTGCATGTGGGGCATACACGCGGCGCGGTTTTTGGTGACGCGCTTGCCAGCCTTATGGAATTTTGCCGTTACGACATAACACGCGAATATTATATCAATGATGCAGGCGGGCAGATTACCGTTTTGGCCAACTCCGCCTATTTGCGCTATTGCGAAGCATTGGGCGATGAAATTGGTGAAATTCCAGCTGGGCTCTACCCAGGCAAATATCTCATTCCGGTGGGCAAAGCTTTAGCCGAAAAATTTGGCGACAAACTCAAAGCCATGAACGAAACTGATCGTGAAGCCGCAATTCGGCCAATTGTGCTTGAATTGATGATGGATTTGGTGCGCGCCGATTTGGCGAAACTGGGCATCAAGCACGATCATTTCTTCTCCGAGGCATCGCTGCATGGCGGCGGCAATGGTGGCGACATAAAAGAAACGCTAGATTGGTTGCGCGAGGAAGGTCTTGTTTATCAAGGCACCCTTGAAGCACCAAAGGGTAAAACACCAGAAGAGTGGGAAGATCGGGAACAAACATTATTCAGGGCCACCGATTTTGGCGACGATACAGACCGGGCTTTGGTTAAATCTGACGGCGCATACACTTATTTCGCCGCAGACATTGCATATCACCGCAATAAATTTTTGCGTGGTTACAATTCGCAAATCGTTGTGCTTGGTGCCGATCATGCCGGATATATCAAGCGTTTAGGCGCGGCTGGCAGAGCTGTTTCAGGCGGCAAAGCCGAAGTAGATGTGAAGATTTGCCAGCTCGTCAACCTGCTCAGAAATGGTCAACCAGCCAAGATGTCAAAGCGCAGTGGCAACTTCATCACCATGGCAAACTTGGTTGAAGAAGTGGGACAAGACGTGGTTCGTTTCATCATGTTGTTCCGCCGTAACGAAGCGCCACTGGACTTTGATTTTGACTTGGTAACGCAGCAAACCCGCGAGAATCCTGTATTCTATGTACAGTACGCTCACGCTCGGACGTGCTCGGCCTTTAGAAACGCAGCCCGGGAAGTTGCAGACCTAGATGTCTCGCTTGATGCACTTAAAAGTGCAGACCTAACTAAGCTCTCACATCCAGCTGAACTTGCCTTGCTTAAAGTCATGGGGCAGTTCCCGCGTGCTATCGAAGCTGCAGCTATCGCACATGAACCGCATCGGGTTGCTTTTTACGTTCACGAACTAGCAGGAGCGTTCAACGCATTCTGGACAAAGGGTAAAGAAGAGCCGCAGTTACGATTTGTTAATCATGAAGATAGGACAATAACATTGGCGCGACTCGCAATGGTCAATGCTGTCCGGCAAATACTACGCAATGGATTAAGCATTCTTGGAGTATCCGCACCAGATGAACTATCATAATTCAGGCACATTGCTGGAGTACCAGCATAAATATGGTGCTGTGAATGTAGAGGTGAGGGCCATAACTAACGTTAGTGGCCGAACAAGATGACAAATTCGAACGACCGCAACAACCTTGCAGCGGATCAAACAGATGATTTGATTGCAGAACTTGCGCGTATTGTCGCCGACGATGCAAAGCAGGCTTCTGTCTCAAAATCTGTCGACGAACGCGCCCAACTTGCAGCTGACGCGAGAGAGCAACAGTCTTATGCGCGGTCATTCGAGCAGCAACAAGAAATCGCCGACGCGGGAATAACTTCCGCTGGCGATAGTGCTGAAGCCGAACGTGTTTCGATAGAAAATGACGTGCTGCCATTCGATCAGCGTGATGTGCCTGTGCCATTTTCTCAAGTTGGCAGCGGTGTGACCTCCATTCGAAATGAGCCAGCACCTGTTGAAGCAAAGGATGCGCCAAAAGAGTCTTCGCCGTTTGAGTTTGATTTCTCCCACAACATTAAAATGGGCGTAAGCAGGAGTTCGCCAGCAATGGCCACCCCAACTGTAGACGAGGCTTACGCAGAACAGCCAAGCTTTGACGCGGTTGATGATCCTTCAGCGCCAGATGCATTAGATAGCATTGCGGCCATCATTGAAGATGTTGAAAGGCAATTCGCCGAGCCTGAAACTGAAGCGTTTGATCCTATTCCTGTCGCGCACGTTACTCAACCAGAGAATGAACCCGAACTTGAATCTGAGACGCCACTAGATGACTTTCGTGATGAGCCAGATGTGAATGATGAGCAGCAGGATTTTCAGTATATTCCTCAGCAAAATATGCACGTCCCTGATGGTGATGATGAATTTGCGGTACCACCCTCAATGGATAGCGCGCGGCTAAATACGTCTAGCGAAGTGGACGATCCGCTGACCGAAATTGAAAAGCTGATTGCCGACACGAATACACCTAATACTGCACCAGATCCGAAACCTGCGGATGCGGCCGAAGCTGCGATTTTGGCAGCATTAGCGTCCGCATCGGGTAGCAGACCCGAGATGGAAAGATCGCCTGTTTCAGCGGCACGAGCATCAGCCTCGCAGAAAATGGAGCCGCGTTTTGAACCCGCAACTCCGACAGCGCGAGATCACGTTGCGCCTGCACATCAGGAACACATTAGACCAGAACGTGACAACGGCTTTGCTGACATTGAAACCCGTCGGCGAGGTGGTTTCTTGCCGATAATTGCCTCTGTTGCAGCAATTGTGCTTTTGGCAGTTGTTGGCGGTGTCGGATATTGGTTCTTTGTTGGGCAAAGCGTTGAAGGGCAAGACATTCCGGTTGTTGCAGCACAAAACACTGAAGTTAAAGAAACGCCTGAGGCAACAGTTGGCGAAACAGATGGATCAAGTGTGTTTGACGCGCTTGAGGGCAATGCTGAACCAACAGCACAAGAGCAAATTGTTTCGCGTGATGAAACCGGCGGGGCATCTGGAACCGATGTCGCCCGTGTTGTGACACCCAACAGCACGAGCAACGGTTTGACCAATAGAAAAGTCAAAACGGTTACTGTTTTAGCTGATGGAACAATTGTTAGTGGTACCGAAGCATCGGCTGGTGCTGAGCAATTACCTCAAGACGTGCGGCCGAACGCACCAACAGTCGCTGTCGATGTGTCAGATCCCGCATCGGATGAGATTGCAAATGTTCTCAATGCCATCAAAGAAGGCACAGAGGTTGTACCGCAACCACCCGCTGCGGACACTATTATTGAGACCACTGAACCGCAACAAGACGTCGCTGTTTCGAGCGATCCATCTGCGCCAGTTCCACCTTCTCGTCCATCTGGGCTCGGTACAGGTCCGGCGCCTTCATTGGCTGCACCTGTTGCTCCAATTCCAACAAACACTGTTGAACAACCGATTTCTTTGCTGCCAACAGCGAGTTCTAGCCCCACACCAGCTCCTGCGAACAACAACAATGCTGCAACGAGTGCCGGTGTCGACGCGCCATTCTATGTTCAACTTGCTTCACAGCGCTCAATTGAAACTGCGCAAAGCACGGCAGCTTCTCTTCAGCGCAGGTTTTCTAGTGATTTGGCAAATCAAACCATCGACATAAATCAGGTTGACTTGGGCGAACGTGGCATCTTCTTTCGGGTGCGAGTGCCCGCAAATAGCTTGGCAGATGCGAACGCGCTTTGTTCAAGCTTGAAGGCAAATGGCGGCGATTGTTTTGTTAGAAACAACTAAGCTCAACATTTTCAGGGAATTGGCGGCAAATACCGCCGATCATGCTTGACCAATCGATGTTGACCACGTCACACTTAAGCTGAATTGGTGACGTGAGCAGGGTAAATGGTCCAACAAGCAGATCAGTCTGGCTTTATGCAAGATGCTCTCCCGAAAGTGCGGGGTGAAGGCATCATGTATGTTGACGTGAAAGGATATGAGGGGCCACTGGACCTTCTACTGGATCTGGCGCGTAAACAAAAAGTCGATCTTGCCAACATTTCAGTACTGGCCCTTGCAGAGCAGTACTTGAGTTTTATTGATACAATTCGTGAACGCCGAATTGAAGTGGCTGCTGACTATTTGGTGATGGCCGCTTGGCTCACATATCTAAAAAGTCGGCTTATGGTGCCGCACGACGACGATACCGACGAGCCAACAGGCGAAGAAATGGCAGCGCTACTTCAATTTAGATTGAAGCGCCTCGAAGCGATGCGAGATGCCGCGGCAAAATTGATCAATAGACCGCAATTGGATCGTGAGTTTTTCAGTCGTGGTGATCCCGAAGCTGTTGTTACCGACAGAAAAAATATTTGGGAAGCAACCTATTTCGACTTACTACGTGCCTATGCAGTGCAAAGGGAACGCCAAGTCCCTGCAGAATACTCACCAACGTTAAGAACAGTTTGGTCGTTGCAGGATGCGGAAGAGATTCTGCGGCGATTGATTGGCGAAGGAGCGGACTGGATACCGTTGCACGCTTGCTTATCTGAGTATATCGATTTGCCTGAAGAACGAACGACTGCGTTGGCGTCGAGTTTTACGGCTTCGCTGGAAATGGTGCGGCAAGGCACCTTAGAACTGCGCCAATCAAAAGCATTTGGGCCGCTTATGTTAAGGCGCAAGAAAGATCTCTAGGAAGAGCAATTTGAACCACGAAAACCTGCCAAATCAGAATGATGGTTTTGAAGAGAGCGACATTGAGCGCCGGAACTTGCGCGTTCTGGAAGCGCTTTTGTTTGCGGCAAAGGAACCGTTGCACTTGAAAGAGGCTAGGCCATTTTTGTCCGATGGCGCGGACATTCTACACCTCGCTGAACAATTAGCCGAGAAATATCGCTATTCTGGTGTGAACTTGGTGAAGCGTGGTGAAGCATATGCTTTTCGAACTGCTCAGGACCTTGGTTTTTTGCTGCGCAGAGAAGAAACAGAGCGCAAACCTCTGTCTCGCGCGGCACTCGAGATTATGGCGATTATTGCTTATCATCAGCCTGTAACGCGATCAGAAATTGAAGAGGTGCGTGGCGTTGCCACATCCAAGGGCACGCTTGATGTTCTAATGGAAGCCGGCTGGGTCCGCATGCGCGGTCGGCGCCGCACGCCTGGTAGACCCGTAACTTACGGTACGACACCTGAGTTTCTCGACCAATTTGGCCTTGAAGCAATAACTGATCTGCCCGGACTTAACGAATTGAAGGGTACCGGACTTTTGTCTGCGAACTTGCCGCCTGATTTTTCAGTTCCCGCACCAAATGATGGGGATTTGTTTGACAATGAAGACCCGCTTGATGCAGATGACGTTGGCGATGATCTGCTGAGCGAATTGGGCCATGATGACCTTGATTAAAAATGCTGATGCAAAACAAAGTGGGATAGACCAGGAATGGGGTCCGCGTGGAACCGCGGGCATCAGTTTTGCTGCTGCTTTGGAGTTTAATCAGGTTCACTGTGAAATGGGCGGGCGCGAAGTTCTTAAAGGGACAGATTTTTCCACAGCACCTGGAGAAATTCTCTGCCTCTTAGGTGCATCCGGCTCCGGCAAGTCAACCATACTGCGCGCAACCGCAGGTTTGCAGGACATTACCTCTGGAACAATCTCGATCAATAAGCGTGTCGTGGCGTCCGCAACTGTTTCTGTGCGCCCGGAAAAACGCGGCATCGGCTTGATGTTTCAAGATTTTGCGCTGTTCCCCCACATGTCGATTCAACAAAATGTTGAATATGGTTTGAAGTCGTTGGGGCGAGATGAGGCGCGCAATCAAGCTTTGCAAGCGCTTAAGCGTGTTGGATTGGCAGATCGAGCAGATGGCTATCCGTCACAGCTTTCTGGTGGCCAGCAGCAGCGTTTGGCATTGGCGCGTTCGATCGCGCCCAAGCCGGGTCTATTGTTGTTGGACGAACCGTTTTCATCCTTGGACGCGCGTCTTCGCGAAAGCGTGCGTGCTGAAACACTCGCGGTTCTGCGTGAAACAAGAGCCACTTGCGTAATTGTGACTCACGACCCAGAAGAGGCGATGCTATTCGGTGACAAGATTGCATTGCTGCGGGATGGACAGATCGCTCAAATAGGCACGTCGGATGAAATTTATAACTCGCCACTAGATCTCAGTGTAGCCCGTTTTTTCTCACCGATTTCTGAGATGCACGCGACGGTGACGAATGGTTATGCGGACACCCCTTTGGGTAAAGTTTCAATTTCGGGTCGCAAAGATGGAACGAAGATTATCATTGCGATGCGCCCGGTCGCGTCCGCCAATTTGGTGGCCAAGGGCGAGGGCGCAATGGGGCGAGTCGTCAACAAGCATACTGCTATTGGCATCGATACAATTGAGGTTGCTGTATCCGGAATCGATCAGCCGGTCCGCGTGCGCCGGCCCGCCAGCGACGATGTGTATCCGGGACAAGACGTAAATATCGCGATAAACCCTAATCGTGTCCTTGTGTTTGACGCCATTTGACCATATTTGAATAACGATAAGTTTTTTCGCGCGCTTAATGTGCGATCAAGAGGAGTAAAAACCATGAATCCAGGTCCTTGGGGAATTTTGATTATCGCCGTTGCAGCACTTTTGTTGTTTGGGCGCGGTAAAATCGCGGGCATGATGGGCGAAGTCGCTTCTGGCATTAAGGCATTCCGCAAAGGCATGTCCGACGACGAGAAGCAAGTCGCTGAAATCGATGTCAAAAAAGAAGAAGCTGAGAAAGACAAGAGTTAATCTGAACTGGATGAACCTTTCTTCCAACTTCGCATAGGTTCTTATGCAAAGCTAAGGATGCCTTGATGCTGAATATCGGCTGGAGCGAAATGCTGATCGTTGCGGCGATCGCGTTGATTGTAGTGGGTCCAAAAGACCTACCTGCAATGCTGCGTCAAATGGGCCGCGTGTTCGGTACCGTTCGACGCATGGGGAATGAATTCAAATCTGAAATCAGCAAAGTGGCTGCATTAGATGAAATCAAAGACATCAAGAGCTCGATTACGAAGCCGCTCGAAGATACCCATAAAGAGCTGACGAACCAATTCAACACCGTCGGTAAGGATGGGGTTGAGCCTAGCGGTGCCATAAAACCTGCTGTGGAAGGTCAAGAAAGCGTTGCAAATGAAATCCGCGAATCCGCGGGCCTAAAATCAACGCCTGCAAAAGAACCATCCGCTGCCGCACTTAGCATGAAAGCCTCAATCGATCGTACAAAGGCGCAGGCTGCCGCCAAAGCAGAAGCAGCTGAGGCTGCAGCTAAAGCTGAAGCCGAAAAGGCAGCGCCCGTTAAGAAGCCTGCAACGCGCAAGCGTGCGAGCACTAAAACTGTCGCCAAGACCAAAACTACAGCATCCAAAGCGAACACTGCAAAAGAAGCTCCGGTCAAACGCGCTGCCACCAAAAAAACAGCGGCTAAGCCTACAACACGCAATACTGTAGCTGCCACAACCGCAAAAAATACAGCCAAGCCGAAGCGCGCACCCGCTAAACGTGCCGCCGCCCCTAAAGGGGACGCATAATGAATAAGATGCTTGAAAACCCCGACGACGAAGTAACACAAAGCGAAGCACCTCTTCTTGAGCACTTGATTGAGCTGCGCACGCGCTTGATTTACTCATTTGCAGCGATTGCGGTGCTTTTTGTGCTCTGTTTTTTCTTGGCAGGTCAAATCTACAGCGTGCTGCTAGGACCGTTTGTGCAAGCCGTAGGCGGTGCAGTAGAAGATGTAAGCTTGATTTACACAGCGCCCCAAGAAGCATTTTTTACTGAGCTGAAAGTGGCTCTGTTTGGTGCTATTTTTCTCGCTTTTCCGGTAATTGCCAGCCAAGTCTATATGTTTGTCGCCCCTGGACTTTATAAAAAGGAGCGCGCTGCTTTTGTTCCATATTTGATCGCTACGCCTGTTTTGTTCATCTTGGGCGCGTCGCTGGTCTATTTCGGTGTCATGCCGCTGGCCATGCGTTTTTTCCTCTCTTTTGAGCAAAACGCTCCCGGACAAGCATCGATACAAATGTTAACCCGCGTTAGTGAGTATTTGTCGTTGACCATGACATTGCTGCTGGCGTTTGGCCTTTGCTTTCAGTTGCCGGTTATATTGACCTTGCTTGCACGTGCAGAGCTGATTACCGCAGAGAACCTTAAAGCATGGCGCAAATACGCAATCGTAGCCATTCTAACGGTTGCTGCGTTTCTGACACCGCCAGAGCCGATGACCCAAATTGGGCTCGCAGTGCCGGTCTTCCTTCTTTACGAGCTATCCATCTTTGCAGTTCGATTCGTTGAACGATCGCGTGCAAAACGCGAAGCTGCGTCACAAAACGACGCACCATAAAATACGAACCAACAGCAAATACACATTAAGATCACAAGATTGATCGGCAAAAGCCGGAGCATAATATGTTTGACGTTAAATGGATTAGAACCAACCCTGACGCTTTTGATTCGAGCCTTGCCCGACGCGGTGCTGAGCCCAAATCTGCGCAGATAATTGCCCTAGACGATGCACGAAAAGCTACTGTTCAACAGTTGAACGAGTGGCAAGAAACGCGCAATGCATCGTCAAAGCAGATTGGTCAAGCAAAGGCGCAAGGCGATGAAGAAAAAGCGCAGGCGCTGCTGGCGCAAGTTGCAGATCTAAAATCCAAGGTGCAACAGGGCGAAGAAACTGAGCGTACACAAACAACAGAGTTGAACGACCTTTTGGCAGGCTTGCCAAACTTTCTACTCGAAGATGTGCCGGCCGGTGCTGACGAAAATGACAATGTGGAGAAGAGCCGCTTTGGCGAGCCACCCAATTATAATTTCGAACCAAAAGAGCATTACGAACTGGGCGAACAGCTTGGGCAGATGGATTTTGAAGTTGCTGCCAAAATTGCGGGCTCACGCTTTGTCGTATTGAAAAGTGGACTAGCTAGGCTAGAGCGAGCCCTCGGGCAATACATGCTTGATTTGCACACCAGTGAACATGGCTTCACCGAAGTCATTGCGCCGCTTTTGGTGCGTTCTGAGGCTCTATATGGTACCGGTCAGCTTCCAAAGTTTTCAGAGGATGCCTTCCAGACCACAGATGATCGTTGGTTGATTCCTACTTCTGAAGTTTCACTGACCAACTTGGTTCGTGAAAGTATGTTGAGCCACGAAGAATTACCACTTCGCTTTACTTCGTTGACACCTTGTTTCCGTTCTGAGGCTGGATCCGCTGGCCGGGATACACGCGGTATGTTGCGCCAACATCAGTTCTACAAAGTGGAAATGGTTGCTGTCACTGCGCCAGATAAGTCTTTGGAAGAACATGAACGCATGCTTGGCTGTGCAGAAGCGGTAATGAAGGGATTAGATATTCCATATCGCGTTATGCGCCTTTGTGCTGGCGACATGGGTGCAACAATGATGCGTACTTTTGATATTGAGGCTTGGCTGCCGGGACAAAATACGTACCGAGAGATTTCTTCAGTTTCTGTCGCAGGCGATTATCAAGCCCGCCGCATGGAAGCGCGCTTCCGCGACGAGAATGGCAAGCCGCAATACGTGCACACACTAAATGGTTCTGGCGTTGCAACAGGTCGCGCGTTGATCGCAGTAATGGAGAATTATCAGCAGGAAGATGGCTCCATTACAATCCCAGAAGTCCTTTTGCCATATATGGGTGGTCTTACAGAAATCTCAGCGGCGAATTGATGACAGACCAATTGCGCATCCTTGTCACAAACGATGATGGCGTGGATGCGCCCGGTATAAACGTCTTGCAAAAAATTGCACGTGCGATTTCTGACGACGTATGGGTGGTTGCGCCGGCTGGGAACCAGAGTGGCGTCGGCCACAAGTTTACCTTGGGAACAGAGCTGTCCCTTGATCAACGCGACAAACAAGTTTTCGCGATTGAAGGCACACCAGCGGATTGCGTCGCCATTGGTATGACCCATGTCCTTAAAGACAAACCGGCCGATGTGGTTTTGTCCGGCATCAATAGAGGGCAGAACATTGCGGACATTGTTCATTGTTCGGGCACTGCTGCTGGGGCGCGGGAAGGGGCGTTGCAAGGGGCTCTTGGTATCGCGTTAAGTCAAAGCATGGATTTTAGCGACGAACACCTAATCGAATGGGAATGTTCTGAGCATTTCGGTGTGGCCGCGATAAAGTCAATTATTGAAAACCATCAAAACCAAGACATCTATTACAATGTCAACTTTCCTCGATGCGCCGCAGCCGATGTTTCCGGCATTGAGGTTGTTCCGCATCAACGGTTCTCAAAATCTGCGTTTGAGTATTATCCAAGCGATAATGAGGGACATTTCTTTGTAACAATTCTCAAAACACCGATGCCGCTGGATGATGACGCAGATTGTGTGCGATTGTTAGAGCATAATGCTGTTACAGTTACGCCGATGAAGTTGCAGCAAACTGATTTTGAAGCCATCAATATGCTCAAAGGGAAATTATCTCTAACCGATTAGAGGCAATATGGTTGAGGACGAGCAATCTTTAAACTGGGCACGTGCTTCGCTGGTCTTACAAGCACGGCAGGCCGGAATAATGCACGGGCATATTTTAAAGGCCCTCGAGAGTATTCCTCGCGAAAAATTCGTACCCGAAGAGTATATTGAACACGCATATCGCGATGTTTCGATTCCATTAGATAATCATCAATCTATGATTTCGCCGATAAAGCTAGCCAAGCTTTTGGATGTTTTGGACTTGGGCGAAACGCCCACTAAAGTGTTGGAAGTTGGCACAGGCAGCGGTTTTGCCACAGCTCTATTGTCAACACTAACCAAACGCGTTTTTACCATAGAGCGCGACCGCCATTTGTTGAGAAAAGCGACGGCGGTTTTCAAGGAGTTGGGGCTAACAAACATAATTGAAAACAATGACGATGGGCTACTAGGCTGGTCACACCAGGCGCCGTTTCCCCGTATTCTACTGACCGGTTCCGTCAAACAACTGCCCAACGCTCTGGTCGAACAACTGGAAGAGGGAGGCACTTTGGTGGCAGCAATTGGTGAATCAAAGGCAGTGCAAAGAATTACACGTGTGGTGAAAACCGAAGGGCAGTTGGATTTTACCGATTGCGGTGAAATTCGCTTGCCTGCACTACTATCTGGAAAAAGTACCGCATTTTAAACTCCCCTTTACCTTAACGCACCTATACTCAAATTCGTTGTAATGTATTGAGTAAGAGTAATCGCATGAGTATCGGCGTAAGGTCAGTGGCTTTAAAGTCCTCAGTAGCAATCATTGGCGCATTATCTTGTGCGGCTCTTCTTGCTGGTTGTACCACAAGCAGATTTGCTTCTCCACTCACCACAAGCTCGGTAAATACCGCCAACAACGCTAGTCTCACGCAGGCCATGCCCGATGCTGTCGCAGCGACGCAATTGCCCCAAGCCGGACGCTATTTAAGCGCCGCTAATTCACAGGCGCCCTATATTCCTGCTGCCTCCGTTGGACCTTCATTTAGTACCCAAAGTATAGATTCAAGAGACCCGCTTGCATCGGGCGCATATCCACAGGTTCAGGTAGCCCCAGTTTTGGGACAGTCGGCTGAGTCGCAATCTCAAATTGTTCGTCAGCAATTGCCCACTTTGACCCCCATTCCAGTAACGAGTACCCAGTCAATGCCCGCAATGCCTTCTCTAGCTGAGGTTGATCTCAACACAGCGCCGAAAATCGACAATACAAAAACCGCCAGCATTCCTGCAAATGTGCGTGCTGTGCCAGACAACGCGTTTACCCATAGAATTGAGGCCGGCGAATCGCTTTATGCTATCGCACGCCGATATGATGTGACCACTGACGCAATTGTAGCGGCAAATGGTCTATCCTCGCCCGACAAGATTTACGTTGGTCAAGACGTGATAATTCCAGGTCGTCCAGGCATGATGGCTTCTAAAGCTGTGAGCAGGCCTGCGGCGCCAATTCAGGTTGCAGCGTTGACCTCACCTCCATCTGACATTCCAGAACAGCTGGTGGAAAACGTCGTGCCCACCAACGTTGAAATGGCAAAAGTAGAAACCTCTGTACCTAAACCTGTGCAAACAGCTAGTGCAGAGCAGATGTCACCCACGCCAATTCCGCGCCCAGCGGGGCTGGGAACGTCAGCGCCTGCAAAGCAAACTAGTCAACCAACTACTGCTGCACCAAGAGCTGTTCAGCCAGCACCAAAACCTGAAGTCACAACGACCGCGTCCGTCCAACCATCACAAGTTGAAACGCCTATTTCTACAGGACCAAAAGCCGTAACAGGTTCGTTCCGTTGGCCGGTTAAAGGGCGTGTGATCGCTGATTTCAGGGCTTCCAAGAATACTGGCGTAAACATCGAAGTGCCTGAAGGTTCTTCAGTTCGCGCTGCTGAAAATGGTGAAGTCATTTATGTTGGCAACGCAGTTGAGGGATTTGGCAATCTCGTTTTGATTAAGCACAGCAATGGCTATGTCTCAGCATATGCGCACCTAAAAGACATTACGGTTGCTAAAGGCGCTTCTGTTGACCGTGGAGATTCTATCGGCACCGCGGGCATGACTGGTGCAGTAAGCAGACCACAATTACATTTTGAATTGCGCAAAGGGGCAACCCCAGTCGATCCAATGCCGCTGCTCGCAAGCTAATCAACAATCCACGTATTGTTTAAAAGGGTCTGTCCTAATGAAGGGACTGGCCCTTTTTTCCTGCAAGGTGGCGAACAAATTGAATTGCAACCCGGCCGGAACGCGCGCCACGGGTTGCAGCCCATTCAATTGCACAAGCGCGCAACTCCTCCGCTGACACGTCGATTTGGTAGTGCGCGCAATAATGGCCCACCATTTCCAAATAGGTAGGCTGATCGCAATTATGGAAACCAATCCATAATCCAAACCGATCCGACAAAGAAACCTTTTCATCGATGGCTTCGTTTGAATGAATCGCAGCGCGTGTCTCGTTTTCCACCATATCGCGCGGCATTAGATGGCGACGGTTTGACGTGGCATAAAACAGCACATTGCTTGGTCTGCCCTCTAAGCCGCCGTCCAGTACGGATTTGAGCGCCTTATAGTCCATTTCGTCTTTGTCGAAGGAAAGATCATCGCAGTATATCAGAAACTTAGCATCAAGTTTTGCTACACAGCGCATGAGTGAAGGCATCGATTGAATGTCTTCGCGGTGAATTTCAACTAACACTAAGCGGCAAAACGACGCATCGGTTTTGGATTTTTGGAGAATGTCCGCGTGTAGGGCTTTTACAATCGAACTCTTGCCCATGCCCTTTGCGCCCCAAAGCAAAGCATTGTTTGCGCCCAATCCTTTGGCGAACTGTTCGGTATTGCTTGCCAGTATCTCCTTTTGGCTATCGATTCCATGCAGCAAATCCAGTGAAACATAGTTCACTTTCTCAACTGGTAGTAGGACTTGATTTTGGCCGTCCCATTGGTATGCATCTGCGTCCGATAACTCGGCAATCTGGGGGATATCGCGGCCTGCTATGACCGCGAGAGAGCGTGCGATATCCAAAAGCATCTGTTTCTTTTTCATTTAATATCCGATCTTTGCATGAAAAGCCTTGTTAGGCTTTGCATTTGCAAATTTGCACCTATATATTCCCGCACGATCTGAGACCACAACGCGACGACCTGAGTTAATCCCATTAGAATGGATTTATTCATGGTTTAAAAGTCGATCTAAGGAGTATCCGTATGTTTGTAACACCAGCATTTGCGCAAGCCGCTGCACCAGGCGCTGCCGATTATCTCACCAGCTTGATGCCAATCTTGCTGATTATCCCAATTTTCTACTTCTTGATTATCCGCCCACAGCAAAAACGCGTTAAAGAGCAAAAGAACATGCTCGATGCAATTCGTCGTGGCGATACGATCGTTACAAGTGGTGGTCTTGTGGGTAAAGTTGTTCGTGTAAAAGATGATAGCGCTGAGCTTGAAGTCGAATTGGCTGAAAATGTTCGCGTTAAAGTTGTGCGTGGCATGATCGCAGACGTTCGCACCAAAGCTGAGCCAGTGAACGACAATAAAACCGCTCAAAAATAGTCAGCTAACAGACAAGAAGATCTGATCCGCTCATGTTGCAATTCTCTCCATTCCGCGCCGCTCTGATACTCATAGTATCTTTGGCAGGTATTTTGTTCACCCTTCCTAATTTCGTATCGCAGCAAACTATTGCCGCTTTGCCTGATTGGATGCCGAAGCAGCAAATCGTATTGGGCCTTGATCTGCAAGGTGGTTCGCACTTGCTGCTGCAGGTGAACAAGGAAGAACTTGTAACTGAGCGTATCAAAGAACTTCGCCGCGAAGTGCGCTCACTTTTGGCGAACGACAATGCTATCGGCCACATCATCCAGACTGATGGTACGCTTTTGACGATAGAATTGACTGATTCATCTCAGTTCGAACTAGCAAAAGAAGCTATTAAGGCTCTCAACATTCCAATGGCGACCGTAATTGGTGGCGTTGGCGGAGTCGATGAAATCACCTTTGCTGAGACACCTGATGGTAAGCTCACTATGCAATTGACCGATGAAGGCATTGCAGAGCGCTTATCGTCTGTTGTTGCTCAGTCAATTGAAGTTGTTCGACGCAGGATTGATGAACTGGGCACAACAGAGCCAACGATTCAGCGCCAGGGCAATGATCGAATTCTGGTTCAAGTTCCAGGCTTTGATGATTCTCAACGTTTGAAAGAGCTGATTTCGCAGACTGCCCGTCTTACATTCCATATGGTTCATCCTACAATTACGGCAGCACAAGCCAAAGTGCAGGGGCTTCCAGCGGGCACCTTCATTTTGCCAAGCCAAGCTGGCGGCGAAGAACTGTTGATGGAAGATGTCTCGATTGGTGGCGAGTCACTTGTTGATTCTCAACCGGGTTTTGATTCCCAATCTGGTGGTGCAATTGTTACCTTCCGATTTGATACCAGAGGCGCGGTGGTCTTCGCTGAACTAACTGGTGCCAATGTCGGTCAGCGTTTTGCTGTTGTATTGGACGGTGAAGTCATTACCGCGCCAACTATCCAAACAGCCATCCCGGGCGGTTCAGGGCAAATCACAGGTAACTTCACTGCAGAAAGCGCGAATGATCTCGCCGTTTTGCTGCGTGCTGGCGCGTTGCCAGCAACGCTTGATATTATTGAAGAACGTTCTGTTGGACCAAGCCTAGGTGCGGACAGCGTGCAAGCAGGGCAAGTAGCTGGTCTCGTCGGTGGTATCCTAGTTGTGGTGTTTATGTTGGCCGCCTATGGCGTGTTTGGCATCTTCGCCAACATCTCCTTGGTCATCAACATCTTCCTTGTGATGGGTGTTCTGTCCATGTTGGGCGCGACACTAACCTTGCCGGGCATTGCAGGTATCGTTCTAACCATCGGTATGGCGGTTGATGCTAACGTTTTGATCTACGAGCGCATTAGAGAAGAAAAACGCGCCGGACGATCTGTGGTGCAGGCTATTGAAGCCGGTTTCCAAAGAGCATTCGCCACAATCGTGGATGCGAACGTAACCACACTTATTGCTGCTGTGATTTTGTTCTTCCTTGGGTCTGGCCCAATTAGAGGATTCGCAATCACCTTGGCCATTGGTATCGTCACGACGATGTTCACCGCATATCTTTTGACCCAGTTCCAAATCGCTCGCTGGTTTGCTTGGCGCCGACCAAAAGAATTGAAAGTCCATCTTCTTCATCTTTTGCCTGATGGCACAGCTTTCAAATTCATGGTCCGCAAAAAGATTGCCTTTGCATTTTCTGCAATTCTGATTGTGGCCTCGTTGGGATTATTCTTTACGCAAGGATTGAATCTGGGCATCGACTTTAAAGGTGGTTCCTCGATTGAAGTTCAAGCCCTTGAAGGCAGTGCAGATATTAGTGAGCTTCGAAACGTTGTTGGTGGGCTAGAACTGGGTGATGTTCAAGTCCAAGAATTCGGCAGCGAAAGAGATGTTTTGATCCGAATTGAAACCCAAGAAGGTGGAGATACGGCACAACAAGACGCAGTAAACAAAGTCGTTGACGCGATTAAGGCCGACTACGATGTGCGGCGTACGGAAGTTGTGGGCCCGACCGTTTCAGGCGAATTGGCCCAAACAGGAACAATTGCGGTCATCGCTGCAATTTTAGCTGTATTGGGCTATATATGGATGCGTTTTGAATGGCAGTTTGCCGTGGGTGCTGTCGCGGCGTTGGTGCACGACGTGTTGCTGACAATCGGAATGTTCGCAATAACCGGATTTGAGTTTAACTTGGCGTCCATTGCTGCAATTTTGACCATTGTGGGCTACTCGCTCAACGATACGGTTGTTGTGTACGACAGGGTAAGGGAAAATCTGCGTAAGTATCGCAAGATGCTGATTTCTGATCTTCTCGACATGTCAATTAACCACACTTTGTCGCGTACCATTCTAACATCAGTTACAACCATTCTGGCACTGCTCGCACTTGTCATCTTTGGCGGCGAAGTAATTCGCAGTTTCACCTTCGCTATGGCGTGGGGCGTTATTGTGGGTACGTACTCTTCAATCTTTGTTGCTGCACCGTTGCTGATGAACTTCAAGTTGACGGCACGCCAGGCTGACGAAAAGAAAGAGCAGCGTGCTGACGGCGCTTCCGTGTAAATTGTGACAGAAATAGCCGACGGACATTACAAGTATCAGGTACCCATCGATGCCTATGGCAACGGTGGGTTCCGCTTCGAAGATATGTCGCACATTGGATCGCTCCTTTGTTTGCCGTCTGGCATGCACAAGTGGGATATTACAAATATATCCGAAATTGAACGGGTGGATTTTTCGCCGATCTTTGATCGTCACAATGAAATTGACGTGTTCTTGATCGGCACTGGCAAAGACATCGCCTTTATTGATGAGACAATCCGCCAAAAATTCCGGGATCATCAAATTATCGTAGAACCTATGAGTACGGGCGCTGCTGTTCGGACTTACAATGTTTTGATGGCTGAAAAGCGCGCTGTGTCTGCAGGGTTCATAGCAATCGAAAGAGCTGAGCTGCCCGATGCAGGCAAATGACAACCAACGCCATGTTGCTGATGAATTAAACAGGCTGTCGCGTGACGCTTATCTTGGTACACTGTTTATGCCAGAGAATGCGCGCGCCGATGCGCAAGCCTTGCTCGCTTTTTTCGCTGAATTGGGATTGGTTCGCAGACGTGTGTCGGAGCCAACGCCGGGTGAAATTCGTTTACAATGGTGGCACGATGCATTGGAGGGCGAGGGCCACGGCGCAGTGCGGGCTAACCCAATTGCAGACAGGCTGTTATCTGCGCTTGAAAGACACCAGCTTCCGACAGTGCCCTTAAAAAGAATGATCGCTGCGCACCGGTTCGACCTGTACGACGACCCAATGCCCGATGTTAATCAGTTTGAAGGTTACGCTGGCGAAACGCGGGCCTGCCTTTACCAATACATCGCAATAATACTGGGGGGTAAAGATATTGATGCCGCTGCGTATGCTGATGCTGCAGGACACTTGGGCGTTGCAGCCACATACGTACACCGCGTTTTTTCGTTCGGGCACGACAGTTCCAAGGGGCAGATTTATTTGCCGCTGGGCGTTTTCAATTCATTCGGTATTAACGACAAGGCTATTCTAGCAGGACAGAATTCAGACAGTGTCTGCCAAGCAATGACAGCGCATTTGGAGGCTGCCGGTGAGCATTTGACTCTCGCACAGAAAGCGGTAAAGACACTTCCCAAATCGGTTCGCCTGGCATTTATTGACAGTTCGGTTTGCGCCCTACAATTGCGTTACCTGCGCAAGAATATGAGGAATCCTTTTAACGTAGGGATGGGACGGTCTGAACTTCGCAAAATGATGACAATGTTTGCCTATTCAGCAAGGACCTAGTCAGGCCCAACGCTTCAAGTCTTCCAACGCTCGTTGTGTCATCAAGAGTTTTTTTGCCTTAGATTTATCAGGTCCACGCCATCTACCAACATGCCCCTCAGGCTTGGTTGGTTTATCAACTGGTGGGAAAAGTCCGAAATTTACGTTCATCGGCTGGAAAGACTTTATGCCATTGGATTCGTCTGCCAAGTGGCCGCCAGTAATGTGATGCACAAGGGAGCCCATGGCGGTCGTCACAGGCGGCGGTGCCAGTTCCTTGCCCATTGCTTGCGCTGCAGCCATGCGACCAACGACCAAGCCCAGCCCCGCGCTTTCAACATAGCCTTCAACGCCGGTGACTTGGCCAGCAAATCGCAAACGCGGATCTGCTTTTAGGCGAAGTTGCCCATCCAAAAGCTCTGGGGAATTAAGGAAAGTATTGCGGTGTAGGCCACCAAGACGTGCAAACTGCGCATCTTCAAGACCTGGGATCATCCGCAGAATTTCAGCTTGAGTGCCATATTTCAGTTTTGTTTGAAAACCGACCATATTCCACAATGTGCCCAACGCATTGTCCTGACGCAATTGAACGATCGCGTGGCATTTCACATCTGGCTTGCGTGGATTTGTCAGTCCCACAGGCTTCATAGGCCCAAACCGTAAGGTCTCGCGGCCGCGTTCCGCCATAACTTCGATCGGAAGGCACCCGTCAAAATAAGGAACGTTTTCCCATTCTTTGAATTCAGTTTTTTCACCGGCAAGCAAAGCGTCGACAAAAGCATTATACTGCTCTTCATCCATTGGGCAGTTCAAATAGTCAGCTCCAGTGCCGCCGGGGCCCGCTTTATCGTAGCGTGACTGCGCCCAGACAATATCCATATTTATCGATTCTTTATGGATGATCGGTGCAATGGCGTCAAAAAATGACAATGAATCCGCATTGGTAATAGACTGAATGCCTTTTGCAAGAGCAGGCGAGGTAAGCGGTCCAGTCGCAAGGATCACATTGTCCCACTCTTTGGGCGGCAAACCAGCAATTTCATTTCGGTCAATTGTAACATTGGGATGCGCTTCAAGTGCAGCGGTCACATCAGCCGAAAATCCATCGCGGTCAACAGCCAGCGCACCGCCCGCGGGTAATTTATGCTTTTCTGCTGACTGCATAATGATGGAGTTGCAGCGGCGCATCTCTTCATGCAACAGACCAACCGCATTATACTCGTGGTCATCTGAGCGAAAACTGTTGGAACAAACCAGTTCTGCCAAGCCATCGGTTTGGTGGGCATCGGTTTTGCGCACAGGTCGCATTTCGTGCAACACAACAGTTGCGCCCAATTCAGCGGCTTGCCATGCAGCTTCTGAACCCGCAAGACCGCCACCAACAATGTGTATCGTTTTTGAAGAATTTGTCATAGACCGCACATACATTCATTGCCAATTTGGGGCAACAAAAAAGCAATTGAAAAGCAAAACACCCGCCACTTCGTTTGAAGTGCGGGTGCCGATAAACCTTGGAGGTTAGTACTTGGACCAGCGTCCAGAATTAGATACGTGCAGCTTGCTCACGAGCCAAAGGCTGAATGTCGCCACGGTTAATGCCTAGGTCATTCAATTCACGGTCATCAAGCGCGCTCAACTCACGTACAGTCTGACGGTAAGAAGCCCAGCGACGAAGTGTTTTTCCGAAATCCATTGCTCATCTCCTAAATAATGGTTTGTTCGATTTGTTGACCAGAAGATAGTCTTGGACGCGCAGAATGAGTAGATATGAATTGTGCATTTCGTCTATGCGTTTGCTGCATGGCTATTTGTAACCTGCATGTAACTAAAAACAAAACGCCCGCCACTTCAATTGAAGGGCGGGCGCCACGATGCTTATTTGTTGATCTGGTGATCAACAGAAACTGTTTAGATGCGTTCTGCCTGTGAACGCGCAACAGCTACAATGTCACCACGGTTGATACCGAGGTCATTAAGGCCGCGTTCGTCAAGCGAATTCAACGCACGAACAGTTTTGCGGTAGGATGCCCAGCGGCGTAGTGTGTTTCCCAAACCCATGATCAATCTCCTGAATGCGTTGGTTATTGTTTGATGAACTTCATATAGGTGGAGTTGCACAAAAGGAGTAGTCTCTTTTGCTGCACAGCACCCATGCAGTTTTTGCACACGGTTTGAATTCGCTGACCCAGAAACGCAAAACGCCCGCCACTTCATTTGAAGGGCGGGCGTTGCGATGTATATTTACCGATCAATTGATCAGCGAAAACTGTTTAGATGCGCTCTGCTTGTGAACGCGCAACAGCTACAATGTCACCACGGTTGATACCGAGGTCATTAAGGCCGCGTTCGTCTAGCGAGTTCAACGCACGAACAGTTTTGCGGTAGGATGCCCAGCGGCGTAGTGTGTTTCCCAAAGCCATGATCAATCTCCTGAATGCGTTGGTTATTGTTTGATGGGCTTCATATAGGGGAAGACAGGCAGTGTGAGTAGAGTCATTTACAGCACATCACCCATGCAAAAAGCGCAGACCTAAATTCAGTCTATCTTAATAGTGACGATCGGCGCTCTATCGTCTGTGTCGGGGTATGGAATTTTCTGCGATAAATCCCAAGCAATTCGACATTTTCGTCAATGTGCCTATCAAGATTGCGCAAGTGCCTGCCGCACATTTATGGGTTCAAAAAAGGCCAAAAGTCGTGAGCTGCGCATTGTCATCACCACTAAATCTTCAATATGGGGAGAGCATAACAATGCATTCGCTGCCCAAGAATTGCCGGTTGAGAGCCTAAGACATGCGCGCAGCGCAAGTAAGCAGCTTAAAACTGTTACGACAACACTGGGTAACTTATTCTGCCGCGGATCTTTGTGCCGATCGACGATCAAACAGCTCTTTTAAAAAGCGACCAGTGTGCGACCGTTCTTCGGCGATAATCGCTTCTGGCGGCCCCTCTGCGACGATCTCTCCACCACCATCTCCGCCCTCTGGACCCAAATCGATAATCCAGTCAGCAGTTTTGATTACTTCAAGATTGTGCTCAATCACCACGACAGTGTTGCCTTGATCCACAAGTTCATGCAGAACTTCCAGCAGTTTTGCCACATCGTGAAAATGCAGCCCCGTTGTTGGCTCGTCGAGCACATAGAGCGTTCTACCCGTCGCGCGCTTCGAAAGCTCTTTGGATAGTTTTACCCGCTGTGCTTCGCCACCTGAAAGTGTGGTTGCGGGTTGTCCAACCTTCACATAGCCAAGTCCAACGCGCTGTAGGGTGCGCATTTTGTCGCGAATTGAAGGAACTGCTGCAAAAAACTCGACAGCTTCGTCGACCGTCATGTTCAATACATCAGAGATAGATCTCTCTTTGAACATTACTTCAAGCGTCTCGCGGTTGTAACGCTTGCCCTTACAGGTGTCGCAAGTAACGTAAACATCCGGCAAAAAGTGCATTTCGATCTTGTTTACGCCATCGCCTTGACAAGATTCGCACCGACCACCCTTCACATTGAAAGAGAACCGACCGGCTGCGTAACCGCGTGCTTTTGACTCCGGCAGACCCGCAAACCACTCTCGAATTGGGGTGAATGCACCTGTATAGGTTGCTGGGTTCGAGCGTGGTGTACGCCCAATCGGACTTTGATCAATGTCTATAACCTTGTCTAGGAACTCAAGTCCCAGTAATTGTTCATGCGGGGCAGGGGTAAGGCGCGCACCATTCAACTTGCGCGCAATCGCAGCGTACATTGTATCAAGCAACAATGTGGACTTGCCGCCGCCAGAGACACCAGTAACTGCCACGAATGTCCCAAGAGGGATATCCACCGAAACATTCTTTAGGTTGTTACCGGTCGCACCAGTAATTCGAATGCGACGTGTATCAGACAATGCCCGGCGCTCCTCGGGAATTTTAACACCCAATTCACCAGACAGATATCTGCCCGTTAGACTCTTTTTGCTATTGATAATGTCCTGCGGTTTGCCTTGGGCAACAATTTCACCACCGTGAATGCCAGCCCCTGGCCCGATATCAACCACATAATCAGCAGTGAGCACAGCATCTTCGTCATGCTCAACAACGATCACCGTGTTGCCAAGGTCGCGAAGACGGCGCAGTGTCTCCAACAAGCGTGCATTGTCGCGTTGGTGCAACCCGATCGATGGCTCGTCCAAAACGTACAATACGCCTGTCAAGCCAGAACCGATTTGCGAAGCCAATCTAATTCTTTGGCTCTCACCACCCGACAGTGTGCCGGAATTGCGAGATAAGGACAGATAGTCCAAACCCACATCAACGAGGAAATTCAAACGATCACGAATTTCTTTCATGATCCTTTCGCCAATCTCTCGCTGTGTTGGGGTCAGGCGCTCGCCAAGATGCTCGAACCACTCGTAAGCTTCTCGAATTGACTTTTTTGACACATCGCTAATGTGCAACCCGTCAATTTTCACGGCCAAAGCCTCGGGTTTTAGTCGGTTTCCTTCACAAACTTCGCATGGTGCGCGCGACATGTATTTTTCAATCTCTTCGCGCATTCCCGCAGATTCTGTTTCGCGGTAACGACGCTCAAGATTGCCGATGACGCCCTCAAACTTCTTTTCAGTTTTGTATGACCGGAGACCGTCATCATAAACAAAGACGATCTTTTGGCCCTTGGTGCCAAAAAGCACGGCATCTTTTACGTCATCAGCCATTTCCGCCCAAGGGGTATCAAGCGACGCGTTGTGTGCTTTAGTGACCGCATCCAAGGTTTGGATATAGTAGGGCGCTGAAGTTTTAGACCACGGCAAAATAGCGCCGCCACGCAAACTCTTTGAATCATCAGGCACAACAAGGTCTGGCGACATTTTTGCTTCGGTTCCCAAACCATCGCAGGTTGGGCAAGCGCCAAACGGATTGTTGAACGAGAACAGGCGTGGCTCAACTTCTTCAATGGTGAAGCCTGAAACAGGGCAAGCAAATTTTTCGGAGAAAACCAGGCGTTCGTTCTCGCCCTCATCTTTTGCTACCAATTCTGCGATGGCCAGCCCATCGGCCAATTGCAGCGCCGTTTCAAAACTCTCGGCCAAGCGTGATTGCAAATCAGGTCCCACAACCAAACGGTCAACCACAATTTCAATGTCGTGCTTGATCTTTTTGTCTAAAACTGGCGCCTCTGCGATTTCGTAAAACTCTCCATCAATTTTTACCCGCTGGAAGCCGCGCTTCATCAGGCCGGCAAGCTCCTTTTTGTATTCGCCCTTGCGCCCACGAACGATTGGCGCAAGTAAATAGAAGCGGGTGCCTTCATCAAGTGCCAAAACCTTGTCCACCATCTGACTCACGGTCTGGCTTTCAATCGGAAGTCCCGTTGCTGGCGAATAAGGAACGCCTACCCGGGCAAACATCAAACGAAGGTAATCGTAAATCTCTGTCACGGTGCCTACGGTCGACCGTGGATTGCGCGACGTGGTTTTCTGCTCAATCGAAATGGCAGGAGAAAGTCCGTCAATTTGTTCAACGTCGGGCTTTTGCATCATTTCAAGGAATTGACGCGCATAGGCGGAAAGACTTTCCACATAACGGCGCTGTCCCTCAGCATAGATTGTATCAAACGCTAACGACGATTTACCTGAACCAGAAAGCCCAGTCATAACGATAAGTTGGTCTCGAGGTAGTGTGAGATCAACCGATTTCAAATTATGTTCTTTGGCCCCGCGTATAATAATATCGCGATTTAGGGACGAAGAATTTGACATATTGAACTTTCCGTATCGATGAATATGCGACCAAGATGAAGGGAAAAACCCAGCACACTTTGACTGTCGCTATCTTGACTCGCATTTCTTTTCATAAGAACATAAATAGAACATGCGAAGGCTCGTCAAGTGGCTTGTGGATTACTAGCAATCAAAACTTCTCGATTGAGTGATGACGTGTACATAAGAGACAACGAACAACATGACAATGCGGATCTAAAAAAACGAAAACAGGTTCGCCGCAGACCGGCACTGAAGGGAACGACACGATGGCAGGAAGCGTAAATAAAGTAATTCTGGTTGGAAATTTGGGTGCAGACCCTGAAGTGCGCAACACGCAAGATGGTCGTCCGATCGTCAACCTTCGGATTGCGACATCAGAACGTTGGCGTGACAAGAGTTCTGGCGAACAACGCGAAAAGACGGAGTGGCACCGCGTGGTGATCTTTTCAGAAGGTTTATGCCGCGTTGCAGAACAATATCTGCGCAAAGGCTCTACTGTTTACATTGAAGGCCAGTTGCAAACCCGCAAATGGCAAGACCAAGACGGCAACGACAAGTATTCGACCGAAATCGTTTTGCAGGGCTTTAATTCAACGCTGACGATGCTTGGTGGTCGTGGTGATAACGAAGGCAGCTCAAACTATGGTGGCGGTTCGCGTTCTAACGACACAGGGGGTGCCAGCGGTGGGCGCCCTCAAGCCAGTGCGCCGGCATTTGATTCAGGCGGCATGGACGACGATATTCCATTCTAGGCGAGCGCTTGGTAATGAAACAAAAAGGCCGCCCAACTGGGCGGCCTATTTTTTATTCATTTGACTAATTATTTAACGTTTAGAGAAGGGGATAATCGCAACAGATTTTCCGCCGCTCTCTTTGTGTACTATGTCAAAGCGCACATTGATATTATCGCCATTCAGTTTGAGCGAAACGGCAATATCAAATGCGGAGTTGGATTCTGACTTCACATTGTTCAACGCAAATGAAAGATTCTTCCCTGAGCGTTTGCCAATGGCTACGCCCTGAAAACTGGTGTTGGAAGACATAACAGCTTCATAGCGTCGCTTGTCTTCAATATAGCCCACTGTGCCGCGCATCGAAAGAGTTGAGCCAGCTAAGGAACACCGACCAACTAAACCAATTTTACTTTTGCTAGACTCGGTAAACGACATTTTGCAAAGTACGGTCTCATTTTCGCCGGTGGAAGCCAGTTTTGCTTCGCCTCTGCCGCGCCAATCCCCAACATATGACTGCAGGAGATCGGTGTCGGCCTTTGCTGCAAACGCAGGAACTGCAGCAGCGCTCATCAACGATAATGCTGCTATTGCAGCAAGGCCGATCTGGGTCACTTTGTCCGTGATTTTCACTTGGTATTTCCTCCAAAATTCTTCATCCATCGCCCCCCGGCGACAAGCAGTGCTGGAAGAATGATAAGATCTCCCAATAAGGCCAAAAACAATGTAAGCACACATAGCGCTCCAAAAAGGGCAACTTGTGGCAACACTGAGAATATAATTACGGTTGTTCCAGCGCAAAGGATCAATGTGGTTGCGATCAATGCGGGACCAACTCGGTCAAGCGTCCTGTTCACAGCTGCCCCATGATCATAGCCCTGATTCCTTGCCCTAACGTAATGGTTCATAAAGTGGATCGTATCGTCCACCGCAATCCCAAACGCAATTGTTAAAGAAATTACGGTCGTCAACTGCAATCCAGCGCCAGAAATCCAAAGGTACAACTCAGTGCCCAAAATTGGTGCAAAGTTCGGAATGATGCAGACCAGCGCTATGCGCCAAGATCTAAATGCAATACCAATTATAAAGATCGAGAACACGACCGCTAGCGAAAGACCATCTTGCAGTCGCTTGATCATATTGACGCTTTCATAGGCAGAAAGCACTCTAAACCCCGAGATTTTTGCGTCAACAATACCTGCATCTTCAAGCTGCACTTGCGTCTGTTCAACCAACTCCCGAACGTCTTTAGACGACAGTCCAGTTGGCACAAATGAGGTCGCCATTGCCATCTTTGCGTCATCGGTTATGAAGCGGCGTTTCATAAATGGGCCGACAGCATCAAAGATTTGTTGGCGATTGAAACCAGCATCATTGTAATGAGTGAAGCTAGCAGCAGATATGACTTTGCCTTTGCCAAACACGTCTTGCATCACGTTATGTACGGTTTCCATGCGTTTAAAGTCAGCGTCGGAAACGTTCGGGTCGGCATCATAAAGCGGGTAAGCGATATATAGTGGCGCAACACCACCCACGCCTTCATCAATGGTTGCAGAAATTGCCATAGCTTCAGAGTTTTTTGGCAAAAACTGCTGGAACGAGAAGCTGGGTTGCAACTGCGTGTGCGGATAAATCATCGCAAAGAATGCCAGAACGGCAAGAGCCGCAATGACTTTGCCAAATTTGTTCGCAAGAGCAGTCAAACCAGGAATAATAGCAGTAAGGGCAACACTAGGAGCTTGCTTGGGCTTATAGCCAAGTTTGATAGCGGTTCGAAGGGCCAGCGGTAAGAATGTCACAAGGGCTAAGAAGGCCAGCGGGATCGCCAGCGCGCCAGTTATTGCAAACTCAAATACCCCTTGGCTAGGCGCCACTGCTAACGACAAAAACGCAATTATCGTTGTAATCGAAGTGAGGGCGCACGCTGGGCTAACACGTATGATGGTCTCGCGGATCGCTTCCTCGTGATCCATGCCCTCTCGCGATATCCTAAGCCAGTGGAAGCAAAAGAACATACTCTCTGCGAAAGCAATAACCAACACAAGCGCGGTCAGAATATTTGTGAGGAATGTAAAGGAGCCGAACAACATTGTGACGGTGCCAACCACCCACACCACCGAAATAAATGGCGTCAATGTCGCTAAGACCGCTCCCCAAAAAGTCCGAAATGCCAAAAAAGCAGTCAGAAAGCCAAGAATAATGCCAGACATGGTGAACTTTATCTGGTCCGATCTGCTGGCATTCAGCAACTCGGCTTTCCAAAGCGGCGGGCCCGTCAATTGAAGGGTGAAACGATCATCTTCATAAAAGGACATCAACTCGCGCAGTTCCGCGATCATTGTGTCTTCACCGCGTTCCTTCAGGGCGTCAGCATCTGGGAACATCAACATAACCAGACCAGACAAGTCCTCAACAATCAGATTGCGCATCATCGGGTCGTTCTGGCGCAAATCTTGAAGCGCTGCAGCGACTTCATCTGCGTCAGCCATGTCTTCAGGGACCGCTGGTCGCGTCGCACCATCGTCCAAAGCCGGTTTGCGCAAGGAGAATGGAGAAAGCGTGCCGCGAGCAAAACTGTTCAATTCCAGCTCGAGGGCAAACTCACGCAAGGTTTCAATGACGTCAGGATTCGTAAGTTGGTCAGATTTTACCAGTAAATAGGCATCATTTTCAAAGGTGCCGAAGGTATTGCCGATGTCGACATAGGTATCGTAATGCACACCGGAGTTTTTGTAGAGGCGCAAAAGATCGCCATCGATTGAGACTTTTGGGATTTGCAGCAAACAAAGAGCGGTGAAAGCGAGCAGTAGAGCGGTAACAATTTTTGGATACCGCATTGTGAGCGTACCAATGCGCTCAAGACCAAAGCCAATCGACAAGTTCTCATCCCCATTACTCATTACGCCGCAAATCAAGCAGCAATTGTTCAATAGCTAGGCGAAAATACTCAATAAAGTCTAGCGATTGAAAGCAATTTCAGGGGAGAATTGCCACAATTCAGTGCAAGAACACTGAATAGTTGAGAAAAATCGCTTCGTTTGTGCGTAATGGTACGTTCTAATTGGCCACAGCGTGTGGAATCACTTAAAAACAAACAATCAATTAACGCAACGAAGAACAAAATCACCGTGAGCGATAAACCAACCGATAATACACCGTCTGAACCACCCAGATCTGACATTTCATTGATTTCTATCACAGATGAAATGCGGCGATCTTATCTCGACTACGCGATGAGCGTAATCGTTAGCCGTGCTTTGCCTGATGTTCGTGATGGACTGAAACCAGTTCACCGTCGGATTCTATATTCAATGCACGAAAACGGATATGAGTGGAACAAACAGTATCGCAAGTCTGCGCGTGTTGTCGGCGATGTGATTGGTAAGTATCACCCGCATGGTGATACAGCGATTTATCACGCAATGGTCCGTATGGCGCAGGAATTCTCCATGCGATTACCGTTGATTGATGGCCAGGGCAACTTCGGCTCGATTGATGGCGATATGCCGGCTGCGATGCGTTATACAGAAGTGCGCATGGAACGCGTGACAACGATGATCCTAGAGGACATCGACCGCGACACCGTGAATTTCAAAGACAACTACGATAATACAGAGAGCGAGCCGACAATTCTCCCGGCACGGTTCCCGAACCTTTTGGTGAATGGTTCTGGCGGGATCGCGGTTGGCATGGCAACAAATATTCCAAGCCACAACTTGGTTGAAGTGATCGATGGTGCCATCGCCATCATGGACAACCCAGAAATCACCACCGAAGAACTGATGGAAATCGTTCAAGGGCCGGATTTTCCAACAGCCGGTATCATTTTGGGTCGCCATGGCATTCGCTCAGCTTATGAGACCGGCCGTGGCTCTGTGCTTATGCGCGGTGTCGTAACCACCGAAGAAATACGCAAAGACCGCGAAGCTTTGATCATCACGGAAATACCGTATCAGGTGAACAAAGCCACCATGATCGAAAAAATTGCTGAACTGGTGCGCGACAAGCGTATTGAAGGCATTTCTGATATTCGCGATGAGTCTGACAGAAACGGCATGCGCGTCGTTATAGAACTTAAACGCGATGCGTTTCCTGATGTTGTGCTCAACCAACTTTACAGGTTCTCGCCTTTGCAAACTTCGTTTGGCTGTAACTTTGTTGCGCTAAACGGTGGCAAGCCGGAGCAATTGAACCTGCGCCAAATTCTAAAAGCGTTTGTGGATTTCCGCGAAGAAGTGGTGAGCCGTAGAACCAAATTCTTGCTCAACAAAGCCCGTGATCGCGCCCATATCCTGGTTGGTTTGGTTATTGCGGTGGCCAATGTTGACGAAGTGATTGCTATCATTCGCACTTCACCGGATCCAGCGACTGCGCGGGCACGTTTGCTAGAGCGCGCCTGGCCTGCCCACGAAGTCGATTCGCTGATTAAGTTGATTGACGATCCTCGTCACCGCGTAACTGAAGATGGGACCTATTTCCTTTCAGAAGAGCAAGTTCGGGCGATCCTTGAGTTGCGCTTGCAACGTTTGACTGCGCTTGGTCGCGACGAAATTGGCGATGAGCTGAACAAGTTGGGTGAAGAGATCAAGGACTACCTTGATATTTTGCGCTCGCGCGAACGGATTGTGGATATTATCCGGACTGAAATGATTGATGTTCGTGATCGATTTGGCACCCCAAGACGCACACAAATCCTTGATGTGGCAGGTGATGTGGATGACGAAGACCTAATTGCTCGTGAAGAAATGGTCGTGACCGTTTCACACAGTGGATATATCAAGCGTGTACCGCTCTCTACATACCGCGCACAGCGTCGCGGCGGCAAAGGCCGTTCTGGCATGTCAACGCGTGACGAAGATTTTGTAGCACGCTTGTTCGTTGCCAACACGCACACACCTGTCCTGTTCTTCTCTTCACGCGGCATCGTTTACAAGCTTAAAGTTTGGCGTCTGCCAATCGGGTCCGCAAGTTCACGCGGTAAGGCGCTCATCAACATCTTGCCTCTGCAAGAAGGCGAACGCATTACTTCAATTATGCCGCTGCCAGAGGATGAAACAACTTGGCAGGATCTGGACATTATGTTCGCAACAACGCGTGGCACGGTGCGCCGTAACTCGCTTGCTGACTTTGTGCAGGTCAACCGCAACGGCAAAATCGCCATGAAACTTGAAGATGGCGATGGCATTGTTGGTGTTGAGACTTGTTCACCAGAAGACAACGTGTTGTTGACCACAAAAATGGGCCAAGCCATGCGCTTTGGCATTGATGAAGTTCGGGTGTTCGCAGGTCGTAACTCTGTTGGCGTACGTGGCATCAAGTTGGCCGAGGGTGATGAAGTTATTGCTATGTCTATTTTGGGCCATTTCGACGCCACAGCCGATGAGCGGACTGCTTACTTGAAGTTACGTCGACTGATCGAAGGCGAGTCAAGCGAAGCTGATGATGATGAAGCCATGAACGCTGCAGAAATTGATCAGGAGCGCTACGCAGAAATGAGCGCCGCGGAACAATTTATTCTTGCTGTCTCTGAAAACGGTTTTGGGAAACGTTCGTCAGCCTATGAATATCGCAAGACGGGGCGCGGCGGCAAGGGCATCACGGCAATGGCAATGAGCGACAGAAACGGACAAATTATCGCTTCGTTCCCTGTCGAAAACGATGACCAGATTATGTTGGTCACCAATGGTGGCAAGCTGATCCGTGTGCCAGTAGATGGCATTCGAATTGCGGGCAGGGCAACACAAGGCGTTACTATTCTTGACACAGCAAAGGGTGAGCAAGTGGTATCTGTCGAGCGCATTTCAGAGCCAGAACCAGAAGATGACGATGAAAATGTAGTCGAAGGCTCAGAAAACTCGAACGACGCCGGAGATAGCAGCGAGAGCTAAAACCTGGCGCAGCACAAAGGGAGCACGGCGATGATATTGTTGGAACCATCCGCGTTCATCGCCTTTATTAGTGCGTGCTTCTTTTTGGCGATTGTTCCGGGGCCAACAGTTACGTTGATTGTCGCAAACGCATTGTCTCGAGGGCCAATTGCTGGACTTTTTACCATTTTGGGGGCGCAAATTGCGGTCTTTCTGATGGTCGTTGTTGTCGCGCTCGGCCTTCAGGCGGTTATTGGCTTCATGAGTTGGGCTTTCTTTTGGGTTAAGCTTGTAGGTGCTGCCTATCTGCTTTGGATTGGCTTCAAAATGATCACCAGTCGAAGCGGCTCCGCATTTGATGATAAATCATCAGCAAAATCGGCAGGTCAATCCGTCATTCAAGGTTTTGCTGTCACCATGTCTAACCCTAAGGCGCTGCTATTTTTGGGTGCGTTTCTGCCACAGTTTATTGACCCCAGTTCACCAACAGCACCCCAAGTTATCGGCTTAGGTTTGATCACGATGCTTGTCTTTACAATTTTTGACGGCATTTATGCCCTAGCTGCAGGCAACACTCGATTGCTTTTGACAGACCACCGGCTTTCGATCGTCAACAAGGTCTCCGGTTCGTTGTTGATTGTTGGTGGCCTCTGGTTGGCAATACAACGCAAAGTCTAAGAGGAATTCTTCATGGCAAAGCAAATTGGCTTTTACCCGGGCTCGTTTGACCCCATTACCAACGGTCACCTGGATGTAATTGAACGAGCATGTCGTTTGGTTGATAAACTAATTGTCGGTGTAGGAGTGCATCACGCAAAAGCGCCACTCACAACGACTGAGGAGCGTTTTGAATTGCTGCAGCAAACAACAGCTGCAATGGCTGCGCGCAATAACACAGAGTTGGAATTGGTCACCTTTGATGGCCTCATGGTACAGGCCGCCCGCGATGTCGGTGCAAACATTATCATTCGGGGTTTGCGTGACACTACAGACTATAATTATGAAATGCAAATGGTGGGCATGAATGCCCAAATGGCACCCGATCAACAAACTGTTTTTGTGCCATCAAGTCCCCATGTCCGTCATATTTCGGCCACGCTGGTGCGCCAAATCGCACAAATGAATGGTGACATTTCAGCATTTGTACCCTCTGCAGTTCTCAAACTATTGGCGAAAAAATGAGCGAAACCCTAAATAAAAACAATCAATTTGTGACCGGCTTGGTCGTGTTGCTGCTGGCAGTTGCTGGCTATCTTCTATATGTAAACTTCCAACCGTCTGCGCCAGCGCCTGAACAAGCTGCAGAATATGGTGCGTGTGAAACGCCTGTTGCTCCGAACGGTGTAGTGCCTGTTTTGCTTGAAATGCAGTTGAAAACTGGCGACGTAACGCTAGAATTGCGGCCAGACCTTGCGCCAAAACATGTTGAACGGCTTTCAACATTGGCCAAAGACGGCTTTTACGATGGGATTGTTTTCCATCGTGTGATTGACGGCTTTATGGCGCAAACTGGTGATCCTACAGGCACCGGCATGGGCGGTTCTGATTTGCCTGACTTGCCCGCAGAATTTACAAATGCCACCTACCAATGCGGCACAATCGGCATGGCCCGCAGCCAAAATCCGAATTCTGCGAACTCGCAATTCTTCATCACTTTTGACAATGCAGATTTCCTAGACGGCCAATATACGGTGCTTGGCTATGTCCGCGAGGGCATAGAGCATATTCATCAGATCAAAAAAGGTGCGGGCCAAAACGGAATCGTCACCGATCCGGATCAGATGATTTCGCTTAAAGTGCTAGATCAGTAATTTAATCCGCGACCAAATAGTCAAAAAATGGGGCTAGCCGGGCGGCCCAAGGCCGTATAAGTAGGCGGCAACAAAGGAGATTTAACATGGTTGAAATCAAAGATCGCGAAAACACATTGTTGCTTGAAACGTCAAAAGGCAGCGTTGTTATTGAAATGTTGCCAGATGTGGCACCTAAACACGTTGAGCGCATCAAGGAATTGGCACGCGAAAATTTTTATGATGGAATCGTGTTCCACCGCGTAATCGATGGCTTCATGGCACAGGTTGGTTGTCCTTTGGGCACCGGAACTGGTGGTTCAGACAAGCCAGACCTAGAGCAAGAGTTCAACGAAACACCACACACACGCGGCACATGCTCAATGGCCCGCACAATGGACCCGAACTCAGCCAACTCACAATTCTTCATCTGCTATGGCGATCAAGGCTTTTTGGACGGTCAATACACCGTTTGGGGTCAAGTGATTGATGGCATGGATGTTGTTGATCAGCTGAAAAAAGGCGAGCCAGTTTCTGATCCTGATCAGATCCTTTCTATGCGCGTTGCTGCCGACTAATAGCTAGAAACGTTGGACCAACAACATGCGTGTCGATCAGTTCGATTTTGAACTGCCCGCTGACCGTGTGGCGCTGCATCCCGCTGTGCCACGCGATAGCGCGCGCATGCTTGTTGTTCAACCAGACAAAATGTTAGGTGGCGATGCGCCATCGGACCATGTGGTCAAAGATCTCCTAGGTTTTTTGCGACCAGGCGACATTCTGATCGCCAACAACACACGGGTGCTGCCAGCTGAACTGGTTGGCAAAAGAACCCGCGGCGATGCTGTGGCTAAGGTTACCGTAAATTTGCATAAGCGCGACGCCACAAACTTGTGGCGGGCTTTCGCACGACCAGCCAAAAAGCTAAAAGTCGGCGAGCAGGTTGCTTTTGAAGCAGCGGGCATGGACCCTTTGTTCGCCACGTGCGAAGAAAAAGGCGAAGCAGGCGAAGTGTTGCTGCGCTTCGCGGTTTCCGGTGCAGAATTAGACGAGGCCATCAAGGCCCGTGGCGCAATGCCCTTGCCCCCATACATCAGCGCCAAACGCGCTCATGATGATCAAGACGAAACAGACTACCAAACAGTCTATGCCGAGCACGATGGCGCGGTTGCTGCACCAACCGCTGGCTTGCATTTTACTGATGAATTGCTTGCGCAGATCGCCGTCAAAGGCGTGGACATAGATTATGTCACACTGCATGTTGGCGCTGGCACGTTCTTGCCTGTCAAAGCAGAGGACACTGACGATCACAAAATGCACGCCGAATGGGGTGAACTGAGCGCCCAAACAGTAGAAAAAATCAAAAAATGTCGCGCCAGTGGCGGGCGACTTTTTGCTGTAGGCACCACAAGTTTGCGGGTTTTGGAATCCGCGTCATTTGATGGTGAGTTGAAACCGTTTTGCGGTGAAACCGAAATTTTCATCACGCCCGGTTACAAATTTAACGCGGTTGACGTGCTGATGACCAATTTTCACCTGCCAAAATCTACATTGTTCATGCTTGTGAGCGCGTTCTCCGGCCTAGACAATATGCGTGCCGCCTACAAACATGCGATTGAAAACAACTATCGCTTTTATTCATTCGGCGATGCGTCGCTTTTGTTTCGGGAAGACAAATGACACAGCAAGAATTCTCATTTGAGCTCAAAAACACCGACAATGGTGCGCGCCTGGGCGAAATATCGACGCCACGCGGCAATATTCGTACCCCAGCATTTATGCCTGTTGGAACCGCAGCAACAGTCAAAGGCATGTACCCTGAACAGGTCGAAGCGCTTGGCGCTGATATTATCTTGGGAAACACCTATCACTTAATGCTGCGCCCGGGCGCAGAGCGCATGGCCAAGTTGGGCGGTTTACATGAGTTCGCACAATGGAAAAAACCGATTCTTACTGATAGCGGTGGCTTTCAAGTTATGTCCTTGGCAAAACTGCGCAAACTCAACGAAAATGGTGTGTCGTTCAAATCCCACATCGATGGCTCTTCGCATTTATTGACCCCTGAGCGATCTATCGAAATTCAAACTCTATTGGGCTCCGATATCCATATGCAGCTCGATGAATGTGTGGCATTGCCTGCAGAACTGGCTGAAATCAAGCGTGCCATGGAACTTTCGGTTCGTTGGGCAGAGCGATCCAAGACCGCGTTCGGCACGCAACCTGGTCATGCATTGTTCGGCATTGTGCAAGGTGGTGACAACGAGGTTTTGCGTCTGGAATCGGCTAAGCAGCTGACAAGTATTGGTTTTCACGGTTATGCCGTTGGTGGATTGGCAGTTGGTGAGCCACAAGCAACCATGTTTGAAGTGCTGGATTATACAACACCTGCTTTACCAACTGACAAACCGCGCTATTTAATGGGCGTAGGCAAGCCCGACGATTTGTTGGGTGCAGTGAAGCGCGGCATTGATATGTTTGATTGCGTGCATCCAACAAGGGCAGGGCGTCATGGCCACGCCTATACCAGATTTGGCGTAATAAATATCAAGAACGCCAGGCACAAGGAAGATGCCCGCCCGCTGGACGAACAATCGCCCAATGAAAATTGTCGCCGTTTTCAGCGTGCTTATTTGCATCATTTGCTCAAAGCGAACGAAATGTTGGGTGCGATGCTTTTAAGCCAGATCAATCTGGCCTATTACCAAGAACTGATGCAGGGCGCGCGCACTGCAATCGCACAAAACACTTATGATGATTATGTGGCTGAAACCCGTGCGGGATGGGAGAGAGGCGACATTGAACCTTTAGGATAGGCTCTTCTATGTCAAAAAACGTTGCTGAAAACCTCGCAAAATTGGGTGCTGAACAACAGCGCTTAGAGAAACTTCATATGCGGGACATGTTCCGCGATGATCCGCAACGTTTTACCAAATTCTCGGTTGGTGCCGGGGATTTGTTCCTCGACTATTCTAAAAACCGAATTGATCAAAAATCCCTCGACAGTTTGTTCACGTTGGCCCGCGATTCTAACGTGAAAGCGCTCCGCGAAAAAATGTGGGCGGGCGAGCATATCAATTCCACCGAGGACCGTGCCGTGATGCACATGGCGCTGCGCCACAGCGCAAGGTCGGACCTGGTTGTTGATGGCGAAAATATTTCGTCGTCAATCCGCGAGGTGCTTTCGGCCATGCGTGCCTATTCGACTAGCTTGCGTTCTGGCGAGATTACAGGTTCAACAGAAAAAAAGATAAAGGACGTCGTCAATATTGGTATTGGTGGGTCAGACCTTGGCCCTGCAATGGTTGTGCGTGCGCTTTCTCCGTATGTCTCTGAAATTAGTGCGCATTTTGTTTCAAATGTCGACGGTTCAGACATCGCGGACACCCTTAAAGATCTAAACCCTGAAACAACTTTATTTGTTGTTGCATCAAAGACATTTACAACTGACGAGACGATGACCAATGCGAACTCAGCTCGAAAGTGGCTGGCCAATGCGCTTGGTGATCCTGCGGTTGGTGAGCACTTTGTTGCCGTGTCGACAAATCTAGAAGCTTGTGCTGACTTCGGTATTTCACAAGATCGAATTTTTGGATTTTGGGACTGGGTTGGCGGACGATACTCCGTGTGGAGTGCCATTGGTCTATCCGTAATGTTGGCGATAGGGCCAGATCACTTTGACCAGTTTTTAGCTGGTGCCGAAGAGATTGATCAGCATTTCTTGAACACGCCACTCGAGCAAAATATGCCTGTGATTATGGCTCTGCTGGGCGTTTGGTATCGCAATGCGTTTGGGTTCACGACCCATGCCGTATTGCCTTATGACGAGCGATTGGGTCGCTTTGCTGCCTACTTGCAACAGCAAGATATGGAAAGCAACGGCAAGTCGGTACAACGTGATGGGTCTGCAATCAGTTACGAAACTGGACCAATCGTTTGGGGTGAGCCGGGCACCAATGGTCAGCACGCCTTTTATCAACTCATTCACCAGGGCACAGACGTTATTCCGGTAGATTTCTTGCTCGCAGCACAGGGTGAAGCGGACTACCCAATACATCACGAAAAACTTGTGGCCAACTGCTTTGCACAATCGGAAGCCTTGATGCTTGGCAAAACCAGAGAACAAGTTCAAGTTGAACTTAAGGAAAGTGATTTAACTACAAGCGAAATAAAAGATTTGATGCCACACAAGGTATTCCCTGGTAACAGACCGTCTAACACGATCGTCTACAAAAGACTGACGCCTAAGACCCTGGGCAGCCTGATTGCTCTTTATGAACACAAGGTGTTCGTCCAAGGTGCGATTTGGAACGTTAACTCATATGATCAGTGGGGCGTTGAGCTTGGCAAACAATTGGCTAAAGCTTTGCTGCCAAAAGTGCAGGGCACCGAGGACGCGGCGGCCCATGATTGCTCAACGCAAGGGCTCCTAAAGCACTTCCATTCCATGCGCTAAAGCGAATTCAGATAGTCGAATAATTGGTTCCGCTCATTTTTTGAAAGTGAGCGGAATTTTTCTTTTGCGCTAGTTCCTTCACCACCATGCCACATTATGGCTTCGGCTAAGCTTTTTGCTCGCCCATCGTGCAGGTAGTTTTGATTGCCGTTGACTTCCTGTATGTAACCCAATCCCCATAACGGTGGCGTGCGCCATTCGTTTGCTAATGCGGTTTCGCCGAAGGTTTCATCGCGTAGTCCGTCACCCATGTCATGTAACAATAAATCGGTGTGGGCCGAAGGGTAGGGCTGATTTTGATCGAACATTGGCACATGACAATCTGCACAGCCTATGCGCTCGAAAATGTCTTCGCCGGACAAAACGTTCGGATCACTGATGTTCCGTCTGGGTGGAACGGCCAATTTGGCGCTATAAAGAGCCAGAATTCTCGCCTCGTTGCCATCCAACTCGGTGGCTTTATTCTCGGGCTGCTCAAGGCTGGCCGCCAAACATTGTGGCTGCAACAATGTGCAATCCCCAGCGTAGGCTGGAAACAACGGGGTCGATATCCCCATGTCGCGACTCGCCGCTTTGGCTATTTGGTGCAGCACGCTGGATGTGGATGCTTTCCAGCCAAAACGCCCGATTTCGCCGTTTTCTATAATGGAAACGCGACCGGAAACGCCATCGCCATTCGAATCTGATTGATCAGCAAGCCCATACAAGTTTTCCGCAGGCACAGCTTCAAGATACCCCAAACCAATCAATTGTTGCGGTAAACGCCCTGACAGTTTTGCATCACTCTCAAGCTCACCGTAGGCCAATTGAGAAATCTGAAATTTCGGTTTGCGCAGCTCAATCGTGGTGCCGTCTTCAAACTTCTCAAGTGTGGTTATGTAGGTCGTTCGAACAATTGCCTCTGGCGGCGCTCCAACAGCATTCATTTGTATTTGTGAGCCATAGGTCTTGTCCGGTCGACTGCCATAATCTTGCGCAGGAATGCCGACTGCAATTACGTAAGAAGATGAGCTTTCCCCATGCGCGGGTGCTTTTCCTCTGCCGTCGCGAATGTGGCAGCTCGCGCAAGAATTTGCAGCATATAGCGGTCCAAGGCCACTTTGTGAGCCGTCACTATGTTCATGAACGTCCCACACATGGTGAAACAGGCCCCGGCCATAGTTGAATTTGGCGAGATCAGAAGAGTTCATTATCGGGTCAGCCAATGAAAATGCCGTGGGGCCAGACAAAACCAGTTGATCACTCGTTGCCGCACTGGACAGCACGAGTGAAAACAACGTCAAATATTTTGCAAGTCGAAAAGCCACACAAAATAATAGCAGTTATTAAATGGAATCCAATCCTTGTTGCACTATCAAATTGCGGTGCTAGAGTGACTGGATCAGCACCCTCTCTACTTTGAGTCCACCATGACAAATGATAATCTAGCCATCACCCTGCGGGTGGTATCAGGCCTGCTGTTTGCGGGCATGGTGGCTTGCGTAAAGTTTGCTTCTTCATCTGCTCCAACGGGCCAAATTGTCTTTTTTCGCAGCGCTTTCGCGCTGTTGCCATTGGTTTTATATCTTATAGCCACGAAACAATTTCCAGCGGGTCTTTGTACGAAGAAACCTTTTGGACATCTATTTAGGTGTCTGACCGGTTGTGTCGCGATGTTTGCAAGTTTCGCAACGCTAAGCTACTTGCCTATCGCTGAAGCGACCATTTTGAGTTACTTGTCGCCTGTCATCGTGGCCTTGCTAGCAGGCGTCTTTCTGAAAGAAGACGTAACACTCGTTAGGTGGGCTGGAATTGCATTGGGGGTGATCGGAACCATTGTGTTGATCGCACCTCAGTTGACTGGATCTATTGATCATAACTACGCTACCGGAGTAGGTATCGGCATTTTCACCGCCATTGTTACCGCATTTGCAGTTATTCAAATCAGAAATCTCGCACGCACTGAAAATGCCGGCGCTATAGCCTTTTACTTTGCTCTAGTATGTGCGCTGGCGGGGCTTGCGACGTTACCATTTGGTTGGGCACAAACCACAAATGAGGAATTGTTGGCGCTTATTGGCGCCGGCATGTTTGGCGGATTCGCGCACATTGCTATGACCCTCAGCTTTAAACACGCTGAGGCGTCCAAGCTCGCGCCCTTTGATTATCTTTCGCTGGTCTGGGCTGTGGGAACTGGTTTTGTACTGTTTGGCGACTTGCCTGTCATTAGTTTTTACTTCGCGCTTCCATTCCTGCTGGTCGGTGCAATGTTGGTCGCTTTTAGAGATGGGTTTCGTAGGCATCTCCCACGGTGAATTCCACGGCAACATCAATGACTATTCTTGACTCGATTGGACGTTGTGTACAGGGTGGACAAAATGTCTAGCAACAGAGGGTTATGTGCGAATTCTTGATCGACAACAAATTGTAGAATTGTCTGACTTTTCCAAAATGGCCGAAGCGGTCGAGCGATCCTATGTCTCCGTATCAAATGGTGCGGCAACAATTCCACCCGTCGGCTATTTGCCGCTTTCCGAGCACAATGGCGATTGTCATATCAAGTTTGGTCATTTGCTTGATGATCCTGTTTTTGTTGTGAAGATCGCGACAGGTTTTTACGACAATCCCAAATTAGGTTTGCCCACCAGCAACGGCATTATGATCGCCCTGTCCGCCACAACAGGTGAAGTTGTGGCCATTCTGCAAGATGAAGGATATTTGACGGACCTTAGAACCGCCATTGGGTCTGCAATTGCTACCAAAGCATTGGCAAAAAAAGACGCGACCAGAATTCTAGTTGTTGGCGCGGGTATTCAAGCTAAACAGCAGATACATGCGCATAATAAATTGCTTACTGACCGTGCACTGGCATTTGAGGTTTGGGCTCGTGATCTGGAAAAGCTAAAACGTTTTGTACAAGACCTCGAATCTGAGGGGTGTGTCGTAAATGCTTGTGAAGATATAGAGACAGGTTGTGACGCTGCTGAAATTATCCTCACAACAACCCCTAGTCGAACGCCGGTTATTCAGAACGAGTGGATAAAAGATGGGACACACATTACCGCATCGGGTGCTGACGCGCCGGGAAAATGTGAGTTAGACGAAAAGCTCGTCAAAAGAGCCGATTTGCGCGTCGCTGATAAGATTGAGCAATGTTTGGATCACGGTGAATTTGCCCGCGCGTTCGCCACCCAATTGATCGATCAATCCCAATGCGTGGAGCTTGGCAATGTGCTCGCAAATGCCGCGTTGGGGCGTAAAACAAACCAACAAATCACAATTGCCGATTTAACAGGCTTGGCAAGTCAGGATATCGCCGCTGCCCGAACAGTTCTGGAAGCCGCAGGCGTGATTTAACAGAATACAGTTAGGCTAGCTTTCTTTCAAATAGTTGTAAATTGTCGCGCGTCCCAGCCCAATCACACGTGCAACATAATTCACGGAATGCTTGGCTGCAAAGGCGTTCTTTTTATCTAGGGCAAGGACAAGGCTTCGCTTCTGCTCACGGTTTAGTCTTTCAACGCTCGAATTCTGCGCTGCTGCCCATTGGCTCATAAACACATTGATTTGTTCGTGCCAATCTTCGTTGAAAAGGTTGGCAGGTTTGCTTTCACTTTCCTGCACACTCATCAAGCTGCTTAAAAGCTGTCGCGCTTGGTCAAATTGCGACAAGTCCATATTGATGCACACAAGTGCGGTGGGCCGTTCTTCGATGTTCCGCATTACAACACTGATCGATTTGATGCGACGCCCATCCCAATTAAGTTTTTCGTATGGGCCGATGATGTGCTCATCTGGCACAAAATCGATTTCCTTTAGGTTTGATGGATCACCAATTGCGCGTTTTGAAAAGTTGTTGGCGATATATTGGATCGTTTCGGACCCAATATCATGAACAATAACTTCTGCATTAGGTGCCAAAAGTGCGGCCACCGCATCGGCAAAATTCTTCGCATTGGCAAGGGTGGTCTTGTCCATCACCTGTTCAACCCGCGTGTAAACTCTTCCAATTGTCTCAACCCTGCCCGCAGATGATCCTCAGGCGCACCGACGCCTATCCGGATATATCCGTCCATACCATAACAATCGCCGGGCAACAGCATGATCGAGCGCTCTGTGCGCATAGCGTGCACCAAGTCAGTGGAATTGATGTTCATGGCATACCGCACAAAGGCCATGCCGCCAGCTTGCGGCAAGCGGCATGCATAGCTGTCGCTGTTTCTTGCAACCCAATCCCCAAGCATGGATACATTATGATTTAAAATCTTCCGGCTGCGCTCCAAGATCTCAGCGCGTTTGTTTGGTTGCACAACAATATTGGCAACAAATTCGCTCACAGAACTTGTGGTAATTGAAGTGTAGTCTTTGCAATGCCACGCACGCTCAATAACGTCCGTTGGACCGGCCAGCCAACCCACGCGCAAACCGGGCAGTGCCATCGCCTTTGACAAACCATTTGTAGCAATGCCATTTTCATATAGGTCGGCAATGCTAGGCCCTTCATTGCCGTCAAGCTCAGACCCTTTATAGACTTCGTCAGCATGAACGTAGGTGCCGTGTTCGCGGGCAATGCTGACGATTTGCTCAATGGCATCCTGGGGCATCACGCTGCCCGTGGGATTGTTCGGCGAGCAATAGCTGATCATCTTGGTATTTGGCGTCACGGCAGCTTTCAGCTCATCCATATCAGGCAACCAGCCAAGTTCTTCGCGCAAAGGCACTTCGACAACTTTGACATTTAGCGCTTTAGCCCATCCCCAAATTTGCAAATAGTTGGGTACGATCACGACCAACTCGTCCCCTGCGTTTAACATGCCCATCACAAGCACAAAGTTTGCTTCTGCCGAACCGTTAGTGACAATAATATTGTCGTCGGTCTTGTCTTTATACAAAGCAGCAATGGACTTTCGCAATTCAACGCCGCCGTTTGTCCAGCCATATCCCAAGCCTACATCAAGCATTTGCTCGATTTGCTCCTGGGAAAGTAGTTCGCGCAGCGAGTAAGGGTGAACGCCGCTATCGGACAAATTATAGTCGACAGTGTTCTCGTAAAGCGATTGAATGCGCTCGATTGAAAATTCAACAATGTCCATTATTTCCTCCAAGTTGTTTTCAATATAGCGTTGATGTTTTGAGATGAAAAGTCTAAACTGGACAAAATGTACATTGATTGGCGTTTGCCAACGGAATTGGATAGTCAAATGTTAGAAGAAGTTTATGTTTCAGCCGCTAATTCAGTCCGAGCGCGCACCCGCATCGCACCGCATATCTACCAAACTCCTTGTTTGCCATCCAAATCAATTGGCCAACAGTTAGGGTGCAATCTGCACTTTAAAGCAGAGAACTTTCAGCTAACAGGGTCGTTCAAATTGCGTGGCGCCTTAAGTAAACTTTCAACTCTGGGTTTGGATCAACGCGTGGTAACGGCCAGTTCTGGCAATCACGGTATCGCGTCTTCCTATGCCGCCTCAATCCTTGGCCACAAACTGACCGTTTATCTGCCAACAAACGTTTCGCCCCAAAAGCTCGAAAAAATCAGGTCATACGGCGTCGAGATTGTCCAGGAGGGTGACAATTCAGGCCATTCCGAGGTGATTGCCCGAGAAGCTGCCGCACAAGATGGAAATCTAATCTATGTCTCTCCATATAATGATGCAGATATTTTCGCAGGCCAGGGTACAATTGGTCTGGAAATTTTGGAACAAGTGCCAAACGTCGACAATGTTTTTATCTCTTTGGGCGGTGGCGGACTTGTTAGCGGCATTGGTTCCGTCCTCAAGGCTTTTGGCGAGGGCATCAACGTGATTGGCGTTTCGGCCAAAAATTCTGCGGCATTGGACGCAGCGATAAGAAACGGCAAGGTGATTGACGTGGACCACTTCGATACTCTGGCCGACGGCGTGGCTGGCGCCATGGACGAGGGAAGTCTTACATTGCCCATCGCAAGCGCAATAATCGACGACCTGATCATTTGTGATGAGAATGAAATCTCAGCTAGCCTAAAAATGCTCGCCCGACAGGAACAACAAATAGTTGAAGGCGCTGCGGCGTTGGCTTTGGCGGGGCTGGTTCAACAATCCGAAAAATATTGCGGTCAGAACAATGTTGTGTTGCTCTGCGGCGCTAATTTTGACGAGAATAGAATTCTTCCGCTAATCTAAAAGGCAATGCATGACTTTGGCGCCCAACATACCAAGCTTTGAATTGAAGACACTAAGAAACGGCAAGTCAGTTCTGTTCTTAATGGCAACCGCCGCAGAATATCTTGCCAATCTGAAGCAGGTGTTTGTTCCCGCTATTATTGGGGTAGGGCCGGTCGAGGCTGCATTAAATACGGGGTTGATCCTTTCTGCTCTCGAGAAGAAGCCTGATGCTACTATTCTGTTGGGGTCGGCTGGCTCAGCGGTTTTGGGGCAAGGGTCTGTCTACCAAGCGACCTCCATCGCCTATCGCGATATGGATGCATCGCCCTTAGGTTTTCCTAAAGGTCAAACGCCGTTCTTAGATCAACCACCGATCATCAATATGCCAATCTCTATTCCGGGGCTTGCTCAGGCTAGTCTCTCCACTGGCGCGAATATCGTTATCACAGACGGATTTGGAGGTATCGCGCAAGAAATGGTCGACATGGAAAGTTATGCAGTTGTACGCGTTTGCCAAGCATATCAAACAGACTTGATTGTATTGCGCGGAATCAGCGATGGATCAGAAGAATTGGAAGTCTATGAGGATTGGACTGCACTATTGCCTACTGTAGACAAAAACCTAGCAGCGGCAGTCGCCGTCACTTTGTCGTATCTGGAAACAACTTAGAAACTGATAAAAAACAAAAGCGCCCCGAGGGGCGTTTTTCAGCTAAGGTGCTGATTGTTCTATTTAAACTTGGTGAAGGTGAATGGTGTGCCCGGACAGATTCGAACTGTCGACCGTCCGATTAAAAGTCGGATGCTCTACCAGCTGAGCTACGGGCACTTGATATTCACTGGCGAACAGCGCGGACAATAGTTTTATTGGCTGCTAAGTCAACAAGAAAAATCCAACTTTTTTGATTTTTCTATATCAAGCGTTTAGCGATTAAGTTCAACACCACCAAAACCACTGGCTTCACACGCAAATCCGGCGCGAGAAATCTGCAAACAAAGTGAAATCGCCTCCGAAATATCGGCGATGGGTCCGGCAATAAGCCGCCATTTTTCAGAATCATTTGCAATCGGCAACGCTTTTGGCTCCAAACCAATCAAGAGTGTGCCAACATCTGCCTTGTAGCGCTGCCAAACCACTGGTGCATCATCCATCGATACACTAGGACCTATAATCAGACCAAATTCAGTAGAACTGACTTCAATCATCGGGGTGGCGGTTTCGATGTCGGTCATTTCGGCGCTTTCGGCTGCATCATCAACAACTTTGGGAATTTCTTGTTGCAAGCTGGTTGGTGCCGCATCTGACATGGGACGGTTGTCAAACAGGTTTGATTGAACGACCTTCACATTCTCATCATTTTTGATGATTTCCTCGCCATTGGCTTCATTTATGGAAGCCGTAATCAAGGAACGATCTATTGTCGCGTCCGCAGGCAATGCTTCCAAAAGCATTGGAATGCTGGCTTCCAGTGCGCGCACTCGGCGGGAGAATTTTGAATTACTCTCTTCACCGAGCGTGAGCCTGGTACCCGATATTGAACTCGCGCGCTTGATCGACGCAAACTCTAGACGGATAGACGTCAATTCAGACTGCAATTGATTAATTGTGCCGGAGTTTTGTCGCGTTTCTCGCAAGCCATTCAAAAACTTTGAAGGAACAAATGCGGCAACGCTGCTGAGCAACACCATTGACGTGACAACACCAACGGCGATAAAGCCCCATATTTTAACGTCAGCCTGTTCAAAACGGTTGATTTCAATCGAAGCCAAACTCGTCTCCCTTGGTCCGCCCGAATCGAGAATTAATATCTAACATTATGGCACAAGTTGAATATTTGGTTCACGGACTGACCCTTTGTTTCCATTTTGCCAACACATTCTTGCAATAAATGAACGCAACAACACCTAGATTCGGAGCATCATCCGCAAATGACCGCCATTTTGACAATTGTTCTCGCCGCTGGCGAGGGAACACGCATGAAGTCGTCTACCCCGAAAGTTCTCCATAAGGTTGGTGGTTTGCCGATGCTCGGCCATGTTGTTTCGAGCTGCCGTGCCGCAGGCGCAGACCGGCTTGCCGTAATTTTGGGACCAGAACACCAAGAAAGTGGTGCCTATCTTAGGGCGCTTGACCCACAAATAAAAACCGCAACCCAAACACAACGATTGGGCACGGCGCATGCGACAATGCAGGCTCGCGAATATTGGACTGATTTTGACGGCTATGTGTTTGTTTTGTTTGCTGACAATCCAATGATCCAAGCCCAAACTATTGAACAAGCAAAAGCAGTTCTTGATGGTGGCGCAGATTTGGTGGTGGTGGGCTATGAACCCCAGTCACCATTTGGCCTTGGCCGTCTCGTGATGGATGGGGACCAACTCGTTCGAATCGTTGAAGAAAAAGACGCTTCGCCCGCGGAAAAAGTGATCGGTTTCTGCAATTCAGGTATCATGGGTTTTAAGGTAGGTTGTTTGCGTGCTGTGATTGATGAAATCGGCAACAATAACGCCCAAGGTGAATTCTACTTGACCGACGCCGCAGAAATTGCGCGCAACAAAAACTTCGTTGTGAAAACCTCTACAAGTCCAGAAGATGAAGTGCTCGGCGTAAATGATCGTTCTCAGCTTGCTGCCGCAGAAGCCACTTTTCAAACGCGCAAGCGCCATGAAGCCATGATCAACGGCGTAACACTGATTGCGCCTGAAACTGTTTTCTTTTCCTATGACACGTTCATAGAAAATGACGTCACAATTGAGCCGAACGTTGTGTTCGGACCTGGGGTGACGATTAAAACAGGTGCGACCATTCATGCCTTTAGCCATCTTGAAGGCGCTACTGTCGGGGAAGGAGCGCAAATAGGGCCCTACGCTCGGCTTCGTCCTGGTGCAAATATGGGGATGAACAGCAAGGCTGGCAATTTTGTTGAAATCAAAAAGGCCAATATTGGGAAGGGTGCAAAAATAAACCACCTAACCTATATTGGTGACGCTGAAATTGGTGCAGGTACTAATGTTGGCGCAGGTACTATCACCTGCAATTACGACGGAAAAAACAAATATAAAACGACCATCGGAGAGAATGCATTTATTGGATCCAACAGTTCGCTCGTCGCGCCTGTTACTATTCAAGATGGTGCTTATGTCGCTTCGGGAAGCGTCGTTGATCACGATGTAGAAAAAGACGCACTGGCCATCGGCCGTTCCAAACAAATCAACAAATCTGGCTACGCAATCATTATAAGGCAGCGTTGGGCGGACAAGAAAGACTAGGGAAACAAATATGTGCGGAATCGTTGGAATTGTAAGCAACAAACCTGTTGCTGATCGCATTGCTGATGCGCTTAAAAGGCTCGAGTATCGTGGATATGATAGCGCCGGAATTGCTACATTTAGCGATGGTAAAATGGACCGCCGCCGCGCACCGGGTAAGCTGACAAACCTAAAGGAACGCATGAGCAAAGAGCCATTGGCTGGCAATATCGGAATCGGCCACACCCGATGGGCAACACATGGTGCGCCGACCGAAGAAAATGCACACCCGCACATGACAAACAGGGTTGCCGTTGTTCACAATGGCATCATTGAAAATTTTCGCGAGCTTAAAGTTGAACTGGCGGCAGACGGTTATGTGCCCAAATCTGAAACTGATACAGAAATGGTAGCACTACTCGTAACACGCGAAATGGACAAAGGTGCCGCCCCGTTTGACGCCGCAGCTACGGTCATCAAACGCCTTGATGGAGCCTTTGCCCTTGCGATGATGTTCAACGGGGAAGAAAACCTAATTATTGGTGCAAGGCAAGGCGCGCCGCTGGCTGTTGGGCACGGCGACGGCGAAATGATTCTTGGGTCAGATGCCATCGCGCTCGCGCCATTTACAAACAAAGTTACATATCTGGAAGAAGGTGATTGGGTTGCCATCACTAGATCAGACGTACGCATTTTTGATCTAAACGGCGCGCCCGTGCAGCGTCCGATATCCATGGCCAATACAGGTGCGGAATCGGTCAGCAAAGGCAATCACCGCCATTTCATGTCCAAAGAAATCTACGAGCAGCCAGATACGATTTCGCACACGCTTTCAAATTATGTGAATTTTGCTGAGCGTAAAATCCAGCTGCCGCAAGAACTTCCATTTGATTTTGCCAAATTGTCAAAACTGACTATCGCCAGTTGTGGTGGCTCATATTATGCGGCGATGATCGCAAAATACTGGTTTGAAAAATATGCGCGTTTGTCGGTTGAAGTAGATATCGCTTCTGAATTCCGCTACCGCGAACCCCCAATGCTAGAAGGCGGTTTAGCTCTGTTCGTGTCTCAATCTGGCGAGACCGCTGATACGCTGGCGGCGCTGCGCTACTGTGCGGCGCAGGGCCAACATATTGCATCAATCGTCAACGTGGCCGAAAGCACGATTGCGCGCGAATCTGATGTCGTTTTCCCAACATTGTGTGGCCCTGAAATTTGCGTTGCCTCAACCAAAGCCACAACCGCGCAACAAACTGTATTGGCCACGTTGGCAATTGCTGCGGGTAAACAACGCGGTGTGCTGAGCGATGAAGACGAAGCCGAACTTGTTGATGCGCTTGCAAAATTGCCTGGTGCAATGTCAAAAGCTTTGGCATCCGAGCCAAAAATTGCCAGCTTAGACAAGGCACTATCCAAGGCAAAAGACGTTTTCTATCTTGGTCGCGGGGCGCTTTATCCCGTGGCACTTGAAGGTGCACTCAAGTTCAAAGAGATCACCTATATTCACGCCGAAGGCTATGCCGCGGGTGAGTTAAAACATGGCCCAATTGCCCTGATCGATGAAAATGTGCCTGTTGTCGTGGTAGCGCCATCAGATGCTTTATTGGAAAAGACCCTTTCAAACATGCACGAAGTTGCAGCCCGCGGCGGCAACATTATTCTCATTACAGATGAGCAGGGGGCAACACATGCAGGTGATGACATCAGTGAGATAATTCTGATGCCACAAGCTCATGAATTGGTGCAGCCCATTATTGCAACTGTTCCCGTTCAATTGCTGGCCTATCACACGGCTGTCTTCATGGGCACTGACGTTGATCAGCCGCGAAATTTGGCCAAATCAGTTACCGTTGAGTAAGATGATTTGAATACGGCATGAAAAACTTGCAATGTCTGATCGCAATTGCGCCAATCAGGCATTGCACAATCACCTAGGCGCTCTATATAGAACAGACTATGAGCGAAAAACCAGAACACAACAGTTACGACGATGAGCATCCACCCCAAAAGGTCACTGCTGGCCGTCGATTGACCAATTATTTTCTTACTGGCCTCGTAATCGCAGCGCCAGTCGGACTGACGATTTACATCACTTGGTCGATCATTCGCTTTGTTGATGATTTTGTTAAACCGCTCATCCCAGCACAGTATAATCCTGACACTTATTTGCCCATTAGTGTGCCAGGCTTCGGCCTGGTCATAGCCGCCGTTGCAATCATCATGCTTGGTTTCTTAACCGCAAATTTGGTGGGGCGCACTTTGGTGCAATTTGGCGAGTCCATTTTGCACAGAATGCCATTCGTATCTGTTCTATATCGTGGATTGAAGCAAATATTCGAAACTGTCGTTAGTCAGAGCCACTCGAACTTCAAACAAGTTGGATTGATCGAGTATCCACGACAAGGTCTCTACGCTTTGGTGTTTATTTCTACTGAAGCAAAAGGCGAGGTCGCCGAGCGAGTGAATGGGGAAGACATCACCAGTGTGTTTCTGCCAACAACGCCCAATCCTACTTCCGGCTTCTTATTGTTCTTGCCTCGCAGCGAGGTCCACGTTCTGGATATGAGCGTTGAAGATGGCGCCAAATTGGTTATTTCTGCTGGGCTTGTTTCGCCTGAGTACCAAAAAAAGACTGCAGAACTGGCGGAGAAGCTAGAACACCATCCGGAAAAGAAATAGCTGGGGTTTATCCCGCTCGAATAAGCGGTATGGCAAGGTCCTTGCGGAATAGATAGAGCAATGTGCGCGCCGCATCGCCTTCTAAACCTTGAAGACCCGGATTGCGTTCTAACAATTGAACTGCGTCATCATGTGCAACTTCAAGCAAGTCTTTGTGAAAATCCGGGATGGCAATGCGAAACCCGGGCATGCCGGATTGTCGAGTGCCCAACAAATCGCCTTGCCCACGCAATTCCAAATCTCGTTCTGCGATTTCAAAACCGTCTTCAGTCGAGCGAATTGTTTTCAGTCGCGCCTCGGCCATCTCCGTCAGTTTGTCGCCATGCAGTAAAAGGCACGCAGAGCGTTTATCGCCGCGACCCACACGGCCACGCAGTTGGTGAAGTTGGGAAAGCCCAAATCGCTCTGCATGTTCAATGATCATTATGGTCGCGTTAGGCACATCCACACCAACTTCAATCACCGTGGTAGCGACCAAAATGGAGAGTTCATTGCGCTGAAAGCGTTCCATAACAGCCTGTTTTTCATCGGCTTTCATGCGGCCATGGACCAGCCCTACGCGCTCACCAAAGACTTGCCGCAACGCATTGTGTCTATCTTCTGCGGAAACCAAATCCAGGTTTTCAGATTCTTCAACCAAAGGGCAAACCCAAAAGGCTTGTGCACCTTCGCCAATTCTTGCCTTTAACCGCGCCACAACACGTTCATATTCGTTCGATGAAAGTATAGCAGTATCAATCGGTTGCCGGCCTGCCGGCTTTTCCTTGAGCAAACTCACATCCATGTCCCCAAAATGGGTAAGCACCAACGTGCGTGGAATTGGTGTGGCAGTCATTACCAGCAATTCTGTCTTGCGCCCTTTTTCCGAAAGGGCCAGTCGCTGATGTACGCCAAAACGATGTTGTTCATCGACAACTGTTATACCTAGTGATTTGAAAACTACGCTGGATTGAAATAAGGCGTGTGTGCCAACAACAATATCTACTTCGCCCGCTTCAATGCGCGTCTGAATGGACCGTCGTTCGCCAGCAGCCATTTTTCCTGTCAACAGCGCCACATTAAGTCCGGCTTTTTGCCCAATTTCAGCAATTGTTTTGAAGTGTTGGGTCGCCAGAATTTCCGTCGGCGCCATTAGCGCACTCTGATGGCCAGCTTCTGCCATCGCGGCCATTGCCATTAATGCGACAACGGTTTTGCCCGAACCAACGTCGCCTTGCACCAAGCGCGCCATTTTTCGGTTAGATTGAAGGTCGTCAGAAATATCTGTGATTGCAGTTTCTTGACCTCCAGTTAGGTCAAAGGGCAGGGCATTGCGTATTTTGTCAGTTAAGTCGCCGGTCAACACACGCTTCACACCACTTTCGCGGGTCATCGTCGCACGAACCAGTTGTAACGTGAGTTGCCCCGCGAAATATTCGTCATAGGCTAGCCTAGCACGCGCTGAACCTTCAATTCTTGCGTCGGCGGGTACTTGCGGGTCGTGTGTCTTTTGCATCGCTGCCTTGAAGGAAGGCCACCCGTTGATGTCTAATCTGGATTTTGAAATCCAATCAGGCAGGTCTGGAAGTTTTTCCAACGCAAAATGTGTGGCCAGTTGCAGCTTTTTCGACGTTAGTCCTTGCGTCAGCGGATATACGGGTTCAACCAGGGGCAAGTCATCAAACTTGTCCTCATCAACAATGTAATCTGGATGACTGAGCTGCGGTATGCCTTGATAAAACGTGACCAGGCCAGAGACATACTTCTTTTCACCAACAGGCAACGTTTTCTCTAGCCAAGATGCGCGCCCTGCGAAATATGAAATCACAATTTCACCGCTTTCGTCATGCGCCTCGATCCGATAGGGCACACGATTATTGTTGCGTGGCGGCGGAATATGGCGATCGATGTGCAAGAGGAATGTCGAAATCGTACCCGGTTGTGCAAATTGCACGCCCGGTTGTTGCCGCCGATCGATAATACCCGCGGGCATATGCATCAAAACATCCAACAACACAGCATCTTGATTCTCAGGCGCACCGAAAAAAGTGGCCATGAGTTTACTCAACTGTGGGCCAATGCCTTTGACAGTACTAACAGCTGCAAAAAGTGGATTTAGAATGTCAGGGCGTGCCAATGATTCTTCCCAAATCGGTGATTTGAATCAATTTATATCCAAATTGGGCGCGACGGAAGGCTGACAAACAGCATTTATCCGCGTAAATGGGTGCACTAAATATTGCAAATGAAATGGTGATGCCTCGTGACTGGTACAAAACGTGAAAATCTTGAAGATCGCTTAAAGAAGATCAAATACCGGGCGCACCATCGTGGCACACAAGAAATGGACATCATTCTGGGTGGATTCGTAGATGGCGTGGTTGCCAACTACACGCCTGAACAACTTGATGACCTTGAAGCATTGATGAGCGAAACAGACGCCGACCTTTATAATTGGATAATCGGCAAAGAGCCACTCGACAACGCGCCTTTCCCTGACCTGATCAGGAAAATCACGCAATATCAGCACGAACGAGTGTCAGGCGAATAATGAGCATTTCTGACGACAAAACATTGGTGCATGACAAGCGGCTGGACGTTAATGCGCTGTCGCCAAATCGGTATATTACTGGCGTACCCGACGGCATGCAGCCAATTGAACTGGCGCGGTTGGTGGAAAGTGAAGCCACCGACTATCCGATGCGGCGCGTGGCTGCCTGCTTTGTCGCCCGTGACGGTCGGCGGATGCAACAAATGGCAGAGTTGCTAAACCGTTTGATGCCATCTCATACAGTTTTGCCATTTCCAGCGTGGGATTGTTTGCCTTACGACCGTGTTTCCCCGAATGCGGCAGTTCTCGCTGAGCGAATGACCACACTTGCTGCGCTGCGCAATACAGCAAACACCGGCACAATTGTCGTAACTTCGGTCAATGCAATTGTGCAAAAAGCAGTGTCAACGCAGTTTGTTGATGAGTTTTCATTTAGTGTTACATCAGGCCAAGTTGTTCAAACAGAACTTCTGACCAATTGGGCCACTGTAAATGGTTATATGCGTGTGCCAACAGTCCGCGAGCCAGGCGAATATGCTGTTCGTGGCGGCCTGATTGATCTGTTTCCCGCCGGATTCGAAAACCCTTTAAGGTTCGACTTTTTTGGTACAAGCCTTGAAACAATCCGTACCTTTGATCCTGAAACTCAGCGTACCATTGCGCAGCAAAAATCAGCGACTATGGTGCCCATGGGTGAAGTCGTATTACACGACGAAGCAATATCGCGCTTTCGTCGGGGCTATACTGCGAGTTTTGGCGGCAACACCGCCAACGATCCGCTTTACACGGCGGTCAGCGCCGGCCAACGCTTTGCCGGCATGGAACATTGGTTGCCGCTCTTTCACGACCAAATGGGATCGTTAACTGACTTTTTGGACAATGCACCACTTGTTCTTGATGAGCAGGTTAATCAAGCCATCGCCGAACGTCGCGTCCAAATCACCGACTATTACGAAGCGCGTCGCGAAGCATTTGAAGATGGCGACGCCGGCGCGATCTATAAGCCTTTGCCAGCAGATAGGCTTTTCCATTTGGGTGACGATCTCGCGCTGGCTAATCGGGGCGACGTTATACAAATTACACCATTCGCCACGTTGGATAGTGGATTATTGTCCAATGAGAATCGAGAAGGGCTGCTCGCCCCAAACTTTTCCAAAGAGCGCCAATCAGACAGCATCAACCTGTTTGAAGCCGTTATCGATTGCGCAAAGTCCCGCGCCAGAGCAAAAAAACAAGTTCTGATTGCCTGTTGGACCGAAGGAACACGCGACCGCATGGCGCAAGTACTAAAAGACCACAATGTCACCAAAACCAAGCTTGTTGAGCATTGGCCGCAGGTCAAAGGCCTGAATATTGGTGAAGTTGGCCTAATCGTTCTTGGCCTTGAAAGCGGTTTTGAAACCAGAGACCTGCTGGTTCTTTCGGAACAGGACATTCTTGGCGAGCGCATTATTCGCGCTTCCAAACGCCGGAAAGGCGCAGAAGCTTTGACCGAGGCCACTGGCTTGGCGTCTGGCGATTTGGTCGTGCATGTTGATCACGGCATAGGCCGCTTTGTTGGCCTTAAAGCCATCGACGTGATGGGGGCACCCCACGATTGCGTTGAAATTGCATATTCAAAGAACGACCGCCTTTACCTGCCTGTAGAAAACATTGAACTCCTTTCTCGATATGGTTCCGACGCTGGAGACGGCATTCTCGACAAACTTGGTGGCGTCGCTTGGCAGGCCAAGAAAGCAAAACTGAAAAAGCGTATCCGCGAAATGGCGGAGCAACTTATACAAATCGCTGCCGCACGCACCATGTCAAAAGGCGATGTGGTTGAGCCTCAAATGGGCGTTTATGAAGAATTTTGTGCACGGTTTCCTTATGAGGAAACCGAGGATCAACTTACGGCAATTGATGCGATTTTTGACGACCTATCAACAGGTAGAGTCATGGATCGTCTTGTTTGTGGTGACGTTGGATTCGGAAAAACCGAAGTCGCCCTTCGTGCCGCATTTGCAGTAGCCCTATCGGGTAAGCAGGTAGCCATCGTTGTGCCAACAACGCTGTTGGCCCGCCAACACTATAAAACGTTTTCGGAACGCTTTGCGGATCTGCCGGTAAATGTGCGTCAAGCCTCCCGTTTAGTGACGGCAAAAGAGCTGAAACAGACCAAAGATGGTTTAACAGACGGCAGTGTAGATATTGTGATTGGCACGCATGCACTGCTCGCAAAAACCATTAAGTTCAAAGATTTGGGTCTTTTGGTGGTGGATGAAGAACAGCATTTCGGTGTGGGCCACAAAGAACGTTTGAAGGAACTAAAATCTAGCGTTCACGTGTTAACGCTTTCGGCAACGCCAATTCCGCGCACCTTGCAACTTGCGCTAACAGGTGTGCGCGATCTATCTCTATTGGCGACAGCGCCTGTTGATCGACTTTCTGTGCGTAGCTTTGTGCTGCCGTTTGACCCATTGGTGGTCCGTGAAGCTCTATTGCGCGAAAAATATCGCGGTGGTCAATCCTTCTATGTGGTTCCACGCATCAAAGATCAGGCGCAAATTGCACAGTTCCTTGATGAACAAGTGCCAGAAGTTAGCTACGTGGTGGCCAACGGCCAAATGCCAGCAAGTGAACTCGATGACATCATGAATGCCTTTTATGATGGCAAATTTGATGTTCTCGTCGCTACAACCATTGTCGAGTCGGGCTTGGATATCCCAACGGCGAACACGCTGATCGTACATCGCGCAGATAGTTTTGGCCTGTCCCAGCTCCACCAAATTCGTGGGCGCATCGGTCGATCCAAAATTCGCGCCTATGCGTTGTTCACAACACCAACACATCAAAAACTGACGGACATGGCCACCCGTCGTCTGACTGTTCTGCAGTCATTGGACAGTCTTGGGGCAGGGTTCCAACTCGCCAGCCACGACCTTGATATTCGCGGCGCAGGCAACATTCTTGGCGAGGAACAATCTGGGCACATCAAAGAAGTTGGCTTTGAACTCTACCAAGCGATGTTGGAGGAGGCGGTGGCAACCCTTAAATCTGGCGGCGATATGGATGAGGAGGATGGCAAATGGTCGCCTCAAATATCGCTGGGCATGCCTGTTATGATACCTGAGGCCTACGTTCCAGATCTGCAAGTGCGCATGCAGCTCTACCGTCGCCTGGGTGATTTGACCGAATCTGGTGAGATCAACGCATTCGGCGCAGAGCTAATTGACCGCTTTGGCCCGCTGCCAGAAGAAGTGCAGCATCTTTTAAAAATCGTATTGGTCAAATCCCTATGTCGCACTGCGAATGTCGAGAAAGTTGATGCAGGGCCCAAGGGCGCCGTCATCACTTTGCGCAATGGCACGTTTCCAAATCCACACGGATTAGTGCAAATGGTTGCAGATAAAAATGAACACGCTAAAGTGCGCCCCGACCAGAAGTTAGTGTTTTCGCGTAATTGGCCTGATGCCAACAAAAAATTGATGGGGGCTGCAAGAATTCTGACACAACTGGCAAAACTGGCAACAACGTAGACTTTCTCAATCTTCATTTCTTTCGTGCAATCAACCATTTGAAAGAAAAACCGTTGGATTGGGGGGATCGTCATGTTATTGCCCGAATTGAGGGTTCAATAGGGACAGATTTTCAGCGCGGAGGATTGAGGGTAATCCAATTTTCTCGCGACGCAATCAGGAAACGCAATGTATAAGATGAAAAAAAACTTCGCACCGTTGGCCATTGTTGCCGCTTTGGCCTTGTCTGCTGGTTCAGCACAGGCACAAGACGCAGCTGCTGCAAAAACGGTCAGTCCTGAAGATAATTGGGTTAAAGTGTGTGACACACTGAAATCAGGCGAGAAGGCTTGTATCGTTCGGCAAGTGATATTTGCAGGTACTACAAAAATTGGTGCCTTTACTTTCCGCGACGACCCATCTTCCAAAAACCGCTATTTTGTTCAGGCAGAAATGCCGCTGGCGATCTCTTTGCTTTTCAATTTGAAATGGCAAATTGATGGGGCCAAGCCATTTTACACTCCATGGGCGACTTGTGATCCAACCAAATGTACAAGCCACTCAAATATGCCAAGTGCTTTCCTTGAATCGCTCAAGCGTGGCGCAAAGCTGACGATGACAGCAAAAAACCGTGCGTTTAAAGACTTGTCCATCGATATTAATTTGAATGGCTTTACCGCCGTTTATGAAGGTGACAAAGAACTAACGCCTTCAGAATTTCAAAATCAGCTTTCAGGCCAATCAGCGCTTCAGCAACAATTGCAGGAAGCCGCAGAAAAGATTCGTCAAGAAAAGCAAAGCTCTGAAGAAGCTGCGCCGACAGACGGCAACTGATAAATCTTCGCCCGGTACAGACAATACGAAAAGGGTCGCTTTTGCGGCCCTTTTTTATCGTCCCATGCCAAACTGAAATGCAAGTTTTCGCAATGGGCCTAAACTCTTAAGTGCCCAGACACCACCCAGACGCAGCCCCTGTGCCGGCAAAAACTCTGATATGAGCGATTTGAACAAGCCATCAACAAACCCACCAGTGCGCAAAAGGTCCACCTTGCGCAAACTGTTGTATTTTTCGCTGGCTCTGCGCGCATCATCGAACGAGAACTCTGGGGAAAGTCTTTCAATGGCTGCTATGAAGTCTTCAACATCACGAAGTCCCAAATTCAGGCCTTGAGCGCCAATAGGGGGAAATGCATGGGCTGCTTCGCCAATTAGCATGGCGCCGTTCTTACCTACATTCCTGACGCTTAAATTGCCCAACGGAAACACGAAAGCTTTGGTAAGCGGTTTCGCATGGCCAAACAATCGGTGAGATTTTTCTTCTAGTCGCTTTGCGAATTCAGCCGTTGGCAAAGCTGCCACACCTTCAAGAACATCGTGATTATCCAGCCAGACCAGATTGATTTTGTTGCCACCCGCTGGCACAAGGGTGAACGGCCCGTTTTCATAGTGAAATTCTACCGACGTATTTTCTTCAACTCGCTCAAACTCTATGTCAGCCACAAGCGCTGATTGTTTGAATGAAGTTGCACTGGCGGCAAACCCCAAACTGTCACGCACACGAGATTTTTTGCCGTCCGCGCCGATAACCATGGTGGCGCAAACTACATTGGCATCTTGCGTGTGAATTTCAAAACCTGCTGCACTTTCTAGGATATTTGAAACCAAGCGATCTTCTAAATCGATCTTTGAAGAAAAATCTGAGAATGCGCCGAGCAGATCACTATTTGCAAAATTATATCCAAACGCTTCAAGTGAAATCTCTGCACTATCAAATAGGGCCTCAGGCGCACGCAAAAGCCGGTTCGTGGCGTCAATTATCCGAATTTTGCGCAATGGTGTTCCAAAAAGGTTTTGGTCGCGCAAGAGGCGCGATTTTAGCATGAACTCGACTGTGGGCATCATCAAGGCGGACGTACGATGGTCTTTGGCGAATTTGGGTGCAAAATGAACGATCGAAAACCCACGCTCTGCCGCCAAGCGAGCTGCCGCCACACCAGTTAATCCGCCGCCAATTATTGCTATGTCGTATTGCATCGCGTTCTCTTACGTTATTTAGAAGAGCCTTGTGTTTGTTATGCCTTAATCAAACAGATCTGCCAAATACCATGATGACGCATCCTGATCAGACCAAAACATTTCTTTGGTTCACATCCCTCAAATTTGACCTATGCTCACAGCGACACAAATACGATTTGTAAATAGGGGATACGACAAATGGAATGGATTTCAGACCCAGCAATTTGGGCCAGCTTGGCCACATTAACCGCCATGGAAATCATCTTAGGAATAGACAATATCGTCTTTATTTCTGTCCTCGTTTCCAGATTGCCAGAAAAACAAGCTGATCAAGCCCGCAAGATTGGCCTCGCATTGGCTCTGGTTGCACGCATTGTAATGTTGGTCTTACTTGCTTGGATCATCGGACTGACGCAACCGCTATTCACCGCTTTTGGGCATGATTTTGCCTGGCGCGACATAATCCTGATCGCAGGGGGACTATTTCTATTATACAAAGCGACCCATGAAATTCACCAAGCAGTTGAAGATCCGCATAATAGCGAGCCGAAATCAAAAGTTGGCGCAACTTTCGCGGTAATCATCGGTCAGATCATTGTAATTGATGTTGTTTTCTCAGTTGATTCAATTGTTACGGCAATCGGCATGGCACAACACGTGCCTGTAATGGTTGCGGCTGTAACCATAGCGATGTTTGTCATGTATATTGGGTCCATACCAATTTCAAAATTCATCGCAGACCATCCCACTACAAAAATGCTGGCATTGGCGTTTTTGATGCTCATTGGCATGTCGCTTGTTGCCGATGGGATCGGTTTTCATATTCCCAAGGGGTATATCTACTTTGCTATGGTGTTCGCAACTGGCGTCGAATCGATCAATATCTTGATTTCACTGCGTAAAAAACGCGCAAAGCAAAGCTAGTAGGTCACATTATGTATCAAGGCGAGGGGGCAAGACCCCCTTGCCCTAAATAAATTGAGACCGATAATGCCCCACAATTGGGGCCGTGCAACTATCTGAGCTGCACAATTGAATTTATTATCATATTTCCCCTTGCAACTTGCGGCACACTGCGTTAGATCACGCTCCATCATTGCGGGTGGGTGGCAGAGCTGGTTGAATGCACCGGTCTTGAAAACCGGCGAGCGTGCAAGCGTTCCGGGGGTTCGAATCCCTCCCCACCCGCCATGATAAAATTTCAAAATTTCCTGGTCTAGAAACGAACGGCGCCATGCCGAGGTATGTTGGCTGCGCCTGCGCTCCAGAATATCTGCAAAAAGTCACCGGTCATGCCTATCCTGCGCACTTAAAAACCAAATATGCATAGAATCAACAGGTTCGCGATGCTTGCAAGTCCTCTTGGGGTTGAATTTCAGGCAAAACCAACCAATATACGTTCTGCATAGCAAGAGGGGCGAAGCGAATAGTGCGCAAAATTTCAATAGCAGCTTTACTGGTTTCGCTTTTGCTTATTCCTATTTTTTATTGGTGGTTTCAGGCGGACATCATTTGGCTGGCCGGGTACAGCGTCTTATCCATCGCTGCTGCTTTCGCAGTGCCGTTCAGCTATCATCTACTAGGATTTGAAAAGCTTGATCAAAAACGTGTTCTTGCGGCTAAAGAACAAGCGAATTACGAACGGATTATGCGTGATATTCGCGAGGTTTCACTAAACTTGGAAGAAATTGGCGAAAAGGAAGCGTCAAAACAAACCGAACGGTTGTTGGGTATGGTGGATGACTATCATGAAGTCGTCTCCAAAAGGTTCGCCGACTCGCCGATTTCAGTCAGTTCTCACGCAGAAATTGCGCAGCGGGTACAAAACATCGTTGTGCAAAACCTATCTGATCTTGTGGTTATCGGGCGCAGCGTCGCGGGTATAGATCGTGAAGACCTGGCCAATTCCGTGCCAGAGCAGGGCACAGGCGTTGCTATTGATAGGCGCTTGGAATTGGTTGCAAACCAGCGGGCGAAAATGGATGAAATCATCGACGCAAACCGCACATTATTGACCGCGCTTGCTGAGACATTGGTCGAAGTTGCCAACATACAAAAACAAGACGCTGCGGAACATGACGAGGCCATATTGCGGCTTCGTGAATTGGCAGACCGCGCAAAGAAATTTCATATTTGAGCGCGGCAACGCGCGAAGGAGCTGTTTGATGAATACGATGGTTAAAGCACTTTTGGGAACGGCTCTTGTCGCCGGCGTCTTGACACTTTCGGGTTGCGGTGGCGCGCCGATTGAAAGCACAGAAGCAGCGCATGAAAACATTGCGAAGCTCGTCGCAGAACAAATCAAACCATCACGACAAGAAAATCGCGTTCGCGCAAATATTGAACTGACACCAACGAACTTGTTGTCGCTTCTGCCAAACATTTCAGAATACCCAATAACTGTAGGTGCGAACGACAGCGCCAGCGTTGAGTCGGTAGAAATTTTCACCAGTTCGGAAAAATCGGGCAACGGTACCGACGGTCTTTATAACGATCTTGCCGAACGGTTTAACCAACAGCGTAAAACCATCGGCAACGGCAAAACCGCTGCCATTTCAGTACGTAAAATGCCATCTGGGTTGGGTGCGCAGTTTATCCTTGCTGGTCAAAACGTGCCCGACGCTTTTTCACCGTCCAACAAGCTTTGGGGCAAAATGATCGAATCACAAGGCATCGTTGTCGATGAGATCAATCCAGTCACCGCACCCAATACTGCAGGTATTGTTGTTCGTAAGAGCAAAACTGATTTGATCACCACAGACGGCGCTTTGGATTTACAAAAGCTTCTGACTGAAGTGACCAGCGGCGACTTTTCAATGGGCTACACAAATCCGTATCAATCCAGCACTGGCCTGAACTTCCTCATGATGGTGCTGCACTCATTCGCGCAGGGCGATGAGGCAGAATTCTTGTCCCCAGATGTCGCAAGTGCGTTCGAAGCATTCCAACTTGGGGTGCCTTTTGTTGCCCAGAATACATTGCAAATGCGCGACGCGGCTGTAGGAAGCGGCGTATTGGATGCCTTGGTAATGGAACATCAGACGTGGGTGAACGTAACAGGCATGGCCGACTATGAGTTTGTGCCGTTTGGCGTTCGGCACGACAGCCCGCTTTATGCACTGCCGCAGGCCGATGAAGCTGAACGCGAAGTCTTGGAGCTATTCAACAAGTTCATCATCGAAAACAAGGGCCAAATTTCAGATTTTGGTTTTGGTAACAATCCAGCCTACAAATCTAGCTATGACATCAAAGATGGTTCTCTGGTTCAGCAGGCGCAAAAACTTTGGAAAGACAAAAAATCTGGCGGCAAACCTATCGCGGCGGTGTTTGTTGCTGATGTGTCCGGTTCAATGGATGGTTCACGCATCAAAGAATTGCAGACAGCACTTGTCGATTCGTCTGATTTGATTGCTGCAGGCAATGCTATCGGTTTGGTCAGCTACAATGACTCGGTGAACATCGATCTGCCTGTACGTCAGTTCAACCTGCAACAAAAATCATTGTTTATTGGCGCGGTTGAAAACTTGGTTGCCGGTGGCGCCACAGCCACAAACGATGCGGTAATTGTCGCCGCTAACGAGTTGCTCACATTCGCAGAGGCAAATCCGGATCACAAGCTGGTTGTTTTCGTCCTCAGCGATGGGGAAACCAACGAAGGCCTGGATTTCTCTGCGATTAAGGAAACTTTGCGTTTTGCCCGCATCCCAATCCACACCATAGCTTATGAGTTGTCATCTGATCACCTCAGGGAAATGGCAGGGCTGGTGGAAGCTGCATATATCGAATCCAGCGTTGGTTCTGCTTCCTATCGCATCGGAAACCTCTTGAACTCGGAGATGTGATTTGGCTTGGCTTAAATCCTTTATTGCCTTTGCGCTTTTGCAGGCCGTTTTTTGGGGTGGCACGCACTTCTATTTTACCACCAACCCAAAGGAAGTGTTGCTGGTCGTTGATACCTCCTATGCGATGAAACCCCATTTCACCGATGCGCAGAAGTGGATAGATGACTATGTAGCTGGAACCCGTTACACCAATATTGAAGTAGGCACTGACAAGGTCGCGCTAGGCAACATTAATGACCTGCGCTCAAGAGATGTGCTTTTTAGAACCGCGTTCGGTCGTATTTCGGCGGAAAATGTTGCAGGGCTCTATTCAAATGTCGACGCCGAGCGGAAGTTTCTTTTGACCAGCGATCCAATAGAACTTTCCGGTTGGCAAGTTGTGTCTTGGTAAGCAGGGGGCTGGCCCGACAAATGCAAATTTGAAATTGCAACGCGCGTATATTGCATTGCAATTTTTCTTATCGTTATTTGATCTAATCAGAGCTAGACAAACATGATTGCTTTGCGTTTAATTCCACACAAGCGCGCAACAAGTGTGCACTACTAACAAGATTACTCTGGGGACAGTACATAAATGACATATAAGTCAGATATCGAAATCGCGCGTGCCGCGGTCAAACAACCTATTGCCGAAATTGGCGCAAAGCTTGGCATCGACAATTCTCACCTTCTGCCTTTCGGCCACGATAAAGCAAAGATTTCAGAGGAATTCATCAAGTCACTTGATGATCGTAAAGACGGCAAACTGATCTTGGTCACAGCCATCAATCCAACACCCGCGGGGGAGGGCAAGACAACCACGACAGTTGGTCTGGGCGATGGACTGAACAAGATTGGCAAGAAGGCAACCATCTGCATTCGCGAACCTTCGCTTGGCCCGTGCTTTGGCATGAAAGGTGGCGCCGCCGGTGGCGGTTACGCACAAGTGGTGCCAATGGAAGACATCAATTTGCACTTCACTGGTGATTTCCATGCCATCACATCTGCGCACAACCTATTGTCTGCAATGCTCGACAATCATGTATATTGGGGCAATGAAGAAAAAATCGATATCCGTCGTATAACATGGCGTCGCGTTATAGATATGAATGACCGCGCGTTGCGCTCTATCGTTGCATCACTGGGCGGCGTGGCCAACGGTTATCCCCGCGAGGCTGGTTTCGACATCACCGTAGCGTCTGAAATCATGGCCATCCTTTGCCTTGCAAACGATTTGGAAGATTTGCAGAACCGTCTTGGCAACATCATTGTTGCATACAGAAACGACAAGACGCCCGTTTATTGTCGTGACATCAAAGCCGATGGCGCGATGACCGTTTTGTTGCAGCAAGCCATGCAACCAAACCTTGTGCAAACGCTAGAGAATAATCCAGCCTTTATCCACGGCGGACCATTCGCCAATATCGCGCACGGATGTAACTCTGTCATCGCCACAAAGACGGCACTCAAACTGGCAGACTATGTAGTAACAGAAGCCGGATTTGGCGCTGACCTGGGCGCTGAAAAGTTCTTCGACATTAAATGCCGCAAAGCTGGACTAAAGCCATCGGCGGTTGTGATTGTTGCTACGGTACGCGCGCTGAAAATGAACGGCGGCGTGGCCAAAGATGCTTTGGGCAATGAAGATGTCGATGCGCTTGTGCGCGGTTGCGCCAATCTTGGCCGCCACATTGAAAACGTTCAAAAATTCGGCGTGCCAGCTGTTGTTGCCATCAATCATTTTGTCACGGACACAGACGCCGAAGTGAAAGCTGTGCAGGACTATGCGCGATCAGTGGGCGCAGAAGCCATCCTTTGCCAACATTGGGAAAAAGGATCAGAAGGCACTGTTGAACTTGCAAAACGTGTCGTCGAAATCGCAGAAAGTGGCAAAGCCAACTTTAAACCACTTTACGAAGACGACCTTTCTCTACTCGAAAAAATCGAGAAAATTGCCAAAGAAATCTATCGTGCCGATGAAGTTGTCATCGACAAGAAGATCGAGAATCAATTGCGTGACTGGGAAGAGGCTGGATATGGGCACTTGCCAGTTTGCATGGCAAAAACCCAGTATTCATTCACAACTGACCCAAATTTGCGTGGTGCGCCAACTGGGCACACCATTCCTGTGCGTGAAGTAAGGCTTTCTGCTGGTGCGGGCTTTGTTGTTGCTGTATGCGGTGACATTATGACAATGCCCGGCTTGCCGCGCAAACCATCGGCCGAAGCAATTCACTTGGATGAGAATGGGCAAATCCAAGGGTTGTTCTAGGTCCAGTAAAAGGATGAATAAGGTGGCGAGACAGATTCAGGAAAATGAAGTCATCTCCCGCCTTATTCCGCTTGGAGATCGCGCAGTTTTAGTGCGATTTGGTATTCAGCTAACCCTGCAAGCCAACCACAGCGCGCAAGTATTCGCTGACCTTTGCCGCAAAAAAATTGGGCATTTGATAGACGGGTGCAGTTCAAATCTTGTATCCGTCATTTTGCATTACGATCCATTCAAAATCTCGTTTTCTGATCTTAAAGGTCAGATCATGCTTTTGATGAGCACCTTCAATGTTAAGGAATTAAACACCGACACCTCAACACATTCAATTAACGTGCAATATGGTGGTGAAGCTGGGCCGTGCTTGAAAGATGTTTGCGCGACGCTCGGGCTTAGCGAGCAAGCCTTCATTAAACAACACACAGCTAAACCATTGAACGCACTTGCCTTAGGATTTTCACCCGGGTTTTTGTACCTGGGTTTGCATAATGAAAGCTTGTTGCTTCCGCGCCGTGAGCAGGTCCAAGAAAATGTGCCCGCTGGCTCAATTCTGTTTGCCGCCGGTCAAAGCGCCATCACATCGCGGCCAATTCGCACCGGCTGGCACGTTATCGGTCAAACTAGTTTCCGCAATTTCGATCCATCAAGCGCAACACCAATTACTGTAAATCCAGGCGATCTTGTACATTTCAAATCGGTGAAGAAGCTATGAGTGGCTCAATCAAAATCGAGCGTATTTCACCCAATTCTACCATCCAAGATGCTGGGCGTCCTGAAGGGTTGCTTTATGGGCTTTCCGCCAGTGGCCCCATGGATAGAACTGCATTTCATAAAACTGCCACTGCGCTTAATGGGCAAGGCAGTCAATCTGTAATCGAATTTTCAATGCTGGGGATCGACTTTACCTATTCTGGCCCCCCAATGGAGTGCGCTATCGATGGCGGTACTTTTTTAATCAAGCAAAATGAACTTGAGAAAGAGTGGCCCGCGCTGTTGGCGTTGACCGACGGCGACAAGGTCAGCATCACAACCGCCAAAGCAGGGAATTATGGATATATCCGCTTTGCACAAAGCCTTGATATCCCCTTAGTCATGGGCAGTAAGTCAACGAACTTGGCTGCCGGCGTTGGCGGCTTTGAGGGCAGAGCGCTAAGAGCTGGTGATGAGATCAGATTTGGAGACGGCGTCGTGCTGCGCGCAAACAATGTTGCCAAGGTGCCTCGCGGTGCAGTTGAAGGAAACCTGGTCCGTGTGCTGCCTGGCCTACATGCAGATCTGTTGGGGCCCTCGATTTGGACGAGCCTGTTTAAAGCACCGTTTAAAATTTCCAATTCAATCGATCGAATGGGTTTTCGATTAATCGATTCATTGTCTAGATTCGACATTTCACAATACAAAAACATTGTTTCTGACGCTGTAGTGCCCGGAGATATCCAGATTTTAGGTGACGGAACCCCAGTGGTCTTAATGCGCGACCATCAGCCAATTGGTGGCTACCCCCGCATCGCAACCATCATCGACGCGGACTTGGATTTCGTCACCCAACTGCGGCCTAATCAAGAGATCAGTTTCGTTTCCGTGACCTTGGAGAAAGCACACAAAGCAATGGCGAACGGATAATGGGCACAAAGTGGATTGATCTAAATGCTGATTTAGGCGAGGGCACAGGCAACGATGCTGAGATGATGCGATATGTCTCAAGCGCAAACATCGCTTGTGGCGGCCACGCTGGCGATGATGTCACCATTCAGCAATCCATTGAATTAGCACTTGAAAACAATGTGGCCATTGGCGCGCATCCAGGTTTTGAAGACAAAGAAAACTTTGGCCGTAGGCAGCTGCACCTCACACCCAATGAGTTGAGTGACCAAATCACGCGCCAACTCGAGCGGTTTGAAGATTGGGCGCAAAGGGCCAACGTAACCACGCAATATGTCAAACTCCACGGCGCTTTGGCCAACATGACCGCAGCTGACCAAGGCTTGGCGGAAACCGCTTACAAAGCCGTAAAGGCGTTTCGTACCGACATGCCCATTCTCGCTCTTGCCAATTCGGCGCAAACGCTTGCGGCTAAACAACTTGGCCTGCCTGCAATTGATGAGGCTTTCGCTGACCGAGCTTATACCAACGATGGCCAACTGGCATCGCGTGCGCTAGAGGGCGCGGTACTGACGCAAGACACAACTGTTCTGGCGCATGTCACAAGTTTACTGACCACGGGAAAAGTCAAAACCATAACTGGTAGTGAGCTCAATTTACGCGCTCAATCAATTTGCCTTCATGGGGACAATGCGCATGCCGTTCACTTGGCAATGCGGATCAGCGAAACCATCAAGGCATTGGGAATAAACATAGAATCATTTGCTAATAAAAAAATCTAGGGTGGAAAAATGACGGCAAAGATAATTGACGGCAAAGCGTTTGCTGAAGGGCTACGCAAACGTATAGCGGGCCATGTTGAACAGCTGAAATCTGAACACAACATCACGCCGGGTCTTGCGGTAATCATTGTGGGGCACGATCCAGCAAGCCAAGTCTATGTAAACAACAAGGCCAAGCAAACAAAAGAAGTCGGCATGAACTCGTTTAAATATGAGTTGGCCGCAGATGTGGCAGAAGACGAGGTTTTGGCCCTCATCGAAGAACTGAACAATCGCGACGATGTGCACGGCATCTTGTGCCAACTGCCGGTACCAAAACACATTGATGAAAACAAAATCATCAATGCTCTAAGCCCGGCGAAAGATGTGGATTGCTTCAGTCCAGAAAATGTCGGGAAAGTTGCCATCGGGTTGCCCGGTCCTGTGCCTTGCACGCCATTGGGTAGTCTAATGCTTTTGCGCGATGAATTGGGTGATCTTACGGGGTTAAACGCCGTGGTTATTGGGCGCTCAAACCTTGTTGGCAAACCCATGGGCGCATTGCTTCTGCGCGACAGCGCCACAGTCACCATCGCGCATTCGCGCACCAAAGATTTGCCTGCCATCTGCGCAAAAGCGGACATCGTTGTCGCTGCTGTCGGTCGTCCAGAAATGGTGAAGGGTGATTGGATTAAACCCGGCGCAACAGTTATCGACGTGGGCATCAACCGTATCGAAGCACCAGAACGCGGTGAGGGCAAGTTCCGCTTGGTCGGAGATGTAGACTACAAAGCCGCATCACAAGTTGCAGGTGCCATTACCCCAGTACCAGGTGGAGTGGGGCCGATGACCATCGCTTGCCTGTTGGCCAATACGGTCACCACAGCTTGTTTGGCAAACGGTTTGACACCACCAAGCGATTTGACGGCCTAAAAAACTATCGAGCGCGATTGCGGCCGCGGCGACGCGGTCGCCCGCCATCACTGCCATCTTCTTTTGGCGCAAGTGCTGGCATGTCAAAATGCGCACGCGTGCGCACAAATGCATCATCGCTGTTGGGCAAGCCCATCGCCGCAACAAACAGGTCTTGGAACGCAGGCTCAAGCGCCGTTTCCACTTTGGTGACCTGCTGCACAGTTTCTTCAATCCGCTTGCGCGCTTCCACATCAAGCAAGGCGATAAGCGCCCCTTGACCTGCGGCATTGCCAACAGCCTTAACTTTGTCGACCGCACAATCTGGCACTAGCCCCAGAAGCATCGCATAAGCGGGGTCGATATATGAGCCAAATGCGCCAGCCAAACGGATTTCGCCGACCTCGGTAATGCCCGACTTTTGCATCAACAGCTTTACGCCCGCGTAAAGCGCAGCCTTCGCCAATTGGATTGCCCGCACATCATTTTGAGTAACCTCAATATGTGGTGTACCCTCGTTGACGATAAAACTCCACGTACGTCCATTTTGTTTTAGTATCGCTTCATCTGCTTCATTTTGTGGCGAGCGAACAATGCCGTCCTGCGTCAAAATCCCAGCCAAAACCATTTCGCCGATAATTTCAATAATGCCGGAACCACAAATGCCGGTTACACCAGTTGCTTTGGAATTTTCTGCAAAGTCAGGATGATCTGACCATTCTTCTGTGCCGATAATTTTGTAGCGACATTTAAGCGTTTCTCGGTCAATTCGAATGCGCTCAATCGCACCTGGCGCTGCCCGCTGACCGCACGACGTTTCTGCGCCTTCAAAGGCTGGCCCTGTTGGTGAAGAGGCGGCCAAAAGTTGATTTCCATCCCAAAGTGCGATCTCCGCATTGGTGCCAACATCGACTATCAAAGTGGGGTGAGACTCTGTTTCGGGATGCTGCGCGAGCAGTACCGCTGCCGCATCAGCACCAACATGGCCCGCAATCAGTGGTAATAGGTACACCGAAGCGCCCAATGGCATGTTCAAACCAATGTCTACTGCCTGGCAATGCACTGCTTCTGACTGCACCAAAGCAAAAGGCGCTTGGCCGATTTCAGTTGGGTCCCATCCAAGGAATAAATGATGCATAACCGGGTTGGCCACAAACACTGCATCAAGCAGTTGATCGCGGTTTCTACCTGTCATTTCGAGTAGTTGGTCAACCAAACCATTTATGGCTTTGACCACCGCTTCGGTTAGGTTTTGCTGGCCATTATCATTCATCATCACGTAAGACACGCGAGACATAAGGTCTTCACCAAACCGAATTTGCGGATTGGCAACGCCGGCCGAGGCCAGAATTTCGCCTGTCATCAAGTCGGTTAGATGCGCCGCAATTGTCGTTGAGCCAATGTCGACTGCAAGTCCTGAGACGTCCTCAGAATACCCGGCACAAATTGAAACAATCTCAGGGGCAGTTTCAGGGTTATGAATTGCAACCGTAACCTCCCAATTCGCCTTGCGCAGGACCTTTTGCAGGTCGCGTTTTAGATGATGGGCGATCGTTATTATGCCCAAATCAAACCGCTCATTAATCGCCTTGATCAACCGTTCGGCATCGCCCAACGGGTTATGCATATCGGGCTGTTCGACCTCGGCATAATAGAGCCGCACCGCAGGTCTGCGCACCATGCCAATGGTGTCGGCATCCTTGCGAATTGTCTGCCCAGCAACTTTAAACGCGTCCGGAATTTCAATAACAACGTCACCTTCTAGCGTTGCAGAGCAGGAGAGGCGGTGCCCCTCTGCCAAGCCGCGTTTCTCGGCATATCGTTGTTCTTTGAATCCCTTTTCTGAAAGAGCGCTGTTGCGACTTTCGATATTGAATTTCGCGAAATTACCTTCTGCTACAGTGACTTGGCATTTTCCACATATGCCGCGTCCGCCACAAACACTTTCCACATAAACGCCCAACTCGCGCGCAGCATCCAGCAACGGCGTTCCCACCGGAAAGCGCCCCTTGCGGCCCGATGGTTGAAAGACAACCAATGCATCTTTTTGTTGAGCGTCCACTTGAATTAACCCCGACGGCGACGGCCAGAACGGCGGCCACGCCCACCAGCTTCTTCGCCTTCAACCACAGGTCGGTTTGCGCGCAACCATTCAGCGCAATCTGGGTCCAAGCCGTTCAAGACGTTCGCCGCCCGAACCGCATCCATTTGCTCTTTATGCAAAGGGCTCATAATCGCAGACGTCATGCCGTGACCTGCAGCCATGGCAATAAAGTGGCCTGTCATCAGCTGACGATTGGGAATACCAAAACCCACATTTGACGCACCGCATGTGGTGTTGACTTTCAGCTCTTCACGCAATCGGCGTAGCAACGCAAATACTTGACGACCCGCATCATTCATCGCGCCAATTGGCATCACCAGTGGGTCAACAACCACATCTCCTTTTGGAATGCCGTGATCTTGCGCGCGCTCAACAATCTTTTTTGCCACCGCAAAGCGCACGTCTGGATCTGTCGAAATACCCGTTTCGTCGTTCGAAATTGCAACCACCGCTGCGCCGTATTTTTTGATCAACGGCAACACACGCTCAAGCGATTCATCTTCGCCTGTTACAGAGTTTACAAGCGGTTTGCCCTGATAAACCGCCAAACCGGCCTCCAACGCATCAATGATTGAACTGTCGATGGAAATAGGCACATCGGTAAGGCTTTGCACCAACTGAATGCACTCCGCCAAGATCTTTGGCTCATCAGCCAGGGGAACGCCAGCATTAATATCAAGCACATGCGCGCCTGCAGCAACCTGCGCCAATGCATCGGCCTGAACGGTGGTGTAGTCGTGTTCTTTCATCTCAGCGGCAAGCTTTTTACGCCCCGTGGGGTTAATCCGCTCGCCGATTACGCAAAACGGCTGATCAAAACCAATCGCGACTTCTTTTGTAGGTGAAGATAGAATTGTACGTACGGTCATGTGTTGCTTGCCTTTAAAGTGAGTGTCCGCCATTGCGGGCGATATCTGCTAAGGTTTTGGTTGGAAATTGCTCTTCCAATTCAATTGCGATGCGCTCAACTGCTTCAGCAGGAACTTCATCGCCTATTTCTATCGATGTGCGACGCCATTCTTCCAAATAGCTATCGGTATCTTCTGCCCCACTTGCCATGGCAGCTTTATCCACCGCGACCAAAAACCGATCGGCGAGGGGTCTTTTGATGGCTTTTCGGCCTTTGCCAAATGTGACTTGAGTTGGAATGTCACGCCAATAAATTACAACCACGGACATATTAAGCAGCCCCTTTCAAGAAATCACCAAGCAAACCAAATTGCGTTTTTTGATGCTCAAACCTCAGACCCAAACGTTCTGCAGCTTCTTCAGCCCTTTGCAAAAGATCGGAATCCTCGGTTTGAGACAGATATATAAGCCGCGTGTAGTTGCCGAAATATGCTTCCAGCAATTCAGGATGCCGATCCAACCCCAGTGGCTTAAACACCAGCGTATCAAATTGGCGAACCAAATAGTCAGTCAAATAAAATGTGCCTGGCTCAGCGTCTTGCAGCTCATCAAACTGTTCCAAACCCAAATAAAACGCATAACAATGCGCACCCTCAATGCGATATGCATCATATTTTTCAAGCACTTTGTCCAAGCGACCTGCCGTGCCGCAATCCCCATAGCCAACCAGTAGTTTTGAGCACGTTGTTGAAAGCTCAGCCAAAACCTCATCTACTGCCGCAGGAATTTTGTTCGGCGTATTGTGCAAACCAGCGGGCAAAAAACGCACCTCGAAAACATCAGAACAAATTTGCTTTTGAATGGCTAGAATTTCACGCGCCAAAGCTCCACAGGCCACCAGGCCTGTTTTTCCAACAGTTTCTGAAATCATATTCGAGTTTGTCATTTCAAAGTCCTGTTAGGTACCCTGTGAAACGAGCCGTTTTGCCGTTTCCACAGCAATCGCTGCGTCTTTACAATAGGCGTCGGCACCAATGGCTTCGCCAAACTCCTCGTTGAGTGGTGCGCCACCCACAATTACAAAGAGGTCATCACGAATGCCTTTTTCCTTCAGCGTTTCAATGACGACCTTCATATAGGTCATGGTGGTGGTCAAAAGGGCGGACATGCCCAGAATATCTGGTTTATGTTCTTCGATGGCAGCAAGGAATTGGTCAACATCGGTATTGATACCCAAATCGATTACCTCAAAACCAGCACCTTCCATCATCATGCCCACAAGGTTTTTGCCGATATCATGAATATCGCCCTTTACCGTGCCTACAACCATCTTGCCCATTTTGGGCGCGCCGGTTTCGGTCAAAAGCGGACGCAAAATATGCATTCCGCCTTTCATGGCATTGGCGGCAAGCAACACTTCGGGCACGAACAAAATGCCGTCGCGGAAGTCATCGCCTACGGTCTTCATGCCAGCAACCAAAACTTTGGTCAAAATGTCGTAGGGCGTCCATCCGCGCTCAAGATAGATGTTTACGCCTTCGATGATTTCCTCTTTCAAACCATCATAAAGATCATCCTGCATTTGCTCGGATAGTTCTTCATCGCTCAATTCCGAAAGAATGATTTCGTCTTCATCATCAGCCATAATTCAAATCCCTATCTGCAACTCAATACTCACGAAGAACGCTTGCGGCGTCGATTGGAGCGGTCGGTGGTTTTATCAGTTTTTGGCGAAACCAAAGGTCCAAGAATTTCAATAATTTCATCGGCTGTTGGCGCATCGCCACCATTGTGCTCGCGAACGGCAGTCGCCATTGCCCGAACGTGCTCTGGGCTATTACCACAGCACCCACCAATAATCGAAATTCCCAAATTCATAGCGAGTTTAGCATAGTCGCCCATCAGCTCCGGTGAGCCAGAGTATACAACTTTATCGCCTGCAATTTTTGGGATGCCCGCATTGGCTTTCGCAACAACCGGAATGCCACCCGAATGCGCCACCAAATCAATTGCAGCAACTAATAAGTCAGATGCACCAACACCACAGTTTGAACCGAAAGCAACAGGTTTTTTTGGCTTGACTTGCATTGAATCGCCAAAGTCAGCCGGCGAGAGCCCCATCATGGTTTTGCCCGCTGTGTCAAAACTTGCGGTCACCACATAATCAAGGCCAACCTCGTTTGCAGCTTCAATCGCTGCGTCAATTTCTTCTGGCGAAGACATGGTTTCAATCCAAGCAACATCCGCACCGCCTTGCTTAAGGCCCTTCATTTGTTCAATGAAGGCTGCGACAGCACCTTCGTAAGTTAATTCACCAAGCGGCACCAGCAAATCACCGGTTGGGCCAACTGAACCGGCCACCACAATTTCACGACCAGACTTTACCACCAAATCGCCAGCAATTGTTGCCGCTGCTTCATTGACTTCAATAACCCGATCGTCGAGTTGATGCAGGTGCAAACGGCGAGCCGTGCCACCAAAACTATTGGTGACCAATATGTCAGAACCTGCGTCAATAAACGATTGGTGCAGCTTTTGAATGCGATCAATATGATCAAAATTCCAAGCTTCAGGAGCCTGGCCAGAATCAAGGCCCATGGGGATTAGGTTGGTTCCTGTTGCCCCGTCAGCTAGCAAAATGCCGCGCTCATCAAGCAATTTCTGGAGTTTGTTCATTGTAAATTGTCGCTTTCCAAAGTCATCTTGTTGGATCTAATAACACAATTGGGATATAAAGAAAGCTTTATATCACCATGTTGCTCGCAAGATCGTGACACATGTTCGCCTTATTTCTAGTTAAGAAAGGCAAAATTAAGCTTGCAGCAACCATGCCGACGATCGTTATTGGTAATTGCTACCCAAAAGATTGTATAAAATTGATCTTATCAGTTGGAAGTTTTGTGTACGTACCTATGATTTTAAAAACGCTCAAATCCCACGTTCACGTGGCAATCTTGCTTGGCCTTGCAGCGCCCGTTTTGGCGGCATGCGGCGGCAGTGATAGCTTGTTCAAGAACCCGCTGATAAACAACAAAACAAAATTCTCGTCGTCAGAATATGGCGTTGGCGCTTCTCCCCGGCTCACAAGCAGTTCGCGCGTAAAAAAGGGTGGTGGACGTTACCAAGTAGGCAAGCCCTACAAAGTAGCTGGTAATTGGTATCATCCAAAAGAACAGCCAAACTATGATAAAGTCGGCACAGCCAGTTGGTATGGCCCAAATTTCCATGGCCGACTAACTGCCAACGGCGAGATATACGATCAAAACATGCTCAGCGCTGCGCATCCAACCTTGCCGCTACCATCATATGTGCGTGTTACAAATTTGGCCAACGGGCGTTCTGCATTGGTGCGCGTAAACGATCGCGGTCCATTTGCACACGGGCGCCTTATTGATTTGTCCAACAAAACTGCCGAGGTGTTGCAATTCAAACATCAGGGTACAGCGCAAGTTCGCGTACAATATGTTGGTCGAGCGCCTCTAAATGGCGATGACACCCGATTCTTGCTCGCGAGCATTGATAGACCAACCGATATGGAACGGGGCCGCACACAATTGGCTTTTGCTGATGTGCCGCGGCTGGCCAGCATGTCACTTGAGCAGTTGAATGCACAAGCACCTCTAATTGCGCCTACGCCACCAACTCGCACAGTTATGACCCAAGCGCCGGGCTTTGATGAAAGCGTTTTTGATTTGCTCGTGTCTTCATATGCCGATGGGAAAACAGAGCCTGTCAACGCGGCCCATATGGCTATTGAAAACATGACTGCCGCCCCTGACGCGCTTGAAGCATGGCGGGAGTCAGCGGAACGTGAGTTCAGCGAAGTAAACCGATCTGTTGGCGTGTTCAAATCCATTGACGCAGCTCACCGTGTCGGCCAAGAATTGGCCTTGCTTGCAATTGTTGATCTGCGGCCAATCAAACTCAATGGCGCGGATGCAACACAGGTGTTTTTGGAAAAACTTCGCCCCGGCGTAAGTAAGCAAGATGTAAATGAACTTACACAACGCCTTGGCCTAAGCGACTTCGTGCTGTAATAAATCACTAAAGTCGAATATCTGCGTGTTCGATTTGACCTGTGGGAGGACCCACGTGGGCAGGTGAGGGGATTATGGCGACTATACTTAGTCAAGTTGGAAAAACAGTGTGTGCGGCTACTATTGCGCTGCTTTGGTTTAGTTTACCAGCATTTGCACAATTGGAATTTGATACCAAAGCTAAATTTGCTGTGCTGATGGATTACAATTCGGGCACAGTCCTCTACCAAAAAAACGCCGACGACCCCATGGAACCCGCATCCATGGCCAAACTTATGACAATTGCTGTAGCTTTCCAGCAATTGAAGCGTGGCCAATTGAGTTTGAGCGATGAAGTATTCATTTCTGAAAAAGCGTGGCGCGAAGGCGGTGCTGCTTCAGGCGGATCAACCATGTTCGCAGAGCTCAATTCGAAAGTCTCGGTTGAGAACCTGATAAGATCAATCATCATTCAGTCTGGAAATGATGCCAGCATTGCAATAGCTGAAGCCATTGGCGGCACAGAACTTTCTTTCGTTCGCATGATGAATGAAATGGGGCAAGATATCGGCCTAAAAGGGTCTGATTTTGCTAACTCGACTGGACTACCAGACCCAACCATGCACGTGACCGCGCGCGACCTTGGCAACCTGGCCCGCTACATAATCAAGAATTACCCCGAGTATTACTCAATCTTTTCTGAGCCAGATTTTGAGTGGAACAACATCAAGCAGGGCAATCGAAACACATTGTTGGACGACGGTATTGGCGTTGATGGTCTAAAAACGGGGCACACAGAAGCGGCTGGATATGGCATTGTCGCCAGCACCACCGAAAATGGTCGCCGCTTGATTGCGGTTTTGCATGGGATGGATTCCAAAACAGAACGCAGCGAAGAGGCGCGAAAACTCGTCACATGGGGTTCACGCAATTTCGAGCGACTTGATGCATTTGAAGAAAATGAAATTGTTGCTGAGATCCCTGTTTATGGTGGGGAAAAGCCCAGTGTTGGCTTGACCGGCGAAGGACAAATCGACCTTTATGTGCCAAAGGGTTCTAAGCGCTGCTTATCTGCAAAGATCGTGTACACTGGCCCCTTGATTCCGCCGGTTGACCAAGGTCAGCAAGTGGCATCTCTTCAAATTTGGTGCGACGATAATCTCATACAATCGTCACCCCTATTTGCAGCAGAATCAGTGGAGCAGGGCGGCATTGTGCGCCGTGCGACCGACGCACTAAAAGAATTGGCATTCGGCTGGCTCTAATTGACGCAAGGCTGACAATAACGACAAGGTTCACGGCACTCAAATGACCGCAAAATTTATTACATTTGAGGGCGGCGAGGGCGTGGGTAAATCTACGCAGATAAAACGTCTCGTTGCCAAGCTCATCAAAAAGGGCGTAGACGCCGTGCGCACCCGCGAACCAGGCGGCACACCCAGAGCAGAAGCCATTCGCTCTTTTCTTTTGCAAGGAAAGTCCGAGCAATGGGGGCCAAGTGCCGAAGCCATTCTGTTCGCTGCTGCGCGTTTGGATCATGTTAATTCAATGATCAAACCAAACCTTGATAGCAACAAATGGGTCCTGTCAGACAGGTTTTGCGACAGCACGCGTGCCTATCAAGGCTTAACAGGTGGTGTGCCCGAAGAGTTGATAGACGCATTGGAAACCTTAGCGCTAAATGGCGCGACGCCTGATCTCACGATCCTTATTGATATGGATCCCGAACTTGCCTTTGAACGGGTACGTAAGCGCGCAGCCGAGGACGGCCTAAATCTGCCGCCAGATCGGTACGAAAAAGAAAACATCGAATGGCATCGACGCTTGCGCCGAAATTTCCTAGATATTTCCCGCGCAAATGAAGATCGATTTGTTGTTGTTGATGGCACTCAAAACGTCAACCGGATGGAAAAAGACATCTGGAGCAAAGTTACAGCGCGCTTCCCCGAATTGGTGAACTAAATGGCGGAAATTGATTATCCCGCCCACGCTGATCAGTTGATAGGTGTGCCGCCGCCTGAAATGCAGCAAGTGTTGCACGGCCATGCAGATGCGCAGCATCAGTTATTGGAAGCCTACAATAATGGCAAGCTGCACCATGCTTGGTTGATCGCGGGCCAAAAAGGTATTGGCAAATCTACATTTGCATTTGATATCGCTCGTAAACTTTTTACGCTTAGCGGAAATGAGACGCCTGAACGTGTAGCGGAAATGGTAGCGACCGGTGCGCACCCAAACTTAAAAGTCATTCGCCGCGCGTTCAATCATAAAACCGGAAAGTTTGCAGCGCAGACGGGTGTTGAAGTCGTTCGTGATGCGATGAGGTTTTTCCAAACCAGTGCCGCCATACAAGGTTTACGCGTTTGCATTGTCGATAGCATTGACGACCTAAACGCAAACGCCGCCAACGCACTTCTTAAAACACTTGAAGAACCGCCCGCAAATGCATTGTTTTTATTAACCTGCAACCAGTTGGGCCGAACACTCCCAACCATCCGCTCAAGATGTCGTTTGCTGCGCCTTGGTGTGCTTTCTGATCAAGATGTGGCAGCTGTCGTAAAACAAATTGTGGGCCCCGAGGCGCAAGGGCAATTGCCGTCAATATTGGAAATTGCAAGGGGACGTCCGCGCAAGGCACTCGAAGCGGTTATGGCGTCATCTGATCCAACATTGCAGGCACTTGGCATGTGGTTGCAACAACCAACGCCCGCAGGCGATGGGCAGTTATTACAATTGGGGGCATCTATTGCCCAATCAAAAGACGAAGCCGTGTGGCCAATGGCTCTGGAAATGCTAGAGAATGCCATCGCATGGCGCATCAAGCATCTTGCCATAACCGACAGACAAAACCCTGTGCTTGCCAAGGCTTTATCTGTATGGGAAAAGACAGGCGAACAGCTGCGTGATCAGGCCGTTTTCAACCTCGACAAGAAACAAACAATTATCATGATATTGGACGCGATCTGTGATTTGGATCGGATTGCGCCCATAAACTTTGAACCGAGCACATGACCGACAAGACTTATTACATCACCACCGCAATTCATTACCCAAACGGCGTTCCACACATTGGCCACGCATACGAGATGGCCGGGACCGACGCGATGGCGCGGTTTAAGCGGCTCGACGGCTATGATGTTCGGTTTTTGACCGGTACAGATGAGCACGGCATCAAAATGGCGCAGACAGCTGAAGCGCAAGGTATTTCTCCGAAAAAACTTGCTGACATCAATTCAGCGCAGTTTCGTCGCCTGGCCGAGGCCCTAAACCTTTCAAATGACGTGTTTATTCGCACCACCGAAAGCCGTCACCACGAAGCCAGCCAAGCCATTTGGAACAAGATGTTAGCCAATGGCGACATTTATGAAGGCAAGTATGCGGGCTGGTATTCAGTGCGTGATGAAGCCTATTATGATGAGAGCGAGCTTTTTGAAGGTGAGGGGGACGAAAAAATCTCTCCTCAGGGGACCCCTGTAGAGTGGGTGGAAGAAGCCAGTTTTTTCTTCCGTCTTTCAGCGTTCGGTGATCGGCTGCTCAAGCTTTATAAAGACAATCCCGATTTCATCGGCCCAGCTTCACGCAAAAACGAGATTACCTCGTTTGTGAACTCAGGTCTGAACGATCTATCCATTTCACGCACCACCTTTGATTGGGGCATTCCTGTGCCTGATGTTGACGGTCACGTTATGTATGTTTGGGTTGACGCGCTCACCAACTACTTGACGGGTGTTGGCTATCCCAATGTGGACAGCGAAGATTTCAAAAAGTATTGGCCAGCGGACGTCCATGTAATCGGCAAAGACATAATCCGTTTTCACGCCGTTTATTGGCCTGCATTCCTTATGTCTGCGGGCATTCCGCTGCCGAAACGCGTGTTTGCACATGGCTTTTTGACCAATGACGGGCAAAAAATGTCAAAGTCATTGGGTAATGTGGTTGATCCATTTGAAATTATTGATGAATTTGGCGTGGACGCCGTTCGTTTCTTCTTCCTGCGTGAAATAAACTTCGGCAATGATGGCGATTATGGCCGCGAAAAATTTATCAACCGATGCAATGCTGATTTGGCGAATGATTTTGGCAACTTGGCCCAACGTTCACTATCGATGATCGCCAAAAATTGCGAAGGCATCGTGCCAACACCCGGCGAGTTCACACAGGATGATCTAGCCCTTTTGAAGGCCTGCGAAAACGCCGTCAAAGTTGGGCGCAAGGCGATTGACCGAAACCATGTTCATGCCGCCGTTGCAGTGGTTTGGGACGTTGTGGGTGAAGCAAATCGCTATTTTGCAAACGCTGAACCATGGGCGCTGAAAAAGACAGATCCAGAGCGGATGAAAACTGTGCTTTACGTCACAGCAGAAGCAATCCGCCGCTTGGCCATTCAAGCACAAGCGATTGTGCCGGATTCTGCGGCAAAGTTTCTGGATCTCCTGGCTATTGCAGACGACAAACGTCAATTCGCTCAGGTGAACGATGAAAATATGATCGCGCCCGGCACACAATTGCCGGCGCCAACACCAGTATTCAAGCGTTTCGACAAAGAAGCTTAAGGCGCAGATTATGTTGGTTGATAGTCATTGCCACCTCGATTTTGACGCACTTCAGGAAGACTTTGTTGGCGTCATGCAGCGCGCAAAAGATGCAGGTGTTGATCGAATGGTCACCATCTGCACGCGCGTCAAAAAATTTGATCAGGTCCGTCTGATTGCCGAACAGAATGAGAATGTGTTTTGTTCTGTCGGTACACATCCGCACAATGCAGATGAAGAACTCGACATCAGTGTCGAGCAATTGATCGAACTGTCTGAACACCCAAAATGCGTGGCAATCGGCGAGGCGGGGTTAGACTACCATTACGACAATGCGCCCCGCGAGGCGCAAGAAATTGGCTTTCGTCGCCATATCGCAGCGGCCCGTGCAACCCAATTGCCGCTTGTTATACATGCCCGCTCTGCGGACGAAGATACGATCAAAATCTTGCGCGAAGAAACTGCAAATGGCGCTTTTCCATTTGTGCTGCACTGTTTTACCGCGGGGCTTGAATTGGCAAAAACTGGCGTTGAATTGGGCGGTTACGTCTCGTTTTCAGGCATTTCGACATTTAACTCTGCCCAAACTATACGCGACGCAGCGCATGCCATTCCAATCGACCGGATATTGGTTGAAACTGATGCGCCATATCTTGCGCCTGTTCCACACCGCGGCAAATCGAACGAGCCAAGTTTTGTGCGCCACACTGCAGAATACCTTGCTGCGGATCTTGGGGTTGATTATGAAACATTTGCGGCAACCACAACCGCAAATTTCGACAGATTGTTTTCCAAGGCAGCTCAATGAATTCTGGGCAGAAAATTGAAGTCACAATCCTTGGCTGCGGCTCATCTGGCGGCGTACCGCGCGTCGGCGGTAATTGGGGCGACTGCGACCCCAATAACCCAAAAAACCGACGTCGACGCTGCTCGCTGTTGATAAGTGCAACGGGTGAAAATGGTGGCCAAACGAATGTCATCATAGATACAGGCTGCGATATTCGTGAACAGTTACTCGACGCGGGCATAAGCAGCGTTGATGCAGTGTTTTACACCCATGATCATGCGGACCATACACACGGCATCGACGATTTGCGCGTCCTCGCTCTAAATGATCGCAAGCGTGTTGAAGTTTACGCAAACCGCCCGACACTTGAACGCTTAAAAAGTGCATTTGGATATTGCTTTCAAGCGCCCAGCGGCAGTCCGTATCCTCCAATACTCAACGCAAACGAAATTGACAGCGGTGGGATAATCACAATTGACGGCGAGGGTGGCCCCATCACCCTGCACGCCTTCAATCAAGAACACGGCAACATCAAGTCACTGGGCTTCAGAATTAAGAACATGGCGTATTCCTGTGACGTCTCCGACATTCCCAAATCATCATTCGAGCATCTCAAAAATCTCGATGTTTGGATTATAGACGCGCTGCGCCGTACACCGCACCCAAGCCATTTCTCACTTGAAGATGCTTTGCACTGGATCGAAAGATTTGAGCCAAAACAAGCATACCTAACCAATATGCACATTGACCTAGACTATCAAACCGTCTTGGCCGAAACCGCTGAAAATGTCCAACCTGCATATGATGGCTTGAATTTCGTGATCAGCGGATAAAAGAAGTTCAGGACGGTCGCAATAAATGTGATTGACCATCTACTTCACCAACCCAGACCAACGCCCAACACTTATATCAAATAATGTTCCATAATATATATTATGCGAATGTTGGATATAACTGGGTGCGCGCTACCTTGAAGCGCGACTTTTGTTTGAAAACAATGTGTTATCAAACAGGAGGAATATATCATGGGCACCAATTACACACAAATCACACTCGAAGAACGACGCAAGATCGAACGTTGGAGACATGCTCGCGTATCTGTTGACGAAATGGCTCGAGTATTAAACCGCCACCGATCTACGATTTTTCGAGAGTTAAGACGCAATCATTTCTTTGATGCTGAGATGCCAAAAGTTGTTGGCTATTTTGGCGTCACTGCCAACATGATGACGTGTGAACGTCGCACCAAGCAGCGTAAACTGTATCGCTATCCTGCGCTATGTGAGACAATTATTGAGCGCGTCAAGCATGGCTGGACACCAGAGCAAATCGCCAATCGCATGATCTTTGAAAATGTGGTTCCGCGTGTCTGCCAGGAAACGATCTATCGCTACATCTATTCCAAAGAAGGCATCAAACAGGAACTGTGGTGGTATTTGCCCAATCATCGCAAGTCCCGTTTACCGCGACGTGCGCGGAAGAAACTACCGTCCAAATTTCATCGTGATGTCAGTATTTTGTTTCGACCTGATGCAGTTGCCCGTCGCACCCAATTTGGCCATTGGGAAGGTGATTTAATGCTGTTCAAGCAGCACTTTGGGCAAGCCAATGTTACATCTCTCGTAGAACGCGTTAGCCGATTTGCTGTCTTACTGAAGAACAAGAGCAAACACACAAAACCTGTCATGCACAAGGTAACAGATGCGCTGAGGTCCCTACCCCTGATTGCGCGGCGGTCCATTACGTTCGACCGTGGCACCGAATTTGTATCCTGGCCGCATCTTCAGTCAGAGATTGGTACACAAGCGTGGTTCTGCGATCCGTCAGCGCCTTGGCAAAAAGGCTCGGTGGAAAACACAAACCGCCGCGCTCGAAGATGGCTACCACGCGAGCTCAATGTAAAAACGCTCTCAGATCATGATTTGAAGATGATCTGTGAGCGTCTCAATCAAACGCCGAGAAAATGCTTAGGTTGGAAGACGCCCGCTGAAGGGTTCAAAGAAAAAATGCTGGAGGAAACCAAATGATCCCCCTACTCTTACAGAAACAAAAGTCGCAGTTCGGTCAGCGCTCACAATTCGCCAACACAGGAAATAGGCACTTTGCTCCTCACTATCCCTGCAAAAAATGCGGCAACCAGAGCACCAAAGCGGGAAACGCGATCAAAATTGCAATCCGCAAAAGCTCGGCACCAAAAAACGGAATCACACCCTTAAAGGTTTCGCCCATAGGCGTGTCTTTGGCGATGGATGAAATGACAAACACATTCAGCCCAACTGGCGGTGTGATCAGGCCTAATTCCACAACAATAAGTGCTAGAATGCCGAACCATATTTTGAGGTCATCGCTACTCATGCCAAAGCCAGACCCTGCCGCAAGTTGAAAATCTCCGCCGTTTAATTCGAGCAAAACAGGCCAGAAAAACGGGATGGCGAGCAAAATCATAGAAAGCGAATCCATCAAGCAGCCTAGGGCAATTAGCGACAGCAACAAGATTGCAAGAATAACAAATGGCGGAAGCCCGGAACCAACCATCCAGTCTGCCATGGCTTGTGGCACCCCTGCTCTGGACATAAATATCTTGAGCATCTCGGCACCGAGCAAAATCAAATAGATCATGCCCGACGTTTTGGCCGTCTCCTTCAACGCCTGTCCAAGTTCCTTGAACTTTAACTGGCCCCGCAAAGTGCCGTACGCCCATACGAGCAACACACCTACCGCAGCCGCTGGTGTAGGATTAAACAGCCCAAAATAAATGCCGCCAATTACAAATCCAAAAATGACCAGCACCGGCACCATGCCAATTGTGGCGGCAATCCATTCCTTGCGCGCAACCGAAGTGCCTTGTGGCGCGGATCCAGGAAAAATGCGCACATAGACCGCAATCGTGATCAAAAACAAAATTACAGCCAGAACACCCGGCACAAAGGCGGCCATAAACATTGTAACAATGTTCGCTTCAACAATAATCGAGTAGACGATTAAAACCACAGAAGGTGGAATGAGAATGCCAAGCACGCCGCCGGCTGCCAATGTGCCCGTGGCTAACGCACCGGAATATTTTTGTTTTTGTAATTCGGGCAGTGCCACGTTGCCCATGGTCGAAGCTGTTGCCAGTGACGACCCGCAAACGGCACCAAACCCAGCGCATGCAGCCACAGCGGCCATTGCCGTGCCGCCGCGAAGCCAGCCAAACCAAGCACGTGCCGCCCTAAACAAATCGCGGCTTAGCCCTGCCCTGGTAGCTAAAGCTCCCATCAGCACAAACATCGGCAGAACGGACAGGTCATAAATTGAAAACTGACCATAGGCCAAATTTTTCAACTGGCTCATGAATATGTCGCCACCATTGAGCAGCGTCACGCCTATGCCACCAACCAAAATCATCGCATAGGCAATGGGCATCCGAATAACGATCAGCCCGACCAAAGCGCCAAGGCCCGCAAAGCCAATGAGGAGCGAGTTCAACATGCTAATGTGGCTTCCTCAAATCGGACAAATTACCAAAACCCGTCAGCAGTGCAGCGACACTAAGTAGTGCCAACGATACCAAGTTCACGGCGTAGACTATCCACTGCGGGAACCCCAAAATTGATGTGGTGTAGCCGTAATTGAGCTGATCAAGCATGCCAAGGCTCATCCGCCACAGCAATAAGGTTGAGAACCCGAACGCCACCACCGAACCAAGCAACTTGAAAAACGCAATCGTGCGCGGCAACGCGCCAGACGAAAAAATGTCCGCGCTAACGTTCGCTCCCATCAATTGGCAATAGGGCAGAAACGCAAAAACAGCGACGGCAACACCAACTTGCGTCAACTCAAAGTCACCCGGAAAAGGTTGAGAAAACAATGCGCCAACCACCGATAGGCCATTGATCGCTACAACGCCCAAAAGCATCATTCCGCCGAGCATCGCCCAAATCGTTATGGCCTGCTGGGCGTAAGTCACCGCTCGATTGTGTTGTTTTTTAAAGTCCACTTTATGCGCCAGAATAGAGTTGCAGGTTGTCGTGCGAGATCACTTGCTCATAGCTTTATATCAGCTACCAATCATTTCCAACGGCGCTGTTCGCTCAATCGTTGTTTAGCGACCTCACGGTCAACAAAGCACCATCCAACATTTCGCCTTTTTCGTCCTGCAATGCTGCTTCGCGCAACCGTCTGATCCAATCCGATGCATCTGAGCGGCCCTTTAAGTCTGTCAGCGCACCCAACACCCGGTCGAATTTTGATTGGCCGCGCACATGGGTGTCGCTATAGCCTTTGATGAGGCGGCGGCAATTGATGATTTCAACGGCTAGATCATAGTCTTGATTTGCGAGAGACAGTCCCAGTTCGAACCATTCTGTCATGTGTTTGGTCTCAACTTGGTGCCTCAGCAATCCACGCCGCCAGGGGCGCAGGCCGCCAATGACCCATAGCATCAAAAAGCCTGATAATCGGTCGGTTCTGATCCGACGGCCATGATTGATCACCTTGTCGATCGCAGCTCCAAGCTTGGGACGTGTTTCAATGAAGTGCCCGAGGTGTGTCGGCATGGTGCCACAAAACTCCTCAACCCGAGGGTGAAAAAATTCGGTAAGGTGCAACACCGCGCCAGATTTTACACCCACTTCATTTTTCACTCGCTGATAACGCGAGGATCGGGTTTTGATATCTGCCACCCGGATCATGTCATCGTAACAAAATGCATTGGCCAAATGTTTGGCAACAGCGTTCGAGAGGGCAAAATCCTTTTGCGCATTGTCTAGTGCAATGGCGCGATCTAGCTGATCCAAATAGTCTTGGCCATAGGCGACGTCCTGATAATCAACCACGTTCTTTAAACCGCGCTTGGCAAAATCTTGCACTGGTTCTGGCAGGTTAGAAACACGGGTCAGCAAAGCATCCCATTGCTTCATTTTCTTGGCGGGGCCGCGCACCTTCAATTGGGCGGGTGCGGCTTTATCATCGACCAGCAATTCTTCGCTCTGGTTCTCCGAAGAATTGGCTTTGTCATAGGCCAAACCAAAAGCGCGAAGGCTTGCGTCAACGCCACGTCCTGAGGCGCGAATGGTTTCTTCAAATCCTTTACGATCAAACGGCAAAGCGCCCGATCCCGCAAGCGCGCCAAATAGGCTCGCTGAAATCATCGACCCGGCATCAACCGCCATTTTTTCCATATCAAAAGCGATGAAGCGCAGGGCCGCGCCTGCCACGCGTTGATAGACATCGTCCGATGATACGCGCCCATCACCGGGGACGATCTTTTCAGATACGGCAGCGATCCGATGGGATGAGGTGATCAAGGTGGTGCGGTTTGGGGTGACAAATCCGCGGGTGACCGCACGTCCAGCTTCCATCAATTCAGACGAGATCAAAATGTCCACATCTCCATCCGAAGGGGACAAAGAAAACACCGGCAGTCGATCCGACTTTTTGCACATTTCAACATAATAAATGGTGGCGCCAGTGCGTTGGGCAACCCCGGCAACGGAGGTGGATTGCACCGCATAGCCATTGCTTTCCGCCACCGCAACGATCCAGTTCGACAGCACGCCGCCGCCCTGCCCGCCAACCGCCAAAATGGCCAGCTTGATAATTTTATTATCGTCTGCGGACTGCTGATCGATCATGTTCAAATTGTCCATCTTAGGCGTCCTCAAAATTCAAGCGGTTGCCCTCACGCCGGGCTTGCAGAAAGCCAATGACAGCGCGTCGAACATTTTCGGCAAAACGCGCCCAGCCTTTTGGGTTGTGCAGCACATCAGCGCGATAAAAGGATGGACAAAGCACCGCCGCATCGGCCACTTCACCACAGTTGCCACAACCCACACAGGTCTGATCAATGGAAGCCACAGGGTCGTCCCGCATCGGGTCATCAAGTTTTTTCACCGATAAAGACGGACAGCCCGAAAGCCGCATGCAGGCATGATCGCCAGTGCAAATATCTTCATCAATGCCAAATCGCGGTTTTGAAATTGGATCGCCATTGGCAATGGCTTTTGCAATCAATGGTTTTTCCCGCCGCTGCAAATTCAACATGCATTCGGACGAAGCCACAATGACTTTTGGCCCCTTTTCGGGTGTGGTCAGCGCCTCGCGCAGAATGTCGCGCATTTTGGTGACTTCATAGGTGTTATCCAACTGGCGCACCCACTTCACGCCCATGCCTTTTACCGCTTCGGTAATCGGATGTTTGGTGGATTTTGATCGGTTGGTGGCGCGGGACGACAAGATATCTTGCCCGCCTGTTGCCGCCGAATAATAATTATCGACAATAACGATCACACCATCATTTTGATTAAAGACCGCGTTGCCAATCGAAGAGGTTAAGCCATTGTGCCAAAAGCCACCGTCGCCGACAAAAGAGATTGAGCGTTTGGTGGCGTCCGGCGAATTAAGGGCCGAGACGGATGCGGGGCCAAGGCCATAGCCCATTGTGGTGGCACCCAATTCAAACGGCGGCATCACCGAGAATAAATGGCAGCCAATATCCGAAGCAATATGGTGCGGGCCCAATTCTTGTTCGACCAATTTGGTGGCGGCAAAAATCGGCCGCTCGGGGCAGCCGGTGCAAAAGCCCGGTGGTCGTGCAGGCACTAAATCCAGCAATTCAGAAACAGCGGTTGGGTCCACCACGTCATTGGGGGCTAAAACTTGACTTGGCAACATCTCCGGTGCGCAGGATTTTAGAAAAGCGGCAATGCCGTCAAACAACACTTTGCCGGTATATTCCCCGGCCATGGGCAAGACGTTCTTGCCGCTGATCTTAATCCGGTGACCTGCCTTATAAAGCATGGCCGAAAAGGCCTGTTCTAAATAGTCGGGCTGGCCTTCTTCCACGATCAGCACATTGTCTTTATCCGCACAAAAATCCAAAAACTCATCTTCAATCAATGGGTAAACGGCATTCAACACATAAAGCGGCACTTGGGTTTCACCAAACGTGTCCGCTAGGCCGAGGCGCTGCAAGGCGCGGATTACGCTATTATACATGCCGCCTTGCAAAACAATGCCAAGCTTTGACGCATCAGGGCCAAAGAACTCATTGATCTTGTTAGATTTGATATAATCAATCGCGGCGGGCAACCGTTTTTCGATTTTCTCTTTTTCATGCAGGTAAGAGGCTGGTGGCAAAACAATGCGTTTTGTGTCGCGCTTGGGGTTGGCCAAAGCATCAGCCACACTCATAGGCGGTGCCACATTGTCTTTGGTGGTGAAATGGCCGTGCACATGGCACGAGCGTATGCGCACCAAAAGCATTACCGCGGTATTTGAAGCTTCAGACAGCTCAAAACCTGTTTCAACCGCACTTACGATGGAGGGTAGGTTGGGGCGCGGATCAAGCAGCCAGACTTGGCTTTTCATGGCAAAAGCGTGGCTGCGCTCCTGCATGATGGAAGAGCCTTCGCCATAGTCTTCGCCAACAATAATCAGCGCCCCACCTGTCACCCCGCCAGAAGCGAGATTGGCCAACGCATCGGACGCAACATTTGTCCCAACGGTCGATTTAAACGTCGCGGCCCCGCGAATGGGATAATGCACAGATGCGGCCAACATGGCGGTGGCGGTGGCTTCTGATGCACTGGCTTCATAATGCACCCCCAGCTCACCCAAAATGTCCTGCGCATCGGCCAAAACATCCATCAAGTGGGAAATGGGCGCGCCTTGATAGCCCCCCACATAACCCACACCGCACTGCAGCAATGCCTTGGTGATGGCCAAAATTCCCTCGCCGGAAAAATCTTCCCCTGCGCCTAAACGCAGTTTTTCCACTTCTTCGACGAAGGACCGCTCGGCCATACATAACTCCTTGATGTAGTTACGCCGCGCGGTTCAGCGCGACGGTTTCTTAAATCTCGTGTTGCCGAATATTCTTCAGCATCTTGTGCAAAGTGTTTATAAGCGCAGCGTATTCTGCCTGATCAATGTCTTTAAACATGGCCGAAAATGCTGCTTCCATTGCTGGCCATGACTTGTTGAACTCGGCCCGTCCTTTATCGGTCAGCGAAACATTCTTGACACGACTGTCTTGTTCAGACGCTGCCCGCTTCACCAACCCCTGCTCTTCCAAACCGTCCAGCGTCCGGCTCATGGTAGACTGTTCAATCACTGCATAAATGGCCAAGTCGTTCACATTGATAGTTTCCATCACCGACAGAACTGCCATTGCGCGGGCTTGAGGAACAGTAAGTCCTTGTGATTTCAAGTCGCCACGCAGTGTATGGTTGTACCGACCCATGATGCGGTTCATCAGATAGGGTGCAAACTGCTGCAGTCCGATTTCACCAAGGGTTTCCACCCTCGCCGGTTTTGATTGATTATCGTGGTCGATCACAGTTTTTCTCCAAACAAATGCTGCCCCAACCTGTTACTCAATGTTGTGCCTGTTTCCAAAAGCAAATCACATGGTGGCACCTCAACTGATCACATTTCAGCTGCTTGAAGCAAAACATGACCAGTTGAAGTTAAATGCTAGACCCAAACGAGGTTCCGTTTAGCTTTTCGGCACCAACGCCAAAACACGTGTTGGACTACCAGTCCCATGTTTGATTTTTAGCGGCGCAGCAATCAGCGTTGCCCCTTTTGCCGGCAACCGATCAAGGCCGGACAAACTCGCAAGCCCGTATCGATTGGCCTTATGCATCAGGCTATGTGCCGGAAATGGTGGCTCCATACCGCCCGCTTGACCTGCATCCGTCCCAATTGTTTCACTGCCCCAGCCAATGGCGCCGGTCGAAATAATGTATTCGATTGCTTCAGCTGTTGGCCCAGGCGTATGTGGCCCCGTTTCATCTGCATTTAAAAAATCAACTTCTGATCCGTTGCGCTTGTACCAATCTGTGCGCATAACCACCCACTCACCTGTTTTGATGGCGCCGTGCTCAGCTTCCCAAGCTTTGATGTGATCAGATGTCAGCAAAAAATCAGAATCTGCGGCAGCTTCTTTTGAACAATCTATTACGTTCACAGGTGCGACAAAATTCTTAGGCGCAATCGTATCTGTTGCACCGTCCGCATAGTCTTTGCCCGTAATCCAGTGGATCGGAGCGTCGAAATGTGTGCCGGAATGTTCACCAACTTTCAGCCAGTTCCACGCCCACCAAGGACCTTTATCGTCATACTCTGAAATTGAATGTATCTCGATTTTTGGCGTATCAACCGCCAATTCAGGTGGCAGTTTAAGCAGTGGTGTTTCCGGTCCCAATACCGCTGATAGATCCACCACTTCAATCTCGCCACTCAACAACAGTTCGCCAAATTGTCCCAAAAGTTCACTTGTGCTCATGTGCATACCCTCCCGTATTTGCACGAACGCTAACACGTTCCAATTAGTCGTCAAGTATAATTATATGCATTTGCAGATAATTGTGTGCGTTCCTCAGTTATGCAGCACATAATTTCAATGCAAATGAATGAAAACCTCGCAGGTAGCACAAAAAACATAGCCATGCCCGATCCGTTCGGAAATAGAATTGTTAGCTTTGCTCCTTCAGCAACTCAGCCAATTCAATCGTTGCGGCCATGCTGGTGACGACGCCGGGTGACAATCGCAAAATAGGTCCCCTACAGTCGGCATATAGATCGCGTGCTCTCATTTCTTCCAAAAAGGCAGTCGATTCATCACTGTTCGCAAACCGAACCATCACGCTGCCGCCACGCTCAGCCTCACCCCTGGGGGAAATCAACTGCAAGTTGCTTTGATCAATGGCATTCAGGATCACTTCGCAAAGTCTCCGATTGTGGCCCAACAATGCGGCCTCATCTAAAGCTGCATGCCACTTGAGGGCGGGCACAGTAGATGCAGCTGAAACGATACTAGGAGTACCATTGTCAAAACGCCGTATGTCATCGGCATAGGCAAAAGTATCCAGGCTCCAATTAAATGGATTGTCTTGGCTAAACCAACCACGCACCTCTGGTTGACAGTCCTTTATGAGATCAGGGCGAACATAAAGAATGCCTGCTCCCGGCGTTCCGCACATCCATTTCAAGCTCGTCGAAATGGCAAAATCTACTACTGGTTCCACTACTGAATAAGGAAGCAATCCAGCCGCTTGGGTTATATCAACCCCAACCAAGCTTCCCATTGCCCGCCCATGGGCGACTAGCCGCTCCAAATTGCTTTTGTGCGACGTTGTTGAACTTACCCAAGTGATGAGGGCCAGCGCGACGTCGCTATCCCATTGCGCAATAAAGTCAACATCTGCAACCCAGCTTGCGCCTTGGCGTAGGGCTACGGTTTCAAGTTTAAACCCCAATCTTTTCTGAAGGCCCTTTAGCAAGAAGTGGTTGGATGGAAAGCAATCTTCCGCAACCAACACTTTTTTGCCTTTAAGCAATTCAGCGGGCAATGATGTAATCAACATATGCATTGCTTGGGTCACATTTTCACAACTAGTGACGGCCCCAGCTTCCGCCTTTATCAATTCGCTCCATAGGCGAATGAATTCAGCACGCTGCTCGAGCAAATAACCCCACTGTTGATCATTTATGGCGCTCCAAACTTGCGCAAAACGGCTTGCGGATTCGGCCAGGTCTTTACCCTTTTCTGGGTATTGTCCGATTGAGTGGTACAGGAAATACCCGTCATTTCTAGTTGCGCTACGATCTTCCATCATTCCCCTGCAATATCTGCTCTTGTACGGTTTTGGCCAAGGCTTCGTGGTTCATAAACCGCTAATAAATTTCCAAATCCCTCAACTCCAGTTGACGAGATTACGTTCTTATCGTATACAGAAATTGAGATACTACAAGCTTAAAGCATCTTCAATAACTAAAAATGCTAGTGTCTTGGGGATTTTTGCAAAGTTGATGTGGTAATAATCGTATACAGTTGTCTGTGCGCGCTACCAGCGAAAGAGGAAGCCTGATCTGAATGCCGAAGTCCAAAAAAACCACAACAACCGCCGGAACACGCAACCAAAGCACACAGATTCATGACGTGTTGATGGGCCGAATGCAGCGTGGCGAAATCGTTCCAACAACACGATTGGTCGATACAGCGGTGGCAGAAGAATTTGGGGTTTCACGCATGCCAGCGCGTGATGCACTTATGCGCCTGTCTCATGAAGGGTACCTTGAAGCAACAACACGCGGCTTTGTTTTGCCGCGCATGTCTCATGTAGAAATCTTGGAAACCTTCGATCTGCGCCGTTTGCTGGAACCGCGCGCAGCCGCCCTCGCCGCACATGCGATCACAGATGAAGAAATTGCGGCCCTAAACCGGACGTTAGTTGAAGCACGGGTCGCAACAGAAGCGGGCAATTCCGAACTGCTGTTCAAAGCCAGCGAACGTTTTAGAAATGGTTGGATTTCTGCCATTCCAAACGGTTCGCTTCGAAAAGCGATCCAAAGGTACATGACGCAAGTTCAAGCTGTGCGAATGTTGACTTTTGTTGATCCCAAAAACCACCCGCTAATTACCTCAGGCAATACAGAGCTGTTTGAGGCATTTTCAACCCACAACGCAATCGCGGCTTTTGATAGCATTACCCGCTTTGTTTATGTGGGCGAAAGCGCCTACTTGGCCGCGCTAAAACAAAAAGAACAGACCAAAATCAACGCCGCAAGCACAGCATAGCGGCGATTTATATATGCGTGATAGGGAGCGCGAGCAATGAGTGAAGTAAGAGCAGAAGTCCGTCTGCCAACAAAAGACCTGAGTAAGGATCTACCGTTTTTTACTAAAACGTTAAAAATGCGCTTGGATATGATTTATCCAGCCGACAATCCCGAAGTCGCCGTGCTTTCAGGACATGGATTGCGCGTGCGGATAGAAAAAAATGCGTCTGAGGCACCTGGCACTCTTCGAATTCTCACTGACGACCCAAGTCTTTTTGCGGATGGCGCAACCGTGCTAACAGCGCCAAACGGCACCAAGATCGAGATTGACGAACTCAATCCGCCACTCGTGTTGCCAGAAACAGAGCATGCTTTTGTCGTGCGCAAACTTGCGGATCAAGCGCCTTGGGTGATTGGCCGTGCAGGTATGGCATATCGTGATTTGGTCCCTTCCCGCCTTGGCGGCGCAATGATTGCATCTCACATCCGTGTGCCTGACGGCCCGGTGCCAGACATGGTGCACTTCCACAAAGTTGGTTTTCAGCTGATCTTTTGTATTCGCGGCTGGGTTGACGTTTTGTACGAAGATCAAGGTGATGTGCGCCGTCTACATGCTGGGGATTGTTTTATCCAACCGCCTACCATTCGCCACCGCGTAATGCATGCTGCGGAGGGTATTGAGGTGATAGAAATAGGCGTTCCGGCTGCACATATTACAGAAATTGATCATGAAATGACACTGCCTACCCCAACCTCTCGACCAGATAGAGAATGGGACGGTCAGCGCTTCGTGCATAGCTTGGGAAAGGAAGGAACCTTTGTTCCGTTCCGCATTCCTGGATTTGAGGCCCGAGACACAACCATCAATGAGAACACCAAAGGCGTGGCGTGCGTAAAAGTGGCCCGCCCCACTGGCGGGGAAACCGTGTGGACAAAACACAATGGCGATATTGTTTTCAATTTCGTGATGTCTGGGGAAATGACATTGGAAGGTGAAGACAAAGACCCATACCGACTGACCCAAGGCGATGCATTTGTGATTCCGCCGGGCATGTCCACGCGTTACACCGATCCAACACAAGAACTACAACTGCTCGAAGTCAATCTGCCGGGCGAGTTTGATACAGAACTGCTTTAGTTAGAGCATTTGCCGAAAAAATGCGGCATGGCTTGAATGATAGGGTTTCCAAGGGAGGAAAATATGAGAAAACTAACCACACTACTGGCAACTGCTGCATTGCTATCCAGCACTGCATTAGCAACCTCAAACGACACCAAAGTAGGCGTTTTGATGGACATTACAGGTCCGATCGCCAACTTTATTCCACCGTTGCAAAACGCCACCAATTTGGCCATCAAACAGGTCAACGAACAAGGCGGTTTGCTCGATGGAAATGCCGTGGCTGTTTTTGGCGACACCACTGGCACATCGCAAGGCGCAGTTGATGCGGCGCAAAAACTGGTCAACATCGAAAACGTGCCAATTGTTATGGGTGCCCTCATGTCCGGCACCACAATTGCCGCGGCTGAAGCTGTGTTTATTCCGTCAGGCGTTGTTCAATTGTCGCCAACAGCTACCTCTCCGGCCATGACTGATTTAAACGATAATGATCTGGTTTATCGCATCGTGCCATCTGACAATTACCAAGGCGAAATTCTGGCCAAAATGGTTTTAGAGGCAGGCATCGATAAAGTCTCAGTGACATATGTAAACAACGACTATGGCGTTGGAATCGGTCAAACATTTATCGCCGCATATAAGGCTGCTGGCGGTGAAATTGTTGCCGAAACCAAGCACGAGGAAAAGAAAGATTCTTACCGCTCAGAACTCGCCAGCTTGGCGAAAGACGGCGCTCAAGCTTTGGTTGTTATTGCCTATGCAGGCGATTCAGGCGGCAAAATTGTCAAACAAGCTGCAGAAGGTGGGCTGTTCACACGCTTCGTTGGAACCGACGGATTGCGCGACGAATTGTTGATCCAAAATGTTGGACCCGAAATCTTAAGCACATCGTTTTTCTCTTCTCCAACATCACCGGGCGAAAACCCTGCTCAATCAACATTGCATGATGCTTACAACGCTGAATATGGCGATGGTGCAGACAAAGCATTTGTTGATCAAACCTACGATGCGACTTTCCTCACACTGTTGGCGATTGAAAAAGCCGGCTCAACCGACCGCAGCAAAATGGCTCAAGCTTTGCGTGATGTTGCATCTGCGCCTGGCGTGAAAGTTGGTCCTGGTGAATGGGACAAGGCTAAAACGCTCATCGCAGCGGGCACCGATATTGACTATGATGGTGCCGGTGGCAGCTATGACTTTGACGCAAATGGCGACGTTAGCGGCTTTATCGGCAAGTTTGTGGTTGATGGCGATAGCTACAAACAAGTCGAAATCGTTCAGTAGCAGAACGATAGGTCAAGTTTGTGATCAAACTCGCAAATATCTGCGTCAATTTTGGCGGCTTACGCGCAATCGATGATGTAAGCTTTGAAATTGACGCAGGACGCATCACAGGGCTTATCGGTCCAAATGGTGCGGGGAAAACCACCGCCTTCAATGTTATTGCAGGCGCTATTAAACCAACATCAGGTCAAGTTCTGCTTGACGGCAAAGAGATCACAGACCTCAAACCGCACGACCGCGCCAATCGCGGGCTCGCGCGTACGTTCCAAATTCCACATGAATTTACAAAACTGACTGTACTCGAAAACCTCATGGCGGCTGCATCTGCGCCCGTGGGGGAAAATGTATTCAACGTTGTGTTCCGACCCAGCGCCTATCGGGCTGAGGAGCGTGTTGTTTACGACACCGCTCGCGACACAATTAAACTATTAGAACTCGACCATGTACGCGACGAGAAGGCTGGCAACTTATCAGGTGGCCAAAAGAAACTTGTCGAACTAGGGCGCGCGCTTATGCGTGATCCAAAAATCATTCTGCTCGACGAGATTGGCGCAGGGATCAACCGCACGCTGTTGGGTAAATTGGCAGACAAATTGAAATTGCTAAATCGAGAACGCCAACTCACCTTCTTCTTGATCGAACATGATTTGGACTATGTATCCAAGCTTTGTGATCACGTATTGGTTATGGCGCAGGGCAAATTACTCACCCAAGGCAGCGTTGAGGACGTGCGTCAAGACGACCGTGTTATCGAAGCTTATTTTGGCGGTGGAAAATATGAGGCCCAGTCATGAGCGAGCTACTAGACGTAAACGAGCTGACAGCCGGATATGGTGGAGCCGCGATTATTGATGGCATTTCGTTTGATGTACTAACAAACGAAATCGCCGTAATTCTTGGCCCCAATGGCGCGGGCAAATCAACAGTGCTCAAAACCATTTTCTCCCTAACCAGCGTCATTAGCGGCAGCATTCTTTTGGGCGGTACGGACATCACGTCGCAAAAGACCTCAAAATTGGTTACTATGGGCGTGTCTGCGGTTCCTCAAAGCCACAATGTGTTTCCAAACTTAACTGTTGATGAGAATTTGGATATTGGCACCTACGCAGCGCCCCCAGCCGACAAGGCAGCAACCAGAGACAAGATTCTGGACCTGTTTCCAGATTTGCGTGACAAGCTTGCCCAACCGTCTGGCGAATTGTCCGGCGGGCAACGCCAAATGGTGGCGATTGGTCGGGCATTGATGTGTGAACCAACATTGCTGTTGCTTGACGAGCCAACAGCGGGTCTCTCGCCCGCTTATTTGGAGCGCATTTTTGACCTGTTGTTAGACGTTCGAAAAACGGGCGTCACAATTTTAATGGTCGAGCAAAACGCACGCCAAGCTTTGCAAATCGCTGACCACGGACATGTGTTTGTAAACGGGCAAAACTTTGCGTCCGGCACCGGCAAAGAATTGCTGGCCGATGAAAATGTAAGAAAATCTTTCTTGGGCGGAGCAGCAACATGATCGAATTTATCAATTTCTACTTGTTCCCTGCCCTCGCCATTGGCAGCATATATGCGCTTGGCGCAGTTGGCATTTCAATGATCTTTGGCATTTTGCGCTTCGCGCATTTTGCCCATGGAGATCTTATGACGGTCGGCGTCTATGGCGTATTTGCTGCAAGTGTTGTCTTGCCAGTAAACCCCCTTCTTTTGATCCCTGTCGGCATGGCCTTGGCCATAGCCGCTGCCTTATTCGTCGATAAAGTGTTCTACCAACCGCTGCGCAAACTGCCGACGATCTACACAGTGATTTCCTCGTTCGGTGTTGCTTTGATCTTTAGGTCACTGGTGCAAATTTTTGGAGGGTCACAAAACCAAGTCTTTGGCACAGGCATCCGTCCGCCAATTGTTTTGTTTGATACGATCCGAATTTCAAGTCTGCATGTGCAGGCCGTGGCCACCACAGCCGTAATTGCCATTGCGCTGCATTATTTCTTGTCGAAATCAATGACTGGCCGCTCCATGCGGGCCGTTGCGGATGACCCTGAATTGGCGCAAGTTTCTGGCTTGGACACCGAGAAAGTAATCCGGTGGACTTGGATCATTGGCGCGGCACTGGCCGCAACCGCTGGGGTATTTGCTGGGTTGGATACAAGTGCCCACCCCAACCTTGGTTGGAACCTCCTAATGCCCATGTTTGCAGCCGCCATTCTGGGTGGCATTGGCAAACCCATGGGCGCAATGGCAGGTGGTTTTATCATCGGGCTGGCTGAAGAACTGTCGTCCTATCACTGGATTAGCGATACCGCGCTCATTTCACCATCATACAAAACAGCGGTCGCGTTCGTTATCATGATCACATTGCTGATCTTTAAGCCGCAAGGTCTGTTCAAAGGGAGACTGCTATAATGGAAATGACTGGGCTTTTCTTCTATCTCGTCAGCATTCTAATCGCAGGCGGCATCTACGCCCTTCTATGTCTGGCATTGAACATTCAATGGGGCATGGGCGGCGTGTTTAACGCAGGTATTGCGGGCTTCTTCGCCACCGGTGCCTATGCCTCAGCCATTCTTACGTCTAGCGCGTCAGCCAAGCATTTGGGCGGCTTTGGGCTACCAGTGATTATTGGACTAATTGGCGCGGCAATTATTTCTGGCCTGATCGGTTGGGCTGTAGCCAAAATCTGCGTGCGCTTAAAAAGTGACTATCTGGCAATGGCATCCATCGGCATTGCCGAAATCCTGCGACTGATCATCGTCAATGAAAGTTGGCTAACCAATGGTAGTCTTGGCCTTTCTGGCATTCCGCGCCCCTTTGCTGGTTTGGCAACTGGCCGCGCGGCAGACATCGTTTTCCTTGCCTTCATATGGGTCATCGTAATCGCTGTGTTTTTCGTTTCGCAACGGCTTCACGATAGCCCGTGGGGACGCAGCCTACGTGCGATAAGGGATAACGAAAAATCAGCGTCCGCAGCGGGCAAGGATGTCGAAAAGTTCCGCATCCAGACCTTTGTTATTGGGTGCGCCATCATGGGGATCGCAGGCGGACTTTCAGCGCACTATTTTAGGTTCCTATCCCCCTCTGCAACTGACCCGATGCTTGTCACATTCCTTGTTTGGGTAATGCTGATGGCGGGTGGTTCCGGCAACAACAAGGGTGCAATTGTAGGTGCGCTCTCTATTTGGGTTCTCTGGTCAGCAACCGAGATTTTCACAAACCGATTGCCGCCAGAATGGATCACTCGCTCCTCGTTCATTCGTATGTTGCTTGTCGGATTATTGTTACAAGTCATCCTGCAACGCTTTCGCTCAGGCATTATCCCCGAGAAAGCACCCAGATTGCGATATGACGATAGGGAATGATCTATCCGTCAATATGAGAGAGGGGCGAAATTCCCCTTTTTCATATTTCAAACACTTCACATCTTGCCAAATATACTCTTGGCGGCCCGGCGGCAGCCGTAGTATGTCTTGAGCTTCAAAATCGACAAAAAGACATGCGCTCGTGCCTAACCTAATTGATCAAAGAATTGCTGACTATCCGCCCAAACTGCAAGAGAACCTGCAATCTTTGCGCCAAATTGTTCACGCCGTTGCTGACAAGACCAATGGCTGTGGGACCATAGTTGAAGACCTAAAATGGAATCAGATCAGCTTTCTTACTCAAAAACCTAAATCCGGTACGACCATCAGGTTCGATAAAAACGCCACCAACACTATTTCACTTTATGTAAATTGTAATTCGACACTTATTGCAGATTTTAAGCAGCACTATCCCGATGCATTCCAGTATGTCGGCACGCGTGAGGTCGTGTTGCCAACCAACATTTCTGGCGTGCAAGCCGAGCTTGAGCATATGATCGCACTTGCGCTCACCTACCACAAAAACAAAAGAAACTAGACCATGAAACCAAGTCGCGACATTTCAACGCTCATTCAAATTATGCGCCGACTTCGTGATCCGGAAAACGGTTGCCCATGGGACCTGCAGCAAGATTTTAACTCGATCAAATCTCACACAATCGAAGAGGCGTACGAAGTTGCTGATGCGATTGAACGTGAAGACTTTGACGACCTAAAATCTGAATTAGGCGATTTATTGTTTCAACCAATCTATTACGCCCAAATGGCCAATGAGATCGACGAATTTGATTTTGGTGATGTCGTTTACGGCATAAGCGAAAAACTAATACGCCGCCATCCGCATGTGTTTGAGCAACTTCATATCGAAGACGCCGATGGTGTGAATGCAAACTGGGAAAACATCAAGGCAGCGGAACGGGCAAAAAAACAAACAGATGCCAACCAAATCCCGTCAGTCCTTGACGATGTACCGCGCGCCCTACCCGCATTGACCCGCGCAAATAAACTCGCCAAACGTGCTGCACGCGTTGGTTTTGACTGGCCAGACGCCCAAGGTGCCCTTGATAAAGTGCGCGAAGAAGTGGACGAAGTTGCCTGCGAAATCAAAGCGCAAGACAAAAGCAAAATCGAAGAAGAAATTGGCGATCTCTTATTCGCCATGACCTCGTTGGCCCGAAAGCTAAATGTCGATCCAGAAGTCGCACTTTCAAACGCCAATCAAAAATTCATCCGACGTTTTCAGCATATCGAAAAACGCTGCGCTCAGGATGGTGTTACCCTTCCTGAGGCAGGTCTTGAAAAGCTAGAAGAATACTGGTCTGAAATTCGCAAGTCTGACAAACCATCTACTTAATCTAAGTCAGCACTGTCCACATTCGTCTCTACTTGTTCATCCTCAGCATGCTCAACAACAAACTTGTCAAACTTTTCAAGGAACGGCGACATCTTGTTTTTCACCACACGCACTTCGTAACAAATCCCGCTATTGTCTTCATTCGGTTCTGTGCTCAGCACTTCCCCATGTTCATAAAGCCAATGTGCCATGTGCGCCGCGCTATGGGGCAGCATAACCCGCTGGAAACGCCCTGTTTTACCAAGTTCAATCTCAATTGTTTCCAGCAATTTATCTAGCCCTTGGCCAGTTTCTGCCGACATTTCAACAATTGGAATTGACTTGCTGCGGTGTCGACGACGCAAGGCAAGCTGGTCTTCAGTCAACATGTCGATCTTGTTCCAAACCTCAATAAACGGCACCTTTTCAGGCGTCACATCAAGGTCAGACAAAACATCATTCACGTCTTGGGACTGCGCCATATAATCATCATTGGCGATATCTCGGACGTGTAAAACCACATGCGCTTCAGTTACTTCTTCCAAGGTGCCTCGGAACGCTGCCACCAAATCGGTCGGCAAATCTGCAATAAACCCAACAGTATCTGAAAACACAACTTCGCGTTTATGCGGCAATGTTGCCCGGCGAACCGTGGTGTCCAAGGTCGCAAAAAGCTGGTCTTCCGCTTTGATATCTGAATTCGTCAGCAGATTGAAAAGCGTCGATTTGCCTGCGTTGGTATAACCAGCAAGTGCAATAATCGGGAAAGGAATAGACTGGCGCGACTTGCGTTGCTCAAATCGAGTGCGCTGCACCTTTTCAAGTCGTTTGGTCAACAGGGTTACCCGTTCTTGCAACAATCGACGGTCACTTTCGATTTGTGTTTCCCCCGGACCACCAACAAACCCCAAGCCGCCACGCTGGCGCTCAAGGTGAGTCCAAGACCGCACCAAACGGCCTCTTTGGTAATTTAGGTGCGCCAACTCAACCTGCAGAACCCCTTCACGGGTGGCCGCGCGGTCCCCAAAAATCTCCAAAATCAACGCTGTACGATCAAGCACCTTCGCGCCAAGCCGTGTTTCAAGGTTACGCTGTTGGATTGGAGACAGCTGCGTATCAACCAATACCAAAGCGATGTTGTGCTCTTCCACCAGCTTCTGGATGTCATCAACATGGCCGCCACCGATGAAGGTCGCGGGTTTAACCTCGCGCACGTTCCACGCTTGAGCGTCGATAATATCCAAATTGATAGCACTTGCGAGGCTCTTGAATTCCTCTAAACGTGCTTCGATGGTTCGGCGATTTGCTTGACGCGCCACATCTGGACACACCAATAAGGCGCGTGTTGCTTCAACACGACGATCTATGTAGCCGGCGGTTCCCTTTTGGAAATCTACACCAACCTGAATTTCATTTTCATTATTCTTAGACAGCGCAGTTAGCCTTTGTCGCTGGTCTCTGGATCAAACAACTGAATTGGAGCGCCAGGCATAATTGTCGAAATCGCATGCTTGTATACAAGCTGAGACTGAGACTCGCGGCGCAACAACAAACAAAAGTTGTCGAACCAGGTTATGACGCCTTGCAGCTTCACGCCATTGACCAAAAAGATGGTCACTGGAATCTTGTTTTTCCGGACATTGTTGAGGAAAGAGTCTTGTAAATTCTGATTTTTTTCACTGGGCATTCGGGGGGCCTCTTTTTTGGGTAACTCGGGTGGCAACTTTCACCTTAGTAACCAAGATTATATCCTAAAACCTGTTCCAACAACTAAATTTGAACAAACAGTTAATAATTAAACCGCACTAAATGGGTACGCATATGCAACAGCACTGTCAATGCGTGTTTACGGTCTAACGCTGTCGAATATCACTAATTGCGGCCAGAATCACCAAAATCTCGAGTTTACCCGCAAGTGCGATCAACGAAATCCAAAGCCCGATTAGCTGCCCGTGCTCGCCGCGCACCGCAGCAGCGTCAACCAAATAGCCAACCGAACTTAGGCTCCCAACAGCAGAGGAAAATGCACCTTCAAATGACATACCCAAAATCGCAAATCCTAAAAATCCAACACACAAAGTTAGAATAAACAGAAAGAAATAACTCCAAATCGCTTTGATTGCACCGGAGCGCCCAAAGCGCTCATCCAACCGCCCTGATAGAATGGCATGTGGAAATACCAATTGACGTGCCTGCGCGATTGAGTTCAGCATCATGATGCCAAGTCTATAAAGCTTTATACCACCACTAGTTGAATACGTTGTTGCGCCACCCATTGCCAACATGAATGCAAGCAACAAAGGCACACTGGATACTTGGGATGTCTGATGGGTAATACCTGTTGTAGTCATGGTTGAAGCCACATCAAATATATGACGCACAAAATTGAACGGTTTATCAGTTGATAGCCCTGTTATCAGCGCAAGTCCAAACCCAATGCTCAATACAATTGCAACAGCGACAAAGCTCTCGCGGTGTTCGCGCCATAACAACTCAAATCGGCGAGCAAAGATCATACGATGCCAAATTATGCTCGTTCCGCCGATCAACATGAACACGATCAGAGTGATTTCCGCTGCACGATTGTTGAAAATTGATCCACCAGACTGTGTCGGCAAAAAACCATTGGTCGACAATGCAGCTGTTGCCGCCAAAGCAGCATCAAGCGGCCGCACGCCTTGAAGCAAGAGAATGAGTAAACACAAGAACGTTAGCCCAATATAGGGAAATCCAATCTCTGCAAACGTCCGGAAAAGCTTTGGCCCTCCGGTGCCGGTGCTGTGCAAAATAAACCGTAAGTCCCTGTTGGGAACACCACCTACTCGGAATGGGCTCAACACATATACGATCAGTGTTAGCGTCAAAAACCCGCCAAACCACGCCACAATTGCACGATATGCCTTCATCGGCGTTGCAATTGCATCTACTTTCAACAGTGTGGTCCCGAGGGCTGTAGCCGCAGAACTTGCCTCAAATAAAGCCCCCAACACCGATATGCGTTCAATAACGATAAACGGCACACTTGCAGCTAAAACCAAAGTAAGCCAACAACAGCAGGCCATAACAAACATGCTACCTCGTCTTAACTGTCCGGCCTGACGGTTAAACGCCAGAGCAATCACAACAGACAAGAATACATATGATACGAAAAGGAGACCGAACCCCTCTATATATGCGGTGTTTTGCCCCATAACGGCAACGGCAAATGGCGCAATAAGACAAGCGGCAATACCTGCCAAAACCAAACTGCAAATGGAAAGGATTGTTGGCATCAAATCGCCTAAAAGAAATCGATGCTAACGCGGAACATTTGTTCCACCTGACGCACAGCATCCGCCAATGCAAACACGATCACCAAATCGCCAGCTTCCACCCGCGTTTGACCCGTTGGCACAATCATCTTTCCGCCTCGAATAATCGCCCCAATACGTACGCCCGCACCAAAATCAAACTCCTTCAATGGCTTGCCAACCAAGGGAGATGTTTCCAATGCTTCCGCTTCTAACAGTTCAGCAGCGCCGTTATAAAGCGTGTACACGCCCCGAATCCGACCGCGCCGCACATGGCGCAGTATTTTGGAAACGGTCACCGTGCGCGGGTTTAAAAAGGCATCAACACCCAACCGCTTCGCAAATCGAGGGTATTGTGGCTGGTTCACCAATGCAATTGTTGTCGCGCCGCCTAGCTCACTCGCCAAAACAGACGACAAAATATTTGTCTCATCATCATTGGTTAGACCAAGGTACATTTGAGCGTTTTGAATGCCGACTTCATTCATGATGTCTTCATGCAACCCGTCGCCAAAAACAACAATGGCCTCTTTTAGGACTTCGGCTGCCTTCTGCGCTGTTCGACGATTATTCTCAATCAACCGAACAGAAATTCCCTCGCCCAATTCTTCAAGTTTACGGGCAACGTACTGCCCAATATTGCCTGCGCCACCAATGACAACCTTATTTGGAAATGGCACGTCTTTACCAAACATCGCCAAAACGCGGTTCACTTGCGAACGGCCAACAGCCACAATTGCTTCGTCGCCCGGCACCAAATAGTCGTCAGACTTAAGCGCCATCATAGTGCCATTCCGCCGAACACCCATAACGGTTGCTTCCAGATTGGGAAACAATTCCGTCAGTTGTAACAATGGAGTGTCAATAATCGCGCATTCTTCCGTCACAGCAACCGTGATCACCAAAACCTGGTCATCATCAAAAGAAACTAAATCAAGCGCACCCGGATAGGCCATGCGCTGTAAGATCAAGTCACCAACTTCAACTTCTGGTGAAATGATAACATCAATTGGCAAGTGATCGCGAGCAAACAAATCGCTCCACTCTGACTTAAGGTAGCTCTGGGCCCGAATACGGGCAATGCGGGTTGGAATATTGAAAATAGAATGTGCAACCTGACAAGCGGTCATATTGACTTCGTCAACTTGGGTCACAGCGATCAGCATATCGGCTTCACGCGCCCCTGCTTGCGCCAGCACATCTGGATGAGAGCCGTGACCATGCACGCCACGCGCATCAAGTGTATCGCGCACCCGCTGCACCAATTCAGGGTTGCTATCGATTACGGTTACTTCGTTGTTTTCCATCGCCAATCGCTCAGCAATTCCATAACCAACTTGACCGGCGCCGCTAATAATTACGCGCATAAATGCCCCCTATTTCGGATGCTTATAAGCCTAGTGACTTCAATTTTCGATGCAGTGCGCTACGCTCCATACCAACAAATTCGGCCGTGCGCGAGATGTTACCGCCAAATCGTTCAATTTGAGCCACAAGATATTGTCGCTCAAATACTTCTCGTGCTTCGCGCAAAGGCAAAGTCATCAAGTGTGGGCTTTCACTTCCGTCATCCACCGATGGTAAAACTTCGCCGATGTCGGCAGGCAGCATCTCAGCTGTCACACAACCATCCGCCGGAAAATTATCATTCAACATAATAATCAACCGCTCTAGCGAGTTTCGCAATTGTCGTGCATTGCCTGGCCAATCTTGCGCCTGCAAAACAGCCATAGCATCATCAGCAATACAGAACGACTTCAGGTTATGCACTTGCATCAAATTCTGAGTGAGTTGTTTGACCAACAATGGAATATCTTCGCGACGCTCTTTCAGTGCCGGCAGCGCCAAAGGGATAACCGCCAAGCGATGGAACAAGTCCGCTCGAAACTTTTCTTCTTCAACCAATTTGGCAACATTGGTGGAACACGACGACACGATGCGCACGTCAACTCCTACCCGCGTTTCACCACCCAGTCGCGCAAACTTGTTCTCAACAATAGCGCGCAACAACTGCGCCTGCATGCTTGCTGAAAGCACCTCAACTTCCGCCAAGTATAGTGTACCGCCATGGGCGCGTTCAAAGGCCCCCGCGCGAATGGATTTAGACCCATTCTCAACAACTTCCTTGCCAAAAAGCTCTTCAGCAAGTTCCTCTTCCCCATGCATAGCCAAATTTAATTCAACAAATGGCGCATCAGCACGGTGAGACAACTCATGCAAGTGGCGGGCGCAAAGCCCTTTCCCGGTACCCGGTGGTCCCGTCAGAAAAACCCGAGAATTGGTCATCGCGCATTTACTCAAGGCAGCTTTGATATTTGTAAAAGCAGGTGAAACCCCAACAAATTGATCGTTGTCAGCGCCGGAGCGAACCTTCAACTCCTCAACTTCATCCTTAAGTCTCTTGTTCTCAAGTGCACGCTGCGCAACCAGCAACAAACGGTCAATTTTAAAGGGTTTTTCGATATAGTCAAAAGCCCCCCTACGGATTGCAGAAACGGCCGTTTCCACATTGCCGTGACCGGAAATCATCACCACTGCAATATCTTTATGGCGTTCTTGAATGGCGTCTAAAAGCTGCAAGCCATCTAACCGAGACCCTTGCATCCAGATGTCCAAAAACACAAGTCCGGGACGCCTAGCCTCAATTGCGGCCAAGGCGGAATCTGCGTCATGCGCCAAGCGGGTCTCATAACCCTCATCTTCTAGAATCCCCGAAATAAGTTCCCGAATATCCGCTTCATCGTCAACAATCAGTACGTCTTGTGCCATCTATCCATCCAATGCCTGAGTTCTCTCAGGTCCATTCTCATCTTGTCGTTTTAATTGTGAATCTTCAGTATTCGAAAGCGGCAGTGTGAAGCGGAAACAAGCTCCAACATTGCCATTCTGATCAGGTTGCGCATCCTGCAATTCAACCTGCCCGCCATGCTGTTCTATAATCTTTGAAACGATTGCCAGACCAAGCCCTGTCCCTTTTCCCCGCGTCGTCATATAGGGTTCAAGCAATCGACTTCGATTGTCTGCCGGCCAACCGCCGCCATTATCTTCGACTTTAACTTCAATATCGTTCGCCTGCACTTGGGCGGAAACACAGATTCTTGGGTTTCGCGAAGTGAAATCGTCCGTACTTTCAAGTGACTCTGACGCGTTCTTAATCAAGTTTGTAAGAACTTGTGAGATCAGTCTTTCATCAAATTTGCTGATGATATCGCTCCCCGGCAGAGCAGTTTCGATTTTGATTTCCGGGTGCCGCACGCCCTCTGAAAAGACCGCTTGTTTGATGGTTTCGGTCAAATTAGCGGTTGCAACATTGGCTGAAGGCATCCGCGCAAACGTCGAAAATTCGTCAACCATCCGCCCGATGTCGCCCACTTGGCGCATGATAGTTTCGGTACATTTGTCGAAGACTTCAAAGTCGCCATCCAACTTTTTACGATAGCGTCTGCGCAGTCGTTCGGCGGACAATTGGATTGGAGTCAAAGGGTTCTTAATTTCGTGAGCAATGCGTTGTGCTACGTCAGCCCAAACACTTGTTCTTTGCGCAGCGATCAAATTAGAAATGTCGTCGAGGGTGATCACATAGCCCTTTGAATTCTCGCTCGTTCCCTCTCGCGTAATTCGAGCCTGATAAGTACGTTCTTCACCGAGTTTGGATTTGATTTCAATTTGCTCTTGGTTCTGATCGCGATGAGAAGTCATCGCCAATTCAACAAAGTCCGCCAGTGCGGGGACAACTTCACCAACCAACTTGCCGACAATTTTTTCGCCCTTGACTTCAAACATTGCCGCAGCGCTTGCGTTCACAATGGTAATCCGACCGTCCGGGTCCAACCCAACAATACCGGCACTCACGCCTTCAAGCACCGCCTCGGTAAACTGGCGTCGCTGGTCAATCGTGTCATTAGCAGACAACAGTGCACCATGCTGAGCGCGCAGTTGTGATGTCATGCGGTTAAATCGGCTGGAAAGATCAAACATGTCCCCCGTCACCCCCTTAACGGGTACACGAATGTCCAATTCCCCTTCCGAGACTTTGGTCGAAGCCACCATAAGGTTCCTGATCGGCGCAACCAGCCTATTTGCCAGTGCAATCCCCAACCAAACAGCTGCCAGCAAAACCACAAAGGCCAAGCCCACATACATGAACGCAAAAGTAATCTGAAACACTAGGCGGTTCGACTCGTATTCGCGGTATTCAGTCACGTTTTGCTCGGCTAAACGCATATATTCCAAGACTTGCGCTTCCACACTCCGAGCAACAAACAAGTAGTAATTGTCATAGCCTTTTAGCTTGATAACAGCGCCAACAAGGTTTTCTCTCCCAGGCTTGATTAAAGCCGGCTTTGTTTCCAGCACACCTTCAACCAAGTTGGCAGGTAGTGTCGGCGGCGTCGCCTGGGAAGGTAGCCGCGCCCTTAGAACTACCACTTGCTGTTCGTTGAGTATGTAGGCAAAAGGCAGCGAACGGCTTTGCGCTAGAGATGTCAAAATGTCTGTGAAGCTTGCCTGATCATCAACAAAAACGTCCTTGATCTTTTCCAAGTCTGCCGCCAGCGCCAGAATTTCAGCCCCCAAAACGTTTGCATGTTCATTCAAATAGGATTGGGCAACCGAGCGCGAACTTTCCACCATCGCACGCGAGCGCTCCGAGAACCAATGGTCCAAACCCTGGTTGAGCGCAAGTGTTGCCACCACGGCCACGATAAACGCAGGCACCGCTGCCGCTACAGCAAACATCGACACAAGTCGGATATGTAACCCTGACCCAGCCTGCCTTGCCAACCGCGCTTGAACAAGCAAATAGGCTTCGGTGAGCAAAAGCGCTATCACCAACAAAATCAAAATGCCGTTGACCAACCAAATGAAAGGCCAAAGCGAAGGATCAGGCTCGATGGATGTCGCGCCCGTTAAAATCAGGAATGAAATTGACGCAGATGCAATCGCCGCTACAACAAGCACGACGCCCAAATAACGCAGAAATCTGTTTCGCCGCAAAAACAATTGCCGAATGCGTGGTGCGCTAGTGTCGCTCAAACTCAATGATCCTTGGAGTGCCCGAAGTCAGGACTGTGCCACAAAAGTGACACATCGTCCGATAGACTTACCGAATTCACCCCACTGATCAACAAGAATGTTGCTAAAATGTGACAGAGCCTTATCTGCTGGCGTTTTTTGCCACTCTTATTTGATGCAGATTGAGTTTTTTTCGCAAAGTATTGCGGTTTAAGCCCAATAGCTCCGCCGCTTTAACTTGATTTCCATTGCAAGCGGTAAGCGCAATTTCGAGCAATGGCACTTCGATTTCATCAAGAATACGGTGATAAAGGTCATCGGCAGGAAGGTCTGGCTCAGCCCTGGCAAACACCCGCATCAGGTGTCGCTCAACACTTTCCTGCAACGTCTGCCCCTCGTCATTGCCGCCCGACGCTGCAGATTGATGCGCCGCATTTTGGCCAAGCTCTGACTTGACCATTTCCGCACTAATCACCTCTTCGGGGTAAAGCGCGACAAAACGGTGAATCAAATTTTCCAACTCGCGAACGTTTCCTGGCCAACCATGTTGCGAAAGCAGTGATAGTGCTTCCAGAGAAATCGATTTTCGAAGTTTGGTTTCTTCGCTATACTTCTCAATAAAGTGCCGCGCCAAATCCGAAATATCTTCTGGCCGTTCGCGCAGCGCAGGCATGCGCAATTGCACAACATTTAGCCTGTAATAGAGATCTTCGCGAAACAATCCCTGCCGGATCAATTGATTCAAATCACGGTGTGTCGCAGCAATTATCCGAACATCAGTCTGAATGGTTTCGCGCCCCCCAACTCGGGTAAACTCACCTTCTTGCAACACCCGCAACAGCCGAGTTTGCGCTGCCATCGGCATGTCGCCAATTTCATCCAAAAACAGTGTGCCACGTGCCGACAGTTCGAAATGCCCCGGTGCACGCGCATTTGCGCCGGTAAACGCCCCTTTTTCGTGGCCAAACAATTCAGATTCAATCAAGTCCTGCGGAATGGCCGCCATGTTGATCGCATTAAAGGGCCCATTTTTTCGCTTGCCAAACTCATGCAATGCTCGCGCAACCACCTCTTTGCCGGTCCCGCTTTCCCCGGAGATCATGACCGTGATATCTGTCTGAATAAGCCGCGCCATGGTACGGTAGATGTCCTGCATCGGCGCAGAGCGCCCCACCAGCGGCATATCGTCAACTTCGGCTTCAATGGTGCGGTTTGCCTTGTTTTCTCGCTCCTGCAACGCTTTTTCCGCAGTGTTGATCACTTCGGTTAGATCAAACGGCTTGGGCAAATATTCATATGCCCCCGCCTCGCTCGCCTTGACTGCTGTCATAAACGTATTTTGTGCGCTCATCACAATAATGGGCAGGTCTGGCCGCTGCTTTTGAATTTTCGGCAACACATCAAACGCGCTGCCATCAGGCATCATCACGTCGGTTATCAACAAATCGCCTTCACCGCGCGACACATGGTTCCAAAGGGTTGCGATATTGCTCATGGGCAAAACATCAAATCCGGCGCGGGTCAGTGCTTGGCTTAAAACCAAGCGAATAGATGCATCATCGTCAGCCACCAAAATTGTACGCTTACTCATGTGCAGCTTCCCCTTTTGGGTTCAAATTTGTGGTCTTCGCCATAGGTAATAACGTCTTGAAAATCGTGCGATCGCCGACATAATCCACGTCAACAATGCCGCCCAAACCACGCACCAGTTTGGCCACCATTGCCAACCCAAGCCCGCCGCCAGTTTTCTTCGATGTCACAAATGGCTCAAAAATATGCGGCAGCATATCTGGGTCAATGCCCGGACCATTGTCTTCCACCGTGATTTCCAGTGGCAACGACAACCGCTCGTGTGTACCCTGCACACCAACGCGGATCCCGGGGCGATATGCAGTTGAGATCTTGATCTTGCTGCCCGGCTCGCTTTTTACAGCCTCTGCAGCATTTTTGGTTAGGTTGAGATAGACTTGTACCAACTGATCCCAATTGCCCAACACTGGCGGAAGGCTCGGATCAAAGTTCTTTTCAATCACAACGCCCTTGGCAAAGCCATTTTCGGCCAGCAAAAGCACGTGGTTCAAGACCGCATGAATGTTGATGGATGTCAGTTCCGGATGCCGCTCATCGCCAAAAACTTCCATCCGGTCGACCAGCTTGACGATCCGCTCAACTTCCTGCTGTACAAGTCTCGCCAATGGTCGGTCTTCGTCGCTTGCGCTTTGCTCCAGCAGTTGCGCTGCGCCTTTAATTCCGGACAGTGGATTTTTGATCTCGTGCGCCAACATGGCTGCAAGGCCACTCACCTGTCGCGCAGCACCTTGAGAGGTCAGTTGTTTGTCAATCTTATCCGCCATCGTGCGTTCAAACAGCGTAATAACCACCAAATTGGGGTCAGACCCCATGGGCGCAACATGCACATCTACCAAACGCTCGATTGGCAGGTTTACGTTGCCTATGGCAATCTTGTGCTCACTTGATGCCGCTTGACGCTCGTGCACTTGCGTCAACAAACCTAGCAATGGAGAAGACGGCGCGACATGGTCATCAATCTTTTGCCGTTTCAGCAGGTTTTCAGATGTTTGAAAGAAGCTTTGCGCCGCATAGTTCGCCATCACAATGCGGTTTTCTTTTTCACAAATCAGAACGGGTTGGTTCATCGACTGGAAGGCAGAAAACGCTAGTTCGTAAGATGTTGGGCTCATGCAGCAACTTCCACCAATCTGTCAAACATGTTGTCGATCAACTCAGGCACCTTGTTTGGATCGCCTTCAGTCAACAAACGGCTGCGCGCCTCTGACGGCAGTTCAAACTCAAGGGCCAACACATCCATGTACCAACCCAGATGCTTACGCGCACAACGCACGCCAAGCGCAGGGCCATATTCCTCCATCATCAATTGATAATGCTCCTTTATCAGGCTGTGGCGCTCGCTGAGCGCAGGATTGGCCGGTACAGGGACGCCGTGTAAGGCTGCACCCACTTGCCCCAGCAGCCAAGGTTGACCTTGCGCTCCACGGCCAATCATCACAGCCGCAGCATTTGACAATTCCAACGCCCGCTTGGCACTTGGGATATCCACAATGTCACCATTCACCACCACAGGAACATCAACGGCTTCCACCACATCACGCACCGGCTGCCACTTTGCAGTCCCTTTATAAAACTGCTGGCGGGTGCGCCCATGAATGGTGATCATTTGGATCCCAGCCTTCGCGGCATCTTTTGCAATTTCTGGCGCGTTTAGGCTCTCATCATTCCAGCCAAGGCGCATTTTAAGGGTTACGGGCAAAGTGGTCGCACCCAAAACCGCTTCTATAAGCTCTTGTGCTTTGTCTGGAACCCGCATTAAAGCAGACCCTGCATAGCCATTTGTAACCCGCTTCGATGGGCAACCCATATTTATGTCGATAATATCTGCGCCACTGGCCTCTGCGATGCGAGCCCCTTCAGCCAGCCATTCACCTTCGCACCCGGCGAGTTGAATTATATTGGGCAAACGTTCAGGCCGACCAAGACGTCTGGCCATATCTGCATGGCCATTGATCAGCCCAGCGCTGGCGATCATTTCAGAAACAACCATGCCCGCGCCGTAATGCGCTGCAATGGTGCGAAATGACTTGTCTGTTATCCCCGACAAGGGCGCAAGAAACGCATTTGAGGGAAAGATATGTTTGCCAATTTGAATTGGCTTGAGTTGTTCATGCATATTTTTTGCGCAATTTGGAAAGTTGATGCAATAGTAGACAAACATCGAGCCAAACGCAAATTTTCAAACTCTAGTTTTGGGTAACTTTTGCTCGATGCTTGCGGACAGCTTTTGATATCGCTAAACACATCGAGTAGCTGTTGATCAACCTGGAAGTGATATGCCACAAACTCGACCGAAAACGGCTGTCATTATTGTCGCAGCGGGCAGCGGCACACGACTAGGCAGTAGCTCAAATGAACTGCCTAAGCAATATCAATTGCTCGATCATAAATCCGTTTTAGAACACACAATTCATGCCTTCACATCGCATCAAGCAATTAACTTGGTTTTACCTGTCATAAGTGAAGCGCATCAAGAAGCATTCCTTGCACTTGGAATTGACGACCCTAAGCTAACGGCGCCTGTTATCGGTAGAGCATCAAGGCAGGCTTCTGTTTTGGAGGGTCTTAAAGCGTTAGAGCCTCACCACCCCGATATTGTGCTCATCCAAGACGCTGCACGTCCTTTCGTCAGTCAAACACTCATCGCAAATGTCATCAACACGGCCCAGAGTGGCGGCGCCATCCCTGCACTGCCCGTCACCGATACACTTAAGTTTGTCCCCAATGGCCGACATATCGAGATCACCCGTGACCGCACCCAACATTTTGTAGCCCAAACGCCTCAAGGCTTTGTATTTGATCAAATACTATCCGCGCACACTAAAGCACGGTTAAACTCAGACCTAGAGTTCACCGACGACGCATCAATTGCGGAATGGGCTGGGATAAAGGTTTCAATTGTTGATGGCGAACTACAAAACAAAAAAATTACATATTTTGAAGACATTGCGGAGGCACGTTCACGCATGAACGATAATAACAAACTCGAAACGCGTGTTGGCTCTGGCTACGACGTTCATGCCTTTGAAGATGGCGATGCGGTGATTTTGGGCGGCATCCACATTCCGTTCGAAAAGAAGCTTAAAGGCCATTCAGACGCTGATGTGGCCCTGCACACGATCACCGACGCCATTTATGGCGCGTTGGCGGAAGGCGATATAGGCCAGCATTTTCCACCATCAGAGGATAAGTGGAAAAACAAGGATTCCGCTGTGTTCCTTGAACACGCCATCTCGCGCCTATCAGCCCGTTCAGCTCGGCTTGTAAATGTGGATCTCACCATTATTTGCGAACAACCCAAAATTGGTCCACACTGCATCGCTATGCGGCAAAATATTGCAGATATTTGCAGTATCTCAGTTTCAAGAGTCTCTGTAAAAGCAACCACTTCTGAGAAGTTGGGCTTCACAGGCAGAGGCGAAGGCATTGCCGCACAAGCCGTAGTTGCCATTGAATTGCCCGCAAAGGACTGAATATGCTCGAAGACGATGTTTTGCACCTTGCTCAAATCACCATCGAACAACTCACTTCAAAATGCGTCACCCTCACAACGGCGGAAAGCTGCACCGGCGGTCTCATTGCTGGGGCATTGACAGCAATTCCCGGCTCATCAGATGTGGTTCACGGCGGTTTTGTGACCTACTCAAACCGCGCGAAGTCAGAGATGTTGGGCATAGATCCAGACCTCATAGAAGAACATGGTGCTGTGTCAAAACAAGTGGCCTGCGCCATGGCCGAAGGCGCGCAGCGGGAAACTAGGTCTTCACTTGCCATCGCCGTAACAGGCATCGCAGGACCATCTGGCGGCAGCGATGAAAAACCTGTCGGCTTGGTACATTTCGCCTGTTCCGACGGCACCAAAACCAGTCATATTATGCGTAAATTTGGCGATATTGGCCGTGAAGAAGTGCGAGAAGAAACCGTGCGCGTCGCCCTAACCTTGGTGCTCGCCTGCGTCGATCAACGCGATTTGCCGTAACGGATCGTTGCCTGATCCATAAATGCATCAACCACTTCACGTTGTTTTTCAACGAATAATGGCTCAGCGATCGAGGCGATCAGCCGGTTGCGCATTTCAAAATCTACAACGAAATCAACATGTGTTCCGCCTTCGGTTTTAGCAAAGCGCCACTGGCTGTCCAATCGCGAAAACGGCCCGTCATCGGACACCGCGGTGATGGTCATAGCATCGCGGTCACAATGGACATGACTTTCGTAAGATTGGTTGATCGGACCAAACGAGACATGCATCCGGGCCAAACTCTTCCCCTCATCGGGTAAATTGGTGATGTTCATATCAGAGCAATTGGGCACAAACAAAGGATAACGCGCCAAATCACTCACCAAATCAAACATCTGTCCTGGCGAATGCGGCACTTCGCGTTCGAAGGTAATCTTGGTCATAAATCGCTGTGCCTAGCTCAACTTGGCTTCACGTGCTTTGCGTAGCTTTTCGAAATCATCGCCAGCATGGTGCGAAGATCGAGTTAGCGGGCTCGACGAAACCATCAAGAAGCCCTTGGTGTAAGCAATCCGCTCATAAGCTTTGAACTCGTCAGGGGTGACGAAACTCACAACACGGTGGTGCTTGCGCGTGGGCTGCAAATATTGGCCGATGGTCAAGAAGTCCACGTTAGCCACACGTAAATCATCCATCAATTGCAAGATTTCGTTCCGCTCTTCGCCCAAGCCAACCATGATCCCAGATTTAGTGAACATTGTCGGGTCAAGCTCTTTGACCTTTTGCAGCAAGCGGATCGAGTGGAAATAACGCGCACCCGGACGCACGGTCAGATAGTTGGATGGTACGGTTTCCAGATTGTGATTGAACACATCCGGTTTGGCCGCCACAACCTTTTCCAATGCGCCTTCTTTGCGCAAGAAATCTGGCGTTAGAATTTCAATCGTCGTACCCGGCGAAACCTCGCGCACCGCTTGAATGACTTCCACGAAATGTTGTGCACCGCCATCAGACAGATCATCACGATCCACTGAAGTGATCACAACGTGTTTCAAACCCAATGTTTTGACCGTGTTGGCCACATTCATTGGCTCTTTTGGATCAAGCGCTGTCGGCAAACCTGTGCGCACATTACAGAACGCACAAGCACGGGTGCAAATCTCGCCCATGATCATCATGGTGGCGTGTTTTTTGTCCCAACATTCACCAATGTTTGGGCATCCCGCCTCTTCACACACTGTTACGATGGAATTGTCTTTTACGATTTTGCGCGTTTCCGCGTAGCCCTTCGAGCCGGGTGCCTTCACCCGTATCCAGTCTGGCTTACGCAAAATCTCAGTGTCCGGCCGATTTGCCTTTTCAGGATGGCGTGGACGCGCTTTATTCGTATTATCAACCAAAGTCACCACAGCGGGATGCTCCTTTGTCGGATCAGTTTCGATACCACCAAATATGGCAGCTATTTTGACCTATATATTGAGTGCCTGATCGTAAGCGTCAAGGACACTTTCCTTCATCATTTCGGATAAGGTCGGGTGCGGGAAGATTGTGTGCATCAATTCTTCTTCCGTTGTTTCCAAATTCATAGCAACTACAAAGCCTTGAATGAGTTCTGTCACTTCTGCGCCAACCATGTGTGCGCCAAGCAATTCCCCAGTTTTCTTGTCAAAGATGGTTTTCACCAAGCCTTCAGGCTCACCCAACGCGATGGCTTTACCATTACCCATGAACGGGAAGCGCCCAACGCGGATCTCTTTGCCTGCAGCTTTTGCCGCTTTTTCGGTCAAGCCAACGCTAGCAACCTGCGGATCACAATAGGTACAGCCCGGAATTTGGAGCTTATTCATTGGGTGAACATCTTTGCCAGCAATCTTTTCGATGCAAAGCACGCCTTCATGTTCGGCTTTGTGTGCTAACATCGGAGCGCCCGCCACATCGCCAATCGCATAAATACCGTCAATATTGGTCTTGCAATAACCGTCGATAGTGATGAAACCGCGCTCTGTTTTAACACCGACTTTTTCCAAGCCGATATTTTCAACATTCGCCATTACACCAACCGCAGAAATCAGCTTTTCAGCTTCAATCACTTGTTGCTGACCATCTTTAAGCTCCACATGGGCCTTTACACCGCTCGCTGAGTTTTCGACCTTGGCAACTTTGGCTTCGGTCAAAATCTTGATGCCACGTTTTTCAAGGCGTTTGCGCGCATGGGCTGAGATTTCTTCATCCTCAACCGGCATGATTTGGCTCATTAATTCAACCACGGTCACATCTGCGCCCATTGATGCATAGAACGAAGCGAATTCGATGCCAATCGCACCAGACCCCATCACCACCAATGATTTTGGCATTTCTTGTGGCACAAGTGCCTCGAAATAAGTCCAGATGTTTTTACCCTCTGGCTCAATGCCCGGCAACACGCGCGGACGCGCACCTGTGGCGATAATGATGTGTTTGGCGCTGTAAGTTCCGTGCGGCAACACGCCTTTTGGCACGGGCACAGATGGTTCCATTACGGGTTTAGTTGAAGGCCCCACCTTTACTTCACCTGGCTTGGTAATCTCTGCTTCGCCCCAAATCACGTCGATCTTGTTCTTTTTCATCAAGAACCCAACGCCATTGTTCATTTGCTTGGCGATTTGGCGCGAACGCTTCACCACGTCTGAAATTTCAAACGTGAACTCACCCGCTTTTAGACCGAACTCTTTGGCGTGGCCCATATGGCTGTAAATCTCTGCACTGCGCAGCAATGCTTTGGTTGGAATACAGCCCCAGTTCGAGCAAATCCCCGCCAAATGTTCGCGCTCAACAACGGCAACCTTCATGCCCAATTGTGCGCCGCGAATGGCCGCAACATAACCACCTGGTCCACCGCCAATAACGATCACATCATACTGATTTGCCATGTACTTTTCCTTGTTGTTGACGCCCAAATGCTAGTTTAGCGACAGTAATTCTCTTACAATAGGTGCAAGGCTTTCGCCAATCGCACGTGTATTCTTTGCATCCAAATGAACGCCATCATTTGGGTCGGTTTTCGCAACTTTTGAGGCATCAAATAAGGACACAGCTTCTTGTGCACAAACCTGAGCATATTTGGCTGCATATTCTTTAGACAATGCACCTGCCCCAGCCATTACATCGTTGAACAGCAAGTCCAAACCCGGCTCAACATGTGGTGGCGACACAACCAGAACCTGCGGCACTTCGTGCCCAGGTTTATAATTGAACTGCTTCACAATATTGATCAGCCGCACAATGCCCATGGCAGACCCAGCCGCATTGCCACAAATGTGTGTCCGCATATCATTAGTGCCCAAGAAGATGATCACTAAATCAAGCGGCTCGTGCGTTGCCAACAACATCGGCAACGCCTTCGCACCATTGCGTTGTGTTGGAATAGAATAGTCGTCAAATATCGTTGTGCGACCATTCAACCCCTCAGCAAAAACACGTGCTTGCCCGCCCAATGCACATTCCAGAACACTTGGCCATCGATCCTCAAAGGCATGACGACCGCCAGTTGCAGCGTTCGCCCCCCATGTCAATGAATCGCCAAAGGCAAGCACGTTTTTCATCAGTTTATTTTCTTCGCTATCTTGTTTAGGGAAACCCCAAATCTGCCCAACTTAAAAGGAACCTGAGATCCGGCCTTCAGCTTGAATGGGTTTCCAGCGGTGGTTTCCGTTAAGAAATCATAAGACAAGAAAAACTTTGTACAAATTCCATAGCCAAGTCCTTGCGGATAGTAGAGGCAAATGTTGTTGTTCTTCCCCTCAATTCTCCACTTTCCTTTTTCCACAATCTTGCTCTTGGATGACCAGGTCAAAACGGTTCCATTTGATCCAAAGTACATCACCGACACACCAGAGACTGGTACATATTTTTGGAGTTTTTTGGGGAAATTCCTAATTTTCACTAAGGCCGTGTGATTTGCCAAAAGCTTTTTTGCATGAGCTTGCGAGCCTTCAGTAAAATCATCCATATATTCCGTGGTGACTTCAATTGCAGTGATTTCCAATGCAACAGAAGGTGTAACAGACATGCTGACTAAACCGGCAAGCAATACAATTGCAGTTCTTGGCAGAACAATTTGACAAAATTTAAGTAAACCCCAACTCATTTGCCTAGCCCATCATGAATTTTTTGCAAGCTATGATCGATCGATTTTAGAACCTTAGGAACCTTGCCACCGGCACGCAGATTGAAGATGTTGCCCTTCGCACGCTGATAGATGTTTTTGCCATATACTTTGATTATTGGGCACAAATGATACTTTTCTTTGCGCGGTGAAAAATCAAAACACACCAAGTTTCCGGCCTTTGAGCCCTTATCCAAAGGCGCACCAACGCCCCAAGCACCAGCAACAACCTTCTCCGATTTCTTCGACCAAATCAAAATCCGCCCATTTGGCGCGAAATAGGCCACAACAGTGCCGGAAAATGGAAAGGCGGTACGCAACGCATTCGCCTTAACCTTAGGCTTCGACAACGTGAATGTGTATCCAGCAAATTCTTTTCGCGCATTGGCCTCAGACATGAAACCAATTTTTCGCGCCTGTGAAATCGAGACTTTTTCTGCAGCAATATCTTTTGCCAGCACGCCCGAAATTGAAAGCAGCAACACACTCAATAAAAATAAAACACGTTTCATAGTAATTCTCAAACTCAACCTTTAAGTTATCTAAGCCAGCATCATCACTGGCGTTTCGATGAGTTGTTTGAACACGCCAAGCGCTTGTGCGCCCAACACGCCATCCACAACACGGTGATCGCATGACATAGTTACAGTCATGAAGTTGCCGACGGTGATTTCACCATTTTCGACGACAACACGTTCTTCACCAGCACCAACGGCCAAAATTGATCCGTGTGGTGGGTTAATTACGGCTTGGAAATTGGTGATGCCGAACATACCAAGGTTTGAAACCGAAGAGCCACCGCCTTGATATTCATGCGGCGCAAGTTTTTTAGACTTTGCTCGTTTCGCAAGGTCTTTAACTTCAGCGGAAATTTCACGAAGGGATTTCAATTCAGCTTTGCGCACCACTGGGGTAAACAAACCACCCGGCACAGACACAGCCACAGCAATGTCAGAATGATGATGTTTTAGCGTATGTTCGCCCGCCCATGATGCGTTCGCATCTGGCACTTGTTGCAACGCCATTGCCCATGCTTTCATGATGAAATCATTCACTGAAAGTTTAAATTCTGGGCGACCATTTTGGTCTGTCTTGGCGGTCGCATTAATGCGCGAACGTGCTTCCAACAAATCATCCAAGCGGCAATCCATGCTGATATAGAAGTGCGGCACAGTTTGTTTGGCTTCTGTCAAACGAGCGGCGATAACTTTGCGCATACCGTCGTTTGGCACCAAATCGTAGCTGCCTTCTTCATAAAGCGCGATCACTTGGCTGTCGGCCATGCCAGTCGACAATGCTGGTTTACCAGTTGCGGCAGCAGGTGCAGCTTTTGGCACACCATCACGCATTGCTTTTTCGATGTCGCGTTTTACAACACGACCCTTTGGACCAGTGCCCGAAAGCATTGAAACATCAATATTTGCTTCTGTTGCCAATCGACGCGCCAATGGCGATGCAAATGTGCGTTCGCCGCTTGCTTTCGCAGCTGGTGCCGCTGGTGCAGGTTTTGGTGCTGCCGCAGGTGCTGTTTCTGTTTCTGCAGCTTTTGGTTCAGGCGCTGATTTTTGTTCAGCCTGCGCAGGGGCAACCGGAGCAGCCGCAGCACTTACCTCGCCAATGTCAGATGCGCTTTCGCCATCTTCCAGCAACACAGCGATTACTGTGTTCACTTTTACGCCCTGTGCGCCTTCTTCAACCAGAATTTTGCCAACAACACCTTCGTCGATGCTCTCAACTTCCATCGTGGCTTTATCGGTTTCAATTTCTGCAATCACGTCACCAGCGGAAACAGTATCGCCTTCTTTGACGTTCCATTTGGCAAGATTACCCTCTTCCATCGTCGGAGACAGGGCCGGCATTGTAATATTGATCGTCATGTTCGATCTTCCTTTATTCCCTGGGGTTCCGACTAACGATAAGTCACTGAGTTGACGGCTTGAATGACCTCTTCAACGCTTGGCAATGCAAGCTTTTCCAAGTTCGCTGCATATGGCATTGGCACATCTTTACCCGTGATGCGGGTTACTGGCGCATCCAGATAATCAAATGCTTCTTCCATCAGTCGAGCTGAAATTTCAGAACCGATTGACCCTTGTGGCCAACCTTCTTCAACAGTCACACAACGACCAGTTTTCTTGACCGACGCAACAACTGTTGGCATGTCTAATGGACGCAACGTGCGCAAATCGATTAGTTCAACATCAACGCCCGCAGCCACCAATTTCTCGGTCGCTTCAGTGGCATAACGCATGCCCATTGAATGGGACACGATGGTGACGTCTTTACCTTGGCGAACCACTTTGGCTTTGCCCAAGGGCACTGTCCAATCATCGAGCTTTGGTACATCGCCTGTCGTGCCGTAAAGCAACTCATTTTCCAAGAACACCACTGGGTTCGGGCTGCGGATCGCAGACTTGAGCAAGCCTTTTGCATCGGCCGCCGAATAGGGCGAAACCACAATAAGGCCCGGAATATGCGCATACCATGCCGAGAAATCTTGGCTGTGCTGCGCACCCACGCGTGATGCTGGTCCGTTTGGTCCGCGGAACACGATTGGCGATGTCACCTGCCCGCCGGACATATAATGTGTTTTGGCCGCAGAGTTGATGATTTGGTCAATCGCCTGCATGGCAAAGTTGAAGGTCATGAATTCGATGATTGGTTTCAGGCCCGCAAATGCAGCACCTACACCCAATCCAGCAAAACCATGCTCGGTAATTGGCGTGTCGATAACCCGCCGGTCGCCAAATTCTTGTAATAAGCCCTGAGTAACTTTGTAAGCGCCTTGATACTCAGCAACTTCCTCACCCATCACGAACACGTCGCCATCGGCGCGCATTTCTTCTGCCATCGCATCGCGCAATGCTTCGCGCACGGTGGTCGATACCATCTCAGTGCCTTCTGGCACTTCAGGGTCCGCCAATGGGGTAAATGCTGGTGCTGCTGGAACTGGCGCATCTGGCCGCTCATCCAGCGATTCGGTTGCAGGCACTTCTGCAGCTGGAGCGGCTTCTGTTGCCTCCTCAACGGGCTGCGCGGCTGGTGTCTTAATGTCGTCGGCGCTTTCGCCTTCTTCAATCAACACTGCAATTGGCGTGTTTACTTTAACGCCCTGCGCACCTTCTTCGACCAAAATTTTGCCGATCACACCTTCATCAACAGCTTCCACTTCCATGGTCGCTTTGTCGGTTTCAATCTCAGCAATCACATCACCTGAGGTTACGCTATCGCCTTCTTTTACCAACCATTTGGCGAGATTTCCCTCTTCCATGGTCGGTGACAGAGCAGGCATCAAAATTTCTATAGGCATATGGGTTCTCCTGGTCTGTCGTAATTAGACTGTGATCTCTGTGTAAAGCTCGCCAATATCTGGCTCTGGGTCATTCGTCGCGAAATCAGCCGCTTCTGAAACAATTGCGCGGAGCTCTTTATCAAGCGCCTTCAACTCTTCTTCAGTGGACCAGCCATTGTCCAGTATGCGCGCTTTAACCTGTTCAATTGGATCACGCTCAGAACGCATGGATTGAACTTCGTCTTTCGAGCGATATTTCGCAGGATCAGACATGGAGTGGCCACGATAACGATAAGTTTGCATTTCCAAGATGTAAGGGCCGTTGCCTTCGCGCGCATGCTTCATTGCCCGCTCAGCAGCTTCGCGCACCATGCGCACATCCATACCGTCAACTTGCTCGCCCGGAATACCAAACGAGGCGCCACGTTGAGAAAGGTCAGTGGTAGATGCTGCGCGTTCAAGGCTCGTGCCCATCGCATAGCGGTTATTTTCTATGATATAAATGACTGGCAACTTCCAAAGCTTCGCCATGTTGAAGCTTTCATATACCTGACCCTGGTTCGACGCGCCGTCGCCAAAATATGTCAGGCTAACATTGTCTTCACCACGATATTTTGCTGCAAATGCCAGCCCTGTACCAAGGCTAACCTGCGCACCAACGATCCCGTTGCCGCCATAGAAACGCTCTTCGTTTGAGAACATGTGCATGGAACCGCCCTTACCTTTGGACAATCCGCTTGCGCGTCCGGTCAATTCCGCCATAACCGCTTTTGGATCAAGGCCAACTATCAGCATATGCCCATGGTCACGATAACCGGTGATAGATGCGTCGCCTTTTTTGGAGGCCATGTGCACGCCAGTCACAACCGCTTCTTGGCCGATATAGAGGTGGCAGAACCCGCCAATCAGACCCATACCGTACATTTGGCCCGCTTTTTCTTCAAAGCGCCGGATCATCAGCATTTCACGATAGGCGTAGAGATCTTCGTCTTTCGTGAATTCAGGTGCATTCGATTTGGTCGACGCAGCCTTAGTATCGGTCTTTTTGGGCATTCGCTTCTCCAACTTTAAACTGTACCAGGAGCGCTTCACGCCCAAACACAGCTCATCCGCATATGTTAAGCGCTATCTTATCGCGCAATTCAGGTGGTTAGAAATGTAGATTTACTCGAAACAACTCGCATAACTCATTGCAAAATAGCACATTACAGCAATTAACTGATTTCAAGTTACTTTATAGATTTAACTAGATTTAGGTTATTCGTTGGCCGAGGGGATAACCAAATCGTTTGGATTGCTCCACCCTAACAGATACCGTGCACGTTCTGTCAACAAGTCAGGATCAAGGCGATCCGTCGTAAGCAGGGAATTGCGATTTTGAGCAACTTCCACTGTCTGTGTCAATTGATCACGCTGAAGACGCAACGCAATAAGCTGTTCAGAAAACTTAGCTTGGGAAGCAATGCCAAAATTCCCCTCAATCAGGTGATAACCAAGGTATCCCTGAAATGCGATCAGCACCGTGGCTATCGCTAGTTTATTGCGTAAAGATGGGCGTTTTAGGCGTGTGGGCATTCAAACGGAATCCTTGGAACAAGATCTTGCTCGAATTTAGATAATTTGTGTTAAATCTTAGTGACTTCATTCCAATTCGTGACTTCAGGAGCCCCCTTTTGCAACAACGAGTGAGCCTTATTACCCTTGGTGTACGTGACCTTGCAGCATCCTGCCAATTCTACCAAAATTTAGGATGGCAGATGGCGAGCAACCCCGATGACGACATAGTGGCCTTCAACCTGCAAGGTTCAGCCCTCGCGCTTTACGGTCGTGCTGAATTGGCTAAAGACGCACAAATAGAATTTGCAGACGGACAATACTCCCCCTTCACTCTCGCACATAATGTGAACTCACCCGAAGAAGTGGATAAAATCCTAGCACAAGCACAACAGGCCGGGGGTAAGTTGGTGAAGCCGGGCCAGAAAGCCTTTTGGGGCGGGTATTCCGGTTATTTCGCAGATCCAGACAACTTTTTGTGGGAAGTGGCGCATAATCCATTCTCAGGATTGGGCCCAAATGGCGAGTTTCGTTGGGGCGGTCACGACCAAACGTAAAACGCCGCCAAGGTTTCCCTTAGCGGCGCTTCGAACGCAAATTAAGAACTAGCGGTTAGCTCTTCAGAATATCACGGCCAGCATATTTTGCAGCGAAACCAAGCTGTTCCTCGATACGGATCAACTGGTTATATTTTGCCAACCGGTCAGAACGGGCCAACGAACCAGTTTTGATTTGACCGCAACCCATGGCCACTGCCAAATCAGCAATGGTTGAATCTTCAGTTTCACCAGAACGGTGCGACATAACAGATGTGTAATTGGCTTTATGGGCCATTTCCACAGCTTCAGCAGTTTCTGTCAACGTGCCGATTTGGTTCACTTTCACAAGGATTGAATTGGCCACGCCCATTTTGATGCCTGATTTTAGGCGCTCTGAATTGGTCACAAACAAATCATCGCCCACCAATTGGCATTTGTCGCCAATGGCCTGGGTCAATGCTTTCCAGCCATCCCAATCGTCTTCATCCATGCCGTCTTCAATTGAAATGATTGGGTACTTATTGACGAGGTTTTCTAGATAACGCACCATTTCGTCGCTACCTAATGAAACACCCTCACCTTTGAGGTTGTACTTCTCGTTCTTGTAGTATTCTGACGCCGCACAATCCATCGCCAAATATACGTCTTCACCTGGCTTATAACCTGCTTTTTCAATCGACTGCATGATGAAATCAAGCGCCGCAGTAGTTGACGATAGGTTTGGCGCAAATCCGCCCTCGTCGCCCACATTGGTGTTGTGACCTTCAGCAGATAGGCCCTTTTTCAACGTGTGGAAGATTTCAGAACCAATGCGCACAGCATCAGCAATGCCTTCAGCGCCAACCGGCATAATCATGAATTCTTGAATGTCGATTGGGTTATCCGCGTGCTCACCACCATTGATGATGTTCATCATCGGCACAGGCAAAAGATGGGCGTTGGAACCTCCAACATAGCGGAACAATGGAAGGGCGGAGGATTCTGCGGCAGCTTTAGCGACAGCCAAAGACACACCCAGAATCGCATTTGCACCCAATTTGGCTTTGTTTGGCGTACCATCAAGATCAATCATCACTTGGTCGATTGAACGTTGATCCAGCGCATCCATGCCTTGGATTTCATTGAAGATAACGGTGTTCACAGCATCAACCGCTTTGGTAACGCCCTTGCCCATATATTGATCACCGCCATCGCGCAGTTCCATCGCTTCGTGCGCACCAGTTGAAGCGCCAGAAGGAACCGCTGCGCGGCCAAACGAGCCATCATCCAGAACAACATCAACTTCAACAGTTGGGTTGCCGCGGCTATCAAAAACTTGACGACCAGTTACATCAATAATGGCGGACATTGCATCATCTCCTAATGGGTGTTGGCGAGTTGGTCGATGTCATAGCGCCAATATATGACCTTGCAAAGTCCAATTGGCGGTTTCCCGCCTGATCACGAGCAAATACATGGCTGGCACCGCTTGATGCCAACCAATTTAGTTCAATCGGCAAATTATGCTTCGATTGGGCCGCCAGCTTCTTTCCAATCGTTAAAGCCACCAACGTTTGTCACAGACGTATAGCCCATATCCTTCAACGTTTTGCCGGCCAAAGCGGCTTGGCCGCCAACTGCACATAACACGAATATATTCGCGTCTTTTTGCATGGCAGGATTGTGGTGCGGAGTTTTATCATCGGCTGCGAACTCAATGAACCCACGCGAAATCCGCACGGCACCAGCAACGGTGCCGGATTTTGCAATGTCACCAGAATCGCGCACATCAACGAATACGCTGTTTGGTTTGCCATGATGGGCAATGCCCTCTTCAGCTGTTACGCGCTTCACCACCGCATTGGCTTCTTCTAAATAATCTTGTGCTGTTTTCATTTTGCTGTCCTATTTGGAGGGATTGCATGCCGGTTCATTATATCGTCATTTTAGGCATTCGATGAAATCAATTTTTTGATAGCGGTTTGTCCATATTGTGTATCTTGAGTTGAAGCCGCTTCGTACCTTTGGACACAATATGAATCGACCTGATCCTTTCACTATCGCAATCGCACAAAGCAGCATCACAGCGGATGTGGCGACAAATGGTACCGAAATATGCCAGTTAGTAAAAGAGGCTGCACAGCGACAAGTACGGCTCATTCTGTTTCCTGAGGGTGCGCTTTCCGGTTATGCCAAGGCTCATCTTTCGCATCCAGATCAATTCGACCATGTTGAGATTCGCAATCAATTGGCACGTATTTGCGCGAAAGCTGCCGAACATGAAATTTGGGTGGTGGTCGGCGGATGTCATGAAATTGAAGGTACAAACAGGCCGCACAACTGCCAATATGTCATTTCCGACAAGGGCGACATAGTTGCTCGAAATGACAAGATATACATTTCCCATACAGAGCTTGAAGATTGGTACACTCCGGGCGAGCCAGACCCCATAACCGTAGAAATCGACGGTTTTAAATTTGGCTTTGCCATTTGCATAGAAGCCACCATGCCACATCATTTTCAGAAACTTGAAGAACTTGAAATTGACTGCGTTTTGTATTCTTCAATGGCGAACACCAATCTATTTGAAACGTTGTTACGCGGCCATGCAGCGGCCTTTACCTACTGGATTGCTGTCTCCGAACTCGAGCAATTGAACCAAAAATTCAGTTCCATGCTGATCGATCCGAATGGAAATGTAGAATGTAGCGCAAAGTCAAATGGGGACAAACTCTTGGTTGCCACTCTGGACCGAACGGACAAGCGATACGACATCCAGTTACGACTTGCCAAACCGTGGCGCCGAAAAGCGCGCAAGGGTGATATCTACAGGGCCAAACGAATTGGCAAACATGACGACCGCTTTTGAGCGCGGCAAAGCGCTCAACAGCCTGGGCTTTGAGGTTGAATAGGTTGCAGAAGCGCGAGGCGTTTGAAATCTCGTCTTGTGTATAGTTTAAAATGAGACGTCAAACGCCTCGCGCCATTGGCTTTTGCTCATTTCCCATCATCGCCCCGGGGTGCTTACCCTTTGATCCCCTTACGTGCGCTCAGCCAGTTGTTGTGTACCGTTGGCACCGAGCTGATGGAATTTCCACATTGGCAACAAACCAATGACGTCTTACCGCTGCCTTCGGCGTCAGACTGGACAATGATGATGTGAGCGAACAAGCAACGTCTGATTGTTCGGCCAATTTCTTCCCTTTAAGGTCAAGTCGGCTTGCTACCGTCCTTTTCCTCGCCGTACCTTGTTCGTCAACAAGCTGCTTGCGGCTTCAAAAGAAGATGCACCAAGTTTGGCACAAGACTCTGGTGCGGGGATAAGTTTTTGAATTTTTTGATAGTAGACCCCGGATTAAGTCCCGGGATGCCCCCGTGGGTGCGCCGCGCTGGGGGGAGTCTCGTCTGGCAGTCCCGCACGTGATGCGGGATCGCAGGTTTAGCCAATGGTAGCTTGCAATTCATTCCTTTCATCGTCATATTACGATAAAACAAATGAGGACTGATATGCAAAGCACTGCCCCCCTATCAAAAGCAAAATGGCTCAATCAAAATTGTGCGTGTACATCTTTGGAAAAAAAGCCGCTACCTGAGCTTGAAGAAGCCGGCGCGCTGTTCTCGCAAACGCCCGTTTTCATTTCAACTGACGACTTCAAAAATATGGAAGCACAAATTCAGGCGCTCGAAGCGGTGATTGGCAGTGCGGCATTTGAACAACAAGTGCTCGCCAATGCGCCCCAGATTGCGGCGAGTGGCGTCGGACCAAGCAGCGTGTTCATGGGCTATGATTTTCACCTGTGCGAAGACGGGCCAAAACTCATTGAGATTAATACCAATGCCGGCGGCGCATTCCTGGTGGATGCGCTTTATCGCGCGCAGGATGTTTGTTGTTGGAACGGCGAACCCGCTGGTAATGAGGCCTTTGCGCAAGACGTAATCAATATGTTCCGCAATGAATGGCGCAGTGCCAAGCATGGCGAGGAATTGAAAACCGTTGCGATTGTTGACGAGGACCCAACCAAACAATTCTTGCATGGCGAGTTTCTGATTGTGGCGGAGCTGCTGGAAAAACATGGCATCAAAGCGGTCATTGCTGATCCAGCTGAGTTTCAGTTCACAGGCGGCAAACTGCTGCACAACGAGGTGCAAGTTGATCTGGTTTATAATCGTAGTGTCGATTTTTACCTTGAACAGCCAAACCATGCGGCTCTGCGCGATGCGTTTATCGCAAATGCCATGGTCTTAACGCCTAATCCGCGCCACCACGCGCTATACGCGGCCAAACAAAACCTCGCGATCCTGTCAGATCCATTGCATTTGGCAGCATTGGGCGCAACGCCAGGACAGATAGAAACGCTTTCGCTTATGCCCAAATCCAATGTGGTCAATGCTGACAATGCAGAAGAGTTATGGTCCGCACGCAAAAAGATGTTCTTCAAACCGTTGGCCGGCCATGGGGGCAAGGCGGTCTATCGCGGAGATAAGATCACCAAAAAGACCTGGGCGCACATTCTAGAGCATGACTATGTGGCCCAAGAATTGGCGCCACCCGAAACCCGCAATGCAAAATCCGACACAGAAACAGGCACAACGCCGCTCAAATCAGATATTCGGATATTTACCTATCAAGGTAATATGTTGTTGGCGGCCGCGCGGCTCTATCTGGGCCAAACCACCAACTTTAGAACTGTTGGCGGTGGCTTCGCACCGATCTATGTGACTTGATGGCTGCTAATCGACCCCGGCTCAAGGCCGGGGATGCACCTAGGATAAGGGCAATGAAACCTGCCACCTAGTTCCGCTATGACCCCTCACCCTAAGCTTGTCGAAAGGCTGAGAAATGGTTCGACAGGCTCACCACGAGGAAAAACGACTATTTCTGGCGTAATTCGCGCACTTCCCGAGCCATTACGATTGAATCGCCCCACATTGAGAGCGCGATCAATGTTTCGGTCAAAAGTACAATCGAGAATCTTAGAAAACGAGACCATGCGCCCTCCATTTCAATTTTTGAATTTGCGTGCTCCAAATGTTGCATTTCATCGGCCTTGATCGAGTTTATCAAATTCGCAAGTTCGTTATCCTTACCTTCAAGGAAAGTCAGCTGATCATGAAGATGACGATGCACAGTCTCCTCAACAGCAGAAGTACAAATCCAAACACTTTGCGAACCCAAAATGGCTGTTGCAAATCCAAGGACATAACCGCCATTGCCCCACAATGACATAACACGGCAGGGGCGAGTGTTTCTATCGGGCATAGCAGCGAAAAACAATTCGCAATGCTTTTCCTCGTGCTCAAGAGTCTCTTCTAGAAAGTCAACTAATGCTGGTTGCCACCTACGTGCCACCCAAAGTTGGGCTCTATAAATGCGAATAGCCCCATATTCTCCAGCATGATTCACTTTAAGAATTCTGGATATCGTTTTTTTATCTTTGCTATCCATTTTTGGTCATATCCGTGTGCTGAAATTGGCGCAATTATACAGTATGATTAAAAAAAGGCCGCCTACGGTATTTTCATACCAAGGCGGCCTTTTGTTATTCTTTATCGAGCTTTTGCTGATCTAACCTTTTAGCCTCAAGTATGGCCTCAGCTTCGGTTTGCTTTCGCTCAGTTTTTGTGCGGCCAAATTTTAAGCGGTTGGCATCGGCTGTCTTTTCTTTTTCCGTCCGCGCCCTTTGTTTGCGCATTTGTCGAAGATTGACGATTTCTGCCAATGCCTTAGCTCCTAAACCAATCGGCTTTGCTCAACCGCAGCGGCGATGAACGAAGAGAACAACGGATGCGGCTCAAACGGACGAGATTTCAGCTCGGGGTGATATTGCACACCAATAAACCAAGGATGATCTGTACGCTCAACAATTTCAGGCAGTTTCCCATCAGGTGACAGACCGGAGAACAGCAAGCCGTTCGCCTCAAGCACCTTGCGGTAATCCATATTCACTTCCCAGCGATGGCGATGGCGCTCAGAAATTTCTGTCGTGCCGTAAATATCGGCAACGCGACTGCCGCGGACCAATTGCGCAGGGTAAGCCCCTACCCGCATGGTGCCACCCAAATCAGTGTCTTCGCTGCGCTCAAGCTGCTGATTGTCTTTTGTCCATTCGGTCATCAGGCCAACAACAGGCTCTTGGCTTGGACCAAATTCTGTTGATCCGGCGCTTTTGATTCCTGCCGTATTGCGCGCAGCTTCAATGCAAGCCATTTGCATGCCAAAGCAAATCCCAAAATATGGAACGTCGCGTAACCGAGCGAACCGCGCAGCTGCGATTTTCCCTTCAGAACCGCGCTCACCAAAACCACCGGGCACCAAAATACCGTGAATACCTTCAAGGTGCGGCGCAGGATCGTCAGTTTCAAACACTTCAGAATCAATCCATTGCAGATTGACCTTCACCTTGTTGGCAATGCCCCCGTGCACAAGCGCTTCGGAAAGCGACTTATAGGCATCCAAAAGGCCTGTATATTTGCCTACAACGGCAATGTTCACTTCGCCATCTGGGTTGTGAATGCGGTCAGAAACCTCAAGCCATTTGCTTAGGTCTGGCTTTTTATCTGTGTCCAAACCAAACGCTTTAAGTACCTCATCATCCAAGCCTTCATTGTGGTAGGCGATAGGCACATCATAAATGCTTTTTACGTCCAAGCCCTGAATAACAGCGCTTTCAGGCACGTTACAGAATTGAGACAGTTTGCGACGTTCGCCTTGTGGGATCTCACGATCACAACGGACAAGCAAAATGTCTGGCTGTATACCGATTGAGCGCAACTCTTTTACGGAGTGCTGTGTCGGCTTGGTCTTCAACTCACCAGCACTTGGAATATACGGCATCAAGGTTAGATGCACATAAATCGCATCGCCGCGCGGCAATTCGTTGCCCAGCTGGCGGATCGCTTCAAAGAACGGCAGCGCTTCAATATCGCCAACGGTGCCGCCGATCTCGCACAATACAAAGTCAAAATCATCATTGTCCGAAAGAACAAAGTTTTTGATTTCGTCTGTCACGTGCGGAATAACCTGCACCGTAGCGCCCAAATAGTCGCCACGTCGCTCTTTTGCGATGATATTTGAATAAATACGACCAGTGGTGATGTTGTCCTGCTGATTGGCAGAACGTCCCGTGAACCGTTCGTAGTGTCCAAGGTCAAGGTCGGTTTCCGCGCCGTCATCGGTCACAAAAACTTCGCCATGCTGATAGGGTGACATTGTACCTGGATCAACATTTAGATAGGGGTCGAGCTTACGCAAGCGGACTTTATATCCACGTGCTTGAAGTGCTGCACCTAATGCAGCTGAAGCTAGTCCCTTACCTAATGAAGAAACCACGCCACCAGTAATGAAAATATACCGAGCCATGGGCCTTTACCTTAAAGCTGAATTTGTCTGATTCGAAGCTAAAACTTCGCGTTTAACCCAAAAAAAGACGGGGGCCACTAACCCCCGCCTAAATTCTTCTTGATTTTCCACCCCTTACTGGGAAGGAGCCTGCTCTGTGGTCGCTGGCGTTTCCGCCGCCGGAACCGGAAGATCAAGCCCAGAGGAATCGTTAGATGCCTCACCGCTTAGATCGTTCAAGGCATCAAGCACTGTAACGTCGCCGTCAGTTTGCTGTGTTGCCCGCTCCAGGATGGCAGTTGATTCATTATTCAACTGACCCAAAACAGTAAGACCAATCGACGTCGCAAAGAAAAGCGCCGCCAAAATGCCCGTCGTGCGTGTTAAAAGGTTCGCTGAACCGCGTGCAGACATTAGTCCGCCACCGCCACCGCCGCCGCCAATACCCAATGCACCGCCCTCAGAGCGTTGCAACAAAATAACAGCGATAAGCGCGATAACGATAAACAGATGCGCTACAATAAGAACTGTTTCCATATCGGAAATCTTCTCTTGAATTAGTTTGTGAATTTTGGGTTTCTACACACTAATGCCGCGCTTGGCCAGAGCCAATCCGCAATTTGTGTGAACTAAGCCCTACGCCGCTGAAATGATACCCCAAAAATCGTCGGCTTTCAGGCTCGCGCCACCAACCAAAGCCCCGTTTACGTTCGTCACACCAAGCAATTCTTTCGCGTTCGCTGGTTTAACCGAACCTCCATAAAGAATTTTGATTTTAGCACCCTTGTCGCCAAATCGACCAACTAGAGCTGCCCGAATAGCATTGTGCATTTCATCCACATCAGCAGCCGAAGCCGTTTTACCTGTGCCGATGGCCCAAATTGGCTCATATGCGACAACAATTTCTTGGGTATCACTATAATCTGGGCAAGACCCAAGGATCTGTTCAATCACAACGTCAATGGCCTTTCCACTTTCTCGGATCTCATGTGATTCACCACAACAAACGATGGGCACAACATCGCCAGCGAGCGCGGCCGCGGCCTTGGCTTTTACGTCCTCGTTAGATTCGGCATATGCCTCGCGGCGCTCTGAATGGCCTACAATGACATAGGTTCCACCAGCTTCTGAGATCATGCTAACGCTAACATCGCCTGTATGCGCGCCGCTTTGCGCCGCATGACAGTTCTGCGCCCCAGTTTTGGCAACGCTTTCGCTCAATGCAACGCTAACCCGATGCAACATGGTGGCGGGAGGGCAAATCACAACTTCAGCGTTTACCAGGTTTGCTGACAAATTATCCTTGATCACTTCAACTTCCAAAAAAGAGCCTGCATCGCCATTCATCTTCCAGTTTCCAGCGATTAGCGGCTTGATTTCTTGTGTCATCTTGGTCCCTCACAAAATAAAATTAGTCTTAAGCGAAAACAGCCCATTCTCTCTATTGCGATTTTTATCACACCCTGTCTATTATGCGCCGCTCCAAGCTGAGGATTTCTTCGGCTGGAAATTGGCAATAATAATAAACGGATGCGAAATGCTAGATACCTTTAAACGCTATTCAAACACTTGGGTCGCAAAAATTCTCATGGGCTTATTGATCTTAAGCTTTGGCCTCTTCGGTATCGCAAATGTGTTTACAAATCTAGGGAGCACAAACGTCGCGCGTGTAGGCAATGTGTCTATATCCGCTGCCGACTTTGATCGCGCCTATCGCGGACAATTAAACAATTTCGCACAACAATATGGTCAAGTACCAACTCCAGAACAGGCAGTAGCCTTTGGCATTCCTGGTTCAGTTGTTGCCCAACTCGCTGGCAATGCGACGCTAGACAATCTGGTTGGTACATATGGCATCGGCGCATCTGATGACATGGTCGCTAAACTTGTTGCCGCCGATCCAAACTTTTCAAGCACACTCGGTTTGTTCGATCGCCAGCGCTTCAACCAGATTTTGCGCCAGAGCGGTTACACTGAAAGCGACTATGTGAATGCGCAAGCCGAGAGCGTAAAACGCAATCAAGTCATCGAGGGTCTGTTTGGTGGCATTTCTGCCCCGACAACCATTCTTGAAATCTCCAACAGCTACCGAAATGACAACCGCTCGATTGAATTCTTTACTTTGACTGATTCAGTGCTCGGTGAAGTTGATGCGCCAACTGATGAAGAATTGACTACGTATCTTGCAGAAAACCAGCAATTATATCGCACTGAAGAAGTGCGCAACATCGACATCTTGGTGCTGACACCAGAAACATTGGCCAAAACCCTGACAGTGACTGATGCTGAAATTGAAGCAGAATATGCCTCAACCGGAGCGTCTTACATCGCGCCTGAAACCCGCAATGTGAAAATTGTGTCATTGGCAACACCAGGCCAAGCAGCTTTGCTTGGTGGTTTGTCGGTCAATAGTGTCGAGTTTGATAACTTGTTGGCCAATATGGGCCTTTCAGAATCAGTGGAAGACCTTGGTCAAGTTACCCAAGCCGGTATTGCAGACACGAGTGTGGCTGACGCGGCGTTTGGCATGACAGAAGCTGGTCTGAGCGTTGTTGTTGGCGAAACTGGCAGCAAAGCAATTCTGGTATCGAACATCACAGCCGGCGGACAACAGCCGCTGGATCAAGTTCGTGACCAAGTTGCAGAGGCCGCTGCGGTTCGCCAGGCAAAATCCATCATCGTCGATAAAATTGACGAAATTGAAGAGTTGCGCGCCACGTTGTCACCCATCACCGACATTGCTGCCCAGTTTAGTCTGAATGCAACCAATGTCGATGTGACCCCATCTGGCGGCGGCTTTGCAAGCATTGATGGCTTACCAGCTGGCGCAACATCACGCCTGTTGCCAACAATATCATCAGCTGAACTCGACAAACTATTGCCAGCAGTTGCCCTTAGCGCAGATTCGATGGCTTGGTTTGACCTGAACCAAATCACCGAAGCGCGTGACCAAACACTTGAGGAAGTGCGCCCACTGCTGCTCGCCTCTTGGTTGCAAGGCAAAAAAAGCGAAGCGTTGGCGGAAAAAGCCAAGGAACTTGTTGCGGCACTTGAAGCTGGTGACGAACTAGACGCCGTTGCGACAACTGTTGGACTGGAAACTGAAACAGCCATCAACGTGAGCCGCGAAGGCACGAGCGATATTTCAGCCCAAGTTGCAGCTGCTGCATTCCAAGGCGGCGAGGGCCATGTTGGCTCGTCACTAACTGCGGAAGGCGACCATGTGATCTTTAAAGTAACGTGGTTGAATGCTGCGCCTGCGCAAGAGCTGGACCAACAAATGCAAGACAGCGTTGCTGCAGGGATTGCCGATAATACCTACCAGCAATTCATCAACGCAAAACGAGATGACTTTGGCTTCAACGTAAACCAGGGTGCAATTAATCAACTCCTATCGCTGAATGCGACTGGGCAATAACAAAAACCATAGGGAACTGAGATGCATGACGTACACTATGCCGCCTTTGCTGAAATCTACAATCAAAGCAAATCGCAAGTGGTGTGGCGTCGCGTGGTGGCCGACCTCGAAACACCTGTCGGTGCATATCTAAAACTCTCTGAGGGACGTAAGAACACATTTCTACTCGAATCCGTTCATGGTGGCGCGACACGCGGTCGTTACTCCATGATCGGGTTAGAGCCAGACTTACTGTTCAAAATTCAGCGCGGCAAAGCTTCGCTGAATATCAACCCCATGTTCAAGCCAGACAGTTTTGAGCCTTTACCTGATGCGCCGCTTGATGAGTTGCGTAAGCTTTTGGCGGCATCTGCGCTTGAGATTCCACAAGACCTACCTCCAATGTCTGCGGGCATTTTTGGCTATCTTGGGTATGACATGGTGCGTGAGATCGAAGATCTGCCAGATGACAACGAGGATACCATTGGCGCGCCAGATGCGCTTTTGATGCGCCCTTCACTCTTGGCGGTTTTTGACACCATTAAAGATGAACTCTATTTTGCAACACCTGTTCGCCCTGTCGACAATGTATCGGCGGAACAAGCATTTGACGCGGCACAGGAGCGACTAGATTCGGCAATTTCCAGACTGTCCAATTCGGCGCCTTTGGCAAAAGAACGTGTTGATGCAGCAAATATTGAGTTTGAAAGCAACACAAGCAAGCAAGAATTTGCAGGCATGGTGGATGCTGCCAAAGAATACATTCGCGCAGGCGATGTGTTTCAGGTGGTGCTAAGCCAACGATTTACGGCAGACTTTACCCTGCCCCCAGTTGCGTTCTATCGCGCCCTACGCCGCACGAACCCTAGTCCATATATGTATTTCTTGGACTTCAATGATTTTGCTATCGCGGGCTCCAGCCCCGAAATTTTGGTGCGGGTGCAAGACCAAAAAGTCTCCATTCGCCCAATTGCTGGCACACGCAAACGTGGCGCAACGCCAGAGCGCGACCGGGAAATGGCCGAAGAACTGCTGTCTGATCCAAAAGAATTGGCAGAACACTTGATGCTTTTGGATTTGGGCCGCAATGATGTGGGCCGCGTTTCTGAAATTGGCACGGTTGAAGTGACCGACAGTTACTTCCTCGAATATTACTCCCACGTGATGCACATCGTTTCAAACGTTGAAGGCAAGCTAAAATCTGGCCTTGATAATATCGATGCCTTAGCTGGTGGTTTTCCTGCAGGCACGGTGTCCGGTGCGCCAAAAGTGCGGGCCATGGAAATTATCGACGAGTTGGAAAAACATCGTCGTGGCATATATGCGGGTTGCGTTGGCTATTTCAGCGCTGATGGGTGGATGGATACGTGCATCGTTCTGCGCACAGCCGTAATTAAAGACGGCAAAATCCACGTGCAGGCAGGTGCAGGCATTGTTGCGGACAGCAAGGCCGAACTGGAACAGCTTGAATGCGAAAACAAAGCCAGAGCGCTTACCAGTGCGGCGCAAGAGGCGTTGCGCTATGCGGATGAGCCGGGGATGGGCCAATGACCAAATTGCTCGTGATAGATAATTATGACAGCTTCACATATAATCTGGTGCACCTGATTGGCGCGCTGGACAATGTTGAAATTGAAGTGGTGCGCAACGACAAAATAACCCTTGATGACATTCAAAAAATGGCCCCCGATGGGATTGTGATTTCACCTGGCCCCAAAACCCCAACCGAAGCTGGCATTTGCGTACCCTTGGTAGAGCGCTTTAAAAGCGAAATCCCGATGTTTGGGGTTTGTTTGGGCCATCAATCAATTGGTGAGGCATTTGGCGCAGATGTGGTGCGCGCATCCGCATTAATGCACGGCAAAACCTCAACCATTCGCCACAATGGCAAAAGCGTGTTCAAAGGCTTGAACAAGGATGGCATAACCGCCACCCGCTATCATTCGCTGACCATTGACCCGAATAGTTTGCCAAGCGAACTAGAAGTGACCGCCACTTCGGATGACGGGATGATTATGGGCATAATGCACAAAACCTTGCCCCTACATTCGGTGCAATTTCATCCAGAAAGCATAGCATCTGAAAGCGGCACCCAAATGGTGCAGAATTTCATCGATATTGCCAATGCGTTTAACGCTGCAAAAGACCGGAGCGCATCATGAACATCAAAGAAACGCTCAATCACCTAGCGGATAGCAACGACCTAACTTTTGAGCAAATGCGCTCCATCATGAACATCATCATGTCAGGACAAGCAACACCATCGCAAATCGGTGCGTTTTTGATGGCACTGCGGGTAAAAGGCGAAACGGTGGAAGAAATCGCCGGCGCGGTTTCAATTCTGCGCGAGAAAATGATCCCTGTTGCTGCCCCATCAAATGCCATTGATATTGTGGGCACAGGTGGCGACGGCGTTGGGACCTACAACATTTCCACCACTGCTTCGATCATTGTGGCCGCTGCGGGCTGTCCGGTGGCCAAGCACGGCAACAAAGCCTTATCGTCAAAGTCTGGTAGCTCGGAAGCATTGTTGGCGCTTGGGGTTGAACTCGACCTGCCAGCGGCTGGCATTTCGGCCTGCATCGAACGCGCGGGCATTGGCTTTATGTTCGCCCCCAATCATCATGCTGCCATGCGCTTTGTTGGCCCTTCGCGGCAAGAAATGGGTGTGCGCACCATTTTCAACCTACTTGGCCCACAATCTAACCCAGCGGGTGTGAAACACTATTTGCTTGGCGTATTCGACAAAAAATGGGTGCGCCCCGTGGCTGAATCGCTGCTTAAAAATGGCGCAAAATCCGCTTGGGTTGTTTACGGCAATGACGGTTTGGATGAACTCACCACCACAACCACAAGCCATGTGGCAGAAATCAAAGACGGTAAAATCACCGAATTTGAAATATCGCCAGAAAATGCTGGATTGCCGTTCGCACAAACAAAAGATATTTTGGGTGGCACGCCACAAGAAAATGCCAAGGCTATGCGCGAGCTGTTTGATGGCAAACTCTCGCCATTCCGCGACATCGCCCTACTGAACGCGGCGGCCGCTTTGTTGATTTTGGGCAAAGTTAGCGACCTAAAAGCGGGTATGGAACTGGCCGCAAAACAAGTGGATAGTGGTGCGGCAAAAGCAAAACTAGAAGAGTTAGTTCGCATATCGAACGAGGTGGCAAAATGAGTACGGATATCCTAAGCAAAATCGAAGCCTATAAGCGCGAAGAAATTGCAGCGGCAAAGCTAGATTTGCCCTTAGGCGATCTGGACACACTTGCAAAAAATGCAGACGCGCCACGCGGCTTTTTGAACGCCTTAAAAACAAAACGCGAAGCAAATAATTACGCGCTGATTGCCGAAGTGAAGAAAGCCAGCCCATCCAAGGGCCTTATCCGAGCAGATTTTGACCCTGCAGCACACGCGGCTGACTATGAGGTTGGCGGGGCGGCGTGTCTTTCCGTTCTGACCGACGGACCTTCGTTTCAAGGTTCGCCAAAATTTTTGAAAGCCGCGCGGGCCGCAACGTCCCTTCCCGTTTTGCGCAAAGACTTTTTGTATGACACTTACCAAGTGGCAGAGGCGCGGGCATGGGGTGCGGACGCCATTCTGATCATCATGGCGGCAGTTGACGATAAACTGGCCGAAGACTTGAATGCGGCAGCGAAATTTTGGAACATGAGCGCGCTGATTGAAGTGCATGATGCGCCAGAACTTGAACGCGCATTAAAGTTAGATGCAGAATTGATCGGCATCAACAACCGCAATTTGCGCACGTTTGAAACCAGCTTGCAGACCACAATCGATTTGGCCAAAAAAGTGCCCGACGACAGGTTTTTGGTCAGCGAAAGCGGCATTTTCACTTTTGACGATGTGCAAATGCTGGAGCAAAAAGCCAACGTGGGCACCTTCCTCGTGGGCGAAAGCCTGATGCGCCAGCCAAACGTTGCAGCGGCCACGCGCTTGCTGCTGACGGGCAACGGAGCTGCATAAAAATGGCCAACAAACTCACCCATATCAATGAAGATGGCGAGGTCCATATGGTTGATGTGGGCGATAAAAATGTCAGCCAACGCCAAGCTGTGGCCACCTCACGCATTTGCATGAGCCAAGAGGCGTTTGAAGCGGTGAAAAGCGGCAATTTAGAAAAAGGCGACGCCCTTGGCGTGGCGCGCGTTGCAGGCATTATGGCGGCGAAAAACACGGCGCAAATGATCCCCCTGTGCCATCCACTGGCGCTGACAAAAATCGAGATTTCGATTACGCCAGACGATAAAACCAACAGTTTTGACATTTCAGCGCTGGTGCGGGTTGAGGGCAAAACCGGGGTGGAAATGGAAGCGCTGAGCGCTGCGTCGGTTACCGCGCTGACCATTTATGATATGGCGAAAGCGGTTGATAAATCCATGGTGATCGGCCCCACCCAACTTGAACAAAAGTCGGGCGGCAAGTCTGGCGACTATAACCGAAAGTAAATCATGTCCCTTTTGCCCGTTGCTGACGCCTTAAAAACCATTATTGACGCCGTTACCCCCACCCAAACTGAAACGGTGCCGCTGGCAATGGCCCATGGCAGATTGCTGGCAAAAGACATTGTGGCCACGTTTGATCAGCCCCCGTTTGATGGCAGCGCCATGGATGGCTATGCGCTCAACGCCAAAGATGGCACCAAAGGCAATGTGCTGACCGTGGTGGGCATTTCCGCCGCTGGTGAGGCGTTTGAAGGCGCATTGATCGCTGGCCAATGCACCCGCATCTATACGGGCGCGCCAATGCCCAAGGGCGCGAACGCGGTGATTATGCAAGAACAGGCGACCCGCGAAGGTGATCAAATCACGCTCAACGAAAGCGTGACCGCAAAGCAGAATGTGCGCGACAAAGGCAACGACTTTGCCGATGGCGATGTGCTGATTGGTTCGGGAACCAAACTAAGCCCGTTTCATGTGGCGCTCGCGGCCGCGGCCAACCATGCTGAACTGACCTTGCGCAAACAACCAACCCTAACGCTGGTCGCCACGGGCGACGAACTGGTGCCCCCGGGTTCCGTGCTGCAAAAAGACCAAATCATCGCCTCAAACGGCTTTGGTCTTACACCCTTGTTCACCCATTTCGGCGCAAAGGTAAAAGATGGCGGCATCATCAAAGATGATCGCGATACGTTAAAAGCCGAGCTAAAACGCTTGCTGGATGAAGAACCAGACATTTTGGTGACCACCGGCGGCGCCAGCGTGGGCGATCGGGACTATGTGAAAGAAGTGCTGGAAGAGCTGGGCGTAAACCTAAGCTTTTGGCGCATCGCGGTGCGCCCGGGCAAACCACTGATGTTTGGCACCAAAGGCAAAACCACCATTTTCGGCCTGCCCGGCAATCCGGTTTCCGCTTTGGTCACCGGAACCGTGTTCGTGGTCCCTGCGATCAAAGCTAAATTGGGCCAGTCGCCCGACCACATGATCGCCAAACTGCCCCTCACCGCACAATTGGCCTCCAACGGCCCCCGCCAACATTACCGCCGCGCCAAACTTACCAAAAACTCCAACGGCACCTTGGCCGTAGACCCCCACATGCAAGCCGACAGCGCCCACCTCACCTCGCTTTCCGCCAGCGACTGCTTCGTGGTGCAAGCGCCGTTTGAGGAGAGCAAAGGCGTGGGCGAAATGGTGGATGTTTTGATGTTGCCTTGGGTGGTTGGGTAATTACTCTTGTCCAATCAATCGCGCAAAATTAGAGTTTTCCACACAGTTGGGCTAACATATCTGAATTCGGATCGAATTCAGATTGGAACTCAACATGCGCGTTGCTGGATCATTGAAAAAATTTGCCTGTGCGCTGTGTTTTTTGATCGGCGGCACAGTTGCTGGGGTGGCGAATGATTGTGTTTTGCCCAAGTTTGATCCGCAAAACTTGCCGACAAGCGGTGAAGAACATCGGGCGTTGGTTGTTGGGCTAACGGAATATAAGCTTTGCATTGCGTTGAGGAACGACAGTGCTGCGGTTCGCGTGAAGTTTCCTGGGCAGGCGGAAATGTTGGCGTCGTACAATGATAGGCTCAAATTGGAGCTAAAGCTTTGGCGCGACCGAAAATCAATTCCTAGTCTCGCCCAATACCGCGACGCACTTGCAGCTGAGGATTTGCTTGAAGAATATACAAACTACGCGGTCAGCCTAAACATCGCTGAGGCAATGTATGTGGAAACTGATTTGGGCATACCCTCGCCTTATCTGGATCAGATGCGTGCCGAAGGCAAAGACCCAGCACAGGTTGGCGCCCGCTTGTCCGCCAGCACACGCTTCCCGCCGCCAAAAGCTTGGTTCACCGTCAATCGGGTTGAAATTTCCCGCACCAGCCAAGACGTTGAACTTGAGCGTGTGGCATCAGCGCTGGCAAAAGCCACCAAACGCTATAAAGACAGCAAAGCTTTCGCAGATAAGTTTAAAGCGCAAGTTGATGATATTCTTAGCCAACGCCGCGAACTGATCAAGCAAAGTGAAGCCAAGGTGCTTAAGTTTGAAGCCAGAGTGCGTAATTCGCTGGAACCGGGTGCTATTCCCGATCAGAATTCAGTGGAAGAACTGCAACTAGCGCAGAAGTCCAACCAAGAGCAAATTGATGGCTATTTGAAAGCTGAAGCCGATTTAAATGCGACATGGGCACCCGTAAAAGCAGACCTAAAAACCGCTGAACAACAACTTAGCGAAGCGACGCTAAATTATCTGAATGTTAAAAATCGCTTTGGCGGGTTGATCAAATCAATCCAAAGCAAAGATGCGCGGCTAGTCCCTATTTCTGAAGACGAACAGCGGGCTTTAAGAAACATCATTGAGGTTCTAGACGCTGAAATTGATGCAAGGTCTAAAGCTGCTTTTGAAAAAGATAAAGAGCGCATGGCGGCGCGTGACCGTTTTAAACAAGCAATTGCTGAAACCAGCAATTCAGCCGAATGGTTGGCCTATGCCGGGATATATTCGACCATTGTTCAAGCCCATTTGGAGCTGCAATCCTCAGCCCTAAACCTCGCATTGGCGACAAAGGGTGGCCCAACAGGCGTATTGGCCGAAGCAACAAGCCAATTCATCAGCAACAAGATTTCTCCACCCAACTATTATGATGCAAGTGGCATTGGGCGCGATCTCCCGATTATCAAGCGTGAAGATGGGCGCGACAATGGTCCAGACGATCCTTTTGAAAATCTCAGCATGCAGGACATCAAAAATCAGGCGATAAAGGAAGTAGCAGCCATACCCTTTCGCACATTCAATGCCTACGCGAAAATGAACAAAACCGAACTGGCAAAAATCGTGGCGCAGGTAAAAGGTGACCGCTTCAGAACGAATATTCAAAGTCGCAGCCCGCTATATAGCAGAACAATCAATTTACCACAGAGTCTGGCGTCCCAAATCGCAAAGCAAGAAGACAAAGCGCTAAAGGCCGCGGTTGAGTTTGGCGAGGCCACCGGCAAAGCAGGACTGTGGGCGCTGACAAAAAGCATTGGCCGAGATATTAGAACGAGTGTTGCCAAAGAACTGACCAAAGAAGCGCTGAAGAAAGCCGCTGCGGAACTGATTGAAGGCGGGTTTTTGCGCGACTATATGGTTGCCCAATTTGCACTGAACGAAGCCTATGTCGATTTCACCACCAAAAGTGACCTCTATTGGAAGAACGAAGAAGCGATTGCCACCGCACAGGGTAACAAAGAGGGTTTCATCGAACGGCTCAAAGAAGGCGACCTGATCGTGGAAAAAAGCGATGCCTTCTTTCCCCTGCCGGGTTACCAGTTTGTGCTTGAGTTAGAACCGCACTCTAGCATTGATCCTCGTAAGTTTGATGCAGATTTCCAACTAGGGGATGTCAAACTCATTCGCGATTCCCAAAGCACTGAGTTGGCTTGGATTATACCAGAGGGCGCGGAGTTTGGCCTCGATGTAGACGAAGAATTGCCAATAACAATCACCATCAAGTGATCAGAGAAGTTTCTGCAAATCATTCTCAATAATACTTGCAAACGATTTGCAATTGCACTACTGATTCAATCAACAAGTGTTTTGTTGATAGGGGTTAATCTGTGAATTTGAATAAGTCTTTGATGTCTGGTGTGCTGATTGCTGCCTGTGCGGCGTTTGCTTTTTCTTCTCCAGCGCTGGCCAAGTTTAAGGCGGTGACGACTTTTACGATTATTGCGGACATGGCGCAGAATGTGGCCGGGGATGCGGCGATTGTTGAATCGATCACCAAACCCGGCGCTGAAATCCACAATTACCAGCCTACCCCGCGCGACATTATTGGCGCGCAGGATGCGGATTTGATTTTGTGGAATGGGTTAAACCTTGAATTGTGGTTTGAAAAATTCTTCAACAATCTGCGTGATATTCCAAGCGTGACCATTAGCGACGGGGTGGAGCCGATGGGGATTGCGGATGGACCTTATACGGGCAAGCCCAACCCCCATGCTTGGATGTCGCCCAGCGATGCTTTGATCTATGTGGACAATATCGCCAAGGCGTTTGCTGCGCATGATCCTGAAAATGCTGAAACTTATTTGGCCAATGCTGAGGCCTATAAGGCGAAAATTACGGCAACGATTGAACCAATCCGCTCAGCCATTCAAGCAATTCCGGAATATGAGCGCTGGTTGGTAACCAGTGAAGGCGCGTTCAGCTATTTGGCGCGGTACTTTGGGTTGAAGGAATTGTTTTTGTGGCCGATCAACGCCGATCAGCAAGGCACACCGCAACAGGTGCGCCAAGTGATTGATTTGGTACGCGAACATAATATCAAAGCGGTATTTAGCGAAAGCACCATTTCTTCCGCCCCGGCTGAACAAGTTGCGCGCGAAACAGATGCGACATACGCTGGGGTTTTATATGTAGACTCGCTGACCGATGAAAACGGCCCGGTTCCGACCTTTTTAGACCTTTTGCGGGTCACCTCACAAACCATCGTTGATGGGCTAACCAAATGAATGAGATAAGTGCAAACACTTCCGATCATGCGCCAAACTCTGGCTTAAACGTTGCCAACGTTACCGTGACCTATCGCAATGGCCACACCGCCGTCCGCGACGCATCGTTTCAATTGCCACGCGGCACCATCGCCGCACTGGTGGGGGTTAATGGCAGTGGCAAATCCACCCTGTTCAAATCCATCATGGGCTTTGCCCCCGTGTCTGAAGGCGATGTGCAAATTTTGGGCCGCTCCGTGCGCGAAGTGTTGAAGGAAAACCTTGTCGCCTATGTGCCCCAAACCGAAGATGTGGACTGGAACTTCCCGGTTTTGGTGGAAGACGTGGTGATGATGGGCCGATATGGCCATATGGGATTTTTACGTCGTCCCAAACAGATCGATAAAGATAAAGTCAGCGAAGCGCTGGCCCGTGTGGGCATGGAAGAATATCGCGAACGCCAAATTGGCGAATTGTCTGGCGGGCAGAAAAAACGGGTATTTTTGGCCCGCGCCTTAGCCCAACAAGGCGAAGTCATTCTGCTGGATGAACCATTCACCGGCGTTGATGTAAAAACCGAAGACACCATCATCGCCCTGCTGCGCGCCCTGCGCGATGAAGGCAAGGTGATTTTGGTTTCCACCCACAATTTGGGGTCGGTCCCTGAATTTTGCGACCGTACCGTGTTGGTCAAAGGTACGGTGTTGGCATATGGGCTAACCAAAGAAGTGTTTACCCAGGACAATTTGGAAAAAGCCTTTGGCGGCGTGCTGCGCCACTTTGTGTTTGGCGGCACCGATTTGCACGATGATGAAGACGCCCGCCACATCGCGATTATTTCTGACGATGAACGCCCGCTGATCATGTATGGCGAACAAGACAATATGGAACATAGACGCAGCGGGACCAATGACGATGATTGATTTGTTGTTCGAACCCCTCACCTACGCCTATATGCGCAACGCCATTTGGGTGAGCGCGCTGGTGGGTGCGGTATGCGCGTTCCTTTCGGCCTATTTGATGCTTAAAGGCTGGTCGCTGATTGGCGATGCGCTTTCGCACTCCATCGTGCCTGGCGTTGCCGGCGCTTATATGCTTGGTCTGCCGTTTGCGGTTGGCGCTTTCTTTTCCGGCGCATTGGCCTCTGCGGCCATGCTGTTCCTCAACCAACGCACCAAACTGCGTGAGGATGCGATTATTGGGCTGATTTTCACCTCGTTCTTTGGGCTGGGCCTGTTCATGGTTTCGCTCTCGCCCACCTCGGTGAACATTCAAACCATCGTACTGGGCAACATTTTGGCCGTAACGCCAACCGACACGCTGCAATTGGTGATCATTTCCGTGATTTCCTTGGTCGTGCTGCTGCTCAAATGGAAAGACCTGATGGTCACCTTTTTTGACGAACAGCACGCCCGCTCCATCGGCATCAACCCAACAGCGCTCAAAATCTTGTTCTTTACCCTGCTCAGCGCCTGCACAGTGGCGGCATTGCAAACCGTTGGGGCATTCTTGGTGATCGCTATGGTGGTGACACCGGGTGCCACCGCCTATTTGCTCACAGATCGCTTTCCAAGGCTGATCATGGTCAGCGTGGCCATTGGCACCCTCAGCGCACTGATTGGCGCCTATGCCAGCTATTTCATTGATGGCGCCACAGGCGGCATCATCGTGGTGTTGCAAACTGTAACGTTTCTTATTGCTTTCGTTTTTGCACCCAAACATGGCATGTTGGCCCAACGCGCCCGCCGCAACGCCGAACCGGAGGCTGCGCAATGATCGAGTTTTTTGAACTCTTGCTACAGCCGTTCCAGTTTGAATTTATGCGCAACGCGTTCCTGATCTCAGTGTTGGTGGCGGTTCCTGCCGCACTTTTGTCATGCTTTTTGGTGCTCAAAGGCTGGTCACTTATGGGCGACGCGATTTCCCACGCGGTGCTGCCTGGAATCGTGTTGGCCTATGTGGCGGGCATTCCGCTGGCCATCGGTGCGTTTTTTGCTGGCATGACCTGCGCAATATCCACCGGATTCATCACCGAAAACTCGCGGATCAAAGAAGATACGGTCATGGGCGTGGTGTTTTCCGGCATGTTCGGCTTGGGTATTGTGCTTTATACCAAAATCGAAACTGACGTTCACCTAGACCACATTCTGTTTGGCGACATGCTGGGCATTTCCAGCTATGACATTATCGAAACGGGCCTGATTTCGCTATTCATCGCGTTGGTGATCCTGTTGCGCTGGCGCGACTTGCTGCTGTATATTTTCGATACCCAACACGCCAGTGCCATCGGCTTGCCTGTAAAGCTTTTGCATTACGGCTTGTTGGCCATCATTTCTCTAAGCGTAGTCGCTGCGCTGAAGGCGGTAGGTATCATTCTGGCCATTGCCCTGCTGGTCGCTCCTGGAGCAATCGCCTACCTGATCACGCGCAGAATTGGGCAAATGCTGATCTGGGCGGTCGCCCTTTCCACAGCGTCAGCGTTCTTTGGTGTCTACCTCGCGTTCTTCATTGATAGCGCACCAGCACCAACCATTGTGCTGCTGATGACAATCTTGTTCATCATTGCGTTTTTTCTATCGCCAAATGCTAAAAAGCTTTCCGGCGCAGAAACCTCATCAGTGGCGTAAAAGAAAAGGGGCAGTCCCCAGTGGCCCGCCCCTTTGTAGTTTGCTTATCGCAAATTATGCCGTTGATACTCATGATCTAGCCCGATATCTTTTTGAAGATGTGGGCTCAAATCTCCCACATTTAGATATAAGGCACGGATAATTCTTTTGTTTCGACGTGCCTCAATGTTGTTCAGCATAGCTTTTACAACGCGGCCTAATCGCTCGAAATACTGTTCTGAAAGTGCATGTTGTTTTTTCATGTGTTTTTGCTCGGCCGAAAGCCGTTTAAGGCTTTGCCGCTCCTAAATTTTGAATACAAATATGCCGAAAACGCCACGCAAAAATGCGTGCCAAAACCGACAGACGATGGTTGGATGACCTACGCAAAAAACGCGGATCAACAGGGATGAAAACGTGAACCTAAAAAGCTACAGCATGATCGCTGAGCAAAGGATCGGTTGCGCTAGTGTTAAACTGGCAAACGAGTTGCCAGAAGTGTTTTGAGAAATGCAATCATAAAAAACCTCCTTGGCGTTGAGCTGGTGGGACCAGCAAGTTAAAGACAATTGTCCAATACGCCCGGCACGCGTCCAGCACAACCAAATAATGAGACAATTTGGCACACTTGCGCCAATTGTTGCAATTTGAACACAGGGTTAGCAGGAGGACAAATTCAAGCACATTTACACGCCGCTTGCAGAACATATAAAGAACAGCTATAGTTGTTCAACATTTGTTCCGATTCTAATACTGGCTGCAAAGGAATTTATAATGTTGACCCGTAAGCAACATGAACTGCTCATGTTCATCCACGAGCGCATGAAAGAAAGTGGCGTGCCTCCATCATTTGATGAGATGAAGGATGCGTTGGACTTGAAGTCAAAGTCCGGCATTCATCGCCTCATTACTGCGCTTGAGGAACGCGGCTTCATTCGCCGACTGCCCAATAGGGCGCGGGCCATGGAAGTGGTTCGCTTGCCAGACAGTATGAACCCCTCCCTTGGTGGGAAAAAATCAAAGTTTGAGCCAAGCGTTATTGAAGGTGATCTTGGACGTGTCCCTGCACAGCCAACCCGTCCGATGTTGGATGAAGATCGGGCGAATGCACCAGTTGCCATTCCCGTTATGGGGCGCATCGCAGCGGGGGTGCCGATCGCTGCGATTCAAACACAGAGTCATATGATTTCAGTGCCGCCAGAAATGTTGGCTGGCGGTGTACATTATGCGCTTGAGGTTGCCGGAGACTCGATGATCGATGCGGGGATTTTTGATGGCGATACGGTGTTGATTAAAAAGCAGGATACAGCCAGCAATGGCGAGATTGTGGTTGCATTGGTTGATGGCGAAGAAGCCACCCTGAAACGGTTGCGCAAAAAGGGCCAGTCTGTGGCACTTGAAGCGGCGAACCCTGCTTATGAAACAAGAATTTTCGGCCCTGACCAAGTTGAAGTTCAAGGACGATTGGTTGGTTTATTTCGCAAGTACTGACCCCCGTTAGGGCTTTACGGCTCTAGCATCCCCGTTTGCGAATACTTGACCCGACAACCGATGGTTGCTCGGGTCTTTTTTTGTGTGAGAACATCAGGAAATGCTACTTTAGGTTACGAAAATCTAGTTGAACGGTACTGGGCTTGTTTTACGCACTGATCCAAACTTCATACTCCCGAGCAAGTATCACCACTAAGGCCGCCAAGGCCGCCTCTGATCATTAATTGTCCAACGCACGTTGTAGCCGGTTTCGTCTTTGAACACTGTTGCAACCCCCTGCTCGTCCAACTCTGTCTGCGTAATGACAAGAGCGGAGGGGCAATTGGCACCGCGTCTCTTGCGCACAATCAAAATGTCCGCCCGCCCACAGTCTTCATGCAAAGCAACGCTGTCTTTTACAATCGATATCGTTTGGGTTTCCATAACCAAACTACAACCATGCCGATCACAATCACCAACTGCGTGCTCTTCCAACACAGAAGCTCCAAACCGCTCTGCCCATGCACGGCTGGTGAAACTATTGGACTTACGACCCAACTGCACAAAGTGGCTTGCCTCCCGAACAATAACAGCTTGTGTGCTGTCCGATATCACCATGAAAGGCAATGCTGCCGCACCAAACCCGATTATCGCAGCGCTGAATATCGCTGGCAGTAGGAATTTCAGCCAACCGCGAAAAAAACTCAACCACGCCAGGGCAATGAAGCAGGCTGGCAACACCCATTCGGCCAACATTGGGGTTTGCGTGTAATCCGCACTCATTGCCGAAATGGCATGCGCAACATCAACAACCAAACCAATGCCAAATCCCATGGCCGCAAGAAATGGCCCTTCCAGCCCCAATGGCATCAACAGCACAGCGGCCAAGCCGCTAGGCAATACAAAAAACCCAACAATCGGCACAGCCACTAAGTTGCCAATTAAGCCCATAGGTGCAAATTGTTGAAAATGAACCGCTGCGATGGGCGCGGTTGCCAGCCCTGCGATTAAACTGGTCAGCGACAATCCGCCAAAAAGCCGCGCTAAAAAGGGCAGCTGCAAAGCAGAACGCCCCAAAATGGCATAAACCGCAACAAGTCCGACCACTGCGGCAAAAGACAATTGAAAACCCGGTTTAAAAACCTCATGCGGAAACAAAAGGATGATGATGATCGCAGCGACGGCCACATTGCGCATGGTAATGGCCCTTCGGCCCGCCAAGATCGCAACAAAAGCCAGAACTAACATCAATGTGGCGCGTTGTGTGGCAAGGTTGGCACCAGAAATCATCAAGTACCCAATAGCCACGCCAATTGCACCGCAGGCAGCAATTGGTTTGATAACGCCGTCCCGACCAACGGCTTGAACCGCAATGGCCCTAATCAAAAAGAAAACGGTGCCGACTACCAATGAAAGATGCAAGCCCGAAATTGCCAAAACATGGGCTAGTCCCGCATTCGCAATATTCTCGCGCAAATCATCATTGATCCCAGACTGATCACCAATGATCAGCGCCTGCGCAATCGCTGCTTGATCTGCCGATAAATACAAATCCAGCCGCGCGCCAATCGCCCACCGCAACTGATCAACCTTTTGCCAAACAGAAAACCCGCCCGGTTGAACATTTTGAACAGGATCAAGTGAGCTGGCATAACCACCAAGGCCATCAAAAAAGGCGTGAAATTGCCCATCATAGCTCGCAGGGTAGACTGGTGTGGGAACAGGTATAATGCGCGCGCGCACTTGCACCCTGTCCCCAAGGGAGATGGACTGCTCCCTATTCAAGTGTTTGGCTTTTATCGTGAGGCGCAGCCTTTTTACCCCATCAAGCCTGGGGTCGCCCATTATGTCGCCGACCAAGAACTTTAAATCACCATCATTGCCGATTGTGCGCTCCAAAACCTTTCCACTTAAGCTTTGAACAGCCAACGGATAGGAAAGGAGTTTTGTACCCGAAAAGGCTGCAGTGAACGTTATCAGCGCAAATCCTGCCCAGATTGCGAGCAACAATCCTAAAAATCTTGCTTGCTTTTGGCGCACATATTGCCAAATGAAAATGGAAATGAGGCCAAACAGAACCCCACCTACAGCAACCACATTCGGCTCATCAGAAAGAACGCGATAAATTGCTATGCCGACAATCAAGGCAAATGGCACAAGCACGACGAATTGGCGGTGATAGAAGGCGTCTGCAATATGCGCCTTAAGATTGATTTTAAACGACCATCTGCGCTGATGGCGCTCCACCTTTGAACCGCGCACAAGAACAGGATCGCCAACAGATGGTGGCGGTTTAGTATCTGCTTTAAGTATCGTTTCGCTATCGAAAGCGGCCATAAGCTCGGCCCCATCTTGCGCAATATTGCGCTTATGTTACACATGCGACAACTTTTCGCCAGCTTTGCGCGAAATCGCTTAGCAACTTGGCCATCAACAGATCTTCATTTCGAATAATTTGAGAACGACCACATGACAGATAAAGTGATCACACGGTTTGCGCCGTCCCCAACCGGTTTTTTGCACATTGGCAATGCGCGCACCGCCCTTTTTAACTGGGCCTTGGCCAAATCCACGGGCGGCGACATGTTGCTGCGTATTGAAGATACAGATCACGAACGCTCAACCGATGAAGCTATTGCGGCAATCATTTCGGGCATGGATTGGCTGGGGTTGGATTATGCGGGCGAGCCGGTTTATCAATCCAAAAACATCGCGCGGCACACAGAAGTGGCGCAGCAACTGCTGGCACAAGGCAAAGCCTATAAATGCTATGCCACACCTGAAGAATTGACCCTGATGCGCGAAACGGCAAAAGCTGAGGGCCGCCCGATGGTTTATGACCGCCGTTGGCGCGACCGCCCTGCGTCGGATGCGCCCGAAGGCGCGCCATATGTTGTGCGCATCAAAGCGCCAACCACAGGTGCAATTGTGGTGCACGATAAGGTGCAAGGTGATGTGACCTTTAAGGCCGAAAACCTTGATGATTTCGTTATTCTGCGCTCAGACGGCACGCCAACTTATTTGTTGGCCGTGGTCGTTGATGACCATGATATGGGTGTAACGCACATTATGCGCGGCGACGACCATTTGGTAAATTCGGCCCGCCAGATCACGATTTTCAACGCTATGGATTGGGACATCCCTGTGATGGCCCATACGCCACTTATTCACGGGCCAGATGGCGCAAAACTGTCCAAGCGCCATGGCGCCCTCGGCGTCGAAGATTATCGCCGCATGGGCTATTTGCCTGAAACCATCCGCAACTATTTCGCCCGCCTTGGTTGGGCACATGGGGATGACGAAATTTTTTCCTCCGAGCAGTTTATCGAATGGTTCTCATTTGCTGGGTTGAACAAAGGCGCAAGCCGCATTGATTTTGTGAAGCTTGAAAACATGAACGCGCACTATATTAAAACGTGTGACGATGCGCGCCTTTATGACCTTATGATTGCTTTGGCTAACGAATTGAGTGACGAGGCGTCACTTGCCGGGCTTAAGGCCAACAAAGATACAGTCATCGCTGCCCTGCCCGCGCTGAAAACCCGCGCCAAAACCATTGTTGAACTGGTCAAGTCTGCCCAGTTTATCTATCCGGCTCGCCCACTCCAGTTTGAGGACAAAGCGAAGGCCGCTGTAGAAGGCGAGTCATTGGTTATATTGCGCGAAATTCAGCCCGTATTGGAGGGCCTGAACGACTGGTCACACGATGGAATTGACCAAGCGTTACGCACCTTTGCAGAGCAAAAAGAACTCAAATTTGGCAAGGTCGCTCAACCGCTTAGGGCTGCGGTCACCGCCAAAAATGCATCCCCAGGTTGTTTTGATGTTCTACTGCTTTTGGGCAAAGACGAAAGTTTGTCACGTTTAAGCGAAACAACTGCGGTATAAACACGCAAATTGGTAGCGGATTGGCGTTCATCTATTGCGATTTTGCGCCAAATCCGGTACCTCATTCTCAACCTGATTTGCAGGTACGACGACGCTAGCGTTTGTGGGGACGATTTGCTGAGTCTATTTTTTGAAATCTTGAAGGAGGCCGCTTAATGACCGATCGGATTGCAAAATTAGAAATTGATGGCACAAGCTATGAATTCCCCATAATTTCAGGATCAGTTGGTCCTGACGTTATCGATATCCGCTCCCTTTATGCCAAAACTGGGCATTTCACATTTGATCCGGGCTATACATCCACCGGCTCAACTGAATCAGCCATTACCTATATTGACGGTGACAAAGGTATTTTGTTGTACCGCGGTTACCCAATTGAACAATTGGCAGACAATTCCAGCTTTTTGGAAGTTGCATATTTGCTCTTGAAAGGCGAATTGCCGAACAAAGCAGAGTTTGACGACTTCTCAAACACCGTCACGCGTCACACCATGTTGCATCAGCAAATGGTGAAGTTCTTTGAGGGCTTCCGCCGCGATGCACATCCAATGGCGATTGTTTGTGGTGCTGTGGGCGCTATGTCTGCATTCTACCATGACTCAACAGACATAACAGACCCGTTGCAACGCACAATTGCTTCGCACCGCATGATTGCAAAAATCCCAACCATTGTGGCTTGGGCATTTAAATACTCAATTGGCCAGCCCTTTGTGTATCCATTGAATGACCTTGATTACGCATCAAATTTCTTGCGCATGTGTTTTGCTGTTCCAGCAGAAGATTATGAGGTTTCACCAACCATTGCTAAGGCTATGGACCGCATTTTCACTTTGCATGCTGATCACGAACAAAACGCCTCAACTTCCACAGTGCGTTTGGCAGGGTCTTCTCATGCAAATCCGTTCGCTTGTATCGCCGCTGGCGTTGCATCACTTTGGGGCCCCGCACACGGCGGTGCAAACGAAGCTTGTTTGCGCATGTTGCGCGAAATTGGCACCGTTGATCGCATTCCAGAGTTTGTGGCACGCGCCAAAGACAAATCGGATCCATTCCGCCTGATGGGTTTTGGACACCGTGTGTACAAAAACTTTGACCCACGCGCGACAGTTATGCAGCAAACTGCAAAAGAAGTGCTTGCCGAGCTTGGCGTTGAAAACAACCCAACGTTGCAAGTAGCACAAGAACTTGAGCGGATTGCTTTGGAAGATGAGTACTTCATCGAGAAGAAACTCTATCCAAACGTCGATTTCTATTCTGGCATTATTTTGGACGCCATCGGCTTCCCAACCGAAATGTTCACCGCAATCTTTGCGCTGGCACGTACCGTTGGTTGGACATCACAATGGGCAGAGATGATCGAAGATCCAAAACAAAAAATCGGTCGCCCACGCCAGCTTTATACTGGCGCGACAGCACGCGACTATGTGGATATTTCAAAGCGCTAGTTAGACAAGCGACAAGATACGATCTGCAGCATTTTGACGGGGGGCCTCTGGCTCCCCGTTTTGCATTTTTGCGCGCATTTGCGCAAAGCCTTCGCGCTGCAAAGCCATTTCACGATCATTGTCCAAAAGGTTCTGGGTCTCTTTTAGAATTTCAGGCCCAAGATCGCTGATGCCAATGACTTCAGGCACGAATTTGCGACCAACAATGATGTTGTTTAAATTAATCAGCGGCCGACCACTCGCTTCATGATTCTTGACTTGCTTGGGTTCAGCCAGATATGTGCAAATATGAGGCACGTCGCCAAATCCAAGTTCCAACGTAACAGTGCCCGAAACAGCAATTGCTGCGTGAGCATTGGCAACAAACTGCATAAACGTAGCGCGCCCTTCACCAATCTCCACTTGGGTGTCTTGCAAGATTTTTGACACTAGATCCAACCGCCCTGGTGCGGCTGCAAGCGTTTGCAAAAGCTTGGGATGCGCCGAACGCACCCATTCACGTGCCGCTTTCATTTCAACAAGATTACGATTGATTTCACCCACGCGACTGCCGGGCAGAAACAAAAAGCCGTTGCGCGAACTGGTTTTCGCTGAATTTGCTACCCGCTCCGCCATATGCCCAACATAGGTACAAGGCGGACCGTCAAGTGCTTCAAGTATACGCGGCTCAAACGGCAAAACCGCCAAGACTTCATCATAAAGGGGTTTGATCTGGTGCGCCCGTTCTGGCTTCCATGCCCAAACAGAAGGGGCCACATATAGAACAATTTTTGCATTGGGCAAGCGTTTGCGCACGCCCGCAGCTACCCGATTGGAAAACTCTTGGCTATCAATCAAAACAACAATGTCTGGTTTAGAACGTACGATGGCGTTGATGGTTTGCTGCAAACGAAACAACAATAGCGGCAAACGCATATAAACATCGCGCCACCCCATAACCGCCAAGTCAGACATGGGAAACAACGAAGTCAGGCCGCATTCAGCCAAAGCCGATCCACCTACGCCAGAAAGCTGCAAATCTGCTTTAAGTTTTAGTTGGGTAACCAAATCGGCGCCCAATTGGTCTCCAGAACTCTCACCGGCGACGATAAAAAGGCGCAATTTATCCCCACCCGACGACGCTTACAACGCGCTGTTCGGCAATTTTAATCACCTGTTGTCTGTCTGCAACTAGGCATTTATCCCCTTCAACGAGTACAAGACCTACCCCTGCCGCAGCGCTCAATTCAATGGTTCTGGGGCCAATTGTTGGCAAGTCGCCCAAACCACTTTGTTGGGGTTTAACAACCTTAACCAACACCAACTCTCCAGTGGCGATCTTTAAACTAGAAGCGATGTTTTTGGCCCGTTCAAGCAAATTGTCTGTGCCCAAAACATCCTCTGCAGCAACGGGCCGAGACCCGTGGAAAACAATCGACTGTCCCAAATCGGTTCGCGCGATTGTACGTGCCAACCGGATCAAGTTCTCCGCATCGTTAGTTTTGAGCTCGAAATCTGGCCCTGCTACACGACCCGTACCTGCTAAAAGATCAGGCATCAACTCTTGAATACCCTTCACTTGTACACGAGCATCTTTTGCAATTGTTCGATATGCCGTCTCAAGGCCGATATCGCTCATATCGAGTTTGCCCTGATAGTGCTCCACCAAATATCTGCCAACATTTGCGCGAAGTTCAGGCGACAAATCCACCCGACCAACAGCACATAATGTATCGATGTTTTCTGCTTGCAGCCGGCTAATCAAACCAAGTGGTTGCCCAACGTCTACATTGTTCGCGACATCCGATGCGCCGCCAACCATAGACCAAACAACATATTCGCCGTCAAACCCCTGTTGCACAGCCTGCTCGGCGGCAATCGCAAGTTCACCATGCCCCACCAATAGAGCCAGCTTATTCATTCGAATCTACACCATTTTTCGGCATGCAGATTGAGCGCTCAGATGGCTTGCGCACAAACGAAACAACTATATCAACCAATTCGTGTCCCTTGAACAACTCGGCAGCGTCTTCAACTCGCTCACGCAAAGCACCCTCGTTTGAAAAAATCATCCGATATGCTGCTCTTAGCGTATGAATTTCCTCTCGATCAAAATTCCGGCGCTTCAATCCGACTAAATTCAAGCCACCCAAATAGGCGCGGTTACCCAAAACAGACCCGAACGGTATAACATCGTTCTCAACCATACTCATGGCGCCAACGATTGAGTGCGCACCGATACGGACAAATTGGTGGACGCCAGATAGGCCGCCAACGATCGCATGCTCGTCTACGGTCACGTGACCAGCCAAAGCGACGTGGTTGACAAGAATAACATTGTCACCCAACTGGCAGTCATGAGCCACGTGTGCGCCCGCCATCAACAATACATCATTGCCGATCCGCGTCTCCATGCCCCCACCACTGGTCCCGGGGTTAATGGTCACGTTTTCACGAATCGTACATCTCTTGCCGATGATCAAACGGCTTTGTTCGCCAGCATATTTTTTGTCTTGAGGTTGGTGTCCAACCGAAGCGAACGGAAAAATCTCACAATCACTCCCAATCTGCGTTTCACCGGCTATCGCTACATGTGAGTGCAATACGGAATCATCGCCAATTGAAATATCACCGTCTAAAACGCAAAACGCACCCACACTGACATTCTCACCAAGGGTAACATTTTCGCCGATAATCGCCGTCGGATGGATATGCGCCATGATTATTCTTCTCGCACAATCATTGCACCAACTTCAGCTTCCGCAACCACCACACCGTTCACAATGGCCTTGGCTTCATATCGACCAACATTGCGACGACGATGGGCCTTTTTAATGTGGTACTCCAACACATCGCCAGGCTCTGTAGGTTTTCTAAATTTAGCTTTATCAATGGTCAGCAAGAAAACGGTATATTTGTCGCCCTTCTTCTGCTCTTCAGCAATAACAATTGCGCCAGCTGTTTGCGCCATACCTTCCAAGATCAACACACCAGGAAAAATCGGTTTCCCGGGAAAATGACCCTGAAAAATTGGTTCATTAAATGTTATATTCTTGATGCCGATGGCAGATTCGTCACCATCCACTTCAATAATCTTATCAATCATCAAAAACGGATAACGGTGCGGCAAACACTCCAACACCCGACTAATATCCAACGCCGTCAATTCACGATCTGTCATAAAGCTCCCCGTTACTTCTTTGTTCGGACCAAACGCCTGATGGCCGCAACCTCTTTGCGCCACATACTGATTTCCGTAGCCGGAGATCCACCAACCATGCTGCCTGCTGGTACGTCTTTGGTCACCAACGCACAAGCAAAAACCACGGCATTATCACCAACTTTCACCTTATTGGAAATGCCCGCGCGCCCCGCCAGCAAAACCCCGTCACCTAAAACAGCAGACCCCGCCAGTCCTGCATGTCCTGAAATCTGGCAACGTCTGCCAACAGTTGAATTATGGGCAAGTTGAACCATGTTATCAATTTTTGTTTGTTCACCAACAGCAGTATCGTCAAGCGTACCACGGTCAATGCACGTATTTGCGCCTATTTCCACCTGGTCTTGGATCAAAACACGTCCGAGTTGAGGTATTTTTTGTGGACCATTTGCACTTTGCAGAAACCCAAAACCGTCAGTTCCGATCCGTACGCCAGAGTGAATCAGGTTGTCGTCCCCAATGTGGGCAAAATAAATGGAAACATTGTCAGCCACACACGTACCGCGGCCAAGCGTTACGCCACGACCAATCACACTGTTGGGCCCGACTGTCACATTCGCACCGATTTGAACCCCTGCACCAACCATAACGTTTGGCGCTATCTCACAGCCTTCACCGACTTCGATTTCGCCGCTCGCAAGCGCGTCCTGCCAAAGTTTTAGCCCAACATATTGAGTGCGCAAGGGCTCACGATAGAGCGCGCCGACCAGCGATACAAATGTCTGATAAGGTGTTTCAGAAATGATGAATGAAACGTCTGGTCCGCAATGTTCAACCAGATGCTCGGGAATGATGACCAGCCCGGCCTGTGTAGCCAGCAGCGCATCCGCGTAAGTCTTGTCTGCAACAAAGCCTATTTCGCCGGCACTCAAGTAGGGAACAGTTCCCGCACCTAGTACTCTAAGGTCCCCATCCACACCTCGAAGGTCGAGCGCGGATATGTCTTCACATTCCGCCAACAGCTCTTTGACAGTTGGCTGACGTTCAAGAGGAAAAAATCGATTATCGACCATCAAGTATCCTAAACAAAAGGGATCGCAGATTGTGTCCGCGATCCCTTAATGCCGTCAAGTATATTGTTGCCTAGAACAATGTCTGAATTGTAAGCGCAAATACTTGTGTATCGTCTGCTACGTCTCTGTCGATCACGTGTGCAAAGTCACCACGCAATGGACCGAGAGGAGAATCCCACAAGATGCTTGCACCGATTGACGTGCGCAGTGGCGTTCCGTTGCCACTAGTGATCAGAGCTGCATCAAGACCTGATGCCCCGAGATATGCTGCATCCGCCCAAATCGCACCAGACAAACCGTATGCTTCTGGGACAACAGGCAATGGGAATTCAAGTTCTGCAGAAAGTGCAACATATTCGGACACACCCAAAGCGTTTGTACCATTCTTAGGCCCGTAGCCGTGAGACTTGAAGCCACGAATAAGCTGTGGACCAGGTACAAATGTCTCAGTCGGATGAACAGAGCCACCACCAAGTTCATTGATCACGCCAGCCTGACCTTTGATGCTGGCAATAACACCATGATCTGGCAATACAGGAATATAATAGCGCCCCTTAACTTCGGACTTAAGAAGGTTGTGATCAATACCAACATACTGCTGGGTCAAATTAACCACGTAGCCTTCAGTCGGCGACCGCTGGTTGTCGACATCCGCATAATTAAGCGAATAACCAATAAACGCTTTGTTAACAGCACCACCAAGCCCAGTTATGTAGACCGGCGCATCAGCATTTGAATCTGCGTAGGTTGTTTGATCAAAGCCGGCGAAAAGTGATGCCGAGAGATTATCAACAACAGGGGCACCTACTCTGACTTGAAAGCCAGTCGAGTCTGTGCCGTAGTTGTAGAACTTGCCCTCGTCGATGGTACGGCGATAAACATCAATTCCAGCCGATATATCAAGTCCCATAAATTTGGGTTCAGTGAATGAGAAGTCGTATGTGCGGCTTCCAAACGTACCACCCACGGCCAGTTTCAAATTCTGTCCTTTGCCGAGGAAGTTTTTCTCTTCGAGCGACAACTCAACGCCAAACCCTGACTGTGGTGAGTAACTTGCGCCACCGCCCCAACTCCCAGTTGATTTCTCTTCAACCACAACGTTGATCACGACACGATCAGCGGACGAGCCCTGTTCTGCGTTAACTTGCACACGAGAGAAGAAACCAAGGCCTTGCAAGGCATCTTTACCTGCAGCCAAGAATGTACGGTTGAACGGGTCGCCTTCGGCGAATTGGAACTCACGACGAATAACGAAGTCACGTGTGCGTGTATTGCCGAATACATTGATCCGCTCAACATAGAGTCGCGCGCCTTCGTCCACCAAATAAGTCACGTTGAAGCGTTTTGCTTCCACGTCACGATCCAAGCGTGGACGAACTTCAGCAAATGAATAACCCTGATAGGCAGCATCACGTGACATATCAGCAGCGGTGCGTTGCATGCTGGTAAGTGAATAACGACGACCTTCTTGAGTACGTACAGCAGATTTCAATGCATCCGCATTTAGGCCTGGAATACTTGTTTCAATATCAATTGAACCGAACTCATAGCGCTCACCCTCATCAATGGTGAAATTGATGAAATACGCATTCCGATCCGCATCAAAGTCTGCGACAGCGGACAAAACTTGTGCATCAGGAAACCCGCGGTCAGCATAATAAAGGCGCACAAGTTCACTATCAACGTTTAGCTTGTCTTCGTCATAAACGTCATCGCGGAACAACCAGCTCAACAAATGAGATTCATGGGTGCGCAAAATTGCTTTTAGCTGCGCATCGCCAATTGACTGGTTACCAGTAAAGCTAATTCTTGCAATGCTCGCACGGTCACCTTCATTAATAAGGAAGGTCACTTTGATCCGCGAGTTATCGCCAGCTTCAATACGTGTCGTAACCGCAACAGAATTAAACCCAGCCTGATCGTATGCCAATTCAATATTGCGCGCATCCTGAGCAACAGCCGCTTCAGTATAGACGCCACGAGAGGACACTTCGACCAAATCTGAAAGCTTAGCATCAGAGAATTTGTTGTTACCTTCAAAAAGCACTGATGAAACAATTGGGTTTTCTCTTACAACAATTCGAAGGGTATTTCCCGACATCGTGACGCTGACCGAAGAAAACAAACCGCTTTGGTACAAAGCGTCTATCGATTCGTCGATTTTGGCGGCAGTTGCATTCTGCCCCTTGCGCAAGGCAAGGAAAGAAACAACTGTACTGTCGTCAACACGTTCATTTCCAGTCACAGATATGGACTGTACTGTAGCCGCGTAAGCCGCTTCCACACCAAGTAAACCACTGATTTGGCTTGGCATTAACGGCCCACCCAAAATCAGCAATAGCCCAAAAATAAAACTTGGTACAAGCTTTGCCCGTGCAATCATAGTCTCTGACGCCTTTCAGCACTTCCCACGCAAACACAGTATTCCCTGCCGTTTGCGACACTAACTCCATGATCTGTTTTACTGTTTCTTAAGCCAAACGCAAGACCTAATAGCCCTTTACGTTACCAAAAGATGTGCAGTGCACCCCTTGCGCAACACTTTATAAACAACTAAGCGAACAGATCGCATTTTAAAAAATATCGTTGACCAAAGAGAAAATCATCAACGACAAAACAACAAGCATTCCAAAGCGAAAGCCGATTTCCTGGATTCTTTGGCTCAACGGTTTGCCTCTAATTACTTCGTAAGCATAATAAACCAAATGTCCACCGTCCAGCAATGGAATAGGGAAGAGGTTGAATATGCCTATGTTGAGCGACAACAGCGCCATAAGGTTGATCAGCGTAAAAACGCCAATCGAAGCTGCCTCACCTGAGATCTTGGCGATTTTAACCGGACCACCCAATTGATCCACATCGCCCTTGCCCACAATCAGCTCACCTAAGAACTTGAATGAACGATCAACAATCAATATCATCTCATCAACTGTTATGAACACGGCTTCAATGGGCCCGGGCCGAACAAAAACGACGTCTTCTTGTTCTGCAGTACGCGAAACGCCCAAATAGCCAATGTTAGACACATTGCCAAATTGGTCAGTGATCTCCCGAGAGCCTGTAAGCACTTGTAACGTCATCTTTGTACCAAGACGATCAATGTCTACCTGAATGTCACGTTTTGGGCTCGTGGCCACAATGCGTTGAAAGTCATTAAAACTACGCACTTGGTAGCCGTCGACACGTTCAATCATATCATCAGGCATAAACCCTGCAACTGCCGCGGGCGACTGAGCTTCAACCCCATCAATCCGCGCCTCTAGTGTGTAGCGCCCTAGCCCGACAAGCAGCGCGTAAAGAACAAAAAACGTGAATATGATATTGGCAATTGGACCGGCAACCACGACAGCAATTCTCTGCCAAACACTTTTATGATAGAACAACGAAGCCCTAGTTTGGTCATCGATCAGTTCCATTTCACCATGATCAGGAACGCTAGCAGCATTCATATCGCCTAGAAATTTAACATAGCCGCCAAGCGGAAAAGCGCAGACTTTCCATCGCGTGCCATTTTTATCGTCAAAGCCAAAAAGCTCGGGCCCAAATCCAATAGAAAAAACTTGGACCGCAATGCCATTCCATCGCGCAACGAGATAGTGACCCATTTCGTGCACAAATACGATAATGGTCAGAACTGCCAAGAACGGCACGATCATAAAAAATAGAGCGATGATATTTTCCAAAACTTATCCCCTTGAAGGTCCTCTAAGAGTTACCACCAAAGAACTCCCTCAGCGACACGATCAGAAGTAAAATGTGCGACGCCGATAAAATACAGCAAAACCGCGCCGACAGTGAAACTGTCAATACGATCTAAAATCCCGCCATGACCAGGTATAATGTCGCCACTATCCTTAATCACAAAATGGCGTTTGAGTGCACTTTCAGCCAAATCGCCCCCTTGGGCCGAAATGCTTATGGCAGCCGAAATAAGAATGCCGATAAACAATGGAGAACTCGTTCCAAAACCCCATACAATCGTTCCGCCAAGTGTGCCAATCACCAAACCGCCAACCGCGCCAGACCATGTCTTTGAGGGAGAAATGACGGGAGCCAATTTTTGCCCGCCAAAAAGCCTGCCAGCGAAAAACGCGCCACTGTCTGTAAGCCAAATGACAACAGTGAGATAAACCGTCGCTAGAATACCAACATCATCATGCCCGCGCAGTGCCAACACGCAAAGCCCAGCAAAACCTAAAAACCCAGCTGCGATTCCAGCAATTGGCAAGCGCCCAAACCGATCACTCAAGACCGCCGTCACAATCGCCGTCGCCATAAACGCGCCAAAACTTACCCAAAAGCCAACAATTGGGTAAGCAACGGCCGAAATGGCCAACATGCCCATTGTAAAATAACTAAAACGCGAAAGCTTCCCGCCATTCGTCATCAATGACCATTCGTGATAAGCGACGACAATTACACCACCAATCAAAATAGAAACAGCCAAGTGACCAATCAAAATTGCCGCAGCGACAATAGGAATCAAAACCACAGCGGACAACAAGCGGGGCCTCAAATCACCCCAATTTGCACCAGATTTTGCTTGCTCAGATCTCTCATGTTCGCCTGACACGTAGCTCTTTACCCCACACATCCAAAGCGTCGCGTGCGTCCAACATACGCATCGATCAACCGAAGAAAGGACGTGCGATCAAAGTCCGGCCAAAACTCATCCGAAAAAACGAACTCAGAATATGCAGCCTGCCACAACAAGAAATTCGAAAGTCGCTGTTCCCCGCTGGTGCGAAAGATCACATCAGGATCTGGCAATTCTGCCGTGTAAAGAGATTGGCTAAACAGGCTCTCATCAATGTTGCCAATTTCAAGTTCGCCGCTGGCAACACGAGCCGCAATTGATTTCGCGGCATCCAGAATTTCAGTGCGCGCACCATAATTAAACGCAACGTTAAGCTGAAGGCCCGTGCAATGAAGCGTGCGCACCTCAGCATCATCAATCATCTTCAGAACAGAATTATTCAGGCCCTCACGACTACCAAGAATACGAACACGAATGTTGTTTTTAACAAACGTGCCAATATCAGAGGCGACAAATTTCTTCATCAGCCCCAAAATGGTGTTCACTTCATCAGCCGGGCGCTGCCAGTTTTCGGAAGAAAAACTGAATATGGTCAGATATTTAATATCAAACTCAACCGCGCAGGTAATGAGACGCCTAAGCGCCTCTACCCCTGCCCTGTGCCCTTCTGTGCGGTGTTTGCCGCGCGCTTGCGCCCACCTGCCATTGCCATCCATGATCACACCAATATGTGCCGGCAATTGATCCGGTGTAAATTCTAATGGCGTTGAATTGGCAAGAGCACTATCCATGAAGTTTCGCTATCCGTTTGCTAGACGCGCATAATGTCGGCTTCTTTAGCCGCCAAAAGCTTGTCGATTTCAGCAACGGCACTGTCGGTCAGTTTTTGCACATTCTCAGATTCTGTGTGCATATCATCTTTACCGATGTCGCCGTCTTTTTCCATCTTCTTCAAAAGGTCCATGCCATCACGGCGAATGTGGCGAACTGCAACTTTGGCCGCTTCTGCATATTGGTGTGCAACTTTGGACAATTCTTTGCGGCGCTCTTCATTCAACTCTGGCAATGCAACACGAATTAGCGTGCCTTCTGCGGCAGGATTAAGGCCAAGGCTGCTCTCGCGAATGCCTTTTTCAACGGCTTGGGTCATGGACTTGTCCCAAACCTGCACGGTCAACATGCGGGCATCAGCTGCAGAAACCGTCGCCACTTGGCTAATTGGCATTTTGGAGCCATAGGCATCAACCATAACTGGTTCTAAAAGACTTGGGCTGGCACGACCAGTGCGCAAACCACCAAACTCATCCTGCATAGAAGCAATTGACTTCTGCATGCGGCTATCAAGTTCTTTGATTGAAAATTCTGACATATTCTTCTTCCTTTATTCTACGCGCTCTGTAACCAGAGTAGAAACCGCCGTTCCGTCTAACACTGCGCGCACGCCCCCTTCAACATCAAGTTGATATACATATATCGGCAGTTTGTTGTCTCGCGCTAGGGCAAAAGCGGCCATATCCATGACTTTGAGGTCTTTTGAAATCACATCATCGTAACTGATCTGTTCAAAACGCACAGCATTCGGGTCCAATTTCGGATCAGCGGAATAAACACCGTCCACCTGGGTCCCTTTGAACAGCGCATCACACTGCAATTCAACCGCTTTTAAAGCGGCTGCTGTATCTGTGGTGAAAAATGGATTTCCCGAACCACCTGCACAAATGGTTACTTTGCCTTCTTCCAATGCACGGCGGGCATCACGAACCGTGAATGTGTCCGCAACTGCTGGCATTGAGATGTTTGAATAGACTTTAGCCTTACCGCCACAACGCTTGATCGCGTCACCAAGGGCCAGTGAATTGATCACCGTTGCAAGCATACCCATATGGTCGCCCACGACGCGGTCTGCACCGCCCGCTGCAACAGACATGCCGCGAAAAATATTGCCGCCACCGACAACAATCGCAACTTCAAAGCCTGAATTGGAAAGGTCCCAAAGTTGGCGTGCAACTTGGTCAAGAAATTCGGGTTCAATCCCAAATGAATTGTCTCCGGCAAGCGCTTCGCCGGAGACTTTTATCAGTATTCGCTTAATCGAATGAGAGGCCATTGCCACCCCAACCTTTGTTACACAACGAGAAATAGAATCTCTTTGCGCAAAGATTAGGCTGTACCAGCCACCGCTGCAACCTCGGCAGCGAAGTCTTGCTCTTCTTTTTCAATGCCTTCACCAATTGCGAAGCGAACAAATTCTGTCACTTCGATCGGAGCGCCGGCAACTTTCTCAGCAGCTTTCAAAACGTCAGCAATTTTGCTTTCGCCATCGATCACATATGTTTGAGAAAGCAAGCAAACTTCTTCGTAGAATTTGCGAATGCGGCCTTCAACCATTTTCTCAACGATTGCAGCAGGCTTACCAGATTCAGCAGCTTGCTCCATGAAAACAGCACGTTCTTTTTCAACAACTGCAGAGTCGATGCCGTCTTGTGAAACAGCCAATGGTGCAGGATCAGCAGCGGCGACGTGCATTGCCAACTGACGACCAAGAGTTGCCAACCCATCAGTGTTGCCTGTTGTTTTCAAACCAACAAGAATACCGATTGCGCCCATGCCTTCAACAACTGGGTTGTGAATGTATGAACCAACAAGACCAGCTTCAACTTCAACGCGAGCACTGCGACGCAGGTTCATGTTTTCGCCAATTTTGGCCACTTTTTTGGTCACTTCCTCAGCAATTGAATGTGCAGCGCCTGGGAAAGTTGCAGCAGCAAGTTTCTCAACGTCTGAACCTTCGCTCAAAGCAACGCTGGAAATCTGACCAACCATTGCTTGGAACTCTTCGTTGCGCGCAACAAAGTCAGTTTCTGAGTTCACTTCGATTACCGCGCCAACATTGCCATGAGTTGCAACAGCGACAAGACCTTCAGCAGCAACGCGGCTAGCTTTCTTAGCAGCCTTTGCCAAGCCTTTGGTGCGCAACCAATCAACTGCAGCGTCCAAATCACCATTGGTTTCGCCAAGTGCAGTTTTACAATCCATCATGCCTACGCCAGTCATTTCGCGTAGTTCTTTTACAAGTGCAGCTGTGATAGCCATATTATCACTCCTTTTTTGCCGGACGAGCCGGCAAATCATTTATCTAATCTAGGCTCAAAACGCGTGAATTATGACGCTGATTTTGCAAGCTCTGCAGCTTGTGCCAACCAACCATCACGATCAATGCGACCTTTAAAGCTCAAACGCTCATCAACATTTGCAATGTCTTCAGGCGTAAATGCTGCAACTTGCGCATATGTGTAGATGCCAAGCTCGTTCAATTTGCCTTCAAGCACTGGGCCAACACCTGAGATTTTTTTCAAATCATCAGCTTCGCCTGCAGGCTTATCAAACAAAGGAGCGGCTGAAACTTCTGCTTCTGCTGCAGGAGCTACTTCAACTGCTGCAACTTCAGCGGCCAAAGCTGGCTCAGCTTGAACTTCGATTGCTTCACCCAAATCGCCACCAAACTGTGATGATGAACGTGAAATGCCATCCAACGCAGCGTTTGAGATCAATGAGCAGTACAACTCAATAGCGCGAGCTGCATCGTCGTTACCTGGAATTGGCAAATCAACAGCTTCAGGATCACAGTTTGTATCTGAAATCGCGATCACCGGAATGCCCAAGCGACGTGCTTCGTGCAAAGCAATCGCTTCTTTGTTTGTGTCGATAACGAACAACAAGTTAGGCACATTGCCCATGTCTTTGATGCCGCCAAGGTCACGCTCAAGACGCTCTTGCTCGCGAGAACGCTGCAAGCGCTCTTTTTTGGTCAAGCCAGCAATGTCTTTTTGCTCTTCCAATTCACGCAAACGCGCGATTGATTTAGAAATTGTTTGCCAGTTGGTGAGCATGCCACCCAACCAACGTGAATTTACATAATACTGAGCGCATTGTTGTGCAGCTTGTGCAACAACTGGTGCAGCTTGGCGCTTTGTGCCAACGAACAACACACGACCGCCTTCAGCAACTGTATCAGAAACCAACTTCAGCGCGCGGTGAAGGTTTGGAACTGTTTGTGCCAAATCGATGATGTGGATGTCGTTACGAACACCAAAGATGTACTTTTCCATCTTTGGATTCCAACGGTGTTTTTGGTGACCGAAGTGTACGCCCGCTTCGAGCAATTGACGCATAGAAAAATCTGGAAGTGCCATTGGCCTTCTCTCCTTTAAACCGGTTATGTCCTCCGCAAGGTTTTGCAACACTTTGTTTCGTGTCACCGGTAGGCGCCCAAATGGAAAACCTGACCCTGCGTGTGAATTTAACAGCGCGGATGTACCTCAAGTTTGTTGGAAATGCAACCGCCAAGTGGCAAGTCTGCTTCAAATACCTCATAGAACTCAAAAACGGCCAATTACTGGGCCTTTTCAACGCTCACTTTGGCATCTTCGACGCCTTTGACCACTTTGAGCGAGCTCGCCAACTCATGCGACAATCGATAGTTACCGGGCAGTTCGATCTCAAATTCTTTAGTCTTGTCTTCGCCCATCACAATAACGCTCACCTGCCCCTCGCCACCACGAGTGAGTTGGTTTTTGAGGGACGAAAGCCCGTCAATATTCTCAAGGTAGAGCGTCAGCTTATTGGCCATGCGGGCCACAGCTTTGTCAATCGAATGCAAATTAATCAAACGAAGGCGCACACCATCGGGTTGCGAATCTGCTTCCACTTCCAAAACCACCGACTGCCCAGCGGTCAGCAAACTATCAAACCGATCCAACTGCTCAGAAAACACCAAACATTCAAACGTACCCGTTGGGTCAGACAGGGTCAAAATAGACATGTTCGACCCTTTGCGGGTCTTGCGGTCATTACGCGATGCGATGGTGCCAGCCAAACGCCCCGCTTTTGCGCCACCACGCGCCGCTTTTTCAAACGCCGTCCAGCCCTGCACATAATTCTCGGTGTAAAGCGACTTATGGTCATCCAACGGGTGGGCAGAGAGATAAAAGCCGATGGCCGAAAACTCTTTCGCCAACCGCTCAGATAAAGGCCACGGCTTAATGCCCTTTGCTGCTACAATCGGTTCTGGCCGATCAGCGGAGAACATATCAATCACCCCTTCACGGCGATTGGCAGTAGCGCGTTGTGCAGAACTAACGATTGTGTCGACCAACGACATAACGTCTTCACGCCGCTGGCCCATTTGGTCAAAGGCACCTGCGAGGGTGAGCGTTTCCAGCGTCCGCCGATTAACAATTTTAGGATCAATCCGCGCCGCAAAATCCGCCAAATCCGTGAAGGGCTGATTGCCACGAACCTCAAGAATATGCTCAGCCACATTGCGGCCCACGCCTTTTACAGCGCAAAGACTGTAGTGGATCGCTTCGCCATGAACCGAGAAATGAACTTCCGAAGTATTAACGCACGGTGGTTTAACCTCAATCTTAAGTCTATTCGCTTCGCGTTTGAAATCATTTAACTTTTCGGTATTGCCCATATCAAGCGTCATCGACGCAGCCAAAAACTCTTTTGGGTAATGGGCTTTAAGATATCCCGTCTGATAAGACACCAAAGCATAGGCAGCCGCGTGAGATTTGTTGAAGCCGTAATTGGCGAACTTGGCCACCAATTCAAATATATTCGCTGCTTGCGCTTTGTTGACGCCCTGCTTTACCGCACCATCAACGAACAAGGCTTTTTGCTTGTCCATTTCTGATTTGATTTTCTTCCCCATGGCGCGGCGCAACACATCCGCTTCACCAAGCGTATAACCAGACAAAACCTGCGCCAGCTGCATCACCTGTTCTTGATAAACAATAATGCCAAATGTCTCTTCAAGAATAGGTTTAAGCTTCTCATGCATGTAATCAGGCTTTTCAGTGCCATGCTTACGCGCACAAAAACTGGGAATATTGTCCATTGGACCAGGGCGATATAGCGCCACAAGCGCAATAATGTCCTCAAACCTATCGGGCTTCATGTCCAAAAGGGTCCGACGCATGCCCGGACTCTCCACTTGGAACACACCGACCGTTTCGCCCTTTGCATAAAGCGAGTAGGTCAAATCATCATCTAGCGGCGCTTTTTCAATCGCAAAATCACCGCCATTGCGGTTGATACTCTTCACCGCATAATCAATCACGGTGAGCGTTTTCAGGCCCAAAAAGTCAAATTTGACCAGCCCCGCATTCTCTACAACCTTCATGTTGTATTGCGAAACCGGCATGTCGGAACGCGGGTCGCGGTATAATGGCACAAGCTGTTGCAAGGGCCGATCACCAATCACGATACCCGCCGCGTGGGTGGAAGCGTGGCGATATAAACCCTCTAGCTTTTGCGAAATGGTCAAAAGATCTGCGACGGTTTCGTCCTCGTCACGCATTTCGCGTAGGCGCGGCTCAATCTCAAGCGCTTCCTTAAGCGTTACCGGATTAGCGGGATTAGACGGCACCAATTTACAAATGCGATCCACTTGCGGATAGGGCATTTGCAGCACCCGCCCAACATCGCGCAACACCGCACGGGCTTGCAACGACCCAAAAGTGATGATTTGCGCAACCTGCTCAGAACCATATTTGTCCTGAACGTAGCGAATGACTTCTTCGCGACGATCTTGGCAAAAATCGATATCAAAGTCGGGCATGGACACCCGTTCAGGGTTCAAAAACCTTTCGAACAGCAGCGCATAGCGCAACGGGTCCAAATCTGTAATGGTCAGCGCATAGGCCACCAGCGACCCAGCACCTGACCCCCGGCCGGGCCCAACCGGAATACCGTGGTTTTTTGCCCACTTAATGAAGTCAGCAACGATCAAAAAGTAACCGGGGAACTTCATGTTCACGATCACATTAAGTTCAAACGCCAATCGATCCCTATAATCTTGTTCGTTCAACCATTCCGCTGGGCCAATCTCAGCTAAAAACCGATCAAGCCCCTCTTCGGCTTGCCGCGCCAGCTCTTTACCTTCTGCCTCAACGGCTTCATCCGCGGTCAGATGTGCAGGTGCAGCAAAGTTTGGCAAAATTGGCCCGCGTTCCTGCGGGCTAAAGTGGCAGCGCTGCGCAATCTCGATGGTTGAGTTGAGCGCCTCAGGCAAATCAGCAAACAGGTCACACATTTCCTGTCGCGATTTAAAGTAGTGTTCTTGCGAAAGTTTACGCCGTTCAGTCTGCGCCACCACACTGCCACCAGCAACTGCCAACAAAGCATCATGGCTTTCAAAATCATCCGCCGTTGCAAACATTGGCTCATTAGTCGCCACCAACGGAATGCCATTGGCATAGGCATAGTCAATTAGTTGCGGCTCAGAAATTTTTTGACGTTCAATATCGTGGCGTTGCAACTCAATATAGAAGCGATCGCCAAAACGTTCCTTCAATGAATTTAAGCGTTCAATCGCGACGCCTTCATACCCCTGCGCAAAAGCGGGATCAATTCCGCCCTCCAATCCGCCGCTAAGGCAAATGAGGTCGCGGGTGAGTACACCGTCTAGCCAATCAAGATGCAATTGCGCCAAACCGTCGGCGCTTTGCAAATAGGCTTGAGACACCAACTCACTTAGATTCTCAAAGCCCTTTTCAGACTGGGCGATAAGCACAATCGATTCTTTGGCAAACTTTTTGCGCTCTTTCCCCGGAATGTCTTCGGGTGGCTCAAACTGCAATTGAATTTCGCAACCAACTATCGGCTGCAACCCCTTGCCCGCAGCCATAGTGGAAAACTGCAGCGCACCAAACAAATTGTTTGTGTCAGCAATACCCAGTGCAGGCTGTTCGTCAACAATCGCCAAATCAATAAGCTTTGGCAGCTTAATCGCCCCTTCAAGAAGTGAATAAGCAGAGTGAGCGTGCAGGTGAATAAAGCCAGGACCATTTGTCATCATGCTTTACTTGTAAGAGAGCCAAGGGTGCACGCCAAGTCTGTATCTGAATTCATGCACAAGTGTCAGGCCAATGTGGACAAGATATCAAGCCAAACCAGAGTGGCTGCGCTAAATGCTGTAATTGAACAAAGGGCCATCACGTCTTTAATCAAATGAGTCATATATCGTCTCCATGTTTCCTATTTGTTCTTATATATTCCCTTTTTGTTCTTGTCCACAACCTTTCCACAACAAAGCCATTGCTATTTCCGTTATGGTAAATGCACGTAGGGACGGCCCCCAATTCAATTGAATTGGGACGAAGCCACCAAGTTATCCAAGGGTGTGGATTAAAACGAGAACGGCACAAGTTTGCCGTCTTTTAGGGTGAGCACCCGGTCTGCTCGTTTTGCAATGTCGTAATTGTGCGTCGCAATTAGCCCAGCCGCATCATGGTTTCGAATGGACGCCGCCAACAGGTCAAAAACGATGGTACTGGTATCTGGGTCCAAATTGCCTGTCGGCTCATCTGCCAGAATAAGTCCGGGAGAATTGGCAAGCGCACGCGCAATCGCCACGCGTTGTTGTTCACCACCAGAAAGTTGAGCCGGGCGATGTGTTCCCCGCTGGGTCAAACCCATCATTTCCAACAACTCGTCACCGCGCTCGCGCGCCGCACTGTCCGAAATGCCGGAAATCAACAATGGCATCATTGCATTTTCTGTGGCGTTGAATTCAGGCAAAAGGTGATGGAACTGATAGATATAGCCAACATGTTGCCGCCGCACCAATGTGCGTTCGCGGTCAGATAGATTATCCGTAGACACATCGCAAATAGTCACTTGGCCTTTGTCGGCCCGTTCTAGTAGACCAGAAATATGCAGCAATGTTGACTTACCGGCACCCGAAGGCGCAACGAGAGCAACAATTTCACCACTCATGATCTCAAGGTCCACGCCTTGCAAAATTTTGAGTTCACCTGCGCCCTGCTCATAAGTGCGATGAATACCTTCAAGTTTCAGCTTCACGTGTTGATCAACCATAACGCAATGCCTCAACTGGATCATATTGTGCGGCTCGCCACGCGGGATAAATCGATGCGAGGAAGCTCAAAACTAACGCCATACCTACCACAAACGCCACCTCAACAGGATCAGTTTTAGAAGGCAGCGCCGAAAGAAAGAATACTTCGGGTGGGAACAATGCAATACCGATTGTGTCTGAAATCCAAGCCCGCAATGCCTCAGCATTTGACGCGACCAACAACCCGACAACCAACCCGATCACCGTACCTGCAACGCCAATGGCGGTTCCTGTCATGCAGAATATACGCATAATTGAGGCACGCGTGGCCCCAATGGTGCGCAAAACAGCAATATCTGCATTTTTTTCCTTCACCAACATTACAAGCGAAGAGATGATATTGAACACGGCCACCAAAACGATCATCGACAGGATCACAAACATCACAACGCGCTCCACCTGCAAGGCCGAGAAGAACGTTTCGTTGCGCCGCTGCCAGTCGGTAAAGATCATTGGCCTGCCCGCCACCAATTGCAGCGGATCACGCAAGGCTGTGGTGGCATCTGGGTCATCCAAGAACACCTCCATCGCGCTAACGCGATAAAGCCGCTCGTATGCCGCATCAATTTGCTCATCGGTGGCGTCAAACGGCAACGGTTCCTGCCCGTCCTTCAACACATCTCGATAAAGTTGAAAATAGTCCTGACCCTGTTGTAACGGCATGTAAACATAGAAACTATCAAACTCCACCATCCCCAACTCAAAGATCACATTGACGGGGTAAGAGCGGATTTGTGGCGTGGTGCCAAACGGCGTAACTATCCCATCAGGTGTAATAATCGTCACCGGATCACCAATCGATACGCCAAGCTTTTGTGCCAAGCGGATACCAATTGCGACCCCACGACTTTCGTCCCATCCATCAAAACCACCCAAAATGGCAGATTTCTTTAACGACGGTAGTTTTTCGATGTCCTGCAAGGACATGCCGCGCACTGAAACGCCTGTGGATTGACCGACACCAGATGCAAGCGCCTGCCCTTCGGCAAATGCAACAACAGACTGTACACCATCCACTTCTTCCATGCGTAGCAAGACTTCGTTGTAATCCTCGAACTGTTCTTCAATTGGAAAAACCGTGAAGTGGCCGTTTAAGCCAAGAATTTTGTCAAGCAATTCAGCACGAAAGCCGTTCATCACCGACGTCACAACAATCAGCGTGGCGACGCCAATAGCAATGCCAGTTAATGTCAGCGCGGCGATGACTGAAATAAACGCCTCTTCGCGCCGCGCCCTTAGATAGCGCCAAGACACCATAAACTCGAACGGCGAAAATGGGCGGTTCTTCTCAATCATCGTCGGATTGCTTTTTGCCATGAATTAGATTGTGTCCAAACGCAAGGGTTCAATAATCGCACGAATATGCTCAACAGCCGCCTCAATCCCGACAGTGCTGCGCTCGCCTGTTTTGCGATCTTTGATTTCAACTTCGCCATTTTTAAGGCCGCGCGGTCCCACAATCATTTGGAAGGGCAAACCAATCAAATCTGCTGTCGCAAATTTGCCGCCCGCGCCCATGTCGCGATCATCATAGAGCACATCAATGCCCGCTGTTTGCAACGCGCCATATAGTTTTTGGCAAGTTTGCACACATTCATCATCACCGGCTTTAAGATTGATCAACCCAAGCTCAAACGGCGCAACAGAAACCGGCCAAATGATGCCATCATCATCGTGGCTAGCTTCAATGATTGCGGGCAACACACGCGTCAGGCCAATGCCGTATGACCCCATATGCACCGCAACCTCTATGCCTTCATCATTGAGAACCTTTGCGCCCATGGGCTCAGAGTATTTCTCGCCGAAATAAAACACTTGGCCAACTTCAATGCCGCGCGCCGCAATGCGCCGTTCTTCAGGCACATCAGCTTCAAACTTGTCCATTTCAATCATGTCTTCGGTCGCTGCATAAAGCGACGTCCAATCACTTGCGATGTCACTCAGGTCACCTTCATAATCCACGTCGATTGGTGGAATTGGTTTGTCCAGCAATGCCGCATCGCAGAACACACCGCTTTCGCCTGTATCCGCCAACACGATAAATTCGTGGCTCAAGTCACCGCCAATTGGACCCGTCTCCGCTTGCATGGGAATAGCTGTCAGGCCCATCCGACGGAACGTGCGCAAATAGGCAACAAACATGCGGTGGTAGGCTTTTACGGCAGCTTCTTTGTCCAAATCGAAAGAATAAGCATCCTTCATCAAAAATTCGCGGCTGCGCATAGTGCCAAAGCGCGGACGAATCTCGTCGCGGAACTTCCATTGGATATGATAAAGATTAAGCGGCAAGTCTTTGTAAGACTTCACATTGGCCCGAAAAACTGACGTGATCATTTCTTCGTTGGTTGGCCCATAAAGCAAGTCCCGCCCATGCCGATCTTCAATCCGCAGCATTTCTTTGCCGTAATCATCATACCGGCCGCTTTCGCGCCACAAATCAGCAGGCTGCAATGTTGGCATCAGCATTTCGTGGGCACCGGCCCGATTCTGCTCTTGCTCAATAATCGCCTGTACCTTGCGCAATACTTTGTAGCCAAGCGGTAGCCAAACATAAAGCCCGCTGGCTTCTTGCTTGATCATGCCCGCACGCAACATTAAGCGGTGCGAAACAATCTCTGCTTCTTTTGGGGTTTCTTTGAGGACGGGCAAAAAATAACGGGAAAGGCGCATATTAAAAGCTGCTCTTTTCGACTCGGACATTAAGAATTGATGGTTCAACCGCGAGAAAACGCCAAATATGCGCAATTATCAAGCCAAAACCACGATTTAGGCCATTAAGTACCGCAGTAAACCAAACATGCAAAAAATAGCATAATGATAACAAAAAGGTGATGACACTTGTCCAAACCCTTGTTAGTGTCCAATCCCAATAAGAGGGCTGCTGGAACTTAAACGGCAATCCCATTTCGCTGACAAGGTCAAGGGAGGAACATTGGCAACGTCTTGAACGCATAAGACCAATGCATTGTCGCGACACTTTTTGGCAGAGCTTCGGCTCTGCTTTTATTTTGAGCAGATTTGCGAGTGGGCCCTAGCCCCAATAGTTTTGCAACCACTCACTCGAAATGCCCATCCGCACCAGATATAGCAAAACAAGCGCTAACACAGACGCAAACGCCATCTTAAACAATAATTTGGGTTTTTGCGGTGCACCTGGCTCATTGCCGGCTTCAACCTGTTCGCCCGCCTCGTGTGACGACCGCACGCCGATTGGCAATGCGATAAACAGGCATAGCCACCAAAGCACAAAATAAAGTGCGATAGAACTCAGTAGATCCATTTTATCATCCCCTATTGGGCCTTATACGCGATGTACAAAAACCTTCACATGTGGCTTTTTGCCCCAAAGTTGGTTGATTTCAGATCGTACGGATCGGCGCAGCGCTTCAGCCAGAACCTTCTTATCCGCCCGCTTTTTTGCAGGCATAGATTTAAGAGTTGATTCGATCGCAGCTTCCACCACTTCATCAAAATCACCATCCTCATCTACCAATGCAGGCAAACCGACCAATTCAAATTCTGGCGCATGCAAAACTTGCCCCTTTGAATTGATGCACAAAGACAGGTTCACCGTACCACTGAATGATATCCGGCGACGGTCACGCACACCGCTTTCATCTGGCTGACAAAGAATTTCCCCATCCAAATAAACCCGTCCGTTTGGAACCTCGCCTTTATTAACGCTTGCAACAGGATACAGCTGCGCCAAATCACCATTTCTGACGCTGAGACAATTTTTGATTCCAAGTTCTTGGCCAAACTTTAAATGCGCATCCAAGTGCAAAGCTTCACCATGGGCCGGTACCAGGATATCAGGCTTGAGCCAATCGTAAAGCTGGCGCAACTCATCGCGGCGTGGATGCCCGGAAACGTGGATGAGCGCATCGCGATCCGTAATGATTTCAACACCTTGGTTGATCAGCAAGTTTTGAATGTCGCCAACTTCACGCTCGTTACCCGGAATAGCTTTGGACGAAAAGATGACCCGGTCGCCTTTCGCCAAGGTAATCATTGGGTGGTCATCCCGCGCAATCCGCGCCATCGCAGCGCGGCTTTCGCCTTGCGAACCCGTACAGATCAGCACCACTTTTTCACGCGGCAAATAGCCATAGGCATCCTGATCCAAAAATGGTTCAAGATCATCCATTAGCCCCAAATCACGTGCAATTTCACTGACCCTATGTATGGATCGACCAGCTGCAACCACATGACGGCCCGCTTTCTGTGCCGCACGCGCAATTGATATCATCCGCCCAACGTTTGAAGCGAAAATAGTCACAGCGACCCGTTTGGGTGCGTCATTGATCAATTCAAACAGTGAATCTGCCACTTCGCCTTCACCTGGGCTTGAACCTTCGCGGATCGCGTTGGTGCTATCGCCGACGACTGCGAGTGGACGTGGGTCTTGGCCAATTTCGCGAAAGCGTGTTTCATCGGTCTTGTCATTGCCAACTGGCGACGGATCAAGCTTCCAGTCACCTGTGTGCAACACCCTGCCCGCCTTTGTTTCAATATAAAGCGAACAGCTTTCTGGGATTGAATGTGAAACGTTGATCAACTCAAGCGAGAAAGGTCCGGCCTTAAACTTCTCACCTGCATTCACCACGGTAATGGGTACAGATTCGGCGAAACCATTCGACTTCGCTTTGCTGTCCGTCATCGCTTTTGCAAAGGGCGTCGCAAAAACCTTACATTCCAAATAGGGCCAAAGGTCCAACAGCGCGCCGTAATGGTCTTCATGCGCGTGGGTTAAAACCAAGCCTTCAATGTTCTCAACTTCGTCTTCCAAGAAGCGGATGTCCGGCATCACCAAATCAATACCAGGCAGGTCTGGTCTGGCAAAAGTTAGGCCACAATCCACAATGAGCCACTTGCGCTCTTGCGGCGCACCGTATCCATAAAGGCCAAAATTCATGCCGATTTCGCCTACGCCACCGAGGGGGACAAAAACCAGTTGATCACTCATCAAATATTGCTTTCAAATTTCATATTGAGCGGAAATATTTCACCCGCTGTAATTGTACGCGGTCGACCCATATAGTCGACCAACAAGTTGCCGGTTTCATCTACACCATCAAGACGCGCCACAAAACTCTCTGTACTTGTGTTTATGCGCATGTCTTGGCCCACTTTATAGGCATGTGCAAGCCAATCCTGACGGATCAGCGAAAAGCCTTGCCCCATAGCCCACTGCTCGAGCCGCAGCGCCACAGCATCACTCAAATAGGGGAAGAAATGCTCCACCGAGGTGTGGATACCCCACTCGTTTAGATTTCCCGCCGGGTGATTTGCCTTTTCAGGATGAGAGATAATGTTCACCCCTAGACCCGCAACCACAAACCGAGATTGCCCCTTCATACCACCTTCAAGCAGTAACCCAGCACACTTTCGGTCACAAAGAATAAGGTCGTTTGGCCATTTCACTTCAATGTCATCATCTATGGGGCCTACCCCAATCTCATTGATCGCCACCACAGCATCGCGCAGTGCAAGCGCCATCACAAATGACAACTGCGCAATCTTTTCAGATGGCGCAGGGTCATTGAGCAACAATGAAGCGTAGAGATTCCCTTTTGGCGAATTCCAAAAGCGCCCGCGGCGCCCTTTGCCATCCTCTTGTTCATCCGCCACCAACCACAAAGGCCCGGTGGCACCGGCGAGCGCATCTTTCATCAGGGCTGCACTTGTTGAATCTATTTTTTCAACATGTGTCAGCCTAAAGCCGTTTTGCGCTGCCTTTTCGCCTAAACTGATCACCTAGAACAAGCTGCTTGCGGCAATGCCAGCAACGTCTTTTAGCGGCCCGGCAATGATAACTGCATAAGCAACGATCAAAAAGCCAGACAATGCGATAACAACATTCAATTCATTTGGCGTGTTGATGAATTGATGGTTTGGTTCATCAAAATACATCGTACGGATCACTCGCAAATAATAGAATGCACTCACCGCGCTGGCCAAAACCCCAACAACTGCGAGCACAAACAATTGCGCTTCAATCGCCGCAAGGAACACTTCCCACTTCGCAAAAAAGCCAGCAAGCGGGGGCAAACCAATCAATGAAAACATGATGATCGCAATGCCCGCGGCCACAAACGGTCGTGTTTGAGCAATACCAGCAAGGTCCGAGATATCTTCAACGTAACCTTGATCGGTGCGCAGTGCCAAAATGCAAGCGAACAAGCCAATGGTCATGACCAAATAGATCGCCATATAGATAGCAACGCCTTCAACACCGGTCTGTGAACCGGCTGACAAACCAACAAGCGCAAAACCAACGTGACCGATGGAAGAGTAGGCAATCAGTCGCTTGAGCTTTTTCTGCCCAATAGCGGCGAAGGCCGCCAAAACCATTGAAGCCAAAGACAAGAAGATCACGATCTGCTGCCAGTCTTTGGCAATCGGCTCAAATGTATCGAACACGATGCGAATGAACAAAGCCATCGCCGCAACTTTGGGTGCAGAAGCAAAGAATGCAGTTACCGGCGTTGGTACGCCTTCATAGACATCAGGTGTCCACATATGGAAAGGCACGGCAGAGATTTTGAACGCCAAGCCGGCCAACAAGAACACCAAGCCAACAATCAAACCAAGTGACGGATCGCCCAAGGAAATTACTTTCGCAATTTCGTCAATCTGTGTTTGACCAGTAAAGCCGTATACCATTGAAGCCCCGTACAGCAGCATGCCTGATGACAATGCACCAAGTACGAAATACTTCAAACCAGCTTCTGTTGCCCGACCGCTGTCGCGCTTAAACGCTGCAATCACGTAGAGAGACAAAGACTGCAACTCGAGGCCGATATATAGCGACATCAAATCGTTAGCAGAAATCATCATCAACATGCCCAACGATGCCAGAATAACCAGAACAGGATATTCGAACTTGTTGAGGTTGTGGTCCGATGCGGTAGAGACAGACAGTACAAGTGCAAAAGCAGCGCCAGTGAGCACCAGGGCCTTCATGTAACGCGCAAAGCTATCTTGAATGAATGCGCCATTAAACAGCACGCCTTCCGCTGGATGCACCGCAACCAGAACAGCAGTGACCGCCAGCAAACCGATGGCAATGCCAACGATCATTGTGTTGCCAGTTTTGGCGTTGCTAAACACGCCCATCATGAGCAAGGTGATCGCCCCAATCGCGAGCAATAGCTCAGGATATGCTGGGGCCAGAGCAACAAAACTTGTTAGATCAGATACCATTTGTTGTTCCTCCTAGTGCGCAACTTCAACGAGCGCACCGACCTGCGTGAGGCCTGCTTGATAATGTGAAACCAGTGCCTCAACCGACGCAGCAGTCGCGTCCAAAATTGGCGCTGGATAAAAACCGAAGAAGATTGTGAGAACGACCAACGGTACAATAATGACCATTTCACGCGGGCTCATATCTAAGATCGATTTCAAAGTGTCTTTTTCGAGCGCCCCAAAGATCACGCGGCGATAGAGCCAAAGCGCATAACAGGCAGAGAAAATAACGCCTGAAACCGCGCCAAAAGCGACCCAAGTGTTCACTTGGAAAATTCCGATAAGTGTCAAAAACTCACCAACGAAACCACTAGTGCCCGGAAGACCCACATTGGCCATAGTGAACACCATGAATGCAAATGCGTATTTCGGCATCCGTTCAACAAGACCACCATAGGCAGAGATCTCGCGTGTATGCATGCGGTCGTAAATCACGCCAACACTAAGGAACAATGCGCCTGAAACAATACCGTGAGAAATCATTTGGAAAATCGCGCCTTGAACACCAAGTTCGTTGGCAGCGAAAATCCCCATGGTCACAAAGCCCATATGCGCAACAGATGAATAAGCGATGAGCTTCTTAATATCGTCTTGCACCAAAGCAACAAGCGAAGTGGCGATAATGGCAACCACAGACAAGAAGAACACAAAGTCTGCAAAATATGCGGACGCGTCTGGGAACATGGGCAATGAGAACCGCAAGAACCCATAACCACCCATTTTCAACAAGATCGCAGCCAGGATAACTGAACCTGCAGTTGGCGCCTCAACGTGCGCTTCAGGCAACCAACGGTGGAATGGCCACATTGGCATTTTCACCGCAAACGATGCAAAGAACGCAATCCATAACCAGAACTGAGCTTCGGGCGAAAACTTGAACTTTAGCAGTTGAACAATGTCCAAAGTACCAGCCTGCCAATACATCGCCATAATGGCCAACAGCATCAAAACAGAACCGGCAAAGGTATAGAAGAAGAACTTATAGCTCGCCTGAATACGGTTTTTACCGCCCCAAATCCCAATAATCAGGAACATTGGGATCAAACCACCTTCAAAGAAGATGTAGAACAAGGCCAAATCAAGCGTGGCGAACACGCCAATCATCAAGAACTCAAGCAACAGAAACGCGATCAAATATTCTTTGACCCGCTTATCAACGCTTTCCCAACTGGCCAACACACACAAAGGCATCAGCATCGCGGTCAGAACGATAAACAGAATTGAAATACCATCGACACCCATGCGGTAGCCAATGACATCACCAATCCACTTGTGGTTCTGCACAAATTGGAAATTGACGTTGGTGGCATCAAACATCCCCCACATGACCAATGAGAAAACAAAGGTCACAGTGGTGGTTGCTAGCGCGATATAGCGCATATTGTTCTTTGCCAAAGCATCATTGCCCGGCACGATCAACACAAAGAATACGCCAACCAATGGCAGGAACGTAAGGATCGTGAGGATGTTGTTGTTTATAATATTCATCCTAGGAGGCCCCCTGCAGCAATCGCCCAGGTTATAAGCGCTGCAACACCAATAAGCATTGCCAACGCATAGTGATAAAGATAGCCGGACTGCAACCGAACCACTTGAGTGGTGATATCCCTCACCCGCTGGGCGATGCCACCAACAATCATGCCGTCAATCAACCAATCATCGAAACCGCGCCACAGCGCTGTGCCGATCCATTTGGCCGGACGCACGAACAAGAAGTCGTACAATTCGTCGAAATACCATTTATTGAGCAAGAAGGCATACAGCCCTGAATGCTCTTTCGCCAAGGTTTTCGGCACTTCTGGCTTCACGATGTAGAAATACCAAGCCACCAAGAAACCAATAATCATGGCAAATGTTGCTGAAAGCTTCACCCAAACTGGAACATGGTGCGCATCGTCAATCAATTGTGCATCGACAACAACCGAGCCTTTGAAGAAGTGCTCAACATGTTCGGCATGACCAAAGAAACTATCGTACCAAATGTAACCCGCAAACACTGCGCCCGCAGCCAGTACGAACAAAGGCACCAACATAACCATTGGGCTTTCATGCGCATGATCAAAAGTCTCTTTTGATGCACGTGTTTCGCCGTGGAATGTAAGGTGCACCAAGCGCCACGAATAAAAGCTGGTGAACAATGCTGCAACAACCAGGGCCCAGAAAGCAAATCCGCCAGCCGCCGTATGCGCGCCATATGCTGCTTCAATGATGCTGTCCTTTGAGAAGAAACCAGCGAAACCAAGGTTTGGCAAAGCGTCAGACAACAAGCTAAGGGGCAAACCAACACCGGTTAGCGCCAATGTACCAATCATCATCATCCAATAGGTCAAAGGCACTTTGTCTTTAATGCCGCCCATTTTGCGCATGTCTTGTTCGTGATGCATGGCGTGGATCACAGAACCAGCACCTAAGAACAGCAAAGCTTTAAAGAATGCGTGGGTGAACAAGTGGAAAATACCAGCTGAATAGGCACCCAAGCCCAAAGCCACAAACATGTAGCCAAGCTGCGAACAGGTTGAATAAGCAATTACGCGCTTAATGTCGTTTTGCACCAAGCCAACCGTTGCTGCAAAGAACGCCGTGATCGCGCCAACATAAACTACCACTGTCATGGCCGTTTCAGAAGCTTCAAACATCGGTGACAAACGCGCCACCATGAACACACCAGCGGTCACCATGGTCGCAGCGTGGATCAGTGCAGACACAGGTGTCGGGCCTTCCATCGCGTCAGGCAACCAAGTGTGCAACAAGAACTGAGCTGATTTACCCATCGCGCCAAGGAACAACAGCAAGCAGATCACCGTCATCGCATCCCAATCGCCCGATAGGAACGAAATGGTTTTGCCTTCCATCCCAGCCACATGACCAAACGCAGTATCGAAATCAAGCGAACCCAACATCATAAATGCTGCGAAAATGCCGAGTGCAAAGCCAAAGTCACCCACACGGTTGACGATAAACGCTTTCATCGCCGCCGCATTAGCGCTTGGTTTTTTGTACCAGAAGCCAATCAACAAATATGAGGCAACGCCCACACCTTCCCAGCCAAAGAACATTTGCAAGAAGTTGTCGGCCGTCACCAACATCAACATCGCAAATGTAAATAGTGACAGGTACGCAAAGAAGCGCGAACGATGCGGATCTTCGTGCATATAGCCGATTGAATAGATGTGCACCAAGCTTGAAACCGTGGTCACAACCACCAGCATAACTGCCGTCAGTGTGTCGACCCTGATCATCCAGTGTAGGTCAAGACCTGCGGTTGAGATCCAACGGAACAATTCAACCTTTACCGATTCCGCTGCTACAAATGCATGTTCGCCACCGTGGGCTGCTTCTGCAGCATGTCCGGTGTCCCCGCCGCCAGCCAAAGTCCATTGCAAAAACACGATCCACGAAAATAGCGCCGACAAGACCAGAAGGCTTGAAGTGATAATCTCAGATGTGCGGTGACCAATTGAGCGGCCCAAAAGGCCAGCAATCAACGCACCGAGCAACGGCAAGAAGACAATCAATTGAAGGAGAGTGTGGTTCATGCCCTTAGCCCTTCATCACGTTCACATCGTCAACTGCGATGGAACCTTTATTACGGAAGAAGACCACAAGGATCGCCAAACCAATCGCCGCTTCAGCTGCAGCCACCGTCAAAATCAACAAGGCAAAGACTTGCCCCGCCAAATCTTGCAAATGCGCGCTAAAGCCAACAAAATTGATGTTGACGGCCAAAAGGATCAATTCAACTGACATCAGGATAATGATGACGTTTTTCCGGTTTAGGAAAATGCCAAACACCCCAAGAGTGAACAGTACGGCTGCGACGGTCAAAAAATGACCTAGTGGAATAACTGGTATCATTTGAGCCCCTGATTAAATCCCTTTGCCACTTTCAACAGATACAACTTCCACTGCATCTTCACGTTTGCGGCCAACTTGAGCCGCAATATCTTGGCGTTTTGCGTGTGGTTTGTGACGCAAAGTCAAAACAATCGCCCCGATCATCGCCACCAGCAAAATCAAGCCAGCAGCTTCGAACAAGTAGACGTATCTTGTGTAAAGCACCAAGCCCAAAGCCTCGGTGTTGGATACGCCCTCAACAAGCGGCAACACGCTCGACCCAGCCACTTCCGGCGTGATCAAGAACGACCCCGCCACCATGATCAATTCGACCAGCAGAATGCCACCAACCATTGCCCCGATTGGCGCATATTGCAAAAAGCCCTGGCGCAATTGTGCAAAATCAACGTCCAGCATCATCACAACGAACAAGAACAGCACCATCACAGCGCCAACATAAACAACGATCAGCAGCAGCGCGAGAAATTCAGCGCCAGCCAGCATAAAGATCCCTGCCCCGTTTACGAACGCGAGGATCAAGAACATCACTGAGTGAACCGGATTGCGGGATGAGATCACCATCACCGCGCTTACAATCGCAACGGTTGCGAACAGATAGAAAAAAGCAATTTCTAGTGTCATTTGTCTTTCCTACCTATATGCCGCGTCTGCATCGAGATTTGCAGCGATTTCGCGTTCCCAACGGTCACCGTTCGCCAAAAGCTTGTCTTTATCGAAATAAAGCTCTTCGCGGGTTTCCGTCGCAAACTCAAAGTTTGGACCTTCAACGATTGCATCCACTGGGCATGCTTCTTGGCAGAAACCGCAATAAATGCATTTCACCATATCCAAATCGTAGCGCACGGTACGACGGGTACCATCGTTCTGGCGCGGACCAGCTTCAATGGTGATCGCCTGTGCTGGGCAAATCGCTTCGCACAATTTACAAGCAATGCAACGTTCTTCCCCGTTTGGATAACGCCGCAGCGCGTGCTCACCACGAAAACGTGGGCTCACATATCCTTTTTCAAACGGATAGTTGATCGTTGGTTTTGGTCTAAAGAAATAACGCATGGCCAAAAAGAACGCAGAAACGAACTCTTTAAGCAAAAGCGAATTGAGAAACTGTACGGCTCGCATCTTGTTCGTTTCCCCTTATGCCACGCCGCCATGCCAACCCCAGCCCGTAAGCTGAAGGACAAATGCAACGGCAAAAATCATTACGATTGAAATCGGCAGGAAGACTTTCCAGCCTAGGCGCATCAACTGGTCATGGCGATAACGCGGTACGATAGCTTTCACCATCGCGAACATGAAGAACACCATACAGGTCTTGATGATGAACCAAACCATACCGGGAACCCAGTTGAATGGTGCAATATCAAGTGGAGGCAACCAGCCGCCCATAAACAAAATTGTAGTCATGGCACACATCAAAACGATAGCCACATACTCACCCAACATGAACATCATGTAAGGTGTTGAACCATATTCCACCATGAAACCCGCAACCAGCTCAGATTCCGCTTCAGGCAAATCGAATGGTGGTCGGTTCGTTTCGGCCAATGCCGAGATGAAAAAGATCACAAACATTGGAAAAAGTGGGATCCAGAACCAGTTCAGGAACGACATCCACGGCACACCCAACATATGCGCCAAGCCCATTTCACGCTGCGCCACAACAATGTCTGTGAGGTTTAACGAACCAACGCACAACAACACGGTGATGATGACGAAGCCAATCGAAACTTCATAAGACACCATTTGCGCAGCAGAGCGAAGCGCACCCAAAAACGGGTATTTCGAGTTGGAAGCCCAACCACCAATGATCACACCATAAACGCCAAGCGATGAAACCGCCAAAACGTACAGTACGCCAATGTTCAAGTCGGCCAATGCCCAACCTTCATCCAACGGAATAACCACCCAAGCGGCCAACGCCACCAAAACAGTGATCAACGGTGCCAACAAAAACAACACTTTGTCCGCACCAGCCGGAATAACAGGTTCTTTGAACACAAATTTGAGCAAATCAGCAAAGCTTTGCAGCAAACCAAATGCGCCAACCACGTTGGGTCCGCGTCGAATTTGCACAGCTGCCCAAATTTTACGGTCAGCGAGCAAGAAGTAAGCCACGAAAATCAACAAGACGACCAGCATCAACAAGGCTTTGTAAACAAAGCCAACCATGGTGCCCCAACCGAACATCGGCACGCCGAGCAAATAATCCAATGCTAGGAGTATCCAATCCCACATAATACTACTCCGCCGCCTCGTTTATGCCACCAGCCGCCAATTGCGAACACTCGGCCATAACGGCAGAGGCCCGTGCAATCGGGTTGGTGAGGTAAAAATCATTGATTGGCGTATTAAGCGCTGCCGTTTTGATTTTGGCAGGCACTTTGGCCAATTTCTCAATCGCTTTGCTGTCTTCTTGAGCAGGTGCTTCGATGTCAGCAAAATGCGGATATTGCGCGTAAAGCGCCGCGCGTAACTGATGCAAATTATCAAATGGCAGTGCGTCACCAAGATGTGCAGACAATGCCCGAAGGATGGCCCAATCTTCTTTTGCTTCACCTGGTCCAAACACCGCACGGTTGGCGCGTTGCACCAATCCAGCCGTGTTGACGTAAGTTGCGTTTTTCTCCGTATAGGTAACACCCGGCAAAATCACGTCTGCCGCATGGGCACCCTGATCGCCGTGCGAACCGATATAGACCACAAATGCGTCTTTATAGGCCTGCATGTCAATGTCGTCAGCGCCCAACAAGAACACAACATCCAGATCGCCTTTTGCAGCCGCATTGTCCATGCCCGCACGGTCAAAGCCACCTTTGGCCGGAACAAAACCAACATCCAAACCACCAACACGGGCTGCTGCATTGTGCAGCACTGCAAAGCCATTCCAGTCAACGCCCAAAGCGCCGCTGTCTTTAGCTATGGTTGCTGCCAAACCAAGCACGTCTTTTGCAGCCGCCCCTGTTAAAGCGCCCTCGCCCACAATGATTAGCGGACGTTTAGCTTTGGCCAAGGTTTTTGAAAACGCAACATCGCCAGCAGCAACTGCGGCAAGGCTTTGTGTGCCTTCACCCAGATACTCATAATCGAACTTCAGGTCAGCTTGTTCGCCGATCACACCAATTGGCATGCCAGAAGCGCGCCACGCTTTGCGAATACGAGCGTTCAATATTGCCGCTTCTTTGCGTGGATTAGAACCGATAATCAAAATCGCGTCAGCGTCTTCAATGCCAGCAATACCAGAATTGAAGATGTAGCTTGCACGGCCATTTGATGGATCAAGCACAGAACCAGCAGGACGACAATCAAGGTTTGCGGCGCCAAGATTGCTCATGATGCCTTTTAGCGCAAACATTTCTTCAACGCCGGCCAAATCGCCTGCAATCGCGCCAATTTTGTCCGCAGTGGTCTTTTTGACCGCGCGAGCAATCGCTGCAAAAGCATCATTCCAGCTCGCAGCTTGCAGCTTGCGGCTTTTCTTGACGTATGGCTTGTCCAAACGCTGCGATTTTAGACCATCCCAAATAAAGCGCGACTTGTCCGAAATCCACTCTTCGTTCACCGCTTCGTTGATCCGCGGCATAATCCGCATCACTTCACGACCACGGCTATCCACCCGAATGTTTGACCCAACCGCATCCATCACGTCGATGCTTTCGGTTTTGGTCAATTCCCATGGACGGGCTGTAAACTCGTACGGCTTTGAGGTCAAAGCACCAACTGGGCAAAGGTCAATCACATTGCCTTGCAGCTCAGAAGTCATTGCGCTTTCAAGGTAAGTGGTAATCTCAGCATCTTCGCCGCGGCCAATAAGACCCAGTTCAGAAATGCCTGCCACTTCAGTGGTAAAGCGCACGCAACGCGTACAGTGAATACAGCGGGTCATGATGGTTTTCACCAATGGCCCAATATACTTGTCTTCAACAGCGCGTTTGTTTTCTTGGTAGCGAGAGCTATCCACACCGTAAGCCATGGCCTGATCTTGCAGATCACATTCGCCAGCTTGGTCACAAATTGGGCAATCAAGCGGGTGGTTGATCAGCAGGAATTCCATCACCCCTTCGCGCGCCTTTTTGACCATTGGGGTGTTGGTGAACACTTCAGGTGCTTCACCATTCGGCCCAGGGCGTAAATCGCGCACGCTCATCGCGCAAGATGCAGCAGGCTTTGGCGGCCCACCCTTTACTTCAACCAAGCACATGCGGCAGTTACCTGCCACTGAAAGCCGCTCATGATAACAAAAACGAGGAATTTCCGCGCCCGCTTCTTCACACGCCTGCATCAGGGTGTAGTGATCGGGAACTTCGATTTCTTGTCCGTCTACTTTAATATTGGCCATACTTGCCGCCTATTCCGCTGCAATGGATGGAACAGCCCCATCCGCTTTGGCATTGTGGGTGTATTGATCAATCCGCGCTTCAATTACAGGGCGGAAATTTTTGATGAGACCTTGAATTGGCCATGCCGCCGCATCGCCAAGCGCGCAGATCGTATGACCTTCAACTTGCTTGGTGACTTCAAACAGCATGTCGATTTCACGCTTTTGCGCTTCGCCGCGTACCATGCGTTCCATCACACGGTTCATCCAACCTGTACCTTCTCGGCAAGGTGTGCATTGGCCGCAACTTTCATGTTTATAAAACGCTGAAAGCCGCGCAATGGCTTTAATAATGTCCGTGGACTTGTCCATAACGATCACCGCTGCCGTACCAAGTGAAGAACCAACTTCACGAAGGCCGTCAAAATCCATGATCGCATCGCGCATTTTGTCGCCCGGCACACAAGGAACAGATGAACCACCAGGGATAACCGCCAGCAAATTGTCCCAACCACCACGAATGCCACCGCAATGCTTGTCGATCAACTCACCAAATGGAATGCCCATTTCTTCTTCAAATGTAGCCGGTGTATTCACATGGCCAGATACACAGAACAATTTTGAACCCGTATTGTTTGCCCGGCCCAAACCAGCGAACCAAGATCCACCGCGGCGCAGAATTTCAGGCACCACAGCAATTGATTCCACATTGTTCACTGTAGTTGGGCAACCATAAAGACCCATGCCAGCAGGAAATGGTGGTTTCAACCGTGGTTGACCCTTTTTGCCCTCAAGGCTTTCAAGCAATGCAGTTTCTTCACCGCAAATGTACGCACCCGCACCATGGTGGACGATGATCTCAAAGTCCCAACCATGCACGTTGTTCTTACCAATGAGGTTTGCATCATAGGCCTGATCAACCGCAGCTTGCAGCGCTTCGCGTTCACGAACAAACTCGCCACGCACATAGATATACGCCGCGTGCGCATCCATTGCGCGTCCTGCCAACAAACACCCTTCAACAAGGTGATGCGGATCATGGCGCATAATTTCGCGGTCTTTACATGTACCTGGCTCAGATTCGTCGGCATTCACGACCAAATAGTGAGGACGTCCGTCGCTCACTTTTGGCATAAATGACCACTTTAAACCTGTGGGGAAACCGGCCCCGCCACGGCCACGCAAGCCAGAAGACTTCACTTCGTCCGTAATCCAATCACGACCCTTGTCGATGAACGACTTGGTTTGCGACCAAGAGCCACGACTTTGCGCGCCCTTAAGGCCCCAATCGCCTTGGTTATATAGGTTTGTAAAAATACGGTCTTGATCTGACAACATATTTTAGCGCCCCCGCTTGTAAGCAACAAACAGCAAGAAGCCGACAACAGCGCTGACAACAAAGCCCAAAAAGCCCGTGGTGAGCAGCACAGCAAACGTGCCCACGATCCGAATGGCAAGATAAGTAACGATCATGAACGCGATTGCGATCACAATGTTCTTCCCCGACATTTCAATGCCCATGATTTTTTGTGCCATTAGCGTGGATCCTTACCAAAGACTTTGCGATATTCTTCAGCACCACCTTTAGCCAAAGCTTTGGCCTGTGCTTTCCAATCATCGCGTTCAATTCGTCCCTTAAAGCTTAGGCGGTCATCAACTTCCGCGATCTGCTTTTTGGTCAACTTTGCAACTTGCGCATACTGGGTGATGCCCAATTCGTTCAGCTTACGCTCAAGAACAGGCCCCACACCAGAAATCAACTTCAAATCGTCCTTATCGCCAGTTGGCGCTTCAAATAGCGGCGCCGCATCACTTTTTGCAGGAGCTTTTGGCGCAGCCTTTTTAACAACTGGTTTATTCACCGGCGCATTTGGTGCCTCGGCTTTTGCCAATTTCGTCTGTGCGCCCTTAGGCGCAGGCTTCGCAGCAGAAGATTTACGCGTAGGCACTTCGGTCAATGTGACCATGCCACCTTCAGGCGCCGAGAACTGACGATCAATCTGCGGACCAGTTTTAACGTCTTTGCCGGCCTCAAACTCGTCGATAATCTCTTCAAGTCGCTCAGGGGTCAGGTCTTCATAAGTGTCTTTGAAAACCATCATCATTGGCGCGTTCACACATGCCCCAAGACACTCAACTTCTTCCCAAGACAAAGTGCCAGAGGCATTCGGCTCAAAGGGTTTATCGTTGATCTTGGATTTGCAAACTTTGATCAAGTCTTCAGACCCGCGCAACATACAAGGCGTTGTGCCACAAATTTGAATATGCGCTTTTGTGCCGACCGGCTTTAGCTGGAACTGCGTATAGAATGTGGCAACTTCCAACACTCGAATATACGGCATATCCAACATGTCAGCCACATGCTCAATGCATCGTTTGGTTACCCAACCATCTTGGTCTTGCGCCCGCATCAATAGCGGGATCACAGCCGACTGTTGTCGACCTTTAGGATATTTAGCGATCGTTTGCTTTGCCCACTTTGCGTTTTCCGCATTAAACGCAAAACCTTCAGGCTGAACTTGATCCTCTGCGAGACGACGTACTGACATTACCTGTCCACCTCACCAAATACGATATCAAGGGTACCAATAATCGCTGACACGTCAGCAAGCATGTGGCCCTTACTAATAAAATCCATCGCCGACATATGCGCAAACCCTGGGGCGCGAATTTTGCAGCGATAGGGTTTGTTTGACCCGTCAGAAACCAGATAAACGCCGAACTCGCCTTTAGGCGCTTCAACACAGGCGTAAACTTCACCCTCTGGTACTTTGTAGCCTTCAGTATAAAGCTTGAAGTGATGGATCAACGCTTCCATAGACTGCTTCATTTCGCTCCGCTTTGGTGGAACGATTTTGCCGTCGGTTGAGGAAACTGGTCCCAGCCCTTCAGGTTCACGCAGCTTGGTGATGCACTGGCGCATAATGCGCACAGATTGTTTCATCTCTTCCATACGGCACAGATAACGGTCATAACAGTCACCGTTTTTACCGACTGGAATGTCAAATTCCATTTCTTCGTAGCACTCGTATGGTTGCGACTTGCGCAAATCCCACTTCGCACCAGAACCACGCACCATCACGCCAGAGAAGCCCCATTCCCAAGCATCATCAAGCGCCACGTTGCAAATATCAACGTTTCGCTGCTTGAAAATCCGGTTGTCGGTCAAAAGCGTTTCAATGTCGTCACAAACACTCAGGAACGGATCGCACCATGCCTCCATATCATCGATCAATTCAGGTGGAAGATCCTGGTGCACACCACCTGGGCGGAAATATGCGGCGTGCAAACGGGCACCACAGGCACGCTCATAAAAGATCATTAGTTTTTCGCGCTCTTCAAATCCCCAAAGTGGTGGGGTCAGCGCGCCGACGTCCAAAGCTTGTGTGGTGATGTTGAGCAAGTGATTTAGAATGCGCCCAATTTCAGAGTAAAGCACGCGGATCAATTGGCCACGACGCGGCACTTTGATATCCAGCAAACGTTCAACCGCCAAAGCAAATGCATGCTCTTGGTTCATCGGCGCCACATAATCCAAGCGATCAAAGTATGGAACAGCCTGCAAATAGGTTTTTTGCTCGATTAGCTTTTCTGTACCGCGGTGCAACAAACCAACGTGTGGATCACACCGTTCAACAACTTCGCCATCCAATTCCAATACAAGGCGCAAAACGCCGTGCGCCGCAGGGTGCTGCGGACCAAAATTGATGTTAAAGTTTCTTACCTGAGCTTCTGCCATGATAAACCTCAGCCCTGCGCTTTTTCATCACCAGGCAGCACATAATCAGTGCCTTCCCAAGGTGATAGATAATCAAAATTCCGGAACTCTTGCGTCAGTTTCACTGGCTCATAAACCACCCGCTTCAATTCCTCATTGTAGCGAACTTCAACAAATCCAGTCACTGGGAAGTCTTTGCGCAACGGATGACCTTCAAAGCCATAATCCGTCAGCAAACGACGCAGGTCTGGGTGACCAACGAACAAAATGCCGAACATGTCATAAGCTTCACGCTCAAACCAATCCGCACCTGGGAACACATCACAAATAGAATCAACCGGGGTCTTCTCGTCTGTGGTGAGTTTAATGCGAATGCGCACGTTACGTGTTGGGCTAAGCAAGTGGTAAACCACATCAAAGCGCTCTGGGCGGGCTGGATAGTCCACGCCGCACGCATCAATGAAGCTAAAGAACTGGCACTGATTGTCTTCTTTTAAGAAGCGCATAACCGAAACCACAGCCGCACGATCAATATTCAGCGTGAGCTCACCAAAGCTCATGTCTGTTGAAAGAACTGAATCTCCCAATTTCGCTGCAATATATTCGCCAAGCTCTGCAAGCGTTGTGTCCATTGTCACGCCCTATCGCTCAATTGTGCCGGTGCGGCGAAGTTTCTTCTGAAGCATCAAGATGCCATACAAAAGAGCTTCAGCAGTCGGCGGGCAACCTGGAACATAAATATCCACAGGCACAACCCGATCGCAACCGCGCACGACAGAGTAAGAATAATGGTAATAGCCGCCACCGTTGGCACATGATCCCATAGAAATCACATAACGAGGCTCCGGCATTTGGTCATAAACCTTGCGCAAAGCTGGCGCCATTTTATTGGTCAATGTACCCGCCACAATCATCACGTCCGATTGGCGTGGCGAACCACGTGGCGCAGTGCCAAACCGCTCAACGTCATAACGCGGCATCGACATTTGAATCATCTCAACGGCACAACATGCCAGACCAAATGTCATCCACATCAAAGAACCAGTCCGCGCCCAATTGATCAAATCATCGGTCGCGGTAACCAAGAAGCCTTTATCAGCCAACTGATCGTTGATGTCCAAGAAGAACGGATCATTGGCACCCAGTGGCTTGCCAGTCTTTGGATCAATAATGCCCTTTGGCTGCGGCGCAATCAAAGTTGAATTGTCACTTAATCCCATTCTAGAGCCCCTTTGCGCCATTCATAGATAAAGCCGATGGTCAAAACGCCCAAGAAAATCATCATCGCCCAGAAGCCGAACCAACCCACGCCCTTAAAAGCAACCGCCCAAGGGAACAGGAATGCAACTTCCAAATCAAAAATAATGAAAAGAATCGCAACCAGATAGAACCGCACGTCAAATTTCATGCGTGCATCATCAAAAGGATCAAACCCACATTCGTAGGCAGAAACCTTTTCAGGGTCTGGATTTTTTACAGCGATTAGGAAAGGCGCTACCAAAAGCGCGAGGCCGATAACGGCAGATAGCCCGATAAAGATAATTACAGGCAGATAATCGAGGAGCAATTCGTTCATAATTGCCTTGCCTTTAGTGTTGACCGGTTAACCCAGCCTGGGAATTAAAATGCATGAACCAAAGTCACATTTTGGCCCAATTCATCGTTGGTACGGCTTAACGTAGCGGTTTGCACGATTCAAGAAGAATTATTGTCGCAATACATCTTTCTGGTCAAATTTGCCCACAGCAGACCAAAATCCCCACAATCCCCAAAACATGAATTTAATACTCAATATAAAACGCGGTCCTTCAGAAATGATTCCACAACGCGAATCGCAAAAAAAGGCCGCTACAAATCAATGTAACGGCCCCAAATCATATCTAGCAAAGAAAACGCTAGTTAAAGTACCAGCGAACTTTGCCGTCGATCTCATGACCGACTGTACCACCGGTGTTGAACAGGTAGTTATATTCAGCACCAAGCGTTACTTCTTGGGTCAGTGCAAATTCCATACCTGCACCTACAAGGCCATGGCCCACGCCAGTATCATAACCAGCACCGCCAACACCGTAGACAAGTACGTCATCACTTACGAGATAACCCGCACGTGCAGTAGCTTGATACAAGCCACCAGTTACAACGCCACCAGCGACCAACGCATTAGCTTCAAGTTCCGCACCATAAACCATAGCGCCATCTTGAACGTTAAAACCTGCAACACCACCAATGCCCCATTCAGCACCGCCACTATTTACATAGGCGTTATTCAAACCAAGATAAAAACCATTCCAGTCAAAAGCTGAAGCCGAATAGGCTTGTGAAGGCTCGCTCGAATAATTGATCACAGGATCTGCCGCTTGGGCGCCTGCCGTCATCACAACCCCTGCTAGGGCAGCAATGGAAATTTTCTTCAATATAGTCATTTTGGCCTCCGTGGATAACCATGCTCAAAGTTACAAAACTGATGTAGGAAGCATAACATTTGAATCAATACATAGTTCCATCACAAATGCTAAAAAACTTGCCAAACACATCACTTGGTTAAGCATGTCCTAAAAAGTAGGCCATTTCGCGGTCAGCGTATGGCAGCAATGCGGCAATTGTTGCCTTAATCTTGAATTCGACGATGTCCGGATAGATTCAAAAAGCCACAAAAAGCAAAACCCCGAACTAATGTGCGGGGCTCAAATAGTCGCCAATACTAATGAAAGAAAATGGCGGGAGTGACGGGACTCGAACCCGCGACCTCTGGCGTGACAGGCCAGCGCTCTAACCAACTGAGCTACACCCCCAACGTTTCGCGTATCGAAGTGATCCGCTGAAGATGTGCGTTGTTTAAGAGTGATCTAGGTTCAAGTCAAGCACATAAATTGCACTTTATGATGCTTTTTTTACAATCGCAGAAAAGAACGCCAAAAAGCCCCTGCTCTGCGTGGTCACGCATCAACTAATGACAAAAAGACAAAACAAAACAATCGACTATCAAATCGTTGTTGTGTGGTGCTTTGAATGTATTTGGGGGAGAATGGTGGGCGATGAGAGACTCGAACTCCCGACATCTTCGGTGTAAACGAAGCGCTCTACCAACTGAGCTAATCGCCCTCTTAATGAGGTGTGCATCGTTTAATTCGTATCAAACGCTACGTCAACAAAAAAGGTCCCGATTTTCACCGAGACCTTCAAAAAAATGCAATATTTTTTGTTACTTGCCGTTTACAGCTTCTTTGAGCTGCTTACCTGGCTTGAATTTAGGCACGTTAGTCGCAGCAATATCAATTTCTGCGCCAGTAGCTGGGTTACGGCCTTTTGTCGCTTTGCGGTGTGACACTGAGAAAGTGCCAAAACCAACCAAGCGAACTTCTTCTTGGTTTTTCAAAGTGTTTTCGATTGCTTCAAAAACTGCGTCAACGGCTGAAGCGGCGTCAGCTTTGGTGATGCCTGCTTTTTCTGCAGCAACTGCAACCAGATCATTTTTGTTCATTAAACTATCCTCATGTCTAAACCCATGGCTATTTGCCTGAGTATGCGTGGGTTACATTTCTTCGATTCTTTCCCTAAAGCAAGGAAATCCGGCACTTTCAGCGGGTTTTCGCCCAAAAAAAAGGCCGGAATCGATGTCCCGGCCTTCAAATCAGCGTTGAACTTTGCAAATTGCTTAATGGGCAGTCAAATTCGACGCCGCAATATTTTGCTGCCGCAAGCTCTCGGTATAGGCATCAAAGTCCCATTCGATCGCTTTTGGTGCTTCAACGAGCGCATGTGCAATCACATCTTCCATTTTTGAAACAGGCACAATCTCAAGTCCCTCTTTCACAATGTCAGGCACATCAACCAGGTCACGTACGTTTTCTGCCGGAATCAATACCTTTTTGATTCCCCCACGCAATGCTGCCAACAACTTCTCTTTCAAACCACCAATCGGCAGAACGCGACCACGCAAGGTGATTTCACCCGTCATCGCCACATCATTGCGTACTGGAATACCCGTCATCACGGACACGATAGCTGTCGCCATGCCAACGCCGGCGGAAGGACCATCTTTTGGTGTTGCACCTTCTGGCACGTGCACGTGGATATCGCGCGCATCAAACAATGGTGGTTCAATGCCAAAATCAACTGCCCTTGAGCGAACATATGTTGCCGCCGCAGAAATTGATTCTTTCATCACGTCTTTCAGGTTACCCGTAACGGTTCGTTTGCCTTTGCCGTAGGTTGTAACGCCCTCAATAGTCAGCAATTCACCGCCAACAGACGTCCAAGCCAAGCCATTCACGATACCAACTTGTGGCTCATCATCAATTTCACCATGACGGTGACGCGGTGGGCCCAAATATTCTTCTACTTTGGCCAAATCCAACATCACAGTTTTCTTCTGCTTATCCAAAGTCAGTTCTTTGACGATTTTGCGGAACAGATTCGCGAGTTCGCGTTTCAAATTCCGTAAACCAGCTTCTCGAGTGTAGCGCTGAATGAGGAACGTTAAAGATTCGTCTGGCAGTGCAAACTCTGGCGCTTTCAGCCCATGCTCTTTCATGGATTGAGGAATCAAGTGACGACGAGCAATCTCCGCCTTCTCTTCTTCCGTGTAGCCAGACAAACGGATGATCTCCATCCGGTCCATAAGCGGGCCAGGAATGTTGAGCGTGTTCGCCGTAGTGACAAACATCACGTCCGACAAATCATAATCAACTTCCAAATAGTGATCAGCGAATGTGTTGTTTTGTTCTGGATCAAGCACCTCTAGCAACGCAGAAGAAGGATCGCCGCGGAAGTCTTGACCCATTTTGTCGATCTCATCGAGCAGGAACAAAGGATTCGCTTTGCCCACTTTCTTCATCGACTGAATAACCTTACCGGGCATTGACCCAATATAAGTACGACGGTGACCACGAATCTCTGCTTCATCGCGCACGCCACCAAGTGACATCCGTGCAAACTCACGACCGGTCGCTTTCGCAATTGATTTACCAAGCGAAGTTTTGCCCACACCTGGAGGGCCAACAAGACAAAGGATCGGGCCTTTTAGCTTGCCGGTTCTTGCTTGAACCGCAAGATATTCAACAATCCGTTCTTTGACTTTTTCTAGGCCGTAATGCTCTTCGTCCAACACATTTTGCGCGAACTCTAGATCCTTCTTGATCTTGGTCTTTTTGCCCCATGGCAATCCAAGCATCCAATCAAGATAATTGCGCACAACCGTAGCTTCAGCCGACATCGGGCTCATCTGCTTAAGCTTCTTGAATTCAGCAGTAGCCTTTTCTTTGGCTTCTTTAGATAGCTTGGTTTTGTTGATCCGCTCTTCAAGCTCCGTCAACTCGTCGGTGCCGTCTTCAGAATCGCCCAATTCCTTTTGGATCGCTTTCATCTGTTCGTTCAGATAATACTCGCGTTGGGTTTTTTCCATCTGGCGCTTGACGCGTGTACGGATGCGGCGTTCAACTTGTAAAACGCCAATCTCACCTTCCATCAATTCAAGCACACGGTGCAAACGACCGGTGACAGAATTGATCGCCAAGATTTCTTGTTTTTCTTGGTTTTTGACGGCCAAATGAGACGCAATGGTATCGGCCAGCTTTGAGTGGTCATCGATCTGTGAAACCGCACCCACAACTTCTGGCGAAATCTTTTTGTTCAGTTTGACGTAGTTTTCGAACTCGTTGACCGCTGAACGCGCGAGCGCCTCGGCTTCAACTTCGTCATATTCTTCAGCTTCAAACGGAATGGCTTCGGCTTCAAAATATTCGTCTGCACGAACAAAGTTGGAAATTTTCGCGCGAGAAATACCTTCGATGAGCACTTTTACGGTGCCATCGGGCAATTTCAACAACTGCAATACGGAGGCGATTGTGCCGACATTGAAAACGTCGTCTGTTGTAGGGTCATCCTCTTGAGCACTCTTTTGAGTGACAACGAGGATATTTTTATCCTCACGCATCACTTCTTCGAGCGCTTTGACGGACTTCTCCCGGCCAACAAACAGCGGCACGATCATGCCTGGAAACGCAACAATGTCGCGTAACGGCAAAACGGGATAAACGCGGCCTTCGCCGGGTTCGATTGAAGTGTCAGTTTTATCCTTGTCGGACATAGATGATCCTTTCATCAACCGGCTGTGTAGTCCCAAAGAATAGCGGCAACGACACAACCGTTACAAGGCGTGCCCAAGGCACACCACGGCCATCAACCCAACGGGGTCAACGAAGACTCAATTGATACTACTAGATAGGAACTTTTGCGGGCCCGACAAGTACGCGCCGGGCCATTTTGCAAACTTTATTTACGCGCCTGCGTCCGCTTCTTCTTTGCGGTCGGCATAGATGTAAAGTGGACGCGCATCCTTGTCATTCACCACGTCGGCACTAATGACCACTTCTTCCACGCCTTCAAGCGATGGCAGGTCATACATTGTGTCGAGCAAAATGCCTTCCATGATCGAACGTAGACCACGGGCACCGGTTTTACGCTTAATCGCGTGACGGGCGATTTCGTTCAATGCTTCTTCTTGGAAGGTCAATTCGACTTCTTCCATGGCGAACAAACGCTGGTATTGACGCACTAACGCATTCTTTGGCTTGGTCAGGATTTGCACAAGTGCATCCTCGTCCAAGTTTTCAAGCGTTGCAATAACTGGCAAACGGCCGATAAACTCAGGGATCAAACCAAACTTGGTCAAATCTTCTGGCTCAACCTCAGCAAAGATTTCGCCCAATTGACGATCTGTGGGGTCTTTAACTTCGGCACCAAAGCCAATGGAAGTACCCTCACCGCGCGCGCTAATAATTTTTTCAAGACCTGAGAACGCACCGCCAACGATAAACAGAATGTTGGTTGTATCCACTTGCAAGAACTCTTGCTGTGGATGCTTACGCCCGCCTTGTGGTGGCACACTCGCAACGGTGCCTTCCATGATCTTGAGCAACGCTTGTTGCACGCCTTCACCAGAAACGTCGCGCGTGATTGATGGATTGTCAGATTTGCGAGAAATCTTGTCCACTTCATCAATGTAAACGATGCCGCGCTGTGCTTTTTCTACGTTGTAGTCTGAAGACTGCAAGAGTTTAAGGATGATGTTTTCAACATCTTCGCCCACATAACCAGCTTCTGTTAGCGTTGTCGCATCGGCCATTGTAAATGGCACATCAATGATGCGCGCCAATGTCTGTGCCAAATAGGTTTTACCGCAACCAGTAGGGCCAATCAGCAAGATGTTGGATTTCGCCAACTCGATATCCTGGCTCTTCGAAGAGTGGTTCAAACGCTTATAATGGTTATGTACAGCCACAGACAAAACGCGTTTTGCGCGATATTGCCCAATAACGTAATCATCTAGCACCGCGCAGATTTCCGCCGGTGCCATAACGCCATCAGCCGACTTGACCGTGGAGGATTTGCTCTCTTCACGGATGATATCCATGCAAAGCTCAACACATTCGTCACAGATAAAAACAGTCGGGCCAGCGATAAGCTTTCTGACTTCATGTTGCGACTTGCCGCAGAATGAGCAGTAAAGTGTATTTTTTGAACTGTCGCCGTTGCCGGTGTCTTTTGTCATTCAAAGCACTCCTGAATGTGCATCTTTCACTCAGTTTATGCGCAAATGCTAACATTTGCATATAAACAAACAGTAAGCCAAATGTGATCGTTAAACCGATCTTCGCTCACAAATCCCGCACAAAAGCTTAATGCTAAGCTCAATTGCGCGAAATTAAACGTCTTGATTAACGAATTCTATGATGCGGGAACGTCGTCACCGCGTTTTGTATAGACTTTGTCGACCAATCCAAATTCTTTTGCTGCATCAGCGGTCATAAAATTATCCCGATCGAGCGCTTGCTCAATCGTGTCATAATCCTGACCAGTGTGGTGCACGTAAATCTCGTTAAGGCGCTTTTTCAAATTCGCAGTATGCTCTGCGTGAATAAGAATGTCTGTCGCCTGCCCGCGATAACCGCCTGACGGCTGGTGCACCATCACAGACGCATTTGGCAGTGCGCCGCGCATACCTTTTGTGCCCGCAGCCAACAGCAACGACCCCATAGACGCAGCTTGGCCTACACACAATGTGGCGATCTCAGGCTTAATGAACTGCATCGTATCGTAAATGGACAAACCAGATGTCACCACCCCACCAGGTGAGTTGATGTACATCGCGATTTCTTTTTTCGGATTTTCCGATTCAAGAAACAGTAACTGAGCCACGATCAAAGACGCCATATGGTCTTCAACTTGCCCCGTTACAAAGATGATGCGTTCGCGCAGCAAGCGCGAGAAAATGTCGAACGAGCGCTCGCCACGGTTGGATTGCTCAACAACCATTGGCACCAGCGTGCTCGTAAATGTATCAATCGGATCTCTCATACGTCTCATCCTTGGTGAATCGAATCGGCCTTGTTCCCGATCAAATATGATGCGTCTTAACGTGCGGTAAAACCGCAAGATAGGTTTTGCCCTCTATCGGTTCAAGATAGAGTTAATTTTTCATCTGGCCTGAACCAATGCACTAGGCAGCAATTGGGGCAGATCAGTGGCGATCATCCCCGCACCGCCAAACTGCGTCGCGGCCAGCCCATGCACATAAACCCCTGCGCACGCTGCGTCAAATGCTTCCATGCCTTGGGCCTGCAATCCGCCAATAATTCCCGCCAAAAAGTCGCCAGACCCTGCTGTTGCAAGCCAGGCAGGCGCGTTGGCATTAATCACAACCCTGCCATTTGGTTCGCTTATTATTGTGTCCGCGCCTTTCAAAACAACCACGGCCCCCGATATTTGCGCCGCCTTTCTGGCCGCCCCCACCTTGTCTGTGCGCACATCAAGATCAGGAAACAGACGAACAAGTTCTCCGCCATGGGGCGTCAACACAACGTCAGAGTCTGAACTCTTTATAGTGTTAAACAACTCATTTGGATCACTTTGAAATATAGTTAGGGCATCCGCATCCAATAACAAGGCACGGCTGGCCGCCAACCCAGTCAACACATTGTGATATGTCGCTTCGCCCACGCCATTGCCCGGCCCAACCACCAAAGCATTGTAGCGCTTGTCCTCAAGCAACTGCGCCAAATCACCCTCGCGCAACATAATGGCGCTCAAATGCGCACTATGCTCCGCCAACGCAGCTCGATCCCCATTGATCGTTACCAGCCCCGCACCAATGCGCAGCGCAGCCAAAGCACACATCCGCGCAGCACCCGTTGCCCCAGTTGGGCCAGAAACAACCACACAATGCCCTTTTGAATATTTATGGCCCGCAAGATTTTGGGTTGGAATGGTCCACAGAGCAGGCGAATTTTGCGCTGCCCGCGGCTTAATCTCAGCCAACACTTGGTCGCTTATGCCGATTTGCGCCAAAGCCACATCGCCGCAATGCTCGCGCCCGGGCATCAGCAAATGGCCGGGCTTTTTGCGAAAAAACGTCACCGTTGCGTCTGCCTTAATCGCCTCACCCAACACCTGCCCCGTGTCACCAAGCACGCCCGTGGGCATGTCTACAGCAACAATAGGAATGCGAGATTGGTTCGCCAAACGAACCACATCCAAATAATCCCCTTCAATGGCGCGGCCTAACCCCGCCCCAAACAAAGCATCGATCAAAAGGCCCGCATCTTCAATAATTTGCGCACTAAAGGGTTCCGGTTCGCCCCAACGTTCAAGATAAAATTTTGCGGCTTTTGAGTATTCTTGCGCATCCCCAAACTGAACCAGCCGCACTGGCCAGCCCCGATCCCGCAAAAAACAACCAATTGCAAATCCATCACCGCCATTATTGCCCGGACCGCATAAAATCGAAACCGGCACGCGCCGAAAATGGTCAACAATAAAGCGCCCAACCTCTCGCCCAGCATTTCCCATCAACTCGATTTCGTTGGTGCCTGAAGCAACAGTCATCGCATCCGCACGGCCCATTTCTTGCGGCGTCAGCAAACAATGCTCAGAATCAAAATATCTCATATCTTGGATCATGCTCTTTCCAGCAAATTTGCAAAGCCCCCAACCTTCACACAAGCCACAAAGCCGTGCCATGATCTAGCGCAGATGAAACGAGGTTTACAAATGCCAGATAAAGACCCCACATTGCCCATGCGCGAAAAAGCATGTCTGTACCCAGACGTAGATCAAGGCACCGCCTGCACCCAAAGTTCCTTCAAGGTAAAAGGCAAAGCCTTCCTTTTCGCTGGCCCACAAGGCGGGCGATATAAGGCCATGTTTAAACTGGATAAGTCGCGCGCCGAAGCAACGCAACTCGCAAAAGAACAGCCAGACAATTATCAAATTGGTTCAGGCATTTGGGTGACAACGCGGTTTTCAGCAGACGACCCGATGCCAGAAGAAATTTGGACGCGGTGGTTAGATGAGAGTTATGCGTTGAGTGTGGGGAAGAGGAAGTGAACTTGATTTGAAGACGCTAGTATGTAATCCGCTTCTCAAAATCGTCGAGATCAGACGTCCGCTGTGCGGAGAAATTGTTGTTTCTCTATACATAAGCTAACGCCCGAATTCGTAGGTACCAACACAAATCTAAGGAAAGAATATTGAGCGTAATTAATCATTTTCAAACTTACTCTCAGCGGGAAAACCACGTAACCAACAATACTATGCTGATGCTTCGACACGTATATCGTACGTCGCCCACGCTGCTTCAGGACGTGCTCCAAGCACTGCTTGACGAAGACGAGGTCGAGATAGGTCCGCGCTTTGAACAGCAAGTTGGCGCGTCGCACTCGATCCCTGACGCTGTATTAAGTCAAAAGCCGCTGCACATCTACGTCGAGGCATGGCATGGCGATGGACTCAATGATGGTCAGTTGAAGCGGCATATGCACTCAATCGCTGAGAACGGACATCCCGAAAACTCGGCCTTCCTGATCAGTTTGACATGCAATAACGCAGACGAAGATGCTGTCGAGCGGTGGAAAAATCAGGCGCTTAAACATGGCATTACCTTCGCCGCTACAACTTACCGTGAACTGCTCGAAGCCCTTGATGTGGCCTGCTCTGCCAATCCGGACCTGCGGGAGATATTAGAGGACTACCAGTCCTTCATTGGCGGCGAGAACTTACTACCGGATCAACACCGCAAGTTGGCAGCGATGCTATGCGGCCAGTCTTGGCGTGAAAATATCCGGTACGGGGCCTACTTTGAGCCCGCACACCGAAACCCGAAATGGACCAGAGCACACTTTCTGGGTATTTACCGCCAGAAATGTATCAGTCACGTTGGGCGACTGGTTGCTGTAGCAGTTTGTCGGAAAACAGAAGGTGAACTCATCGTTGAGGCAGAAGAGTTCGGATCGCTTAGCACCAACCAGAAGGAACGCATCCAAGAAATTATGCTGGCCGCAGAACCCTACTTCAAAGGATTCGCGTCCATTTCCCACCGATATTATTTGGTCGACAATTTCGCAAAGACAGATGCACGCAAAACCTCACCTGGCGGCATGATGGGGCATCGATATTTCGACATCGCGGCACTAGGCAAGGCCGATGATTTGCAGCTAGACCTATCATCGGCAGATGTTGCAAAAATACTCAACGGGACAACGTACGAGTAAGTGACATCCCAGCTGGCTTGGCCATTCATAATTGCAGCTGGCGAAGCGGGCTCAATACGGACCGTAACTCAGCTACAAACAAAAAAAAGGCCGCCCAAACTGGGCGGCCCTTTAAAACTTTAAACCAGAAAAATCTAGTCGTGATTGTGAGGCTCGAGGTCTTCTTCTTCGCTCTCTTCAACCAGTTTCACCAGTTCTTCTTTGGTGACTGTTTTGTCTGCAACGTCTGCCAATTCAACGACATAGTTTACAACTTTGTCTTCAAAAATTGGAGCGCGTAGACCGGCAAGAGCTTGCTGGTTGTTGCGGAAATAGTCATATACCTGTTGCTCTTGGCCCGGGTATTTTTGAACTTCCGCGATCAAAGCTTGTTGATGCTCTTCTTCGGTAACTTGCACGTCGTTTGCATTGCCGATTTCAGCAATAACCAAACCAAGACGAACACGACGCTCAGCAATCGCGGTATATTCTTCGCGTGCTTTTTCTTCTGTCGTGCCTTCATCTTCAAAGCTGCGACCATGATGCTCGATATCGTGCATCACACGGTCCCAAATGCCTTTGAACTCTTGCTCAACAAGACCAGCTGGTACGTCAAATTTGTGCAAATCATCAAGTGCATCAAGCACAAGGCGCTTCACACGTGTGTTTGTAAGCTGTTTGAACTGGCCACCGATTTGATCTGTGATCATTTCGCGAAGCTGATCAACTGATTCAAGGCCAAGGCCCTTAGCAAACTCATCGTTTACTTCAACATCAGTCGGTGCTTCGATGCCCAAAATTTCAACATCAAATGTTGCGTCTTTGCCAGCAAGGTTTTCAGCGCGATACTCGTCAGGGAATTTAACTTCCACGACTTTCTTGTCGCCAACCTTAAGGCCAACCAATTGCTCTTCAAAACCTGGAATGAATTGATTTGAGCCAATCACCAAAGGTGATCCCTCAGATGCGCCGCCATCAAATGGCACGCCATCAACTTTACCCAAGAAAGAAAGGTTCACACGGTCGCCTTCAGCTGCCGCCGCGCCTTCAGCTTTCGCTTCATAAGGACGGTTTTGCTCAATGATCGCGTCAAACTGCTGCTGCACATCGGCATCAGCAACTTCAACCACTGGACGTTCGATTTTGATTTTTTTGAAATCGCCCAATTTCACTTCAGGCAAAACTTCATAAGACATAGAGAATTCAAGGTCTGCTTCGCCCTCAAATACTTTTGTCAAAATCTTTTCGTCTTCAGGAAGTACGATTTCTGGCTGCATTGCAGCTTTTTCTTTGCGCTCTTCCAATGTGGATTGAACACCAACATTGATCGCGTCTTGCATAACGTCGCCCATTACAGAGCGGCCATATGTCTTTTTCATGTGCGCAAATGGCACTTTACCCGGACGGAACCCTTTAAGATTCACAGTGCTTTTAAGCTCGTTCAACTTGTCGTCAAGCTTCTGGCTAAGCTCAGATGCCGGAATGCGCATTTCCAATGTACGCTTGAGCCCTTCGTTGAGGGTTTCATTGACCTGCATTAGGAAATTCCCGTCTTCAATATCTAGAATTCGATCGATCGAAATGTCTGCTGAGGAAAGATGGTGCGGGTAGAGGGACTTGAACCCCCACGCCGTGAAGCACCAGAACCTAAATCTGGCGTGTCTACCAATTTCACCATACCCGCCGTCAAACCTCAGCGACGAAGTCGGGGCGGGTATAACCAATCTTGCAGAACAGTCAAAGCCCTTTTTTCAACTTTTTGCAAAAAACCTTTGAAAGTGCATTTCTTTTGACATCGCATGTTCAATTTCAAGGCACCAGACCACCCCACCTCCCCCGCTGCATATTTTTTAGTCACTTTGCACAAAAATTATGCACACGCTTTGCCAGCCATGTGCCTACCCCAACAGCAGCGAAAATCTAACTACTTATTAACATTCACTTTTTGCCCTTTGACAAAAACTGGCACACAACCTGCATTGATACGGGCAGACGAAAGATCAGATCCTTCGGAGTTAAGATCAGTGAAAAAAATTGAAGCCATCGTGAAGCCGTTCAAGCTCGACGAAGTTAAAGAAGCACTTCAAGAAGCAGGCTTTCAGGGCATTACTGTTACAGAGGTAAAGGGCTTTGGTCGCCAAAAGGGCCATACAGAGCTTTACCGAGGTGCAGAATATGTCGTGGACTTTCTACCGAAAGTAAAAATCGAGATCGTGGTTTCTGACCACGCAGTCGACAAAGCTGTTGAAGCCATTCGCGACGCTGCCCAAACGGGCCGCATTGGCGACGGCAAGATATTTGTCTCCACAATAGATCAGGCGATCCGCATCAGAACCGGCGAAACCGGCGACGAAGCGGTTTAATCTGAACAAGCAAATAAACCCAAAAAAACACCACATAAGCGGGATTAATTATGACTACTGCAAAAGATGTAATCAAAAGAATCGAAGACGAAGACGTGAAATTCGTTGACCTTCGCTTTACAGACCCACGCGGTAAACTTCACCACATGACAATGGACGTTTCTGCAGTAAACGAAGACATGTTTGAAGATGGTGTGATGTTTGACGGCTCTTCAATTGCTGGCTGGAAAGCCATCAATGAAAGCGACATGGTGATGATGCCTGACCTTGATACGGTTCACTTGGACCCCTTCTTTGGTCAAACAACAATGGTCATCAACTGTGACACGCTGGAGCCTGGCACATACGAAGCCTACAACCGCGATCCGCGTATGACAGCACGCAAAGCCGAAGCTTATGTAAAATCTTCTGGCATTGGCGACACAGTAGTTGTTGGTCCAGAGCCTGAATTCTTCATGTTCGACGACGTACGTTTCAGCACGGGCCCTTACGAATCAGGTTTTGCCCTTGATCACACTGAACTGCCAACAAATACAAATTCTATGTATGAAGCGGGCAATATGGGTCATCACATCCCAACTAAGGGCGGTTATGTTCCCGTTCCACCAGTGGACAGCGCACAAGACATTCGCTCTGAAATGCTTTCAGTATTGAAAGAAATGGGCGTAACTGTTGAGAAGCACCACCACGAAGTGGCTTCTGCTCAGCACGAATTGGGCATTAAATATGACACGCTTACACGTAGCGCAGACCAAGTCCAGGTTTACAAATACGGTGTTCAGCAAACTGCCCACGCATATGGCAAATCAGCAACCTTTATGCCAAAGCCAGTTGTTGGCGATAACGGCTCAGGCATGCACTGCCACATTTCAATCTGGAAAGACGGTAAGCCAAACTTTGCTGGCGATGGCTATGCGGGATTGTCTGAGCAAGCGTTGCACTTCATTGGCGGCATCATCAAGCACGCCAAAGCAACAAACGCGTTCACCAACCCTTCAACCAACTCCTACAAACGTTTGGTTCCAGGTTACGAAGCACCTGTTCTGTTGGCTTATTCTGCGCGTAACCGTTCAGCATCTTGCCGTATTCCGTTTGGTTCTTCACCAGCGTCTAAGCGTGTTGAAGTGCGTTACCCAGATCCATTGGCGAACCCATATTTGGCATTCTCAGCCTTGTTGATGGCCGGCCTTGATGGCATCAAGAACAAAATCAACCCAGGCGATCCTATGGACAAAGATCTGTATGAATTGCCAGCTGAAGAGCTGAAAGAAATCCCAACGGTCGCTGCATCACTTCGTGAAGCTCTTGAAGCTTTGGATGCAGACCGCGAGTTCCTAAAAGCAGGTGGTGTATTCGACGACGATCAAATCGACGCTTACATCGCAATTAAGATGGAAGAAGTTGAGCGCTTGGACATGGCGCCTCATCCAGTCGAATTCGACATGTACTACTCTGCTTAAGGATTACCTCCTATCCCCTAGGTAGCAATACCTATACCTTAGGGCGCCCACGGGCGCCCTCTTTTTTTGCTTGGATGAATGCCTACAACACCCAGTCCAAACGCATTCATTGAGCGAGACGGCAAAAGATAAGTTTTTGACCCTGGGTCATCCTGTACCGCATGGCGAAACAAAACGCCTCACATCCCAAATAGCGCAACTCAAAGCTGCTTGTTACGGGAATCGTTTGGATGCCAAACTATTCTTGAGATATGCGAAAACCAACCAACAGAAAAACAAGATGCCTGCACCATAGAGCGTCATATAAAGCGTCGAAAATACAAGCGTTGCCCAATCGGGCCGCTGAATCCAAAAGTTCATCGCCCCGACATATAAAGCGATCAATAACAATACAAACCGCAAACTCATCATGTTTTGAGGTTTCGTAACCCACTCTTTCGGCGCAACGCCTAAAAATAAATAGCCCGCCACTAAATAGGTTGCAGCAACCGACAAATACGCGACCGGCTCAGTTGGCAAGCGCTCTGGATACACAAAAAACAACCAACCCGCGTAAGTTATGATCAAGAGAACAAATAGAATTCTGCTGCCGCTGGCACTAAACACGAGGCTATTCAATTCTGAACCACGAGCGAAAAACGCCAAACTGGCGCAGATCAAAACATTTCCCAAAATGGCAGTATTGGCTGAAAGTGGATCGTAGCCCGAACCACTGGCCAAAAAAGCTGGCATCGTAAGCGCCAACAGGCAGAACAACGCACGCTTGCAGTAGTTCACCGAAAGCAAACGAGAATGATTGCTGATCATTGGAACGCCAGTCATCCACTGGAATGCAACCACGGGCATGATGAACGACATGACTGGATGCCAGAAGAACACCAAAATCGGGTATTCAAGCATACTTAGTCCAGCAAACTTGCCAAATCCTTTGTCGGTAACATCCCAGTATCCAGCCCATAGGACTTTTGTGAGCGCAGCTTCATAAAGCGCAAATATGATGCCCAAGAAATAAAGGGAAACGAGGCTAACCCGTTTTGTTCTAAATGCGACCCAAACCAAAAGCAGCACGTGGCCCAAATAGAGGGGCAACGTCAACAGCAGCCCCCACGGGTCCAAGAACCAAGCGCGAGAGGAGCCAGCCATCACCTCACCAAAAAGCATTGAAAGGCAGCCGACCAGCAATATTGCTGAAATTCGCTTGAGCAAACTCCCCTCCCTTGCATGCAGTCGTGATTATGCGTTTCCAACCGGTGCAACGGGCATTCTGCCCAATTCTTCATACTTGACTGATGAATTAAGCGCCACCTCACGGCTTAGACCTGCATAGTTGAGCACATCATTGGTAAGATAACCAAAACGCGACATTTGACGGGCATGAATCTCAACCAGAGCGCGGGCATAATCCTTTGACATTGCTCCCTTCCAAGCATCGGCTTGCGGCTTTTTGCCGGCCATGCCATGAACGGCCAATGCAGCGTCTGCCGCAGCAGCAATCTGATTATCGTCTACTGGCATTTTTAAATGCTTAGCAATACGACCCAGCTGCCCGTGTGGGTCAGCCGCAATGTCTTCAAACCTAATTAGAAGGTCGCCCTTTTGATCTGTGTTGGTCCAGCTGGCCACATTTTGAGACCAGGACCCCCAAGGCTCCATAGCATGCGTTTTACTTGTTGGTTGCCGATACTCACTTGTTGCCAATAGCTTGAGCGCAGAAACCACATCCTTTTTGCCGAGCTTGGCAAAAATAGGTGCAAGCATTAGGGGATTTCGGATCAGGTAAACCGAACCTATTGAGACCCCAAAGTTGATGCTTGGATGACCGTAAAACTCACCGCGGGGTGCGTGGGTTTTCACGACCGGAATTCCAGGATAGGTTGTTGAAATATATTCATGAATTTTTGGCCGCGCCTCAGCGATCTCTTGCTCGCTCATGTCCCGTGGGTGCTTACCGATCACAGTTTCATAAAAGTGTGCCAAAACATCCCAAGGCAAATCTCGGTCGAGCAGCTCAAGTGCCGCTGGTTCTTTGGGCCGATAACCAAAATTCTTCGCCAAATGCTGCAAAAACGAGCGGACCAATTGGTCACCGCTGTGCGGGTATGATGCGATCCAAAAAAGTGGCGAGGCGGGCTTTTGCGTCATGTGACAATCCTAAACAACTAAATTCAGCTTCTATTTAGGGTGCAAAGCGCTCTCGAGCAACCCGCCTGCACCCAATCTTTAGCGCTTCTCTTCTTTTGCCATGCTCTGCATGAACTCAGCACGCATCTGGTGCGCTTTCATGGCAGGCAAGCCGATAGCCTTGATGCTAAGGATCACAACCACAACCAACATCGCCACAGCCAATGCATCCAACACCCATGCAAGCGGCGCACCGATTACCCCCAGATATGCGGGCATCTCAACCAACATCGGTAAAAACCAAAATCCTGTAAGGCCGTGCAATGCCAGTGCAATCCAGAACCCTGCGCAATATGGGCACTTCCAATCATAATACAATGTACGCAACGGCCCAGGCAACGCATCGATTATGCGCATAAACAATGTGCCCCACTCCGGCATTTTTTCCCAAAACAAAATGTGGATTGCTGCCGCAATCAATACAAGCTCAAAATTCACATCACTCTCCATTAGTTAGCCTGACTTACTTTCATTCAAAAATTTCATCTCGATCCCAGGTCGCGGCATCAATCAGCGATGGTGTTGATTGCAGTTTTAAATTGAATGAGCGTCGCCGGGTCAAAACGGGCCTCAAGCAACCTCGACACCTGCTCATAGACTTCTTGCCCTGCCTTCACCTTCTCAGCGCCTTTTGCGGTGAGAAGAATGTGTTGTGCCCGCGCATCAAAACGACAAGGAACGCGACAAACAAGCTCACGTTCCTCAAGTTTTACAACCATGGCACTGGCAGAAGCTTTGCGTACGCCCATATCTTCAACAACATCCTGCAAATGCTGTCCGTGATCATTCTTGTCGGTCTTTTTTGACTCTTGCGCTTCAATTGCCCGCAAATACTCAAACTCACTGTAACTAACACCCAACGCAGCCGACCTGGCTGCCCATTCGCGTGCAGACATGCGGTGTAGTTCTTCAATGAGTTGTATCAGCTGCATTCAATCACCTAAAATCAAATCTCTGGGCCTCAGTGCAAGTATTGAAACAACACACCATCTTAATGGACTTTCCCTCGCCGGAAATCCGATGCCACCAAGACCTTCACCCTGCATTGACAATACAATTAAGTTAGTCTTCCTTACTTTCTTTTTTAAACTTATGCAAGCACATTGTTTTCAACCGCTCATGAACGAACAGCATGATGTTGGGCCAATTCATCTTATAGGCTCAAAGAAGCACATCAACCCTCACCTCATGACAGCAATCTCCAGAACGCCCCTTGTTATAAAGTCATGCGTTCAAAAAATGGCTCCGGCGAAGCAACCTCCACCAAACGCTTGCGCTTCTTGTCTATTTCAAAATAGCGCGTACCAACGGACCGGGCGAACTCTCGGTCATGCGATACGATAATCGCTGTGGCGCCCTTTTCAATAATTTCACTTTCCAACATTTCACGCCCAGGAATGTCCACATGGTTAGTTGGTTCGTCTAACAAATAAAAATTTGGCTCAATCAATCTCAGGCTTAGCAACGCCAAACGCGATCGCTGCCCGTAGGACAAATGACCAATCGGTTTGGACTGCTTTTCAAACTCAAACCCAATATTGGCAAGCAGTGAGCGGCACCGCGAATTGCCAACGCCCTTATGCTGCAAAATAAAGTTTTCTGGCGTCTCATCCACCGGAAGCTGCGAAATCTCTTGGTCGGCATAGCCAAGCACCGTCGACGGGGTCACCCAAATGCCGGTTTCTGCGCCTTCAATAAGAAACGCTCGATGCACTTTTTTGATGAGCTGGCTCTTGCCTGCACCGTTTTCAGCCAAGATAACCACTCGATCACCCGCATGGATCAGCACTTTTTCAATCCCAAAAAGCCTATCGCCGTTTGGCGCACTTACCTCTGCATTTTCAAATGAAAGAATAACTTTTGCATGGGTGCCACGGTTGGCTAATGTGATATCGCCATGCCGTTCTTTGTGTAGATCTTTTAGATTATCCTCGATATCGCTGGCCCGCTTGCGCAGCTGCTTGGCTTTGGTCTGCAGCAAATCAGATCCGCTATTGATGCCCACATTGTTCAGCTTTGCCGCTTGCTCGCGCAATTGCTTGGCTTGTTTCTGCTCTTTTACAAGCACTTTTTCTGCCGCAACGTCCTCTTGCTCAAGTGCAACCCGCGCCTCAGAATATGGAATGGAGAAATAGCGCGAAATGCCCGGGCGCAAAAACAAACTGCGATTGGTGCAACTGTCCAAAAATGCCCGATCGTGACTAGCTACAATCATCGGCACCTGGGCAGATGTTTGCTTGATCCAGTTTTCCAACTGCACAATTTTGGTCAAATCCAGATGGTTTGTCGGTTCGTCCAGCAACAAAATGTCCGGCTCTGTCAGCCATACCCGAGCAATCATGATCAGACGCCGCCACCCGCCGCTTAAGGTGCGCAACGTCGCGTGATATTGCGCCTCTGGCAGCTGAAACTCTGCCAACGCCACATCCACCCGCCAGCTTTCATAGTCTCGCTGCTCCTCCGTTAAAGCCGAAGCAACAAACTCATAGGCGGTTTGATCAAGATGCTCTGGTTCTATTTCTTGTTCAACATAACCCACGCGCGCACCACGAGAGAAGACGATTTGGCCGGTGCTCGGCTCAGTTTGCCCTGCCAAGAAACGCAGCAACGTGGTCTTGCCCCGCCCGTTCGCCGCAATTAAGCCAACACTTTCGCCATTAGAAACGGAAAGAGAGAGATTTTTGAAGAGCTCTGTCTGCGCGATTGCGCCAACATTATTGAGTTGTATTGAAGCCATTATTTTGCCCTTGTCGACATAAATGCCGAATAGTCACGCCGCATGTCGCAGCACTTTGGGCAGACCGTAAGAAATTTGGAAGCTGAGAAATCCGAACCCTTGAAGGTCAGCCCTGCACATTTGAAAAAACATGAAGGGCTTCACGCGGGCCAAACCATAGTAAGCAAATACGATGCGCCATATTCATCTTGCTCTCCACACGCAAAAGGGTCGATTAATTCTAAAGCGCAAGCTAGCGCAGCAAAACAAATCTGGCAAGTTGTTGAAATTTCGCGTCGCTACACAAACACAAAGAACCCAACAAAGGTCCAAAGTAGCAAACTGCGAGATATTGGTAAGCGGGCAAGCCGGTACGCAAAACTATCAAATCCGACTTGCGCCAACCAATAAAAAATCGCCTCAGCCGGGCGGTCTGTTACGCTGACCTTTGCTTTAGCGATCATATACGGGAACTCCATACTCTCAAACCGTATGACAATAGTTCTACCACCTCGTTGTTAAAAAAGTGCTGACAGCTCAGTTAGAATTTATCAATAAATTCCGTCGCTTAACGGCACACGCGGTAATGTTTTGTTTAGAATGATGAACACAATGATTGGTCCGCCGAGTGCAAATCCATCTTATGCAGACACACCTAAAGCGCCAGAATGCTTAGGGAAAACTACCAATCTCGATTTGAAATCATCACCTACAAATGGTGCTATTGTGATAAACGAAATTCACACATTGATTCGAATTCACAAAGGCGCGGCATGGATAACGGTGATGATCTTTTCAAAAAAATTGACGATGATCCGTCAAAAACGAAAAGCGAGCCCAAATTAGCACCTACAACAGCGCCCACCTCGGCTGCTGCAAAGTCGATTTCTCATGCCGCACCCAAGTCAGCTTCAAATGATGGCAGCTCATATACTGCAAACGACATTGAGGTGCTTGAAGGTTTGGAGCCAGTGCGTCGCCGCCCCGGCATGTATATTGGTGGCACCGACATCAATGCGTTGCACCACCTGTTTGCCGAAATCATCGACAACTCCATGGACGAGGCGATTGCAGGCCATGCAAACCGCATTGAAGTGCATTTGGACACCGAAGGGTATCTGACCATCACCGACAATGGTCGCGGCATTCCAGTGGAGCCACATCCAAAGTTTAAAGACCGATCCACGCTAGACGTCATTATGACCACTCTACACGCGGGCGGTAAATTCGATTCAAAAGCTTACGAAACATCTGGCGGCCTGCACGGCGTGGGTGTGTCTGTAGTGAACGCTCTATCCGACGACATGATTGTTGAAGTGGCGCGAGACCAGCAGCTTTACTCACAAAGTTTTTCACGCGGCTTGGCCACAACTGGCGTTATTGATCATGGCCCAGTGCGCAATCGGCGCGGCACCAGCACAAAATTTCACCCAGATCCTCAGATTTTTGGTGACAAAGCCAAGTTTTCACCCAAACGCATTCACGATATGGCCCAAGCAAAGGCCTATTTGTTTGCAGGCGTTGAAATCAGATGGTCTTGCGATGAAAGCCTTGTTGAAGGCGCTGACATCCCAGCCAAAACGACGTTCCTTTTCCCCAATGGTCTTAAAGACTATGTGGAGGGCCGCATCGAAGGACGCCCACGCATTGTGGAAGAAATCTTTGCGGGCCGCAAAGGTGGTGCAGGCAAACACGGTTCTGTTGAATGGGCAATTGGCTTCACCCTGGGCGATGCATTCATCAACTCATATTGTAATACGGTGCCGACCCAGGATGGCGGCACCCACGAAGCAGGTTTGCGCTCTGCGCTGTTGCGCGCCATCAAGGCCTATGCCGAGCTTACGGGCAACAAACGTGCGGCGGTCATCACCGCTGAAGATATATTGGCGAACTGTAGCGCAGTCATGTCAGTCTTTATCCGCGAGCCAGAATTTGTCGGGCAAACTAAAGACAAGCTGTCGAGCGGCGAAGCCACGAAAATTGTCGACACGGCCATTCGAGACGCGTTTGACCATTGGCTTGCCGCCTCCCCCAATCAATCCGCCAAGCTGATTGACTGGGCTGTTGATCGTGCAGAAGAACGCATTCGCCGCCGTAAAGAAAAAGAGATTGATCGTAAGTCCGCTACTCGTCGGCTTCGTTTGCCTGGCAAACTAGCTGATTGTTCGCAAGGGGCGGCTCAAGGGGCTGAAATCTTCATCGTAGAAGGTGATTCTGCGGGCGGCAGTGCCAAACAGGCTCGCAACCGCAAAAACCAAGCCATTTTGCCATTGCGTGGTAAAATCCTAAACGTTGCAGGTGCCACGCGCGAAAAGATCACCGCTAACCAACAAATCGGCGACCTAATCCAAGCGTTAGGCGCTGGCACACGTGACCGCTACAATTCTGACGATCTGCGCTACGACAAAGTCATCATCATGACTGATGCGGACGTGGATGGCGCGCATATTGCGTCTTTGTTGATGACGTTCTTTTTCCAAGAAATGCCAAAATTGATTGACGACGGTCATTTGTATTTAGCCATGCCACCGCTTTATCGCATCACACAAGGCGCAAAAACACTTTACGCCAACGATGATGACCACAAAGACCAGTTGATGGAAACCGAATTCACTGGACGCGGCAAAGTTGAAATAACCCGATTTAAAGGTCTTGGCGAAATGCCATTCCAACACCTTAAAGAGACAACAATGAAACCTGGCTCACGCCGTTTGGTGCAGATCAGCGTATCCGACCAGCATGTCGAAACACAGGATTCAATTGACCGCCTCATGGGCAACAAGCCTGAATTGCGGTTCCAATTTATCCAAGAAAACGCAGAATTCGCGAGCGATCTAGATATCTAGGTTGAATTTTACGTGGCAAATGATAAGTAAATTCAACTAGAAAGTGTGAGTTTCGTGCAACAATTGTCCATTCAGAGCATTGTTCGTTAACAAAAATTCAACAAGCGCATTGACTTAAGAGCTTCTCGCGCTATTGTCCTGTTCGCGGGGCCACTAATTATTCTAGTTAGACCGTAATCGGCAAAGTGGACGTATTTACTTGAGCGAAAAATTCACAGAATTGGGGCTTAGCACAGCTGTTACCAACGCGGTTGTTGACGCAGGCTACACAATCCCCACAGATATTCAGCAAAAAGCTATTCCACACATTCTCGAAAAACGAGATGTGGTTGGCATTGCACAAACAGGCACCGGCAAAACAGCATCTTTTGTTCTACCCATGCTGACCTTGCTTGAAAAAGGCAGAGCGCGCGCCCGTATGCCGCGCACGCTGATTTTGGAGCCAACACGTGAGCTTGCCGCTCAGGTGCACGAAAACTTCGAAAAATATGGAAAAAACCACAAACTTACAGTTGCCCTTCTGATTGGTGGCGTTTCGTTTGAGGAACAAAACAAAAAGCTAGACCGTGGCGCAGATGTACTCATCGCGACACCAGGTCGCTTGATCGATCATTTTGAGCGCGGACGTTTGCTGATGACTGGTGTCGATATTTTCGTTATCGACGAAGCCGACCGTATGCTAGACATGGGCTTTATCCCTGACATCGAGAAAATTTCGTCTCTATTGCCAAAACGCCGGCAAACTTTGTTCTTCTCAGCCACAATGCCTGATGAAGTTGCAAAGCTGACCAAGAAATTCTTGAACAATCCTGTTTCTGTAGAAACAACCCGTCAGAACTCAACTGCGGAAACAATTACGCAGAAGCTTTTGAAAGTTGGCAACAAACCGTTTGAAAAGCGCGCAGCATTGCGTGAACAAGTTGATGCGGCTGTAGGCCTAAAAAACGCGATCATTTTTTGTAACCGCAAACGCGATATCGCCACCTTGACCAATTCAATGATCAAGCATGGCTACAATACTGGCTCTTTACACGGTGACATGGATCAAAAATCCCGCATGGAAACCCTTGCTGGATTTAAGAAAAATGAAATCACCTATCTAATCGCAAGCGATGTCGCAGCCCGTGGGCTGGATATTCCTGACGTAAGCCACGTGTTCAATTTCGACATCCCTACACATGCAGAGGACTATGTGCACCGAATCGGTCGCACCGGCCGCGCTGGTCGTGAAGGCGTTGCCATCACGCTAGTTGCCCCTTCAGACATGAAATATCTCGATCAAATCGAAAAGCTTATCGAAAAAAAGCCCGAGTGGATTGAGATTAAAAGGGAAGAAAAACCAACTAAACCTGCGCGTCAACAAAAAGCAAAATCAAACAATATTGCCAAAAATGCGCCTGAAAAAGCAAAAGAAGCATCAAACGTCGAAAAACTTGATGCCAAAGAAAACAAAGTTTCATCAAATCAAAAAACGCGGCAAAAATCACATAACCGCAATCAAGATTCTTTGCCATTTGGACAGTCAGATCAAGTTCCTGCATTCCTTCTAAGGCCCGTCAGGCAAGCTAGTTAATCAGGTCTTTAACTCAAAATTTAACCTTTTGAGACCATAAGACTGCCAAGAATATTAAAGGCACAATGTGTGAAAATACGCACGAAGTGACCATTGGGTGGAGCCAGACCAGATGCTTGTATCAGAGCATGATTACCAGCGAACGCTTGAATATTCGTTCTCCGCGTTGGGTATGCTGAAGCGCGCCAAGATTCCGCCCTACCCCCATTTCTACGAACTTTGCTACACTTATGCGTCCGGCATCAACGAACAGCTGAACGAGCGTTTGAACATGCTTTTGGGGAAAGACAACTCCCTATCCATGGAAAACGTGCTGCAGGTATATCGTGAATTCTTTGACAATCCTTCGGACCTAGAGTCACAACTGACCAATGTTAGTCAGGAAATGTCTCATAAAATTGACGCGGTTAACCGCGCCATGGATGAGGCAATTGATACAGCTGAAGGTTATTCAGGATCGCTAGACAGTGCAGCAGCAAAACTCGCAACAGGGTTGGATGCTGCAAGCCTGCAGTTACTGGCAACAAAATTGCTCTCTGAAACAAAGCAGATGCAAGAGGCCAATCAAAACCTTGAAGAGAAACTCAAAGTTTCAAAGCAAGATATCTCAAGCCTCAAGCGCGATTTGGACACGGCACGTCGCGAAACAATGCTCGATGCTCTGACAAAAATTCCAAACCGCAAGAGCTTTGACCAACGTCTTAAGCAAGAATTCGATTCCTATGAAAAAGACGGCAACCAATTCAGCCTTTTGATGATGGATATCGATCACTTCAAAGCGTTTAATGACAATTACGGCCACCAAACTGGTGACCAAGTGTTGCGTTTGGTTGCGATGACGTTGAAATCAAACATCAAAGGGCGCGACCACGCAGCCCGTTATGGTGGCGAAGAGTTCGCTGCAATTCTGCCGGATACCGACTTGCGCGGTGCGCGGCTTATTGCAGAAAAGATCCGTAAAGCGGTTCACGCGAAGGAATTGTTGAAACGCTCAACAAACCAAAAACTTGGCAGAATCACCATCTCAATTGGTGCAGCTCAGGTCCACAGGGACGAAACAATACACGAGCTTATCGAGCGTGCGGATGAGTGCCTTTATACGGCCAAGCGCGAGGGCCGCAACCAAGTGGTCTGCGAAAACGACGAAGCGTTCCGCAAAACAAAAGTCGCGTAGTTACAATCACCTAGAGATAAAACCTAATGTGATGATTCGGCTTTGCCGAATTATGCGCCACCGCCGGCATTGGCCCGCGCTTTTGCGATTTCTTGCAGATCTGCAGGCTCCAGCATAACACTTTCACCACAACCGCATGATCCCGTTTGATTTGGGTTTTCAAACGTAAACTCGGATTTCAAAATGTCCTCTTTGAAATCCATTTGCGTGCCGAGCAAAAACAAGGTGGCTTTAGGGTCGATATACACATCCACCCCATGCTCGGAAACATGGTCGTCACCTTTTACCGGCTCGCTCACATAATCTAGCGTATACGCCATGCCCGCACAGCCGGCGTTCTTCACCCCAACTCGAACCGCATTCACGTTCTCATCGCCCGACTGGCTCAGAATCGCTTTGACTTGCTCAGCAGCTTTTTCAGTAATGGTGAGAAATTTCATTTTGTTACCACCAGTTTAGCGCGACTTGCGCTTCTTCAGACATACGATCCGGTCCCCAAGGTGGTTCGAACACCATGTTCACCGCCACATCTTGAACGCCCTCAACCGTGCGCACAGCATTTTCCACCCAACCTGGCATCTCACCAGCGACAGGGCAACCAGGCGCCGTAAGCGTCATGTCGACAGTTACATTTCGGTTGTCGTCCAAATCTACCTTATAGATAAGACCTAATTCGTAAATATCAACCGGGATCTCAGGATCATATATGGTCTTTAGTGCTGCGACGATATCGTCAGTAAAACGCTGAATCTCTGCTTCGTTCATACCATCAGAAATCGAAATTTGTGCCGCGTTTACAGCAACTTCTTCAACTGCATTTGTTGCTTCTTCACTCATTGATACGCTCCTTTAAGCGAAAAACTTCTGCGCTTTTTCGATGGCCACAGTCAACGCATCCACGTCGTCCTTGCCATTATAGACACCAAACGATGCACGACAGGTTGAGGTAACACCAAACCGTTGCAGCAATGGTTGCGCACAATGCGATCCTGCGCGCACAGCAATTCCATATCGGTCCAAAATAGTGCTTAGATCATGTGCATGCACGCCCTCAATGGCGAAAGAGAATATAGCACCTTTTCCCGGTGCATCGCCAATCAATCTCAAAGAGTTGATTTTGCTCAACTCTTGACGCGCATAAGCACCCACTTCAGCTTCATGAGCCATGATGTTCTCACGGCCAACCGAATTGATGTAGTCGAGCGCAGCGCCCAAACCTATGGCCTGCACAATTGGAGGTGTCCCCGCTTCAAATCGGTGTGGCGGATCATTGTAGGTCACGTCTTCCAACGTCACATCATTGATCATTTCGCCGCCGCCCTGATATGGCTGCATTTGCGCCAACAGTTCAGCTTTGCCGTAAAGCACGCCAATACCTGTTGGGCCATAAAGCTTGTGACCCGTCATAATGTAGAAATCTACATCCAGATCCTGCACGTCAACCAGCTCGTGCACCGCACCTTGGCTGCCATCCACAACTACCGGGATTCCGCGCTGATGGGCAATTTCACAGACCTGTTTGATCGGCACCACTGTGCCCATCACGTTCGACATGTGTGTGATGGATATCAACCTAGTCTTATCGCTGAGTTGTGCTTCAAACAGCTCAATATCAAAACTGCCATCGTCAGCAACATCAACCCATTTGATGACCGCGCCCTTGCGCTCGCGATGAAAATGCCATGGCACAATATTTGAATGGTGTTCCATTTTGGTGATGACAATTTCATCACCCTCACCGATCATTGGGCCAGCAAAACTAGACGCAACCAAATTCAGGGCCTCGGTTGCAGATCGAGTAAACACCACTTGGTCAACGCTTGGCGCATTGATGAACTCGCGCACTTTTTCGCGTGCATCTTCAAAGGCTTCAGTTGATCGGTTGGAAAGTGTGTGCAGCCCACGGTGCACATTGGCATAATCATGCGCATAGGCATGCATAATCCGGTCCAGCACCTGCTGCGGCTTTTGTGCCGAAGCGCCACTGTCCAAATATACCAAACGATTGCCGTTGATTTCTTCCTTTAGAATAGGAAAATCGGCACGCACACTTTCCAAATCAAACATAATCGGCCGCTATGCCTCTTCCCGTTCATCCAACCAGCTGTCAACACGCGCTTCAAGCGTTGCAACAACGGCTTCAACTTCCATCGGCTCAAACATTTCGGCCAAAAAAGCGCGGATCAACATGGCTTTGGCTTCCTTGCGCGGAATGCCGCGGCTCATCAGGTAGAACAATGAGTTTTCGTCCAATTCGCCACAAGTTGCGCCATGGGCACAAATCACGTCGTCAGCAAAAATCTCCAGCTCTGGCTTCACCAAAATTTCGCCACGCTCCGACAAAATCAAACCCTGGCACATCATTTGTGCATCGGTTTTTTGCGCATGAGGCGCCACAACAATCTTGCCTTGGAAAACAGCTTTTGCACCATCATGCACAACGTTTTTGAACGTCTCGGTGCTGGTCGTATTCGCCACCAAGTGATTTACGTTCAACGTTATGTCCGCATGTTGCTTGCCAGCCAAAAGGTTCAAGCCAGCAAAATCTGCGTGCGCACCGCCGCCATTAAAGTCCGCGGTAACTGCAGTCCGGCTTAGTTGCGCTTCAGTATGCTGCACAAATGTGCGCAACAGGCTGTCAGCCGCCAACGTGTAACGGTTGTTTGCAAAATGCCGTGTTGTTGCTGAGTTACCGTCAAGCTGCATATGCACGACAGTGGAACCCTCACCCAAAGCAATCTCAGTTGTCGCCAATCGCATGTGCGCAGCATCAGAGGCATTAAAGCTCTCAACCAAGGTCAATGTGCAACCATCTTCAACTGACACAACAACCTTGTCTGCATTGATTGCCGCTTCACCATCAATAATCCGGTCAATGTGCAACACTTGCTCAAGCTCACCAGAAACTTTGATTTCAACAACATCACCAACAAGCGCTTCGCTGAGCAAAACAACGCTGTCTTCACCAGAAGCACTATTGCTGCTCGTTGCAATGCTTACGCCTTCAACATCCTCAAAGTCGCCTGCCAAGTGACCATTGACGATTTCAATGCGGGCGGTGCCTTCAAAGTTCGAACGCGACGCAGATGCGCCATCATTTGCCGTCGCCAAAGCACTTGGTACTTCACGCAACAAGCTCTTAAGGTCGGTGTAGTGATAGGCCTCAATCCGCCGCGTTGGCAGACCTGATGTTGCAAACTGTTCGGCAGCCGCATCTTTACCCTGCGACACAAGAAGCGCTTTGAGCTGCTCCTCTGCCCCATTCAATTTGATTTCTTTGTTCATCTGGATGCCCTGCCTTACGCCGCGTGGTCGTCGAATTCGGCGTAACCTTTGCTCTCAAGTCGAAGCGCCAAATCGCGGTCGCCACTTTCAACAATACGACCATCAGAGAACACATGCACGCGATCAGGCACGATGTGGTTCAACAAACGCTGATAGTGGGTGATCACCAACATAGAGCGGTTTTCAGAACGCAAGTGGTTCACGCCTTCTGAAACGATTTTCAGCGCATCAATATCGAGCCCGGAATCTGTTTCATCCAACACACAAAGCGATGGCTGCATCAGTGCCATTTGCAAGATTTCTGCGCGTTTCTTTTCGCCACCAGAAAAGCCAACATTCAATGGGCGTTTCAACATCTCTTGCTTGATCTCAAGCTTGGCCGAAGCTTCTTTGACCATTTTCATGAAATCAGGAATTTTCATCTCGTCTTCACCGCGAGATTTACGCTGCGCGTTCAATGCCGCTTTAAGGAACGTCATGGTGGCAACACCCGGAATTTCAATCGGATATTGGAATGCTAAAAACAAGCCAGCGGCCGCACGCTCATGCGCATCCATTTCCAGCAAATCTTTGCCGTGGAACAAGATTTGACCTTGGGTCACTTCGTAGCCGTCTTTGCCAGCAAGCACATATGAAAGCGTTGATTTACCCGAACCATTGCGGCCCATGATCGCGTGCACTTCACCAGCAGGCAGCGTCAGGTTGACGCCTTTAAGGATCTCTTTGTCTTCGTCCTCGACCTTTACGTGCAAATCTTTGATTTCAAGAATTGGCGTTGTCATATCTTTGTCCTTCATGTTCGGCCGTCATCCCGGTCGGCCTGTCATTCGTTTGCCCATTGGGCTCTTGTTTAATTTGCGGCTTTCGCCGCATGAATTTCGTTTGTCACCAGATAAAAACGGCGACGACCCAAACCACTACAGTTGCAATCACACCAGCAATCAGCCCAACTTGCTTGTACATTTCAGGCTCATCTTTTTTTACGCGGCCAGCGACCAACCAGCCCATACCCGCGCCCACAGCTAATGCAAAAAGCAGTTTTTCCATTGGTTTAGCCCACACTACCTTCAAGGCTGATGCCGATCAGCTTTTGGCTTTCCGCCATAAACTCCATCGGCAAATGCTGCAGTACGTCGCGCACAAAGCCGTTCACAATCAAGGCAACCGCCTCTTCTTCGTTCAGGCCACGTTGCAGGCAGTAGAACATTTGATCGTCAGAAATCTTTGAGGTCGTCGCTTCATGCTCAAACACAGCGCTTGAGTTTTTGCTCTCAATATATGGCACCGTGTGCGCACCACATTTGTCGCCAATCAACAAGCTGTCACACTGGGTAAAGTTGCGTGCGCCCGTTGCTTTTGCATGGGCAGAAACTTGACCGCGATAGGTGTTTTGTGAAACGCCTGCCGAAATACCTTTAGATATAATCCGGCTTGAGGTGTTTTTGCCCAAATGGATCATCTTGGTGCCACTATCCACTTGCTGATGCCCATTAGACACCGCAATCGAATAGAACTCACCAACAGAATTGTCACCGCGCAAAATGCAGCTTGGATATTTCCAAGTGATCGCAGAACCGGTTTCAACCTGTGTCCAAGAAATCTTTGAATTCTTGCCCCGGCAATCGCCGCGCTTGGTGACAAAGTTGTAAATGCCGCCCTTGCCGTCTTTATCGCCTGGATACCAGTTTTGAACAGTTGAATATTTGATTTCCGCATCATCAAGTGCCACCAACTCAACCACTGCAGCGTGCAACTGATTTTCGTCGCGCATTGGCGCTGTACAGCCCTCAAGATAGCTCACATAAGAGCCTTCTTCAGCGATAATCAATGTGCGTTCAAACTGACCTGTCTTTTCTTCGTTGATCCGGAAGTATGTGGACAATTCCATCGGGCAACGCACACCCTTTGGAATGTAAACAAACGAACCATCAGAAAACACAGCAGCGTTCAACGTCGCATAATAATTGTCGGTAACCGGTACAACGGTACCAAGATACTGCTTAACCAGCTCAGGATATTCTTTTAGCGCTTCTGAAATAGAGCAGAAAATAACGCCGTGCTTTTTCAATTCCTCGCGGAATGTGGTGACCACAGAAACACTGTCAAACACCGCATCGATAGCAATTTTTGCGCCTTCAACACCGGCTAAAACCGCTTGCTCTTGCAACGGAATGCCAAGCTTTTTGTAGGTTTCAAGCAATTCAGGATCAACCTCATCAAGGCTTTTTGGCCCTGGCGTAGATTTTGGAGCAGCGTAATAATAAAGGTCTTGGAAGTCGATTTCAGGATAATTTACCCGCGCCCACTTTGGTTCTTCCATTTGCAACCAACGACGATAGGCATCAAGACGCCATTCCAGCATCCATTCTGGTTCGCCCTTTTTGGCAGAAATAAAGCGCACAATGTCTTCACTCAGGCCTTTTGGCGCCATATCCATTTCGATATCGGTTTTAAACCCATATTTGTATTTGTCGACTTCGATCTCTTTGACGTGATCAATCGTCTCTTGAACCGCTACCATTCTTAAGCTCCTTAACGCTTTCCAACCAAGTTACGCAGCAGCGCCGCGATTTGATTGGTGGCGGGCAACAATTTTTTTTGTTACCGCCAAAAATCTCTCAATATCATCCCCTGTGGAGTTCCACCCCACGCTCAACCGCAACGCACAATCTGCAAGTGCGTCTTCAACGCTCATTGCTGAAAGAACATGCGATCGAGAAACCTTACCCGACGAACAAGCTGAGCCCGCCGATAGTGCAACATTTTCAAGATCATAATTGATCAAGCTAATGTTGTTTTTTAGTCCTGGAACAGCAAAACACATCGCTGTGTCGGTCCGCTCAACTTCTGCACCAAAGATGGTGGCATCGGGCGCAATTTTCAACAGCCCATCCTGCGCCAACTCAATCAACTTTGCCTCACGAACTGCGTCAAAGTGCCCATGTGCGTTTTTCGCCGCCACACCAAAACCAGCGATCAATGCGGCGCTTTCGGTGCCGCCACGACGACCCTGCTCTTGTCCGCCACCCGGGATTAGTTTTGCACTATCCATAGCTGGTTTCACGATCAGCGCACCAACACCAACCGGGCCACCGATTTTGTGCCCAGATATCGCCATTGCATCAACCCGTGAAGGGTCAAAGAAAAACTGCATTTTGCCAAATCCCTGCGCCGCATCCAAAATCAACACATGATCTGTTTCGCGCAACAGGTCCTCAATATCTGCCAACGGCTGCACCACCGCTGTTTCATTGTTCACTTGCTGAACAACAACCATAACGCGCTCTTCAGCATCATTGGTTTTGGCAATTTCAGCCGCCAACCATTCAACATCATATAGGCCCGTCGCCAGCATGGGAATCGCATCGCTTGGTACACCGGCCGCTTCCACCGCCCGCACCACAGCCATATGCTCGCCCGCTCCATAAAGGATGCGCGAAACGTTGGTGCTTTTCACACCGCCAACAATCGCTTGCGTCAACGCCTCAGTCGCAGACCCTGTAAACACCACCCGTGAGCGAATTGTACCCGCAGCGAGTGCAAGACTGTCTCGCGCAGTCTCAATTGCTGCGCGCAATTTGCGGCCATTTGCGTGAACCGACGACGGATTTCCAACAATATCGAACATCTCATTCATCGCTTCGCGCGCGGCTGGCAACAGAGGCGCAGAGGCATGATGATCCAGATATGTGACAAAGTTGGTCATTTTATCGAATTTCATTCACTCATTTGGCTAAATAATCCAATCAGTTCTTGAAATTTCGTCCCCTAAATAGGTAAAAGGATCGCTCAAGTCGGACTAACTGGACCAAAAAACTAGTTTTGAATAATTCTAAACTGGTATTTTGCCCTCACGTTTTAGGAAGCACGCAACCATTCGTCAACCTTTTTCCCCGCAACCCACACCCAACTTTGTGTGAGTTGGTTGCAAAAAGGCAAAGACAAGAATTAAGCGCGAAAGAAGGACAATTATGCCTGAAGTCTTTTTCAATGGCCCATCCGGTCGCCTAGAAGGTCGTTACCAACCGTCCAAGGAGCCAAACGCGCCTGTCGCCATTTTGCTGCACCCGCACCCAGAGTTCGGCGGCAACATGAACAACCAGATTATCTACAACCTGTTCTACATGTTTGTGAATCGTGGTTTCTCTGTTTTGCGGTTCAATTCACGTGGCGTTGGGCGCTCACAAGGCACGTTTGATCATGGACTTGGCGAGCTTTCGGATGCGGCAGCCGCCCTTGATTGGTTGCAAACACTGAACAAAGAAAGCCCCGGCGTATGGATCGCTGGCTTTTCATTCGGTGCATGGATCGGCATGCAGCTTTTGATGCGTCGTCCAGAAGTTGAAGGCTTCATCTCTGTAGCTCCGCCAGAGAACCTTTACGACTTTTCGTTCCTTGCCCCTTGCCCGTCATCGGGCTTGATCGTGCATGGCGAAAATGACCGCGTTGCACCGCCAGAATCTGTGCAGAAACTGGTGGACAAATTGCAGATGCAAAAAGGCATCACCATTGAGCAACAAATCGTGGAAGGTGCAAACCACTTCTTCCAAGACAAAATCGACGACCTAACTGAGCGCTGCTCAGAGTACCTAGATCGTCGACGCGCAGATATCGCTTCTGGCGGCGGCCGTTAGTTTAGTAACTCTAAGGAATACCAATATGACCTACAAATCCGAATTCTTGAGCACTCTTGAGAGCCGAGGATTTTTGTATCAATTGTCAGATGCAGAAGCCTTGGACACGAAACTGTGTGAAGGTCCGGTAACAGGTTATATCGGCTTCGACGCCACAGCCAAAAGCCTGCACGTGGGCAACCTCGTGCAGATCATGCTTTTGTATTGGCTGCAAAAAACCGGCAACAAGCCGCTTGTTCTAATGGGCGGCGGTACCTCTATGGTGGGTGACCCTTCCGGCAAGGAAGAAAGCCGCCAGATCATGACGCCAGAGATCATTGAAAGCAACAAAGCCAGCATTCGACAAACATTTTCTGGTTTGCTTGATTTTGGTGATGGGGCAACTGATGCCACAATGCTCGATAATGCCGAATGGCTGTTGAAACTCAACTATATCGAGTTTTTGCGCGAAGTTGGGTCCAAGATTTCTGTCAATCAAATGCTGGCGCGTGACTCGGTTAAACAACGTCTAGAGCGCGAGCAGTCTTTGAGCTTTCTAGAGTTCAATTACATGATTTTGCAAGGCTATGATTTTGCCGAAATCAACAAGCGTTATGGCTGCACACTACAAATGGGTGGCTCAGACCAGTGGGGCAATATACTTTCCGGCGTAGACCTTGCTCGTCGTTTGAATGGCGCAGAGTGCTTTGCCGTAACCACGCCATTGATAACCAAGTCAGATGGTTCCAAAATGGGCAAGTCCGTGGCTGGAGCTATTTGGCTCAACCCAGACATGTATTCGGTTTATGACTACTGGCAATTCTGGCGCAATACAGGCGACGCAGACGTTGCTCGTTTTGCGCGCATGTTCACAACAATGCCACTCGATGAGATCGCTCGTTTCGAGAATCTTGAAGGCGGCGAACTGAACGAAGCCAAGAAGATCCTTGCTACCGCTGCTACCGCCATGATCCATGGTCAAGACGCAGCAGAAGCAGCGGCTGAGACCGCACGCCAGACGTTTGAACAAGGTTCAATCGATTTGTCTTTGCCAACCATCGAAGTGGCAACTACGGAGCTGAATGAAGGTATTGGCATCATCAATGCCGCCGTTTTGGCTGGCCTTGCGGGATCTAACGGCGAAGCACGCCGTTTGATCAAGTCGGGTGCGCTAAAAATAAATGATGAGAAAGTGGACGATGAACGCGGCACATTGTCTGCAAGCAATCTACTTCCCGAAGGTGTGGTCAAAATCTCGGCGGGCAAAAAGCGCCATGTTTTGATTAAACCCGTCTAAGACCAATCAACACCAACCAATAAAAAAAGGCGGAGCAATTGCTCCGCCTTTTTTTATTGGCCCTTATTCATTGTCGACGGCCTCAAGGGCCTTTTTGACCTCTTCATCACCACCTTTGGCCTTAAATTCAAAAATCCGTCTGAACACACCTGGCGCCAGAATTGATGCGGGATTAATCGAGAATTTCGGATCATCCAGATCACCCCGAATGGCAAATGTGACCCCGATCAACCCTTCGCCATCCCGACCACCAAGCAGTTTGCCCAACAAAGGTAGTTTCTGGAAAATATTGTTCAATCCGAACAACGGAATATAGGTACCGACCAAATCATATTGACGCGTATTGGTCAGAATATTGCCGCGTAAGGTTCCACCAATTGAGCCGCCGTCAAGCGCGCCATCAATGATTTGAATCACACCGTTGGCCCCTTCAAAAGAAGCTTCCCCACGTTTGAAATTCACGCGGTTTTCGCGCTCAATTAGTGCACGGCTATCTTTGTGATTGCCCATAACTTGCGCCACACGGTCTTCATCCACGATGGAAAACTCGTTCAACACAAACCCGCCGGAAACCTTCCAAGGCGAGTTCTGTAAACTCAGCACAAGGCTTCCATCACCGTTAAGCAACTGCGAATACATGCCGATAAATCGCAACAAAGTGCCAAGGTCATTCGAAGCCGCAGACATTGACCGGCCGTTGCTCAGCGGATTGGTTGCAATGGAGACTACCTTTGAGTTGCCAAGCGAAGCTTGCAAATCAACGCGGATAAAGTCAGCTCCCTTGAACCGCAAATGCGCGTCAACGCCAAAGGCTGTGGTTTTATAAAAACCTAATGCACGATCCAATTTGACTTTGATATCAATAATCTGGTCTTCGGCGTTCGACGTCGCTTTGCCACTTTCTGCCTCACCCAGCCCCAAAAAGCGCTTGAGCATGGGCTTCAAGTCTAACTGTTCGCCGATGACCTCTACCGCAAACCCGCCATCAATCGGCCTCATGGAAACACTCGCACGATCGCCTTCGTTAAGCACAAGGTCATCGATGTTGGCCGATAACAAACCTTCCTTTAGGTCATATTTGAGTGCACCTGCCAACCTGACATTTCCAAACCGCATATCAACGGTTTGCGCATCGACCAAACTGTCATCCAGCAGCAAGGTGGCGTTAAGCTGCCCTTTAACACCCTTCTTTTTATCAATGCCAAGTTCAGCAAACTTCACACGTGCATCGGTCAAATCAACCGCGAGCTGAATGGTTTCGCCGGTGGGCCGCCCCACAATGCGCAGAGGCCCTTCAACAAACTGGCTTAAATCAAACCCAAGCGACTTTCTGTCTTCTTCTGTCAGTGTTGCACTTGCTGTAATGACAGGATCGTCGCCGTCGATCGAACGGACCAAGATGTCTGCACCAAGTCCATCGATATTGGCGCGCCCAGCAATACGATAGCCTGATTGCGAAGCAGTGAATTGCACACCGCCATCCGAAATTGCGTGCCCTTCAATGGGAAACTTCGAAGAGAAATTTGTTACAGTACCGTTCAAAGTATAATCTAGCCCCTTGGGCTTACCGCCCTCATCTTGGGACACAGTAGCGATAACTTTAACGTTGGCTTCTCCGGCTAGATCCTCTGGGCGATATTCTACATCAAAATCTTTCAGCAGGTTCAACGGTTCTTTGTTGGCAATGGCCACAAGCGTTGAAATCGAACCTTTCATTTCCCCAGAGATTTCAAAAAGCTGCTCTTTAGCGCCGCTGTCCTTGTTCAAATAAGCTGCGTTTTCAATGGTCACTTCACCACTTTCATCGCGAACAATTGCCTGGTCAAAACCCATCACCAAATAGTGGTCTTTCACCTGAACGTTGGTTGTGCCCACAATTTCGATGGCTGGAAAACCGGGCAGCGGGATCAGTTCCACATCCTTCGCAGTTCCCTCAATTGAAACACCACCCTGGGGAATTCGTCGATCTTCTCCAGGTTTACCAACCGTGCCCACAGGAAAGTTGAAGCGCATTTTTGCGTCTTCAATTCGACCACCAAAAACGTTTTGCACAAACCAAGTGCGCGCATCGGTTGCCAAAAAGTAGGGCCAAATTCGCTTCAGGTCATCTGCAGATGCCCCACTGCCAAACAGGGTTAGGTCAAAACCAAGCCCCTTCTGAAGCACGTCAATACGGCCTTGGCCATCCAGTTCCAATTGATCATCTCGAAATGAAATGTTGTCGATCCCCATCGCGCCATAAAGCGGTGCTGACCATCCCGAAATGGAAATCGTATCCAACACATTCGTTGGTGCATTTAGATCATTGGGTCGCAAGTATGTGTCGCGCAGGCGCACAGAAAATCCCAAGGTTGGGCCATAGTTTACATCAAGCCCAAGCAAAAACTCGCCATCGACCAAGCTTGAAGACTGGCCTATCTTTACGGCGAATGGCGCCAATAAATAGCGCGCGTCTTGAGGAAACCATTCAATTTTTGCCAGCTTCGCGTCGACTTCAAACAGGTCCCCTTGAATGGATGCTTTTGTTTGAGAAATATCAATTCCAAATGCCCCATGCGAGACGCCATCGGCATTGTAGTCGACATCAAAGGACATATTGGTGCCACCTTTAAGGGCAATCAAACCGTCCTGATCATCCAAAAATGGCAACACCAATGCCAAATCAATGTTTTCGAACTTTCCGCTAATGTTGCGCTTTTTGTCTTCAGACGCAGACCAAAGCATCTCACCATAAGTGCGGCGCCCGCTGGTGCTAAAAGCAAGGTTCATCTGAACATCTGCGCCAAACGATTCCATGCGCACATCAACGTCATCAAGCAGACGATAGAGTTGATAGATCCGGTCAACCATCTCAATTTTGGCGTGCTGAATATCTAGCGTACGAAAAGACGCGTCAGAAGTTTCCTGCGCAAACAGCGCAAACACCTGCTCTAGCGCTTCAACACCCTCGATTGCCCATGCATTGTCAGATTTTATGCGCGCGCCTTCTCCGCCAGAAACCACGCCGTCATTTGTGACTTGAACGCTTGGAGCGCTTTCACTTTCTGATTGAAGGCGCACAACTGGTTGGTCGACTTTTTGGTCATCAAATTCAACTCGGGCGAGACGAATACCATTATAGTCTTGAACCAATTGAATGTTTGGTTCCTCAACGATCAATTCAAGCGCCGGCTTTCCCGTCAATATAGCGGGCGTAAACCAACCAATTTTGATACTTTTCAAATCCACCTGCGCGCCGCTGGGCAAGTGCAAATACTCTACCTGTTCCAATTGCAGCGTCGGCATCCACCCGTATTTCAGCTGAAAGCCGGACTTTTCAAACGCCATTTCATATTCGCCATTGGGAACCTGCTGGGCGAACTGCATGCGGATCATGTCATCGATAAATGGAAGACCAACTGGTGCTGCGATTACGCGCGCCAACAAACCGACAATCAGCAACAACACTGCCATCGGCCATATGAATCTTTGCCTTCGCCAAAATGGTTTTGACGCTGATTGCTTTGTCTTTTTCGAAGAATCTTTTGTCATGTAGCCCGAAATATCGCCAATCCCCACCCCCATTGATAGTCAATCAGCACTGATGACCACAAGTGGCAACTCTGACTTGAAAAATTGTCAGTTCTAAGGCACTGATAATACAATAAAATATGCAGAAAATTTTAGCGAAAAGGGACTTTCCAAAAATGAGTGACTTAGCAACCGGTCAACCAGCACCCAATTTTGAGCTTCCCACCGATTCGGACGGTGCCTTTTCGCTTGCCGATCAGCTGGGCAAAAACGTTGTTATCTTCTTCTATCCCAAAGATGATACCAGTGGATGCACCATCGAAAACATCGACTTCACAGCACTCAAATCTGAATTTGATTCTGAAAATACGGTCTTGATTGGCATTTCCGCTGACAGCATAAAGCGACATGAGAACTTTCGCAAAAAACATGAACTAGACGTTATTCTTGGTTCTGACCCAGAGAAAAAAGTCATCGAGCAATATGGTGTTTGGGTTGAAAAGAAGATGTACGGCAAGACCCATTTCGGCATCGAACGCGCAACCTTCTTGGTAGATGAGCAAGGAAAACTTGCCCATATCTGGCGCAAGGTGAAGGCCAAGGGCCACGCACAAGCCGTTTTGGACGAGGTCATATCTCGGCAAACCTAATGCATCAATACGACCTGTTTAGTGGATCAATTCGCATCGTTAGCGAACCCGACCTCAACAAGAAAACAGAACTAGCTTTGCAGCTGGGCTCAGATTGGTTCCACCGCCGAGTTGGCAAAGGGCGATTCGACCCCAAAGACTTACCCATTTTGCCCGGTCGTCCCGCAAAACCCAAATTGCTGCACGGCACTAAAATGCCAAAGCGCAACCTAAACACACAAAAAGGCAGGCAGGCCCATATCCACGCACTCGCACATATTGAACTGGGCGCAGTTGACCTAACGTGGGACTTAGTCGCTAGATCTTGCGGCACCAACCTTCCCAAATCCTATTTCGACAATTGGGTGCAGGTAGGCATGGAAGAGGCAAAGCATTTCCGCTTGCTCGATGCCCGCCTCAAACAAATCGGCATGCACTACGGCGATTTGCCCGCCCATGACGGCCTGTGGCAGTCTTGCGCGCAAACGGCGCACAACCTGTTGGCACGTTTGGCGATTATCCCCTTGGTTCTGGAAGCGCGCGGCCTTGATATCACCCCACCGATGATTGAAAAGGCCATAGCGCACGGCGACCACGCCACCGCAAAAATTCTGCAAACCATCTATAATGATGAAAAACGACACGTGGCGTTTGGCGCAAAATGGTTCCGCTATATCTGTGACCGCGAAGGCAAAAGGCCCGTTGAAACATTTCAAGGCTTGGTGCGAAACCACTTTCGTGGCGCCTTAAAACCGCCCTTTAATGACAAGGCCCGCAGTGCTGCGGGGCTTACGCCACAATTTTATAAACCACTAGCACCAATAATTGGCTGATCTTTTCGCGGTTTATTAACTATACCCATTCACAATCGTAATTCACAATACGATTGTCCAGTGAGTAGCTTGTGCGTAGTTTTGCAGCAAATGGCCAGAAGGCCACAGCCTCCCTCGTTCTCTCATTCTTTGCGAGTGAGCGCTTTAAGCATTTTTGGATCTACGCACTTGTTGCGGTCCTGTTTTCTTCCAATGTGATGCTCGCAATTGCACTCTACAAAAGCCCCAAAATCGCAGAAGCACTTTCGACAAAATCTGAAATCCAACTGGCAGCATACGAGAACCGGATCGCTCATCTGCGCACTGAGCTGGACCGCTTGCAATCCCGCCAATATGCAAAATCTGGCGATATCAATCTGCAACTACAAGAACTCGCCGCGCAACAGGAATTGCTGGTTGAACAACACGACTATGTAAAATCCTTGGCCGAAAAAGCCAAATCACTGGGCCTAGACATAGATATAAACAAAAGTGCTGCTCCGCGCACAGCTGCCCCAGAGGCATTAACAGGCACGGCGAGCACCGATATCGCGGAGGTGACTGATAGCATTCTCACGATGCAGGCTGAAAGCCTTTCCGCTCTAAACGCAATTGCCCAATCTGCAGAAAACGGTGCAGACATCATATCCAAAGAACTAAAACGCGCAGGCCTATCAATCAAACCACAGTCGGCCACTGGTGGACCATACATCCCAGCACGTGCGGATATGGACTATGTTGACCATGTAGATGCAGCAAACGCAGCCATCGGCGCGCTCGCCCGATTCCAGAACGCCAGGAATGCTTTAAAACTTGCGCCAATTCATCGCCCGCTCGCCTCAAAATACAAATACAGCTCAAGATTTGGAAATCGCCGCGATCCATTCACCGGAAAGTCAGCTTTCCATTCTGGTTTAGATTTTAGTGCACCAAGGGGCGCCAAAGTCAGAGCAATCGGTGCTGGCGTGGTAACATTTGCGGGGCCCAAAGGTGGATATGGCAACGCAGTTGAGGTTACCCACCCAAACGGACTGGTATCACGTTACGCGCACCTTTCTATCATTCGTGTGAAAAAGGGTCAAAACGTAACAGCCAACAACACTGTGGGGCTAGTTGGTTCAACTGGCCGCAGCACAGGTGCACACCTTCATTTGGAAATCCGCAAAAACGACGAACCCTTAAACCCCGACAGGTTTATGACCGTCGGGTTTAAACTGTCCAAATTCTTCAACTAAATACTGGCTTAGTCTTCGTCGTCTTTGCCCACACGTAGTGCAAGCGCAGCTTCCATGAATTGGTCCAAATCGCCATCCAACACATCTGCAGGTTGAGTGCTTTCAACGCTGGTGCGCAAGTCCTTGACCATTTGATAGGGTTGCAAAACGTAGGAACGGATTTGGTGGCCCCAACCAATATCAGATTTCTGCGCGCTTTCAGCGTTGGCCGCTTCTTCGCGCTTTTGTAGTTCAGCTTCATAAAGCCGCGCCCGCAGCATCTGCCACGCCGTCGCTTTGTTTTTATGCTGAGATCTGTCGTTCTGACACTGCACAACGATGCCTGTTGCCAAGTGCGTAATACGCACAGCACTATCTGTGGTGTTCACGTGCTGCCCACCCGCACCCGACGCACGATAGGTGTCGATGCGAACTTCAGATTCAGCAACTTCAATTTCAATGCTGTCATCAATAACCGGATAAACCCAGATTGAGGAAAAACTGGTATGCCGCCGCGCTTGGGAATCATAAGGCGAGATCCGAACCAAACGATGCACACCGCTTTCGGTTTTCAACCAGCCATATGAGTTAATGCCTTTGATCAACAACGTTGCGGATTTGATCCCCGCTTCCTCGCCATCATGCATTTCCATCACTTCAACTTTATGGCCGCGCCGTTCCGCCCAGCGGGTATACATCCGCAGCAACATGTTGGCCCAGTCTTGGCTTTCTGTGCCCCCAGCTCCAGCATGCACCTCGATATAGCAATCGTTGGCATCAGCCTCGCCCGAAAGAAGTGTTTCAACCTGCTTGCGATCTGTGATTGTCTTCAACTCGGTCAGCGCTTTTTCGGCCTCAGCAACAACTTCGGTGTCATCCTCCATTTCGCCCAACTCGATTAAATCGATATTGTCGGTCAGAGTGGCCTGCAGCTCCGCAATCGCGTTGATCTGACCTTCAAGATAGGTCCGGTCTCGCATTACGGCTTGGGCTTTTTCGGTGTCGCTCCAAAGATCAGGATCTTCGGCTTTTTGATTTAGTTCATCAAGGCGTGATTGAGCTGTGTCCCAGTCAAAGATGCCTCCTCAGCAGGCTCATCGCCTGCTCAATTTCGTCTACGACGGATTGAATTTCTGCGCGCATAATAGTTTTAAACTCACATAGAATTTGAAATTTAGGGTCTATCCAAATTGGACGATCAGGGCAAGAATTGGCGTGGCCAATTCTCGCTCAACATTGCCTTGGTCAGAACAAGCCGCCGCGTCCCGCATTGAAGTCCTGGCTGGTGCCACCTTCAAGCTCTTGGAAAACTTCGGAGTCAATCCCAATTACAGACGTAATCAAATTCGGTCCTGTTCCCGGTTTAAAGGCTTCCACAATTGCCCCCTCACCACCAGATACTTTTACGCCGGTTTTAGGATCAATCCAATAAGGTGTCATCCCTGCTGGGATATTGAATGGCGTCGGCGGCTTGCCTGCAAGAGCATTTTGCATAAATGACACGAAAATCGGAGCAGCCAATTCGCCGCCTGTCGCCGCACGTCCCATATTTTTTGGAGTGTCGTAACCCACATAAACGCCAACTGCCATCTCTGGTGTAAAGCCCACAAACCATGCATCTTTATAATCGTTTGAAGTACCAGTTTTTCCGGCAACTGGTCGCCCTAGAGCACGGACTCGTGCACCCGTTCCGCGTTTAATAACGCCTTCCATCATCGACGTGATTTGATATGCGGTCATTGGATCGAGTACCTGTTCACGCGTATCAACCACCAAAGGCTCTGCTTGGTTTTGCCAGGAATCTGCATTACATCCATCACAAATCCGCTCATCATGTTTAAACACCGTATTGCCGTAGCGGTCTTGCACACGGTCAATCAGTGTTGGGCTAATCTTGCGCCCACCATTAGCAATTGTTGCGTAAGCAGCGGTCATGCGCATTACGCTGGTTTCCCCTGCACCCAAAGCCATGGCCAAGTAGGGTGGCAAATTGTCGTGAATGCCAAACAAACGCGAGTATTCAGACACTAGCGGCATACCAATATCTTGCGCTAGGCGAACGGTCATAACGTTACGTGATCGTTCAATGCCACGCCGCAGCGTTTGTGGGCCATAAAACTGAACCGAATAGTTTTCTGGCCTGTATGTTGAACCGTCCTGGTTTTGAATTTCAAGCGGTGCATCAAGAACCACGGAAGCTGGTGTGTACCCGTTATCTAGTGCCGCCGCGTACACGAACGGCTTGAAAGAAGAACCGGGCTGGCGCTGGGCTTGTGTTGCGCGGTTGAACTCAGAACTGGCAAAAGAGAAACCACCAACCAGTGCCAAAACACGGCCCGTACGTGGATCCATTGCGACCAAACCACCTTCAACTTCAGGGGGTTGGCGCATCTGATAGACGCCTTCTCGCCCCTCAACAGCTTCAACATAGATGACATCACCCACATTGAGCACATTGGATAAGGCCTTTGAAATCCATTTTTGTTCTTTGCCCGGCAATAGACCAGTTTCGCGCTCAGGATTGACGTTGTTTTGGATATCCTTGCCAGGGTGCAAGCCCACGACCGCAGAGTTTTGCTCCAGCTCAATCACCACGCCAAGCCGCCATTCAGGCACATCAGAAAACGGTTCAATCTTGGCTAGATCATCACCCCAGTCGTCGTCCAACTCGATTGTGGCAACGGGTCCGCGATAGCCTTTTTGCTGGTCAAAATTAATCAACCCATCCATCAACGCCTTGCGTGCAAATGCTTGTAATTTTGGTTCCATCGTCGTGCGAACGGATAGGCCGCCACCGTAAAGCTGGTCGTCGCCATAAATGCTGGACAAACGACGCCGCACTTCTTCAGCAAAATATTCAGCAGAAAAGATTTGAGAACCTGATGTGCGGGGGAAAACGTTCAACGGCTCTTTTTGTGCCTCTTGCGCTTCCGCCTGCGTGATGTACCCCTCTTCAGCCATGCGCTCGATCACATAGTTGCGTCGCGCAATCGCAGCTTCGGGGTGACGCAAAGGATGATAGTTCGCGGGTCCTTTTGGCAAAGCGGCAATATAAGCTGCTTCAGCAATGGTCAGCTCATACAAAGCTTTGTCGAAATAGTTTAGCGCAGCCGCGGACACACCATAGGAATTCAACCCCAAGAATATCTCGTTGAGGTACAATTCCATGATTTTGTCTTTGGAGAAGGTTTGCTCGATCCGAATGGCAAGCAACATTTCTTTGATCTTACGGTCCCAAGTCTGATCAAGGGTCAGCAAAAAGTTCCGTGCAACCTGCTGCGTAATGGTGGACGCTCCCACCAATGGACCAGTGGAGCCGTCCAGTTTTTTCTGCACGTTGTCGCGCAACGCACGAACAATACCGTCAAGCGCCAAACCACCGTGCGAATAGAAGTCCTTATCTTCCACCGAAATAAACGCATTCACCACCAATGGGGGAACGGTTTCAATTGGTTGGAACAGACGCCGCTCGCGCGCATATTCGCCCAAAAGGGTGCCATCTGCTGCATGCACACGCGTAGTAACAGGTGGCTGATAGTCTTTTAGGACCGTATAGTCGGGCAAATCCTGCGAAAGATTCCACAAGAATATGCCAACAGCACCGAGGGCCAGAAAGCCGACAAACACACCAAAACCAAACAACCAACCCAAAAATCTTAGCATCTTGTCAAAAGTTCCTGATCAACCGTGAACGCATCAATGTGCAGCCCACAAATTGTTCACTGCAACATCCACTCGTTTCTATGCTCTGCGATACTGGTTCGATTCGGCCAGAATGTGGCCGACAATCAAAATCAAAGGCATTTTGGGGCGCTTTAATCATGGTTGAACGCTGACGTCAAAATATTTGGCGATTCCAAGCGCAAGCGCTTGTGCAACTTTTTGCTGCCAATCGGCCTTCGCAAAGTTGTTTAGATCCGCCTCATTAGACAAAAATCCCATCTCGATCAGAACCGATGGCACCTCAGGTGCCTGCAAAACAAAAAAGTCAGCCTGACGCAATGGATGGGGCCGCATGGTAATCCGTCCACTCATCTGGCGCACAATTTGTTGCGCGGCCACATAAGACTGTCGCCGCGTTTCCCGCCGCATCAAATCAACCAATATATCCACCACGCCATTGTCTTCGCTGGGTGGACTAAATCCGGCGACCAAATCCGCTTGGTTTTCATTCTCAGCCATGACTTTATCTAAGACGTCAGTGGCTTTCTCGTCACGGGTATAAACACTGCCACCGCGCACGTCTGGCTGGTCAAAAGAATCTGCGTGCAACGAAACAAACAAATTGGCCTGATTGTCCCGCGCCAACTGTACTCGTTCATTCAATGTCAAAAAGCTGTCGCCATCGCGGGTCAAAGCAACATCGAACCGATCCAAAGCCACCAATTCTGCCTGCAACCGCTTCGCGATTTGCAGCACGATGTCTTTTTCATATTCGCCTGAAACCGCTTGTGCGCCCATGTCGATACCGCCATGACCGGGGTCAATAATGATCAGTGGACGCACGTTTAAAGGCGTGGTGGCCCCCTCTTCAACATTAGGCACCAAAGGCGCTGTTTCAGGTTGGGGTTGCGCAGCGGCCGCTTCTTGCTGGGCCTTTATCGCCGCGACCGCAGCATCAAAAACTTCGCGTGTGCCCGGCTCCAACTCGATCACCAACCGAGTTGGCTGATCACCTTCAGCCTCCACAATACTGATATCAGCAACCTGCACAGGTTCATTCAAAAAAATCACTGCCCGCGCCAAGCCATCGTCGATCATGCCGACGCTCATTTTAGACAAAAGGCCGCTGCCCTCCACAGACGCGGGGGCGGCATCTGCAATATTGTCCACATTGAACTCGATAACCAATCTGTCTGGTTCATCGATTGGGAAGGTAGAATAGCCTACTTCTGCAGACAAATCGAAAACGATGCGGCTTCGCTCTGGTGCTGACGCAATCCGTACGTCGAGAATTTGCAATTCTTGTGCACTTGATTGTGCAAACGCTCCCCAAAATGAGACGATACTCAAGATGAACGCAGCGAAAAGCCTGACTAATCCCAAATGCCGCATGGGCACCTCACTAAACATGTTTCTCATCTCTATATGTGATTCTTTGCAAATCAGCGTATCGTTGCAATAATCCGATCCATGCACAAAGTTCTTGTACACAGTAAAGCGCCCATTTCTGGGCAAATGCTCACACCCATAACGTTTAAATGAACATATTTGTTGCTAAAACCTCATTTCGAACGTAAACACGTAGAATGTGGACTGGTGCATTTTTGCCCAATGTTCGTGTCATCGCAGTTGTTTAAACTAACGTGGCCAACCATTGAAGCGTGTACCGAAAACCCTATATTTGGGTACAAAGATGAGACGCTGGCAACCAGCTAGTCCACTGTAATGTAGAAGAATTCGGCCGAACGGCCAGCTCTGATTTGCGGATCTCCCTCTGTCGAACAAGAGCATGAAGAAAGAAATTGTGATGAGGCATCTCAATCAAATTGGCGAACGCACGCAAAGCGCGCGGCAGGCTAATATTGTGTGCCACACATTTTCCCCAAACAATCGCCCCGCCGCTAACTCCGGCTGTGGCTTACAAATGGAATACGCACCGAAGCGCACTGGCCGTCAGTCCCAATATAGCGGATTGATACGCAGAAGCGCACGGCGGCGTGGAGTAACTATACATGGCACCAAGAAAAATGCTGGTGGATGCAATCCACTCAGAAGAAACACGAGTAGTAGTAACTAGCGGTTCTCGTATTGAAGAATTCGATTTTGAAAGCGCTGCCCGCCGCCAATTGCGCGGCAACATATATCTCGCAAAGGTCACAAGGGTTGAACCTTCTTTGCAAGCAGCGTTCGTAGATTACGGTGGCAATCGTCACGGCTTCTTAGCATTCTCAGAAATTCACCCAGACTATTATCAAATCCCCCAAGCTGATCGCGATGCGCTTTTAGCTGAGGAGGAAGAAGATGAAGTTGCGGATGCGCAGACTGACGATCTCAGCAATGCTGATCAACCAAGCATTCTTGTCACGAGCGAAGCAGGCGACGATGCCATAGCGGCAAAAGTTGAAACCGACACCGTTGCTAGCGACGAAGTTGTAGATACCGACTTAGACGCAGCCGCCGATCAAATCCTTGATGCAGACACCAACGCGGACGATGATCAAGTCGAACAAGTTGGGGCTGAAGACGCGTTGGAGGAAGTTCCACAGCGTCGCCGCAAAAAGCGCGCCAAAACATACAAAATACAAGAAGTGATCAAGCGTCGCCAGGTTTTGCTGGTGCAAGTAGTTAAAGAAGAGCGCGGCAACAAAGGCGCAGCCCTCACCACTTACCTTTCACTTGCTGGCCGCTATTCTGTGCTTATGCCAAACACCGCTCGCGGTGGCGGAATTTCACGCAAAATCACCAACGCAGCAGACCGCAAGCGCCTTAAACAGGTCGCAAGCGAGTTGGACGTGCAAAAAGGCATGGGCGTCATTTTGCGCACAGCTGGCGCAAGCCGCACCAAAGCCGAGGTGAAACGCGATTTTGAATATCTCCTGCGTCTGTGGGAAAATGTGCGCAGCCTCACCCTAGAATCTAGCGCCCCCTGCCTTGTTTATGAAGAAGGCAGTTTGATTAAACGCTCTATTCGGGATCTTTATAATAAAGATATCGACGAAGTGCAGGTTTCGGGCGAAGAAGCCTATCGTGAAGCCAAAGACTTCATGCGCATGATCATGCCTTCACACGCAAAGAATGTGCAGCCTTACCGCGAAGAACAACCCATCTTTTCCCGCCACGGTGTGGAAGCGCAATTGGATTCAATGTTCTCCCCGCAGGTTACCTTGCCGTCAGGCGGCTATATCGTAATCAACCCAACCGAGGCACTTGTTTCGGTGGACGTGAACTCAGGCAAAGCCACCAAAGAACACAATATTGAAGACACTGCGCTACAAACAAACCTTGAAGCCGCAGCCGAGTTGGCTCGCCAATTGCGCTTGCGCGACATGGCTGGTCTTGTGGTTATCGATTTCATCGATATGGAAGAAAAGCGCAATATTCGTGCGGTTGAGCGCAAGCTTAAAGATAGCTTGAAAACAGATCGCGCCCGCATCCAAGTGGGCCGCATTTCTCATTTTGGTCTGCTCGAAATGTCGCGTCAGCGTATTCGTTTTGGTGTGCTTGAAAGCTCAACCATCACTTGTCCAACTTGCACAGGAACAGGTTTGGTTCGTTCGGTTGATAGCTTGTCGCTTATGGTGATGCGCGCTATCGAAGATCAAGTCATGCGTAAGCAAGGCCAATCCATCAACGTGAAAGTGCCAACCGACGTTGCGCTTTATCTGTTGAATGCAAAACGTAGCCAATTGTTGGTTCTTGAGCAGCGCTTCGGCCTTGCCATTGCCATTACTGCCGACAGCCACATGCTTGGCGACCAGTTCACCATCGAAAAAGGTGACCCATACGAGACAAGCATTGCCCGTCAAACAAATCACGTCAAAGTCGATTCTGCGCCAATTCTTGCAGAGATTGAAGAAGACGAAGAAGTGGTTGAAGTTGAGGACGAGGTTGAAGAAACACAAGCCGAAGCAACCACGGAACAAGACGATGATCGATCAAACCGTCGCCGTGGCAAACGCCGCCGTCGGGGTGGTCGAGATCGGGACCGGAACAACCAGCCGAGCGAAGCAGCTGCAACCACAGATGAAGAAAAAACTACGGCTGACGACAATGAAGAAGATGGTGACGATGATCAGCCCAAGAAGCGTCGTCGTCGGGGCCGCCGTGGTGGTCGCCGTAACCGCCGTGTTCAAGAAGATGGCGTTCAGGCAACAAATGATGGCGAAGCAGCAAATGAAGAAGCTTCTGGCCATTCTGAAAACAGCGAAGCACCAGCAATGGATGCAGAGGCCGCTGCTGCCATTGAATCAGCGCCAAGCGTAAGCGAAGCTGGTCCTGCTGCAACTGGTGACGAAGCGCCGAAAAAACGCACCCGTCGCCCACGTCGCAAAAAAGCTGATGAGCAAATTGAAATGGTGGTTGAAGCAAGCACGCCGGCAGAGGTGACACCTGCGCCGGAAGCTGCACAAGCTGAAACCGTAGAAACCACAGAAGAAAAGCCAAAGCGTCGTCGTGGTCGCAAATCTAATGCTGAAAAAGCTGCAGAAGCAGCAGCTGCAGCAAAAGAAGCAGAAAACAATCAGGCAGGTCCGGTTGAAGTTCAACCAGCACCAGCAGCTGAAGCAAAACCTGCAAAATCTGAGCCAGTGGCTGAAACTAAAGTGGATGTAAAACCCGCAGATGAAAAGCCAAACGGTCGCCCAGAGCGCGTTGAAAAGAAATTGCCAGATGAGGGCATCATAGTAACGTCTTCATCTCCAGCAAATACTGAAGAGCAAGCCCCAGCAGAACCTGAGAAAAAGGCGAAAAAGGGCTGGTGGCAGCGCAATATTCTAGGCAACTAGATCGCGCCGCTTGGTGCAATATTTGAATAAAGAGAATTACAATGGTCGGCTCAAAAAGCCGGCCATTTTTTCTATGGCGTCTTCAATCGTCTGGCGCGATCCCGCATATGAAAACCGGACAAAATTGTTGCCGTTCACACGGTCAAAATCAACGCCTGGCGTTGCCGCCACATCGCCACGTTCAAGCAATTTTTGGCAGAACGTCACGCTGTCATTGGAAAACGCTGAAATGTTGGCATACGCATAAAACGCGCCATCAGACTGACAAACGTCCTTAAATCCCATTTCTTGCAATGCGCGGGTTAACAATAGCCCATTCGACAGATAGTGCGATTTTTGCGCATCGTAATAGTCGCGACATTTTAGGGCCACCTCGCCTGCCAACTGGGACATGCTTGGTGCTGAAATGAACATGTTCTGCGCCATTATTTCGGTGCGCCGCATCAAGTCCTTTGGCAGCACCATCCAACCCAAGCGCCAGCCTGTCATGCAATAGTATTTCGAAAAGCTATTGATCACGATGGAATCACTGCCAAATTCAAGCGCCGAAGTCTCACTCATCCCATGGCTAAGACCATGGTAGATTTCATCCGAAATGAACCGCACACCCAAATCTCCACAGGTTTCAACAACCTCCTTCAAGTCCTCACGCTCAATCATTGCGCCCGTTGGGTTGGCAGGCGATGCCAACAATAGTCCCGCGAACTCGTTCTTGGCATACGCTGCCCGAACCATATCTGCATCCAACCGCCAGCTCTGTGCTGCCGACAACTCAATTTCTACTGGTTCAAAACCCAAACTGGTGAGGATATTTAGATAGGCAGGATATCCTGGCCGCGTGACGGCAATTTTTGCACCGCGTTCAAACCCTGCCAAAAAGGCAAGGATAAACCCAGCCGAAGACCCATTGGTCACCAGAATGTCTTCAGGGTCCACAATGACCTTGTGCTGTTGCCGATAATAATCGACTAACCCTTCGCGCAGCGATGCATTGCCCTTTGCGTGGGTATACCTCTGTGGCGCGTTTTGCACAGCCTCGGCAACTGCATCACGCACATCTGGCGCAGCGCGCGCCCCTGGCTCTCCCACCTCCAAATGGCAAATTTCGATGCCAAGCGCTTCCTTTTGCTTCGCCATGGCCAAAATTTCCATGGCATAAAAAGGACGCAACGCATCAAACTCTTGTGATTTCGCCATTAAAGTGCCCAACTTTCCTGCATTTGGTGCCATAAGGGTCTTTAGTCATCGACTATACTTCAACAGGCCATAATTCGAATGGGGCGCAAAGGTCAATTCATCAATGAGTAGAAATCTCTCCACACTTCTTTTAATTGTCGCAGTTTTATTCGCCCCCATTGCCGCGAACGCACAAACTTTGCGCTTGATCACCGACGCCGAAACGGAATCAATGATTAGAGATTTCTCTGCCCCATTGTTGAAAGCTGCAGGCATCAACAACCGCGACTTGCCGATTTACTTGGTGAACGACAGACGGTTCAACGCCTTCGTTATCGAGAACGGCTCAATGTTCATCAACTATGGCACCATTCTAGACAGTGAGACCCCAAACGCGCTTAAAGCCGTTTTGGCCCACGAAATTGGACATTTGGCAGGTGGCCACCTACAACGCCTACGCGAACAAGCAGAAGTGCAAGCCCAAATTCAAGCCGTATCAATGATCTTGGGCGTTGGTGTACTCGCCGCCGCCGCCGGCACTGAAAACCGTGAAGACATTGGCCGTATGGCCAGTGCTTTCATCATCGGCGCGTCTTCCGCCAGCCAAAACGCCTTCATGTCTTATCGCCGTTCAGAAGAAAGTGCTGCCGACGCGGCAGCCATCAGCTACCTTGAACGCACCAAACAATCGCCAGACGGCATGATTGAAGTGCTCAACACCTTAAAAAACAACCAAGGCATTAGCGCTGGCGCCTCGGGCTATCTGGGTACCCACCCGTTGGCAGAGGATCGCATTAATCAGGTTCAAAACCGCGCGGCCTCAAGCCCATTCCGCAAAAAGCGCGACAGCCAGAAAGACATTGAACGTTTTGAATTGGTCAAAGCCAAGCTCACTGGCTTTTTAGAACGCAGTCAAACGGTCCTCAACCGATACCCCAACTCGGACAAATCCATCGCCGCGCGATATGCGCGTACCATCGCAGGTTATCGTGCAGGTGCAGGCGCGGGTGCTGTCAAACAGATGGCAACATTGGCGAGTTCATCCCCTCGCAATCCCAACTTCCAGGAAATGTTGGGGCAAATGTATTACGAAACCGGACAAGCAGCAAAAGCCCTGACGCCCCTCAAGCGTGCAGTCGACCTTGCGCCAAATGAGCCGGAGTTTCGTCTGATCTACGCACTTGCTCTCGCTGATACAGATCAGAAATCAAACATCGAAGAAGCCATCCGCCAACTTAAACGTGTTTCTGCAACCTCACCCAAATCGGCCCGTCCCTTCGCTGTTCTGGCCCGCGCCTACGCCAAACTTGGCGACATTGGACAAGCCGACTTATCCGCAGCAGAAGCGGCGCTGCTCAATGGCGATAAAAAACTAGCACGAGGCCTGGCAAAGAAAGCCCAACGCAACCTCAAAGAGGGTACGCCAGCTTGGTTGCGTTCTGACGACATATTGTCCCTAACTTAAATTCAAACACCTTCTGATTCGAAAGTTTTCAAATGCAACCTCGCCTTATCTTCTTTATTTCCGGACTCTTCGCCGTTGTGATGGTCGCACTTGTTGCGATGCAACAGTCTTCACAGCTTTCCCGTGCAGAAGTTGAAGGCATGATCAATCAAGCGATCGAGCAAAAAATAGCCTCTATTCAGCCAAAAGAGACGCCAATTCTAAGCACCCCTGTCGACACAACACAGTTTGGCTCAGTTATTGAAACCTATTTGATGGCAAACCCATCCATCTTGCAGCGTATGTCCGTCGCATTACAGGAAGAATCTGAACGCGAGCAGAACGCAAAGGCCCAGGCTACGTTGTCCACCATGCATGCTGAAATTTATGACGATCCCGACCATGTTGTTCTTGGCAATCCAAATGGAGACGTCACAATAGTTGAATTCTTTGACTACAACTGTGGTTATTGCCGCCAAGCTTTGGCCGACGTCATCCAATTGCTCGACGAAGACAAAAACCTGCGCCTGATCCTCAAAGAATTCCCCATATTGAGCCAAGGATCAGCTGATGCTGCTCGCATTGCCGTATTGGTCGCGCGCAACAAAGACATCGATTATATGGATTTCCACACCCAAGTCTTCGCCTCACGTGGCCAAGTCGACAAAGCTGCCGCACTAAAAGCCGCCCAAGCTCTTGGCATGAACCCCATAGAACTTGAATTGCAAATGGGCGAGCAAGCCGTAACCAACACCTTAAGCCGCAACTATAAAGTCGCAGATGCTTTGGGCGTGTCTTCAACACCTAACTTTATTATCGGCGATGAACTGTTGCGCGGCGCTGTGGGCGTAGAAGAGATGCGGACAAAAGTGAAGAACATGCGCGAATGCGGCAAAGCGACGTGTAATCTATAAATTTGCATCGTTTTATCTATAAAATGTCGAAAAGAGCAAAGGATTGTCTTGCAACCCTTTGCCTTTTCAGCCAGTTTCGTATAATCACGTCACACTTTTGTGGCAAATTGTATGAATAGGCGGCGTTGATGGCCAAAAAAATCGCAATTCTGAACGGTCCAAACCTAAACATGTTGGGCAACCGCGAAGGCGATATCTATGGCACGATCGGTTTGGCAGAGATTGAAGCGGCCTGCGCAGACGAATGCGCACGTTTTGATTTCGGACTAGAATTTTTGCAGACCAATTCTGAAGGCGAGCTGGTAACGCTCATCCAGGAAGCTGGCGCTGCTTGCGATGGTTTGATCATCAACCCAGCGGCCTATACCCACACATCTGTGGCCATACATGACGCTATCCGCGCCATCAATATTCCCACAATTGAAGTCCATCTTTCGAACATTTATGCGCGCGAAGAGTTCCGCCATAAATCATTTGTATCCCCAGTTGCCACCGGAACCATTTGCGGTTTGGGCCCAACTGGTTATATCCTCGCAATTGGGGCACTGGCGACACAGATCCCAGAGTAATTATCAATCGGAGAAGCAACCTAGATGACCAAAGGTTCACAAATTGACCGCGATCTAATCCGGACGATTGCAGAATTATTGAACGAGCAAGATCTTGCAGAAATCGAGATCGAAAAGGAAGATTTCCGTGTACGTATAACGCGTTCATACGCTCAAGAAGTCGTTCATATGCAGCCGCAAATGGGCTACGCGCCTCAAATGGCAGCACCAGCCCCTGCAGCAGCCGCATCGGCACCAGTGGCCGTCGCAGCTCCGGCAGCGGAAGATTTGGGCTCGCATCCGGGCACACTCACATCACCAATGGTTGGCACCGCCTATATGGCAGCAGAACCTGGCGCAGCAGACTTTGTGGAAGTCGGCGCGAAGGTCACCGAAGGTCAAACCGTTTTGATTATCGAAGCGATGAAAACCATGAACCAGATCCCTGCCCATAAAGCGGGTACGGTGACACGCATTCTTGTGGAAGACGCCCAGCCTGTCGAATTCGGTGAACCACTTGTTGTGATTGAATAGGAGAAACAAACATGTTCTCCAAAGTACTCATTGCCAACCGTGGCGAAATAGCCCTTCGCATCCTGCGCGCTTGTAAAGAAATGGGCATTCAAACCGTTGCTGTGCATTCAACAGCGGATGCCGATGCCATGCACGTGCGCCTTGCAGATGAAAGCGTATGCATTGGCCCCGCTCCGGCCAAAGACAGCTATCTCAACATCCCCTCCATTATGGCGGCATGTGAGATCACTGGCGCAGACGCGGTGCACCCTGGTTATGGCTTCTTGTCAGAAAATGCACGCTTTTCGCAAATTCTAGCCGAGCACAATATCGCGTTCATTGGCCCTTCGGCGCACCATATTGAGATTATGGGCGACAAAATTGAGGCCAAGCGCACCGCCAAGGCATTGGGCATTCCTGTTGTGCCTGGTTCTGAAGGTGGCGTGACTGAAGACGCTGAAGCCAAACGCATCGCCAAAGAAATTGGTTATCCCGTCATCATCAAAGCTGCCGCTGGCGGTGGTGGTCGCGGCATGAAGGTGGCCAAAACCGAAAAAGAAATTGGCGTCGCGCTGTCCACTGCCCGCACAGAAGCAAAAGCAGCTTTTGGCGACGACGCTGTGTACATTGAAAAATACCTCGCAAAACCTCGCCACATCGAAGTTCAGGTTTTGGGCGATGGTAAAGGTCGTGCCGTACATTTGGGCGAACGCGATTGCTCATTGCAACGCCGCCACCAAAAAGTATGGGAAGAAGCCAACGGTCCAACCATTACCCCCGAGCAACGCGACAGAATCGGTATGATCTGTGCAAATGCTGTGGCGGAAATGAAATATTCTGGCGCCGGTACCATTGAATTCTTGTATGAAGATGGTGAGTTCTATTTCATTGAAATGAACACCCGCTTGCAGGTTGAACACCCTGTAACCGAACGCATTACCAACGTGGACATTGTTTACGAGCAAATCCGTATCGCTGCCGGTATGGAAATGACCGTCAAACAGGAAGAAGTGCAATTTTGGGGTCACGCGATCGAAGTGCGCATTAACGCCGAAGATCCTGAAACCTTTGCCCCTTCTCCAGGCACCATTTCTTACTATCATCCAGCTGGTGGTGTTGGCGTGCGTGTCGATTCTGGTGTTTATCAGGGCTATAAAATCCCGCCTTATTACGACAGCTTGATCGGCAAGCTCATCGTTCATGGCCGCACACGCCCCGAGTGTTTACAACGCCTAAGCCGCGCGCTTGATGAGTTCGTAGTCGACGGGGTTAAAACAACATTGCCGCTCTTTAGAAAGTTAATTAAGGAGCCCGATGTTATTTCCGGTGACTATGACATTCACTGGTTGGAGAAATATCTCGGGATGTAAAGAGATACAGGGCCAATTTGGCCCTGTTTTCAATTATGGAACAGAACGACCCACTCGCGCTCAAACTCACCCCGGATATGCTGCTTAATGCCTATGCGCATGGCATTTTTCCTATGGCTGAAAGCGCGCAATCAAACGATTTGTTTTGGGTAGACCCTGATGAACGTGGGGTTATTCCTCTGAACGGCTTTCACATGTCAAAAAGCCTCAGGAAAAAAATGCGCAGCATGCCATATGAAATTCGGGTGGACACAAACTTCCTCGCGGTTATTTCGGCCTGTGCAGCCGAGCGCAGCGACAGCAAAGACACGTGGATAAACGATGAAATCATCGAAATCTACCACGACCTGTTCACAGCAGGCCACTGCCACACTGTAGAAGTATGGAGTGACGGCAATCTTGTCGGCGGGTTATACGGCATTGCGCTCGGTGGCGCGTTTTTTGGGGAAAGCATGTTTCACAAAGCACGAGATGCATCCAAGATAGCCCTTGCCAATTTGGTCTGCCGCCTAAATGTCGGTGGATTTCAACTGCTCGACACCCAATTCATCACTGATCATTTGCGCTCAATGGGGGCAATTGAAATCCCCCGCGCAAAATATCACATGAAATTAAGAAACGCGCTGCAATTGGATGCGGATTTTTATCGGCTAGATGGTGGTGGAATGTCAGAACTCTGCTTGCAATCAACAAGCCAAATATCATAGACCGCATGGTCAATCGCACTAAGTGCTGGGCTATCTGCGAACATCCAACCCGTAAAAATCCGGCTGAGCGTCTGTTTTAACGAGACTTGCTCAACCTCAACAAAAACAGTTGTGCGCTGTGTTTCATTTGGTGGGCGCGTGTGGCAGGCTCTTGGGGTAATTTGCAAAGCACCAAACTGCACAGTCTCGTCAATATAAACATCAAAGTTGATGATGCGTCCGGTGATCTTATCAAGGCCCGCGAACACAGCTACAGGATTGGCGAGCGTTTCCGCCTTGGCTGGTGCAACGAACACTAGCGCTGCCAGAAAAACCAGCCATATCGACACGCACAAGCGGCCTCTAAGAATCGAAAAGAGCGTCATCAAAACCTAATTATTCTGGAGACCAGGCATCATAATCGCCTGTCACAGTTGGCCGCTCGCCCTCAACCAACATGCTGCCTTTAGGCCGATAAGCCGCTGCAGTGCCGGATAGGTTTTCGTGGTGTGGCTTTTCCCAAGCTTTTGCTTGATAGTTTTGCTCAGTTGGCGGCACATCTGTGCGTCCATGCATCCAACCGTGCCAACCAGCTTGGATCGCTGAAGCTTCAACAGGCCCATTGAAGGTAACCCAACGGCGTTTTGGGTCTTTCTTAGAAACATAATACTTGTTGCCGGCGTCATCTTCACCAACAAACTTGCCGTTCAGGGCCGTAAACAAACGGGTACCCATAGTTTGGCCATGCCACCAGATAAAAAGTTCTGCAAATAGCTGTTTCATATCAGCTCCAAGATCGCCTCTGACCAAATGGACCAATTTGGCCCACCTTTTCTCTTGCATGCATTTAACATCTCTTTACGTCAAGGACCAGACAAAATGCGACATATGTTGACTAGTTTTCCAGTTAAACCATCAAGGTCAACGCCCTATTGAAGCAATGTGGCCAGTCGTTTTGCAACGAGCCTGCTTCCTTGATTATTAAGGTGGTCAACATCCTTGTAAAGATAGCCTTTTCCGTCCAAATAACCGTAGCACCAGTTATCGTCGCAAAATAAGGTTTCCGGGTCAAAAATCTTGATTGTTGGAAAATCTGCAGCAATCCTGAAGACAAAAGACCTAAATCGATTTACACGCGCCAAATACTCATGCTTGGGCACCTTGCAGGCGCCCGGCTCAACATTTTTCTTACGGATCTCATGTTTTTGCCCGCCCAATTCGATACTCATATATCCAGGGTTACACCCCTCATCGATACCCAACTCTGGAACATCAATCACGTAAACTACGTTTTTGCCCTCCAGCGAGCCGAGCATCTCGAAAGTTTTTCGCAATCCAATCTCGAAGATCGCCCACGCGTCAGTAATTTCGGGGTCTGTTGTTAGTACAACTCCATGTCCATTCAGACGTGCTTGGTCTTTACCTTTGAACGGAATACCATCCAAATAAACTGGCCCCATCGAGGCAACAACGATGTTTTCGATGTGATCGGCTTGCGCAAACTCAGAGAATGCATCACTCATTTTGTCGCTGCATTCCCCTTTTTTTCCGCGAGTGTCATATCTATCAACATGCATTAGGGCGAGGCATCCGCTGCCTGTGCGCAAAAACACCTTCCCGGAGGTCGCCTCACTTAGCCCCAAATACAGGTGTCCAGCATGGGAATCGCCAACAAGCATTACGTTAGAATTTGTGAGCTTCGGCACCTCTACTTTGGTAAATACCGTATCGTCCGGGTGATAAAAACCTTTTTCAAAATGGCCCCACAACCCAAATGTAATCATGGAGATGCAAGCGGGGACAAACAAAAAAGCCAGCGTTCGTACACCAATTGCACCTTTGCGTCGAAATGGTTGTTCAACATATTTCCAACTAACAGCTGCAATTGCGAACGAGATCGCTGTCAAAATACCAAATGCAATATTTGTATCCAGAAATCCCCAATAGTCTGATTGGCGATAGAAAACAAAAATGGGTTGATGCCACAAATATAAACTATAGCTCACAGTCCCCACGCTTACCAAAACCTTGTGTCCCAAGATGGTGCCTACAATGCTGTCTTTCTGGGCAAACAATACAAGCAGCGACGCACCAACTACTGGAGCTAGTGTGAAAAGACTTGGCATCGGTGTCGATCTATCAAATGTGAATACAGCAACGCCGATCAATGCAAGTCCGCCGAATGCAAGCAATTCTCTGATCACGCCAGAGTTCAATTCATAATTTCTCAGCAAAACTGCGCACAACGACCCCAGTGCTAATTCCCAAGCTCTTGTTTGAATATAGAAGAAACCAGCAATAGGGCTCTTTGCAGATTCAACTTGTGCAAGTGTCAGGCTAGCCACGAAAAGCAATACCAACACGGCAATCGTGAGAACCTTCCCAAATCGCCATAATATCAACATCAGCAAAGGAAATATGACGTAAAACTGTTCCTCGACCGCCAAACTCCAAGTATGCAGCAACGGTTTCAACTCTGCCGCGGAATCAAAATACCCGCTTTGGAGTGCAAACACATAGTTTGACAAGAAAGTGCCTACCCCGAAAACACTTTGCGCAAAACTCAACATGCCTTTGGGTGTTAGCATGAACCACGCCGTTGGGATGCTCACGAGCACCATGAGATAGAGTGCCGGGAGTATGCGTCTTGCTCGTCGTTCGTAGAATCTGGAGAGGCTAAATGTACCTTGTTCTAAGTCGTCGCAAATGATCGAGGTTATGAGGTAGCCGCTGATGACAAAAAAAACATCTACACCGACATATCCGCCACTAAAACCGGCAAAACCTGCGTGAAAGAAAACAACTGGCAATACCGCGATGGCGCGTAATCCATCAATCTCAGGACGATATTTCACGCCGAATACCTCTGTCCGATGTTGCGAACGATCTAGAACAACAAAAAACCCCAGGGCGAGGTCCGTTTTGATGAACAGTTGATAAACAACTCTGTCATATCAATCTAGTAGTTTTTAGAAAAATGGAAGGTAACGCAGCCATTTAGCGAGAAAAACTCGGCCATGGGCGGAAACTGTACGTATTTTTCAGTAGAGCGAAGAATTCAGAATGCGGTCTACATCAGATTGTAGTGATTCCACTTCTGCCATCTGCTCTTCTTGTTCAAAGCCCGTGGGGCCAAAGCCAGATGGTGAGAATTTTAGCTGATCTAGTCGATCAACCAAATTGTTCACCACATATTTGTCACCAACAAGAGTCATATGCTGATCAGGAGAAGAAACCCACGCGATATAGTCAAACAATCGCGTCGTCGATATCGGTTTTGCAAGAACCGCATGGGCACCAAGCCTAATAGCCTGCTCAAAAGATCTTTGTCGTACTTGGGACATGACCATAATAACCGGCAACAGACAGACGGGATAAAGCTGCCGCGATCGAAATTGCTTTAAAAACCTTTTGCCGGGCATAGATTCGGCTTCCCAGTCCACCAACAGAACATCGGGTGGGTCAGACAGAATCGCAGGAATTGCTTCTTTTGGATCACTGTAGATGCGCAACGCACGCGTCGCCGCCCCAGATAACATTGATCTATAAAGGACTTGCATGTGCCTGGCCGTCTCAATCACAACGACAGAGGGCCCATTGTGGTCATCGGCATAGTGCGGAGCAAAATTACCCATAAAAAAATACCTAAACGCAATACAACTTACTCACCAAATAATGCGCTTGACAGGGTTCCAATAAAAGTTGGCAAAGACACCAATCGCACTTTCACGGACCTTAAGTAGTTAACACGTTATTTGTCCAAACGTTCAATTTTCGGCACAAACTACCGATATTTCCAGAACATATGTGAATTTGGAGATGTGATTCTAAAGCATGGTCACTGGGAACATTTTGCCGCAACAGTTCCATTCTGCGTCCGAATCATAGTGTTTACTTTATCCCCGTTGTTCACATCCAATATACCAGATATGGTCTTTTGGTCCGTAAAAAGCACTAGGGATTGTGAATTTCACAAATGATTGTGGTTGACGATTTTTTTGAAATCATTACGTTTGGTTGTTGCGAAATGAGTAAATGCGCCGACATCGTAAGATGGGGTTCAGGTTCCAATATTTCAGAACGAACTTGGAATTCAATTTGCTTGGCGCAAGACCAACAGCCAACCCAGATACGTGTATCTGATTAGGTAGAAGTCTTAAGCCTTTGCGCATGCAAACGCTTAATTTCGCAACCATTGTGCGGACCAAAACAGCATAAAGCTGGGCCACACAATGGAAATAACGGGGCTAATAGGCCATGCAGGAAAGCCTCATTTCCTGTGCCTAACGGGCAAAGTCGAACAGAAAATCGAAGAACCAAGTCGGTTCAACGGACGCGTATGCTGCGTCCAATTAAAGCGGGGACTAAAAATGCGCATAGAGCGGCGTTACACCAAGCCAAATCAATCTCCTTATGCAGGAATCAAATTTCGCAAGGCAACGAGTGAGATTAAGAACCCGGATGGTTCTATTGTATTTAGGCTTGAGAATATCGACGTGCCAGAAAGCTGGTCGCAGGTTGCTGCTGATATTATCGCGCAAAAGTATTTCCGCAAAGCAGGTGTGGCCGCAAAGCTGAAAAAGGTTGAAGAAAACACCGTTCCATCTTGGCTGTGGCGTTCAGTCCCTGACGACAAGGCATTGGCAGACCTGCCAGAAGAAGACCATTTCGGTTCAGAAATTGACAGCCGCCAAGTGTTTGACCGCTTGGCTGGCACCTGGACCTATTGGGGCTGGAAGGGCGGCTACTTCAACAAAGAAGAGGACGCCCGCGCCTTCTTTGATGAACTTTGCTACATGCTCGCCACGCAAAAATGTGCCCCCAACTCCCCACAATGGTTCAACACAGGCCTTCATTGGGCATACGGCATTGATGGTCCGGGCCAAGGCCACCATTATGTAGACCCGTTCACCCACGAGCTTGTGCGCTCTAACTCCGCTTATGAGCACCCACAGCCTCACGCTTGCTTCATTCAATCTGTCGACGACGATTTGGTTGGCGATGGTGGCATCATGGACCTTTGGGTTCGTGAAGCACGCTTGTTCAAATATGGTTCTGGCACTGGCTCAAACTTCTCAGCCCTTCGCGGCTCCGGCGAAAGCCTTTCAGGTGGCGGCAAGTCATCTGGCTTGATGTCCTTCCTAAAAATTGGTGACCGCGCTGCAGGTGCCATTAAATCGGGCGGCACAACTCGTCGCGCCGCGAAAATGGTTGTGGTCGACATCGATCACCCAGATATTGAAGAATATATCAATTGGAAGGTGAAAGAGGAGCAAAAGGTTGCTGCCTTGGTCACGGGTTCCAAAACCGTTTCCAAACACATGAAAGCCATCATGAAGGCCTGCGTAAATTGCGAAGGCCAAGGCAATGATTGCTTTGACGTTCTCAAGAACCCTGCCCTAAAGCGCGAAGTGCGCGCGGCGAAGAAAGCCTTGGTGCCTGAAAACTACATTCAGCGCGTCATTCAATTTGCTGAGCAGGACTACACAGACCTTGAATTCCCTGTTTACGATACAGATTGGGATTCAGAAGCTTACCTCACCGTTGCAGGTCAAAACTCAAACAACTCGATCCGCGTGACCGATGGCTTCCTTGAAGCTGTTGAGCAAGACACCGATTGGGACTTGGTTGGCCGCATTTCAGGCAAAACCACTAAAACGCTTAAAGCGCGCGACCTTTGGGACAGTGTTGGCTATGCGGCGTGGGCATGTGCTGATCCGGGCATCCAATATCACACGACCATCAATGATTGGCACACTTGCAAATCATCGGGCGATATCCGCGCATCGAACCCATGTTCTGAATATATGTTCTTGGACGATACCGCGTGTAACCTCGCCTCTTTGAACCTTTTGCAATACCGCGCGAAAAACGGCGACTTCTTGATCGAAGATTTTGAGCATTCTGTGCGTCTTTGGACCATGGTGCTTGAAGTTTCAGTAATGATGGCGCAATTCCCATCAAAAGCCATCGCTGAACGCTCATTTGAGTTCCGCACATTGGGTCTTGGGTATGCCAATATCGGCGGCCTATTGATGACCAACGGCATTGGCTATGATTCAGATGAAGGCCGCGCCATTGGCGGTGCCATCACTGCCATCCTAACTGGCGTTTCATACGCAACCTCGGCTGAAATGGCCAAAGAGCTGGGTCCATTCCCTAGTTATAAGCCGAACGAAAAAGACATGCTGCGCGTTATCCGCAATCACCGCACCGCAGCGCACGGCAAATCAGAAGGATACGAAGCGCTTTCAATCAACCCTGTGCCACTTGATCATGCCAATTGCCCCGACTCACGGCTGGTAGACCATGCAAAAAAAGCATGGGACAAAGCACTTAAACTTGGCGAAAAGCACGGTTTCCGTAACGCTCAGGTCTCTGTGATTGCCCCAACGGGCACCATCGGTTTGGTGATGGATTGTGACACCACAGGCATCGAGCCAGACTTTGCATTGGTGAAATTCAAAAAACTTGCAGGTGGCGGATACTTTAAAATCATCAACCGCGCCGTGCCAGAAGCCTTGCGCACCCTTGGCTATGCTGAAGACCAGATTGCAGAGATTGAAGTCTATGCAGTTGGCCATGGCAATCTAAACCAAGCCCCCGGCATCAACCCAACCACATTGAAAGCAAAAGGCTTTACCGATGAGAAGGTTGAGGCGATCAATTCTGGGCTTGCAAGCGCATTTGACATCAAATTCGCCTTCAACAAGTGGAGCCTTGGCGAAGAATTTTGCCGCGATACACTTGGTTTGTCATCCGAACAATTGGACGACATGAACTTTGATTTGTTGGCTGCCATTGGCTTCACCAAGCAAGAAATTGATGCAGCAAACATCCATGTTTGTGGCGCAATGACGCTGGAAAAAGCGCCTCACCTTAAAGAAGAGCACTATAATGTGTTTGATTGCGCCAACCCATGTGGTCGGATCGGCAAGCGTTTCCTCAGCGTTGAAAGCCACATCCGCATGATGGCCGCCGCACAACCGTTCATCTCTGGTGCGATTTCTAAAACCATCAATATGCCAAACAATGCAACGGTTGAAGAGTGCAAAGAAAGCTACATGCTGTCTTGGAAACTCGCGCTCAAAGCCAACGCTCTGTATCGCGATGGCTCAAAACTCAGCCAACCGCTAAATTCTCAGCTTTTGGCTGACGATGATGATGACGCCATTGATGCGGCTGAAGAAATGTTGGCAAAATCCACCGTGGATCGCACAGCCGCTGTTTCTGAACGCATTGTTGAGCGGGTCATCGAGCGGGTGCGCGAACGCGAAAAAATGCCAGATCGGCGCAAAGGCTACACGCAAAAATCTCGTGTGGGTGGCCACACCATTTTCTTGCGCAGTGGCGAATATGACGATGGTCGCTTAGGTGAAATCTTCATCGATATGCACAAAGAAGGCGCCGCCTTCCGCGCCATGATGAACAATTTCGCGATTGCAATTTCTCTCGGCCTTCAATATGGCGTGCCGCTAGAAGAATATGTGGATGCGTTCACCTTCACCAAGTTCGAACCTGCGGGCATGGTGCAAGGCAATGAGGCGATCAAATCTGCCACCTCAATTCTGGATTATGTGTTCCGCGAACTCGCGATTTCATATCTAGATCGCGACGATTTGGCCCACGTCACCCCAGACAATATGAGCACCACTTCTTTGTCTCCAAATGCGGGGCAAGATCAAACCTCAGGCAACGGCCCCAAACCAGTTGGCGCATCACAATATGTGTCCAAAGGCCTAACCCGCGGTCGCGTAAAAGACAAAAACTTGATGCTCGTCTCCTCTGAGCCAACCGCAAAGTCCGGCAATGCCGTGCAAGCCATGCAAACAAGTGCTGCAACAATGTTGCACACCTCTGGCCAAACAGCATTAAAGTCTGAACCAACCGTCGCCCCCGGCTCTGCTCCCGTGGCCGACATCCAAACCCAACGCGCCCAAGCCCAAATGAAAGGCTATGTCGGCGAAAGCTGCCCCGAATGCGCCAACTTCACGCTCGTTCGCAACGGAACGTGCTTGAAGTGTGACACTTGTGGCTCAACGACAGGTTGTAGTTAAGCACTTGGTGTTGAACGATATATTGAAGTGATATTGACCCTGGTCGGCGCAAGCTGGCCGGGGTTTTGATTTTTTGGAGGAAAGCCAAGTGGCAACGGAAAAAGGCCGCATATTCTTTTTAGGCGCTGGGTTTTCGGCTGGAGCGGGAATACCACTCACAAACAAGCTATTGCCGATGGCCGCCAGATTATTCCAATCAGAAGCAGCTGGTCTTTTTGGAAGGGTTGCGAACTATGCGAATGAAGTCGATGTTGATTTTGAAGGAAATCCAAATGCAGAAGACTTTTCTAAACTTTGCACGCATTTAGAGTTCTTGGAACTTCGTGAATATGCGGGAGGAGAGAGATGGAGCAGCGACGGCAGCCGAGAGAAAGTCGCGCTGAAGTTTTACTTAGCAAAGGCCATAGCCCTTAGCGCACCAGAAAGTCATCAAATTCCGAATCACTATTTGGAATTCGCCGACTCCCTAACTCCGGACGACATAATCGTCACATTTAACTGGGACCTTTTGTTGGAGTCGGCTCTAAAAAAAGTAGGAAAAGCGTACAGTTATAATTGGAAAACGGGACAGATTCACATCTTGAAATTGCACGGTTCAATAAATTGGATTAACAACCCTCCTACGTCATTCAGAAACAGAAAAAGGCAATTTGGATATCAACCGCTTGGATACAAAGATGGGTTGATGGAAAATGAGATTTACTCGTCTGAAGAATTGCACATTAAGAACAGCTGGCATGAAGCGCATGCGCTGCAAGATGAAGTAAAGCCCAAAATTATCTTACCTGGATATGGCAAACCGTTTGAAGTACGAGATCTCGCGATATTGTGGTATCGAATTGAATTCTTAAACCTTCGGCAAGGCGGTGTGTCTGTAATTGGGCTAAATATCTCGCCCGATGATTTCATTGTCGAAAGCCTGTTCAGGTACCTTCTTCGAAGCGTAATTTCGCAAGAACGGACCATTCGAGTGCTAAACCCTGACAGCAATGTATTCGATCGGTTTTCAAAGATATCGGGCGGCAGACAATGCGATTACCACTGTGATGTGTTTGGACCAAGTTCACTGGGCAAAGCGCTTTTAGTAGAAAACTAACAGGCAGCATTTCCACGCCTTCGTCACCCTCGGGCTTGACCCGTGGGTCCATGATGGATTTGCTACAGCGGCAAGCGCACATTTTCAGCATAGCCAAACCCACCACCCCTCACCCTGAGCCTGTCGAAGGGCGAGCTGGTAGGAAAAAGGCGCTAACACAAATTGCAAACGCCATCGACAACGTCCCATCCTTCGACAGGCACAGGATGAGGTTCCCCAGCAGGCACGGGATAAGGGTCGACAGGCTCACGATGAGATTTGGGGTAGCCTGTTTTTACCTACAATTGGCAGCACGCCTATTTTCCAGACTTCGAAAGCTCAGCTAGCTTTCCAAAATCTCCAGCAATTAGTGCTGCCTTCTTTGCACACGTCCAACCTTTCAACTGTCGCTCTCTCGTAACTGCTTGGGCAATCACGGCAAACTCCTCTGAATGCACCAACTTCACAGGCAGGCGCGACTTGGTGTAACCGTCAATTCGCCCTGAGTTATGTTCGCCAATCCGCTCATCAACTGAACGGCGCGTGATACCCACGTAATATAAGTTATCTGCACATTCCAGAATGCAAACAATCGCTTGCATTTGCCGTTCTGCCCTCGTGGTTCGACAAGCTCACCATGAGGGCTACTTAAATGCAACGCTAAAAACGCTACGTGCAGCCATGCCCCAAAGTACAACCTGCTAGCTCGCTGCCATCTTTTCATTCGCTGCGGCCAACAGAAATGCACATTCATCGTCGACAATACCCAGTGCTTCGAATTGGGAAACAATGTTGGCCAAATACGCCAAACTCGTCCCCATCAGCCCTTCGCCCATGGTTAAATACCGCACCTGTTCGTCGCGGGAAATGTCGCCAACAATCTGATCTGCATTATGATCGGCCACAAAGGTCAGCGCTTGCACCGTTGTATCGCCAAAAGTTGCGGTAACGAACTGGGGTAAATAAGTTGGGGCGACAAATTCTCGTCGCCAGAGAATTTCGGTTTCAGTTTCAATGATCTCGTGGGGAATGCGGAACAATAGTCCATCGCATCCAGTACCGACATCTAACGCGGCCATTAAGCCCGGATTTTCGGGAAAGCCACGCGCACCCATCGTGTCCTTCAAGATAAAGCGCCGCTCATAGTCGGGCACATGGGCACGTCGAACTTCAGAAAAAATGAAGGCTGGGTTCCACATAAGCGATCCATAGGCGAAAACCCAAATGTCTTCTGCAGGAAGATCGCGCAACAGGTTCAGCCTGTTCTCATCACGCTGCGCAGCCGTGTGGATCATCTCGCGCAACCAAGCAAGCTCTGGTCGTCGCTCCAAAACCGATTCTATATCAAATGTGCGGAAATAGGATTCCAGCGGGTCCTCAATTTTGTCGCGCAATTCAGGATGAAAACTAAATGGGTCAATTACAGCGTTCATTGATAAATCACTATCACTATGGCAGAGGCTTAAACGAACGCTAGCATGGCGCAGACAGCGTGGAAAGTCAGCGGCAGCCAACAATGTTTGGCGGTCCAATTGCCTATGCTTCTGCATTTTTCAGCAAAAACTTATCCCCGCCTTGCTCACCTGCCCCATAATCATCCCCATCTTCGCTCCAGCGGCCATCGACGGATGGAGGAGAATGAGTGCTTCGTTGTTTGATGCCCAAATGAAGGGCACCATTCGGCGGGGGTGCCGGGTTAGCAGGCACAGCCTGCGACGGCGGCTCAAAAAGAAGAGGTTGAGGCCAATTGGGGACGCTAAATTGGTACGCAATCACATTTCGTCCAGTCCGACGCCGAGGGCAACTGTAAGCCGATTGGCGGGTATTGTTTCCCGTCTTTGCCCAAGTGGGCAATCATCAAGTGATTTACGGATCAAAACAGTTTTGATGGATCGCAGGAAAAGGAGATAGAAGGGTTCAGCACTCCGGGGCGGTAAGTGAGAAGCGAAAAAACCTAATCGCACGAGGCGTTTATCGTCTCATTTCTAATCGAATACACAATACGAGATCATAAACGCCTCGTGCATCCGCAACCTTTTTGAAAACCCGAACGTGTTGGCGTGTCGGCCGAGTAAACATGCCAGTATTCCAATTGTACAAAATCAAACATTACGTGTGTGCACATCGTCATTCCAGATTGACGCCCAATCAAATTTGCTTCCAAATTGCGGCATACTGAAAGGGCAAAACATGACTGAACAAAACAATTCATCCCAAGATGGCCACTACACGACGCTTGGGCAAAACCTTCAATGTGAATATGGGCTAATGGAAGCGATTGGTTTCATCATATTATGGATTATCCTGACCATAATCACACTCGGCATAGGCAGTTTTTTTGCGATCTACTATTTCAATAAATCCATAATCAACAAAACCTATGTGACCGACAAAACGGGCCAGCGTATAGCACGACTAAACTGCGAACTAAATCTTGCAGAAATGATCGGCCATATTGTGATTTGGATATTGCTGACAATTGTCACTTTGGGAATAGGTTTGATCTTCTATGCATTCCGCACAATGCGCTTATGCCTGAACAAAACAACCATCGTCAGATTGTAACTTTTCACAAAAAAAAGCCCCGGCCAAAACCGGGGCAGAATGTTGGAGGTCGCTTAAGTTGCACTCATGCTAGAGTGGAAGAAGTTAAGATTTTGTCTTCTTCTTCTTTGGTTTTTTAGGCGCATCTTCTGCATCCCCTTCACCGTCATCCGCATTGGCGTCACGAATGACTTCAATCTTCACTTTGGCAAGCACCCCAGCTAGGCCACCAAGGATCGCTAACCACGGCGCTGCAAGCATCACAACACCGCCAACAACCACACTGCCAGTCAATGGCACTTCGATCATCAGATCGTCGTTCGCAGTCCGTATGCGCAGCTTGCGCACATTGCCCTCAGAAACCAATTTGGTGATTTCTTCGACAAGCTTGCTGCCTGCAACTTCAATCTCTTCGGTAAAGCTTTCCCAGCCACCCTTATGTTCATCAGATTTTTTGCGCTTATCATCAACCATCATGGTCTCCTTTGCTGCATAACTACCAGAAATGTGGGAACAGGTGCGCAAAGAACAAGGCGCTCCTTCGCGTTTTATTTGCAAAGAAGCGCCTTGAAAAACTGTTATTCTCACCCTAGCGGGCGAAAAATCATTGAATTTGCTTATTTTTTATCGCCAGGGCGAATGTCGGTATAGGTCTTGGTCGCTGGTTTTCCGCGAAAGGTAACCCAGAAAAAGTTCAAAACATAAACCCCAGCAGTCTGAAACACCCCTTCTTCGGTCAAACGACGCCCAGAAGTGCGCATGGGCAGCTTAAAGGTCCATTTGACCGGACCAACCTTAGAAAGCCGCACAGCGATATCTGTGTCCTCGCCATAAAACGAAATCGAGGTGTCATATCCACCGGCCTTAAGCCAAGCAGAACGCCGGATCACAAAGTTACCCCCTTGGATCATCGAACCAACCCGAAGCACAAAGCGATTGAGCAAATAAACCGCAAAGGAAATGTAATAGAAAAACCGCACCAACATTTGGTTCCAAAGCGAAAGGTCGTAATAAATGTACGGGCCGCTTAGGCCCACCAGTTCAGGGCGCTTCTCAAAAGTCGACATAACGGTCTCAATCCAACCGTCTGGTAATTCAGTGTCGGCATCAAGGTTAGCCACCAGTTCTGCTGTTGAAGCGTTGAACCCAGCACGACGCGCATAAACAAGGCCTTTGTCGAACTCGTCAACCACGGTCACGCCTTCAAAACTCTGCGCGATTTCCTTGGTGCGATCTGTTGATGCGTTGTTGACCACAATGATCTCGCACTCAACGCCCGAACTCTTCACGCGTTTGGTGACAGATTCAAGACATCGCCCGATAAGACCTTCTTCGTTAAAGGCCGGAATAACAAATGCCAGTTGCATGAGAGCTCCTATAATTGGCATTTCAGATTTGCTGAAATGCCCCACCGCTTCGCTCAAAACTATCCTCGCTACCCAATTACAACACATAATGGGCGCAAATAGCGATGCTGCGGGCGGGTTATGCCCATAAATTGGAGATTATTCAACCCCGAAGTGCTTAAATACCCGCAATGCGAAAAGTGTAATCCATCTGCTGGGTTTGCCCGCACGTTCCATATTTATATGTGTTTGCCCTGGATGCTTGGCCTGAACGTTCCACCGACCATCTTTTTTGCGCTTCTTCCTAATCACGTCAAGCCCCGGCTGCAACCGCGCATCCCACGGCCTATTTGCTGCCTGGAAATAGTCTAAAGCCCGCAAAACGGAATAGTACCAACGATAGGGGTAAGAGAGATTGAGGAACCGCTTGTCGATGATTTCACCCGTACGGTCTGAAATGAAAAGCTGATGAACAAGCATAAACTCTTCAGCTGCCCGCATTGAGCTTTCAATTTCGTCCGCACGATATGTGTATCCCGAATGCAGATAACGCCTAAAACCTTCAAGCACCGAACAAGTTGAATGCAGCGAGGAGTGCTGACATTTTGCGCGGTTCGAGCGACAATTATACCCGCCATCCACCATCCGCTGATCGAGAATAAAGTCCACTACAGACTTCAACTCATCCCCATTGGCACCGAAGTAACACGCGAAGTTGAGGAACATCCCATTAACGCAAACATCGCTCTTGCCAACATCACCGATGGGCAAAATACCGCCATCGGTTTTGGATTTCACCGAATGCAAGGCATGGGTAATGTCACAACGAATTATGTCCTGATCTGGGTGGATTTCAATGTTGCACAAATCAAGAAGTGTATAGTGGGTGGATGCCCATTTGGGTTGGTAGTAGGACTGACCCCAACCAATACCGCCATTGTGCGCGTCCATTATTGCCTTTCCCCAGCCCTCCTCAGAGATGTGCAACTGCAGTTTCGGTTGAGCATCCCCAAGCAAATCTCGACGGGTCTGAAACTGAACACAAACATCCCCAGCCAACAGCCAGTCGATGATCTCAGCATTGTCCATAACTGTGCTCCTCAAGTTGCAACGAACTTAGAGCGCCTACAATCCGAACGCCTTGACCCGCATCAAACACTACAGCGCTTTGATCGCCCGACCGATGGCAGCGATTGCCCGCTCAATATCCTCGTTGGTTGTTCGCCAAGAAGAAACCGACAAGCGGAAAACGCTCTCGCCGCGCCATTTGGAGGGCCCAAACCATATTTCGCCTTCATCGGAAATGTGCTGCAGCAGCGCATTGTTTTTCTCGTCGCTTCCAAGGGTGCACAACACTTGATTAACCACCACATCGTTCAACACAGTCACGCCATGGCCGCGCAAACCTTCTGCCAAGCACTGGGCTTGGGCGCAATGACGTGCCACCATGTCGTTTACCCCTTGCCGCCCCAAAGAGCGCAAAGCGGCCCAAATTGGAATGCCGCGCGGGCGACGGGAAAATTCAAGCACCAAATTTTTCTGCGAGTAAGGCTCGGTGGTCGAATAAACCGCATCCGAGTTCAACGTTTCAGCATAGTCATCCGCATGGCGGCAAATCGCCATGGCCCCATCATAGGGCGTATTCAGCCATTTGTGCCCGTCTGTCGTCCAGCTGTCAGCCAGTTCAACGCCCGTGGTCAAATATTTCTTATCAGCACAAGCCCGCGCCCAAATGCCAAATGCACCATCCACATGCACCCACGCTCCGGCGGCATGCGCCATCGGGATCAGTTTAGAAAAGTCGTCAAACGATCCTTTGTTCACCTCGCCCGCCTGCAAGCAAACAATCGTCATGTCATCAAGTTCAGGCATTTGCGTAACATCGATCCGTCCATCATCGTCGCACGGCGCAACGATCAAACGGTTCAGGCCAAACCCCAAAAGCTTAGCAGCCTTCTTGACTGTTATATGAATCGTCTCAGACACCAACAGCTTAACTTCGGGCGCGCCGATCAACCCATCTGCGTCTATGTCCCACCCCTTACGCTTGAGCAAAGTTCGACGTGCCACCGCCAACATGGCCAAACCGCACGCCGTGGCGCTTGTGCCAAAGCCAATTTTGCTTTGTTTGGGCAAATCAAGGATATCCAGCACCCAGGTGGCAGCCACCTCCTCAATTTTGGCGGAAACGGGAGATCCGATGAAGGAGGAACCACATTGATCCCATGCCGCAGCCAATCGCTCAGCTGCGGCCGCGGCTGGCAATGTTCCGCCAATAACAAAACCAAAATAGCGCCCACCATTATTGGTAACGGTCGCAGGCGTGCCATGTTCATCCAAAAGCCTCAACGTGGCCACCGGGTCAGATGGCTTGTCAGGCAAGGCTTCATCAAAAACATCAAGCGCTTCGATAGCGGCCTGGGTCGGGAAAGCACGACGTTGCTCTATGCCATTCAAATACACGACTGCGCGCTCGTTCGCATCGCGAACGACTTCAATCTCACTCATTGTCTTGTCCTAAAGCTCGCGTGCTATGCGTTGCGCCATTTGTTGAATAGCGTTTTCATCACGCTTGTAAAAAGTCCATTTCTTGATACGTTTTGGCACAACAAGCCCCGCATCCCGCAACAATATCAAATGCTGAGAGGCTGTGGGCGCACTTACCCCAAGCTTGTCGGCAATAAACCCCGAACAAACACCATCTTTGACCAGATCACCGTCGACCTGGGGCGGAAAATGGGCAACTGGGTCTTTCAACCATTCCAGTATTTTAAGTCGTTTTTCGTGCGCCAGCGCATTGGCGACGAACGCAAAATCTTCATCCATGATTTAGTCAATTAGCTCATTGACTTACTGATCGCAAGGAAAATCTTGACCAAACTCAACCAATAATGATGATGCCCAATATGAAAAACGAACAAACACCAGAACAATTCTTGAACACCATAAGCGATGAAGCGCGGCGGCAAGATTGTATTAAAATCCACAACATGATGTCCAAAATATCAGGCTGGGAAGCCAAGATGTGGGGGCCGTGCGTTGTTGGATATTCGAGTTACAAGTATAAATATAAAAGCGGCCATTCCGGCGAAACATTCCGCATTGGATTTGCAAATCGAACCACTCAGATCACCCTCTACATTTTATGGTACCCGGATAAAGACGACCCTCTTCTTGCGAAACTGGGGAAGCATAAGGTGGGCAAAGGTTGCTTATATATCAAACGGTTGAGCGATGTGGATGAATCAGTTCTTGAAGCATTGATTAAACGGGCAGTGACCGATTTCGGCAATCGCGGCGAAGTCAAAGATTAGGCCCCAATTTGGCAAGCACTTCAATAACATGGTTTAATGCTCTAGGAGGATGAGAGAATGGCGAAAAACCAAAACAAGACGCAGAAAACCGAAGTCAGTGTAAACGAATACTTGATGCAAATCGAAGACGAGGAAAAGCGCGCAGATTGCTTCAGAATTAGGGACATGATGGAGCGCATTGTTGGCGCGCCTGCGAAAATGTGGGGTACATCAATTGTTGGGTTTGGTGATTATCACTACAAATATGATAGTGGCCGAGAAGGCGATTTCATGCGGTCTGGATTTGCGGCACGCAAAGCCAACATTGTTTTGTACATCATGGCTGGGTTCTCAGAATACGAAACATTGCTTGAGAAGATGGGCAAATACAAAAACGGAAAAAGTTGCCTATACATCAAACGCATGAGCGATATTGATGAATCAATTCTCGAAGAATTAGTCACCAAATCAGTTGCCTATATGGCTGAAAAGTATCCTGAATAGGACCAAGTATATGCCAACAATTACCGTTTCAAAACAATTCGAAAGTTCTCCAGAAACTGCATATGACACGGTTTCTGATTTCCCAAATGCCGCGAATTTCGTCGATGGCATTATCAAGGTTGAAATGCTAACGCCCGGCCCGGTAGCCGTTGGCACCCGTGTACGCGAAACGCGCATTATGATGGGCCGCGAAGCGACAGAAGAAATGGAAGTCACCATTATGGACAGGCCAAATCTGTTTGTTGCAGAAGCATTTAGCCACGGCACACAATACGTAACCAGTTATACAATTGAGCCTTCGGGTGCAGGAACCAATGTGACGCTTGAATTCAAAGCCACTCCCAAAACATTTATGGCAAAAGTGCTGGCTGCTCTTTTCTCACGGATGATATCAACCGTTGCAGATCTTATGGAAAAAGACCTCATACAAGCCAGTATTGAGGCTAAAAGGCGAGCACAAGGAGAATCTTAGCGCAACAATTTGTGCCATGTCTCAGCAAATTCCGCGCGTGCATCTTGACCCTCATATATGGCCCCATGGGACATGATAATGCGCTCAAAGGGCCATGCTCTCACACTGTCTATATTGGATAGCAGCATAGGTTTGTTGCGCGTTGCGAATGTGTGGTAAAATGGCAAAGACAACTCGCCAAACTTCGCCACCAGCCGAAAAAACAAAGTCTCGCTAGGATATTGATCACCTTGATAGTGATAGATCATATCAGCCGTGATTAGGGTCTTGCTGTGTCGATGAAAAAACACCGTCTCGCGAATATCGTGACCTTCAAGCGTAATTTGCTCAATCTCTTCGCCGCTAACCACCGGCGTTTCGTCCGCCAATTCAATGTGCGAGGGCACGTTACCCTTCAATTTTTCTGCCAATCCCAACGGTGCCCAACACTGTGCTTCAGGAAACCTTTTGGCACAGGCCGAAAAGAACAAATGGTGCATCAAGTTTGGTGCAACAATGTAAGCAACTTCGCCCAAGGCTTTGATCTCGGCAAACAACTCATCGTCAATTGATGTGGGTGAATGAACAAACAATCTGCCATCGTTGAGACGTACGAGGGTCATGCGGATAGAACCCTTGATGCCAAGTTTGACAAAATAATTGTCTGCCACCCATAGATTAGCATCAATTTTGCGCAATATTGTGGACATCGGTGGACCTGAGTAATGGCGACATTCAGCGACTTTTAGCTGCCAAAAATGAAAAGTCCAACACCAAAAATGCATCTGCAGGCTTAATGCGGTCAGGTATTTGGGTCGCCATCGGACATGGTTGAGGGCTGCAAAGGGGGACATGTCCGACGGCGACCAGAGCAGCCGACAAAGGGCAATATGTCGACCGCATGATTGAGATATAGGAAACGCAATACGGGTTTAAAGGCTCGTCACATTCTTGTGATCAAAAAAACATCTAACAGCACATAAAGACAAAAACCAAAACTGCAGTTATGCTTCATCTAACCGGGGCAGTGACTTTTTTCGCTGACCGATCAAGTTGATAAGAACAAAAACAATAATGGAGTTCAAATGGACACAATTCGCCCAGAACCTTTGCCAACAAAATCATTCAGCGACCCATACTTAGCCCGAGACTACGTTGCACAAATCTATGACCGCAACACCCAATTTATTCGGGACGCGGTGCGTGAGCTATCTGAAGGCAAGCAACCAAAGGGGCGAATTCGCGCGACCTATCCAATGGCCAAAGTGCGCTCGCGCAGTTTTCAAAAAATTGATTCTCACCTGCCCTATGGATTTTTGCACTCCCCGGGCATTTACCAAACCACCATTTCAGAACCGGAATTATTCAAATATTATCTCACCGCCCAATTTGCGCAGCTGTTGAAAAACCACGAATGCGAAATTGAAATCGGAGAGTCAGAAACACCGATTCCAGTTCATTTCGCGCTTGATCCCACAACCACGCTGGATGGCGACGCGATTAATGCCCTTGGCATTCCCTTGCGCGATATCTTCGACGTGCCGGATTTGGCCCATACTGATGATGAAATCGCCAACGGCACGTTCATCCCCCCAAAAGGTGGCCCTTACCCGTTGGCAGCGTTCACCGCGCCGCGTGTAGACTATTCACTGCACCGCCTCTCTCATTATACGGCGACAAAACCTGAGCACTTCCAGAACTTCATTCTGTTCACGAATTACGGTTTCTACATCGAAGAATTTTGCCGCTTAGCGCACAAATGGATGGCAGAAGGTCACCCCGATTATCATGCCTTTGTGGAACCAGGGAACGTTATCACCCACAACAAGAATAGTGGAGAACCAACAACTGGCGAAAAACCACCACGTGAACCGCAAATGCCCGCCTATCACCTAAAAGCCAAACATGGTTCTGGCATAACCATGGTCAATATTGGCGTGGGGCCTTCAAACGCCAAAACAATTACGGATCACATCGCAGTGCTGCGACCCCATGCTTGGGTCATGCTTGGTCATTGCGCTGGCCTTCGAAACTCACAAGAATTGGGTGACTATGTGCTGGCCCACGCCTATGTGCGTGAGGACCATGTGTTAGATGCTGATCTGCCCATATCTGTTCCCATTCCAGCCCTTGCGGAGGTGCAGGTTGCCCTTGAACAAGCGGTGGGCGAGATCACCGAGCTTACAGGCATGGACAAAAAACGGATTATGCGCACGGGCACGGTTGCCACCTTCGACAACAGAAACTGGGAATTGCGCGACCAAAACGAGATCGCACAGCGCCTTTCGCAATCCCGCGCCATCGCACTAGACATGGAAAGCGCTACCATTGCGGCAAACGGCTTCAGGTTCCGTGTGCCTTATGGCACCCTGTTGTGTGTTTCAGACAAACCGCTGCACGGCGAACTCAAACTGCCCGGTATGGCGAGCGATTTCTACCGCACCCAGGTCAACAAACACCTTGAAATCGGTATCCGTGCTATGGAAATTCTACGGCAACAGCCATCGCACTCTATCCATTCCCGCAAACTTAGATCGTTCGCGGAAACGGCATTTCAATAGTCAAGACAATGAGTTGCAGACGCTATTTAGCGTCTGCTCCAACTGCTTCCGAGACAGCAACAGCGGTCATGTTCACAATGCCACGGCTTGTGACGGACGGAGAAAGAATGTGAGCTGGTTTGGCTGTGCCCATCAAAATGGGTCCAACAGAAAGCGCGTCGTTCAACTCTTTTATCAGCGTCATGGACAAGTTGGCGGCATCCAGATTCGGGAACAACAACAAGTTCGCTTCGCCAGTTAGCTTGCTTTGTGGAATATAGCGTTCGCGCAACATTTGGTTAAGTGCCAAATCGCCCTGCATTTCGCCTTCAACAATCATCTCTGGCGCAGCTGCCTTGAGCTTCTTATAAGCCAAACGCATCTTCTCGGAAGTATCCCCATCACGTGAGCCAAAATTTGAGTAGCTCAAAAGCGCGGCTTTGGCCTGAAGGTTAAACCGCTTAAGGTGATCTTGCGCTTGCAGCGCGATCTCCACCAACTCATCCGGACTTGGGTCCAAAGTCACGTAGGTATCTGCGAAGAAGAACACACCACGCCGCATAATCAGCATGGACAAGGCTGAAACATCGGTAGCCCCTTCTCCCAACCCGATGATCGATTTGATGTCGCGCACGTGCTTGATAAAGCGGCCTTGCAGGCCACAAATCAGCGCGTCTGCATCCCCGCGCTTCACCGCTAACGCTCCAATAACTGTGGTGTTGGTGCGAACGATTGTACGCGCCGTGTCTGGCGTTACCCCATTGCGGCCCACCAGCGAGTGGAACAAGTCCACATAGTCGCGATAGCGCGGATCGTCTTCTGGGTTTATGACTTCAAAATCCTTGCCGATTTCCAAGTTCAAACCGAATTTGTTGATACGGTGCTCAATAACCGCAGGTCGACCAATCAGGATTGGTTTAGCAAGACCATCTTCAAGCGCCACTTGGGCCGCACGCAGCACCCGCTCGTCTTCACCATCCGCATAAACCACGCGCTTATTACTTGAGCGGGCCATATCGATAATTGGTTTCATCACCATGCCAGAGCGGAACACAAAGCGGTTCAACGTGTCATGATAGACATCAAAATCTTTGATCGGGCGCGTAGCCACACCGCTTTCCATGGCAGCTTTGGCCACCGCAGGCGCGATACGCAAAATTAGGCGCTGATCGAATGGATTAGGAATAAGGTACTCTGGCCCAAATGTTGCACCAGCTTCGGCGGTCGAGGCTTCAAGTGCTGGCTCATGCGCCAATTTGGCGATGGCATGCACAGCCGCCATCTTCATTTCTTCGTTGATCGCTGTCGCGCCCACATCAAGCGCCCCGCGGAAGATAAACGGGAAACAAAGAACGTTGTTTACTTGGTTTGGATAATCCGAACGCCCAGTGCACATCATCGCATCTGGGCGCGCTTCTTTTGCCAATTCAGGCATAATTTCGGGTATTGGGTTGGCTAGCGCCATGATCAGTGGATTAGGCGCCATTTTTTTCAACAATTCAGGCTTCAACACGCCCGCAGCGCTCAAACCAACAAAAATGTCTGCATCATCCATGACTTCGGCCAACGAAGTCTTGTCGGTATCTTGGGCAAAGGCGGCGCGCCAACGATCCATGGAATTAAGGCGCTTTTTAGTGACCAAACCGTCGCGGTCAGCCACCCAAATTTTCTCTTTATCAGCACCAAGACTGACCAACAGGTTCAAACAGGCAATAGCCGCAGCCCCCGCCCCGGATGTGACGATTTTCACATCTTCAATTTTCTTTTTGGCAAGTCGTAGCCCATTAATCACAGCAGCAGCAACAATGATCGCTGTACCGTGCTGATCATCATGGAAAACGGGAATTTCCATGCGTTCACGCAAAGCTTCTTCAACTTCAAAACACTCAGGTGCCTTGATGTCCTCTAAGTTGATGCCGCCAAATGTTGGCTCTAAAGGCGCAATAATCTCAACAAGTTTTGCAGGATCATCTTCGTCAATCTCAATGTCAAAAACGTCGATGCCAGCGAATTTTTTGAACAGGACGGCCTTGCCTTCCATTACTGGCTTTGACGCCAGTGCGCCAATAGCGCCAAGGCCCAGAACAGCCGTACCGTTGGAAATTACTGCAACAAGGTTGCCGCGCGACGTATAGTCGGCAACGCTAGCGGGGTTCTTGGCAATTTCTTCACATGGCGCGGCTACACCAGGAGAATATGCCAGAGCCAGATCACGCTGATTGCCAAGCGGTTTTGTTGGTCGAATTTCCAACTTTCCAGGTTTTGGATATTTATGGAAATGTAGAGCCGCTTCGTGAATCGAACTTTGCGTGTCACGTGGATCTTGCGTCATCAGCTTACCTCTTTGAAATTGCTGATCTGGTCTGCCACTAAACCAGCAAAAAGAAAAGCGTCAGATCAGCCTAGATGTCCATTTTATACTTTAGTAGAATTTTTCAACCAAGCAAGCGCCATTAGGCGACGATCTCATGATCTTGACACATCAAGATAAACCCGTTGATGCTTTGATTTGCTGCGCAATGTCATCCTTCAACATCGCAGCTTCCCGTTCGTGGTCAGCCCTCGTCTTACTATCAAGTGTACTTGGCTTGACGCCCATTTCCAAGGCATCATCATCAACGAAACCAACCAGATCATCCAACCGATCGGCGTCGAGTTCATCAATTAACTGAACCTCTTCGTTGTTCATTCGCTCGGCCAACGCCAAATAGGCGTCCACTGGCAAAGCAGGCGCAAACAAGAAACCTTGCGCCTGTCGGATACCCTTTTTACGCAAGTAAAGCGCCTGCTCTTCCGTTTCGACACCCTCAGCAATTATCTCGGTTCCAAGCTCAGTCGCCATAGCAATAAGCGCATCCACCACAGGAACCGGTTGATTGCGATGCTTGATGAGTTCAACGAATACGCGGTCAATTTTCACGATATCGATACCCAACTTTTGAATATAAGCAAGGTTCGAGTGCCCAGTACCAGCGTCATCAAGCGCAACTTTGGACCCCAAGTCACGTAGAGCGTGAATAACGGCGTTCACACCGGCAATATCAGATAGCGGCTGACGTTCAGTTATCTCGAACACCAATTGGCTATATCTAATGTTGGTTGCGCCAAAGATCGACTGAACATCTTCAACAATAGAGCCATCTCTGAAGTGGCGCTCAAATAGGTTGATCCCTACTTTAAGATGTGGGTGTCGATCGCACAAATCTTCCAAATCATCCCTCACCTGCTCCATCAGGGAAAGGGTCATCGGAATGGCCAACCCGCTCAGTTCAGCATATTCAATAAACGCGCCCGGCGATATAATTTCGCCATTGGGCTTTTCCCAACGAATAAGCACCTCACACCCTGCAATATGCCCGGTCTGCAGGTCAATTACGGGCTGATAGCGCGGCCGCAACTCACCATCATTGATGGCGCGCTCAAGATCAAATGTTGGAACTTGCGAGCGGCGCACATATTGCACACAGAACCATAAGAAAATGCAGCTTGCTAAACTCGCCACCAACGTGAAACCAATTTGCAGATCAGCATAACCCACAGCGATCAAATCCAAAGGAATCGCCGCTGAAACAGATATCGGTACATTTTGAGCGACTTGCGAAGCGAAAAGGAAATTATCCCCTCTGTTCGGGTCATCAAAATACCGAGACGGATCGCCAAATTCAAAAATCGGAAGACCACTGGTCAGCTCAAAGCGCGTCATGATAGATTTTTCAATTGCGCCATGACCAGACTCAAACATATGCGCATTGATGGGTACAAAAGCCGAAACTTCGCGGCCAGGACGAACACGCAATGAGACCTTCAATAAAGGAAACTCGTTGTCATCGATTTGTACCACAGTCATTTCTTGCGAACCGCCCGGCATACTCATAGTTGGCGTTATCGCCGTATAGCTGAACTTGTCGCCATAAAGGGCGCATTGCAGCGCCCCATCGGTAGAATTTACGATTATCTGCCGCATCATGTAGTTCGCCCGCATTTCCGTGGCGGCCGCACGAAAAAATGTCGGCGTGCATAAAGATGGGCTGCGCGATGTCAGACTTTGCAATGATTGAGTGGCCGACACAACTGTCTGCTGCGTTTCTTCAACAATGCTGTTGATCGACATTTTGAGTTCTTGCATGCCACGCATGCGCACGTAGGAATCCATCAAATAATCGACAGAGATAACCGGTGCGAACGCAAGGATCGCACTAAAGAACATCAGGACATGTGAAATCCGCGATTTCAATTCGGCCACGCAACATACAAGTTGACTACACCTAGGTTGTACCCAACTAGGATTAACACCGAATTAACCAAATGGCGGCGCTGGGGTTATCCACAGCGCCGCCACTTCAATAAAATCAATAACTTAGGACAAGTTACTCTTTAGGCAAGTTTAGCCGAATGTTCAATTCGCGCAACTGGCGGGCGGAAACATCGGAAGGTGCGCCCATTAGCAAATCTTCAGCTTGCTGATTCATCGGGAAGGCCGTTACTTCTCGCAGATTCTCTTCGCCGCAAAGCAACATAACGATTCTGTCGATACCTGGTGCAATGCCGCCGTGTGGCGGGGCGCCAAATTCCATCGCCCGCAACATGCCGCCGAATTTTTCGTACAATATCGCTTCATCATAACCAGCCATATCGAAGGCTTTTTTCATGATTTCTGGGCGGTGATTCCGGATCGCGCCTGAACTCAACTCAAAACCGTTGCACACAATGTCATATTGGTAAGCATTGATGGTCAAAGGATCTTGGTTTTCCAATGCTTCCAAACCACCTTGTGGCATAGAGAATGGGTTGTGAGAGAAATCAATGCGTTTCTCTTCTTCATTCCACTCAAACATTGGGAAATCAACGATCCAGCAAAGATCGAAACGATCCTTGTCGATCAAATCAAGGTCAGTGCCCACTTTCGTGCGGGCCGCGCCTGCAAAGCTGACAAACTTAGTAGGTAGACCGCAAGTAAAGAACACTGCGTCACCATCTTTTAGCCCAAGCTGATCACGAATTGCCGCGGTGCGCTCTGGACCAACGTTCTTTGCAACTGGGCCAGCGCCCTCGCCGTCACGGAAGAAAATATAGCCAAGACCCGGCTGACCCTCATGCTGTGCCCATTTGTTCATGCGATCACAAAATGCGCGTGAACCACCGGTTGGTGCTGGAATTGCCCAAACTTCAACCTTAGGGTCATTGGCGATTTGGTTGGCGAAAACGCCAAAACCAGACCCAGCAAAATGCTCAGTTACCTCTTGCATCTCAATCGGGTTACGCAAGTCAGGTTTGTCGTTACCGTATTTACGCATAGATTCTGCATACGGAATGCGTGGGAATTCTTTCGTAACAGGCTTGCCTTTGCCAAATTCTTCGAACACGCCGCGTAAAACAGGCTCAATCGCTTGGAATACATCTTCTTGTTCCACAAAGCTCATCTCGATATCGAGCTGATAGAACTCTCCAGGAGAGCGGTCGGCACGCGCATCTTCATCACGGAAACATGGTGCGATTTGGAAATAGCGATCAAAGCCAGAAATCATCAACAATTGCTTGAACTGTTGCGGTGCTTGCGGCAACGCATAAAATTTTCCCGGGTGCATACGAGATGGCACCAAGAAATCGCGGGCGCCTTCAGGGCTTGAAGCGGTCAAAATCGGCGTTTGATACTCCATGAACCCCTGATCGGTCATGGTTTTACGCAAATGAGAAATGATTTTTGAACGCATAACAATGTTGTTGTGAATGCGTTCGCGGCGCAAATCCAAGAAACGGTGCTTCAAGCGGATGTCTTCTGGATATTCTTGATCGCCGAAAACAGGCATCGGCAACTCTTTTGAGGCACCAAGCACTTCAATGTCGCGAATGAAGATTTCAACGTCGCCTGTCGGCAAATCAGCATTAGCAGTGCCTTCAGCACGCGCCTTAACCTCACCATCAATGCGCACAACAAATTCAGAGCGCAAAGTTTCGGCCAAACCGAAAGCATTAGAATCAGGATCTACAACACATTGTGTAATCCCGTAATGGTCGCGCAGGTCAATAAACAGCAGCCCGCCGTGATCTCGAACACGATGGACCCACCCTGAAAGGCGAACAGTTTCACCAACATGAGTTTTGCGCAAATCAGCACAAGTATGGCTACGATAGCGATGCATTTTTTATACCAATCCCGGTCATTCGTAAGGGAATTTTTGCGCGGAAAAGCGCATGATGCGCGCCGTTTGTCAAGCAAATGAACCCAAGAACCTTTGTGATGTTGGTACGCCACACACATCAAGGGTTGCAAGTTTGTTGAAAAACCGCACACTAGCCCGCAACCAATAACCCAAAAACGACGCCGTTTCAAACGCGCAACCGGATAAAAAGAACAATATGAAAATCATCACGTCCACAAAGGACTTGGCCGAATTTTGCGATGCGGCAAAAAACTTTGATTTTGTAACGGTAGACACCGAATTCTTACGCGAGACAACCTACTGGCCAATCCTGTGCCTTGTGCAAATGGCGACCCCTGAAGAAGCGGTAATTGTTGACCCCATGGTAGAAGGTATTGACCTGTCTCCCATGTTTGAGTTGTTTCAAAACACATCTGTGGTGAAGGTATTTCACGCGGCCAAGCAAGACATCGAGATTTTCGTAAAACTATCCGGCAGCGCCCCCCAACCTGTGTTTGACACACAAGTGGCAGCTGCTGTTTGTGGATATGGCGACAGCATTTCATATGACAATCTTGTGCGCATGATCACCGGCACGCAAGTCGACAAAAGCTCGCGTTTTACAAATTGGTCGCATCGCCCCCTCACCGACAAACAACTCACTTATGCTCTTGGTGACGTTACCCATTTGCGCGATTGCTATTTGCACATTGTTGATGTGTTGGAAGAAAAGAACCGCGGTCCTTGGATCGAAGCCGAGCTCAATGCGCTGATGGACAAAGAAAATTATCTTGTTCAGCCCGCGGACGCTTGGAAACGATTGAAAATGAAGGTCAATCGCCCGAGAGACTTGGCCATGATGCAAGAGCTAGCCGCATGGCGCGAACGCAAAGCGCAACAACAAGACGTGCCGCGCGGACGGGTGGTAAAAGACGACGCGCTTTATGAATTGGCCCAACAACAACCAAGCTCTGCAAAAGCTTTCGATCGTCTGCGCTCATTCTCTAAAGGGTTTGGGCGATCTTCTTCGGCAGAAGAAATCATCCAGATCGTCGCACAGGTGCAAGCCATTGATAAAGATGACCTGCCCAAAGTTCCGCGCAAGCCGAACGGCCCTTCTCCCAAGGGCGCGATTGGCGATTTGCTGCGGGTGTTGCTCAAAGCGGTCAGTGAAAATGAGGGCGTTGCCCCGCGCATTATCGCCTCAAGCGACGATATCGACCAAATCGTACTGGATGACAATGCCGACGTACCCGCCCTTACGGGATGGCGACGCGAAGTATTCGGCAATCAAGCGCTTTCAATCAAAAGTGGCAAGATGGCCCTTGGTGCCACGCCAGACGGCATTGTGCCGGTAGAAGTTGATTTGCAGATGGAGTAGCTAGCGGACGATAACTTCTGCTTCCAAATCAAGAAAAGCGGCGAGCTGATTAAGACGACGCATCATCTTTTCAGCCGCCAGCACTTCGTAGCCAGCCGGCAAGAGTAAATGAAGTTCATCTTCAACCCTCTCCCATGCCACGAGGGGTAACACGTTGGGCATTGCAGCAGACAATAAATAGGCCACTCGGAATAACGCACCTAGAATATCTGCATGATGAGCGATTTTTTGCGGGCACATCTCAAAAAGCTCGTCATTGTCGATGTGTTTGCGCTTCAGCCCCAAATAGCGCACGGCCAGACAGCGAGCTAAATGCGCGCGCCCAGTATGGTCGATGCCAATAAACGAGCCGTAAGCCACCGCATCAACAGCTTGCACACCCCGATAATCTGGGTGACCGCGCCAAGAAACATCTGACAAATAACACGCGGCATGTCGCAATTGTTGTTGAATGTCGTTTTCTTCCAAACCGATTGCCGCCATAAAGCGGCGAGCAAAATCAATGAGGTCATGCGCATGGCTGGGCGATCGAGAACGCAATATGGATAGCTCTTCGCAGGCCTGCAAAAGCGGGTCAACTGCTTGTTCACTCTCGTCCAACTGCCCAAACAAATACCCCTCGCGGACTCCAAGTGCTGAGAACTTGACCGTCTTAAATGCCCCGACTTCCAAAACGGCTTTCAACGCGGCTGCGCCATAGCTCAACAAATCTCGGCGGTTGCTGGAAAGCTGCTGCGCGGCCTCGGGCAACTCATCATTGTCGACTAATTCGATGATTTCTTGGCACAACTCAATCATGCTCACCGCATCCACGCGATAGCCTTGAACCATGGATAACGGATAACCAGACTGAGTTTGATGAACTTTGGCTAAAGCGCGCCAAGTGCCGCCAATCGCCACAAACTCAGTGTGCTTAATGGACCTCATCAACGCTGAGTCAGCCAAAGCCTTCCGCGCAATTTTGAAGGCTTTACTGGCGGAAAGGCCACTGTCGTCCTGCAGTCGAATAGCCCCAAGCGGATGCGTTTCCCCCTCACCGGGCGCCTCACCATCCAAAATGGCCAGCTCTAAACTGCCGCCGCCGAAATCGCCCAGCATTCCTTGTTGCTGGGGCATGCCAGCAATGGTGCCAAGCGCGGCAAAATAAGCTTCTTCTTCACCAGAAAGAATGCGAACGTTTACGCCCATGATCTCTTCAACGCCCGCAATAAACATGGCGCCGTTGCTGGCATCGCGGGTGGCCGCTGTGGCCAAAATGTGCAAGTCACCAACTTTGGTCAGCTTGCACACAAGCGCAAATCGCCGCATGGCGATCAAGGCGCGATCAACACTATCTTGCGCCAACGCACCAGTTTGCCCAATACCGCGTCCAAGGCCGCAGGCAACTTTTTCGTTGTATATAGGCGTCAGTGCGCGAATATGCCGTTCATAAATTACCAATCGAACAGAGTTCGATCCAATATCAAGCACAGCAATGGGCTGCCCCTCGGCGATACGGCCCTGAGCAGTTGGCGATTTTAGCGACTTAACAAATGAACGGATCAATCATCGTCCTCATCAACAAGCCCTTCGCTTGCTGAAGCACTTCCACGGCCGGACAAGCTTGGGTTGGTCATAAAGTAATCGTGCGCGTTAAACACGACCTCCCCTTCTTGTGGCTCGATTCGGCGCGAAGTGCCATCAGGAAGCACTTCCCAGCTTTGTTGATTATCGTTGATATTTGCGACCATGATGCGCTCAAGCACTTGTTTCTGAACCGTCTTGTTGAACAACGGCACCAAAACCTCAACGCGACCATCCAAGTTACGCGGCATCAAATCGGCAGAGGAAATGTAAACTGCGGCTTTGCGCGACGGCATTTCGTATCCCTGTCCGAAACAGAAAATTCGAGAATGCTCCAAGAAGCGCCCCACAATACTCTTCACCCGAATATTCTCGGAGAACCCTGGTATGCCGGGCCGCAGGCAGCAAATACCACGCACAACCAAATCAATTTGGACACCAGCCTGGGACGCGCGATAAAGCGCATCAATAATTTGGGGGTCGACCAATGAATTCATCTTAAACCAAATATTGGCAGGCTCACCAGCTTGTGCATGCTCAATCTCTTTTTCGATATGCTGCAACAGAGTGCTGCGCAAAGACATTGGCGAAACAGAAATACACTCAAGCGCAGTGGGCCGTGCGTAGCCTGTGATATAATTGAATACTCGAGCCACATCTCGGGTGATAGCTGGGTTAGTGGTGAAATAGCTTAGGTCGGTATAAATCTTGGCAGTGATTGGGTGATAGTTGCCAGTGCCGATATGGCAATAAGAAACTAACTTACCTTTTTTCTCCCGACGAACCACTTGGCTTAGTTTCGCATGTGTCTTCCACTCGATAAAGCCAAACACAACCTGCACACCTGCCCGCTCCAAATCGCGCGCCCAACGTATGTTCGCTTCTTCATCAAACCGCGCTTTGAGTTCAACCAAAGCTGTCACGGACTTGCCTGCCTCAGCGGCTTGGATCAGCGCCTTTACGATTGGAGAGTCGTTGGATGTGCGATAAAGCGTTTGCTTGATGGCCACAACGTCAGGATCACTTGCTGCCTGCATCAAAAATTGAGCGACAATATCAAAACTCTCATAGGGGTGGTGAACCACAATGTCTTTTTGCCGGATCGCCGCGAAACAATCCCCCTGATGATCACGTACACGTTCGGGAAAACGCGCATTGAACGGCCTAAATTTCAGATCTGGACGATCGATACTGCAAATATTGGACGCATCGGAGAGGGCCAAAAAGCCCTCAACATCAAACGTATCTTCCTGACCAACGTGCAACTCATCCGCTATGCGTTTGCGCAGTTTGCGCGGCATTGCACGATCGATTTCCAACCGTATCACCTGCCCGCGTCGGCGTTGCCGCAGTGCAGATTCAAACTCCACCACCAAGTCCGCAGCTTCGTCGTCAATTTCCATCTCACTATCGCGAATGACGCGGAAGGCACCAGCACCGACAACCTCGTGACCGGGAAACATGCCCTCAAAAAACAAATTGATCAGCGTCTCTATCGTGACCATTTCGATACGCTTGTTTTGCGTTAGCTCCTCAGGCAACAAAACGAATCGGTCCACATTGTTCGGCACGCGAACAAGCGCCGTAAGTGTTTCATCCTCGTCTGGGCGCTTCAATTCAAACGCCAAAGAAAATCCAAGGTTAGGAATAAACGGAAATGGATGCGCAGGATCAACCGCCATCGGCGTTAGTACTGGAAAAATCTCATCCTTGAACAATTGCTCAAGATATTCCAATTGCTCAGCAGAAAGCTCATCTGCATCATGCAAAAAAACATCATTCTTTTCAAGTGCTTCTCGGATATCTTGCCAATTATCTTGCTGTTCCAGATGCAAATGCTGCGCAAGCGCTGCAATTTCATCCAATTGCTCTGCTGGCGACATGCCGTCAGCGCTCAACCGAGTAACCCCTGCGCGTAACTGACCTTTAAGACCAGCCACTCTTACCATGAAGAACTCGTCAAGGTTGCTGGCTGAAATGGAAACAAAACGAAGTCGTTCAAGCAAAGGATGGGCAACATTACCCGCCTCTTCCAAAACACGCATGTTGAACTGCAACCAAGAGACCTCTCTGTTTACGAAGCGCGCAGGGCTTTGCCACAGAGCTTCAATCTCCGGAGTGAAATCTTTTGAGTCAGCATTGTCCATTTTGTAGCCTTAAGTTGACGCCATGTTGGCGTACGAATTCCCTAACATCTCAAAACTCTAGCCCAGATTTATGGCAATTGCGTTACACACACATGCGATCAACCGTTGGCCAGTTCCTGCAAAGCTTCAGCAGCCACTCGTTTGGTAATGGCCTTGCCCCGCGAGAGGGCGAGTTCATCCATTTTTTCAACAAGCGCAACCACCTGAGCCGGCGAACGCTCCATCCGCGGCAAAATATAGCTTATCAGAGACGGATCGACTTGCACTTGACGATCATCAAATAGCTTTACAAAAAGATGCATCAAATGCGCGTCGTCAAGCGCGGCGATTTCTACCGAATGTGCCAATCGAAGCCGAGACCGCACGTCGTTGGTTTGCAACGCCCACTCATTTGGGTGCAATGATGCCGTGAGTACCACGCGAAATTCACTGCGCATTGCTTGATTAAGCAGATTAAACAGAGCTGTTTCGCCCATCCAAAGATTGTCGGCATGTTCGACCAGCAAATCGCTATCTAAGTATTCCGGCCACTGGTCGGCACTTGTGATGCGAAGCGCGTCCATATGTTTGGCCCAAATGCCTGACAAATGTGTCTTGCCCGACTTAGGTGGGCCAAAAAGCACACTGACTTGCGCTGGCCATTCATTGGAGACCAGAAAATGGTCATAGGCATTCTTGTTGCCCGCCCCCACAACAAAGTCAGCTTCGCCCATTGCCGTTTCAATCGGCAAATCCAACACCAGCTGCTGCGCTTGTTTTTTCACGACTTCATCATTTGTCATGCGCTATTTTGTTGCGCTTTCTTCGATTGTTGGCGCTGCGTCACCTGCAACCGACTTAACGTCACCAGCAGTTTTTACCGCATTTGCGGGCTCGTATAACGGACTTTCGAGATATTTCTTCACCGCATACCGCACCAGAACGCCTGCAATGGCAGCCATAGGCACCGCCAACAATACACCCACGGCTCCAAACAAAAGCGCAAAAGCAAACAGAGCGAACATCAGCCAAACCGCATGCACACCAATCGAGCGGCCCACAAGTTTTGGGTAAAGAATGTTGCCTTCAATAAACTGGCCAACCATGAATATGCCGAAGACGACGCCGACCATGAACCAATCCGGCCAGAACTGAACGATCGCGACGCCAATGGATAGGACAAAGCCAACCAAAAACCCAACATAGGGAATAAAGCTGAAAAAGCCAGCTGCAAGGCCAATGGCCAAACCAAAATTGAGATCAACTAATGTGAGCGCGGTGGCGTAAAATGCTGCCAAAATCATCACAACTGAACTTTGCCCACGAACGAAACCGGCCATGGCGGTGTCGATTTCGCCAAAAACATATTGAACTTCTTCGCGGTGCGCCCGGGGAATGAGTTCGTCGATGCGTTTGACCATCTGATCCCAATCAAGCAGCAAATAGAACGCCACAACTGGGGTCACAATCATCAACCCAAGCGCGTTGAGCATCGTGAGACCGCTTTGCGCTACTTTTGTGCTTACATCAACCAAAAATCCAACGCCCTGATTTAGAAGTTGGTTTAGCCATTGTTGAAATTCAGCAGCGCGTTCTTCTCCCAAACGTTCAATAATTGTAGGGGCATATTTGTTGCCATATTCAGTGGCAAATACCTGCAATTGCGAAACATAGTCAGGCAAACGCGCAACCAGCCCGATCAACTGATTGATCAAAGGCGGTATAATGAACAAAAACAGCGCAATAAATACCGCAACAGCCACCACCAAAATGGTCAACGTTGCCCAAAATCTGGAAAACTTGATCTTTTCCAACAGGTCGGCAACCGGGTCCAAAAGATAGGCCAAAATCATGCCAGCAATGAACGGCAAAAGAATGCCGCGAAACACCCACATGAACAAAATGAACACGGCGAGCATAACAACCCATGCTTTTATCTGATTTTGCAGTGTCATATAGGGCTCCGCCTCTTGCGTGAATGTGCTCAAACCTTTATCAGCGCTGATATCGTTTTGAATGCGCTTATTCAACCAGATATGACTGATCGCATCAACATTTTCGCCTAACAGCGCGAATATGCCTAAAAATAGGGATTGGGGCACAAAATGCCAGACAAAGCACCAAAAAAAGCCAACTCACTGTCCTACCGTGACGCGGGCGTCGACATTGACGCTGGCAACGAGTTGGTTGAACGCATCAAACCAGCAGTAAAATCAACAAAGCGCCCCGGCTCTGACACCGAGATTGGTGGATTCGGCGGCTTGTTTGATTTGAAAGCCGCAGGTTTTACTGACCCAATTCTTGTCGCGGCAAATGACGGCGTGGGCACAAAACTAAAAATAGCCATTGATAGCGGCGTGCATGACACGGTTGGGATAGATTTGGTGGCAATGTGCGTGAACGACTTGATTGTTCAAGGCGCGGAGCCATTGTTCTTTCTCGACTACTACGCAACAGGCAAACTTGAAAATGATGTGGCGGTTGCGGTCGTTGAAGGCATTGCCGCGGGTTGTCGGGATGCAAACTGCGCATTGATTGGCGGTGAAACCGCTGAGATGCCTGGCATGTACAAAGAAGGCGACTATGATCTGGCTGGTTTTTGCGTTGGCGCGGCGGAACGCGGCCAAATGCTACCAACTAACGACATGGCCGCTGGAGATGTCATAATCGGCCTACGCTCTTCGGGCGTTCATTCAAACGGCTATTCGCTTGTGCGCAAAATCGTTGAACTCTCAGGTTTGGCTTGGGATGCACCAGCCCCATTTGAAGATGACGCAACGCTTGGCCAAGCATTGCTGCGCCCTACCCGCATCTATGTGCGACAAATCTTGGCCGCACTGAAAAACGGCGTAAAAATCAAAGCTCTCGCCCACATTACGGGTGGCGGCTTTACCGAAAACATTCCACGTGTGCTGCCTGACAATCTTGCCGCATCAATTGACCGTTCGACCATCGTGGCGCCACCAGTTTTCCGCTGGTTGGCGGAACAAGGTGGAGTGGCAACAGATGAGATGATGCGCACCTTCAACTGCGGTGTTGGCATGGTTTTGGTGGCCAGTGCATCAGAAAAAGACACATTGATTGCCGAACTTGAATCAGCAGGTGAAGAACCTCTTATTTTGGGTGAGCTAATTGATCGTGATGGCGACGCAGTCGTTTATTCGGGTGAACTATCACTATGAGCGCTAAAACGAAGGTCGCAATTCTGATTTCAGGACGTGGCTCGAACATGCGCACATTGATTCAATCCGCCAAGGATCATGCCTATCCTGCTGAAATTATTGGCGTATTCTCCAATCGCACAGACGCCGCAGGCTTAGAGTTCGCGCATAGCGAGGGGATTCAGACTTCTGTAATTTCTCACAAAGACTTCGACAGTCGTGAATCATTTTGTGAAGCGCTTGATGCACAACTTGAAGCTTGGGGTGCTGAACTTCTGGTTCATGCAGGCTATATGCGCATTCACGCTGATGGGTTCGCACAAAAGTGGACAGGTAAGATGCTCAACATCCACCCCTCCCTTTTGCCCTCTTTCAAGGGCCTTCACCCACAACAACAAGCTTTGGACGCAGGTGTAAAAATTTCAGGCGCCACCGTGCATGAAGTAACACCTGAACTTGATGCTGGCCCGCCTGTGTTGCAAGGCGTAGTGCCTGTCTTAGATGCCGATGATGCTGACACACTTGCAGCACGTATTCTTAAAGTCGAACATCAGATTTATCCGGTAGCTTTGAAACAATTTATTGAAAAGCGCGGAAACAATGATGCCGCAACTGCCGACCATAGTTCATTCATCTGGCCACAATAAGGAAAACTCATATGCCCAAAACAGTTGTTATCACAGGCGCAAATCGCGGTATCGGCTTTGAAATGGTCAAATGCTACCTGAACGAAGGCCAATGGCACATTATCGCCACTTGCAGGTCGCCAGAAGTCGCCGATGATCTGAACACGCTGGCCGACGAAAATGCGAATATCGAAATCATCAAGCTGGATGTTTCTGACGCTGTATCAGTTTTTGAGTTCGCAAAATCGGTCGGAAACCGCCCAGTAGATTTGTTGATCAACAATGCAGGCGTAATTGGTGGCGACCATCAATCGCTTGGCGATATCGATTATGACGAGTGGATGCAAACATTGGCAATTAACACACTAGGCCCCATCCGCGTCACTGAGGCGTTGATCGACAATGTTCGCAAGGCTGAAAACGGCAAGATTGTAGCGATTTCGAGCCAGTTGGGTGCCATGCAATACCAAACCCAGGGCCGGTTTGCCTATAACTCTTCAAAAGCTGGTCTAAATCGCAACATGACTTTGCTGGCGAGCCAACTGCGCGCCGACAAAATTGCAGTAGCCATGTATCATCCAGGTTGGGTACAAACAGATATGGGTGGGTCAAGCGCTGACATTACGCCACCCGAAAGCGCGGCGAGTTTGGTGAAATGCTTCAACAAGCTAACCCTTGCAGACAGCGGCAAGTTCTTCAAATGGAACGGCGAAACCCACGCTTGGTAAGTTATCATTTTTTTTGATGCATCTATTGTAAAAATCGGTTCGACAGTCGGCTCAAGTCAGCATAGCGTGCGTTTCTGACTTAAGGACCTCGACAAATGAAGCTCACTGACTGGTTGCTCATTATCGCGCTTGGCGTGATCTGGGGTGGATCGTTTCTATTTAATGCCATTTTGATCCGCGAAATCGGCCCATTGTCGGTGTCGTTAGGCCGTGTCGGCATTGCTGCACTGGGTTGCTGGACCTATTTGATAGCAACACGCGTAAAACTGCCAACTGATTGGCGCATTTATGCTGGCCTGACCTTACTCGGCGTAATCAATTTCTCCATTCCATTCGCGCTGTTTCCGCTGGCACAGAACTACGTCAATGTGGGTGTTGCAGGCATTGTGAACGCCATTACACCGATTATGGTGGTGATCGTTTCTCACTTTTGGCCGGGCGGGGAAAAAGCGACCAAAGGAAAATCAATTGGCGTCGTTATCGCGTTCGCTGGGGTTGCGTTAATTGCTGTTCCTGCCGTGCAAGCTGGCGGCCAGTCAGAGTTTTGGGCCATTGGGCTTATTCTTTGCGCCACGCTGCTTTATGGCATCGCGTTAAATTACACACGATCTTTCAAACACTTAAACCCGTCCTTCATTGCTACCATAGCCCTAACGGGCGCAACATTTGCTTTGTTGCCTTTTGTATTAATCGCCGAAGGTATGCCGCACATTCAAACAGCGCAAAGCTGGGGCGCGCTGCTTTATATCGGCCTCATCGCTACGTCACTAACATTCTTGGTGATGTATCGAATACTGGGCCGCGTAGGCGCAACCAACATGTCGTCTGCCACATTCATTGCGCCAATATCTGCAATTTTTCTCGGCTACATCGTTTTAGGCGAACAAATCCAGTTGATTCATATCGGCGGCATGATTGCAATTTTTATCGGCATTTTGGCAATCGATGGACGTCTTTACAAAGCAATGTGCGCACCAAAACTGCCTGCTTAAACAGACGTCAAGCTGTTGCGTTCGCTGTTTGGCAAACGATTTGCATGGCATCTGGGGACAAGCTGTCACCAGCCATGGACTTCAGTCTAGTCGAAAACACTTTGAAATAGTCACGCGACTGCATCAAATCCAACACCGCTTTGCTGTCCCAACTACCAAAATGCGTTCGTCTGCTGCTCGACTTGGATTTTGACACGACGTAGCGAAATCTCCCGCCAAGTTCTGCATCCGTGTTAAGCGCAGCGACAAATGTGCCCACTACAGTCTCCCACTCTGCCTCGTCGCCTGCATAATCATAGGTAATCACAATACCGTTCATCTATTTTCTCCTGTTCATATTCATGTCGGATGAAAAAGTGCAATTTCGACCGCCTATTGCTGTGTTGATGCATTTCTTTCTTGCGCACTTCAAGTTCCCACCATTCACGCTTCAGGGCTTCACGAGATCGCGGTAATTTTTCGTCCAAAATGTCGAGATTTGAAATCCGGTCAGCCCGAAAAGCACGGAAACCCTGACGCAACTCGCACCAACACAGCATCAGCCGCTTATAATCGAAATAGCCAATGGACACGGGCCAAACGCGGCGTTCACTGGTTGCTCCAGCTTCATCCTGATAAGTGATATTGAGAACCTTGCCAGATTTAAGGGCCGCGCGAAGTTGATGTGATGTCACCTGACCATCAAAACGTTGCGTGGTGCGCGCCGGCGCGTACAGCGCTACGTCAAAAAACTCTGCTTTCAGGTCAGCAGGCAAAACAGCGCCAATTTTGGCCACCACATCCTTTGCCGCCAATTGTTGGTCCACATCGCCATGCACCGTAACCCATCGCGCGCCCAACATTAGTGCCTCTAATTCTGTTGAATTGAAAATCAATGGCGGCAGGTCCAACCCACCTTCAAGCACGTAGCCAACACCCGCCTCACCGCGCACGGGCACATTGATTGATTCAAGCGCAACCATGTCCCGATAGATTGTACGTTGTGTGACTTCAAGCTCCTCGGCAATTTTGTTCGCCGAAACCGGCTGACCGTTGGCCCGACGCAGAATTTGAACAATTTGCAATAATCGATCTGCTCGGCGCATTTTGGTTTCCATACTGACACAACGCTGTCAGCATCATGTCAGTATTGTCGGTTTTATACAACCAACACAAGGACTGACAATAATGATCACCTTCTTTCAACCACCTACACCACCAGCGGACGCAAATTTGAGCCCGTTCTGCACTAAGCTTGATATGATCTTGCAACTTTCAGGATTGGACATCGAACATCAAATGGTCATGGACCCACGCGAAGGGCCAAAACAAAAGGTTCCATTCATTAAGGACGGGAATCAAGCATTGGGCGACACGCAGTTTATCGAAGCCCATTTGAAAGCAAAATACGGCATAGATTTGCTTGCCCATTTGTCACCTACCGATCAAGCGATTGGTCGCATGATCATGAGCACAGCTGAAGAACAGCTGTATTTCATTCTGGTCTATACTCGTTGGCAAATTGATGCGAATTGGCCGATCATGGAAAATATCTTCTTTGGCCACATGCCCGATGGCATGCGGCAGGAAGTCGCCAACGGCGCCCGAGCCATGATCGCGGCGGCACTGCACGGGCAAGGCATTGGCCGTCATTCGGTTGAAGAAAACTATAAGCTTGGTATGCGGATCATCGATGATCTCGCCACCCTGCTTGGACGACGCAACTATTTCCTCAGTGACAAACCCACATCAATCGACGCGAGTGTTTATGGTTGTTTGATCAACTTTATTCAAAACCCGGTTCCGACACCGCTTGCAGAACACGTCAGGTCCCACGCAAATCTGTCAGCATTTGTTGATCGCGTCTCCAGCCAATTCTTTGCCAACGCTGCTCGGGCAACGCAAACAGCGGCATAACCTGATTGTTTTGGCGGCGGGCACAAAACCGCCGCCAAAACACAAATCAAGGCCCGCCATTCCTCAGAGAACGAAAACCGACGAAAAACCTACATTTGCACCGGTGCAGTTGGAGAAGAAATATCGATCAGTTGCCCATTTGTGTCTTCAATCAACATCCGCTCCTGCCCGTAAGGCATTGCTGTGGGCACACTGACAATTTTTGCGCCGGCAACCATCGCGGCTTTGTGCGCCTGATAAACGTCCTGAACAACGAATGTCAGAATACCACCAGTCGCTCGCTGTGCCATGCCAGAAGGCACAATCGGATTGTCTTGATCCAGAATGGCGATCTCCATGATTGGGCCCTCACTGGGCGTCAGAATTACAAACCAATCACTGTCAAAATGACGTTTCAGATCCAATATCGAACAATAGAAATCGGCGGTCCTGCCCACATCCTTGGCTAAAATCGTATAAAACAGGCGTGACACAAGGTTAGTCATTCAAAATATTTCCTTTTCCATTCGATATTCAAAAAGTTCATCATCTGTGTATGCATCACGGGTTCTGACAACAATTTCAAACCCTTGCCTTTTATAAAACTCTACTGCTCGAAGGTTGGGCTCGTAGACCTCTAAATACGCCTTCGTCGCATGTGGAAATGATTGAATTGCATTGTTCAGCAACAATTTGCCGATGCCCTGCCCATGAAAATGGTGATCCAGATATAAACGTGCCAAGTGGATTGTTCGCGGCGCAGCCTCATACATCAGCGCATGACCGACAATCTTGCCCCCATTGACAGCAACCAAGCTACAGATATTCTCCGCCAACGCCTCGGCTCGCAGTTTCTCTGGCGTATGCCATCCCATCGCAAGTTTTGTCACCCGATCAGAACCTAAGAAAGAATCGTAAGTGTCGTGCCAGATGTGTAAAAGAGCGGCTTTTAGGTCTAGGGCATCATCTTCAAGCGTAGATCGAATAATAGTCACAATATCAGTCCAAATATTTGGTCATCTGCAATTCTAAGAGTATATTTTTCGTCCTATTGAAACATCATTGATTTCCAACAACACTCAACGGCACCCCTCTAAAGGGCTTTAGTCATTTTTATACTTGCTGGTTCGCCAACGATCCTGGGTTCTGGCCCAGCTTCATAGAAACCAATAGATTTGTAAAATGCAATTGCGGTATGATTTTGTTGCAAAACACCAAGTTCAACATGTTCCACGCCGGGAAAACACTGAATGGCAGATGAAAGCAGTGTTTTGCCAATGCCCCGCCCGGAATTGCTTTTCAGCACATAGAGGTAAGCAATCAACAAGGAGTTATTGTCGCGCGGCAACGCATGGATATGCCCCACAATTTGACCATCAGACTCAGCAATCAAGTTGCAGTTATTCTCATCGCTTATGCGCATTTCAAATTGCTTTTTGGAAAGCCATTCCCTGCAGATTTCGTCGAGTTTTGCAGGGGAAATGATGTCCGAATAGCTTTCCCGCCATGAGCAAACCATCATTTTGGCAAGTGCTGATGCGTCTTGAGGAAGCGCGGTGCGGATCGAAAAAGGTCTTTGATCCGCACCCATTTGACTAAAGGCCCAACTTGGCCTTCAAAATATCATTCACGGCCTGCGGATTGGCTTTGCCTTGCGATGCTTTCATCACTTGGCCAACGAACCAGCCCATAAGCTTTGGATTTTGTTTGGCTTTTTCGACCTGATCAGGGTTAGCGGCGATGATATCATCCACGACCTTTTCAATCGCACCAGTGTCAGTGACTTGCTTCATGCCACGTGATTCAACGATTTCAGCAGGGTTGCCGCCTTCGGTCCAAACAATTTCAAAAACATCTTTGGCAATTTTGCCCGAAATGTCGCCGTTCGAGATCAGTTCGACGATACCGCCCAATTGCTGAGCAGAAACAGGGCTATCTGTAACGTTGACGCCCTCTTTGTTCAAACGGCCAAACAATTCATTGATCACCCAGTTCGCTGCCAATTTGCCATCGCGACCAGCGGCGACTTCCTCGTAATAAGCTGAGCTTTCACGATCAGCCACAAGAACACTAGCGTCATAAGCCGACAAGCCAAACTCTTCGATAAAACGCGCGCGCTTTTCGTCTGGAAGCTCCGGCAAGTCTTTGGCCAATGCTTCAATATAAGCATCGTCAAATTCTAGTGGCAGCAGATCTGGTTCTGGGAAATAGCGATAATCCTGCGCATCTTCCTTGGAGCGCATAGAGCGGGTTTCCCCAGTTTTGGGGTCGAAAAGCCGTGTTTCTTGATCAATTGAGCCGCCATCTTCCAAAATATCAATTTGGCGACGGGCTTCATATTCAATCGCTTGACCAGCAAAACGCACCGAGTTCACGTTTTTGATTTCGCAACGGGTGCCAAATTCACCGCCAGGGCGACGCACAGACACGTTAATGTCGGCCCGCAGCGAGCCCTGCTCCATATTGCCGTCACACGTGCCCAAATAACGCATAATCGTGCGCAGCTTATTGATATAGGCTTTGGCTTCGTCCGAAGAGCGCAGATCAGGCTTAGACACGATCTCCATCAACGCCACGCCCGCACGATTGAGGTCGACAAAGCTCATGTTCGGATGCTGGTCGTGAATGAGCTTGCCTGCATCAGTTTCCAAATGCAGCCGCTCAATACCGATTTCAACTTCACCATTCTCACCCATGTCGAGCAAGACCTTACCCTCGCCAACAATTGGATCAAGATATTGGGAAATCTGATAGCCGGGTGGCTGGTCGGGGTAGAAATAGTTTTTGCGGTCAAAAATCGACCACTTATTGATCTTCGCTTTCAAACCCAAACCTGTGCGCACAGCTTGGCGCACACATTCTTCATTGATCACCGGCAGCATGCCCGGCATGGCCGCATCAACAAAGCTCACATTATTGTTGGGCAGCTGGCCAAATTCTATGGATGCGCCGGAGAACAATTTTGATTCAGAGGTGACCTGCGCATGAACTTCTAAGCCCAGCACCATTTCCCAGTCGCCTGTTGCGCCTTTAATGAACTTCTTTGGGTCCGGCGTACGTGTATCAACGAGTTGTGTCATAGTTTATCTCTTATCTCTTGCCGTTTAGCCTTGGCTGCGGCGGGCGGCGATGACGCCCTTTTCAAAATTCACATTCCAGTCGATCAGGGTCCGCCATAAAAGTTCGGCTTGATCCTCATCCAATTTCTTCTCTAGCGCGCGAGCACGCACTTTTTCGATAACCGCTTCAATCCGCGCTTTATCATAGGCTTCATGCGGATCGGTCTTTATCGCGGCCATCCGAGTCACATAGCCATGACGCTCAGCAAATAGATTGATCAAGATTTGATCCAAGCGGTCAATCTCGGCGCGCACATCTTCTTTTGTTTCGCATTGTGCAGGCGTTTTGATTTGATGTGACGAACGATTTTCACTCATTTGCTTTGCTCCGTAACAATTCGAAACCCAATATGATGGTCTTGATAGGTTGGCGCATCTTCAAAATGCTTGTAGCTCGAACGGGCCAAAAAAGGGTTTGATCCCCACCAGCCACCTTTTTCGGCCTTTTTATAGCCGCTTTCAGGGCCAGCTGGATCATCTTGAGGGCTGGACGCATAATAGTCTTCGCCCAACCAGTCGCTTACCCATTCCATGGCGTTGCCCGCCATATCCAGCGCACCGACCCAGCTAACCCCTGATGGATATGAGCCAACAGCCGCTGTGCTTTCAGCATCTTCTACATGGGCATTGGACGAAACCCAGTCATTTCCCCAAGGGTAGACCAAGCTTTGTGGCCCACGTGCCGCATATTCCCACTCAGCTTCTGTGGGCAAGCGCCCACCACGCCAATGGGCGTAAGCCTCAGCTTCGTAAAAAGTGATGCAAACTCTTGGATGGTTTGGCTCATTCGTTGTTTCGCAGCTATAGGGCAAAATGGGTACATATTGTCCAGCCAACCAATCTGCACCGTCCTTTGACCAATATTCCGGCTTTTCATACCCACCTGCTTCAACAAATTTGGAAAATGAGGCGTTAGTGACCTCCGTAAGGTCAATCCAGTACCCACTGGTTAGGCATGTTTGATGGCTAGGCACTTCAAACCGAAGTGCGGCTTGCGCCGCCCAATCCGGCGCTGATGTGGCCGTGGCCGAGTTAGACAAAGTGTCTGCCTCTGTACCCATGGCAAAACAACCTGCAGGCACAAACACCTGGGGCACGTCGAAACTGTCTATCCGCTGATCACCTTGCGATTGCGCATATACGCCCGTCGAAGCCGACAAAGCGCTTAACGCAACCAAACAAAATGAAATAAACGAACCCAGTTTCATCAACCTACCACCACTGCGATGGGCTAAAGTCCAAACCATGTGATTTTTCAATCACCCGCGCGGTGGCGAACAACGTTTCTTCATCAAACGGCTTGCCGATCAACTGTAGACCCAAAGGAAGCTCCTGCCCGTCTTTACCAGCTGGCACCGCAATGCCCGGTAGCCCCGCCATGTTCACCGTCACTGTGAAAATGTCATTCAAATACATTTTGATCGGGTCTGACTTCATTTCCTGATCTGCAATCCCAAAGGCTGCCGAAGGTGTCGCTGGAGTCAAAATAGCATCTACACCAGCGTTGAATACATCTTCAAAGTCGCGTTTGATCAGTGTGCGCACTTTTTGGGCTTGCACATAATAAGCGTCGTAATAACCAGCAGACAAAACATAGGTCCCGATCATCACGCGGCGTTGAACTTCGCGGCCAAATCCTGCGGCTCGGGTAAGCTCATACATGTCGGTGATGTCTTTGCCCGGAACGCGCAAGCCATATTTCACACCGTCATAGCGAGCCAAGTTTGATGACGCCTCTGCAGGTGCAACAATATAGTAAGCTGGCAAAGCATATTTTGTGTGGGGCAACGAAATGTCTTTAATCGTTGCGCCTTCTGCTTTGAGCCATTCAAGACCTTGTTGCCAAAGTTTTTCGATTTCGGCAGGCATACCGTCCATGCGGTATTCTTTTGGCACACCAATGGTCAAACCCTTCACACCGCGCTCAACAGCCGCGGCAAAATCGGGCACAACCATATCAACTGACGTTGAATCTTTGGGGTCAAACCCACAGATCGAAGTCGTCATGATCGCCGCGTCTTCCACCGTGCGGGCAATGGGCCCCGCTTGGTCAAGCGAAGATGCAAAAGCCACAGTGCCCCAGCGCGAAGCACGGCCATATGTTGGCTTGATGCCAACGGTGCCCGTAAACGCCGCTGGTTGGCGAATGGAGCCCCCTGTGTCGGTTGCAGTTGCACCAGCGCACAACCAGCCAGCGACAGCAGAGGCTGACCCACCAGATGAACCACCGGGCACCAAATCTACATTTGAGCCTTTAGCACGCCAAGGGTTGATCACTGGTCCGTAATATGAAGTTTCGTTTGAAGACCCCATCGCAAACTCATCCATATTGAGTTTACCCAGCATCACCGCACCATCGTTCCACAAGTTTTGTGTAACCGTGCTTTCATATTCTGGCTTAAAGCCATCAAGGATGTGACTTGCCGCTTGTGTGTGCACACCTTTGGTGGCGAATAGGTCTTTAATGCCTAATGGCACACCTTCTAGCGTGCCGCCCTCGCCTTTTTGCAACTTTTCGTCGCTGCTAGCGGCCATCTCCAGCGCTTGGTCAGCGGTAACGGCCACAAACGCGTTCAACGCCTCAGCTTTTTCGATTGCAAAAAGGTAAGAAGCTGTGACCTCTTTTGAAGTGAAGTCTTTTGCTTTGAGGCCCTTCGCGGTATCCGCTAGGCTTAGTCGTGTTAGGTCTTTTGTCATTGAAATAGTTCCTCAAACCCGCCCATTACGAGTTCTTTTTCAAAAAAGGCAGAATGTTCGCTATCCGGATAATCAAGCACAGGGCCGCATTTGGTAAAGCCCGCATTCTCATAAAGCCGATAAGCACCCGCGTAACCTTCACCAGTGCCCGTTTCGAGCACCAAACGCTTTATGCCGCTTACCCGCGCTTTATCCTGAATAGCATTCAAAATCCTGACGCCAACGCGCTGTCCGCGCACTTCAGGTCGCGTAAACATGCGTTTAAGTTCACCAACGCCGTTACCGTGATCTTTAAGAGCACCAATGCCAACCGCTTCATTGTCATCATCACGCGCCACAAAAACCGTAGTCGTATCGTCAGCCATGTCTTCGACCGTCATACAATAATTGTATTCGGCAGGAGAAAGCGGCTCAATGTGCGCATTAAGCGCCGCAACTAGGTCGCGCACGTCATCTTGCAGTGCTGTTTCAACGAAAACGGTGATGGCCATTAGGTTTACTCGACGACCTTTGGCACCATGAAGAAATTGTCTTCTGTCAGCGGTGAGTTGGCAACGATCTGTTCAGGATAGCCACCATCGGTGACTTTGTCTTCCCGACGGCGCAAGGCCATTGGTGCAACAGAAGTCATCGGCTCAACACCGGTCACATCTACTTCGGAAAGCTGCTCAACAAAATCAAGGATCGTGTTGAGTTCGCCACCTAGCTTTTCAACATCACTATCTTCAACTTTGATCCGGGCCAAGCGCCCAATACGCTTCACAGTATCGGCATCGACCGACATATCAGACTCCTCAAGAAATCAGGAAAGTTATTGGCGCTTTTAGCAATGCCAGTGGGACCTGACAACCAAAAGCGACACGATTTTGCTCAATTTGGTCATTCAACGACTTATTATGCAATGATCAAACAGTTGCTTCCGACCAATTTGCCAACCATGATGGGGGGTAGAGCGCTTGAATCATCGATTTAAGTTCAACCATGGGGGGCCAACATGTCTATTTTCTCAATGACGATTATTGCACTTATCGCCGCACTTCATTTCTTTATTCTGTGGTTTGAAATGTTTGCTTGGGAAAGTCGTGGCCCAAAAATCTTTCGCAGCCTAGACAAAAGCCTGTTTGCCCCAACAAAGACCATGGCCGCCAATCAGGGCCTATATAACGGGTTTCTTGCCGCCGGCCTTGTTTGGTCACTATTGATTGGCGACGCTGAATGGGCAAAAAATGTTGCCCTGTTCTTCTTGGGCTGTGTGTTTGTTGCTGGCGCTTATGGCGCCATGACGGCCTCAAAACGTATTTTGTACGTACAGGCAGTTCCTGCCGCGCTTGCGATCTTGTTGGTGCTGTACACCTGAGCAAAACCTAAAGCTCAATCGCAAATCCAAACTCCATCATCTGCAGGCGTAAGGTGCCTGCAGTTTTTGCCAGCGTATCCATATTTAGATTTTCCATATCTGAAATGGCAAGCAACACCTGTCGCACACCATGCCCCTGCAGTGCCTCCAGCGCAGCTAGACTTTGTTTGGCACTTCCAACGCATAGCACCACTGCTTCGTTCAACCACGCATCAGCCGCACCCAGTGTCGAGTTGCCCAAATAACGTAACACCAAGCGCTCATCCGGTAAGGCGTCCATTACAAAATCTTGGCCATCGGTCATATAAGTCTCAGCCTCGTCCATAACATCAATCAACCGACGACCTGGCGCTTTTGGCTTGGCACCCACAAACGGCTCAAACTGCTGGTATGCCTCAGCATTGATTATGCTCGCCATCTCTACAAGTTCGTTTTTGGACACATTTGAAATGGCTTCATCTGGAAAAAACACAAAATCATGTGCGCTGAACTTGATGCGAAAACACTTATCGCCGAACCAAGTAATCCGCATGGCGGCATCCTATTCGCTTGAACTAACCTTTTTGAGACGCTAGGGAAGTTTCATCAAATTTGCCAGCAAAAGAGCACCCCTTGTCACAAGAAGATCAGTTCCCGCTTGACGCATTGCCAACCAAAGGTCGGTTGATCGGTTTGGATTTGGGTACAAAAACAATTGGTGTTGCCATATCCGATGGCTTGCAGATGACCGCCACGCCCAATGTAACCGTTACCCGTAAGAAGTTTGGTTTGGATGCCGAACGGCTTTTGGAAATCATCAAGGACAATGCCTGCGTTGGCGTGGTAATTGGTTTGCCCCTAAATATGGATGGGTCCGAAGGGCCGCGTGCCCAATCAACCCGCGCATTTGTGCGCAACTTTGCGCAAAAGTGCGACCTGCCTATCGCGTTTTGGGATGAACGATTATCCACCAGCGCGGTGACGCGCACGATGATTGAGGCGGACATTTCCCGGGCAAAACAGGCAAAAGTGGTCGATAAACTGGCCGCCAGCTATATCTTACAAGGCGCATTGGACCGCCGCCGCTAGAGTTGAACGTTAAGTTTGATCGGCCAATTATTTGCAAAAACCGCGCAATTTCCCTTGAGCCGAATTGGACCATAAGGTATGTCGAGGAAACCGACTGGAACGAGGCATATGACCACCACTTCGCCACGGCACAATGCATTTTCTCAAAAACATCTTTTAGCTATTGCTGATCTTAACCCTGTTGAGATTGTTGAACTGCTCGACCGGGCCGAGACCATGGTCCAAGTTTCGCGGCAGCAAAAAAAGGCAAAGCACACCTTAGCTGGGCGCACCCAAATCAACCTGTTCTTTGAAAACTCCACCCGTACGCAAAGCTCTTTCGAGATTGCAGGCAAGCGGTTGGGCGCTGATGTGCTGAATATGGCGGTGAGTACGTCAAGTGTAAAAAAGGGCGAAACGCTGATTGATACGGCTACAACGCTAAACGCCATGCAGCCCGATGTGATCGTGGTTCGGCATGCTTCTTCTGGTGCGGTGAAGCTTTTATCGCAAAAGGTAGAGTGCTCAGTGATCAATGCCGGTGATGGCACCCACGAGCACCCAACCCAAGCGCTACTCGATGCGCTAACCATTCGTCGACACAAGGGCCGTCTAAACGGGCTGACCGTCGCGATTTGTGGCGACATCGCCAATTCGCGGGTTGCCAGATCAAACCTGATGCTGCTCAACGCAATGAATGTGCGCACGAGGGTGATTGCCCCCAAAACCATGCTACCTCCCGGCATTGAGAATATCGCCGCTGAAGTTTTTACCGATATGGAAGAAGGCTTGAAAGACGCCGACGTGGTGATGATGCTGCGTATCCAGCGCGAGCGCGCCGCAGGGCAACAAATCCCATCGGTCAGAGAGTTCTATCGCTTCTACGGCCTTGATGAACGCAAACTCGCTTTTGCCAAACCGGACGCCATTGTGATGCACCCAGGCCCCATGAACCGTGGCGTTGAGATTGACCCCGCGATTGCCGATTGTGACCGCTCAGTGATCACCGAACAGGTTGAAATGGGCGTTGCCGTCAGGATGGCCGTCTTAGAAGCGCTACTGGCAAATGATGAGGTGCAATCATGAACAAACTAATCGTGGAAAATGCCCGCATCATCGACCCGGCCTCAAACACCGATATGCAAGGCTCCCTTCTGATCATAGACGGCAAATTCGCCGACAAGGTCGAAGGAAAGTTTGCAGCCTCCGACGGCGCAACGGTACACGATGCGCAGGGCCGCATCATCGCGCCTGGTCTTGTAGACCTCCGCGTGTTCACCGGCGAACCAGGACGCGAATATCGCGAAACCCTAAAAAGCGCTTCTCGGGCGGCAGCGGCTGGCGGCGTCACCAGCGCCCTAATAATGCCAGACACCAATCCAGTTTTGGACGATGCTGCATTGATTGACTTTGTTTCCCGACGGGCACGCGATACGGCCGACATCAACTTCTACCCCGCCGCGTCCATCTCAAAGGGATTAGCAGGCGAGGACATTGCTGAATTCGGGCTGCTCAAGGAAGCAGGTGCAAAAGCCCTGACTGATGGCCGCAAAAGCATTCAAAATGCGGCGCTGCTTAAAACCGCCTTCACCTACGCCCAGAATTTTGACATGCCGATTATCCACCATGTATCTGACACCAGCCTAACGGGCAGCGGTGTCATGAACTCTGGACTATTGGCCACAGGGCTGGGCCTAAAGGGCATTCCTCATATTGCTGAAACCATTCCGCTTGATCGCGATGTGCAACTGGCAGAGGCCACTGGGGTGCGCTACCATGCTGCACAGATATCCTGTGCTAAGTCGGCAGAAATTATCGCGCAGGCAAAATTGAATTCGGATCGCATTTCGGCGGGTATTTCGATCAATAACCTGTCGCTAAACGAAAACGACATTGGCGACTATCGCACCTACTTTAAGCTTGCGCCGCCTTTACGCAGCGAAGATGAACGCCAAGCCATGATCGCTGCGCTCGTAGATGGCACCATTGATGTCATCCATTCAGCCCATGACCCACAGGATATGGAAGGCAAGCGCCGCCCATTCGCTGAGGCCGTTGATGGAGCAGTTGGCTTGGAAACCATGCTAAGCGCTGCCTTGCGTTTGGTGCATGAAGAACAGATCGACTTAATCACCCTATTGCGGGCCATGACTTCCAACCCTGCATCTTTACTAGGCATTGAGGCTGGACGTATTCAAAAAGGCGCACCAGCCGACTTTATTGAAATTGATTTGCATTACCCGTGGGTTGTGTCGGAAAATGAACTTAAGTCGCGCTCGCGCAACACCGCATTTGAAGGCGCGCGATTTAGTGGTAAGGTTACAGCAACATATGTAAACGGCACCAAAATATACGAATTGGCAGACGCTTAAATGACTTCAATATTTCTAATCATCGCCGCCCTAGGCGGCTACTTGCTCGGTTCGGTGCCTTTCGGCCTAGTTATCACCCGCCTAGCCGGTCTCGGCGACATTCGCAAAATCGGATCAGGCAATATTGGCGCTACAAACGTGTTGCGCACAGGCCGCAAGGATTTGGCGCTTGCGACTTTGCTGCTTGATGCAGGCAAAGGCGGTATTGCGGTTTTTCTTGCACGCACATTCGTTGGGGAAACAGCGGCTATTGTTGCCGGTGTTGCAGCATTTGCTGGCCATTGCTGGCCAATTTGGCTTAGGTTTAAGGGTGGCAAAGGATTTGCGACCTATATCGGCACCCTGCTTGTTTTGAATATTCTTGTTGGGCTACTGGTTTGCCTAACATGGGCAATTGTTGCATTTGCCCGACGTTACTCTTCACTCGCGGCACTTTCCGCCGCTACGGCTGCACCGGTATTCGCTTGGATCTGGTCTAGCCCAATATTAAGCGCAGCCTGCGCAATTTTGGCATTGTTTATTTACTATCGACACAAAGAGAATATTTTACGCCTTATGAATGGAACTGAAACCAAAATAGGTGGTGAAAAGTCTCAATCGGCTAGCTGATGCAGCTATTTGACGAGCCTACACCGCCTAAAACCTTCCTCAACGAACGACAAAAGCTGGCTTGGCTAAGGCTGATCCGCTCCGAAAATGTTGGCCCAGCCACATTTAAGCGTTTGATCAACCGCTATGGCACTGTCGATGCAGCGCTAAATGCCTTGCCAGAACTGGCGGCCCGCGGCGGCGCGGCTAAACCAATAAAGATTTACCCTGTAGATGATGCCGTCAAAGAATTGGAACAATTATCCAAAATTGGCGGCAAATTGGTCGCGCTAGGTGAACCAGACTACCCACCACTCCTCGCCCACGCAACAGGCGCCCCCCCACTATTATCAGTTCTTGGGCAAGCTCAGTTTGATACGCAAAAAAGCCTCGCCATTGTTGGCGCCAGAAATGCATCTGCAGCGGGCATGGCCTTAACGCGGCAACTGGCCGCTGAACTGGGACAAAACGGCTACACGATCGTTTCTGGGCTGGCCCGAGGCATCGATGCCGCCGCCCATGCAGCCAGCGTAAAAACCGGCACCGTCGCCGTGTTTGCTGGTGGTGTCGACCACATTTACCCAGAGCAAAACCGCGAACTGGCGCAGTCTATTGTTGACAATAGCGGCTTACTCGTCAGCGAAATGCCATTGGGCACCAAACCCATTGCTCGCGACTTCCCCCGCCGCAACCGCATCGTGGCAGGTATGTCGCTTGGTGTATTGGTGGTTGAGGCAGCAATCCGGTCTGGCTCGCTCATCACCGCGCGTTTAGCCAATGAACAAAACCGCGATGTAATGGCTATTCCCGGGTTCCCGCTCGATCCAAGGGCAGCAGGTGGGAATAAACTGATCCGCGACGGAGCAACGCTCGTACGTAATGTTGAAGACATTTTGGAACAGCTGAACACGTTTGATTTGAGCCAGCCTGAACTATTCAGCGAACAAGACGAGGAATATGAAGGCGAGTGGGATAATAACGACGCCAGCAGCGCAACTGATGATGTGGTTATGGCACTTAGTCACACCCCAATCGCTATTGATGAGATCATTAGAGCGACCAACTTACCAGCTCAAGCGGTTCAAATGGTGCTACTAGACCTTGAGATTGCAGGACGCATCGAGAGGTCATCTGGCCAGCTGGTAAACTTAAAAATGCAAGAGTGATTTGAAACATTCACTTGAATTAGTGCGGTTTCTCCACTAGGTGACCACAAGATCGGCGCGTTGAATGATTGACATTGAACTCCGAACAATACCATGTTGCCGCCGCCCACCACACTCAGTTTAAGGAAATACGCGATGAAAGTTGTTATTGTCGAAAGCCCCGCAAAAGCTAAGACAATCAATAAATATCTCGGCAAAGATTTCGAGGTACTCGCGTCTTTCGGACACGTGCGTGATCTGCCATCAAAAGATGGCTCAGTTGATCCCGAGCATGATTTTGAGATGAAGTGGGAAGTTGATGCAGCTTCAAAAAGGCGTCTGACAGATATCACCCGTGCCGTAAAAGCGGCAGATGAAGTCATTCTCGCAACCGATCCGGATCGCGAAGGTGAAGCGATTTCTTGGCACGTATTGGAAGTGCTTAAAGAAAAGAAAGCGCTAAAAGACAAACCTGTAAAACGTGTGGTCTTTAACGCGATTACAAAAACTGCTGTGCTTGAAGCGATGGCAAACCCACGCGACCTTGATGTGCCGTTGGTGGATGCCTATTTGGCACGCCGCGCGCTCGACTATCTGGTGGGCTTTACGCTTTCGCCTGTTTTGTGGCGCAAACTTCCAGGCTCTCGTTCCGCAGGTCGTGTACAATCTGTTGCTTTGCGTTTGGTTTGTGAACGCGAAACAGAAATCGAAAAATTCAAACCGCAGGAATATTGGAGCGTTACGTCCAACTTTGAAAAAGACGGCACCAAATTCGATGCGCGGCTCTATTCGCTCGATGGCAATAAAGTTGATAAGCTGGATGTAAAAACTGCTGAGGAAGCTGAAGCCATTCAGGCAGCGATTAAAGCGGGCAACATCACAGTTGAAAAGGTCGAAAAGAAACCGACCAAACGCAACCCATATGCTCCGTTTACCACGTCAACTTTGCAGCAAGACGCGTCAAGCCGTCTAGGGTTCTCCCCTTCTCGCACCATGCAAATTGCGCAACGTCTTTATGAAGACGGTTCGATCACTTACATGCGTACCGATGGTGTGCAAATCGCACCAGAAGCCATCGACGCAACGCGCCGCCAAATCGCTAGAGATTTTGGCGATGACTATCTGCCGGAAAAAGCGCGAATTTATCAAACCAAAGCCAAGAACGCGCAAGAGGCACACGAAGCTGTGCGCCCAACCGACCTTTCTCGTACGCCTGCGCTGCTCAAGAATTCCGATCCTGATCAGAAAAAACTATATGAGCTGATTTGGAAGCGCACCATGGCCAGCCAAATGCGCGCCGCAGAAATTGCCCGAACAACGGCCGACTTAAAGGTTGAAGGCAGCCGCCAAATTGACTTGCGTGCTGTTGGCTCTGTGATCACGTTCCCTGGCTTTATGTCGCTATATGGCGCAGCAACACTGGACAAAGACGACGAAAACTCCAAAGAGCTTCCAGCGCTTGATACTGGCGACAAGCCCGCTTTGTTGGACGTGCTTGCCGAACAGCATCACACACAGCCACCTGCCCGGTTTACAGAAGCCAGCTTGATCAAAAAGATGGAAGAGTTGGGCATTGGTCGTCCGTCAACTTATGCCGCAACGCTTGGCGTTTTGCGCGACCGCGACTATATCCGCCTAGAAAAACGCGCCCTGATCCCAGAAGATCGTGGACGTTTGGTGACCGCGTTTCTTGAAAGCTTCTTTGAACGCTATGTGGAATATGGTTTTACCGCTGGTCTTGAAGAACAGCTCGATAGCATTTCAGCGGGTGAGATAAACTACAAAGACGTGCTGACCAATTTCTGGCGCGACTTCCACGCGCAAGTGGTTGAAATCAAAGACCTACGCGTTACCGAAGTGCTCAATGCACTTAATGCTCTGCTTGGCTCTCACATTTTCCCAGCTAAAGAAGATGGCAGTGATCCTCGTAAATGCCCAGATTGTGACACGGGCATGCTTTCGCTTAAACTGGGCCGATATGGTGCATTCATTGGCTGCGAAAACTACCCAGAATGCAATCACACCCGCCAGTTGGCAGAAAGCGCCACAGGCCAAGCCGCAGAAACAGCTGGCGTTGGGGTTATCGGTGAACATCCAGAGTTTGGCGTAGAAATTGAAATGAAATCTGGCCGTTTTGGCCCTTACCTTGAAATGGTTGTTGATGGCGAAAAGAAACGCGCCGGATTGCCAAAAGGTTGGGCACCAGAAACGATCGATTTGGAAAAAGCGATCAAATTGATCTCTCTACCTCGCGACGTTGGCCCGCACCCAGAAGACGGCGAAATGATTACCGCTGGTCTTGGCCGTTATGGGCCATTTGTGTTGCACAACGGCAAATATGCAAACTTGCCGGACATTGAAGAAGTATTCTCAGTTGGGCTAAATCGCGCTGTAACCGTTTTGGCGGAAAAAGCCGCAGGCGGTGGACGCCGTGGCGCAGCGACCACACTGAAAGAACTTGGCGACCACCCAGATGGTGGTCCAATGACGGTCAAAGATGGTCGCTATGGCGCATATGTGAATCATGGCAAGATCAACGCAACATTGCCTAAAGATACAGACCCGCAAAGCGTGACTGTGGAACAGGCAATTGAATTGATCGCCGCCAAAGCGGCTAAGGGGCCTGCGACAAAACGCAAAGCACCCGCAAAGAAAAAAGCGCCGGCAAAAAAGCCCGCGGCGAAAAAAGCGACTGCGAAGAAAAAACCAGCAGCCAAGAAAACAGCTGCCAAGACATAGAAAGGGCTAAGATGGCCCGCAATGACAATCGGGGTCGCCTGCCCAAAGCACCAGATCAGCGACACGCCCACCAAACCCGCTCGAAACAAAATCGAGCGGGCGAAATTCCTACGCGCGATCAAATTGTTGAGTATTTAGACCTCAACCCGCACAATGCCAGCAAGCGCGATATCGCGAAGGCTTTTGGCATTCGCGGCGACGAACGCATCATCCTCAAAGCACTCTTAAAAGAGATGGAAGATGATGGGATAATCAATCGCAACCGCAAAACCTATCGCCGTACCGCTGTGCTGCCTTCGGTGACCGTGATTGACATTCCCAAAGACACCGACCCCGATTATATGATCGGTTATCCCGATAAATGGGATTATGAGGACGGCGAACGCCCTGGCGTTTTGATTGTTGTGGGCAAGGAAGCCAAGATTGTGCCCGGCCCTGGTGACCGTGTGTTAGCACGTGTCTCCCCTAACGATATTCCAGACGGTCCTGCCTATTTGGCCAAGCCGATGAAAATTTTGGACGCGCCACGCAAATCACTGATTGGTGTGGTGCGCATGGTTGAGCGCGGCGCGCGACTTGTGCCTGTTGAGCGCAAAGGCCGCGAAATGCAAATCCATGCGGGTGACCTAAATGGCGCAAAAGATGGTGACTTGGTTGAAGTGGAACAGGCAGTTGCAGGCCGCGCCATGGTGCCAAAGGCCAAAGTGGTCAACGTTATTGGCAACCCATTGAGCGAAAAGGCAGTCAGCCTAATCGCGTTGCACAATCTTGAAATTCCCCACAAGTTTCCAAACGCAGTCATCGCGGAATCAGAAGCGGCAAAACCAGCTGATCTGTCTGGGCGCGAAGATTGGCGAGAAATGCCATTCGTCACCATCGATCCGGCAACCGCCAAAGATCATGACGATGCAGTTTACGCCCATCATGACGAAGACCCCGCAAATGAAGGTGGATTCGTGGTCTATGTCGCCATTGCAGACGTGGCTTATTACGTGCGCCCGGGTTCAGAAATGGAACGCGAAGCATTGTTGCGCGGCAACTCGGTCTATTTTCCAGACCGCGTTGTTCCAATGCTGCCTGAAAAGATTTCTAACAATCTGTGTTCGTTGATTGAGTTAGAAAACCGCGCCGCACTTGGGTTGCGCATGGTGTTTGATGCTAGTGGCGAAAAGATCAGCCATAGCTTCCACCGCGCGCTTGTTCGTTCGGCAGCCAAACTAAGCTATCAACAAGCGCAAACCGCAATTGACGGACACCCTGACGATAAAACACAACCTTTGCTGGAACCAATTCTCAAGCCACTTTTTGCCGCTTTTGCCGCTATGGAAAAAGCGCAGAAACGGCGCGGTCCACTGGCTTTGGATTTGCCAGAGCGTAAGATCATTCTCAATGACAAAGGCTTGGTGGAAGACGTCCACATTCCTGAACGCTTAACCGCCCACCGTTTGATTGAAGAAATGATGATTCAATCCAACGTGTGTGCCGCTGAGACACTGGAAAAGCACAAGATACCGCTCCTTTATCGCGCACACGACGCGCCATCTCAACAAAAAATGATTGGGTTAAAAGAAGCGCTGACGTCAATGGATCTGAATTTCACGCCCGGCGACACGGTTAAACCAGAGCATTTCAATCGCATTTTGGCGCAAGCAGAAAAAAGCGATAACCCACATCTAGTCAACGAGATGATTCTGCGGTCCCAAGCCCAAGCCGAATACACCCATGAGAATTATGGGCATTTCGGTCTGAACTTGCGAAGATACGCCCATTTCACTTCACCGATCCGCCGCTATGCCGATCTAATCGTGCACCGTGCGCTAATACGCGCTCTGAAACTTGGGGATGATGGCCTACCGCCTGAAATGGATAGCAAGCTGCCCATGATCGGCGAACAGATTTCAATGACTGAGCGCCGCGCTATGTCCGCGGAACGCGAAACGACGGATCGTTTGCTCGCCTACTTCTTGGCGGACCAAATCGGCGCAACTTTCCCAGGCCGAATTGCAGGTGTTATTGGGGCGGGACTATTTGTCCGATTGGATAAATCCGGCGCAGATGGTTTTATACCTGCAGGCACCCTAGGCTCGGACTATTTCCTTCATGATGAAGGCCAGCAAGCACTGATTGGTGAACGCACCGGAGAGCGTTTTAGGATCGGTGACCAAGTTGAAGTCCGGCTAATGGAGGCTGAACCTCTTGCAGGTTCTTTGCGGTTTGAAATGCTCACTCGTGGAGAGCAGGTCAAACCACCCAGACGCAGCCGTGGTCGTAGTCCAGTTAGAAAGACTACGTTTGGCGCGCGCCGGAAAAAAAGATAGGAAGTGCGCAGTGAGCATTGAAATAGACGCTATTGCCAAGCCCAGACGAAACGTTTGGGCAGCAATGAAGAACGGCATTATAGGGCGCTGCCCAAAATGCGGCAAAGGACACCTTTTTAAGGGGTATTTGCAAATACAAGACGGTTGTGCGAATTGCGGTGAAGCATTTCATCATCACCGCGCAGATGATGCACCACCGTATATTACTATGGCAATTGTTGGTCACGTCATCGTGGGTTTGATTTTCCATTTGGAAACAAGCTACCAAATCGAACCAATGATCCACCTATATTGGGCGATCCCTTCTATGCTGGTTTTATCGCTGACTTTGCTTCGTCCGATCAAAGGAATGATCGTTGGCGTGCAGTGGGCAAACTATCTCCATGGCTTTGACCCAAACTTTTCTGCTGCAACAGATATGCAGTAGGATAACCATTTGATAAAAACATCCATCGGGCGCTTGACTTTTTGCGCTAAATGCCTAGTTTGCGCCCGATATCGATTTTGTGCCGCGCGTATAATTCGCGTGGCCTTTTATTTGGGATTGCAGGCATGGCCAAGTCAAACACCGTCAAGATCAAGCTGGTTTCAACAGCTGACACAGGCTTCTTTTATGTTGCCAAGAAGAATTCGCGTACGATGACAGAAAAGCTCACACTGAAAAAGTATGACCCTGTTGTGCGCAAGCACGTGGAATTCAAAGAATCCAAAATCAAGTAAGGTTTCTTCTTTAGAAATCTGTTGATGTGCGAAAAATTAAAACCCCGCCTGAAAAGGCGGGGTTTTTTTAGTGGGCAGTTCAACCCAGCAAGAAGAGGCCACTCTAACGCCAGGTTGAACACGCCCGACCTACGGACCCAGGAAGTTGCGGCGGACCTGAGAAAACACCGTAGGAATGATCGGGTTCTTAACGAACCGCTTACCATCTTACCTACACCCAGGATGTGATATTGCCAAACAAATGCGGGTTCGAATGGCCGCATTTCGCTAGGTATGTTAAAGGCTTAACCTTAACACAGCCCGTTAAGGCTACCGCTTAATCTTAAGCGGTAACCTTGATAAATATGATTGTATCTTTTTGATTGTTCAGTTGGCGCTATGCAGCATCATAAACGATGCGATTGCGCCCTTCCCTTTTTGCACGATAAAGCGCGATATCGGCGCGCTTTAGCATCTGCTCTGGGGTTTCATCCGGCAGCTCGTTGATCGAAATACCAACACTCACTGTAATCTTAAGTGGTTCTGTTATTCCTGTTTCAAATGGCTCGCTTGCAACCGAATGTCGGATACGTTCAGCAATATTTTTTGCATGGACCAAATCTGTTTCTGGCATCATCACGACAAATTCTTCGCCACCGTACCGACATGCCAAATCGACACCGCGAATATTGCGCTGTAGCCGGGTAGCAAATTCTTTGAGCACCTCATCACCGGCCGCGTGCCCGTGAGTGTCATTGACCGACTTGAAGAAGTCAATATCAAGCATCATTAGGCCAAGGCTGCGATTACCCTCTTTGGCCTTGTCCAGCTGCACACACATATGCCTGTCAAAGTAGCGACGGTTATACAGCCCCGTTAGTCCGTCAATAACCGCCATGGCCACTGTGCTTGAAAGGTTTTTGCGCAATTCATTGGAATAACGGTAACGACGCAATTGCGTACGAACGCGTGCAGAAAGCTCATTACGCTCAACGGGGCGCAAAATAAAATCATTCACCCCGAGTTCAAGTCCACGCACAACTTTTGGCTTATCAGGAACGTCGGCAACCAAAATAATAGGAATACCTCTAGTGTTTTCAAGCGTTCTGATTTGCGAACACACCCGCAATGGGTCCACGCCTTCAAGCGCCATGCTGACAACCACAACTTCAAAGTCTTGATCGGCCAAATGAAACGCAGCATCCTCTGGTGTGGAGAGGTGGGTGACATTGTGGTCCGTATCCAAGGATTCCATCAAGCGCCGCGCGTTGTGCGCATCAGAATCAATTAACAAGATATTCCCGCCTGTCGGATCAATACCTGCCGTCATATCGACAATATCTTCAATAGCAATCGCTTGGCCCGTCACTGCGCGTGCGCGCAGCTCATCTGTCAAACCCTTAAGACGCGCCAAACTCTTCACCCGAGCCATAAGTTGAACATCATCAACAGGCTTCGTCAAAAAATCATCAGCGCCTGATTCCAGGCCCCGCACTTTGTCAGAAGGTTGATCTAGCGCGGTCACCATAACCACAGGAATGTGCTGGGTTTTAGGATCTGCTTTTAGCCGCTGGCAGGTCTCAAACCCGTCCATCTCTGGCATCATCACGTCCAAAAGCACCAAATCGCATTCGCCGCGACGGCAGATTTCAATCGCGTCCGCGCCGTTGCTGGCTTCAATTACGTCGAAATACTCGGCCGTTAGCCGAGCGGCCAACAGCTTCACATTTGTTGGAATATCATCAACAACTAATACTCGTGCCGTCATGACCACGCCTTACTCTTCGCCAGCTTCACGCCCTGGCCCAATAAAATTCTCAATTGTTTGAAGGAAATGAGGCAATGAAATTGGTTTGGAAATATACCCTTCACAGCCACCTTCCCGAATCCGCTCTTCGTCGCCCTTCATGGCGAATGCAGTAACCGCAATCACAGGAATATGAGCTAATTCGTCGTTTTCTTTGATCCACTTGGTTACAACCAGCCCCGAAACCTCGGGCAGCTGAATGTCCATCAAAATCAAATCTGGGTGATGCTCTTTCGCAATGTCTAGCGCATCAAGCCCATTCCGTGTTTGTATCGTGCGGTAGCCCCGCGATTCCAACAAATCGTTGAACAGCTTCATATTTAGCTCGTTATCTTCAACGATCATCACCGTCTTTGACATATTTCCCCGGATCAAATGTTCATATGACTTGTCGAATTTTATTTGTATTTAATCTAACATTCAAAATCTTACGAAAGACGTAATAGGACCCATTAAGATGAGCTTAGTTTCCGACAGTTTTGTTGATGAAATTGCCAATGCCTGCCTCTCTCACCTGATAAACGAGCCTGAATTACTGGGACAGTTCTTGGGCGAAACTGGCACATCTCCCGCAGAACTTCGTGCGGGCATCACCGAAGACGTAAAGACTGGTATGATGGACTTTTTCGCCCATAATGAGCCAGCAATGTTGGCTGTTTGTGCAAACGCACACATCAGCACCGAGCAATTTATGCGCGCCTATTACAAACTCAATCCGAGCGGCTAAAACAAAATGGCATCACTGTGCAAAGAATGCGGTCATCAGAATAGCGAAAAGGATTTCGTTCGATGCCCTATTTGCATGTCTCGGCGCACGATTACCCACAAAGAACTAAATGAGCTTTCGATCGCCCATGTTGATTGCGATTCCTTTTATGCCTCTGTGGAAAAGCGCGACAACCCTGAACTGAGAGACAAGCCAGTAATTGTTGGCGGCAGCCAACGTGGGGTGGTTTCCACATGTTGTTACATTGCACGCATGAGTGGTGTAAGGTCCGCCATGCCCTCATTTCAAGCCAAGCGACTTTGCCCACAGGCAGTTTTTGTGCGGCCACGCATGGCCGAATATGTGAAAGCCAGCAAACAAATTCGCGAGGAATTCGATAAACTCACCCCATCAGTTGAGCCCCTAAGCATCGACGAAGCGTTTTTGGACCTTTCTGGCACCCAAAAACTGCACCATGCCAGCCCAGCACAAAGCTTAACAAAACTGGCACGTGAGATTGAAAAGAATGTGGGGGTGACCATTTCCATTGGTCTTTCACACAACAAATTCTTGGCAAAAATTGCGTCAGACCTGGATAAGCCGCGGGGCATGGCACTGATCGGGGTTGACGAAACAATCCAGTTTCTTGCGGATAAACCAGTGACCATAATTTACGGTATCGGCAAGAAATTCGGCGAACGATTGGAGCGAGACGGCATCACCCGAATTGGGCAACTACAAGAGATGGAACTTAAGGACTTGGCCAGTCGCTATGGCGAAATAGGTGCCCGGCTTTATTACCTCTCTCGGGGCCAGGACAAACGCTTGGTTAAGCGCTCCACGGGGGTAAAGTCCGTTTCTAATGAAACCACATTCTTAAATGATATAAATGACTTTGACGAGCTTTCTAAAGTTATGTTGCGCCTTGCAGAAGAAGTCAGCGCAAGAATGAAGGCCAAGGAATTGGCAGGCGATACAGTCACCCTAAAACTAAAAACCGCCGGCTTTGCCACCCGTACACGAAGACGCCAATTGCTCACCCCAACTCAGTTGGCGCACACCATTTATGAAACAGGCCAATCAATGCTTGAAAAGGAAGTCGGCATGTCCAGTTTCAGGCTGATTGGCATTGGTGTTTCAGGCCTGTGCAAAGCCCCAACCACAGACCCAGTTGACTTGATTGACCCCAAAGTTGCGCGCAAAGCCGCCGCTGAACGAGCAATGGACAAGGTACGTGACCGTTTTGGCAAAAAAGCGGTCTTGCGCGGCAAATTAATGAGCGTAAAAAATGAAGAAAACAAAGGCGGCAAGGATTCGCCAAAACCAAAAACAAGCTAGGGAAATGTCATGACGCCTGAAGAAAAAATTGTCGAACTTGGCCACACACTGCCTGCCCCAGTGGCACCACTTGCAAGCTATGTCCCAGTGCAACGCACAGGAAACTTGTTGCATATATCTGGTCAACTGCCGATGGACAGCAGCGGATTGCGCAAGGGCCGCTTGGGCGATGATGTGGGCGTTGAAGAAGCACAAAACGCTGCTCAGCTTTGCGCACTCAATATCCTTGGGCAGATTAAGTCCAGCGCTGGCGTGGACTTGGGCAAGATCAAGCAAGTCATCAAACTAGGCGTATTTGTGGCCTGCACAGACGACTTCACTGAACACCACCTGGTTGCCAACGGTGCATCAAACATGATTGGTGAAGTGCTTGGCGACAAGGGCAAACATGCGCGCGCAGCAGTTGGTGTGCCCTCGTTGCCGCTTGGCGCAATGGTCGAAATTGAAGCCATAGTCGAGATCGAAGACTAATGAATTCCGCAGCAGCCGCATTTGCCCAACCCATTGCCCACAGGGGCCTGCATGATGTCGACAAAGGCATTGTGGAGAACAGCGCAGATGCATTTGCGGCTGCTATTCAAGCTGGTTTTGCTATCGAATGCGACATCCAACTCACCGGCGATGATGAAGCCGTCGTCTTTCACGACGACGAGCTTGACCGCTTAACCGAACACAAAGGCGATTTGAATAGTCTAAGCGCAGATCAGCTATGCCGCATTCCGCTTAAAAACAGCAGCAATACGCCCCAGAGATTTGCCCAGTTTTTAGACCAAATCAACGGGCAAGTCCCATTGGTTGTTGAATTGAAGTCACAAGGGTCCCGTAATGCGCTTTTGGCCCAAAAGGTGGTAGAGATTGCAGATGGCTATGCTGGTCCGCTTGTCTACAAGAGTTTTGATCCAAGAATTTTGATAGACTTGCACAAATGCAAGTGCAAATGGCCGATCGGTATCGTATTGGAACGCGAAAAACCTGCAGAACTCAATGAATTTCAAGGCTTTGCGGTGCGCCATCTGTTGCACTTTCCTTGGACAAGGTTTGACTTTATTTCCTGCAATGTTGGTGATCTAGATCTGCCAATGGTACGTTTATTCAGGGCCATAGGATATAGAGTGATGACTTGGACCGTTCGGTCTAAAGCATCAAAAGACATTGCAGCCCATCATGCTGATCAGATCGTCTTTGAAGGCGAAACGGGCGCACATAGCGACGACAGGGACAAGTGAGCAAACAAGATTTGCCAATTATCGCAAAGACGTTTGGTTCTGCTGCCGAAATTGGCGCGGAAAGCTGGGACTTGTGCGCGGGCGAACAAAATCCTTTCGTGAAATACTCGTTTTTTGATGCGTTAGAACGTTCGGGCAGCGCAACGGCGCTAACGGGCTGGCACCCACAGCATATTGGCCTAATTGGGGAAGGTGACACGATCAATGCGATCATGCCAGCCTACATCAAAAGCCACTCGCAAGGCGAATATGTTTTTGACCACGCTTGGGCGGACGCATATGCACGCGCTGGCGGCAACTACTATCCGAAGCTGCAGATCAGCGTGCCATTTACCCCCGCATCTGCACCAAAGCTCCTGCTAAATCCATCCGCCCCAAAACAATTACTTCACGCCCTACCCGACGCTGCTGCTTCGGCCACAATTCAATTGGGATGTTCTTCAGCACACGCCACTTTTTTGTCTAAAGCTGAGCTTGAGATCTTCAAGTCAAATGGTTGGTTAGAGCGCAACGACCAGCAATTTCATTGGACCAACCACGAATACGCCAGTTTCGATCACTTTTTGGAAAGCCTGACATCACGCAAGCGCAAAGCCATTCGAAAGGAACGTCGCGAGGCTTTGGCGAGTGGCATTGAAGTGGTTTGGAAAACTGGAAGTGACATCACAGAAGAAGATTGGGATGTTTTTTTCGAGTTCTACCAAGACACAGGCGCTCGCAAATGGGGTTCCCCCTACCTCAATCGAACCTTCTTTTCGATGATCGGGCAAAACATGGCCGACAGAGTCTTGCTTATGTTCGCCAAAGACGGCGAGCGCACAATTGCGGGCGCGCTCAATTTCATCGGAAAAGACACATTGTTTGGCCGCTACTGGGGCTGCAACACCCATGTACCATTTTTGCATTTTGAACTGTGTTATTATCAAGCGATTGATTTTGCGATTGAACACAAGCTGAAGCGGGTTGAAGCTGGCGCTCAGGGTGGGCACAAGCTTGCGCGAGGGTATGAGCCTGTCACCACCTATTCCGCTCACTACATCGCGCACCCAGCTTTTCGCGAGGCAATTGAAGACTATTTGGTCAATGAACGAGCGCATGTGGCACTAGACCAAACAGAAATGAGCAAATACACGCCATTTAAAAAGCAAACCTAATCAGCCATAGCGATTGACAATATTGTCAATTTTCTGCACCTCTTGGGAAACTTCCTCTTCACACCCGAGCACAGAGCGAACCCATGTCCTCAAGCTACAACCCAGATAACATCTTCACCAAAATAATTGCTGGCGACATCCCTAGCCACAAGGTCTTTGAAGACGATGTGTGCCTGGCCATCATGGACATCATGCCTGAAAGCCGCGGACATGTTTTGGTGATTCCAAAAATTGGTTCACGAAACTTGCTTGATGTTGATCCCGAGGACCTGGCGAAACTAATGAAGCGCGTGCAAAAGATTGCTGTGGCAGTGAATAGTTCAATGCGTGCAGATGGCATTTTGCTGCGCCAATCAAGTGAAGAAGTTGCAGGGCAAACCGTCTATCACCTGCATTTCCATATCATTCCTTGTTATGCTGGCAAAAGGCGCAATCGACATGGTGAAGTCGAAGTGTCGCAAGATGATTTAGCAGAAATTGCCGAACATATTCGCGCAGCGTTCTAATAAAGAAGGCCGGTCAAGTTGACCGGCCTTTTCATTTCTAGCTCTTTTCAGGGCTCTTTTTCGGTTTGCTCTTTGGCGTTGAAGGCACCCGTGCACTGCTCGATGCAGTTTTCTTACGTGCAGCACGTTTTGTAATCGCCTTGCGTTTTTCGGGACCAGTAAGTGCCTTTGGTTTTGCAGGTGCAGGTGGCAAGAACTTCAGCACCAACTCATCGGCGCCACGTTTCACATCCACTTTCACCGTGCCGCCGTTTTGCAACTTGCCGAACAACACTTCATCAGCCAAAGGCTTTTTGATGTGTTCTTGAATGACGCGTCCAAGTGGCCGCGCACCCATGGTTTCGTCATAGCCCCTTGTGGCGACCCACTGGTTGGCTGCTGGTGTAAGCTCTATAGTTACACCACGCTCGCCCAATTGTGCTTCAAGCTGAATAACGAACTTCTCAACAACCTGACTAACAACTTTGGCTGGCAATGCACCAAACGAAATGATGGCATCCAAACGGTTGCGGAATTCTGGCGTAAAGAAAGTCTTCAACGCTTCTTCATCGTCGCCAGTGCGTTTGTTGGTTGTAAAGCCAACCGGTGCCCGCGCCATATCGGCTGCCCCAGCGTTAGATGTCATGATCAAAATAACATTGCGGAACATTACTTCCTTGCCGTTATGGTCAGTCAGTTTGCCGTGGTCCATAACCTGCAATAGAATATTGAACAGGTCAGGATGTGCTTTCTCAATTTCATCAAGCAAAACAACGCAGTGCGGGTTTTGGTCGACTCCATCTGTTAACAAACCACCTTGGTCAAATCCGACATACCCTGGAGGCGCGCCAATGAGACGGGATACAGTATGGCGTTCCATATACTCAGACATGTCAAACCGCAAAAGCTCAACACCAAGCGTGTCTGCAAGTTGCTTTGCAACCTCAGTCTTACCGACACCTGTTGGTCCCGTAAACAAGTACGAACCAATTGGTTTTTCAGGTTCACGCAACCCAGCTCGGGCAAGTTTGATCGCAGACGACAGCGCTGAAATTGCGTCGTCTTGGCCAAACACCACACGTTTTAGGTTGTCTTCCAAACCCGAAAGTAGCTCAGTGTCTGACTTAGATACTGATTTAGGTGGAATACGCGCCATTGTCGCAATCGTTGCTTCAATCTCTTCCACGCCGATTGTTTTCTTACGCTCAGCCTCTGGCAACAAGCGCTGCGCCGCACCAGATTCATCGACCACATCAATGGCCTTATCTGGCAGCTTACGATCATTGATATACCGCGCACTCAACTCAACAGCAGATTTAAGCGCCTCATTGGTGTATTCCACATTGTGGTACTTCTCATAATAGGGTTTCAACCCCTTCATGATGTCGATGGCGTCTTGTACACTTGGTTCAGCAACGTCGATCTTTTGGAAACGCCGCACCAAAGCACGGTCCTTTTCAAAGAACTGACGATACTCTTTATAGGTCGTCGAGCCGATGCAACGGATTTCGCCCGATGCAAGCGCAGGTTTAAGCAAGTTTGACGCATCAAGCGCCCCGCCTGACGTAGCACCAGCACCAATTACAGTATGAATCTCATCGATAAACAGAATGCTGTCCGGCTCTTTTTCAAGTGCCTTAACGACAGACTTCAATCGCTCTTCGAAATCACCGCGATAACGCGTACCAGCCAATAACGCCCCCATATCAAGGGAATAGATTGTGGCCGGCTTCAGAATATCCGGCACATCGCCTTCAACAATGCGTTTAGCTAAGCCCTCAGCGATTGCAGTTTTACCAACGCCCGGATCACCAACATAAAGCGGATTGTTTTTTGAACGTCGACACAGAATCTGTATCGTGCGTTTCAACTCAGCGGCACGTCCGATCAGCGGATCAATTTTGCCGGCCTGCGCCTTTGCGTTCAAGTCCACACAAAACTCATCCAGCGGAGAAGAACCAGCAGCGGCTGCGCCCTCGCCTTCTTCATCTGCCCCCTTAATGGGTCGAGTTTCGGTTACACCAGATTTGCTTATGCCGTGGGAAATGTAATTCACCGCATCTAAGCGTGTCATGTCCTGCTGCTCAAGGAAATAAGCAGCATGACTCTCCCGTTCCGCGAAAATCGCGACCAACACGTTTGCGCCGGTTACTTCATCTCTACCGGAAGACTGAACGTGAATTACTGCTCGCTGAATGACCCGTTGAAAAGCTGCAGTCGGGGTTGAATCTATATCCCCATCAACAACCAAACTTGAGAGTTCGTCGACAATAAATTCTTCCAAATCTTGACGCAGAAGTTCGCGATCCACCTCGCAAGCATCAAGCACAGCAATCGCATCATCATCGTCAGTGAGTGCCAGCAGCAGATGCTCGAGCGTCGCCATTTCATGCGAATGCTCACGCGCCAGATTCATCGCGTTATGTAGAGCCTTTTCCAAACCTCGGGAGAATGAAGGCATAGTTTACTCCTACTGTTTTTCCATTACACATTGTAACGGGTGTTGGTTTTTTTTGGCCGCATCCATGACCTGAGTTACTTTTGTTTCTGCAACTTCATACGGAAATATGCCGCACTCCCCCACGCCGTGATTATGTACGTGCATTGTGATTGCAACGGCTTCATCCTGGTTCTTGTTGAACACTTGTTGCAAAACCGCGATCACAAATTCCATCGGCGTATAGTCATCGTTGAGCAACAAAACGCGGTACAAACCAGGCCGCTTAGCCTTTGTGCGCGTTTTGGTTGCAACACCAATGCCATCTCCAGAATCGTCATCGTTCTGGTCTTTCGAAGACAGGTAAATCTTATTCGCTTCGTTCATGGTTCTTCGGTGTACTTCTTTGCTCGTGAGTCCCAATCTAACTATGTATGCAAAATATGGACAATGTTAAGACCCATACGGTCAAAAACTTTCATCATGAATTTCGCACAGCTTAATTAAAATACGCTGCATTTTTTCAAACAAATCAAAACAATTTTACTCATTCGTAAGAAGCCCTCCGTATTTTGATCTCGAGTATGATTGCCCCGCCTCCAAATTGATGGCGGAATGAATACGCGGAGCAATTGTGTAGTTTTGAGTACGGGCCTGCGTATCGGCCCGATTTTGTTTGGAGTACAGGGTGGATTTCCTCTCTGATCTTTTAAAGCATCGCCGCGTTTTGACGTCCATATTGGCGTCTATTATTCTCGTGATGACGACGCTTTTGGCGCCGCAAACTGCGCAGGCAGCGAATTTGCGCAAATATGCTGGCATTGTTGTCGACGCGAAAACCGGCAAGACCCTGTATTCATATGGGGCAGATTCGACCAGATATCCAGCTTCTGTCACAAAAGTGATGACACTCTATATTGTGTTCGAAGAGCTTGCAGCGGGCCGCTTGAAGCTTTCATCTAAACTCACTGTTTCAAAATATGCAGCATCTGCGGAGCCAACTAAGCTCTATCTAAAGCCAGGCACTACGATAACGGTGTCTGATGCCATTCAAGCACTTGTCACCAAATCTGCTAATGATGCAGCGCGTGTGATCGCGGAAAATATTTCTGGATCTGTACCAAAATTTGCCAACCGCATGACAAGCACTGCCCGCGCATTGGGTATGTCACGCACCACCTACAAAAATCCATCGGGATTGCCCAACAGTGCGCAAACAACGACTGTGCGCGACCAAGCGCGTCTGGGCATGGCAATTTTCCAGCACTTCCCACAATATTTCAAGTACTTCAAAACCCGTTCATTCCGCTATCGCGGCAACACTTACGGCAACCACAACCGCCTTTTAGGCACGGTTCGCGGTGTTGATGGCATCAAAACCGGTTACACCCGCGCTTCTGGCCACAACTTGCTGACGTCAGCGCGCAATGGCAACCGCCACATCATTGTAGCCGGATTTGGATTTGACTCTGGTGCGTCTCGTAACGCCAAGGTTACTCAGCTGGTCAACAAGTATCTGCCCAAAGCCCACAAAGGTGACTATTGGAAGCAAGCCTCAATTGCAAAACCGAAGGGCGGCAATTCAAGCTTTGCAATTCAAACAATAGCTGTTGCACTAAAAGGCACACCGCCAGCCAGACCAGCATATTTGGGCGGCGGCACACAGGTCGCAGCTATTGAGTCTCCTGTCATACCGGAACCGATTGCAGTTGCGTTGAAACCGGCTCCTGTGGCCCCGGCACCTATTGCGCCCGAACAGGCGGATGAAGACATCCAAGTTGCTTCAATCACCAACATCCCTACCCCCCCGAGCCGCCCAGAAGACCTGCTTGCCGGCACTGGGCCAAAACCTTTAGGTGTGATTGCAATCAACAAAATGGCACCTGAGCCCCAACGTCAGAACCTAGAACAAGCGAATGCGTTTACGCCACTCGATCTGCTTGGGAACTTGATCAATCGGAACCAGCCATCAACGCGGTCGGCGCCTGTGCCACCTCAGGGCCTAATTCCCCCAGGCAGCATAACCGACCCACAAACAACCAGTTCAATTGGCGCGGCTCCATCAATAACCGAGTTACCTTCCATTTGGACTGTGCAAGTCGGCGCCGCCAATGATCAAGCAAGCGCAGACCAAATGCTTGAAGAAGCAAACAACCATTTATCGATTCTGAATGATTACAGATCAACAGTTCAATCAGTCACCCGCAACGGTCAGCTTTTTTACCGCGCACGATTTGTTGGATTTACTGGCGAAGCTGAGGCCGCAATGGCCTGCAACGCCCTGAAAGAAAGAAACATAAACTGCCTAGCCCTACCCGGCTAGGAATTCACAAAGCATGAGTAAAGAGTATCGGAGTAACTCAATGCAAGACTTGGAACAGTTAAAGGCCCTTGCCAGTTTTGAGCCAAAATCGGACCTTGCATCTGCAGATTTGAGCAAACGCAAATCCACCCTTTTGCGTATAGCCCAAAATATCGCAGAACGAAGCCAAAAATCTACCGTCGCCGAAATGCTCGGCTCAGTAATGGCCATTTCAGCCAGAACTCGCCGTGTGCTGCATGAGCCTGTGAATGTTGAACTTGATGTTTTTAATGCAGATGGTTCAAGAGCGGTTGTACTTGAATTTGGTCAGTTGACAGACTGACCAAAACTAATTGGCAGCAACATGCTGGAACGCAGCATTTTCGAGCACGCGCGCACGCCATTCGTCTCTGCGTGCGTTGCGCTCCTCAATACGTTCTCTGACCGGTAAGTTAAGCGCATCGACCAGTTTGCGATATTCTTGCCGGGCACTAATTTGAGAAACGCCCCCTCCAAGCAATACTTCGTCACTCGCTGGATCGAAGACAGTCAAACCGGTCGAAAACAGAGACCGAAAAGCCACGCGTTCCGCAATCCCCTCCGCCATTCGACACCCCAAACGACTGGAAATTCGCTCGATTGCGGATTGAACATTGCGCATGTTGCGTGAAGTCAATGAAGCAATTCTATTGCGTACGATAACCCAGTCGATGGTTTTACCATCTAGCGCCAAACGTTCCTTGCGCGACTGCTGCACCAATCGCGCATAATGATTGATCGACCGAATTTCTAGTGAGACGGGGTCAACTTCAGCAAGCACGTCCAAATCAATCAAACTATCATTGACCGGTGTGACCAAAGTGTCTGCTAGGGCATGGCTCAGCCGCGTCAAATGCGTATCGAACCCTGGCGTATCCACAATTAGAAAATCAGCGTGCTTTTCAACTTCGCCAACAGCTTGGCGAAATAGGGAAAACTCAATGCGCTCGCGTTCCTTCTGACTGTCAGAACGAGCAATCGGCAGATGATAATGTGTTGTATGAGGAATGCGCACACCATGCTTTCGCGCCCAGTTGCGTCGGTTTTTGACGTAATGCGTGAATGTTTGCTGGCGACTGTCTGTGTCGATTGTTGCAACATTGTAGCCCTGATAGAGTAGCTGGATGGCAAGATGAAATGCGGTGGTCGTTTTACCCGACCCGCCCTTTTCATTGCCCAACACAATCAGGTGTGCACCAGAACGCTCTAGCATCAATGTTCCCTCATAAATCCCACCCAATATTGACGTCAGTTGGGGCATACAACAAGGTGAATTTTATAGTTAATCAATTCTTACTTAATGATTGAGGTAAACGGATTAAATAAGTCCTAACTCTGCAAGCATTTGTGCCATTTCCTCAGGTGGTCGATCGTCGCCGCCGATCTGAGAAATGTCCTTTGGAGCGTCCTCGACTTTCAAGTAACGCCACCCTTGGAACGGCCTTTTGGGCTGCGGCACGGTTGTTATCAATTCTTGATCCATAACAATATCGCAAAAAGAACGACCCTCGCTGTCTACGCCGACCTCTAAATCGACGATACGCTGGCGACATTGGATCTTGCCGCCGAACACCCAATAGATTGACCCACCACTCAACAATTCCTCTCGACGTTTGGGCATCATCCTTGTGCGATGCCAAGCAAGCCCATCAGGCCGACCCATCCCACTTTGCAAAAGTGCTGCACGATATGCGGCCAAACCTTCAACAGAAGTGGTGCCAACGGATAGTTTTATTAAGTGAATCATGTGGGCCATTTTGCAGCGATTGCCAATGCAAACAAGTCAAAAAGAAGGGGCGCAGATCAACCTGATCGCGCCCCATTTACCTTATGTCGTATGTCTTAAACGCTCTGTTTAAGCACCGACTATGACTGATACGAGTAGTCCAACTGACAGCAGACAAATGAATGTCCAAGTTGCTGCCCGCCAACATACCGCCTTTGATTGGCTGCGCATGCAGTCTCCTATATTTGTTTCACCCCTCCAGCATCGCCACACGGCGCCGCTAGAGCCTTAATAGATAATTAATTATAAGCCGCAATGCAAGTGTTGTTATTTGTGTTCGGTTTCTTGTGCATAACACGGTGAACAAGTGTTCTTAAAGCAGACCAAATGCCAGCCCAGCGAGCCATAAAAACGCAAAGAAACCAACCACATCCGTAACTGTCGTTACGAATGCTGTGGAAGCAACGGCCGGGTCGATCCCCAGGCGATCAAGAGCGATAGGGATAAGAATTCCGGACACGCCCGCAGCAAACATATTGATCACCATGGCAACGGCGATCACCCCACCAAGCAAAGGATTGGCAAACCAGACGGTTGCTACCACGCCGATGATCACAGCAAAAATCGCCCCATTGAGGGCCCCAACAAGGACCTCACGAGTGATCAGTCGTCTAATGTTAAACCGATCCAGCTCTTTGGTTGAAAGCGCCCGCACTGTAACTGTCATCGCCTGAGTGCCGGCATTGCCCCCCATCGAGGCGACAATGGGCATGAGGACGGCCAACGCAACCATTTGCGAAATTGTCGCATCAAACTGTGCAATAACCAAAGACGCCAAAACGGCGGTAACCAGGTTCACCATTAACCAGGTCACGCGGCTGCGCAACGCATCCCAAACATTATCCGAAATCTCTTCGTCACCAACACCAGCCAAACGCTTAATGTCTTCGCCAGCTTCTTCTTGGATCACGTCAACGATATCATCAATGGTGAGCACGCCGACCATGCGGTTTGATTCATCAACCACTGCAAGCTCGAGCAAGTCATATCGTTCAAACAGATGAGCAGCTTCTTCTTGGTCTTCATCGGCGGCAACATCAATCACATTATTATTCATGATCGCTTCGATGCGATCGGGCCGCTTGGCCCGCAACATGCGATCTAGGGCTAATGTGCCGAGTAGATTGTAAGATGGGTCGACCACATAGATCTGATAAAAGTCATCTGGAAGATCCTCGGCATCCCGCATGTAGTCGATGGTTTGCCCAATCGTCCAAAAGGGCGGAATGGCAATGAAATCCGTTTGCATCCGCCGGCCAGCGGTGTCGTCAGGAAAGTCCAAACTGCGACGCAAGGCCAACCGTTCAAACGTTGGCAACTGTGCAAGAATTTCAGCCTGATCGGAACCTTCAATATCTTCAAGAATATAAACAGCGTCATCGCTGTCTAGTTCTTGAACGCCCCGTGCAATGTCAGCATTGGGCAGTTCGTCCATCAACTCAAGCCGAACGACATCGTCAACTTCAGTCAAAGCAGAATAGTCAAACTCATCCCCCAGTAGGGTGATCAAGCCCATTCTGTCGCTAGAAGAAAGGACCTCAAGCACATCACCCACATCAGCGGCGTGCAATGGTGCCATGAAAACTTTGACTTCGTCCGAATCTTGGGTGGCGATCAAATCAATAAGTTGATCGATCCAATCTCGATTTATTTGGTTATCATCCTCGCGCAATGGCGGAATATCGCCATATTCGATGTCTTTGACTGCCACCTGAGAATTTTCTTGAACCATAATCGCCTCCGCAAACGAGTATTATTGACGCTGCTTAACAAGGGTGTAACGAATTCGCGAAACGCTGGCTAGCCAATGTTTTCGCGCAATTGAGTACTTCTTTGGGTTTTTGATTTTTGTGCCTCATCACGCGCCACTCACACCGATTTGAGCAGGCGTTATTTTATCTTCCAATTCAAATCGTTCAAAACAACCAGGCAGCCAGATGAGCTGCATTGAAGATTTTAGAAAACCTGAATTCCCTTGGAGGATTAAATGTCAAAGTCAAAAACCGCTACTGGCCTACTCGTTGCTTCAGCAATGGTTGCAGCAATTTCAACTGCTGCATCAGTTGCCCCCGCTCACGCAGATGAAATGGCAATGGAAAAATGCTTCGGTGTTTCAGTTGCTGGTAAAAATGACTGCGCCGCTGGCCCAGGTACTACATGTGCCGGCACATCAAAAGTCGATTATCAAGGCAATGCATGGACACTTGTTCCAGCAGGCCTTTGCGACAATGCTGATTTTTGGGCTAAAGTGATCCCAGGCGGTCGCACAGGTTCAATGGAAGCGCTTGAGCGCGACATGGACGCATAAGCTGTGAATTTTCTTGGGCGGCAGGTGCCGCCCAAGAACTAAACTGGGGTGAGCAGAAAATGATTGGCAAATATCAAGGTGTCGGCGTCGGTTTCAAATCCGAGCATTTCCAAAATATAATGGAAACACAACCTGATCTTGGATTTTTTGAAGTTCACGCCGAGAATTACATGGGTGATGGCGGCGTCCCGCACCGCATGTTAGGCGCCCTGCGAGAAGAATATCAACTCAGTGTTCACGGTGTAGGACTGTCGCTTGGCACTATGGGCAATTTAGATCAAAACCATTTGCGCCGCCTGAAAGACGTTGTTGATCGCTACCAACCTGCACTTGTTTCCGAACATTTGGCTTGGTCTAGCCATGACGAAGCACAAAACCTTTTGTTCCTCAACGATTTGCTGCCTATCCCCTATACCCAAGACACGCTTGATCGCGTTGTTGAACACGTGGACCAAACTCAGACCACGCTTGGGCGGCAAATCCTTGTGGAAAACCCATCAACCTATGTGGCGTTCACCGACACACAAATGAGTGAGATCGACTTCATCACTCAAATGCAAAAGCGTACAGGGTGCGGCCTGATTTTGGACGTCAACAATGTATATATCTCTGCCAACAACCAAAAAATGGACCCGTTCGCGTATTTAGATAGCTTCCCGACCCATGCAGTGGGCGAAATTCACTTGGCTGGACACGCAGAAGACATAGATGACAATGGCAATCGTCTGCTGATCGACGCGCACGACCGCGAAGTCGCACCTGACGTTTGGACACTATATCGTCATGTCATTCAAAAAACTGGAGAAATCACGACACTCATCGAATGGGACAATGATGTTCCGGACTGGCCGACTCTTTATCAAGAGGCTCTGGATGCCAAACACTTGATGTCCGAAATAGGGGCGAATATCCATGCCGCTCAATAGCCCCCTGTTTTCGCAACAAGATTTTGCCACAAAACTATTTGATCCCGAAGCGACAGCGCCAGCGGGCGTTGTTGATCCAAACGGTGTTACCGCCCCAAAACGCTACAGCGTATATAAAAACAACGTTGTTGTGAGTTATCTTGAGGCGCTCGCAGCGGCCTATCCCGCGTGCAAGAACTTAGTTGGCGAGGAGTTCTTCAACGCCATTGGACGCGCCTACTTAAAAGAAGTTCCGCCAAATTCGCAGCTCATGATCCTCTTTGGTGAGGGCTTTGCGGATTTTGTTTCGAACTATCCCCCTGCCCATCAAATTCCCTTCTTGCCCGATGTAGCAAGGCTAGAGCGCGCTTGGCGCCTTGCCTACCACAGCGCAGATATCACCCCTATTACGCCGGAGGCGCTAACAGCAAAACCTGCGGAAAAACTAGGTGATGCAACAGTCTCCTTTTTACCTTCCGTGGCCGTTGTTCAATCCAGATACCCTGTATTTAGCCTTTGGAGCGCTGCTTCACAAATGCATCCGCTGGATGGCATCAACCCACAACAACCTGAATCTGCTTTAATTGTGCGCCCAAACCTTGATGTGAACGTGATCAACCTTGCGTTGGATTTTGCAGGCCCAATTAATCAGTTGGTTGAAGGCAGCACTCTAAATCAGGCAGCCGAAGCCGGATTAGAAAAGAACAAAAATTTCGATTTTGCGGCCATGTTTGGACTGCTAATTCAATCTGGCGCAATTGCCGACATAAAATTAGAACAAGAGGGAACATTCTAATGCTTGGAACCATATTTGGTCGATTTGATCGACTTCACATGTTCGGCCTCCCAGTTGCATTGATCGCATCTGCTGCGCTGTTGTTTGTGCGCTTTTTTCTGGGCATGCCCTATTGGAATTCCGGTTGGACCAAATGGTCTCAATTCCCAATAAGTATTAATTCTTCCGCAAAATATCTGTTTAAGGAAGAATATCGCCTACACATATTTGGTGCAGAAATCCCCTTTCCGGCCCCAGAACTCCTGGCCTACTTTGCTGGCTTGGGAGAAGTCATTCTTCCCGTTTTCCTGATCATCGGGTTGTTTTCGCGCTTCGCAGCTTTGGGTCTACTCGGTATGACCGTTGTTATTCAATTGGTTTACCCGGGCGCATGGATGATTCATGGCAGCTGGGCACTCGCCGCCATCTGCATCATTTTGGTTGGCCCTGGCCTGTTTTCCGCCGACGAAGGCGTGCGTCGCGTTCTCAAAATCAAATAAAGTGCGTATCGAGCCACAACAGACGTTGTGGCTCCTCTTTTATGCATATAGCCTGCGACTGGTTGAGCAGATGGAATGCGCGTACGAACAACGTTGCGCACCGTGCTTGATGGTAAAGTCAGGGCGAGGAAAATGAACAAAACTCTTATTGGAATAATTGCAGCTATCGTCATAATTGGTGGTGGCTACTATTTCTACGACAGCGGTCAAAAAGCCGAACAGGCGCGAATAGAGGCAGCTGCGGACGCTGAAGCGGCCGCAAAAGCTGCAGCCGAAGAAGCCGCCGCAAAAGCTGCAGCCGAAGAAGCCGCTGCAAAAGCCGCAGCCGAGGAAGCCGCCGCAAAAGCTGCAGCTGAGGAAGCCGCTGCAAAAGCTGCAGCCGAAGAAGCCGCCGCAAAAGCTGCAGCTGAGGAAGCCGCTGCAAAAGCTGCAGCCGAAGAAGCCGCCGCAAAAGCCGCAGCCGAGGAAGCCGCCGCAAAAGCTGCAGCTGAGGAAGCCGCTGCAAAAGCTGCAGC